>JAABUN010000007.1_pt1 | contig 461161 bp, 462 predicted proteins | sample 5559311 | NCBI WGS metagenome assembly JAABUN01 (sample SAMN10711877, study PRJNA513370) | rock metagenome | isolation source: Antarctica rocks | place: Antarctica: Victoria Land, Siegfried Peak sud
GAGCAGCGTCGTACCGTCCTCCATGCTCGTGGCCTCTCGTGGATGCTGATCTAGACACCAGTCATCCTGGGAGGCCACGGGCCCCTCAGCTCACAACGACGCGCTCACCCTCCGCCGCGAAGAGCCCGTATGACCCCGGAGACCGTTTCCCCCAGGACAATGATCGTGAGTAGCCCGAACCGTTCCGGGAACTTGTCGCGGCTGATGGGTGGCAAAGCGGATTGCAGACGCACGGTCACGGCGGGTGTGCCGACCTCCACGACCACGGCGAGCGCCCACAAGGCCAATCTCGCTCCGGCGTCTGTTTCGAAGCTGCCCGCTATCAGAGCGACCGCGAGCAAGAAGCCGCCAGCGAAGCGGATCGCGATAGGTCTGAACACCCGCTCGTGGTAGGCGGCGCGCAGCCAGAGACCGATGTTGAGGGCGCGCGCGAGCAGGTAGGACGCAGCGAACCCAACGTAATTGTGTCCCAGACCGTCCTCCCCCCACACAGCCAGTCCTGCAACGGCCAGGATCGCAATGAACGTGAAGAGCCGGTTGTCGACTCCATCGGACTCGAACCGCTCGGTGTAGTAGGTGAAGGCGTTCCAGACCCAGAACACGGCCATGAACTGCAGGGCGAAACGCGTGAATCCGGAGACGGTCAGGTGCTCGGCGAGCCCATGTGCCAGGACCGCGAGGATCACCACGAAGATCAAGTCGAAGAAGAGCTCCAACCAGCCGACCTTGCGGCCACCGCCGTCCGCCCGCAGCGTCGGTCGCTGCCACAGCCGACCGTCGAGCACCCGGGAATCGCTCGTCACCCGGTGGCTCTCAGCTTTCACTGGACCGCCCGAAGACGGCGTGTCATGCCGAGCGTCCGTCGACAAGCTGACCGACTGGCCCGTAGACGAAGCCCTGGGTCTCATGGATGAAGTCCGTGGGGAAGCCGACCTCGAAGCCGGTGGATGCCTCCAGCTCCGCGACCGCCTCGACGGGCAGTACGACGACCAGAGCGGCGAGGTTATCGGCGAGCTGCTCGGCGCGGCGTGCACCCAGAATCGGGTGAACCGTGCGCGAGCGCTGCATAGTCCACGCGATGGCGACCGCCGCGGGAGTCACGTGCTGCTCGCGGGCGACCTTGACAACAGCCTCGGCGATGGTGCGCTCGCGATCGGTGAGCGTCGCCGCCTCGACTCGCGTCCCGGTTTCAGCCCGATGCGCGCCGGAGAACTTTCCGCTGAGAACTCCGCTGGCCAGAGGACCCCACGCGGCAACGGTCAGGCCCATAGCTTCGGCGACCGGGATCAGCTCGCGCTCCACATCCCTGTTGATGAGGTTGTAGCGAACTTGGAGCGCGGAGAACGCCGTCCAACCGCGCCAGTCCGCGAGCGTGTTCGCCTGTGCCACGACCCAGGCAGGCGCGTCGGGGATGCCGACGTAGAGGACCTTTCCGGCGGTGACTGCGTCGTCGAGCGCCCGCATCGTCTCGTCGATGGGGGTGTGGTGGTCCCAGATGTGGACGTAATACAAGTCAATGTGGTCTGTTCTGAGGCGACGTAGGCTCGTTTCCAGCGACAGACGCAGGTTCTTGCGGTGGTTGCCAGACGCGTTCGGGTCGTTCTGGTCCCGTGACAGGGTGTACTTGGTGGCGAGGACAAGGTGGTCTCGGCGATCACCGATGAGGTCACCCAGGATTCGTTCGCTGTCGCCCCCCCGGTAGTTGACGGCGGTGTCGACGACGTTGCCGCCCGCGTCGAGATAGGTGTCGAGGATGCGGCTGGATTCCGCGCGATCGGCTCCCCAGGAGAAGTCCTCTCCGAAGGTCATAGCGCCGAGGAACATCTCCGAGACGCGAAGGCCGGTCCTGCCAAGCAAGCGGTAGCGCACTTGTGCTCCAATCCATCGAGCCCCCGCCCGATGCGGCGGCAGGCAGCATGGCCCGATCGTGATGGCTCAAGGGGACTTGAAGTCAAGACGGAAGGTGGGAGGAACGGGCCGGGCTGACAGGTGAACCGCGGAACGAAGGAGAGGCCTACCTGGTCGTCGCCGGCCCGGTCCGAAGCGGCGGAGGCATCGCGCGCAGCGGGGTCCAGGCCGACGTCACCTGCCGGCGGTGCGAGTATCGGATCTGCACCCCGACCTGCCCGGTCGACGGCTCGATGAACGACTCGGTGAACGACCCGGCGGACAGTCAGTCGGCGCGCGACCACAACGACGGGATGTGGTGAGCGGTGACCGCCGTACTGCTGGGGCTGGCCTCCGCGGTCGCGTTCGGAGCGGCAGATTTCCTGGCTGGGGTGTTGTCCCGGCGGACGCACTTCGCGGTGATCGGCCTGATCAGCCAGGTCGGGGCCACGGCAGGCGTCTGGGCCGTCCTGCCGTGGTTCGGCGGCACCGGCCCCAGCGCCATGGCGTTGGGCTGGGGAGCCGCCAGTGGGCTGGGTGGAGGCGTGGGCAGTCTGGCGCTGTACCGGGGGCTCGGTCACGGGCAGATGAACGTCGTGGCGCCACTGTCAGCGGTCGGCGGCGCCGCCCTGCCCGCCCTTGCCGGCATCGCTCTGGGGGAACGCCCCTCGTCGGTGGCCTTCGCCGGGATCGTGCTCGCGCTCCCCGCACTCTGGCTCATCGCCCGACCCGCCGACACTGCCAGGGCTTCCACTGTGGCCGGGGTGGGCGACGGGCTGCTGGCCGGTGCCGGCTTCGCCTTGCTGTTCATCGCGCTGGACCGCGCCGGCGACCGCAGCGGGCTGTGGCCGGTTGCCGCCGGCCAGCTCGCTGCGCTGCTCGTCCTGGCGGGTTTCGTGCTTGTCCGCCGCCCCACCTGGGCCGGAGCCGGACGCAGAGCCGCGGCCGGGGTCGCGGTGCTCGTCGGCCTTCTCAGCGTCACCGCGACGCTGCTGTACTTCCTGGCCACCCACGCCGGACTGCTCACAGTGGTCGCCGTCCTGGCTTCCCTCTACCCGGCCATCACCGTTGTGCTTGCTGCCCTCGTCCTGCGTGAACGCGCCAGCCTGGTCCAGCGGGTCGGACTGGTAGCCGCCACAGCCGCAGTCGCGATGGTCACCCTCGCGTGATCGAAAGGGGCCTCCGTTCCCGTCGTGATCGTCTGTGACGCAAGATCGTTGGCAACCGGTCAGGGTTGCAAGCCCACCGATGCCAGGCCGGTCTGGGGGTCGAACGGCGACGAGGTGTGCTCGTGCACGATCAGCCACCGGCCGTGGAGCTTGCGCAGGCAGGTGGTTGTGCGCACCCACATGTCGACGTCTCCGCCGGCCGAGCGCGTTCCGCGAATGTGGTTGAGGCAGTGCACGAAGGCGACGTCGCTGGCCGCCGTGACGGCAACGTCTCGGGGCGAGTAGTCGACCGGCCCGTCGTACGACGATAGCCACGCCGCCAACCGCTCCCGGACAGCGGGCGAGCCGACCCGCTGGAGCGGATCGACGGCGTCGAAGGAGAGCACGTCAGGGGCGTAGTCGGCCACCCGCGCATCGATGTCTCCGCTGCGCACCGCCTCGGTCCACGCGTCGACCATGGCGCGGATGCGGACCTCTTCGGCTGCGTCCCGGCCGGCGGAGACGGCGATCACCGCTCGCCTCCCAGCTGCTCGGCCAGGTTGTCCAGCTGAGCGCTGATGCCCTGCGAGCGGTGGTCCGGTCGGTCCATGCCATCGAGGAAGGCGCCCTGCTCGGTGAGGGTCAGCCGGGTGCCCCGGTCGGTGGGCCGAAACTCCACCGTCGTCAGGGAGACGGAGAGCGGTACCCCGTCCGCGTCCATCGCATAGGCGTAGACGATGCGCTCATCCGCCACGATGTTCGCGTAGCGCCCTTCGGCGGTGTACGTCGGACCGCCTGCCGGGCCGCCGCGGCTGAACTCGCGGCCGCCGACCCGGAAGTCCAGCTCGTACTCGGCGGTATCCATGCCGTCGAGGCTCAACCAGCGGATCCTGGCGGCAGGGTCTGCGAAGGCGGTGAATACGCGCTGCGGTGGCGCGTCGTAGGTGCGCTCGATGGTGAAGGTGGTGTGCTCGACCGAACGTTCTTTCATCCTGCGCTCCTAGGGTCCGATGCTGATGGGTGCTCGGCGAGGCAGTCGCCAAGCCGGTTCAGGCGGTGCTCCCAGGTGCTCCGCCGCTCGTTGATCCACTCCTCCGCCGTGCGCAGCCCTGCCGAGTCGATGCGGCAGGTGCGCACCCGGCCGACCTTCTCCGATCGCACGAGCCCGCTCGCCTCGAGCACCTGCAGGTGCTGCACCACCGCGGCCAGCGACATCGAGAACGGGCGTGCCAGCTCGCCCACCGACGCCGGTCCTCGGGTCAGCCGCTCGACAATGTCGCGGCGGGTTGGGTCCGCCAGGGCCCGGAACACCCGATCGAGCGGAGCAACTTGGTTAAGCACTTACTTGACCGTAGTGGGCGTCCCACTGATAGGTCAAGTGATGGCTTAACTATCACCGGGGTGGCGTCTGCCGTGGTTCTAGCCCGTCCATGTCGTGGGGAGCCGGTAGAGCCAGCCGGGCTGCCAGTCGAACGGTGCATCGACCAGCTCCTCGAGAGGACGGCCGTGCAGCAGGTGCTCGAGCGCCCACCGGTTGGCCGAGTGGGCGATGAGCAGGACCCGGCGGCCCTCCCACTGGGTCGCCAGCTCGCCCAGGAAGGCGCGGGTCTGGTGGACAACCTGCCGGTAGCTCTGCCCGCCGGGGAAGGGCTCGTCGATGTGCCGGGCGCGCTCGGCGGCCAGCCGTTCGACCGGCATCCCGTTGAGCGTGCCGTAGTCGCACTCGCGGAGCCGGGGGTCCTGGTGGACGGGGATGCCACTGTCGCCGAACGCGATCTCCGCGGTCTCCACCGCTCGGCGCAGGTCGGAGCAGAACACGGCCGCGATGCCGTCGTTTCGCCGGCGTACGCCGAGCTCCGCGGCGAGCAGGCGTCCGCGCTCCGACAGCTGGCCCGGCAGCCAGCCGGTCGCGATGCCAGCCTCGTTGTCCGTGGTCACCGAGTGCGTCTCGTAGACGACCTCAACCATGGTCCGGCGTTCCTGGGTCGAGAGTGGACCCTCGTAGCCCCGAGGCGAGCGCACGGCGCAGCGCCGCGAGTCGCCGCCGGGTCTCCCAGCGGAACGCGGCTGCCACCAGCGGCTCGACGAGCGGTCTCAGCAGACCCGGCCGGCAGCTGAACGTCATCGAGTACTCGACGTCGGAGCCGCCGTCTGCGCGGCGAGTGTGGCGGATCGAGGCTCCCCAGGCCTCGAAGAAGAGGACCGGTGACTCCAGGCGTACGGCGGCGACCTCCGGGCGCCGAAACGCCTTGTACCGGGTGCGGAAGCTGAAGCCGCCCAGGGACCGCCGGGCGGTGCAGGTGGCGACGACTCCAGGGCCGGGCGAGGCCCCACCGTCGGTCCAGGCCTTGCGGAGCAGGGTGTCCCACTCCAGTCGACGCGGGTAGTCGTGGATGAGGTCGAAGGCCTCTTCGCAGGACGCCGGCAGCGACTCCCGGACCCGAAGGTGCACCGTCATGGCGCCCACTCTTGCAACGTGCCGCACGACGGTCGCTGTGGAAGCGTCACGCCGCCCGGTAGCGCATCAGCACGACGCCCGATGAGAAGGGCCGCGCCTCCACCAGGCGCAGCGCGCCGAGGTCGGTCGCGTCTCGAACAGCCGCCGCCCCCGACCGAGCACGACCGGGTAGACGAACAGGCGGTACTCGTCGACCAGTCCCGTCGGCAGAAGCGCCTGGACGAGGCTGACGCTGCCCGTGGCGACGATCGCCTTCCCAGGTCGCTCCTTGAGCGTTGCCACCTCCTCCGCGAGCGGTCCGTCCAGGACGGTCGTGTTCTGCCAGGTCGGAGCCGGCAGCGTGGCGGACACGACGTACTTGTCGGTGCGGTTGAGGTAGTCGGAGATGCCGGTCGTGTCATCGGTCTGCAACGGCCAGTAGCCCTGGAACTGCTCGTAGGTCACGCGTCCGAGGAGCACCGCGTCCGCATCGTTCATGTGCTCCTGCTGCACCTGCGCCATGTCGGCGGTGTCGTTGTCGCCGTCGTCGCCCGACGGCGCGAACCAGCCCTCGGACGCATCGATGACGCCGTCCAGGGTGATGTTTTCCGTTACGACCAGGTTCCGCATCGTCATCCCTCCGCCGCCGCCGCCGCCGCTGGCGGGGTCGGTCATCTGGGAAGACTCGCAGGGCCAGGGGGCCAACGTCGACCGCTCGGTATCGCACCAGGCGAGGTTGTCTTCACACGTCAAGATGTCGTGGACCGACGGCGTGCTCGGACCTCCTCCTGAACCTGCGCCGGCGCGTGACGTCCGGCTTCGATGTTGATGCTCTCGACGTAGCCGGAGGAGCTGTGGATACCCCGGAGAATCGACCTCGGTCCGGCGGCCAGCAGAGATGGCCCTCCCGACTCGACCGCGTAGCACCGGTGTCATCGACCCGCTTGCGTGGGCTCGCCGCGCGGTGCACGGGCAAGCGCCACCGCGGCGCTATGACATGCTGAGCGCGGAAGCACATGACGGCGGAAGCCAGGGACGACAACCGTGAGCGGTCAAGAGTCGTTCGGCCGCCGCCTGCGGCGGCTCCGGCTCGAACGCGGCCTGTCGCAGACCCAGCTGGCCGCCCCCGGAGTGTCGCCCAGCTACCTCTCTCTGCTCGAAGCCGGCAAGCGCGCGCCAACCCGGGTCGTGGTTGAACGCCTGGCTGACCGACTCGGCTGCGACGTTCGGCTCCTGGCCGAAGGAGTGCCTGCCGCTGAGGCGGCCGAGGTGGAGCTCGAGCTCCGCTACGCCGAACTGGCACTGCACTCCGGTGAAGCGGCCGAGGCCGTTGATCGCTTCCGGGCGCTCCGCGTGCGGGAGGCCGAGTCCACACCAGCCGGGCTGGTCACGGCGGCGCGTTGGGGCCTGGCTCGAGCTCTGGAAGCCATCGGCGACGTGGAGGCCGCCATCCCGCTCTTCGAGGAAGCGCGGGAGGAAGCCGAGGCCGCACCCGAGAGGTCGGCATGGCTGCCGGCGGTGATGGCCCTGTGCGCCTGCTACCTCGAGGTGGGCGATCTCACCCACAGTCTTGAGATCGGCGAGCAGGCCCGGGCGCGCATCCAGCAGCTCGGCCTCGCGGGCAGCGACGCGGAGGTGGAGCTGTTGTCAACGCTGGTCGGCTGCTATCAGGAGCGCGGCGATCTGGTGCGGGCTCGGCTGCTCGCCGAAGAAGCGGTCCGGCGGGCCGAGCAGCTGGGCACTCCTCGAGCTCGGGGCGCGGCGTACTGGAACGCCAGCCTCGTCTCGCAGGAGCTGGGCCGCACCGCCGAGGCCCTGACCCTCGCGCAGCGGGCGCTGGCGCTCTACGCCGACGTCGACGACATCCGCGCCTTGGGCCGGCTCCGGACGGCGTACGCATGGGTGCTCCTGCACCAGCAACCGCCGCAGGTCGAGCAGGCCGAGTCGCTGCTCGTGCGCGCCCTGCGCGACCTCGAGGACGTCGGCAGTGAGGTGGATCTGGCCTACGCCGAGACCGAGCTGGCGCGGGTGCGCCTGGTGCGCGGTCGGGCCGAAGAGGCGGTCGAGCTCGCCGCCCGCTCCCTGGATCGGCTCGGCTCCGGCCGGCGTCTCGAGGCGGCCCGCGCCCGGCTGGTGCAGGGGCAGGCCAGCCTGGCGCTGGGCGACGAGGCCGCGGCACTTGCCTCCTACCGCCACGCGGCCGAGGACTTGACCACCATCAAGGCCTCCCGGCAGGCGGCGGCCGGCTGGCGGGAGCTGGCCGAGGTGCTCCGCCAGCTCGGCCGGGACGCCGAGGCCATCGCCGCCTACCAGCGGGCACTCGATGCACTCGGCGTGATGGTGGGGACCACCGACGCGCGGCACTCCGTAGTCATCTAGATGCCACCGATCACCCAATCGGGTGAACTCTTGGTGCTTGACTTGACACCAGAGTGTCACGGATCTTGACTCTCTTCACAAGCCAGTGGAGGAGGATTGATGGCCCGTCGCCTTTTTACCGCCCTACTCCTTGTCGCCGCCTGCAACGGGACCGCTGTAGCCGCGCCCACCGAGGGGCCGCACGCCATCGTCTCGGCTGACGGTGAAACTTCAACCGGTCCACCTCACTGCTGCCGGTGACCACTCGCAAAATGCCGCAAGACCGCCCCGAAAGGACTCCCCCCATGCATGAGCCCCTGCGTCGCCTTGCGGGGGCAGCACTGTCTGCCGCCCTGATGGCTGCCACCCTCTCCGGCCCGTCGGCGACTGCCGCCACTCCGGCCGGTCTCTTGGCTGCGCTGCAGCACAAGCCCGGGCTCGTGGGGGCTTCTGCCTCGGTGCCGACGTCGTCGGATCCCGACTCGGCCGTGGCGACAAGCAATGCCGATCTAGCTAGGCGGTCACATCCGAGCGTGAAAAGGCCACCCAGGCAAGGGCTCCAACGGCGCCAAGGAAAAGAACGAGTGAGACCAGACCGAACGGTGACGTGGGAGTAGCCACGCCGACTGCGGGTCGCACGGTCCACAAGTAATCGGCGGGTACGTTCCCCTGGCGAAAGCGCATCCAGCCGGTCACCCAATACGCGGGCGTCCATCGCGCCACGGCCTCGATGCCAATGAGTACCTGGGACAGCAAGACCACGCCGAAGCCGAGAAAGAACGTGCCCAGCGTGTTGCGGGTCAGCACAGCTGCGGCCACGCCCAGGACAGCAAAGACAGCGAGTACCAGCAGCGCTCGGGCGCTCTGGGCCAGTGCCGTGACGGCGGCCTGACCGACCGGAAGGGTCACCGTCGGGTTGCCGTACTTGTGGGCAAGGTACGGGGCGATAAGGGCGAGTGCCGCCCAGGTAACGGCCAGCAGGGCGACGCCGACGAGCCACAGGCTCACCACCTTGGCGAGCAACAACCGGCCCCGGCGACCGTCCTGAACGAGGATCGACTTGATCGTCCGGCCGGTCCATTCCCCGCCGACGTGCCCCGCGGCCAGCAGCAGCAGGGCACCCGCACCGACCAGCGAGGCGAGCAGGCCGGCAGCGAACCGCCCCACGCCAAGCGGCTGCTGACCAGCCTTGGCCAGGCGGGATGCCGCCAGTGCCTCTAGGCGGAACCTTTCATTGGACTCGCGGACCGACTGTTGCTTTCTCGCGCATTGAGCACCCGGCGACAGGCTCATACTCGAACAAGACGGAATTGGCTCGAGTTCGATACCGGGAGCGCCGGGCGGTGGGTTGGTCGCCACCGAGTTCAACTCGCCACCCCAGACCAGGAAGCAGGAGATGCCGACAACCGCAACCGCCGTCCAGTACACGAGCGACCGACGCAGCTTGCGTAATTCCGCTCGGAGCAGCCGCAGCGGAGGTGCGCGGAGTTCATACGGTGACATCGGACCGCCTCAGGGTCAGCCAGGCCACCGCCGCGGTCGCAGTTGAGAAGAGCAGCAGCGCTATCACACCGAAGCGCGCCGTCGGCGTGGTTACGCCGGCGGGCAGCCGAACGCTCCAGAGGTAGTCCGGTATGGCTTCGTTGCGGAGGAAGCCCATCCAGGCCGTGACCCAATAGGACAGCGTCCACCGGGCGGTCGCGGGGAACTGACCGAGCAACAAGGACAGCAAGACCACGCCGAAGCCGAGAAAGAACGTGCCCAGCGTGTTGCGGGTCAGCACGGCTGCGGCCACGCCCAGGACAGCAAAGACAGCGAGTACCAGCAGCGCTCGGGCGCTCTGGGCCAGTGCCGTGACGGCGGCCTGACCGACCGGAAGGGTCACCGTCGGGTTGCCGTACTTGTGGGCAAGGTACGGGGCGATAAGGGCGAGTGCCGCCCAGGTAACGGCCAGCAGGGCGACGCCGACGAGCCACAGGCTCACCACCTTGGCGAGCAACAACCGGCCCCGGCGACCGTCCTGAACGAGGATCGACTTGATCGTCCGGCCGGTCCATTCCCCGCCGACGTGCCCCGCGGCCAGCAGCAGCAGGGCACCCGCACCGACCAGCGAGGCGAGCAGGCCGGCAGCGAACCGCCCCACGCCAAGCGGCTGCTGACCAGCCTTGGCCAGGCGGGATGCCGCCAGTGCCTCTCGGCGGAACCTTTCGTCCGCCTGGAGGGACCCCCGCTGGATCTCAGCGCACCGCGGCCCAGCCGGCAGACCCAGCACCGTGCAACTGGGCGCAGGCTGTGCAACCGGTGGTGACTGGTGCCTCGGGTGGTCCAGCTCGTAGTTCCCCTGTGTCTGTTGGACCAGAAAGCAAGCCGTCACCGCAACGGCGATAACCGACCAGTACGTCAAGGGTCGGAGTAGCTTGCGCAGCTCAGCCCGCAGCAGGCGCATCGCCGCTCTCTCCACCAGTGAGCGACAGGAACAACTCCTCGAGTCCTTCGGCCGGTGCAACGCTATCGACACGCACGCCCGCGCTATACAGGATCTGCAATACGTCTGATGATGCGCACCCGGGCACGAGGAGACGACCGGGGGCTTCGACAGTGACTTCTCGACCTGTTAGGGCCGAGATCACGGCCTGCTCGTCGGCAGGTGCGACGCTGACCCGCGTGCCGACGTTGTCTTCTCCTCGGAACTTGTTGATCGGGCCGTCGGCCACAACCCTGCCGCGAGAGAGCACCACAACGTCCGAGCACACCTGTTGCACCTCAGCGAGCAAGTGACTGGAGATGATGAGCGTCGCACCGCCGAGCACCAACGACTCCACCAGCCCACGAAATTCACGTATACCAACAGGATCGAGGCCATTCGTCGGTTCATCGAGCAAGATGAGCTCTGGCTTACGCAGGATGGCAGCGGCTAACCCTAGTCGTTGACGCATGCCCTGGGAGTATGACTTGACCCTCTGATTACTCACACGCGTCAGTCTTACCCGTTCCAACGCTTCGTCGACGGCTTGACGTGGTAGCCTTGGGCCGGACTCCGCCAGGGCGAGCAAGTTGTTTCTGCCTGATAACCACGGGTATAGGGCTGGCTCCTCAATCAAGGCTCCCACTCGGCCCGCCAGCCGACCGTCACCTGGAGGAAAGTCGAGGACCCTAGCCGATCCGGCGGATGGAGCGATTAGGCCCAGTAGCATCCGGATGACGGTCGTTTTTCCGGCGCCGTTCGGTCCCAGGAAGCCAAGAACCTGTCCCTGTGACAGTGTCAGGCTTAGGCCGTCCACCGCCGTCAAAGTCCTGAACCTCTTGGTCAAGCCTTGGCAAGACACCACCTCTCGGGCCACGTCCATCTAGGTGATCCCGCCCAGCGAGCCACTTTGGGCGGCCTGTGTCATGTCGTCCTGCACGCCGTCAGACCTCTTCTGACCAAGAACTCGTTGATGGGATCCTCCACGCTTGCCACTCTCAGCATACGCGCCACGGTCGCCTCCGACACGTTCGGCTGGTGGCGAGCGGCCTGCTGTCTCAGCTCCTCGAGTACGCCGTCCGCGCTGCGCAACTCAGCATACGACGGATCCAGAAGACCCCTGCGTACATCCCTAATGTCAGCCGATGGCCCTGGTATCTTGGCAATCTCGACCAAGAGTCGTCGTCGCTGACTGACGGCCTTAGCGTAAGTGACGTAGGTGGAGGTCGCGCCTTGGCTGGCTTCCAACGTTACGGATTGATTGTAAGACCTGCACGTCATCGACACGCGTGCGTGGTAACTCTCACTCGGGCCCACCGATGACGTGCAGGCACTTACAGCTAGGAACAGTATGGCGATGCTCCCCCGCGACGCAGCCGTCTTTACGGCGGGCATGTGAACCTTGCGTTTGCACTGGTCGCGCCTTGACCGCCATTTCCGCCGGCGTGTGTACGGTAGGTCTGCGTACCCGTACCCGACGCGCATTGCCAGTCAGCCGTCGCAGTGATCACGCTGGTTCCGCTAGCTGTCTTGCTGGCCTTTGTAGCCCAGTAGCCAAAACCTCGGTACTGCTGGAGGAGCGTCTGGATATCACCTGAACCGTCGCAGTAGGCCGTTCCCGAGCCGTACACGTGCCCAGGGTAGTGCCCTGGCGTTTCGGCGACGTTGCTGCAGTTGTAGAGCCGCGGTGATGCGCTGGCTGGCAGCGCCTGCGGGCCGACCCCAAGCGCTAATAGTAGCGCCACTGCAAGGGGCAAATGTCGTACTTTGCTCATAATTCCACCTCCTCGGTGAGCATGATTGCGATGCTAGGCCCTCTGCCGAACGCCAGTCAAGGCCTGTCGTAAAGATCGTCACGCTTGCTCTGACAGGACTCTCTGGGGAACAGGCTAGAGGGACGCCTGCCGAACCCTCGCCCGGCAGCCGGCCGTTGGCCGATAGCCTGCAAACCATGCTGCGCTCCGTCATCCTGCGTGCCGCGGGCGACGCCCGGATCAAGTCGGTGGTCGCAACCGCCCCGGTCTCCCGCAGCATGGTGGCCCGGTTCGTGGCCGGCGAGTCCGTCGACGACGCCGTACGGGCGACCCGTGGGCTGGTCCAGGATGGCCTGCGGGTCAGCCTCGACCACCTGGGCGAGGACACCACCAACCCCGGCCAGGCCGAGGCGACCACCAAGGCCTACCTCGCGCTGCTCGACCGGCTGGCCGATGACGGCCTCACCTCCGGCGCCGAGGTCTCGGTCAAGCTCTCCGCCGTCGGCCAGGCGCTCGACGAGTCGATGGCGACCGACAACGCGCGGTCGATCTGCGAGGCGGCGACGGCCGCGGGTACGACGGTGACCCTCGACATGGAGGACCACACGACCACCGACTCGACGCTGCGCATCCACCGGGAGCTGCGCCGCGACTTCCCGACCACGGCGGCGGTCATCCAGTCCTACCTGCGCCGCTCGGTGGCTGACTGTCGAGACCTGGCCGCCGCCGGCTCACGGGTACGGCTGTGCAAGGGCGCCTACCAGGAACCGGAGTCCGTCGCCTTCCAGTCCCGGGGCGAGGTCGACAAGTCATACGTCCGCTGCCTCAAGGTGCTCGTGAACGGGGCGGGTTACCCCATGGTCGCCACCCACGACCCTCGCCTCGTGTCCATCGCCGGCGCGCTGGTCCGCCAGGTGGGCCGGGCGCAAGGCAGCTACGAGTACCAGATGCTCTACGGCGTACGCCCGGACGAGCAGCGGCGGCTGGTCGGGGCCGGCGAGACGGTCCGGGTCTACGTCCCGTACGGCGACCAGTGGTACGGCTACCTGATGCGCCGGCTCGCCGAGCGGCCGGCCAACGTGACCTTCTTCCTGCGCGCGCTCGCGACGAGGTCCTGAGAAGCGGTCAACGGATCCTCCCGCCGCGCTTGATCCACGGACGCACCGGCACCAATGGCCGCGCCCACGTCGTACGCCGGTCGACAGGACGGACGATGCGGAGAATGGACCGCGCGGCCGCCGTCGAACCGGCGGATCCGGGCGGACTTACTGTTGAGGGGTGCAGCAGCGCAAGTCGGCGTACGCCGTGATCGCCGCCGTCTCGGCGGCGCTGACGGTCGCGGGCTGCTCGAAGTCGAGCGAACGAGCGATCTCACTCGCCCCGGTGACCCGGGAGACGGTGACCGAGGTCGTCGAGGCGCCGGCCACCGTGACGGCGCGGGCGACCGCCGGGCTGACCGCGCCCGCCGACGGCACCGTGGCCGAGCTCAGGGTGCGCGACGGCCAGTCGGTGCCCGCCGGAACAGTGCTGATGCGGATCGAGTCGCCGAGCGCCCGCCAGCGGTTGCGCGACGCCGAGAGCGCCGACCGGCAGGCTTCGGCCGGGCGGGTGCGGCTTCCCGGCGCGGACCTGTCCGGGCTGCAGGCGCAGGCGGACGCCAGCGCGGAGGCCGCCTTCTCGGCCGCACGCGCCGCCGCCGACGCGCTCCCCACACCGGAGCTGAGGGCCGCCGCCCATGCTCGTGAGGCTGCCGCGGAGGCCCGCTACGCCGCCGCCCGCGCCTCCGCGGCCGACGCTGCGCGGCGGTTCAACGCCGGCCTTGGGAGCGTGTCCTCGGCGCTGTCCTCGTTCGCCACGGCCTCCCGGGTGCAGACTCGGGCCGCCGTCGCGCTGGCTCGCTCGACGGTTGATGCGCTCGTGGTACGGGCTCCGATCAGTGGCCTCGTCTCGCTCGGCGCCGGCGCCCCTGGCGCGAAGCCCGGCGGCGCGGATGTGCAGGGGCTGATCGACTCGCTTCCCTCATCGGTGCAGGGGCAGGCGACCCAGGCGCTGGGCGGCAGCGCCGGCGGCGCCGGTACGACGACCGCCACCATCGCGGCGGGCGTACCGGTGAGCAGCGGTACGCCGCTCGCCACGGTGACCGACGTCTCGGCGCTGTCGCTGGTCGCTGAGGTCGACGAGACCGACGTGCTGCTGGTGAAGCCGGGCGTGACCGCCCGGGTGAACCTCGACGCGGTGCCGGACGCGACCTACGCGGCCACCGTCGCCGCGGTCGACCTGGCCCCGGTCACCACGGCGGGCGGCGGCGTCACCTATCGGGTCCGGCTGCGGCTGGCTCCCGGCCGGCTGGCCGACGGCGGCCCTGCCCCGCAGCCGCGGCCCGGCATGAGCGCGGTCGCTGACCTGCAGGTACGCCGTGCGCCGGGCGCGGTCGCCGTACCCGCCTCGGCCGTCGTGCGCGAGGGCAGCCGGGACGCCGTCTTCGTCGACGACTCCGGCCGGGCGCAGCACCGGTTCGTGACGCTCGGCGCCCAGGGGGACGAGCTCGTCCAGGTGGTCGAAGGCGTCCGGGTCGGCGACCGGGTCGTCGTACGTGGCGCCGACTCGGTCAAGGACGGCCAGAAGCTCCCGCGGTGAGCACCGCCGCCCTGGAGGCCGTGGACGTGCGGCGCAGCTACCAGCTCGACGGCGTCGCAGTGGAGGCGCTGCGTGGCGTCTCGCTGCGGATCGACCCGGGCGACTACGTGGCCGTCGTGGGCCCGTCCGGCTCCGGCAAGTCGACACTGATGCACCTGCTCGGCGGCCTGGACCGGCCGACCGGCGGCGTGCTGCGCGTGGACGGCCGGGACGTCGCCGCCCTCTCCGACGAGGTGCTAGCCGGACTGCGCAACGCCACCATCGGCTTCGTCTTCCAGTCCTTCCAGCTGCTGGCCCGTACGACGGCGGTCGACAACGTCGCCCTCCCGCTGGTCTACCGGGGGGTCGGTCGCGGCGAGCGGCGGCGGCGTGCGGGCGCCGCGCTGGAGTCGGTCGGCCTCGGCCACCGGCTCGGGCACCGGCCCAGCCAGCTCTCCGGCGGCGAGCAGCAGCGGGTGGCGATCGCCCGCGCGCTGGTCGGCGAGCCGCGGGTGGTCCTCGCCGACGAGCCGACCGGCAACCTCGACACCGCGAGCGGCGCGGAGGTGCTGGCGATCCTCGAGCGGCTCAACGCCGAGGCCGGTACGGCGGTCGTCCTCGTCACCCACGACCGCGAGGTCGCCGCCCGCGCCCGGCGCCGGGTCTACGTCCGCGACGGCCTGCTCGTGGACGGCCCGGGATGAGGTCCGCCGAGGCGTTCCGGGTGGCGGTGGATGCGCTGCGCGCGAACCGGCTGCGCAGCCTGCTCACCATGCTCGGCGTGGTGATCGGCGTCGCCGCGGTCGTCGTACTCGTCGCGATCGGCACCGGGGCCAAGAACGAGGTGACCAGCCAGGTCGAGGGCCTCGGCTCGAACATCGTCATCGTCGTACCGGGGAAGTTCGAGCTCGGTTCGGCGCCGACCGTGAGCCGGCTCTCGCTGGCCGACGTGGACACGGTCGGGCGGGTGCTCGACGACCCGACCTCGGTGGCGGCCACGGTCTCCTCCGGCGAGCAGGTGCGGGCCGGAGCGCGTACGGCGTTCGCGACCGTGAACGGCACCAACGCCAACGTCCAGCGCGTCTTCGACCGCCCCGTCGAGCGTGGCCGCTACATCAAGGCGGTCGACGTCGACACCCGCCGGCGGGTGGCCGTGCTGGGCGCCTCGCTGGCCCGGCAGCTGTTTCCCGACCGTGACCCGATGGGGCGACAGGTGGCGATCGCCGGCGTCCGGTTCCGCGTCGTCGGCATCTTCACCCGGGTCGGGTCCACCTTCGGCGTGGACCGCGACGGCGAGGTGCACATCCCGATCACGGCGGCGCAGCGGCTCTTCGGCGTGGAGCGGGTGGACGCTCTGGCGATCAAAGCACCCACCGCGGGCGCGGTCGACCGGGTCAAGGCGGAAACGCTGGCGGCGCTCGACCGGCGCTATCCGGACGCGGAGTTCGCGGCGGTCACCCAGACCCAAATCCTGGGCACGATCGGCCGGATCCTCAGCCTGCTGACGCTGGTGCTGGCCGCGATCGCCGCCATCAGCCTGCTGGTCGGCGGTGTCGGGGTGTCCAACATCATGCTGGTCAGCGTCCGCGAGCGGACCAGCGAGATCGGCCTGCGGAAGGCGCTAGGTGCCCGCCATCGCGACATCCTGCTGCAGTTCCTGCTGGAGGCGGTGCTGCTGACCGGCCTCGGCGGCGTGCTCGGCATCGCGCTCGGCGTTGGGGCGTCGCTGCTGCTCAACGCGGTCTCGCCGCTACCCGCGCTGATCGCCTGGTGGTCGCCGATCGTCGCCTTCGCGGTCTCGGTGGCGGTCGGGGTGTTCTTCGGCGTCGTACCGGCCCGCCGTGCCGGTCGCCTTGAGCCGGTCATCGCCCTTCGCACCGACTGAGCTGACCGGACTACGCCCTCGCGGTAGGACCGGGGTGGGGTACTGCGACCACTGTGAGGCCGTCGATGCCTTGGAAGTCAGCAGGGTTGCACGTGTGAACGCTCAAACCGTTCGCCACCGCCGTAGCGGCGATCATGGCGTCGTAGGCTCGGGCCGTGGCCTTGCGACCGTGACGGTGCAGCGACGCCGCGACCTGACCGAAAGCCCGGGCGGCGGCGGTGTCGAAGGGCAGCGGGTCGAAGTCGGACTCGGCCTGCTGGACGTGGGCCTGTCGAGCGGCGCGCTCCGATTCGTCACGAGCCAGCAGTGGCCCCACCGACAGCTCCGCAAGCGTCACAGCCGTGATCAGCGGTTCTGCCGGCAACGCGGAGAAGTCGGAGATCCGTCCCAGCAGAATCAGCGTGCTGGTGTCGAGCACTCCCTGGACGGCGGGGTTGCTCACAGTCGCCAGTCGAGAGTCTCGTCGATGTCCCGGCGCATCGCATCGGGGTCGATGACCGGCAGCAGCTGCCACCTTCCGAGCAGCACTTCGACGGGAAGAGGCACCCGCCGGAGCGGATGGAGCGTGGCGACAGCGCGGCCTGAGCGGGTGATCGTGACGCGCTCGCCGCCCGCGACGCGATCCACGATCTCACCCCCGTGGTTTCGTAGATCTCGGATGCTGACGTCAGCCATGTGAAGAATGTATCACGCGTGAGACACAGACTCGCGGCATCGTTGCGTACTACACGACCACCAGCCCGAAGTCGACGACCACTCGCGCCGTGATCGGGCCGGACACCGGCGAATCCGAGCCACCTCGGTCGCGTTGGGCTCCGGCGGGTGCCTAGCTCGAACAGCGTCACGAGTTCCCGGTCGTAAGCCGCGCAGTTCAGATCCGGTATCGAGGGCCACCCCGTAGCCTTGCCGGCCATGAGTGGGCTCGCGTTGGTCGTCCACGACGAGGCGCTGCGCGCCTACGACTTCGGGCCGACGCACCCCCTGACCCCGATCCGGGTGGAGCTCACCTTCGCCCTCGCCGACGAGCTCGGCGTGCTAGCGGCCGGCGGTGTGACGGTCGTCGGGGCCGAGGCGGCGACCGAAGACCAGCTCGCGCGGGTGCACACCCCCGACTACCTCAACGCCGTACGCCGGGCCGGCGTCGACCCGCGCCGGGCGGACCTCGCGCACGGCATCGGCACCCCCGACGTACCGGCCTTCCGGAACATGCACGAGGCCTCGGCGCTGGTGGCGGGCGCGAGCCTGGCGGCGGCCACGGCCGTGTGGGAGGGCCGCGCGCTGCACGCGGTCAACCTCGCCGGCGGCCTGCACCACGCGATGCCGGCCGCGGCGTCCGGCTTCTGCGTCTACAACGACCCGGCGATCGCCATTGCCGAGCTGCTCGAGCGGGGGGCAGAGAAGGTCGCGTACGTCGACGTCGACGTCCACCACGGCGACGGCGTGCAGGCGGTCTTCTACGACGACCCGCGGGTGCTCACGATCAGCCTGCACGAGAGCGGTCGGACGCTGTTCCCCGGCACCGGGTTTCCGGACGAGATCGGCGGCCCGGGTGCGGAGGGCCGCTCGGTCAACGTCGCTCTGCCCGCGGGCACCGGCGACGAGGGTTGGCTGCGCGCCTTCCACGCCGTCGTGCCCCCGTTGCTGCGGGCGTTCCGGCCGGAGGTACTGGTCAGCCAGTCCGGCTGCGACAGCCACGCCCTCGACCCGCTGGCCAACCTGTTGCTGAGCGTGGACGGGCAGCGCGCGTCGTACGCCGCCCTGCACGAGCTGGCGCACGAGATCTGCGACGGCCGGTGGGTGGCGGTCGGTGGCGGCGGCTACGAGCGGGTCCGGGTGGTGCCACGGGCCTGGACGCACCTGCTGGCGATCGCGGCCGGCACGCCGCTGGATCCGGCCACCGCCACCCCGCCCGAGTGGCGCCGTCTCTGCCGGGAGAAGGCGGGGGAGTCCGCCCCGACCTCGATGACCGACGGCCGGGAGCCGGCCGGGTCACCGGGGCCAGGGAGGCCGGCGGACCACGTGGAGGCGGCCATCCGGGAGACCCGGCGGGCGACCTTCCCCTGGCACGGGCTGGACGCGGCGGATCCCGGGTGAACCGGGAGCAGCTGCGGGACCACCTCGTCGCCGCCCGGATCGCGGGCGAGGTCGAGACGACCCGGGAGAACAACCTCACCAACTACGGCCGCATGAGCCGGCGCGACCCGAGCTACCTGTTCGGCCTTCGGCCGGCCGGCGCGTGGACACCGGCCCAGGTCCTCGAGCTGATGGCCGGGCGGGTCGGCGTACATCCCGACGCGGCGTACGCCGTCGGGGTCGACACCATCGACCCGGAGCTGACCCTGAACCGGCTGGACGCCATGGCCGATCGGCTGGCGCTCGCCGCGGACGGCAGAGAGCGGGTGCTTGTGGCCACCGGCCACCCGGCCGGCGTCTTCGTGATCCATGGGGAGCTGGCGCGGGCGCTCTCCGCCGCCGGTGCCACCCTGCTGACCCCCGCCGCGGGCTGGTCGTTCCTCAACCTGGCCGGCCATCGCCGCGAGATCCGCCACCTCGGCGGCGTCGCCATGGTGAGCGACCGCGGCGAGCTCAACCACACGCACTCGCCACGGCCGATGGAGGCGATGCTCGCCGAGCTGGCCGAACGCAGTCAGCCACCCCCTGACCTCGTGGTGGCCGATCACGGGTACGCGGGCGCGGCGGGGGAGGCCGGGGTGGACGCGATCGGCTTCGCCGACTGCAACGATCCGGCGCTGTTCGTCGCTGAGGCAGAGGGCCGGGTACGGGTCGCCGTACCGCTGGACGACAACGTGCTTCCGTACCAGTATGCCCCGGTAACCGCCTATCTGCTGCGTAAGTCCGGCCTTCCCCAGCAGTCCCAGCCATACCCCTGACGCGCGCCAGGCCCAGCGGCTACTGTTGGAGGCCGCACGTGCGTGACCTCCGCACCGGTGGGGAAGCCGGTGCCCGTCGCGTGCCAAGAGAGTTCGGTGCCTGCATGCCGTTGAGTTCCGAGCGCCCGCTGTCGGAGGTGCGCTTCCTGACCGTGGCCGAAGTGGCCTCGGTCATGCGGGTGTCCAAGATGACCGTCTACCGGCTGGTCCACGACGGGCGCCTGCCCGCCGTGCGCGTCGGCCGGTCCTTCCGGGTACCGGAGCAGGCGGTGCACGACTACTTGCGCAAGGCCTACATCGAAGCCGGCTGAGGCTCGTAACCGGGTTCGGTAGGGTCGGGCTCTGGCACGGCCCCACTGGGGCGCGCAGCCCCTCGAGTTGGTCCGCCGGAAGGAAGTCTGGTCTTGGGCTCGGTCATCAAGAAGCGCCGCAAGCGGATGGCGAAGAAGAAGCATCGCAAGCTGCTGAAGAAGACCCGCGTCCAGCGCCGCAACAAGTAGTCGGGTCTAGCTCGCCCGACGTCCACCGGCGTACCGGCGCAGCGTGATGCCCGCGGCCACCCCACCGGCGACCGCACCCAGGCCGGCCGCGGTGGGAATGCCGATGCGAGCGGCCTTGCGGCCGGTGCGGTAGTCACGCAGCTCCCAGCCAGCTGCCTTGGCCACCCGACGCAGCTCCGGGTCGGGGTTGACCGCGACCGGTCGCCCGACCAGCGAGAGCATCGGCAGGTCGTTGACCGAGTCGCTGTACGCCGCACAGCGGGCGAGCTCGAGTCCTTCCCGCACGGCCAGTGCGCGCACGGCCTCCGCCTTCGCCGGTCCGTGCAGTGGCTCACCGACCAGGCGGCCCGTGTAGGTCCCGTCGACGATCTCCGCCACCGTGCCGAGGGCGCCCGTCAGCCCGAGCCGGGAGGAGATGATGGAGGCGAGCTCGACCGGTGTGGCCGTGACCAGCCAGACGCGTTGGCCCGCGTCCAGGTGTTGCTGGGCCAGCAACCGGGTGCCGGGCCAGATGCGTTCGGTCATGACCTCGTCGTAGATCTCCTCGCTCCACCGCACGATCTCCTCGACCGAGCGCCCGGTGACGAAGGCCAGCGCCGCCTCCCGGGCGCCCGTCATCGTGCTTTCCCGCTCGCTACCGCCGACCCGGAAGCTCACCTGGTGCCAGGCGAAGCGGGCCAGGTCCCGGGCGGTGATGACCTTGCGGGCCGCGAGCCCGCGCGCGAAGTGGTAGATCGACGCGCCCACCATCATCGTGTTGTCGACATCGAAGAAGGCGGCGGCCGTCGGGTCCGATCTGGCAGCCGAAGTGGGGGTCACCGCCGCGGCCGCCGCGGCAGCCGTGCCGGCGGCCAATGCGCGTTCGGCCGCAACCGGGCCCAGCCGCGTCATGATCCTCCCCGCCGCCGTCCCCCAGGCCGGCCGGGGCGGTCTAGAGAACCGGCGGTAGCGGTGAAGAGAAGACTACGGGCGGCGGTGGAGATCCACCGGTCGAGGGCTCCGGCGTGGCAGGACTCGGACTCTCGGTCGAGCCCGGGCCGGGCGTGTCGCTGGGAGACGGGTCCGGCGGCGTCGGGGTGCCGGTCGGCGGCGGTGGGGTGTCGGTCGGCGACGGCGACTCCACCGGAGAGGGTGACGGCGACTCCATCGGCGTCGGTGACGGCGAGATCTCCACCGGGGGCGAGGTCTCCATCGGTGGCGGCGAAACCTCGAGGGGGGATGGCGACGTCTCCACCGGCGGCGGCGAGGTCGACGGCAGTGGCTGCAAGGATGGCTCCGGCTCCGATGAGGAGGCCGCGCCCGACGGCGTGGGCAGTGGGTTCGGCGAAACCCCGGTGACCGGAGTGGGGTTGACGGTCGTGACAGTGGCGGCTGGGGCCTGAGCGCCACCGCTGCCGGGACAGATGTCCGGGCAGGGTTTCGGCCCGAGGACGTCGAACCCGCCGGACATCGTCGCCCCTCCCGCAATGGCTCGACAGGCCGCATCGCACGGGCCCTGGTCGATCAGCGCCTGTGCGCGTTCGCCCACCGAGCTGATCAGCGCGAGCATCTGCAGCCCGGGGTCGCGGGCCGATACGGGGAGAGCGGGCAGCACCGCTGCCAGCTGGGCAAGCTGACCCTGCGCGAAGGCGTCCAGTGCCTTGAGCGGCGTGCGCTGGCCTGACTCGCGCCAGTACTCCGTCAGGTCGCGGGTGCCCGCGAGGGTCTCCCGTTCCATGTCCGACAACGTGTGCAGGACCAGTTTGGTGGTGCGTTCGTCCAACGCCAGCCGGCCGGCGACCGGACGGTCAGGGCCGGCTGCGGCCAGGGCGTTGTTCCGGCCGACCAGCGCGGAGACCTCCCGCATGCGGGTCGTGGCGAACTGGAGGTGGCGCTGCCCTCTGGCCAGCTTGCCGTGAGCAGTGGCGAGCTGGACGCTCTCGACCGCTCGCTTGGCGGCGTAGAAGGGCTCGCCGGGGATGGACCGGCTGCTCAGCAGGCCCACTCCGCCCAGGAGCAGTACGACGGCCAGCATGCCGGCGGCGAAGGCCAGTCGGCGCTGCCCGCGCCAGCCGGACAGGACGGCGTCGAGCCGGTCCGCGAAGCCGGTGCGGATGACGCGGGGCGGCGGGTCGGCGGCCACCATGACCAGCTGTCGGCGCAACCGCGACCGGAACTCCGCGTCGGGGCCGAGCGGCATCGTCGCGAGCTCGTCGGCCAGGGCGAACAGCGACGCCACGGTCGGTTCCGGCGTACCGGAGTCCAGGGCCCGGGCGAAGTTCTCGGCGCGGCGACGCGACACCGGCAGCAGCAGGGTCACTGGCTGCTCCCCTCCCGCGTCTTCCCGATGCACCGTCGCGTTCCGATCAACGACGCCACGCCATCGCTGGTTACGGCCGGCACCCTCCCGAGCACACCAATTGTGGTCATTCGGCCAGGTCCGGTGGCAGCATCCGCCCCAGTGTCCGCACCGCGCGGTACTGGAGCGCCTTGATCGCACCCTCGTTCTTGCCCATGGCGAGCGCCGTCTCGGCGACCGAGAGGCCCTGCAGGAAGCGCAGGACGATGCACTCCTGCTGCTCGGCGCCGAGCCGCTTCACCGCTTCCAGCAGAGTCCGATTGGTGAGGGACTCGATGACCTCGCGCTCAGGGGCCTCCGCGCTCCCCCGCGCGTTGGCGGCCAGCACGATGTCCTCGGTGGCCACCTCGAGTCGATACCGACCGGACTTGTAGTGGTCGGCGATGAGGTTCCGGGCGATGGTGACCAGCCATGCGCCGAAGTCCCGGCCCTGCCACTCGAACTTGGGAAGCCGCCGCAACGCCCGGACGAAGGTCTCACTGGTCAGGTCCTCGGCCAGGGCGACCGAACCGACCCGGTAGTAGATGTAGCGGTAGACCAGATCGACGTAGCGGTCGTAGAGCTCGGCGAATGCCTCGCCCTCGCCGGCCCGGGCGCGCGAGATGACTTCGGGCATGGCCTCCGACGTGACCTCGGGCTCGGCCTCCACCGTGACCTCGGCCGGTGGGAGAGCGTGAGACCCCGCCGAACCTATGTGCACGCCGCCCCGGCCGGTCACCGTCGCCCAGGCCACCATCCCGGACCGGGTGGAGCCGCGATCGGCATCCGGCACTCCGGCGAGCGCGACGACCGGGACCGGCCCGCAGGCGGCTGCTGCCACGGCATCTCGGAGCGCCGCGAGACCGGAACCGAGGGGGGGTCGGGTGCCGCCGCTCACCGACGCACCCCGAAGGGCGGCGGGTAAACGGGCATCGCGGGCTCCGGGTCGGCGGACGGTGGCGCCGGGGCCGTTGCTCCGGCGTACGCGCAACTTCAACTGCAAGGTCTAGCCGATTTCGGCCCTGATCACACTGAGTAACTCTTTGACGCGATGCGATTACTCTCTGTATCGCAGCCCACTACTTCTTCAGGATATTCGGCCCGTTGGGCTATCCGGCTCTAATGACGAAGGCGCGTTTCCTGCTGGCAATAGGTTGGAGCGATCATGCCGCCGCCGGACCACCGCCTCACGCTGCTGAGCAAGCCGGGCTGCCACCTCTGCGACGACGTCCGCTCCGTCCTGCAGCGGGTCGCCGCCGAGCTGGGCGTGCCGCTGGAGGAGCGGGACATCACCCGCTCCGAGACGGACTTCCGCCGGTACGGCGAGCGCATCCCGGTCACGCTGATCGATGGGCGTGAGCACGACTTCTGGCGGGTGGACGAGGCCCGGCTGCGGGCCGCCCTCGCCCGGTGAGTTCAGCGCCAGGCGACTTTGTGCGTTCGTTCACAAGGACGTACGCTCAGGAGATCCACCGATCCGTCGCTCCGGGAGCCGCACACCCGTGACCGTCAACGGCAGCAACCCGGTGCACCCGGTCGGCCCCGACGGCTCCAACGGGCGCTGCATCCCGGACGCCACCGTCGCCCGGCTACCGGTCTACCTGCGGGCCCTGCACGCCCTCGCCGAGGACGGTACGACGACGGTGAGCTCCGACGCCCTCGCCGGCGCCACCGGTGTCAACAGCGCCAAGGTGCGCAAGGACCTCTCCCAGCTGGGTTCGTACGGCACCCGGGGGGTCGGCTACGACGTCGACTACCTGATCTACCAGATCTCCCGGGAGCTCGGCCTCACCCAGCGCTGGGCGGTCGCCATCGTTGGCGTCGGCAACCTGGGCCACGCGCTGGCGAACTACGGCGGCTTCGGCTCCCGTGGCTTCCGGGTGGCCGCGCTGATCGATGCCGACGCGGCCCGGATCGGCGAGCAGGTGACCGGGCTGTCCGTCCGTCACCTCGACGAGCTCCCCGCGGTCGTCCGGGACGAGTCGATCTCGATCGGGGTGATCGCGACTCCGGCCGCCGCGGCACAGGACGTCTGCGACCGGCTGGTGGCGGCCGGCGTACGCAGCATCCTTAACTTCGCACCCGCGGTGCTGGCCGTCCCGGACGGCGTGGACGTGCGCAAGGTCGACCTGTCCCTGGAGCTGCAGATCCTCGCCTTCCACGAGCAGCGCAAGGCGGCCTCGGCCGCCGCCGCCGCCATGGTTCCCGGGCAGGTGGCCCGGTGAGTGTCCTGGCCGTGGGGCTGAGCCACCGCAGCGCGCCCGTCCCGTTGCTGGAGCGACTGGCGGTGGCCGCCGACGAGGTGACCAAGGTGCTGCACCAGCTGCGCCAGGCGCCGCACGTGGAGGAGTCGCTGGTGCTGTCCACCTGCAACCGGGTGGAGGTCTACGCCGAGGTGGACAAGTTCCACGGCGGCGTCTCGGCGGTCTCCGAGCTGCTGGCCGAGGTGTCCGGCGTACCGCTGGAGACGCTGACGCCGCACCTGTACGTGCACTACGAGGACCGGGCGGTGCAGCACCTGTTCTCGGTCGCCTGTGGGCTGGACTCGATGGTGGTCGGCGAGGGGCAGATCCTCGGGCAGCTGCGAGCGGCGTACCGGGCGGCCACCGACTCGGACACGACCGGCCGGGTCCTCGGCCCGCTGGTGCAGCGGGCGCTGCGGGTCGGCAAGCGGGCCCGTTCCGAGACCGGGATCGACCGGGCCGGAGCCTCGCTGGTCGGGGCGGGGCTGGACCTGGCGGCGGCAGCTGTCGGCCCGCTGGCCGGCAAGGCCGCGCTGGTCGTCGGTGCCGGATCGATGGGCGCCCTGGCCGCGGCCGCCTTGCGCCGCACCGGCATCGCGCAGATCACCATCGCGAACCGGACGCCGGCCGGCGCCGAGCGGCTGGCCGCCAGCCTCGACGGCCGCGCCGTCGGCCTGGACCGGCTGGCGGACTCGTTCGCCGTGGCCGACGTCGTGGTGGCGGCGACCGGTGCGGCCGCCACCGTGGTGCGCCGGGAGACGGTGGCGGCCGGCGTACGGGCGCGGTCCGGCCGACCGCTGTTCGTGCTCGACCTGGCGCTGCCGCGCGACGTCGACCCGGCGGTGCGCGAGCTGGCCGGTGTCACGCTGGTCGACCTCGAGGCGCTCAGCACCGCGCTGGCGGGCGGGACCACCGCCCGGGACGTGGAAGCCGTACGCCGGATCGTCGCCGAGGAGGTCGGCGCGCTCCTTGCGGAGCAGCGATCGGCCCGGGTGGCGCCGACCGTGGTCGCGCTGCGTTCCAAGGCCGCGGACGTCGTGGATGCGGAGCTGGTCCGACTGGCCGGCCGACTGCCTGGGCTGGACGAACGCTCCCGCAGGGAGGTGGCCGCCGCGTTGCGCCGGGTCGTCGAGAAGCTGCTGCACGGACCCACCGTCCGGGTCAAGGAGCTGGCGGTCGAGCCCGGCGGGGACTCCTACGCCGAGGCCCTCCGCGAGCTGTTCGACCTGGACTCCGCCACGGTCGAGGCCGTGGGCCGCGCCAGCGTGCGCGTCGAAGCGGCGGAGTCGCTGTCGTGACCGTCTTGTCGACCGCGGGCAGGACGCTGCGCCTCGGTACGAGGCGCAGCCTCCTCGCGCGCACCCAGTCCGGCACGGTGGCGGCCGCGCTCGGCCGGGCCGGTGCGAGCGTGGACCTGGTCGAGGTGAGCACGCTCGGCGACCGCAGCCCCGCGGCGGTCGCGGAGCTCGGCGGCACCGGGGTCTTCGTGACCGCCCTGCGCGAGCAGCTGCTCGAGGGCGCGGTGGACTTCGTCGTCCACTCGCTCAAGGACCTGCCGACCGTGCCGGCGGCCGGCCTGCGGCTGGCCGCGGTGCCGCGGCGCGAGGACCCGCGGGACGTGCTGGTCGACCGGGCCGGTCGCACCTTGGGGGAGCTGCCACCCGGCACCCGCGTGGGCACCGGCTCTCCCCGTCGTACCGCGCAGCTGGGCGCCCTGGGGCTCGGTCTGGACGTGCTGGCGATCCGCGGCAACGTCGACACCCGGCTGCGCCGGGTCGCCGCCGGTGAGCTCGACGCCGTCGTGCTGGCCAGGGCCGGGCTGTCCCGGCTGGGTCGGCTCGCCGAGGTCACCGAGGTGATCGACCCGCTGCAGATGCTGCCGGCGCCCGGCCAGGGCGCCCTCGCGGTGGAGTGCCGCGCCGACGACGAGTCCCTCGTCGAGCTGCTGGGCCGGCTCGACGACGCCGAGACGAGGGCGGCGGTCACCGCGGAGCGGACCCTGCTGGCCGCCCTCGAAGCCGGCTGCACCGCCCCGGTCGGGGCGCTCGCCGACGTGGCCGAGGGCGACGCCGGGAAGTTGGAGATCTACCTGCGCGCCGCCGTCCTGGCACTGGACGGCTCCCGCACGCTTCGCCTGTCCGCTACCGGACCGCCATCGGCGGCTGCCGAGATCGGCCGATCGCTGGCCGCCGACCTGCTCGCCGCGGGCGCGGCCGACCTGATGGAGAACCGGTGAGCATCCGCCGTACGCCGAAGAAGAGTCCGACCGGCCGCGTCGCCTGGGTCGGTGCCGGTCCCGGGGACACCGGGACGCTGACGCTGCGCGGGGCGGAGCTGCTCGCGGCCGCCGAGGTGGTGGTCGCCGATCCCGGCCTGCCCGAGGAGCTGGCGTCGCGGCTGTACCCGCAGGCCGAGGTGGTCGCGGCCTCCTTGGCACCAGGGGCGGTCGGCCGGCAGGTCGTCGCGGCCGCCCGGGCCGGCCGGGACGTGGTCCGGCTCGGCGCCGGAGATCCGTTCCTGGACGGCGCCGCCGCCGCCGAGGCCGAGGCCTGCGCCCGGGCCGGCATCGCGTTCGAGATCGTGCCGGCGGTCAGCACGCTGCTGGGCGCGGCGGTCTACGCCGGGGTGCCACTCACCGCGGCGCGGCTGGGCTCGGACGCGATCGCCGTACCGACGCCGGAGGACTCCGGCACCGACTGGTCCGGGCTCGGTGCGACCCGTCGTACGGTCGTGTTCCCGGCGACCGCGAGAACCGTGGGCAAGCTGACCCGGCGGCTGCTCGAGTGCGGCCGCCCCGGTGACACCCCGGTCGCCATGACGTGGGCGGCCGGGCGAGCGGACCAGGCCACCGTGGTCTCGACCCTCGAGGGGATCGAGGAGGCCGCGGGCGACGCGGGTCGCTCGGACGTCGCGGTCGTCGTCGTCGGCGAGGTCGTCCGGCTGCGAGAGCGGCTGTCGTGGTTCGAGTCCCGGCCGCTGTTCGGCTGGCGGGTGCTGGTGCCGCGGACCAAGGAGCAGGCCGGCGAGCTCTCGGACCGGCTGCGCGGCTTCGGCGCCGTACCGGTCGAGGTGCCGACGATCGCGGTCGAGCCACCGCGCACACCGGCGCCGATGGAGCGGGCGGTCCGCGGCCTGGTCTCCGGCCGCTACCAGTGGGCCGCGTTCACCTCGGTCAACGCGGTGCGGGCCGTCTGCGAGCGGTTCCAGGAGGTGGGGCTGGACGCGCGCGCCTTCGCCGGGGTGAAGGTCGCGGCCGTCGGCGAGGCCACCGCGGGCGCGCTGGTCGACTTCGGCATCCGGCCGGACCTCGTCCCCTCGGGCGAGCAGTCGTCGGAGGGCCTGCTCGCCGACTGGCCGCCGTACGACGACCTGCTCGACCCGATCGACCGGGTGTTCCTGCCGCGCGCCGACATCGCTACCGAGACCCTGGTGGCCGGCCTGAAGGAGCGGGGCTGGACGGTGGACGACGTCACGGCGTACCGCACCGTGCGGGCCGCCCCGCCGGCGCCGGAGATCCGCGAGGCGATCAAGGCCGGGGGTTTCGACGCCGCGGTGTTCACCTCGTCGTCCACGGTGCGCAACCTGGTCGGCATCGCCGGGAAGCCACATGCCGGCACCGTGATCGCGGTGATCGGCCCGCAGACCGCGCGGACGGCGACCGAGCTCGGCCTGCGCGTGGACGTCGAGGCGGCCAGCCCGTCGGCCGGCGCGCTGGTCGACGCCCTCGCCGAGCTGGCGGTCGAGCGCCGCGACGCCGGCGAGACCGAGCGCCCCTCGGCGCGGGCGGCGGCGAAGGCAAAGAAGCCGCGGTGACGGCGTCCTTCCCGGTCGCCCGTCCGCGGCGGCTGCGCCGTACGCCGGCCCTGCGCCGGCTCGTCGCCGAGACCCGGCTGCACCCCGCCGACCTGGTGCTGCCGATGTTCGTCAAGGAGGGGATCGCCGAGCCGGCTCCGGTGGCCTCGATGCCGGGGGTCGTCCAGCACACCCGCGACTCGCTGCGCAAGGCTGCCGCGTCGGCGGCCGAGGCCGGCGTCGGCGGGATCGTGCTGTTCGGCGTACCGGCCCGCAAGGACGCCCGCGGCTCGGCCGCCGACGATCCGGCCGGCATCGTCGCGCTGGCGCTCGCCGACCTGGTGGCCGAGGTCGGCGACGCCACCGTGCTGGTCAGCGAGCTCTGTCTGGACGAGTACACCGAGTCGGGCCACTGCGGGCTGCTCACCGGTTCCGGGGAGGTGGACAACGACGCGACCCTCGAGCGCTACGCCTCCATCGCGGTCGCTCAGGCCACCGCCGGCGCGCACGTGGTCGCCCCGAGCGGGATGATGGACGGCCAGGTGGCGACGATCCGGGCCGCGCTGGACGGCGCCGGCTTCGCCGAGGTGGCCATCCTGGCCTACGCCGCCAAGTACGCCTCGGGTTTCTACGGCCCCTTCCGCGACGCCGCCGAGTGCGCCCCCCGCTTCGGCGACCGGGCGGCCTACCAGCAGGATCCGGCCAACGGCCGCGAGGCGCTGCGCGAGGTGGCGCTCGATCTCGCGGAGGGCGCCGATGCGGTGATGGTCAAGCCGGCGCTGGCCTATCTCGACGTCGTACGCCGGGTGGCCGACGCCGTCGAGGTGCCGCTGGCGGCGTACTCGGTCTCCGGCGAGTACGCGATGGTGGAGGCCGCGGCGGCGAACGGGTGGATCGACCGCGAGCGGGTGATCCTGGAGTCGCTGACCTCGATCCGCCGGGCCGGTGCCGATCTGGTGCTGACCTACTGGGCGACCGAGGTCGCCGGCTGGCTGCGGTGACGCACCCGATCGAGGCCGTCCTGCTCGATGTCGGCGGGGTGTTCCTGCTGCCCCACCCGGCGACCCTGCTGCCTGCCTTGCAGGCCGCGCCGTCCGAGCCGGACGACGAGACGCTCGCCCGGGCGCACTACGCGGCGACGGCGGCCATGGACCGCAGCGGGCCGGACTGGGACCTCTACCGGACCACCTTGGCGACCTGCGCCGGCGTACCGGAGAGCGCGCTGCCGGCCGCGGTGGACGCGCTCGGCGAGCTGTTCCGGAGCACCGGGGCCAGCCTGTGGAGCCGGGTGGTCCCCGGGTCCATCGACGCGCTGCGGCGGCTGGCGGACACCGGTGTCGCGCTCGGCGTCGTCTCCAACGCCGACGGCACCATCGCCGAGTGCCTCGTCGCCGGGAAGATCGCCCAGGTGGGTGCCGGCGAGGGCGTGCCGGTCACGATCGTCGTGGACTCCCACCTCGTCGGCATGGCCAAGCCGGATCCGCGGATCTTCGCGATCGCACTCGAGCGGTTGGGCGTCGCCCCCGAACGGGCGGTCCATGTAGGGGACACCGCGCACGCCGACGTCGAGGGCGCACTGGCTGCCGGCGTACGGCCGCTGCATCTCGACCCCTACGGCGACTGCCCGTACGACGACGGGCACCACGAGCACGTCCGCTCGCTGGACGACGTCGTGGCGCTGGTCGCCGCGGGGGCGTCAACCGCAGCTACCGTGCAGTAGACGGGCGCCCGGGCAGCGAGCCACCCCGGTTTGGTGCACTTCCGAAGGCCCGGTAGAGGTCAGCCCTCGGGTGGCGGCACCAGCCGCGGGGCGCTGACCGGCGCCACGACCGGTGGCGGCACCGGCCGGGTGGTGTTGCCGTCTACGTGCGCCGCCGGCGGCGGGGCTGCCCGGGAAGCGCCAAGGGATCCGCCCAGCGCACCGGTGATGCCATCGAGCGCCCGGGTGAGCTCGCTCGGCACGATCCAAACCTTGTTGGACTCACCCCTGGCGACCTGCGGCAGCATCTGGAGGTACTGGTAGGCCAGCAGCTTGGGGTCCGGGTCGCCCTCGTGGATCGCGGCGAACACGGTGCCGATCGCCTTGGCCTCGCCCTCCGCCTCGAGCATCTGCGCCTGCCGGCGGCCCTCGGCGCGCAGGATCGCGCTCTGCTTCTCGCCCTCGGCGGTGAGGATCTGCGACTGCTTGACGCCCTCTGCGGTGAGGACGGCCGCCCGCTTGTCGCGGTCGGCCCGCATCTGCTTCTCCATCGAGTCCTTGATGGACACCGGCGGGTCGATCGCCTTGATCTCCACCCGGTTGACCCGGATCCCCCACTTGCCGGTGGCCTCGTCCAGCACCCCCCGCAGCTGGCCGTTGATCTGGTCCCTGGAGGTGAGCGTCGCCTCGAGCGCCATGCCGCCGACGACGTTGCGCAGCGTGGTGACGGTGAGCTGCTCGACCCCCTGGATGTAGTTCGCGATCTCGTAGGTGGCGGCCTTGGCATCGGTCACCTGGAAGTAGATGACCGTGTCGATGCTGACGACCAGGTTGTCCGCCGTGATCACCGGTTGCGGCGGGAACGACACGACCTGCTCCCGCAGGTCGATCATGTCGCGGATCCGGTCGACGAAGGGGACGACGATGTTCAGCCCGGCGTTGAGCGTGCGGTTATAGCGTCCCAGCCGCTCCACCACGCCGGCCCGAGCCTGCGGCACGATCCGCACCGTGCGCGCCAGCACCACCAGGGCCAGTACCGCGAGGACCACTACGACGATCAGCCCGTCCATGAGCTCTCCGATTCCAGTACGAGTGCGGTGGCGCCCTGGATCTGCAGCACTTCGACCCGGGCACCCGGCTCGATGACCGAGCTCTCGTCGTACGCCCGCGCCGACCACGTCTCGCCGGCCAGCTTCACCCGCCCGCCGGACCCGTCCACCCGCTCGAGCACGACGCCCGAGCTGCCGACGAGTGCCGCGGTGCCCGAGCGGAGCTCGTGCGGGTTGCGCAGGTGCCGCCGGGCGACCGGGCGGACGACGGTGAGCAGCCCCAGCGAGCCGAGGGCGAAGGCGAGGATCTGCACCACCACCTCACCGCCGAGCAGCGCCACCAGAGCGGCGGCGAGCGCCGCCACGGCGAGCATGCCCAGGAGCAGGGTGAGCGTGAGGACCTCAGCCACGCCCAAGGCCGCGGCGGCGACGACCCAGACGACCCAGGCGGGCATGCCTCCATGGTAGGCCCAGAGATCGTCTACCGGTAGGGCGATACGGCGCTGGCAGGATGGCGGACATGCCGCCGTCCGACCCTGATGCCCCCGTCTCGAGCGCGTTGTTCGAACGGGCTCGGGCAGTCGTGCCGGGCGGGGTGAACTCCCCGGTCCGCGCCTTCACGGCGGTCGGCGGCACGCCGCGGTTCATGGCCAGCGGCCGCGGGCCCTACCTCACCGACGCCGACGGCCGCGAGTACGTCGACCTGGTGTGCTCGTGGGGGCCGATGATCCTGGGCCACGCGCACCCGGCCGTCGTGGCGGCGGTGACGGCCGCCGTCGCACGCGGCACCAGCTTCGGTACGCCGACCGAGGGCGAGGTCGAGCTGGCCGAGGAGATCGTCGCCCGGGTCCCGCCGGTGGAGTCGGTTCGGCTGGTCAGCTCCGGCACCGAGGCGACCATGTCCGCGATCCGGCTCGCCCGCGGTTTCACCGGCCGGGCCAAGGTGGTGAAGTTCGCCGGCTGCTACCACGGGCACGTCGACGCGCTGCTGGCCAGCGCCGGCTCCGGGGTGGCCACGCTGGGGCTGCCGGACACTCCCGGCGTGACCGGGGCCAGCGCCGCCGACACCCTGGTGCTGCCCTACAACGACCTCTCCGCGGTCGAGGGTGCGTTCGCCGCCCACCCCGGCCAGATCGCGTGCGTGATCACCGAGGCGGCGGCGGCAAACATGGGCGTCGTACCGCCGCTGCCCGGGTTCAACGCGGGCCTGCGGCGGGTCTGCGCGGCCGAGGGTGCGCTGCTCGTGCTCGACGAGGTGATGACCGGATTCCGGGTGGGGCCGGCCGGCTGGTACGGCGAAGAGGGCGTCGCGCCCGACCTGTTCACCTTCGGCAAGGTGATGGGCGGCGGGCTGCCGGCGGCGGCCTTCGGCGGCCGCCGGGACGTGATGGCCCGGCTCGCACCGGCCGGTCCCGTCTACCAGGCCGGCACCCTCTCCGGTAACCCGGTCGCGGTCGCGGCCGGGCTCACCACGCTCCGGCAGTGCACGGACGCGGTCTACCAGACGGTGAACGCAGCCGCGCTGACGGTGTCGGCGCTGGTCGTCGACGCCCTCGCCGACGCCGGCGTACCGCACCGGCTCAACTCCGCGGGGAGCCTGTTCTCGGTCTTCTTCACCGACGCAACTGTCGTGGACTACGCCACCGCCAAGGCCGGCAACGCCAAGCGGTACGCCGCCTTCTTCCACGCGATGCTCGACCGCGGCGTCTACCTGCCGCCCTCGGCGTACGAGGCGTGGTTCCTCAGCGCGGCGCACGACGATGCGGCCCTGGCCCGGGTGGCCGACGCCCTGCCGTACGCCGCCAGGGCCGCCGCCGAGGTCCGGGAGTGACGCGCCGGTGACCGGGCGAGTGCCGGCCCTCACCACGGTGCACCTGCTGCGCCACGGCGAGGTGCACAACCCGGCGGGCGTCCTCTACGGCCGGCTGCCGGGATACCGGCTCTCGGCTGAGGGCGTCCGGATGGCGGAGGCGGCCGCCGCCGCGCTGGCCGGCCGGGACGTCGTCGCGGTCGTGTCCTCGCCGCTGGAGCGGGCGCGGGAGACGGCGGCCCCACTCGCCGCCCGGTTCGGCCTCGAGGTGGAGCTGGACGACCGGCTGGTCGAGGCGGCGAACATCTTCGAGGGGCGCACCTTCGGCATGGGCGATGGCTCACTGCGCCATCCCGAAGTCTGGTGGCGGCTGCGCAACCCGTTCCGCCCGTCCTGGGGCGAGCCGTACGCCCAGCTCGCCGGCCGCGTGCTGGCGGCCGCGGCCGATGCCCACGAGAGGGCGCGCGGCCGAGAGGTGGTGTGCGTGAGCCACCAGCTGCCGATCTACGTCGCCCGGCGGGCGGTGGAGGGCCGGCCGCTGTGGCACCATCCGGGCCGGCGGCAGTGCGGGCTGGCCAGCCTGACGTCGTTCACCTACGACGGCGCCCGGATCGTCTCCGTGACCTACGCCGAACCGGCCGGCCCGGCCGCCCGCAAGCCCGTCGTACCGGGCGCCTGAGGAGGCGGAGTCGTGCTGCGCGGAGAGCTCGTCGCACTGCGGCCGGTACGCCGTGACGAGCTGGCGACCCTCTACGCCTGGCGACAGGACCTGAACCTCGCCGCCTGGACCGATACCGAGCCGTGGGTCGCCCTGAGCTACGAGGAGTGGTCCAAGAGGCGGGACGAGGGGACTTCGCCGAAGGCCGCCTTCTTCGGTGTCCAGGAGGGGGCGGCGGAGGACGGCCGGCTGGTCGGTACCTGCGAGCTGTGGGGAATCGACGAGTACAACCGCAATGCCCACATCGGCATCAAGCTCGGCGCGGAGTCCGACCGTGGCAAGGGCTTCGGCCGTGACGCACTCGCCCTCCTGGTCCGCTACGGGTTCTGGTACCGAGGCCTGCACCGGCTGCAGCTGGAGACCTTCGCCCACAACACGGCCATGCGCCGCTGCGCTGAACAGGTCGGCTTCACCGAGGAGGGCCGGCTACGCGAGAGCGGCTGGGCGGCCGGCCGCTTCGGCGACGACGTGATCTACGGGCTGCTGGCCGCCGAGTGGCGCACCCGACTCGGCGACGGCGAGGGAGCACTGTGACATCACTGGCGAGCATGGGCGGCGAGACCGCCGCCGATGACGAGACCACAAGCAGGGGCCAGACGATCGCACCGGAGCCGTACCGGCTCGGCGATGTCCCCGGTCCACTCGGAAAGGAGGAACTGCGACTTCTCGACGCGTGGTGGCGGGCGGCGAACTACCTCGCCGTGGGGCAGATATACCTGACCGCCAACCCGCTGCTGCGGGAGCCGCTGCGCCCCGAGCACGTCAAGCCGCGGCTGCTGGGCCACTTCGGCACGGTGCCGGGCCTCAACCTCCTGCACGCACACGCCAACCGTCTGATTCGGGCGCGGGACCTGTCCGCCGTGTTCGTCGCCGGCCCCGGCCACGGTGGCCCGGGACCGAACGCGTGTGCCTGGCTGGAGGGCACCTACTCCGAGCTCTACAGCTCGGTGACCCGGGACGAGGACGGCATGCGGGCGCTGTTCCGCCAGTTCTCCTTCCCCGGCGGGGTGCCGAGCCACTGCGCGCCGGAGACCCCGGGCTCGTTCCACGAGGGCGGCGAGCTCGGCTACTCCCTCCTGCACGCCTACGGCGCCGCGCTGGACAACCCCGACCTCGTTGTGTTCTGCGTCGTCGGCGACGGTGAGGCCGAGACCGGACCGCTCGCCACGAGCTGGCACTGCGGCAAGTTCATCAACCCGGCCCGCGACGGTGTGGTGCTGCCGGTCCTGCACCTCAACTCGTACAAGATCGCCAATCCCACACTGCTCGCGCGGATCCCCGAGGAGGAGCTGCTCAGCCTGCTGCGGGGCTACGGCTACCAGCCGTACGTCGTGGCCGGGGACGACCCGGCGACCGTGCATCAGGCGATGGCGGCGACCCTCGAGCGCTGCCTCGACCGAATCGCCGAGGTGCAGGACGCCGCCCGCACTGCTGACGGCTCGGAGCCGCCGCGCCCGGCGTGGCCCATGATCGTGCTGCGTACGCCGAAGGGCTGGACCTGCCCGCCGGTCGTCGACGGGCAGCAGGTGGAGGGAACCTTCCGGGCCCATCAGGTGCCGCTCCCCGCGGCCAGGACGAACGACGACCACCGGCGGGTGCTCGAGGCGTGGCTGCGCTCCTACCGGCCCGAGGAGCTCTTCGACGACACCGGTCGGCCGGTGCCGGAGCTGCTCGACCTGGCGCCGACCGGCGACCGGCGGATGAGCGCCAACCCTGCCGCCAACGGCGGCAGCGTGCTGCGCGACCTGCGGCTGCCGGACTGGCGGGAGTACGGCGTCGCGGTGGATCGACCCGGCGGCTCGGCGCACGAGGCGACCCGGGTGCTGGGCGCGTGGCTGCGGGACGTGCACCGGCTCAACCCGACGAACTTCCTGACCTTCGCTCCCGACGAGCTGGCCAGCAACCGGCTGCAGGACATCCTCGAGGTGACCGGCCGCGACTGGCAGGCCGAGATCGGCGAGTACGACGAGAAGCTCGACCGCGTCGGCCGGGTCATCGAGGTGCTTTCCGAGCACGTCTGCCAAGGACTGCTGGAGGGCTACCTGCTCACCGGCCGGCACGGGCTGTTCACCTGCTACGAGGCGTTCATCCACATCGTCGACTCGATGTTCAACCAGCACGCCAAGTGGCTGGAGGCCAGCTCGCGGGTGCCGTGGCGGCGGCCGGTGGCCAGCCTGAACTACCTGCTGTCCTCGCACGTATGGCGGCAGGACCACAACGGCTCGACCCACCAGGATCCCGGCTTCCTCGACGTGGTGATGAACAAGAAGCCGCACATCGTGCGGGTCTACCTGCCGCCGGACGCCAACACCCTGCTCTCGACGTACGACCACTGCCTGCGGTCCCGGCACTACGTCAACGTGGTGGTCGCCGGCAAGCAGCCGCAGGCCGACTGGCTGTCGGTCGAGGACGCCGCGCTGCACTGCGCGCGGGGGGCCGGCATCTGGGAGTGGGCCGGTTCGGAGGATGGCGCCGGCAGTCTGCCGGACGTCGTACTGGCCTGCGCCGGAGAGGTGCCCACGCTGGAGACGCTCGCCGCCGCCTCGATCCTGCGCACCGAGCTGCCCGACCTGCGGGTCCGGGTGGTCAACGTCGTGGATTTGATGCGGCTGCTGCCGGACTCCGAGCACCCGCACGGGCTGCCCGACCGGGAGTTCGACACGCTGTTCACCGAGGACCGGCCGGTCGTCTTCGCCTTCCACGGTTACCCGTGGCTCGTCCACCGGCTCACCTACCGGCGGCGCAACCACGCGCAGCTGCACGTCCGCGGCTACCAGGAGAACGGTACGACGACCACGCCGTTCGACATGGTGATGCTCAACGAGCTCGACCGCTATCACCTCGTCATGGACGTCATCGACCGGGTGCCCGGGTTGGGTCCGCGCGCCGCGGCACTGCGCCAGTCGATGGTCGACACCCGGCTGCGGGCCCGGACCTGGACCCGCGAGCACGGCGAGGACCTGCCGGAGGTCGCGCAGTGGACGTGGCCGGCCTGACCGCCCCGCTGCGGCTCCTGACCGTCAACGCCGGGTCCACCTCGGTCAAGGTCTCCCTGCTCGACGGCGAAGAGCTGGTTCGGCAGTACGCGTCGCTGGAGGAGGCGCTCGGTGCTGGTGGGCCCGGTAATGGGGGGCTCGGTGCCGGGGAACGCCTCGACGGCGTCGTCCACCGCGTCGTGCACGGCGGGGACCGCACCGCCCCCGTCGTCGTCGACGACGGCGTGCTGGCCGGGCTGCGGGAGCTCGTCGACCTGGCGCCGCTGCACCAGCCGCCGGCGCTCGAGGCGCTCGACCGGTGCCGGCAGGCGCTGCCCCACCTGCCGCAGGTGGCCTGCTTCGACACGGCCTTTCACGCGACGATCCCTCCCGGGGCGCGCACCTACGCCTTGCCGGCGCGACTGCGGGAGAAGGTCCGCGTCTACGGCTTCCACGGGCTCTCGCACGCCTGGGCGTCGCGGCGGGTAGCGGCGCTGGCGCCGGCCGCCCGGCGCGTCGTCGTGGCACACCTCGGCGGCGGTCAGTCGCTGTGCGCCGTACTCGACGGGCGAAGCCTGCACACCACCATGGGGTTCACGCCCCTCGACGGGCTCGTCATGGCGACCCGCTGCGGCTCCCTCGACCCGGGTGCGGTGCTGTGGCTGGCCCGGCACACCGATGAGGACCTCGAGTCGGTGCTCGACCGGGAGAGCGGGCTGCTGGGCCTGTGCGGGACCGGCGACATGCGCGAGGTGCTCGCACGTGCCCGGCGCTCCGACGACGCGGCCGGGCTCGCGCTGGAGGTCTACCTGCACCGGCTCGTCACCTCGCTCGGCGGCTGCGTCGCCGCGTTGGGGGGGCTCGACGCGCTCGTCTTCACAGGGGGCATCGGTGAACATGCGCCGGAGGTACGCACGTTGGTGGCCGACCGGCTGGGCTGGCTGGGAGTGGCGCTCGACTCCGCGGCTGCGGGCGAGGAGGTGACCGCGGCCGGCGCCGCGGTCCATACCTTCGTGGTCCGCTCCCGGGAGGACGTCCAGATGGCCGGCGAGGCGGCGCGGGCACTCGCTAGCGGGTAGCCGGCGCCGCCCGGCTGCGCGACGACCTCCGCCGGCGCGCTCGCCACCGCGTGCGCCACCCGCCGGGTGGTGCTGTCCGTCGGCGCGGCAGAATGAGCCGACCGGTCCCGTCCCGGAAGGCCGCCGTGCCGCCATCCCACCGCCCGACCCGCCGCCTGGCCGGCCTGCTGGCTGCCCTCGTTGTGCTGGTCTCCGGTTGCACTGGACGCTCGGCGGTGGACCCGGCGGCCGGCGACGGGGCGCGCTTCACCGGCGGCAACGGGCAGCTCACCACGGTCGACCCGGGCGACCGCCGGCCGGCGCCCGAGGTGACCGGCGCCCTGCTGGGTGGCGGCTCCCTCGACCTGAAGTCCCTGCGCGGGCAGGTCGTCGTACTGAACTTCTGGGCCTCCTGGTGCGGTCCCTGCCGCGAGGAGGCGGCCGGGCTGCAGGGCGTGTACGACGCGACGAAGGCGGCCGGCGTCCGCTTCGTCGGCGTCAACTTCAAGGACAAGCGCTCGAGCGCGGAGGCGTTCGTCCGGACGAAGCGGCTGACCTACCCCAGCCTCGTCGACCAGCCCGGGCGCCTCGCCCTGGCCTTCCGCGACCTGCCGCCGAACGCCACACCGACCACGCTGGTGATGGACCGGCGGGGGCGGGTCGCCGCCCGGGTGCTCGGCGCGATCACCTACTCGCGGCTGCTCGCCCTCGTTCGCTCCGTGCTCGCGGAGGGACCGGCGTGACCCTGCTGGCGTCGGCCGGCGACTCCTTCGCCCACACGGCCGCCAGCGGGTCGCTGCTGCTGGCCCTGCCGGTGGCCCTGCTCGCCGGCCTGGTCTCCTTTCTGTCGCCCTGCGTGCTGCCGCTGGTGCCCGGCTACCTGTCCTACGTGACCGGGCTCTCCGGCGCCGAGCTGGCCGGGACCGGTGAGCCGGCGCTCGCGGGGGGGAGCCTGGCGGTGGCCGAGCGGATCGGCGTACGGCGAGGCCGGGTGCTCGTCGGCAGCTCGCTGTTCGTGCTCGGCTTCACCGCGGTCTTCACCAGCGCCGGCGCGCTGTTCGGGAGCCTCGGCGCCACCCTGCAGGTCCACTCCGAGGTCATCACCCGGGTTCTGGGGGCCGTCACCATCGTGCTCGGCCTGGCGTTCCTCGGCCTGGTGCCGGGCCTGTCGAGGGATGTCCGGCTGCACCGGTTCCCCGCCACCGGGCTCGCCGGCGCGCCGATGCTCGGCGTGCTGTTCGGTCTCGGCTGGACGCCCTGCATCGGGCCGACGCTCGGGGCCGTCCAGGCGCTCGCCTACGACAGCGCCAGTGCCGGCCGGGGGGCCCTGCTCACCGCGGTGTACTGCCTCGGGCTGGGGGTGCCCTTCGTCCTCGTCGGGCTGCTCTATCGGCGCGCACTGGGCACCCTGGCCGTCGTACGCCGGCACTCGGCCTGGGTGATGCGGCTGGGTGGCGGGATGCTCATCGCGATCGGCGTACTGCTGGTCACCGGCTTGTGGAGCGACCTGACCATCGCGCTGCGGACGCTCGTCAACGGCTTCACCCCGGCGATCTGACGTGACGACCGACCTGCTCGACGAGACGACCGAGGTCCAGGCGCTCTCCACCCAGCCGGCGCCACCTCGGCGGTCGCGTCGCCGCGACCGGTCGCCGGCCGCCAGCGTGCGGCGGACCTGGCGGCAGCTCACGTCGATGCGGACGGCGCTGGTGCTGCTCTTCCTGCTCGCGCTGGCCGCCGTACCCGGCTCGCTGCTGCCGCAGCGGGGGCTCAACCCGATCCAGGTGGCGGGCTTCTACCGGGCCCACCCGACACTGGCTCCGCTGCTGGACCGGCTGTCACTCTTCGACGTCTTCGCCGCGCCCTGGTTCGGCGCGATCTACCTGCTGCTCTTCGTGTCGCTGGCCGGCTGCCTGGTGCCTCGGCTGCGGCTGCACGCCCGCGCGCTTCGAGGCCGCCCACCGGCCGCCCCACGCCGGCTGTCCCGGCTCCCGTCGTCGGCGGGCTGGGAGAGCGACGACGAGCCGGCCGCGGTCGCGGCCGCCGCCGCGAGCCTCCTGCGCAGTCGGCGCTTCCGGGTCGAGGTACGGCGTGAGGAGGGTGGATCGGTCGCCGTCGCCGCGGAGAAGGGCTACCTCCGCGAGACCGGCAACCTGCTCTTCCACGTCGCCCTGCTCGTGCTGCTCGTCGGGATCGCCATGGGCGGCCTGTTCGGCTACAAGGGCACCATCCTCGTCCAAGAGGGGGAGGGGTTCGCGAACACGGTCAGCGCCTACGACACCCTGCGGCCGGGCCGGATCTTCTCCTCGAGGTCGCTGGCGCCGTTCACCTTCTCCCTGGACCGGTTCCGGGCGACCTACCAGCCGAACGGCCAGCCGCGCACCTTCGCCGCCGACGTGCACTACACCGCCCGGCCGGGCGACCTCTCGCGGGCGGCCACCGTCGCGGTCAACTCCCCACTCGCCCTGCACGGCGCCAAGGTCTACCTGCTCGGCCACGGCTACGCGCCGCACGTCCGGGTCCTCGACCCGGCTGGCCGGGTGGCCCTGGACGCCGCCGTGCCCTTCCTGCCGCAGGACGCCAACTTCACCTCGACCGGCGTGGTCAAGGTGCCCGACATCGCGGCGGCCAAGGACGGCAAGCCGCAGCAGCTCGGCTTCGCCGGCTTCTTCACGCCGAGCACCGTGCTCACCCCGTCGGGCCTGGCCTCCAACTTCCCCGACATCCGCAACCCGGTGCTCACGTTGAACGTCTGGCGCGGCGATCTGGGCCTGGACTCCGGCGTACCGCAGTCCGTCTACCGGCTGGAGACCGCCAAGCTGACCCAGCTGAGCGATGGCAAGGGCGGCGTCGCGGCCCGGGCGCTGCGCCCCGGCCAGACCTGGTTGCTCCCCGGGGGTGGGTCGCTCACCTACACCGGGGTCGAGCAGTGGGCCACCTTCCAGGTGACCCACGACCCGGGCAACCGGACGGCGCTCGCGGCGTCCGCGGCCATCGTCGTCGGGCTGCTGCTCTCGCTGCGGGTACGGCGACGGCGGGTCTGGGTGCGCGCCACACCTGCGCCGGGGGCCGACAGTGGCCGGCGTAGCGTGGTCTCCGCCGGTGGGCTGGCCCGGACCGACTCCGACGCCTTCGCCGAGGAGTTCGAGATGCTGGCCGGCCGGCTCCGACCACCGCCGGCCGGCACCCGGATCGAGGAGGACTAGACCGTGCCCTACCTGGCCGCCGCCGCCGCCGACGCCCGTTTGGGCACGCTGAGCGACAACCTGCTCTTCGCCGCAGTGGTGGCCTACTCGCTGGCCATGCTGCTCTTCGCCGCCGAGTTCGCCTTCACCCGCCGGCTCCGTACGACGGTGGCGCTCGACCGGAGGGTCGAGCTGCCCGAGGTGGCGCAGAACCGGGTCCTGGTCGGCGCGGGGATGGGTGCCGGCTCTGCTGACGGCCTACCGGATGCCCCGGACCGGGACCTCCCGCCGCCGGCTGCACCGCCGGCACCCTCCCGGCTGGCCCGCGGGCTCGGCGTACTGGCACTGGCACTGACCGGGATCGGCTGGGGACTGCACGTCGGCTCGGCGGTGACGCGCGGGCTCGCCGCCCACCGGGTGCCCTGGGGCAACATGTACGAGTTCAGCTCGATGGTCGCGCTGGCCGCGGTCACGGCGTTCCTCGTGCTGGTGAGCCGGGAGCGGGTGCGCTCCCTCGGCGCCTTCGTGCTGCTTCCGGTGGTGCTCTACCTGGGGTTGGCCGGCACGGTACTCTACGTGCCCGCGGGTCCGCTGGTACCGGCGCTCAACTCGTACTGGATCAAGATCCACGTCGTCGCTGCCGTGAGCGCCTCGGGGATCCTCATGCTCGGGGCCGTCGTGACCGTGCTGTACCTGGTGCGGTCGCGCTTCGAGGCGTTGAGCAAGGCGGGCCGGCGACCGGGGGTCAGCCGGCTGGCCGGACCGCTGCCGTCGGCGGCCGCGCTGGACCGGACGGCGTACCGGCTCATCGCCTTCGGCTTCCCGGTGTGGACCTTCGCCGTCATCGCCGGTGCGATCTGGGCGGAAGCCGCCTGGGGCCGCTACTGGGGCTGGGACCCCAAGGAGACGTGGTCGTTCATCACCTGGGTCATCTACGCGGGGTACCTGCACGCCCGCGCCACCGCCGGCTGGAAGGGGACCCGGGCGGCCGGTATCGGGCTCGTCGGGTTCGCCGCTCTGATGATCGACTACTACGCGGTGAACATGTGGATCGTTGGACTGCACTCCTACGCCGGCGTCAAGTAGCCCCGGACATGCGAAGTGGCAAGGAACCGCCCGTACGGCGGTCCCTTGCCACGCAGTTGGTCGGCGCGAGCTGGCTCAGCGGCCGGAGTGCCGGCGAGCCGCAAAGGCGCGCACTCGGTGCAGCGCGCCAGGGCGTGCGTCCCGGCTCGACCGGCCGACCTGGCGCAGCTCTCGGGCTCGCTCCCGCATGATCTCTGTCGTGTACATGTTCACCTCCGATCGTCGAACACCATCGTACTTCACAACCAACGGTGCAGCGCCGTTGTTCCCGTCGATCCTTCGTCAACTCCCGGTAAACACCATCGGTACGCCGGGCAGCTGGCGGTAGGCGCCACTCGTGGACGACACCGACCGCGCCCTCATCGAGGCGCTGCGCGCACACGGGCGGGAGAGCTACGCCGAGCTCGGCCGCCGGGTCGGGCTGTCCCCGCCGGCGGTCCACGACCGGGTGGCGCGGCTGGAGTCGGCCGGAGTGATCACCGGTTATCACGCCGCGGTCGTGCCAGCCGCCATCGGCCTCGGTGTCAGCGCGCTGGTCGGCATCTACCTGAGCCACACCGCCGAGCAGGATGACGTGGCGGACCGGTTGCACGCCATCCAGGAGATCGAGGACTGCTGGCTGGTGGCCGGCGAGGAGGCGTTCGTCCTGAAGGTCCGGGTCGCCGACGTCGACGCGCTGGAGCACCTGCTCGGTGTGCTACGGCGGGTCCGGGGGGTGGCCCGGTCGGTCACGACCGTGGTGCTGTCGACCCGGTGGGAAGGCCGGATCGCGGCCGCCGTGCCGGCCGCGGGCACCCCGCCGGCCGGTCCGATCGCCGACCCGCCCCGGCGTACGCTCCCGCGGGTGCGCCGGAGGACCGAGGGGGCACCCGCGCCATGAGGGTCGGCGGCACGGGCGCGACCCGTGCGTTCGCGGTCTACTCCCTGGCCCGTCTCGGGGTGTTCGTCGGCGTCGCGGCGGCTCTCTTCCTGGCCGGACTGCGGGGGCCTCTGCTCGTGCTCGCGGCGCTGCTCGGCTCGAGTCTGGTGAGCTACGTGCTGCTGGCCCCGCAGCGGGCGGCGCTGGCGGCCGTCCTGGGCGGTCGGAGCCGGCGGCGCGGCACGCTCTCCCAGCGGATCGCCGCCTCGGCCGCCGCGGAGGACGCCTACGTCGACTCTCACCAGGACGACCGGCCCGATGTGACCGGAACAAAGCGGACGGGCGAGCACCAGGGGGACTAGGTGGGATGGCTCGAAACGACCAACTCTCGGGCCGGCTCTCGCCATCTGGCCCGGGCCGACCAACACTGGTCGCATGCCGATCGCCGCCAACCTCTCGCCCGAGCAGCATGCGGGCGTGCGGTCTCGGCCGTGGCGCGTGGTGGTCGCCGATGACGCCGACGGCCTGCGGGACCTGATCTGCCTGCTCCTCGACCTCGAGGACGACTTCTCGGTGGTCGGGTCTGCCGGCGACGGCGCCGGCGCCGTCGAGGTGTCGGTGGCGCAGCGCCCGGACCTGGTCGTGCTCGACCTCGCCATGCCGGTCATGGACGGGATGGCCACGCTGGGCGAGCTGAGGCACCGGCTGCCCGACACCCGGGTGGTGGTCTGCACCGGGTACGACGTGGCGTCCGTCGGCACCGCGGTGATGGCCGCCGGAGCGGCGGCGGTGCTGCAGAAGGACAGTGGGTTCACCGAGCTCCCGGGGCGCCTGCGCGCGGTACTCGCGGGGAGCTGACCCGCCGGAGGCGAGCCCGCGGGGCGGCGCCTACACTGACGCCAGCGCGCTCGTGAAGCCGTTCACAAGCGCTCGGCCACCAGGAAGTAGCCGATGACGCCATCCGCCGCCGCGTCGGCACCGGCCCGCGTCGCGGGCGAGGCGGATGTGCTGGTGGTCGGTGCCGGTCCGGGTGGCTCCACGGCCGCCTATCACCTGGCCTGCGCCGGCCTGGACGTGCTGGTCCTGGAGAAGGCGACGTTCCCGCGGGACAAGGTGTGCGGCGACGGGCTCACCCCGCGCTCGGTCAAGAGCCTGGTGGCGATGGGCATCGACACCAGCCCGGAGGCCGGCTGGATCCGCAACCGCGGGCTGCGCATCGTCGGCGGCGGGATGCGCCTCGAGCTGCCGTGGCCGGAGCTGGCCGACTATCCCGACTACGGGCTGGTGCGACCGCGGCGCGACTTCGACGAGCTGCTGGCTCGGCAGGCGCAGAAGGCCGGTGCCCGGCTGCTGGAGGGCACCGCGGTCACCGGCCCGGTCCTCGACGCCGCGGGACGGGTGACGGGCGTGACCGCCCGGCCGGCCGGACCGGCCGGCGATCCGGCCGAGGTCAGCTACCGCGCGCCGCTGGTTCTCGCGGCCGACGGCAGCTCCAGCCGGCTCGGCCTCTCGGTCGGCCTGCGCGCTCGTACTGACCGGCCGATGGGTGTCGCCGTACGCCGCTACTTCCGCAGCCCGCGCACCGACGACGACTTCCTCGAGTCCTGGCTCGAGCTCTGGGACGGCCCGCCCGGGAAGGGCCGGCTGCTACCCGGCTACGGGTGGATCTTCGGTGTCGGCGACGGGACCAGCAACGTCGGGATCGGCATCCTCAACACGACCGAGGCGTTCGGGCGCACCGACTACAAGGAGCTGCTCGGCCGCTGGCTCGGCGGCCTGCCGCCGGCGTGGGGCTTCACCGAGGACACCGCGACCGGGCCGGTGCGCGGCGGCGCGCTGCCGATGGGGTTCAACCGCACCCCGCACTACGTGCCGGGGCTGCTGCTCGTCGGCGACGCCGGCGGCGCGGTCAACCCCTTCAACGGCGAGGGCATCGCCTATGCGATGGAGTCGGCGGAGCTGGCCGCCGAGGTGGCGGTGCAGGCGCTGGACCGGCCGGCCGGCCCGGCTCGGGAGCGGGCGCTGGCCGGCTATCCCGCCGTGCTCAGCGCCCGGTACGGCGGCTACTTCACCCTCGGCCGGGTCTTCGTGAACCTCATCGGCCATCCGGCTTTCATGCGGGCCTGCGTGCGGCACGGGCTGCCGCGGCCGACGCTCATGCGCTTCACCCTGAAGCTGCTCGCCAACCTGACCGACGCGCGCGACGGCGACCGCATGGACCGGCTCATCGCCGCGATGGCCAAGATTGCTCCGGCGTCATGAACCGGCACCACCCTTACCTCCGCCGCGGGGCCGGCGCACCTAGACTGACCGCCGGTCCAGCGAGCGCCAACGCCGCGAACGCCGCCGATCCCGCGAGCGAGAAAGGAGTCGTGCCGTGCTGACGACGTACGTGCCGATCCTGGTTCTCTTCGTGCTCGCGGCCGGCTTCGCCGTGGTGTCGGTGGGCGCGGGTCACCTGATCGGGCCGCGGCGCTACAACCGCGCCAAGCTGGAGGCCTACGAGTGCGGGATCGACCCGACCCCGCAGCGGCTCGGCGGCGGCCGCTTCCCGGTGAAGTTCTACCTGACCGCGATGCTCTTCATCATCTTCGACATCGAGATCATCTTTCTGGTGCCGTGGGCGGTCGCCTACAACCGGCTCGGGGTGTTCGGCCTGGTCGAGATGGTGCTGTTCATCCTCACGATCTTCGTGGCCTACGCCTACGTCTGGCGGCGGGGCGGGCTCGAGTGGGACTGACGGAGGGCGGCTGAGATGGGTCTCGAGGAGAAGCTGCCGAGCGGCATCCTGCTGACCACGGTGGAGAAGCTGGCGAACGCCGCCCGGAAGAACTCGCTGTGGCCGGCGACGTTCGGGCTGGCCTGCTGCGCGATCGAGATGATGGCGACCGGCGCCGGCCGTTACGACCTGGCCAGGTTCGGCATGGAGGTCTTCCGCGCCTCGCCCCGGCAGGCCGACCTGATGATCGTGGCCGGGCGGGTCAGCCAGAAGATGGCGCCGGTGCTCCGGCAGATCTATGACCAGATGCCCGAGCCGAAGTGGGTGCTCGCGATGGGCGTCTGCGCCTCCTCCGGCGGCATGTTCAACAACTACGCGATCGTGCAGGGCGTCGACCACGTCGTACCGGTCGACATGTACCTCCCCGGCTGCCCGCCCCGGCCGGAGATGTTGATGGACGCGATCCTCAAGCTGCACGAGAAGATCCGGCACGAGCCGCTGGGCGAGCGCCGCGCGGTCGAGCAGGCGCGGGCCCGCGGCGAGCTGACCCCCGGGGTGGCGGTCTCGTGACCGAGACCACGCCGCCCGACACCACGCCGCCCGGCGCGCCGGCGTCGCCGCGCCGGGGGATGTTCGGCGTGTCCGGCACCGGCGACACCTCCGGCTTCGGTGGGCTCGTGGTGCGTCCCCGGGCCGCCGCTTCGACACCGCGCCCGTACGGCGGCTACTTCGACGAGGTGGCCGATGCCCTCGAGCGGGCCTACCCCCGCTTCGGCGACGCGGTCGAGCGGGTGGTCGTCCACCGCGGCGAGCTGACCCTGCACGTACGCCGGGAGCGCCTCGTCGAGCTGGCCCAGCGGCTGCGCGATGAGCCGACACTCCGGTTCGAGCTGTGCTCGAGCGTGAGCGGGGTCGACTACCCGGCCGACCCGAGCCGGCTGCACGCGGTCTACTCCCTGACCTCGATGACCTACCGGCGCCGGATCCGGCTCGAGGTGGCGGTGCCCGACGGCGACCCGCACGTCCCCTCGCTGAGCGGCGTGTATCCGACCGCCAACTGGCACGAGCGGGAGACCTGGGACTTCTTCGGGATCATCTTCGACGGCCACCCCGCGCTGACCCGCATCCAGATGCCCGACGACTGGGAGGGCCACCCGCAGCGCAAGGACTACCCGCTCGGCGGCATCCCGGTCGAGTACAAGGGCGCCACGGTGCCGCCGCCGGACGAGCGGAGGGCCTACGCCTGATGAGCACCGTCTATGACCCGTCCGCCGAGGCGCCGGCCGCGCCGGCCGAGTCCCGCGAGACCACCGAGGGCCGGGTCTACACCGTCACCGGCTCCGACTGGGACACCGTCGTCGGGGCGGGCGAGGTCGGCGAGGAGCGGATCGTCGTCAACATGGGGCCGCAGCACCCCTCGACGCACGGCGTACTCCGGCTGGTCCTCGAGCTCGAGGGCGAGACGGTCACCTCGGCGCGGGTGGTGGTCGGCTACCTGCACACCGGGATCGAGAAGAACCTCGAGTACCGCAACTGGACCCAGGGCGTGACCTTCGTCACCCGGATGGACTACCTCTCGCCGATCTTCAACGAGACGGCGTACTGCCTGGGCGTCGAGAAGCTGCTGGGGGTGACCGAGGAGGTCCCGGAGCGGGCCACCGTCGTACGGGTGCTGCTGATGGAGCTGAACCGGATCGCCTCGCACCTGGTCTGGCTGGCGACCACCGGTCTCGAGCTCGGCGCGCTGTCGATGATGCTCTACGGCTGGCGCGAGCGAGAGCTGATCCTCGACATCTTCGAGATGACGACCGGGCTGCGGATGAACCACGCCTACGTCCGCCCGGGCGGGCTGGCGCAGGACGTCCCGGATCCCGCGCTGCGCAAGATCCGCGAGTTCCTCGACCTGATGCCGGGCCGGATCGACCAGTACGAAGGCCTGCTGTCGGCCAACCCGATCTGGCTGCGGCGTACCGACGGCGTCGGCTTCCTGGACCTGACCGGGTCGGTGGCCCTCGGCGTGACCGGGCCGGTGCTGCGGTCGGTGGGGCTGCCGTGGGACGTGCGCAGGGCCGAGCCGTACTGCGGCTACGAGACCTACGACTTCGACGTACCGACCCGGACCGCCGGCGACTGCTACGCGCGCTACCAGGTCCGGATGGCCGAGATGCGGGAGTCGCTGAAGATCGTCGAGCAGGCGCTCGACCGGCTTCGCCCGGGCCCGGTGATGATCGCCGACAAGAAGATCGCCTGGCCGGCGCAGCTGACCCTGGGACCGGACGGGCTGGGCAACTCCCTCGACCACATCCGCACGATCATGGGTACGTCGATGGAGGCGCTGATCCATCACTTCAAGCTGGTCACCGAGGGCTTCCGGGTGCCGGCCGGCCAGGTCTACGTGCCGGTCGAGTCGCCGCGCGGCGAGCTCGGCTACCACGTGGTCAGCGACGGCGGCACCCGTCCCTACCGGGTGCACGTGCGCGACCCCTCGTTCGTCAACCTCCAGTGCGTGCCGGCGCTGTGCGAGGGCGGGCTGATCGCCGACGTGATCGCCTCGGTGTCCAGCCTCGACCCGGTGCTCGGCGGGGTGGACCGGTGACCCGTGCCGCTCACTGACGCGACCCGGGTCGCCGCCCGGGAGATCATCGCCCGCTACCCGAAGGCCCGCTCCGCGCTGCTGCCGATGCTGCACCTCGTCCAGGCGGAGGAGGGTTACGTCTCGGCCGACGGCGTGGCGCTGTGCGCCGGGGAGCTGGGGCTGACCAAGGCCGAGGTCGGCGCGGTCGCCACCTTCTACACGATGTACAAGCGGCGGCCGGCCGGCGACTACCTGGTCAGCGTCTGCACCAACCTCGCCTGCCAGATCCTGGGCGCCGAGGAGGTGTACGCCGGCCTGTCCAAGTCGCTCGGCGTCGGCCACGACGAGACCACCGCGGACGGCCGGATCACCCTCGAGCACGCCGAGTGCCTGGCGGCCTGCGACTACGCACCGGTGATGACGGTCAACTACGAGTTCTTCGACAACGTGACGCCGGACTCCGCGCTCGATCTCGTGGCGGCGCTGCAGCGCGGCGAGCGGCCGGTGCCCACCCGGGGGGAGCCACTGGTCGACTTCCGCGGGATCTCCCGGCAGCTGGCCGGCTTCCCGGACGAGGCCGGGCTGCGGCAGGCGGCCACCAGCTCCGTGGCCGCCCATCCCACGCCGCCGGAGCCGGTGGACAGCCGTGCGAGCGTGGACCTGGAGGGCAGCGACGTCGCGCTGCCGGCGCAGGCCGGCGAGTACGGCGTACCGGGTGGGGTCACCGAGCGGGTCCTCCCCGACGCAGGCGCGGCCGCCACCTACGGCGACGGCCCGGCCGACGCCGGCGAGAGCCCGGTCACCGGCGTGCCGAGCCCGAGCCGGGACCAGGGCGTCGAGCACCAGGACGGGTCGGGCCGCTGATGCCGCTCACCCCCGTCCTCACCAAGCGGTGGAGCGAGCCGCAGTCCTGGACGCTCGAGACCTACGAGCGGACCGAGGGCTATCAGGCGCTGCGCAAGGCGCTGGCGATGGCGCCGGACGAGGTCATCGCACTGGTCAAGGACTCCGGCCTGCGCGGCCGGGGCGGCGCCGGCTTCCCCACCGGCACGAAGTGGGGCTTCATCCCGCAGGGCGACGGCAGGCCGCACTACCTCGTGGTCAACGCCGACGAGGGCGAGCCCGGGACCTGCAAGGACACCCCGCTGATGATGGCCGACCCGCACGAGCTTCTCGAGGGCATCGTCATCGCGTCGTACGCCGTGCGGTGCAACCACGCGTTCATCTACCTCCGCGGTGAGCTGGTGCACGCCGGCCGGCGCCTGGAGAACGCGATCCGGGAGGCCTACGCCGCCGGCTACCTCGGCAAGGACATCCTCGGCTCCGGCTTCGGCCTCGAGCTGACCCTGCACCGCGGGGCCGGCGCCTACATCTGCGGCGAGGAGACCGCGCTGCTCGACTCGCTGGAGGGCTTCCGCGGCCAGCCGCGGCTGCGGCCACCGTTCCCGGCGGTCGCCGGGCTCTACGCCAGCCCCACGGTGATCAACAACGTTGAGACCATCGCCAGCGTGCCGCACATCGTGGCGGGCGGGGTGGCCTGGTGGCGCTCGATGGGCACCGAGAAGTCACCCGGCCCGAAGATCTTCAGCCTGTCCGGCCACGTGCAGCGGCCGGGACAGTACGAGATGCCGCTCGGCACGACGCTGCGCGAGCTGCTCGAGGTAGGCGGCGGCGTACGCGACGGTCATGAGCTCAAGGCCTGGACGCCGGGCGGCTCGTCCACCCCGCTGCTCACCGCCGAGCACCTCGACGCCCCGATGGACTTCGAGGGCATGATCGAGGTCGGCTCGCTGCTCGGTACGACGGCGATCATGGTGATGGACGAGACCGTCTGCATGGTGCGCACCGCGCTGCGGCTCACCCAGTTCTACGCGCACGAGTCGTGCGGCAAGTGCACCCCATGCCGCGAAGGCACCTACTGGATGGCCCAGATCCTGCAGCGGCTGGAGGCAGGAACCGGCAGCGAGGAGGACATCGCCACCCTCCTCGACACCTGTGACAACATCTTCGGCCGGTCGTTCTGCGCGCTCGGCGACGGCGCGACCAGCCCGATCGTGTCCTCGATCCAGTACTTCCGGGACGAGTACGTCGCCCACTACACCGCCGGTCGCTGCCCGTTCGGCGCCGGCGTACCGGTCCTGGCGGGAGCGCACTAGATGACCGTCACGACGACCCCGCCGGCCGGGGGCGCGCTCGCGCAGCCGCCGGACACCGTGTCGGCGACCATCGACGGGCTGCCGATCACGGTGCCCGAGGGCACCCTGGTGATCCGGGCGGCGGAGCAGCTGGGGATCTCGATCCCGCGCTTCTGCGACCACCCGCTGCTCGACCCCGTCGCGGCGTGCCGGCAGTGCATCGTCGAGGTCGAGGGCCAGCGCAAGCCGCTCACCGCGTGCAGCACCACGGTGACCGACGGCATGGCCGTCAAGACCCAGCTGTCCTCGCGGATGGCGGCCAAGGCCCAGGCCGGCCAGCTGGAGTTCCTGCTGATCAACCACCCGCTGGACTGCCCGGTCTGCGACAAGGGCGGCGAGTGCCCGCTGCAGAACCAGGCCATGAGCAACGGCTACGCGGAGAGCCGGTTCCGCGACGTCAAGCGCACCTTCCCCAAGCCGATCGCGATCTCCTCGCAGGTGCTGCTCGACCGCGAGCGCTGCGTCCTGTGCGCCCGCTGCACCCGCTTCTCGCAGCAGATCGCCGGCGACCCGTTCATCGAGCTGTTCGAGCGCGGGGCACTGGAGCAGGTGGGGGTCTACGAGGACGAGCCGTTCGAGTCCTACTTCTCCGGCAACACCGTGCAGATCTGCCCGGTGGGCGCGCTCACCGGGGCGGCGTACCGCTTCCGGGCGCGCCCGTTCGACCTGATGTCGACCCCGTCGGTGTGCGAGCACTGCGCGTCCGGCTGTGCGCTGCGCACCGACTGGCGGCGCGGCAAGGTGATGCGCCGCCTCGCCGGCAACGACCCCGAGGTCAACGAGGAGTGGAACTGCGACAAGGGCCGCTGGGCGTTTCCCTACGCCTTCTCGCCGGACCGGCTGACCACCCCGCTGGTCCGCGACGCCGACGGCTACCTCGTCGAGGCCCCCTGGACCGACGCGCTGGAGCGGGCCGCGGCCGGGCTCGACGCGGCTGGCGCCGGCAACGTCGGCGTGCTCCCCGGCGGCCGGCTGACCGTCGAGGACGCCTACGCCTACGCCAAGTTCGCCCGGGTCGTTCTCGGCACCAACGACATCGACTTCCGCTCCCGCCCGCACTCGGTCGAGGAGCAGGAGTTCCTCGCCTCATCGGTGGCCGGCCGCTACCTCGAGACGACGTACGCCGACCTCGAAGCCGCGCCTGCGGTGCTGCTGGTCGGCTTCGAGCCCGAGGAGGAGTCGCCGATCGTCTTCCTCCGGCTGCGCAAGGCCGCCAGGGAGCGGGGGCTGCAGGTCTTCTCGGTCGCGCCGTTCGCGTCGCCTTCGGTGACCAAGAGCCTCGGCCGGCTCGTGCAGGTGGTGCCGGGTGGCGAGGCGGAGCTGCTGAACGCGCTGGTCACCGGCGAGCGGTCGGGCTCCGGCGGCGTCGTCGCCAAGGTGGCCAGCCTGCTGCACGTCGGGAACCGGCCGCTCGATGGCGTCGAGGCGGATGCGGCCGCCGCCCTGCGCGCACCCGGCGCGGTGATCATGGCCGGCGAGCGGCTGGCCGCCCTGCCCGGCGCTCTGTCGGCCGTCGCCCGGCTGGCCGCTGAGACCGGTGCCCGGCTGGCCTGGGTGCCACGACGGGCCGGTGACCGCGGCGCGGTCGATGCCGGCGCGCTGCCCAACCTGCTGCCCGGTGGCCGGCCGGTCACCGAACCGGCGGCCCGGGCCGAGGTGGCCGCGGTCTGGGGCGAGGAGCCGCCGGCCACGCCCGGCCGGACGGCGACCGAGATCCTCGAGGCCGCGGCGGCCGGCCGGCTCGGCGCGCTGGTCGTCGGCGGCGTCGACCCGGATGACCTGCCGGACCCCGCGCTGGTGTACGCCGCCCTGGAGGCGGTGCCCTTCGTGCTCAGCCTGGAGCTGCGGGCCAGCGCGGTGACCGACCGGGCCGACGTCGTACTGCCGGTGGCCCCCGCGGTGGAGAAGGCGGGCACGTACCTCGACTGGGAGGGCCGGCCGCGGACCTTCGACGAGACGCTGCAGGGGACCGGCGCGCTGTCCGACGGCCGGGTCCTGCACACGCTCGCCGGCCAGCTCGGCGTACCGCTCGGGCTGCCCGACGCCGACGCGGCGCGCGCCGAGATCGACCGGCTGGCCGCCTGGGGCGGCGCCCGGCCCGCCGCCCCCACGGTCGCCGCAGCCGACGTGCCGTCGCCGAAGGCCGGCGAGGCGGTGCTGGCGACGTGGCACTGGCTGCTCGACGCCGGCCGCCTGCAGGACGGTGAGCCGCACCTGGCCGGTACGGCGAAGCGCTCGCGGCTGCACCTGTCGGCGGCGACGGCCGCGGAGATCGGCGCCGCGCCGGGCTCGCCGGTGACGGTGAGCACTCCGCGCGGCGCGATCACGCTGCCGCTGGTGCTCGCCGACCTGCCGGACCGGGTGGTCTGGCTGCCCACCAACTCGGCCGGCTCCGCCGTACGCGCCTCACTCGCTGCCGGCTCCGGCACCGTCGTCCGCATCGCCGCCGGGGGCGCCGTCACCCCGTCCGCCGCTGGGGGCGCCGCATGACCCCGCTCGCCGCCCGCCCGGCGCCGACGCTGGCGGCGTTCGGCCACGACGTGTGGTGGCTGATCCTGATGAAGGCCGTATTCGTCTTCGTGTTCCTCGTCGTGACGACGCTGCTGATGATCTGGGCCGAGCGCCGGCTGGTGGCCCGGATGCAGCAGCGCCTCGGGCCCAACCGGGTCGGGCCGTTCGGGATCGGGCAGGGCCTGGCCGACGGGATCAAGCTCGCCCTCAAGGAAGACATCATCCCGAAGATGGCGGACAAGCCGGTCTACCTGCTGGCCCCGATTCTCTCGGCCATTCCGGCGTTCCTCGCCTTTGCCGTCATCCCGCTCGGCCCGACGGTGTCGATCTTCGGGCGCCATACGCCGCTGCAGCTGACCGATCTGCCGGTCGCGGTGCTCTTCGCGCTGGCCTGCTCGTCCTTTGGCGTCTACGGGCTGGTCCTGGCCGGCTGGTCCAGCGGGTCGACGTACCCGCTCCTCGGCGGCCTCCGCTCTGCGGCGCAGGTCATCAGCTACGAGGTGGCGCTCGGCCTGGCGCTGGTGCCGGTGTTCCTGCTGGCCGGCTCGCTGTCCACGTCGGAGATCGTCAACGCCCAGGCTCGGCTGTGGTTCGCGATCTCGCTGCTGCCGTCTTTCCTGATCTACGCCGTGGCGGCGGTGGGCGAGACCAACCGGGCGCCGTTCGACCTGCCGGAGGCCGAGGGTGAGCTGGTTGGTGGCTTCCACACCGAGTACAGCTCGCTGAAGTTCGCGATGTTCTTCCTGGCCGAGTACATCAACATGACGACGGTCTCGGCGCTGGCCACCACGCTGTTCCTGGGGGGCTGGCGGGCACCGTTCTTCCTGAGCCGGTATGAGTTCCTCTCGACCGGCTGGTTCCCGTTGATCTGGTTCTCGGTCAAGCTGTTCGCCCTGCTGTTCGGCTTCATCTGGCTGCGCGCCACGCTTCCCCGCCTGCGCTACGACCAGTTCATGCGGCTCGGCTGGCGTTACCTCATCCCGGGTGCCCTGGTCTGGATCCTGTTCGTGGCGGCCGGCCGGGTGCTCGAGCGCCGGCAGCTGCTGACCTACGTCGGCATCCCGGTCGCGCTGGGCTTTCTGGTGTTTGCGTTCTGGCCGCAGCGCAAGCCGGTCGACCCGGTCCAGGCGGAGGCCGCCCTGGAGACCAGCCCCTACCCGGTGCCCGCGCTGCCGGGAAGCTCACCGGCCGCCGCGGACGCCGACTCGGAGGTGGCCCGTGTTTGACTTCCTCAACCCGGTCAAGGGCTTCGGGATCACCTTCGCGACGATGTTCAAGAAGGTGAACACCGAGCGGTACCCGGAGGAGAAGCGCCCGACCGCGCCGCGCTTCCACGGCCGGCACCTGCTGAACCGGCACCCCGATGGCCTAGAGAAGTGCATCGGCTGCGAGCTGTGCGCATGGGCCTGCCCGGCGGACGCGATCTACGTCGAGGGGGCCGACAACACCGAGGACGAGCGCTACTCCCCGGGCGAGCGGTACGGCGCGATCTACCAGATCAACTACCTTCGCTGCATCTTCTGCGGGTTGTGCATCGAGGCGTGCCCGACCCGGGCGCTGACGATGGGCAACGAGTACGAGCTGGCCGACGACAGCCGGGAGGCCCTCATCTTCACCAAGGAGGACCTGCTGGCCCCGCTGCTGCCCGGCATGGAGCCGCCGCCGCACGCGATGCGGCTGGGGGACAACGAGACCGACTACTACGCCGGACCCGGGATCCGGCCGATGCCCGTCGACGGCGACCCGGCGGAGCACGCATGAACGGCGCGGCGACCCTCGCCCTCGCCAACATCGGACCGGGAGAGGCCGTCGCGTTCTGGATCCTGGCGCCGATCGCGGTGATCGCCGCGGTGGCGATGGTCTTCAGCCGGCACGCCGTACACGCGGCCCTGCTGCTCGCCGTCGTGATGCTGTGCCTGGCCGCCTTCTACGCCGCCCAGGACGCACCGTTCCTCGCCTTCGTCCAGGTGATCGTCTACACCGGCGCGATCATGATGCTGTTCCTCTTCGTGCTCATGCTGGTGGGCGTCGACGCGTCCGACTCGCTGGTGGAGACTCTGCGCGGCCAGCGGGTGGCGGCCGCGCTGCTCGGCCTGGGCTTCGCCGTACTGCTCATCGGCGCGATCGGCGGGGCGGTCGGCTCGCTCAGCACCGTCGGGTTGCGCTCGGCCAACGAGGGCGGCAACGTCGTCGGCATCGCCCGGCTGCTCTTCACCCGCTACGTCTTCGCCTTTGAGGTCACCAGCGCGCTGCTGATCACCGCTGCGCTGGGCGCGATGGTGCTCGCGCACAAGGAGCGGCTGGTTCCACGGCGTACGCAGCAGGACCAGATGCGGGCGCGCTTCCGCGACCCGGCGGCGCAGCCGGCCCCGCTGCCCGGCCCCGGCGTGTTCGCCACCGGTGACGCCGTCGACACGCCTGCCCTGCTGCCGGACGGCGGTGTCGCGCCGGGCAGCGTCTCGCCCAGCTTGGAGACCGTCAGCGCCAGCCGGCACTCCGCCGCCGCCGCCGCCGCCTCGTCGGGCGCGGGCTCGCGGGCGATCGAGCCGGCGGATTCGGCGCGATGACGCCGGCGTACTACCTCTACCTGTCCGCGCTGCTGTTCACCATCGGCGCGGTCGGCGTCCTGCTGCGGCGCAACGCGATCGTGGTGTTCATGTGCGTCGAGCTGATGCTCAACGCCGTCAACCTCACCCTGGTCACCTTCTCCCGGACCACCGGGACGCTGGACGGCCAGGTGATGGCCTTCTTCGTGATGGTGGTGGCCGCGGCCGAGGTGGTCGTCGGGCTGGCCATCATCGTGACTATCGTGCGCACCCGTCGGTCGGCGTCGGTCGACGACGCCAACCTGCTGAAGTACTGACCCCGAGAGGCACCTGACGTGTCCCTGCGCACCGGCGCCCGACCTCGCCGTACGCCGTGGTGACCGCCGCCGCCGCGTCCGCCGCCTCGGTCGGCGGGGTCTTCTCCCTCACCTGGGTGCTGATCGCGCTGCCGCTGGCCAGCGCGGCGATCCTGCTGCTCGGCGGCCGCCGGACGAACCCCTTCGGGCACGTCCTGGGCGTGCTGGCGCCGGCGGCGTCGTTCGTGCTCGCCGTGTTCATCCTCTTCGCGCTGATCGCACGGACCGGCGAGGACCGCGCGATCGACCAGCACCTGTTCTCCTGGCTGCCGGTCAACGGCTTCCAGGTCGACGCCGGCCTGCTGCTCGACCCGCTGTCGATGGCCTTCGTGCTGCTGATCACCGGCGTGGGCACGCTGATCCACGTCTATTCAGTTGGCTACATGGCGCACGACCCGGACCGGCGCCGCTTCTTCGGCTATCTGAACCTGTTCGTGGCCGCGATGCTGCTGCTGGTCCTGGGCAACTCCTTCCTCGCCCTCTACGTCGGGTGGGAGGGCGTCGGGCTCGCGTCGTACCTGCTCATCGGGTTCTGGTTCTACAAGCCGGTCGCCGCGACCGCCGCCAAAAAGGCCTTCATCGTCAACCGGGTCGGCGACGTGGGCCTCAGCCTGGCGATCATGCTGATGTTCGCGACGGTCGGCACCACCTCCTTCGCGGGTGTCTTCGGCGCCGCGGGCGCGATCAGCGCCGGTACGGCGACCGCGCTCGCGCTGCTGCTGCTGCTCGGTGCCTGCGGGAAGTCGGGGCAGTTCCCGCTGCAGACCTGGCTGCCGGACGCCATGGAGGGCCCGACCCCGGTGTCGGCGCTGATCCACGCCGCCACCATGGTCACCGCCGGCGCCTACCTGATCGCCCGCTCGGCCCCGATCTACAACCAGAGCTCCGCCGGCCGCACCGTCGTCGCCATCGTCGGCGCGGTCACCCTGCTGATCGGCTGCATCATCGGCTGCGCCTACGACGACATCAAGAAGGTGCTCGCCTACTCCACGGTCAGCCAGATCGGCTACATGTTCCTCGCCGTCGGGCTCGGCGGCGCCGGCTACGCCGTCGGCATCTTCCACCTGCTCACCCACGGCTTCTTCAAGGCGACGCTGTTCCTCGGCGCCGGCTCGGTCATGCACGCGATGGGCGACCAGGTGAACATCCGACGCTTCGGCGGGCTGCGGACCCGAATGCCGGTGACCTTCGTGACGTTCATGTGCGGGTACCTGGCGATCATCGGCTTCCCGTTCTTCTCCGGCTTCTACTCCAAGGACGCCATCATCGAGACCGCCTACGACAAGGGCGGCACCTCCGGCTGGCTCCTGGGGACAATCGCGCTCATCGGCGCCGGTCTCACGGCGTACTACATGACCCGGCTGGTCATGTTCACCTTCTTCGGCGAACGCCGGTGGACCGACGACGTCCACCCGCACGAGTCGCCGCCGATCATGACCGTGCCGATGGTCATCCTGGCCGCCGGCGCGGTGTTGTCCGGCTACCTGCTCAAGGAGGTCTTCGACCTAAAGGGCTTCCTCGCGCCGGTGCTCGGAGAGTCCGAGGAGCTCGGCGCCCACACGATCAGCCCGACCGTGCTGACCCTGCTCACCCTGCTGGTGATCGCCGGCGGCGTCTTCGGCGCCTACGCGCAGTACGGCCGGCGCGCCGTACCCATCACCCAGCCGGTCGCGGTCACGCCGTTCACCACCGCGGCTCGGCACAACCTCTACGCCGACGCGTTCAACGAGTCGGTGCTCATGCGCCCCGGCCAGTACCTGACCAGGTCCCTCGTCTACGCCGACAACCGCGGCATCGACGGCGGCGTCAACGGCCTGGCCGCGCTGATCGGCGGCTCGTCCGGCCGGCTAAGAAGGCTGCAGACCGGGTTCGTCCGCTCGTACGCGCTGTCGATGTTCGCCGGCACCGCCGCCGTCATCGTGGCCCTGCTGCTGGTGCGGTTCGCGTGAACGACTTCCCCTGGCTGACCCTCCTCGGCGTTCTCCCGCTCGTCGGCGCCGGCGTCACCCTCGCCCTGCCCCGCAAGAACCCGGACGCCGCCAAGATCGCCGCCCTGGTCACCTCGCTGGTCGTGCTTGCGATGACCATCGTGATCGCGGTCAGGTTCGACGCCAACGACCGCTTCCAGTTCACCGAGTCGCACTCCTGGATCCCGCAGTTCGGCGTCCGCTACGCGATCGGCCTCGACGGCATCGCGCTGGTGCTCGTCGGGCTGACCGCCGTACTCATGCCGGTGGTCGTGCTCGCCTCCTGGCACGAGGCGGAGGGCGGGCGGCGCAGCGTGCCGACGTTCTTCGCGCTGCTGCTCACCCTCGAGACCGCGATGATCGGCGTCTTCGCGGCGACCGACGTCTTCCTGTTCTACGTGTTCTTCGAGGCGATGCTCATCCCGATGTACTTCCTCATCGGGAGCTACGGCGGTGTCCGCCGGCAGTACGCCGCGGTGAAGTTCCTGCTCTACAGCCTCTTCGGTGGGCTGCTCATGCTGGCCGCGGTGATCGGGCTGTTCGTTCTCTCGTCGCAGCAGGGCGGCGGCACGTTCGACTTCAACCGGCTGGTCGCGCTCGACATCTCCCCGGGCGTGCAGCGGCTGCTCTTCCTGGGGTTCTTCATCGCCTTCGCGATCAAGGCGCCGCTGTTCCCGTTCCACACCTGGCTGCCGGACGCCGGCGCGGAGGCTCCGATCGGCGGCGCGGTGCTGCTCGTCGGCGTACTCGACAAGGTCGGGACGTTCGGGTTCCTGCGCTACTGCCTGCCGCTGTTCCCGGACGCCTCTCGCGAGTTCGGCCCCTACATCCTGGCGCTGTGCGTGATCGGGATCCTCTACGGCGCCCTGCTCGCGATGGGCCAGAACGACCTTAAGCGGCTGGTCTCCTACACCTCGGTCGCGCACTTCGGCTTCATCGCGCTCGGGATCTTCGCCTTCACCAGCCAGGGCGGCTCCGGCGCGGTGCTCTACATGGTCAACCACGGCCTCTCGACCGGCGCGCTGTTCCTCATCGTCGGCTTCCTGATCGCCCGCCGCCGGACCCGGCTGATCTCGGCGTACGGCGGGGTGGCCAGCAGCGCCCCGTGGCTGGCCGGGACGTTCCTGGTGGCCGGGCTCTCCGCGCTGGCACTGCCCGGGCTGTCCACGTTCGTCAGCGAGTTCCTCGTGCTGGTGGGGACGTTCACCCGCTACCCGGCATACGCCGTGCTGGCCACTTGCGGGATCGTGCTGGCCGCGATCTACGTGCTGCTGATGTACCAGCGGACGATGCACGGCCCGGTGGCCGAACCGAACGTCGGGCTGCGCGACCTGAGCCTGCGCGAGGGGTTCGTCATCGCCCCGGTGCTGGTGCTGATCATCGCGCTCGGCGTCTATCCCAAGCCGGTGCTCGACGTCATCACGCCGTCGATCGACCGGACGCTGCGGCAGGCGCAGCAGACCGACCCGAAGCCACCCGTGCCGGCGCCGGCAGCGGTGCCCGAACACTCGTACGTCGGAAAGTGAGCGCCTGACCGTGCCCGAGCGGCTGCGCACTCTCCGATTGGGCCGGGCGCGTGATCAATGTGCGCTCTACCCCCCCACACGCCACGTTTATTGGGGTAGCGGGCACATCGATCAAGGAGTCCTCGAACGGAAAGTGAGCACCCGTGCCTGACCAGATCACCGCTCCGGCGATCGCCTACAGCGCGCTGGCGCCGATGCTGGCGGTCTTCGCCGCGGCCGTGGTCGGCGTTCTCGTGGAGGCGTTCGCGCCGCAGCGGCTGCGCTGGCTGCTGCAGCTGGTTGTGGCGCTGGCCGGCATGGTCGGCGGGCTGGTCGCCGTCGTCCTGCTCGCCGGCAAGCCCGACCGGCTGGTCGCCGAGGCGGCGATCGCGGTGGACGGCCCGACGCTGTTCCTGCAGGGCACGATCCTCGCGCTCGGCATCGCGGCCACCCTGCTGCTGGCCGACCGCTCGGTCGACTCCGGCGGCAGCGCGATCGTCGCTCAGGCGGCGGCCACGCCGGGCTCGGCGGACGAGCGGGCGCTGGTCGGCACCGGTCGGATGCAGACCGAGGTCTTCCCGCTGGCGATGTTCGCGGTCGGCGGCATGCTGCTCTTCCCGGCCTGCAACGACCTGCTGCTGATGTTCGTCGCGCTCGAGGTGCTCTCGCTGCCGCTGTACCTGATGTGCGGGCTCGCCCGCCGCCGCCGGCTGATCTCGCAGGAGGCCGCGGTCAAGTACTTCCTGCTCGGCGCGTTCTCCTCGGCGTTCTTCCTCTACGGCCTGGCGCTCCTCTACGGGTACGCCGGCTCGGTCAACCTCGGTCGGATCGCGACGGCGAGCTCGGCGGCCGCCGGTGGCGACAACCTGCTCTACCTCGGCCTCGCACTGCTCGGCGTCGGACTGCTGTTCAAGATCAGTGCGGCGCCGTTCCACAGCTGGACGCCGGACGTCTACCAGGGCGCGCCGACACCGGTCACCGCGCTGATGGCGTCGGGCACCAAGGTGGCGGCGTTCGGGGCGCTGCTGCGGGTGCTCTACGTCTCCTTCGGCAACCTGCGCTGGGACTGGCGGCCGATCGTGTGGGGCGTCGCGATCCTCACCATGGCCATCGGCGCGATCGTCGCCATCACCCAGACCGACATCAAGCGGATGCTGGCCTACTCCTCGATCGCGCACGCCGGCTTCCTGCTAACCGGGGTCGTCGCGGCGAGCGCCAGCGGCCTGTCCGGCACGATGTTCTACCTGCTGGTCTACGGCTTCACCACCCTCGGCGCCTTCGCGGTGGTGACCCTGGTGCGCGACGCCGAGGGGGAGGCGACGCACCTGTCCAGCTGGGCCGGTCTGGGTCGCCGCTCCCCGCTGCTGGCCGGGGTCTTCGCGTTCTTCCTGCTGGCGCTGGCCGGCATCCCGGGGACCAGCGGCTTCATGGGCAAGTTCGCCGTGTTCGCGCCGGCGATCCGGAGTGGTGCGACCGCGCTCGTGATCGTCGGCCTGGTGACCAGCGCGATCGCGGCGTTCTTCTACGTCCGGGTGATCGTGCTGATGTTCTTCCAGGAGCCGGCCGCGGACGGGCCGACGGTCGCCGTACCGGGCGTGCTCACCTCGGCGTCGCTGGTTCTCGGGCTGGCGGTTACCGTGGTGCTCGGCGTGTTCCCGCAGCCGGTGCTCGACCTGGCGTCGCGGGCCGCGCTGTTCGTCCGCTGAGGATCATCCTCGGTATCAACGCGGTACCATTTGCCGCATGGCGATGACGCTGCGCACCGACGCTGAGCTGGAGAACGCCCTGACTGCGCTGGCGGCCGCCGAGGGTGCCTCGCGACAGGAGATCATCCGTCGGGCGGTGCTGGAGCGCTACGAGCGTTCTGGCCACGTAGCACGGGTGGCCGACAGCGCGGATCGGATGATCGCCAAGTGGGGTGACGTGTTGACCCGGCTGGGCAGCGTGTGAGTTCGGTCGAATACGTCGACCTGGAGGACTTGCTGATGCTGGTGCGTGCCCTCGGTGCCGGTCCGGTGCGGGACGTCGGCCTGCTCGACTCCGCAGCGGCCCGGCCTCGGTCAACCGCCTTCGGCCAAGACGCCTACCCGTCAATCGGCCTCAAGGCGGCGGCGTTGCTGCATTCCATCGCCCGCAACCACGCACTGGCCGACGGCAACAAGCGGCTGGCCTGGCTCGCAACGTCGCTCTTCCTCGACCTGAACGGGCGACGGCCTGGTTTGACCGACGACGAAGCCTTCACCCTCGTCGTGGACGTCGCTGAAGGGGCCGTCGGGGTCGAGGAGATCGCCGACCGGTTGCGCGTCACTGCCGCGTAGCGCGGGGTCGACCTCGGTCGCGCTGGCTGTCGGGCCGGCCGATATCGTTGGGCTCGGCGTCTTCCTGCAGCCGGTGCTCGACCTGGCGTCGCGGGCCGCGTTGTTCGTCCGCTGACCTCTCAGGCCAGGAGCTTCCCAGTGGTGACCTCGATGTCCGCGCCGGCGTTTGCCGACGAGGCGCTGCAGGCCGACGTCGGCGCCGCGCTGGTGGCGGTGGAGGAGATGCTCTTCTCGTCGGTCAAGAGCGACTACCCGTTCGTGACCGAGACCGCCCGGCACCTGATGTCTGCCGGAGGGAAGCGGTTCCGGCCGATGCTGGTGTTCGTGGCGTCGCACTTCGGCGACCCGTCGGCGGCCGGGCTGGTCGAGGCGGCGACCGCGATCGAGCTCACCCACCTGGCGACGCTCTACCACGACGACGTCATGGACGAGGCGGTGCTGCGCCGCGGTGCGCCCTCGGCCAACCTGCGGTGGACCAACGCGGTCGCGATCCTCACCGGCGACTTCCTGTTCTCCCGGGCCTCGGAGATCACCGCCGACCTCGGCGCCGAGCCGATCCGGATCCTGTCCCGAACGTTGGCGGTGCTCTGCGAGGGCCAGATCCGGGAGAGCGTCGGGCCGGGCCCGGGCGAGGATCCGGTGGAGCACTACCTGCAGGTGCTGGGGGAGAAGACCGGTGCGCTGATCGCTTCCAGCGGGCGGTTGGGTGGGCTGCTGGGCGGCGCGGACCCGTCTGTGGTCGAGGTTCTCACCCGGTACGGCGAGCTGATTGGCATAGCCTTCCAGATCTCGGACGACCTGCTAGACATCACCTCCGACAGCCCGGAGTCGGGCAAGACGCCGGGGACTGACCTGCGCGAGGGCGTGCACACGCTTCCGGTGCTGTATGCGCTGGAGGGGGAGCCGGCTTCGTCGCGGCTCTTCTCGCTGTTGGCTGGTGACCTGGCCGACGAGGAGCGGCTCAGGGAGACGTTGACGTTGCTTCGTGCTCACCCGGCCATCGGCCGCGCCCGCGACACCCTCCGCCGGTACGCCGACGAGGCCCGTACGACGCTCGACCCGCTCCCCGACGTGCCGGCGAAGGAAGCCCTCGACGCCGTCTGCGACTTCGTCGTCGAGCGGACGCGATGAGTCTGAGCGAAGCTGTAGAAGTTGATCGACCTTGAGTCTCAGGCGCCGATGCCTCGGAGCGGCGGACTCGACGGAACGACCGTCCTGCTCCACTCACCTAGGCACCATGGTACCCGCGATTAGCCGAAGATGATCGGCCGTGCCGCTGGCAGCGAGTTGCGAAGAGCATCCATTAGGGCGAGCGGATGAGCACGCCGGCCGCCCAGCCGAGCGTTGGGCAGGTCACCCTCAGTCGGCCCCAGCGGTGGCGGGAGTGGAGGGGTGCTGCAGGGAGTGGTCAGAGTACTTGCGGCGGACGGCCGTATGGGAGACCTCCACAGAGTAGTGGCTAACAACCTCCTGGCTTGACTGCGGCTGCCGTGTGGAAACCCAGCCCGTAGCTGTCTGGTGTCGTCGACGCGTGCCGGCGGACCCTCCAGCGGCACCCTCCAGCATGGATGTGGTTGTGGGGTAGTCCACCCAGTACACGCTGCGGGAGTCAGGGCCGGCCAACACCGCTGAACTTCCCCATGGATCCGGGTGCCTCCGCTGCTCTTCCCACCGTTCCGTACCGTATGGCGTATGTCCGAGGAGGAACTGCCACCGGTCACCGCCTTCGCGCCGGTGTACTTGGAGCTGGTGCGCGTCCGGAACTTTCGTGGGATCGAGTCCTGCGAGCTTGAGCTCGAGCCTACGCTGACCCTGCTCGTAGGCCGCAACAATTCGGGCAAATCGAGGGTTCTCCGGGCCCTGGGTTTGGCGCTGGGAGGCCTGGTGGCTGATCTCGACGACCTTACGGTTGGTGGCTCGTCGGCTGCCAGTATCGATGTCGTCATCGCCCCGAGGCCGCCAACCTCCGAAGCCGCGGAGGATGCGTTTGACCTCCCTGTGACGCAGCGGCTTGAGGGCGGGGTTCAGGTAATTCGCGAAGAGCCGCTACGAGAGCGGTTCGCTTGGCGAACGACTATCCGAAGGTCTAATGAAGGGCTCGGTGCTCGGGCCGAGACAAGTGTGCTGGTATACGATGCGGCTCAACAGGATTGGGTCTTCAGGGCGAATGCCCGCTCACTAAGCCGCGAGCAGAGGTCACTCTTTGCCGCAGACCTCGTCGAAACTCCCCGTGACCTATTCGATGAGCTTAGTCGCCGTGGTTCTGCGATTCGCCGTGTCCTGAGCGACCTCGAGGTCGCGGACGAGACGCGAGCCGACATCGAGGCTCGTTTGGCGGCGTTTAGTTCCGAGATCGTAGATAAGAGCGCGACCTTGGGTGCCATCCGTCAATCTCTCCATAAGTTGGAGACGCTGGTGGGCAGCATTGGGACTGCAGCACTTCACCCCCTGCCGGTGCGGCTTGAGGAGCTGGCGAGATCCGTTGCTATTGATCTTGACACTGGAGCTGGCGCCCTTCCCGTTCGACTCCACGGCTCGGGAGCGCGGAGCCTTGCGTCCTTGCAGGTTCAGGGAGTCCTGTATGACCGTCGGCTCGGCAAGGACGGACCTGCGCTCCGGCCTCACCCGCTCACTCTCATAGAAGAGCCGGAGGCTCACTTGCATCCTCAGGCCAGTCTCGAACTTGCCGGCCTTCTCTCAAGCCTCAGAGGACAGGTCGTGGCAAGTACGCACTCATCGCACCTCGTTACTGCTGTCGAACCCAGAGCCATCCGACTCGTTCGACATGATGCGGGGACGATCAAGGTAGTCGACCTCGGCCCCGCTAAGGTGGAGAAGAACACGACGCACCGAGCTCTCCGGGCGAGTACTCACGCCGCAGAGATGGAGAAGCTTCGGCGGCTAGTTGAGCGACCGTTTGGGGAACTTCTGTTCGGGACCGCGATTGTGATTGGAGACGGCGCTACCGAGCGTGCGTTTCTCCCGATCCCCATTCGCTACTGCCTCGGTGCCAAGGCCCATGGCGTGTGCGTGATCGACCCGGGGAGCATGAAGAGTGATCTGGCGCGCGCGGCCATCAAGTTCGCCAAGCTCGCCCAGATTCCGTGGGTGCTCTTCAGTGACAGTGATGGCCCCGGAAGGGCCGACGCACAAGCGCTCATCTCTGAACTAGCGAACGGTGATGTCCAGCATGTCGTCTGGGTCAAGGCTGATGGCGATGAGCCGTCCGGTGGGGCGATAGAAAGGATGTTGGTTGAATTCGACGATGGGCTCTGCAGGGCCGCATGCCTCGATATACGTCCCGACCTTGAGGAGCGTAGCTCGACTCTTCAACTCATGAACCAGCTCAAGGGCTCTATTGGAGCTGCACTTGCACGCCGCCTTGTCGACCAGCATCCTGACCCGACACTCTGGCCGCACTCGCTACGAGAATTAAGCCAACGCCTCGAAGCCTTGCTTGAATCGAAAGCATCGTGAGCGCGCTCCTTGGATACAAGCTCAGTCCCGAGCAGGAGGCAGTCGTTACGGACAACGGTCGTGCGATCGTAGTCGTTGCAAGCGCCGGAAGCGGAAAGACCGAGGTGGTGGCGCGCCGTGTCGAGCGGTTGCTGACAGAATCAGCGGGTTCAGCGTTCCGAATACTCGCGCTCTCCTACACGGTTAAGGCGGCTGATGAGCTTAGACAGCGATTCCGCGAGCATCTGGGCGACCTCCACCGACGGGTTGATACTACTACCCTTCACGGGTTCGCTCATTCACTACTGCGGCAGCACGGCACTCGCATAGGATTGCCAGTCGAGCCGGAAGTGCTTAGCCGTGACGAGGATCGTGCAGAGCTGCTTGCCCGATGGCTCGGTTCCGAGGGCCGCTCGTTCCCTGACGAGTTCTCCACCGTGTTTCAGCAGCTGGATCTTGCGCGGGCCCGGGACGGATCGGCCTTTCTTCTAGAGGAGTGGAACCAGGCACTGGCTAGCGCGGGAGCACTGGACTACGCCAGCATGCTGGATCGCGCTAGAGAGCTCTTGGGACTGCCGTCGGCACAACGACAGCTTGCTCGCCTGTATGCACATGTGGTGGTGGATGAGGCGCAAAACCTGACTGCTGCGCAGTATGCGCTGCTAACGGCGCTCATTGGACAATCGACCGAGCAGCATGTGCCGGCTATGCTGGTAGGAGACGATAAGCAGTCAATTGTGAGCTTTGCCGGCGCAGACCCCAAACTCCTCACAAAGTTCGCGAAGGAGTACCACGCGACGCGTTTCGTTATTCGTCGCAATTTTCGATCGGCTGGCAAGATAGTAGCCCTAGGGAACCAAGTGGCGGCTCAGCTAGGCCAACCCCCCGCGAAGCCTCACGAGAAGGTCGAGTACGCGGCCAGCGGCATAGTAGAACTATGCGAGACCGCCGACGAGGGCACCGAAGGCACGCTTATAGCCGATTGGGTCCAGCGAATCCTGCAACACGGTATTCCTAGTGGGGCGCTCGCCGCGGGTGAAAGTGGCGCCGTGCGACCTGAGGATGTAGCGGTCCTGGCACGTTCCGCAGCCGCATTGTCTTGGACGAGGAAGGCGCTTGAGGTAAGCGGTCACGAGCCGGTGATGTCGAGCTCGCCAGAAGATTGGCTGTCCACGGCCGCAGGCAAGGTGGCGTATGAGCTGATAGCACTCCGAAGTGCCGCCACACATCGATCCACGCACTGGCAGCTCTCCCGATTACTAGAAGCGACCGAATCGGCGGTCTCTTCGCCCGACGACCTTGCCGATGTTCTGCGCTCGCACGACGATGTAAGCCTTCGGCTGCTTAGCCCCCTGTGCCGGATAGGAAGCCCATCGGAGTTTATGGCAGCCCTACAGCAACTCGAAATGCCGGCACACGGCTCTGAACAGCTTACGGCGGCATGGGAAGCCGACTCTCGGCAGCTCATCGACGCGTGGAGTGGCTTCGTACAGCAGACCGACCTCGTGGAGCGAACATGGGGAAACCTCCGCTTGCACATCTCCCGCCTACAACGAGGGGACGACCTGCAGCCGGGTGTCCGGCTTCTCACGATCCATCGGGCTCAGGGGCGAGAATACCGCGCCGTCGCGGTACTGGGACTGAACGACGGGCAGCTGCCTGACTTCCGTGCATTGTACGATCACGATCGAGAAGCCGAACTCCGTACATTTTACGTCGCGGTAACTCGACCAAGTAGACTACTTCTCCTCACGCGTGCGCGGACCCGCAAGACGCGCTACGGTCTGCGAAAAACAGATCCGTCACCCTATCTCCAGTTTCTCAAGGGCGTCGTCTAGCTGGAAATTGGTCACCGCGTCCTCGGGGACGGCGAAGGCTTGCACTGCTGCTTCCGGCGGGTCTAAGCCATCTATTCGTCCGGGAGGACGTACGTGACGACACTCCAAGGGAGGTCCGCCGCAACTTACCTACCGGCACTGGTGGCGGCTTGAGTCGAGGCGAACGGCCGTGGCCTCAACGGCTCACACGCCCGCAACTTCTCGTCCCCATTTTGGTTGTCGCGGCTAGGAGGTTCGCGTGCTGCACGTCCACCGCTCCGAGCGCGCGGGCCGCCTGGTCGAGGGGCTGGCCGATCTGCTGGGTGAGCCGCCGGCTGACCCGCTCGCGGTGGAGGTCGTCGCCGTACCGGCGAGGGGCGTCGAGCGGTGGGTGACCCAGCGGCTGTCGCACGTCCTCGGCGCCACGGACGGTGAGGACGGCGTCTGTGCCAACGTCCGCTTCCCTTCACCGGCCGGGCTCGTCGCCGAAGCGGTTGCCGCCACGGACAAGAGCACCGGCGAGGACAATGCATGGGAGCGTGGCCGGCTGCTCTGGACGCTGCTCGAGGTCATCGATGACTGCAGCCACGAGCCATGGGCGGCCGCGCTCGGCACCAGGCGCCTGACCGCGGCGCAGCACCTCGCCCGGCTGTTCGACTCCTACGGCGCGCACCGCCCAGCCATGCTCCGGAGCTGGGCCGACGGCGACGACACCGATGGCGCCGGCGTACGGCTCAGCGACGACCTCGCCTGGCAGGCGGAGCTCTGGCGGCGGCTGCGCGAGCGGATCGGAACGCCGAGCCCGGCCGAGCGGCTGCCGCACGCCTGCGCCGCGCTCCGGGAGCGGCCGGACACGGTTGACCTGCCGGAACGGCTGTCGCTCTTCGGCCCAACGCGGTTGACCACCGCGCAGCTGGAGGTCATCGCAGCTCTGGCCCACGCGCGCGAGGTGCACCTGTGGCTGCCGCATCCGTCCGCCGCGCTGTGGGACGCGGTCGCGCCGTACGCCGGAGCCGGCCGACGGACCCGTCGCCGCGAGGACCCAACGGCCGACGTCGTACGGAACCCGCTGCTTGCCAGCCTCGGCCGCGACGCCCGCGAGCTACAGCTCCGCCTCGGCGCCTGCGACGTGGCCGTCACCGATGAGCACCTCCCGCTCCAGGGACGGCCGGCCAATCTGCTGGGCCGGCTCCAGCAGACGTTGCAGGACGACGCACCGCCGGAGACACACCGCCAGCCGCTCGACGAGAAGGACCGCTCCCTGCAGGTGCACGCCTGCCACGGCCCGGCTCGGCAGGTCGAGGTGCTCCGCGATGTGGTCACCGGCCTGCTCGCCAACGACCCGACGCTGGAGCCGCGCGACGTCCTGGTCATGTGCCCGGACATCGAGGACTACGCGCCGCTGATCTCGGCCACGTTCGGGCTGGAGGACGACGGCTCCGCGCAGGAGCAGCACCCCGGCCATCGGCTGCGGGTCCGGCTCGCCGACCGTTCGCTGCGGCAGACGAACCCGCTGCTCGGCACGCTGGCCACGTTGCTCGACCTCGCCGACGCGCGGGTGAGCGCGAGCCAGGTGCTCGACCTGACCGCGTCGCCGCCGGTGCGTCGCCGCTTCGGCTTCACCGACGACGACCTCGAACGGCTGCAGGAGTGGGTCGTGGAGTCCGGCGTCCGGTGGGGCCTCGACGCCCCGCACCGCGGCCGGTTCGGGCTGCAGGCCGTCGCGCAGAACACCTGGCGGGCCGGTCTCGACCGCATCCTGCTCGGCGCCGCGATGGCCGAGGACGACCTGCGCTGGGTCGGCCTCGCGTTGCCGCTCGACGACGTCGACAGCACCGACATCGACCTCGCCGGCCGGCTGGCGGAGCTGCTCGACCGGCTGGCCGAGATCCTCGACCGGATGGCGGGCGAGCGGCCGCTCGCCGACTGGCACACCAGCCTGACCGACGCGCTGGACGCCCTTACCGCGGTGCGCGACGCCGACGACTGGCAGAGCGCCCAGGCTCGACGGGAGCTCGGCGCGGTGGCCACCTCGGCCGCCGAGAGAGCCAGCACGATCGATCTCTCGCTCGGCGACGTCCGCGCCCTGCTCGCCGACCGGCTCGCCGGCCGTCCCACCCGGGCGAACTTCCGCACCGGCACGCTGACGATGTGCTCGATGGTGCCGATGCGTTCCGTGCCGCACCGGGTGGTCTGCCTGCTGGGCCTCGACGACGGCCGGTTCCCGCGCAGCAGCGGCGTCGATGGCGACGACGTACTCGCCCGCGACCCGCTCGTCGGCGAGCGCGATCCGCGCAGCGAGGACCGCCAGCTGCTGCTCGACGCCGTCCTCGCCGCCCGCGAGCACCTGGTGATCCTCTACACCGGCGCCGATCCGCGCACGAACGCGTGGCGCCCGGCCGCCGTACCCGTCGGCGAGATCCTCGACGCGGTCGACGGCCTGGCCACGGCGTACGACGGGCGCCCCGCGCGAGAGTCCCTCGTGGTGCGGCACCCGCTGCAGCCGTTCGACGCGCGCAACTTCGCCGCCGGGGACCTCGGCACCGACCGGCCGTTCAGCTTCGATGTGCAGGCGCTGCGGGGAGCGCGGCGCGGGATGCAGCCGCGCGAGCCGGCCGAGCCGTTCCTCGCCGCCCCGCTGGCACCGGTCGACGACGCCGACCTCGCGCTCGACGAGCTGGTCGCGTTCCTCGAGCACCCGGTCCGCGCGTTCCTGCGGCAGCGGCTCGGCGTCACCGTGCTGCGCGCCGAGGAGGACGTGCTCGACGACCTGGTCGTCGACCTGGACGGGCTGCAGTCCTGGGGGGTGGGCAACCGGCTGCTGCTCGCCCGGCTCGCCGGCGCCGACGCCACGGCCGCGCGGCAGGCGGAGTGGCGACGGGGCACCCTGCCGCCCGGCGAGCTCGGCAGCCGGGTCGTGACCGACGTCATGGAGAGGGTGGAGCCCCTGGTCACCGCGGCCGCCGATCTCCGCCAGGGCGAGCCCCGCGCGGTCGATGTCGCCGTCGACCTCGGCGCGCGACGGCTGACCGGCACGGTCGGCAACGTGTATGGCGACACCGTCGTCCGGGTCGAGTACTCCAAGCTCGGCCCGCGCCACCGGCTGCGCGCCTGGGTGCAGCTGCTCGCGCTGTCCGTGGCACAGCCGGGCACCTCCTGGACGGCGGTGACGGTCGGCCGGGGAACCCGCAGCGACGTGGCCCGCTCGACGCTCGGTCCGATCGAGCCCGACGCGGCCGGCCGCCACCTGGCCGCGCTCCTCGACCTCCGGGCCGCCGGGCTCTGCGCGCCGCTGCCGATGGCGCCCAAGACGTCCGCGGCGTACGCCGAGAAGCGCGCGGCCGGGATGACCGTCGAGAACGCGCACGTCAAGGCGGAGCAGGAGTGGACCGGCGGGAAGTTCGACGGCGAGCGGGCCGAGGCGGCGTACGAGCTGGTCTGGGGAGCGGACGCGCCGTTCGACGTGCTGCTCGCCGACCCGGTCCCGGTCGGGGAGCCACGGCCGGACGGCGAGACCACCCGCTTCGGCGTACTCGCCCGCCGGCTGTGGGAGCCGCTGCTCGCGGCCGAGACGCTGGACTCGCCATGATCGCCTACTGGAGACGGGCGGTCGGGTCATGTCTCACCCGCGTGACACACTCCACAATGTTGGAGGGAGGTGCTGATGCATGGCCGTGACGCTTCTCGATCGCGCAGTGACGACCGTTAACGAGGCTGCGCGACAACTTCGCATCCCTGGCGCAACGCTCCGGCACTGGCTCGAGGGAGGAGAGCGGCAGGGGACGCGGTATGAGCCCGTTCTTCGCGCGAAGCGCACTGGATCAACCGAGGTGACCTGGGGCGAGATGGTGGAGGCGCGTTACCTCCGTGCCTACCGGGAACGCGTGCCGATGCAGCGCCTGCGCCCCTTCATCGCGTCGCTGCGAGCGGAGTTCGGCGTCCCGTATCCGTTGGCTCACTTCCGACCGTACGTCGACGAAAACCGTAGCCTGGTGCTCCGACTGCAGGAGGAAGCCGACCTTCCCGACGAGCTCTGGCTCGTCTTTCAGGTTGGCGTCGGACAACTCCGGATCAATCCCGCCGTGGTGAACGAGTTCCTGGACCGCGTCGACTTCGCGGAAGGCGGCATGGGCGAAGTCCTTCGCATCCATCCCATGGGCAAGGATGTCCCGGTCGTGATCGACCCGCGGGTCTCCTCCGGTGCCGCGCATGTCGCCGGCGTGCGGACAGCCATCTTCGCTGAACGGGTCGAGGGGTACGGCGAGACGCCCGACGAGCTCGCGGCAGAGTTCGGCTTGACACCCACCCAGGTGAAGGCGGCGATCGCCTTCGAGTTCGAGTTTGCTGCCTGACCTGTTGCATCGTGAGGGCGGCGGAGTGGTACTGCGACGCCGACGTGATCGGCCTTGGGCAGGTCCTGGCTCGCGTGAAGTTGCCGGTGACGTGGCCCGGCGACGGCGGACAGCGCGGTTCTGCCCGACTTGACCAAGCGCCCTGCCCCATCTCCGATCCGGCCATGCCGGATGAGATCTGGATACCAGCGGTCACCAAGGCTGGCCTCACGATTCTCACCCGAGACAGCAAGATTCTGCAGCGAGTCGCCGAGGTCAACGCCGTTGTCGCCGCCCGGGCGCGCATGTTCGTCATCACCGGTCCTGCGCATATGGATCTCTGGCAGCAGTTGCGGGTAGTGGCGGCCCAGTGGCCCCGAATGCTGGAACGGCGCCAGGCGCCTGGCCCTTTCATCGACTCGATCACCCTTACGGCCACCCGCCGACTGGTCCCGGACCGAGTTCTGTGACTACGCCGCTGATCGCCGCCGAGACGCTGGAGCGGGTGTGAGCGCGTTCGACATCTGCGGCGAGCTGCCGAGCGGCACGACCGTGCTCGAGGCGAGCGCCGGCACCGGCAAGACGTTCACGATCGCGGCGCTGGCCACCCGCTATGTCGCCGAGGGCCACGTCCACCTGTCTCAGCTGATGCTCGTCACGTTCAGCCGGGCGGCGACCCAGGAGCTGCGCGACCGGGTACGCGAGCGGCTGGTCACCGCCGAGCGCGGGCTCGCGCACTCGGCCGCCGCGCGAAGCCAGGCCGACGACGCGCTGCTGCGGCTGCTCGCCGACGTGCCCGACGAGGAGGTCGCCGTACGCCGCCGGCGGCTCACCCGTGCGCTCGCCGGCTTCGATGCGGCCACCATCGCCACGACGCACGGCTTCTGCCAGCAGATGCTCGCCGGTCTCGGCACTGCCGGCGACACCGACCGGGACGCGACGTTCGTTGAGCGGATCGATGACCTGATCACCGAGGTGGTCGGAGACCTCTACCTGCGCAAGTTCGCGCCGAAGGGTGCCGACCCGCCGGCGGTCGAGTACGCCTGTGCCCGTAAGGTCGCTGGACAGGCCGTGGGCGACCCACAGGCCCGGCTGGTTCCGCACGACCCGGCCGACGATGCCGAGGCCTACCAGCGGTACGGGTTGGCCGTCGCCGTACGCCGCGAGGTCGACGCCCGCAAGCGGGCCCGCCGGCTGCTCGACTACGACGACCTGCTCACGCGGCTCCGCGACGCGCTGGTCGACCCGGCGCGTGGGGCGACCGCCCGTGCGCGCGTACGGGAGCGCTACCGAGTGGTGCTCGTCGACGAGTTCCAGGACACCGACCCGGTGCAGTGGGAGATCCTGCGTGCGGCGTTCCACGGCTCGACCACGCTGGTGCTGATCGGCGATCCCAAGCAGGCGATCTACGCCTTCCGCGGCGCCGACCTCGTCACCTACCTCGCCGCCGCGGGAGAGGCGGCGACCCGGCGCACGCTCGCCCGTAACTGGCGCAGTGACGCGGCCCTAGTCAGCGCGCTGGAGACGGTGTTCCGGGGTGCGGCCCTGGGTGACCCGCGGATCGTCGTCCTGCCGGTCAAAGCGGCGCACGCCGTCCGGCGGCTGGCCGGGCCGCCGCTGCGGCTGCGGGTCGCCCGGCGCAGTCAGGGGTTGCTCTCGCAGCGCGGTCTGCTGCTTGCTGACGGCGCGCGCAGGCTGGTCGCCGCCGACCTGGCCGCCGACATCGCCCGGACGCTGGCCGCGCCGGCGGGACTCACGTTGGACGGCGCTGCCCGACAACTGCGCCCGGGCCACATCGCCGTGCTTGTGCGCAAGAACGACCAGGCCGTTCTCGTCCGCGCTGCGCTGCGCGAGGCCGGCGTGCCTGCGGTGCTCACCGGCACGATCAGCGTCTTCCTCAGCCGGCCCGCCCGCGAGTGGCTGACGCTGCTGCGCGCGCTGGAGGCGCCGCACCGGGCGGGGCTGCTGCGCGCGGCCGCGCTGACGAGCTTCGTCGGCTGGACGGCGGAACGCCTCGCCACCGAGGGAGACGACGGCGTCGACCGGCTCGGCCTGCAGGTGCGCGGCTGGCGCGACGTGCTGACCGAGCGGGGCGTCGCGGCGCTGCTCGAGGTCGTCACCACGTCGACCGGGCTGACGGAGCGGCTGCTCGCCACGCTCACCGGCGAACGCGACCTCACCGACCTGCGCCACATCGGCCAGGCGCTGCACGAGGCCGCCGTCGCGGGCCAGCTCGGTCCGGCGGCACTCGCCGAGTGGCTGCAGCGGCGGGTGAAGGAGGCCGGCGAGGACCAGTCGGAGGAGCGCAGTCGGCGGCTGGAGTCCGACGCCGACGCGGTGCAGGTCGTCACGGTGCACGGCAGCAAGGGGCTGCAGTTCCCGGTGGTCTACCTGCCGTTCCCCTGGGACCGCCACGTGTTCGCCAAGCCCGAGCCGCTGCTGCTGCACGACCCGGACGGGACCCGGCGAATCGACGTCGGCGGCTCGACCGGTGCCGGCTACCGGGAGCGGTCCGCCGCGCACAAGGCGGAGGAGTCCGGCGAGGACCTGCGGCTGCTCTACGTCGCGATGACCCGCGCCCAGTGCCAGGTGGTGACGTGGTGGGCGCCGTCCAGCAACACCCCGGCGTCGGCGTTGCACCGGTTGATGTTCGGCGAGTTCGCCGGGGAGGAGTCGCCGCCGGACACCGTCGACGTACCGTCCGACGACGAGGCCGGCCGCCGGCTTGAGCAGCTGGCGGCCGGGTCGGGCGGGTGCATCGTGGTCGAGCCGGTCGACGACTCGCCGTCGGCTCACTGGCGGCCGCCGGTTGCGCCGCTCCCGCCGCTAGCGGCCGCGAGTTTCGCGCGCTCGCTGGACGCCGCGTGGCGACGGACGTCGTACACCGGGCTCACCGCCCCGGCGTACGAGTCGGCCGGGGTCGGCAGCGAGCCGGAGGACCCGGAGCGGCAGGACGAGGCCGCCGTACCACCGCCGGTGACCGACGCCGCGGGCCACGAGGACCTGCGCGCCGTGCCGTCGCCGATGGCCGACCTGCCCACGGGTACGGCGTTCGGCACGCTGGTGCACGGTGTCCTCGAGACGGTCGACACCGCGGCCGCCGACCTGGCGGCGGAGCTGCGGGCGCGCTGCGAGGAGGCGGTGGCCACCCGGCTCGGTACGGCGGTCGACCCCGGCGCGCTGGCCACGGCGCTCGGGGCGGTCCTGGAGACGCCGCTCGGGCCGCTGGCGGACGGCGTACCGCTGGCCGCGATCGCACCGAAGGACCGGCTGGCCGAGCTGGACTTCGAGCTGCCGCTGGCCGGCGGGGACGAGCCGCGGTCCGGCGACGCGACGTTGCGCGACATCGCCGGGCTGCTCCGGCGGCACCTGCCCGCAACCGACCCGCTGGCCGGCTACCCGGACCTGCTGGACGGGCCGGCGCTCGGGCACCAGCGGCTGCGCGGCTACCTCACTGGCAGCCTGGACGCGGTGCTCCGGCTGCGCGCCGCCGATGGGCAACCGCGCTACCTCGTCGTCGACTACAAGAGCAACTGGCTCGGCGGGTTGGGGCCGGCCGGGGAGGAGCCGCTGACCGCGTGGCACTACCGCCCGGCGGCGCTGGCCGAGGCGATGCTGCACGCGCACTACCCGCTGCAGGCGCTGCTCTACGCGGTGGCGCTGCACCGCTTCCTGCGCTGGCGGCAGCCGGCGTACGACCCGGACCGCCACCTCGGCGGCGTGCTGTACCTCTTCGTCCGCGGCATGTCCGGGCCGGCCACGCCGGTGGTCGGGGGCTCGCCGTGCGGCGTCTTCTCCTGGCGGCCGCCGTCCGGGCTGGTCGAGGACCTGTCCGCGCTGCTCGACCGGGGGTCGCCGTGACCGTCGACCTGGCCGATGTCCGGTACGCCGCCCGGGCGACCGGAACGCTGGCGGCGTTCAACCGGACGGGCGTCCTGACCGCTGCCGACGTACACGTCGCCGCGACGCTGGGCCGGCTGGCGGGCGAGAGCGACGACCGCGTGCTGCTCGCTGCGGCGTTCGCGGTGCGCGGCGTACGACTCGGCTCGGTCTGCGTCGACCTGTCTCGCGTGCGCGGCACCGCCACCGCCGAGGACTCCGAGGAACCGGTCGACCTCGACGCGCTGCCGTGGCCCGACCCGGCCGGCTGGTCCGCGGCGTGCGAGGCCAGTCCGCTCGTCGCGTTCGGCGTCACCGGGGCGCCTGATCGTCCGCTGCGGCTGGTCGGCGGGCTGCTCTACCTCGACCGCTACTGGCGGCAGGAGGAGTCGGTCCGCGCCGAGCTCGACGCGCGGGCGGCGCGCACGCCGCCGTCCATCGACGGGTTCCGGCTGGGGGAGGCGCTCGGCCGGATCTTCCCCGGTGCGGCACCGGACCATCAGCGGCTGGCCGCCGCCGCGTGCGTGACCGGCTGGCTCACGATCGTGGCCGGCGGACCGGGCACCGGTAAGACGACCACCGTCGCCCGGCTGCTCGCCGTCCTCGACGCCGTGCTCGACCCGCCGCCGCGGGTGGCGCTCGCCGCCCCGACCGGCAAGGCGGCGGCCCGGCTGCAGCAGGCGGTTGCGGAGGAGAGCGAGCGGCTGACCGCGCGCGGGCTGCCGGCTCCCCGGCCGACGGCTGCGTCGACGCTGCACCGGCTGCTCGGCTGGCGGCCAGGGTCGCACAGCCGCTTCCGGCACGACCGGAACAACCGGCTGCCGTACGACGTGGTGGTCGTCGACGAGACGTCGATGGTGTCCCTCACGCTGATGGCCCGGCTGCTCGATGCTGTGCGGCCCGACGCGCGGATCGTGCTCGTCGGTGATCCGGACCAGCTCGCGTCCGTCGAGGCGGGTGCGGTGCTCGGCGACCTGGTCGGCCGGCCGGAGCGGCCGCCCTCGGACGCGCGTAGCGAGGACGTCGCCCGACTGTTGCCAGGGGACGCGGAGGCCGCCGATGTCGGCCGGGAGCTGCGCAACGACGTCGTCCGGCTGCGTACGACGTACCGCTTCGGCGGCACCATCGGCGCGCTGGCCGAGGCCATCCGCGGCGCCCGGGCCGACGACGTGCTGGCGGCGCTGCGCAGCGATGAGCCGGACGTCGAGTTCCTGGACTGCGCCTCGCTCGACGCCCGGACGCCGCCCGGCCTGGAGCCGCTGCGCCGCGACGTCGAGACCGCCGGGCGGGCGCTCGTCGCCGCCGCCCTTGCCGGAGATGTGGATGCTGCGCTGGATGCGCTGGAGAGCCACCGGCTGCTCTGCGCGCACCGACAGGGCGCCTACGGCGTGGCCCGGTGGAGCCTCGAGGTCGAGCGGTGGGTGGCCGCGGAGACCGCGGGCGACGTCGACACGGGCGAGTGGTACGTCGGCCGCCCGCTGCTCGTGACCTCGAACGACTACGAGCTCAAGCTCTACAACGGCGACACCGGTGTGGTCGTGGACGGCGGGTCGCGCGGTCGCCTCGCCGCGTTCCGCCAGGGGGCCGACACCGTCCTTCTCCCGCCCGGGCGGCTCTCGGCGGTCCAGACCGTGTACGCGATGACCGTCCACCGCGGGCAGGGCAGTCAGTTCCGGCGGGTGTCGGTACTGCTGCCACCCGCCGACTCGCCACTACTGACCCGCGAGCTGTTCTACACGGCGGTCACGCGCGCGAGGGAGTTCGTGCGGGTGATCGGGACGGAGGACGCCGTACGCGCGGCTGTGGGGCGGCCGATCGTCCGGGCCAGCGGTCTGCGCCGCAGGTCTGTTGAAGGCGGACAGTCGCACGATCTCTGATTTTGCCGCGGCGTGCCGATCCGAGCGCGGCGCCGATGACCCGAGGGTGGATGCACGAGAACCCTCGCCGCGTGGGCAGACACTGCGGCAAGCCAAGTACTTGCGGCTCTAGTTAGCCTGACTTGCCAACAACATAAGCTCCGGTTATGCTAGCCGATCTGTAGGCGAAATGATGGGTGGCTGCCTTGGCATCTTGGCTCGGGGAACCCGAGGAGATCGCTCGGATCGTGGCCGAGCAGAACCCGTGGCACCGAGACGGTCAAGTACCGGCGGTACTCGCCCCGCCGGTCGAGCGAGCCCTCGCTCAAGACCTGTGGCGTCTCGTGCTCCGTGACGAGCCCCGACGGTATCTGCTAGTCCTCGGGGCTCGGCGAGTGGGGAAGACGACGGCGATGTATCAGACCGTTCGTCACTTGATCGAGCAAGACACTCCGCAAGACCAGCCGTGGTGGCTGCGGCTCGACCATCCGGTGCTGCTCCGCGAGCCACTTGGCAATCTCGTCCGCCTCGTCATGGGCCTCGCGCGAGCCAACGATGACCGGCCCGTGCGGCTGATGCTGGACGAGCTGGTATACGCCCGGGACTGGGACCTGTGGCTCAAGACGTTCTACGACGAGCGTTGGCCGGTGCGGATCATCGCGACCTCCAGCGCCACCGCGGCATTGCGCGGCCGAAGGTTGGAGAGTGGCGTTGGCCGTTGGCGCGAGCAGTACCTGCCGCCGTACTCCTTCAGCGAATTTCTTGATCTCGTCGGTCAGCCAGCCGAGGTCTCGGTCGCTGACACGCTCGCGGAAACACTTGGCCGGCTTGCGACGAGGCTGCCGGACTCGCCGGCGATCGCGGCACGCCGCCGCCGCTTTCTTCTGGTCGGTGGCTTTCCGGAACTGCTGCGGATGGAACATGACAGTGGCGGTGATGATGCCAGCAGGCTTCTCGAGTCACAGCAGATTCTGCGTGCAGATGCAGTCGAGCGAACGGTGTACAAGGACATCCCGCAGTCGTACGGCGTCGACAATCCAATGGCCCTTGAGCGCCTGCTCTACGTGCTCGCCGCACAGGTTGCGGGCGTTCTGTCACCGTCCAAGGTAGCGGGAGAGCTCGCGTTGTCGCAGCCGACGCTCGACAAGTATCTTGGCTACTTAGAGCAGGCATTTCTTGTCTTCACCCTCCCCAACTACTCACCGAGCGAGGGAACAGTCCAGCGCCGAGGCCGCAAGGTCTACTTCGTCGACGGCGCCATCCGCAACGCGGCGTTACAACGGGGGCTCGCTCCGCTAGACAATCCGGCCGAAATGGGCGTGCTACTTGAAAACGCGGTTGCGGCAAGTCTGCATGCTCTGTCGCAGCAGACCGGCCAGCGGCTGTACCACTGGCGCGACGGGAGAAGTGAGGTTGATCTCATCCTCGATGACTCCGAGCGCCCGCTCGCGTTCGAGGTCGGCTCGTCCCCCGATCATTCGCGCGCCGGCCTAACAGCGTTGATCGCTCGCCACCCCCGCTTCTCGGGCGGCTGCTATCTGGTTGCACCGCAAGTGCCACTCGTTCATCCGGAAGCCACAGGTCGAGGGATTGGGACTGTGCCGCTCGATGCGTTGCTGATCGCGTCCGGCCGCCAGGCAGAGGCGGCGTTGCGCCGCAATCTGAGTGCCGGGGGAGGTTGAGCGGGGCCTATACGAGTCGCGCAGGTGCCAGGTCGGGTGCTAGTCAGCCGCCATGCAGTCGTGAATTGTTCAGGAGGCGCCGTTCTTGACCAACCTCTGGTCAGACCGCCCACAATGGCACCGTGACCATCCAGGTGAACGTGTACGACGCCAAGACGCACCTCTCCCGGCTGCTCGACCAGGTGGCGGCGGGAGAAGACGTGGTCATCGCACGGGCTGGACGACCCGTGGCCCGGCTCGTCCCGTACGCCCGACCCGCCTCCGCGCGTCGCCCGGGCGCATGGCGCGGTCGGGTCGAGATCGCTGACGACTTCGACGTCCTGCCGGCGGAGCTCGAGGCGGCTTTCGCCGGCGACGCGGAGTGAGGCTGTTGCTCGACACGCACACTCTGCTGTGGTGGCTCGCCGACGATCCCCGGCTCGCGGAACAAGCCCGCACGGCGATGGGCGACCCAGCGAATGACGCGTTCGTCTCGGCGGCCAGCGCTTGGGAGATCGCCATCAAGGCCGGTCTCGGCAAGGTGTCCATGCCCGACGACCTCGGGGAGCAGCTGGCGGCGAACTCCTTCACTGCGCTGCCGGTGCAGATGACGCACGCTCTCGCCGTGCGCCACCTGCCCGACCACCACCGCGATCCGTTCGACCGGCTACTCGTCGCGCAGGCGCAGATCGAAGGGTTGACGCTCGTCACCGCCGACCGGTCGATCCCGCGGTACGACGTCGCCGTGCTCGCCGCCGACGTTGGGCCTTGAGGGGGGCGCCGTTAGTTCCCGTTCGCACCACGAGGGGCAACTGACGCGGCGAACGAACTAGACATCGGCTTGCCCGGCCGGCCAGCGCACGACGAGCCGGGGGCCGGGAGCGGGAGTCAGCCGGACGCCAAGCACCTCGGATTGGACGCTTCCGTCCTCGTCGGGCGGGACCGGGGCGAGGCGCCCCTCCACGTGGCCCAATAGCTCGACGCGTCGCTCCGCCGGCTCGATGACGAGCAGCTCGCGGACGCCGCGCGCGGCGTACCAGTCGATCTTGTCATCGGTCTCGTCGTTCGGTGAGCGCAGCTCGACCACGAGATCAGCGGGCCCCTCAACGCCGCGCCTGGTGACGAGCTCTGGCCGGACATACAGCTGGTCGGGCACCCGGTAGTCGTCGTCCGACCGAAACAGCCCGGTCTCGTAGAAGGCGACGAGCCCGCGCGCTTCGGCAAGTGGGGCAAGCACACGATGGAGCTGGCTGGCGACCCGCTGGTGCAACGCCGAGGCAGGCGGGACCATGTGTAACACCCCGTCCCACATCTCGTCGGCCTTGTCCGCGCCGGTCTGCCTGCGCTCTCTGAGCAGCGCAGCGGGTACGTCGACGAGCACCGCCTTCACGTCGAGATCGTAACTCGGGGTCACCGAGCGGCCCGGCGCTCGGCGAGGTCGATGACGTCGGCGGCCGGCGGGCGCAGTCGTCCCTTACGGCGCGAGCTGAAGGCGATCCAGCCTCGGTCCGCCGTGACGACAAGGAAGTCACCGCAGAACGCCCTGCCGTAGCCCAGCGCTCCCATGTTGCCCGTGATCGCAAGGTGAGCCTTGGTCCAGTAGCCGTCGTCCCACCTCCACGCTCGCTCGCCGTCGCGGCACCGGACCATGATGAGAGTGTGCTGCGGGACGAAGACATCCTTCGGTGCGAGTTGGAGCGCCCTCTGGATCGGCTCCTCGACCAGCGTCCAGCAGCTGCCGTCCGTCGGCGTGGGCTCGGGCGCGCGCCAGCGGACACTGTCGACGAGGCGCTCCTCGCGGTCGAGCAGCGCGAACAACAGCGCGGGTCCCGAGAGGGAGTGGCGGTCGGCGAGCTGGAGAAGCAGCGAACAGGGTCGCATCAGGCGCCACGGCTCACGACGCGGCATGTCGCGATCACCAACCATGTGGGGCAGTCCGATCGTGTAGGCGAAGTCGCGACCGAGCTCTCTCGTCGAAGTCGCCCTGGACCATGAACGGGATCGTTGAATTAGACATGGCACCATGCTGCCGTCCCGGTACGACGGTTGCGGCCCCCGTCCACAGCCCGAGTGGCGTGGGCTGACCGCCATACCCGGCTTCTGCGCCGGAGCTACCCCGCCCGGTAGACATCGCCGCGGTGGCTCACATCCAGCACGCGGACGACTCTCTCGACATCGTCGATCTCGTACAGGATCCGATAGGTGCCCCGGCGGGCGGACCACACTCCGGCGAGCTCCCGTTGGAGTGGCTTGCCAACCCGGTACGGCGAGACGAGCAGATCTCCGGTGAGGAACTCCAGTACGGCGGACGCAACGGACCCAGGTAGTCGTTCGGCAAGCGCGCTGGCCGCGGTAGGTGCAACGGTCAGCCGGGAGCGACTGGGGTCAGGGTCCGCCACGGGTCACACGTCACGCCGACTCAGCAGGGTGCGTAGCTGCGTCTCGTCCAGACCTTCGCCGCGATCAAGTGCCTGACGGGCCTGGCTCAACCGCTGCATCGTGGCCGGGTCTGACAGCACGTCCAGCGACTCCTCGAGAGCCGCGAGATCGTCAGGACTGACCAGAACGGCAGCCGCGTCGCCGTTGCGGGTGATCGTGACCCGCTCATGTGTGCCCTGCACCCCGTCGACGAGAGCCGAGAGCTGGTCCTTCGGCCGTACGCAAGGGAACGGCCAACAATTGTAGCCGCACGGACCCACACTCAGATCGACCGATGCAGCAAAACCGTGAGGTCAGCCAGCCGTCCCCGGCCAGCGCGGAGCGCGCTAGCACATGTGCTACCTTCGCTCGGTGGACGTAGGGTTACGCGAGCTGCGGCAACAGGCGAGTGAACTGGTGCGCCGGGTCGAGGCTGGTGAAGTAGTGACGGTGACGGTCAGCGGCCGGCCGGCCGCGAAGATCGTGCCTGCCGAGCGCAACCGCTGGCGCCGCGACGCCGACATCCGCGCCCTGTTTGCCGGGCCGGTCGACGACGCCTGGCTAGCCGACAGAGAGCTGCTCGACGACGGGCTCCGTGATCCCTGGCCGGCCACGTGAAGGCGGTCCTGGACACCAGCGTGATCCTCGGGAGCGACGTACCTCCGCTGGAGGGCGACCTCGCCGTGAGTGCCGCGACGCTCGCCGAGCTGCACTTCGGTGCTCTGGTGGCACGCGACCCGGGGGTCCGCGCGGAACGGCTCCGCCGGCTCGCGCTGGTCGAGCGGCTCTTCGATCCGTTGGCGATCGACGAAGAGGTGGCCCGCAGCTACGGCCGGCTCGCGGCCGCCGTGGCCTCGGAGGGGCGCCGACCGCGGCGACGGGTCATGGACATCCTCATCGCGGCTACGGCGCACGCCCACGGCGCCCGCCTCTACACGCGCAACCCCGCGGATCTGCAGGGCCTCGACAACCTCTTGGACATCGTCACCGTGTGACTCCGAGCCTGCGGGTGCCCGAGTGCTCGGACCGCTCAGAGCTTCGCCGCCGCAGCACGGGCTAGGCCGGTCAGCGCGGCGTCGTCGACGGACCCGGCCGACACGGCGAGGCTGACCCGCACCACGATGGAGCCGACCCGGGCGTAGACGGCGTGGCCGGTGCTCGTCCGGCCCGCGACGGTCAGCGTCACGGTGGCGCCGAACGAGTCGGTGCCGATGCGAGCGATGTCCGGGTTGGGCTTGGCGGTTTGGGTGCCGCCACTGGCGGGGTCTCGGGCCGGCGGGCAGTGCCCGATGCGGGTTCGGAGCTCCGCGAGGGCCGCGCGCGCCTCGGCCGCGCCGGCGAACCGGCTCAGCGACTCCATGCCCGACTCGGCGCCGTCCGGGCTCGCGAAGGCGACCGCCACCACCTCCCGGGGTTGCGGTCCGCCGAGCCGGCCGCAGGCCGATTCACCCGCGGCCGACGTCGGGTCGCCACCGGAGAGCTGCCAGCCGCTTGGGAGGTCGGACCGGGTCAACAGCCGCTGTGCCAGCGCGCCGCCGGCCGGTACGGCGGGAGTCGACGTCGAGGCGGTCGGCGCGGTGGAGGGGCTGGCCGCGCTCGAGCTCGAGCGCGTCGAGCGCTGCGCATCGGTCGTGGGGGGAGCGCCCGGGCGCAACGCCCACGCCACCGCGAGGGCTCCCAGGACCACCGCCATCACCGCGAGCGCCGCGGCCAACGGCCGGCGCCGTTCTCTCGGTAGTAGCAGAGTCCTGACGACCGGCGCCGGGCGAAACGGTCCTGCGTCGGTGTCGAGGACCGGCCAGTCACCGCCGCCGGCACGGCGGCCGCCGTCACCGAACGCCGCCACCAGCTGGGAAGCACTCGGGCGTACGGCGGGATCGAGGGCCAGCGTCGTACCCAGCACCCGTCCGAGGTCCGGATCGACCCCGGCGAGGTCGGGACGCGCCTCCAGGATCCGTTGCAGCCGGGCACCGACGCCGCCTTCACCGAACGGCAGCCGGCCGGTGACGGCGTAGAGCACCGTCGCCCCCAGCGAGAACACGTCGGCTGCGGGACCCACCGCATCGCCGCGTACCTGTTCCGGCGCGATGAAGCTCGGCGACCCGACGACGAATCCGGACTCGGTGATGGTCGCGGCCTCCAGCGCCCGTGCGATGCCGAAGTCGATGACCCGGGGACCGTCCGCGGCCAGGATGACGTTGGAGGGCTTGAGGTCGCGGTGCACCAGCCCCGCCGACTGGATCGCGGTCAGCGCCTCTGCCAGCCCCGCGCCCAGGAGCCAACCCGCTCCGGTCCCCATCGGGCCGTGCTCATCGACCCACTGGGCGAGTGAGGGACCGGCGACGTACGCCGTCGCCAGCCAGGGCGGGTCCGCCTCGACGTCGGCGTCGAGCACCGGCGCGGTGAAGGCCCCGTGCACGGTGCGCGCGGCCGCGACCTCACGGGCGAACCGGCGACGGAACGACGCGTCGTCGCGCAGTTCCGACCGGATCACCTTGAGCGCGACGAGCCGCCCACTCCGGCTCCGGGCGAGGTAGACGACGCCCATGCCGCCGGCGCCGAGCCGGCCGACGAGTGAGTAGTCGGCGACACGTCGCGGGTCGGTGTCGCCCAGCGGCCGGACCCGGGGCCCGCGACCCGACGGTGGGGACAGCGGGACGGGAAGCGTCGGCAGCAGGGCGACCCGCGCCGCCAGGGCCGCCCGAAGCCGCTCGGCGGTGTCAGCAGAACCCGGCTCGCTCACGGCGACACGGCCATCTCGCGGTGCAGCGCGACCAGGCCGCGGCTCGCGGTCGACTTGACCGCCCCGCGGGACAGTCCGGTCGCTACGGCGATCTCCCCCTCCGACAGGTCCGCCCAGTAGCGCAGCACGAGCACTTCCCGCTGCCGCTGACCGATTCGACCGAGCGCCTCGACGACCTCGCGGTGCCCAGCGTCGAGCATCGCGAGGGACTCGGCGGAGCGGGCGTTCGGCTCGTGCGGCGGAACGTAGCCACGCGCGGTGCGGCGCCGGCGCAGCATCGACCGGCTGCCGTTGAGCACGGCCGAGCGGAGGTAGGCCAGCGCCCGGTCCGGGCTGCGAAGCCTCGGCCACGCGGCGTACAGCCCGAGGAAGGCGTCCTGGACGACATCCTGCGCGCTCGCCTCGTCATCGGTGAGGAGCAGAGCCAGCCGGGTGAGTCCGAGACGGTGCTCGCTGTAGAGATCCGACACGGCCGCGTCGGCGCCGGCCGGGGTGCTCTCCCGCGCGCGCAGCCGGCGCAGCCGGGTCGTGGTCCCTTCGAGCACATCCGCATTGTGATCGCTCTCCGAGGTCGAGAGGAACCGATCGGCTCACCCGGCCCCCGGCTCAGTTCAGCGGCACATCGCTGACGGTCGGGCCACCATTGGGCAGCACCACGTCGATCGATCGCACGTCCTTGGGGGGTGCGGCCAGGAAGACCGTCAGCCGGAAGGTCGCGTCGCGGCTGATGCTCGAGCGCGGCACCTCCGCACCCACTACCTCCTCGCTCTTGGGTTCGAGAGCCAGTGCGGTGAGGTAACGGACCCGGGCGCCGGGGTCCAGCAGGGAGAAGCCCTGTCCGCTGTTGTAGCCCTCGGTCCCTTCGGCAAAGTCGGTCTCGGTGTTGCACATGTTGTTCGTGCCACTTCGACAGGTGATCGTCACGTCCAGGACGGCGAAGCTCCCGTCGCGGTGCAGCCCGTCGACGACGACGTCGTACGTCGAGGTCACACCCCCGGCCCGGCGGAAGCTCACCTTCGGCTCGGGATGGCCCGCCGGTGCGGCCGACGGGCTGCTCGGGCTCGCGGGAGCGGACGACGGCTGCGGTGGCGGGGGAAGCTGGTAGCTGACGGTGACCCGGCGGTTGGCGGCCCGGCCGGCCGGGTTGTCGGCGCCGCCAGGGAGGGTGTTCGGAGCTACCGGGTCGGCCTCGCCGAGGCCCCGCGCGGAAAGCGTCACGGGCAGGCCGGCCAGCTGGGGCTGAAGCGCCGCGAGCACTGCTGTCGCCCGATTGCGCGAGAGCACGAGGTTGTAGGCGTCGGAGCCGATCGAGTCGGTGTATCCGGTAATGGTCACCGGGCCGGTCACCCCCGCGCGCATCCGCGCCGCCGCGACGGCGATGACCTGCTGGGCGGCGGGCGTGAGGTCGGCCTTGTTGAACGCGAAGAGAACGTCGGCGCGGAGCGTCAGTGTCGCGCGGCCGCCACTCTCGGTGCCCGCCAGGGCGCCGTCGAGTGCCAGCGTCCGGAGCTTCACGTCATAGACCGGCAGCGTCAGCCCCACGGTGTCCGTGCTCTCCGCCGGCCGGTCGAAGGGGGCTCCGGCCGCCTTGAGCCGGTAGCCCGACGGGAGGTCAGTCACCGGGACGCCGGTCAGCGTCGGACCCCCGTTCGGGAAGACGACGTCGAGCGCCCGGGTCCCGGCCGGGGGCGCCGCAAAGGTGGCCCAGGCGTCGGCCTCCTCGCCCGGGTCGAGGAACGGCCCGATCGCCGAGGTGAACGGGCGGTCGGTGCCGTCCCGGACGACGGCGTACTCCTTGGCGGCGACCGGGTCGACGAGGCGCACGCCGGAGAGGCTGTTGTACTTCGAAACCTCCGCGAACTGGGTCTCCGCGGAGCAGGTGGACGGGGCCCGCTCGCACCGGACGGACAGGTCGAGCCGGGCGTAGGGGCCGTCGCGGTAGAGGCCGCGCACCGCGAGTCGGTAGTCGTCCCGGCCGCTGCCGGCAGCCGATGGCACGGAGAAGGCGATGACCGTCGCCGCCGCGGGCAGGGGGGCCGGATCGGACGAGGCTGTCGCTGTTGGCTGGCTCGGGGTCTGCGCTGTGGCGGCCTTGGAGGGCGGCGGCCCCCCGTTGGAGGACTCACAGCCGACGGCGCCGGCGAGAATCATGGATACCGCGGCTACGGCGAATCGGTTTGCCTGACTCAACTCGGGTGGTCCTTCCCAACGAGTCTTACGAAGGATGTCACCCCAGAGACGTCCAAGCCGGTGCGAGGTTGCGTCCGTTCGCAGACTTTCTGCGCGCTCACCTGGCAGGCGCGTCGCCTAGTGCCCGGCCCACGACTCGGCGGAACGGTGCAGCGACCAGCGGACCGGTACGACGTCCGCGGCCGGATCCACGCCGTACGCCTCGAGGCTCTCGGCAGGCTCGGGCGGGTCGAGCCGCATCCGCAGGGTCGTCGCCCCGCCGTCGCACGCCTTCTCGACCTCGCTGCCCACGGCGATCTCGCGCCGGAGCACGGACATGCCGAACTGGTTGAGGAAGGAACCAAGGTCGTTCATCGACAGGTGCCAGTCGGCACCGCCGGGGTCGTCACCGTGCGTCGGTCGGCTGCCCAGATGGAGCTCGGGTCGCCCGAACCCGTGCAGCCCGATCGTGTAGGCGAAGTCGCGGCCGAGCTCGTCCTCGTCGAAGACGCCCTGGACCATGAACGGAATCGTGGAGGTCGACATGGCACCCATGTTGCCGTGCGGGTACGACGGTTCCGGCGCTTGTCCACACCCGCGGCTGGCGAGCGGCACTTAGCGCGGTCAGGGCGTCGCCGCTGGCTTCTCCCAGATCGAGACGTGCTTGGCACTGTCGCTCGTGAACGGCTCTCGCCGCCACCCGCTCCAGCGCTCGCGCAGCCTCATCCCGGCAAGCTGGGCCATCAGGTCGAGCTCCGAGGGCCAGACGTACCGGAAGGGAACCGAGAGGCGCTGCAGTCTTCCGTCGACGATCTCGAAGTGATGGGAGGTGAGCCCTTGCGTCGCGACGTCGTACTCGTCCAACCCCCAGCGGGTCTCGCTCACGTAGAAGGCGCGGAGGGTCTCCCCGGGCGGCAGCCGCTGGAGCTCCGGGACGCCCACCTCGATGACGAAGCACCCGCCCGGCTCGAGGTGCGCCGCGACGTTGCGGAAGCACGCGACCTGCGCCGCCTGCGTCGTTAGGTTCCCGATGGTGTTGAAGACCAGGTAGGCGACGGAGAACGTCCCGTCGACGGTCGTCGTCGCGAAGTCGCCGATCGACACGCCGATCTCCCCGGCGCCTGGCTTCGCCCGCAGCCTGGCCACCATCGCCCTGGACATCTCGATGCCGTGCACCGGCACTCCGCGCTGCGCCAGCGGGAGCGCCACCCGGCCCGTCCCGATGCCGAGCTCGAGCGCTCGACCGGTCCCGGCGAGCTGGACCAGGAGGTCGACGGCGGGGTCGACGACCGCCGGGTCGAACATGTCGGCACTGCTCTCGTCGTACCGCGCAGCGACGGGCTCGTCGAAGTAACCGTCGTCGGGGTCCACTCTCGGAACCTATCCGGGCAGGCGGTCGCGGCACGATGCGATTTCGATCCGGCCGCCTGAGTCTGCCCCTGACAGCGCCCAGTGCGTCGAAGAGACCGTGACAGACGCGTCAGGAGATGTTCCCGTACTCCCAGTGCCAGGGCTCGGGGCGGCTGCCGCCGGGCTCGGCCCAGGCCGGGTGTTGCCAGCCGTAGCGACCGGCGTTCGCGCGCATCCAGGCCTGGTCGGGTGTCCCGAAGCGCTGCAGTCCGCCGCACAGGTCGACGGCGATCCCCCAGCCGTGGTTGCTGGTGCCCGGGACCGCCGCCAGCGACGGCTTCTCCCCATACACCCGTACCTGCGCCTCGTAGCTGCGGTAGGAGTCACTCACACAGAGTGATCGGTCAAGGGCTTGTCGGTACGCCGCGGCGAGTCGCTCAAAGGCCTGGGCGGCGTCGGCCCGCAGCAGGTGGCCCGGTACCGACAGGGCACAGAGCGCCGCGGTCGGTATCAGGCCGTTGGGATAGTTGCTCCACGCAGTCGCTGAATCCGCGGAAGCGTCACCGCAGGGGGCTGGAGTGGCGGCTCGCGCGGCGGTCGCGCGTGCGGCGGCGGCCGCGGCTTGCGCGGCGGCGGCTTGCGCGGCGGCGGCTTGCGCGGCGGCGGCTTGCGCGGCGGCGGCCCGTGCGGCGGCGGTGCGAGCGGCGGCCGCTTGCGCCGCGGAACGAGCCGCAGCCAGCCGGCGCGCCTGCTCCCGAAGGGCGCGTTCTCTCGCCAGCTTCGCGGCCCGCTCCCTGGCCTGCTGCTCGGCTACCAAGCGCCGCATCAATGTCTCAAGTTCGCTCTGCGCCTGAGTGGCCTGCGCCCGCAACGCCGCCACTTGTGTCCCGAGGGCGCGCTCCTGCGAGGTTGCCTCGGCTGCCGCTTGCTCGGCGGCTTGCTGCAGCTCATCAGCCACCCTGCGCGCCGCCATGTGGTCACGCAGCACGTCCTGGTCGCGCCGAGTCACCTGGCTGAGGTAGGTGACCCCATCGAGCAGAGACTCCGCATCCTGGTCACCGGGCGCAAGCAACAACGACAGACCGGGTGATGCGCCGCCGTTCTTGTACGCGCTGCGCAGTAGGGCGTCGACCCTCTCCCGGCTGTCCATGACCCGCAGCCGTGCGGCCTCCGCCCTTCGCCGCTGCGACAGCGCACGTGTGACCGCCTGCGCCAGCTGGGCGTTGGCTGCTTCGTACGCCGCAGTCGCAGCCATCAGGCTGCGCTGGACCTCGGCCGCCCGCTGTCGCAGAGCAGCAAGCTCCGGCGTCTGCGGCGCCTCGACGGGGGGACCTCCACCCGCCGCCCGGGCCGACGGCTCGGCCGGCGCCACGAGCAAGATCGGTACGCCGAGTCCGACCGCTACCAGCCACGCGACCACGCGTGGAACGACGCGGGTCGGCGAGCTTGGACGACGGGTGCGATGGCCTTCAGTAGGTTCGCGAAATCTCCTCATGTGGCCTGCTGCGGCTTCGCGAGCAGCGCGGCCATCTGGTCGATCTCGGCCTGCTGGTCCTTGACGATCCTGCCGGCCAGATCCTTCGCGGGGTCGTAGCTGCCCTTGTCCTGCTCAGATCGGGCCATGTCGATCGCGCCTTGGTGGTGGTCGGTCATCATCGTCAGGAATGCTCGGTCGAAGGCCGCGCCGGCCTTTGCCATGAGGTCGTTCATCTCGTCGCCGGTCATCATCCCGGGCATTGACATGGACGAGTGATCGCCGTGGCTCATGGCGGTCGAGGGCACGTCCTCCCCCCAAGAACGCAGCCAGCCGCTCATGGCCTCGATCTCGGGGTCTTGAGCTGCCTGGATGCGAGCGGCCAGAGCCTTGACCTCCGGAGCCGCGGCCCGGCCGGCCGCCATCTGGGCCATCTCGATGGCCTGGCCGTGGTGCGGGATCATCTCTTGGGCGAAGGTCACGTCAGCGGCGTTGTGACTGCCGCCGCTCGCGGCCGTGGTGCTCTTGGCGGGGCTGCTGCCGCAGGCCGCAAGCAGGACGCTGGCGACGAGGGCGAGCGTGATCAAAGCGATGCGCTTCACGGGTCTCTCCTGCAGGTCAGTAGGGCTTAGCGGGACGAATGACGACGTCGGTCGTCAGAAGCCCCTCGACCTAGATCCGCAGTACGCCGAGACGGGAGATATCCGGGGGATGAGGATCACCCGAGCAAGCACCTGGCGCCGTCGGCGCGGCCGAGTCCATCCGCTGGACCGCGGGGCGAAGGGCGATGCCGGTGGCCAGATCGATTGAGGTAGAAGCGCTGGTGAGGACGGCCTTGCAGAGGTCGTGGTGCGGCGCCTCGTCGCGGTGGCAGGGCGTCGACGTGCGATGGCCGTCCGCCTCCGCGGCGGGGCTCGTGGCCGTTGCCGCAAGCATGGAACCGTGCCTGGCCTGGGCGACCGGGTGACCCGCAGCCAGCCCGTGCATGCCGACCAAGCTCAGGACCAGCCCGACGACCAGCAGCGCTCGCCGCACTATCGACCGTCCGCATGCCGGCCGAGGTGGAGCCGGCACACTAGGTGGGGGTCGAGGGGAAAGACGACTGCTGACACGCTCATGACGATACCGCCAACGACCCCTGTGGCGAGCCGGATGTCGACGGGTCGTCCGTGGTGGTCAACCGGCCAAGCGCTTCTGGTGCTAGTGACGTTGCTATCGGCAGGGAGGAGCTCGACCCTGCTGGACGACCTGCGACGGTCTGCAGGTGGCGACCTTTCGCGGGCGGGCTGCGATCCCTGCTCCGAGAAGGGCGCCGAGCGGCGGTGGACGCGCGGATCGCAGACGCCTATGACGCTGCAGCGCCCGGCGACCCTGGTCTGGGCGAGGCGAGTACCACTGCGGCCGGTGCGGCGCTGAAGGAGCTGTGAGACGGGGACGTCTGGGACGTCGACTTCCCGGCACCAGCCGGAAGACGGCCGGCCGTGCTGTTGACCCGGGACGTGATCCTGGAGCGGCTCGGCAAAGTCACGGTGGCGCCGGTCACGTCGACGATTCGCGGCATCCCGACCGAGGTGCAGATCGACAAGCAGGCTGGCCTGGACCACTTGTCGGTCGTCAGCTGCGACAACGTGACGACGGTGCCGAAGCGGTTGTGCGTACGCCGCCGGGGCGCCATGGACCCGGCGACCGAGGGCCGGATCGCTGTCGCGGTCCGGCTCGCCCTCGACCTCGACTGAAAGCGGTCCTTCGCGGTTTCGCTCTAGCCGCCCGCCATGGCTCCGACGACGAGGAACGGCTCGGTGCCCGCCGCCACCGCCTCCGGCAGTGGCGCGTCCGGTGGCTCGTGCGACAGGTCCTCCTCGCAGGCGAAGAACCGGACGAAGGCGCGCCGCCGCTGCGTGGCCGAGTCCCGGATCGTCCCGCGCAGCACGGGAAAGCGGGCCTCGAGCGCGTCGAGCACTCCCCGCTGGGTCACCGCGCCCTCGACATCGAGCTGCACCTCGCCCTGCACCTGCGCGAGAGTGCGCAGGTGGGCGGGCAGGACGATCCGGATCATGGCAGCGTCTGCACCTCGACCGAGAGCACGGCCGGTAGGTCCCGGACGATCGGCGCCCAGCTGTCACCCGCGTCGGCCGAGGCGTACACCTGGCCGCCCGTCGTACCGAAGTAGACGCCGCACTCGTCGAGCGAGTCGACGGCCATAGCGTCCCGGAGCACGTTGACGTAGCAGTCTCGCTGCGGCAGGCCGGCGGTGAGCGCCTCCCACTCGTCGCCGCCGGTGCGGCTGCGGTAGACCCGCAGCTTCCCGTCGGGCGGGAAGTGCTCGGAGTCGCTCTTGATCGGTACGACGTAGACGGTGTCCGGCTCGTGCGCGTGGACGTCGATCGGGAAGCCGAAGTCGCTCGGCAGGTTGCCACTCACCTCGTGCCAGGACTCCCCGGCATCGTCGCTGCGCATGACGTCCCAGTGCTTCTGCATGAACAGCACGTCGGGTCGCGAGGGGTGCATCGCGATCCGGTGCACGCAGTGGCCGACCTCGGCGTCCTCGTCGGGGATGCCGCCCGAGCGCAGGCCGCGGTTGATCGGCCGCCAGCTCTTGCCGGCGTCGTCACTGCGGAACGCGCCGGCCGCCGAGATCGCTACGAAGATCCGGTCGGGGTCGGTCGGGTGCAGCAGGACCGTGTGCAGGCACATGCCGCCGGCTCCGGGCTGCCACGCCGGCCCGGAGCCGTGGCCGCGCAGCCCGGACAGCTCCTGCCAGTCCGCACCGCCGTTGGTCGAGCGGAACAGGGCCGCGTCCTCAACGCCGGCGTAGACCGTGTCGGGGTCGGTGAGCGACGGCTCGAGGTGCCAGACCCGGGCGAACTCCCACGGGTGCGGCGTGCCGTCGTACCACTGATGGGTGCCCGGTACGCCGTCGTACGTGAAGTCCTTGCCCACCGGCTCCCACGTCTTGCCGCCGTCGTCCGAGCGCTGGATCACCTGACCGAACCAGCCGCTGGTCTGCGACGCATAGATCCGGTCCGGGTCTGCGGGCGACCCCTTGAGGTGGTACATCTCCCAGCCGCCGAAATGCGGGCCGCTCACGTCCCAGCTCTCGCGCTTCCCGTCGGCCGTCAGGACGAACGCTCCCTTGCGCGTGCCGACCAGCACTCGTACGCCGCTCACGCGGTACTCCCCTCCCACGCCCGCCGGCCGGACGTCCCCGAGGTCATGACGGTCGCCGGTCGGCAAACTCATCGCTCGCTACGGGAATGCTTTCGGCTTCAGCAGGCAGAACTCATTGCCCTCAGGGTCGCGGAGCACCTGCCAGCTGCCGCCGTCGTACACATCGTCCGCCCTTGTCGCCCCGAGGGCGAGGGTCTGCTCGATCGCGGCTGCGAACTCGGTGGTGAACAGGTCGAGGTGCAGCCGGTTCTTTCCCGACTTGGGCTCCGGAACCCGCAGGAAGTCCAGCACCGGACCTCCCGCCGGCCGCAGCCGGGCGTCGCCATCCCCGTCGACCTCGATCTCGCCGCCGACCAGGGCGGACCAGAACTCCGCCAGCCGCTGCGGGTCGGCGCAGTCGATCGCGACGACTCCAATGCCGACGACTGCGGGCGCCTGGGTGCTCACGTCTTTCCCCCCGAACGTGTGAGGACCCGAACCTACCGCCAGTCCCGTCGCCTCCGGAGAGGTGGACCGCCACGCAGGCCGGTGGGTCCATCGGCACCGCTGCGCGCATCGCCCTTGCCATCACCGCCACGGGCGCGTACCTGTCAGCGCATGCCTCGGTTGTCGGTCACCAGCCCCGACGCGCTGGTGCGCGGCTATGCCGCCGCCACCGGCTGGGCCGCGGCTTTGCTGGTGGCCGTGGCCGTCGTCTCTCTAGTCCTGCTCCGCCCATCGTCGAAGGAGTCCGAATGCCAGTCCGGCTGAACCACACGATCATCTCCGCCCATGACAAGCGGGAGTCGGCGACCTTCCTCGCCGAGATGCTGGGCGTCGCCCCGCCCACGCCGTACGGCCCGTTCCTCGTCGTGCAGACGGACAACGACGTCTCGCTCGACTTCGTGGACGACCCCGGGTCCGTGCACCCGCAGCACTATGCCTTCCTCGTCGGCGAGGCGGAGTTCGACTCGATCCTCGGCCGCATCCGCGAGCGCGGGCTGACGCACTGGGCCGATCCCGGTCGTCGCCGGCCGGGCGAGACCAACATGAACGACGGCGGCCGCGGCGTCTACTGGGAGGATCCGAGCGGCCACTTCCTGGAGATCATCACCCGCCCGTACGGAGGCTGAGATGTCCTACCCCGCCGCGCGCTACCTGGGCGACACCGGAGAGGTGAGCGGCGCGTTCCGGCACTCGGATCACCCGCCCGAGCTGACCAACGCCTCCGGCGGCGGCGCCCACTACCTCGCGACCGGAGCGTCGACGGACGGCAACTTCGGGCTCTACCGCTGGGAGATGACCTCCTCGGGCAGAGCCTGTCGGCGGTGTCCCTCAAGGGTGACCTCGCCGTCCGCCTGCTCGAGGCCGATGAGCCGGCTGCCCGCGCGGAGATCCAGAGCCTGACCGACGTCGCCCGCAACGCCCTGCGTGACATCCAGGCGGTCGCCCGCGACGAGCATGCCGTGTCGCTGGGAACCGAGATCGAGGCGGCGGCCGCCCTACTGCGGGCCGCCGGCATCGAGACCCGGGTCGACGTGCATCTGCCGGAGCTCACACGAGGAGTGGAGGCGGTTCTCGCCTGGGCGGTGCGGGAGGGTACGACGAACATCCTGCGTCACAGCGACGCGCGCGAGTGCTCGCTCACCGCCGGCCGGACCGGCGGCGTCGTACGCCTGCGGATGACCAACGACGGCGCCGTACGCGGGAACGAGGCGACCGGAAGTGGACTGGCGGGCCTGCGGGCGCGGGCCGAGGCTCGCTCGGGTTCGGTCGTTGCGCAGCACACCGGTGACGGTCGGTTCCGGTTGGGAGTCGAGCTACCCGAGCGCGCGTCGTGATCCGGATCCTGATCGCCGAGGACATGCACCTCATTCGGGGAGCCCTGGTGGCGCTGATCTCTCTGGAGGAGGACATGGTGGTCGTCGCCGAGCTCGAGCGCGGCGACCAGGTCGTGGCGACGGCCCTGACGACCCGACCGGACGTGGCCGTCCCGGACATCGACCTACCTGGTCTGAACGGCCTGGCCGCCGCCCAGCAGCTCTACGAGCAGCTGCCCTCGTGTCGAACGCTGATCCTCACCGGCCTCAGCCAACCAGGCAACCTGCTCCGAGCGCTCCAGGCGCACGTGCGTGGCTTCATCCTCAAGGATGCCCCGGCCGCCACCCTCTCCGATGGCATCCGCCGGATCGCGAAGGGGGAGCGGGTCATCGCACCGGAGCTCGTGGCGGCGGCGCTGGAGACCGGAACCAGCCCGCTCACCGCGCGCGAGGCCGACGTACTGCGCGCGGCCGAGGACGGCGGCTCGACCGAGGACATCGGCCGGCACCTGTCTCTCTCGCCCGCGACCGTGCGGAAACTACCTGTCCAACGCGATCGGCAAGGTCGGCGGGCGCAACCGCATCGACGCCATCCGGATCGCCCGCGACGCGGGCTGGCTCTAGGGCGACTCCCAAGATGGTGTTCCGGTGGCCGGCTTGAGCAGGCAGAACTCGTTGCCCTCGGGGTCGCGCAGCACCTGCCAGCCGGAGCCGACGTAGACGTCGTCCGCCTTGGTGGTGGCGCCGAGGGCCAGCGCCTGCTCGACCGCTGCCGCCAGGTCGGTGGTGTCAAGGTCGAGGTGGAGCCGGTTCTTCGCCGTCTTGGCGTCCGGTACGCGCAGGAAGTCCAGGACGGGCCCGCCCGGTGGACTCAGCCTCGCGTCACCGTCCGGGAACGACTCCACCTCGCCGCCCAGCAGTGCGGACCAGAAGGCGGCGAGCGCCGGCGGGTCGGCGCAGTCGATCGCCAGAAAGCCGACGCCACGCACGGCCGGTGCCTCGATGCCCACGGCATATCCTCCCTTTCCAGCGCCGCCACGAACTGAAGCTGAACACAACCGGTGTGATCGTGGCACGGGGCCGGACTCCCGACGCTCGACGAGCGGCAGCCGTCGGTCGGATGTGTGCAGCTTCAGTCACTGCAGCAGAGCCCGCGGCGTCAGGACGACGTCAGGCGATCTTCCAGGTGTCGCCGCTGTGCAGCAGGGCGTCCAGGTCGACCGGGCCGCTGGTGGCCGATGCCAGCTCCAGCTGCTCGCGCATCAGGTCGTCGTACACCGGCCGGCGGACCGAGCGGAAGACGCCGATCGGCGTCGCCTCGGTCAGCCGGGAGAGCAGAAAGGCGAGGGTCGGCTGCTCGGCCGCGGGGTCGTGCACCAGCAGCGCGCCCTCGCCCACGCTCGCGACATCGACCACCTCCAGCTCCGCCGAGGCGGTCAGCCGGACGCCCTTCGCGAGGTCAGCGCCGAAGCGGACAGGCGAACCCGGCACCAGCCGGATCGTCGCGTCGTCGCGGGTCTCCGGCTCCTTCATGACGTCGAAGGTGCCGTCGTTGAAGATGTTGCAGTTTTGGTAGATCTCGATGAAGGCCGTGCCACGGTGCGCCGCCGCGGCTCGTAGCACCTCCTGGATGTGCTTGCGGTCGGAGTCGATCGTGCGGGCGACGAAGGAGGCCTCAGCGCCCAGCGCCAGCGACACCGGGTTGAAGGGGTGGTCCAGCGACCCGAGCGGCGTCGACTTGGTGATCTTGCCCAGTTCGGACGTCGGGGAGTACTGGCCCTTGGTCAACCCGTAGATCCGGTTGTTGAACAGCAGGATCTTCACGTTGACGTTGCGGCGCAGCGCGTGGATCAGGTGGTTGCCGCCGATTGACAGCCCGTCGCCGTCACCGGTGACCACCCAGACCGACAGGTCCGGCCGGCTCGCCGCCAGGCCGGTCGCGATCGCCGGCGCCCGGCCGTGGATCGAGTGCATGCCGTAGGTGTTCATGTAGTACGGGAAGCGCGAGGAGCAGCCGATCCCGGAGACGAAGACGACGTTCTCCCGGCGCAGCCCCATCTCCGGCATGAACTGCTGTACGGCGGCCAGGATCGCGTAGTCCCCGCAGCCGGGGCACCAGCGGACCTCCTGGTCGGTCTTGTAGTCCTTGGCGGTCTGGCGCTCCGACGTGGTCGGCACCAGCTCCAGCCCGGGGGAGAACGGCAGGCCGTCGGTCACGTCGGTCATGAGTCGATCACGTCCCGGATCACGCCCGCGAGCTCCTCCGCCGAGAACGGCAGCCCGCGGACCTTGTTGTAGGTGATGGCGTCGACGAGGTAGCGCGCCCGGACGAGCAGCGCGAGCTGGCCCAGGTTCATCTCCGGCACCAGCACCTTGTCGTAGCGCCGGAGCACCTCACCGGTGTTGGCCGGGAAGGGGTTGAGGTGCCGCAGGTGTGCCTGCGCCACCGAGCCGCCGGCCGCCCGCACCCGGCGTACGGCGGCTCCGATCGGCCCGTACGTCGAACCCCAGCCGAGCGCAAGCACCCGCGCAGCACCGGAAGGGTCGTCGACCTCCAGCGGAGGGATATCGCGCGCGATGCCGTCGACCTTGGCCTGCCGCAGCCGGACCATGTAGTCGTGGTTGGCGGGGTCGTAGGAGATGTTGCCGGACCCCTCGGCCTTCTCCAGCCCGCCGATCCGGTGCTCGAGGCCCGGCGTACCGGGGATCGCCCACGGCCGGGCCAGCGTCTCCGCGTCGCGGAGGTAGGGCCAGAACTCGCCGTCGTGGTTGGGCTCGGTGGCGAACTCGACAGTGAGGTCGGGCAGCGATGACGGCTCGGGCAGCCGCCAGGGCTCCGAGCCGTTGGCAAGGTAGCCGTCGGAGAGCAGGAAGACCGGCGTGCGGTACTTCGTCGCGATTCGCACCGCCTCGATCGCCGCGTCGAAGCAGTCCGACGGGCTGCGCGGCGCCACGATCGGCACCGGCGCCTCGCCGTTGCGACCGAACATCGCCTGCAACAGGTCGGCCTGCTCGGTCTTGGTGGGCAGCCCGGTGGACGGTCCGCCGCGCTGGATGTCGCAGATCACCAGCGGTAGCTCGAGGGAGACCGCCAGGCCGATCGTCTCGGTCTTGAGCGCCACGCCGGGGCCGGACGTGGTCGTGACACCGAGCGCGCCGCCGAAGGAGGCGCCGAGTGCGGCCCCGATGCCGGCGATCTCGTCCTCGGCCTGGAAGGTCCGTACGCCGAACCGCTTGTGCCGGGACAGCTCGTGCAGGATGTCCGACGCCGGGGTGATCGGGTAGGCGCCGAGGAACAGCGGCAGCTTGGTCAGCCGGGAGCCGGCGATGAGCCCGTAGGACAGTGCGACGTTGCCGGTGATGTTCCGGTAAGTGCCGGCCGGCATCGGCGCCGGCTTGACCTCGTAGGAGACCGAGAACGACTCGGTGGTCTCCCCGAAGCTCCAGCCGGCCTGGAACGCGGCCACATTGGCGCGGGCGATCTCCGGCTTCTTGGCGAACTTGCGCTGAAGGAAGGTGACCGTGCCCTCGGTCGGGCGGTTGTAGAGCCAGCTCATCAGGCCGAGCGCGAACATGTTTTTCGCCCGCTCGGCCTCCTTCTTGCCGAGGCCGAACTCCGCCAGCGCCTCGACCGTCATCGAGGTGAGCGCCACCGGGTGCACCTGGTACTCGGCCAGCGACCCGTCCTCGAGCGGGTTGGCGGCGTACCCAACCTTGACGAGGTTGCGCGGCGTGAACTCGTCGGTGTTGACGATGATGTCGGCGCCCTTGGGTACGTCGGCGACGTTGGCCTTGAGGGCCGCGGGGTTCATCGCGACCAGGACGTTCGGGGCGTCGCCCGGCGTCATGATGTCGTGGTCGGAGAAGTGAAGCTGGAAACCGGATACACCGGCGAGCGTGCCGGCCGGCGCCCGGATCTCGGCCGGGAAGTCGGGCAGCGTCGACAGGTCGTTGCCGAATGCCGCGGTCTCGGCGGTGAAGCGGTCGCCGGTCAGCTGCATGCCGTCACCGGAGTCGCCGGCGAACCGGACCACCACCCGGTCGAGCTGCCGCACCGGCTTGGTCACCTGAGCAGAGCCTCCTCGGGGTCGCCGCCCGATGCGGGCCGCGACCGCAGCGGGCCGCCGTACGCCGCACTGCAACGGCGTCATCCTACGCCGCAAGCGCCTGTGTGACCCTCGGACAGGCGATGCCTCCAACGGCAGCTACGCCGTGGCAGGGTGTCGGCATGCTTCGGGTGGCGATCATCGGATCCGGCCCCGCCGGGGTGTACGCCGCGCAGGCGCTGGTCCGGCACGGCGACGTGGCGGTGGACGTGCTCGACCGGCTGCCGGCGCCGTACGGCCTGGTCCGCTACGGCGTGGCGCCCGACCACGAGGACATCAAGTCGATCAGCGCGACGCTGCGCAAGGTGCTCGAGGAGCCGGCGGTGCGCTTCCTCGGCAACGTGGACGTGGGCCGTCAGATCACCGTCGAGGAGCTGCACCAGCACTACGACGCGATTCTCGTCGCCGCCGGTGCCGCGGTCGACCGGCGGATGGGCATCCCGGGGGAGGACCTGCCGGGCAGCTTCTCAGCCACCGACTTCGTCGCCTGGTACAGCGGCCACCCGGACGCACCCATCGACTACTTCACGCTGACCGCCCGCAGCGTGGCGGTGATCGGTGTGGGCAACGTCGCCATCGACGTCACCCGGATCCTGGCGAAGACGGCCGACGACCTGCGCGGCACCGACCTTCCCGACCACGTGCTGCAGGTGCTCGGGGCCAGTGTCTTGGAGGACGTCCACCTGATCGGACGCCGGGGACCCGCCCAGGCGAAGTTCACCACCCGGGAGCTGCGCGAGCTCGGCGAGCTGGCGAACGCCGACGTGCTGGTCGATGCGGCCGAGCTCGAGCTCGACGAGTCCAGCCACGAGCGGCTGGAGAAGGAGGCCGTCCCCCGGCGCAACCTCAAGGTGCTGCAGGAGTGGGCCGAGCGGCCGCCGCAGGGGCGTCCGCGGCGAGTGCACGTGCGGTTCCTGATGCGGCCGGTCGAGGTGCTCGGCGAAACCCGGGTCACCGGGCTGCGGGTGGAGCGGACCCGGCTCGACGGCACCGGCAACGCGACACCGACCGGCTCGACGAGCACGCTCGACGCCCAGATGGTGCTGCGCTCGGTCGGGTATCGGGGCCTCGCTCTGCCCGGCCTGCCGTTCGACGAGGCAACCGGCGTCATTCCGAACTCCGCCGGGCGGGTGCTGCGGGACGGTGTGGTCGCGCCTGGCGAGTACGTCGCCGGGTGGATCAAGCGAGGCCCGACCGGTGTGATCGGGACCAACAAGCGCGACGCCACCGAGACCGTTACCGCGGTGCTGGAGGACGCGCCGACGCTGCCGCCGGCACCGGTCCGCGACCCGGACGCGCTCCCGCAGCTGCTGGCCGAGCGCGGTGTCAACGTCGTGACCTGGGACGGCTGGGGCGCCATCGAGCGCGCGGAGGCGGAGCTGGGTCGGCTGCAGGGCCGGGAGCGAGTCAAGATCGCCGAGCGCGAGGCGCTGCTGCGGGCGGCGGCAGGGACAAGGAACGGGCCGTCATAACGCCGCGTTGAAATGGGGCGACGGGTACGTCGTCCGCGGAGGGATCCGGCACATGCACCGCCAGCACAACGGGCTCAAGACCGCGGCACTGCTCGGCGCCCTCTCCGGGTTGATCCTGCTGGCCGGGGCCTCCTTCGGTCGCGGCGGGCTGCTGATCGCACTGGTGATCGCGCTGGTCACCAACGGGGTCGCCTACTTCTTCAGCGACAGGATTGCCCTGCGCTCGATGCGGGCCCGGCCGGTGAGCCAGGCCGAGCAGCCGGTGATGTACCGGATCGTCGGCGAGCTGGCCGGCGCCGCCCGCCAGCCGATGCCGCGGCTCTACGTGTCGCCGACGCCGGCGCCGAACGCCTTCGCCACCGGCCGCGACCCGCGCAACGCCGCCGTCTGCTGCACCGAGGGAATTCTCGCGATGCTGGACGAGCGGGAGCTTCGCGGCGTACTCGGGCATGAGCTCAGCCACGTCTACAACCGCGACATCCTGATCTCCTCGGTGGCCGGCGCGCTGGCGAGCGTGGTTCTGTACCTGGCCCACCTGGCCTGGTTCCTGCCGATGGGTGGACGCAGCGACGACGAGGGCGGCAACCCGCTGGCCGGGCTGCTGGTCCTGCTTCTCGGGCCGGTCGCCGCCTCGCTGATCCAGGTGGCGATCAGCCGGTCACGAGAGTTCCAGGCCGACGCCTCCGGTGCGGCCGCCACCGGTGACCCCATGGGGCTGGCCAGTGCACTGCGCAAGCTCGAGCTCGGCACCCGGGCACTGCCGCTGCCGCCGGACAACCGGATGGTGGCGACCAGCCACCTGATGATCGCCAACCCGTTCCGCGCCGCCGGCGTGGCCAGGATGTTCAGCACCCACCCGCCGATGGCCGAGCGGATCGCCCGCCTCGAGGCGATGGCCGGCAGCTACCGCTACTAGCGCCGGCCGCCCTTCGTCCTTGACCTCGGGCTGACCAGCGGCGGCGTACCGTCATCCGGGTGATCAGGACCCGCCTCTACCGCAGCGGCAACCTGGAGGCCAGCGACTTCGACGCGGCTCAGATCTCCGACCACCTGGCCGACCCGGACACGGTCGTCTGGATGGACCTCTGCGAGCCGGACCCGGCGGACTTCGCCGTACTCGCCCAGGAGTTCGGCCTCAACCCGCTGGCGGTCGAGGACGCGACCACCGAGCGGCAGCGTCCCAAGCTCGACCACTACGCCGACCACCTGTTCATCACCATGTACGGCGTCGCCGTCGACCCGGCCACCGGCGAGCTGGCCTCCTCCGAGCTCGCCGTCTTCGTCGCCGGGCGCTACCTGATCACCGTCCGCAAGGACCGCGGGTTCGACCTGACGCCGGTGCTGGCCGCCTGGGACAACGCGGCGGACCTGGCGAAGTCGGGCGTCGGGTTCCTGCTCTACGGACTGCTCGACGTCGTCGTCGACGGTCACTTCGCAGCGGTACAGCAGCTCGACGACGGGATCGAGAGCCTGGAGGACCTCCTCTTCGCCCCCCGACCGGCCGACGCGGAGGTGCAGCGGCGCAGCTTCGAGCTGCGCAAGTCCCTGGTCCTGCTCCGTCGGCTGGTGCTGCCGATGCGCGAGGTCGTGAATAGCCTGCTACGACGCGAGCTCGGCCTCGCCGACGCGGCGATGCAGCCCTACTACCAGGACGTCTACGACCACGTCGTGCGGGTCACCGAGTGGACGGAGTCGCTGCGGGACCTGGTCTCGACGATCCTCGAGACCAACCTCACCCTGCAGGGCAACCGGCTCAACGAGGTGATGAAGAAGGTGACGAGCTGGGCGGCGATCATCGCGGTCCCCACCGCCATCACCGGTTTCTTCGGTATGAACGTCCCTTATCCCGGCTTCGCGCACCAGTCTGGTTACGTGGCCTCGGTCGTGCTGCTGGTCGCGCTCTCGATAGGCCTCTACGTCGCCTTCCGCCGGCGGAACTGGCTGTAGGCCCGCGCCGCGCTCAACCCTGCGACTCCCCAACCGATCCATAAGTACATGCCCCAACGCCATCCCGGCACGTCCGGCTCCCGGCTGTTCGCTACGTACGCCGTGGCGAGCCTGGTGCCAGTGGTCGCGCTCGGCGTCGTACTGGCTGCCGACTACCGCGGGGAAGCTCACCAGCGGGCACTGGCGCAGGGTCGAGCGGCGGCCCAGCTGATCGCCCAGACGGCGATATCGCCGCGGCTGGACAGCCGCGAGCTCAGCGAGGGGCTGACTGCCGCGGAGGTCGCCGGCCTGCAGAAGGCAACCGACATCGCGTTCTACAAGGGCGACATCGTGAACCTGCGTCTGCGGGACCGCGCCGGCGCGGTCGTCTTCGCCACCGACGGCAAGACCGGTCCGGCGCCGACGCAGGTCGACAACGACATCGTGCGGGCGGCGCACGGACAGGTGGTGGCCAAGCTCACCCGGCTGAACGCGGACGCCGGTGACGTCGGGTACCAGGGCCCCGAGGTGATCGAGGTCTATGGCCCCGTCAAGCCGGACACGACCGGCCAGCTGGTCGGCGTCCTCGAGGTGCACCTGCCCTACGCGCCGATCGCGGCCAGCCTCGAGGCCGGCCTGCACCGGCTCTATGTCACGCTCGGGGTCGGCCTGATGGCGCTCTACCTGCTGCTGGGCGGCATCTCCTGGTCGGTGAACCGGATGCTGCGCCGACAGGCCAGGACCAACGCGCACCTCGCCCTGCACGACGTGCTCACCGGGCTGCCCAACCGGGCGCTGTTCCACGACCGGGCCACGGTGGCGCTGCAGGCGGCGGCCCGCGACCGCGGTGGGTTCGCCCTGGTGCTGGTCGACCTCGACCGCTTCAAGGAGGTCAACGACACCCTCGGCCATCACAACGGGGACGCGCTGCTGCGCCTTGTTGGTGACCGGCTGGTCGCGGCCCTGCGCGGCATCGACACGGTGGCCCGCCTCGGTGGCGACGAGTTCGGCCTGGTGCTCCCCGGTAGTGCCGACGAGGCAGCCGCCGTCGCGGCGCTGGAGCGGGTCCGGAAGGCCGTCGGGGCGGATGTCGAGCTGGAAGGCCTGCCACTCAACATCGAGGCCAGCATCGGGGTGGCGTTCTACCCCGCTCATGGCGACGACGTCGACGTGCTGCTGCAGCGGGCCGACGTGGCGATGTACGTGGCGAAGGAGAGCACCCTCGGCACCGTCGTCTACGACGCCGAGCACGACCACTACAACCCGCGCCGGCTCGCCCTGGTCGGGGAGCTGCGCCGGGCACTGGACCGGGACGAGCTGGTCCTGCACTACCAGCCCAAGACGGAGCTGGCCACCGGTGCCGTCAACTCGGTGGAGGCACTGGTCCGCTGGCGGCACCCGAGCCGAGGGCTGCTCTATCCGGACGAGTTCATCCCGGTGGCCGAGCAGACCGGACTCATCGGGCCGCTGACCGAGTGGGTGCTGCGGGCGGCAGTGTCACAGGTCGTCGCCTGGGACGACCTGGCGCCAGACCTCGGGATGGCGGTCAACCTCTCGGCCCGCAGCCTGCACGACCCGGACCTGCCGGACCTGGTCCTCGGGGTGCTGTCGGAGTACGGCGTACCAGCCTCCCGGCTGCTTCTGGAGATCACCGAGACCGCGCTGGTGACCGACGCCACCCGGGCGGCCGTGGTGCTGGCCCGGCTGGCCGACGCCGGCGTCCGGCTCAGCCTCGACGACTTCGGCCGCGGCTACACCAGCCTGGCCTACCTCCGCCGGCTGCCGGTGACCGAGCTGAAGATCGACAAGACCTTCGTCATGGAGATGGACCGCAGCAGCGAGGACGCCGCCATCGTCCGCTCGGTCGTCGAGCTGGGCCACAACCTGGGGCTCTTGGTGACAGCGGAGGGAGTGGAGAACGCTTCGGTGCTGTCTTCGTTGACCGACTTCGGCTGTGACACGGGGCAGGGGTTCTTCCTCAGCCGACCGCTCGATGCGGACGCGCTCGGGGACTGGCTGCGCAACCACGCACAGGTGCCGGCTCAGCGGTAGTTCACGAACTGCAGCGGTACGCCGAAGTCGGCCGCCTTCAGCATGGCGATCACCGCCTGCAGGTCGTCCCGCTTCTTGCCGGTGACACGCAGCGAGTCGCCCTGGATCTGGGCCTGAACGCCCTTCGGCGCCTCGGCCCGCACCTTCTTGGCGATTGCGCGGGCGGCCTCGTCGGAGATGCCCTGCTGGATGGTGACGGTGAGCCTCGAGCTGCCGCCGGCAGCGGGCTGCGGGTCGCCGTGCTGCAGCGCCTTCAGCGAGACGCTGCGGCGTACGAGCTTCTCCTGGAAGACGTCGAGCACCGCACGCACCCGCTCGTCGCTGTTGGCACGGATCTCCACAGCCTCGCCGGACCAGGCGATCGAGGCGCCGACGCCCTTGAAGTCGTAGCGGGTCGCCACCTCCTTGGCGGCGGTGTTCAGGGCGTTGTCCACCTCCTGGCGCTCGACCTTGTTGACCACGTCGAACGAGGCGTCGGCCATGGCAGTCCTCCGGTTGTGGCTCCGTCGGGTCGCTCCGGATCGGCTATCCTCGCGGTCCCAGGCAGGTTGCCCGAGCGGCCAAAGGGAGCGGTCTGTAAAACCGTCGGCTCAGCCTACGATGGTTCGAATCCATCACCTGCCACCACCGGATCCATTTGCTCCGCCTGACGCCACGCTGATTTTCGATCAGCGCTAAGGCTGGCACCTCCAACGGCCGATGCCCCCTGCAGGATCACCTCGCGGGGAGGGGCGTCGATGGCGCAGCGCGCGCGGAAGCGTGCCGGTGACCTGCTGCGCGCTGCCGTCCGCTCGCCCACCGCCCACGTCGTGCTGCTGGTCGCCGGGCTGCTGATCGGTTCCGCGGTCCTGTGGCGGGCGGCCCACATGGGCCTCACCGGAACCGGCCTGGTGCCCGGCGTGCCCTGGCCGGTGCTCGCGGTGCTCTTCGCACTCGCCGAGGTCTCGGTACTGCACGTGCAGGTACGCCGCGAAGCCCAGGCCATCTCGCTGAGCGAGATCCCGCTGGTGCTGGGGCTGTTCTTCGTGTCGCCCGGCCACCTGCTGCTGGCCAGGCTGGTCGGGTCGCTCGCCGTACTGGCGGTCCACCGCCGGCAGGCGCCGCTCAAGCTGCTCTACAACACCGCCGCAGTTCTCGCCGGATCGGTGCTCGCCCTCACCGTCTTCCACGCGGTGGCCGGCCCGCGTCCGGGGGCTGGTCCGGATGCGTGGCTGGTGGCCTATCTCGCGGTCGCCGCCGCCGGCGTCCTCGACGCCACCGCCACCAGCCTGGTCATCGCCCTGTACGAGCGCTCGCTGCGGGTCACCACCGTCGTACGCGAGTCGCTGGCGGGCGCCCCGATATCAGTCGCGGTCGGGACCGTCGGGCTGGTCGCGGTCACCGCGCTGCGGGAGGACGGGCGGACGGCGTACCTGCTGGTGGCGGTGCTGGCCCTCCTCCTCGTCGGCTTTCGCGCCTACGCTTCACTGTCCGAGCGCCACCTCAGCCTCGAGCGGCTCTACCGGTTCAGCCAGGTCGTCACCAGCTCGCCCGAGGTGGACGAGGTGCTGCGCTCGATCCTGGTGCAGGCCAAGGAGCTGCTGCGCTCGGAGTTCGCCGAGATCGTCTTCCTGACACCAGACCGGAAGGAGGCGGGGCTTCGTGTCGGCCTCAGCCGGGCGAACCGGCTGGTGCGGGGCACCGGAGACGACCTCGCGCTGCCGGGCTCGGTGTGGGCCCGCGTGGTCGGCAGCTCGCTGCCCGCGCTGCTGCCGCGCGGCAGCCGCAACGAGGATCTCCGGACCTACCTTCACCGCCGGGAGATGCGGGAGGCCATCGTCGCCCCGCTTCGCGGGGACGCCGGAGTCGTCGGGGTCATGCTCGTCGCTGACCGGATGGGCGACGTCCGCACGTTCGACGCCGACGACGTCCGGCTGCTGGAGACCGTCGCCAACCACGCCGGCGTCGCGCTCGAGAACAGCCAGCTGATCGAGCGGCTGCGCCATGACGCTATGCACGACGGCCTGACGGAGCTCCCGAACCGGGCGCTCCTGCAACGGCGGACCCTCGAGGCGCTGGACTCCATGGCGATGGGGTCGCTCCCCGGGCTGGCTGTGATGATCATGGACCTGGACAGCTTCAAGGAGGTCAACGACACCCTCGGCCACCAGCACGGCGACGCGCTCCTGGTAGAGATCGGCACCCGGTTGGCGATGACCGCCGGGCCGGACGCCACCGTCGCTCGGTTGGGGGGCGACGAGTTCGCGGTGCTGTTCCCAGGAGCGGCCGAGCCCGACACTGCCCTGGAGCTCGGTCGCCAGCTGCTCCGCGCGCTCGAGCAGCCGGTCAGCCTCAACGAGCTCGACATCGAGGTCGGCGCCTCGCTCGGGGTGGCGCTGGCTCCGGAGCACGCGTGCGACGTGTCCGGGCTGCTCAAGCGCGCCGACATCGCGATGTACGCCGCGAAGGGGTCCACCGGCGGACTGCGGCTCTACGAGCCGGCGATGGACACCTCGAGCCCCCAGCGGCTCGCCCTCGTCGGCGAGCTGCGGCAGGCGATCGCCCTCGACCAGCTCGTCGTCTTCGTGCAGCCCAAGGCGACGCTCTCGGACGGCAAGGTGACCGACGTCGAGGCGCTGGTCCGCTGGCAGCACCCGGTGCACGGGCTGCTGCCGCCGGACGAGTTCGTGCCGGTGGCCGAGCGCAGCGGCCTGATCAGGCCGCTCACCATGACCGTGCTGCGCACCGCACTGGCGGCCTGCGAGCGCTGGCGTGCCGCGGGCATCCAGGTGGGCATGGCCGTGAACCTCTCCGCCCGCAGCCTGCTCGACCTCGGGCTTGCCGACGACGTCGAACGGCTGCTGCGCACCCATCACCTGCCTGCCGGCATGCTGACCCTGGAGATCACCGAGAGCAGCATCATGACCGACCCCAACCGGACCATCGGGCTCCTCGTCCGGCTCTCGGAGATGGGCGTCCAGCTCTCGGTCGACGACTTCGGTACCGGTTACTCCTCGCTGTCCTACCTCAAGCGGCTGCCGGTGCATGAGGTGAAGATCGACCGTAGTTTCGTCACCGCGATGGACACCGACGCCGACGATGCCGCAATCGTGCGCTCGATCGTCGACCTGGGCGCCAACCTGTCGTTGCGGGTGGTCGCCGAGGGGGTCGAGCAGCCGGCGACCTGGCAGCGGCTGGCCGAGCTGGGCTGCGACTCCGCCCAGGGCTACCTGCTCAGCCGGCCGATGCCGACCGGGGACTTCCCGGAGTGGCTGGCGGCGTACGACGCGGGCCGGCGCAGCAGCGGGGGGCCGGCGTTCCGGCTCGCCTCGGCAGGGTCGGCCGCGTCGGCCGGAATCCGGTCCGCCTGACCGACTTCTCCGCTCACCCCGACGGAGCCGGCGTGTAACCTCACCTACCGGCTGGCCCCCTTAGCTCAGTCGGCAGAGCGTCTCCATGGTAAGGAGAAGGTCTACGGTTCGATTCCGTAAGGGGGCTCGAGAGCACCAGGGGACTCCCCGGTACGCAGCACCTGGCGGTGTAGCTCAGCCTGGCAGAGCAAGCGGCTCATAATCGCTGTGTCGCCGGTTCAAATCCGGCCACCGCTACCCGCGCCCGCACCCGGCCCGCGCCTGGTCGGCTACCCTGGTCCGACCGCCCTTGACCGGAGAAAGAGGCTTGTGCCATGGCCGCCACCGACGTACGTCCGAAGATCACCATGGCCTGCCAGGAGTGCAAGCACCGCAACTACATCACCCGCAAGAACCGGCGCAACGACCCGGACCGGATGGAGCTGCGCAAGTTCTGCCCGAACTGCCGCAGCCACACCGCGCACCGCGAGACCCGCTAGCCGCCCCGCCCGCCGCCATGGCGATCAATCCGGCCCTGGTCGGGCGCAGCTACCCTGCCAGCGCGCCGTACGAGGTGTGCCGCGAGAAGATCCGCGAGTTCGCCGACGCGATCGGCGACGACAACCCGGCCTACCGGGACCGGGCGGCGGCCGCGGCGGCAGGCCACGACGACGTGGTGGCTCCGCCGACTTTCGCGATCGTGCTCTCCTTCGTCGCCGGCCGGGCGGTGATCGAGGACCCCGAGCTGGGCGTCGACTACAGCCGGGTGGTGCACGGCGAGCAGAGCTTCACCTTCACCCGCCCCATCAGGGCCGGCGACGTTCTGGTCGCCACGCCGACGATCCGCTTGGTGCGGACCGCCGGCCGCAACGAGATCCTCACCGTCGACTGCGCGATCGCCACAGCCGAGGGCGCTCCGGTGTGTACGGCGTCCAACACCCTGGTCGTCCGTGGCGGCGCGGGCGCCTGAGGTGACCGCCGCCGTCCGGTACGCCGACGTACAGGTGGGCACCGAGCTGCCGGCTCACACCTTCGCCGTACGCCGGGTCGACCTGGTCCGCTACTGCGGAGCGTCGGGGGACTTCAACGTCATCCACTGGAACCCCCGGATCGCGACCTCGGTCGGGCTTCCCGACGTGATCGCGCACGGCATGTTCACGATGGCCGAAGCGGCCCGGGTGGTGACCGACTGGTGCGGTGACCCGGCGGCCATCGTCGAGTACGGCGTGCGTTTCTCCTCGATGGTCGTCGTACCCGACGACGAGGTCGGCGCCTCCCTCGAGGTGACCGGCGTGGTGGAGGAGAAGCTGGCGGACAACCGGGTGGTCGTCGTCCTGACCGCGCGGGCCGGGGGAGCGAAGGTGCTGACCGCCGCCCGCGCAGTCGTCCAGCTGGCGTGACACGCCGTGGCGCTTGACGCCTTAGTGAGTGAGCACTAACTTAGGACACATGCAGACGCGCGGTCCGCGGATGAGTGCGGACGACCGGCGCGAGACGGTGCTGGTCGCTGCCGGGCAGGAGTTCGCGACCGGTGGGCTGGCCGGCACATCCACCGAGGCGGTCGCCCGACGAGCCGGGATCTCGCACCCCTACCTGTTCCGGCTCTTTCCGACCAAGCGTGCACTGTTCGTGGCCGTGGTGGAGCGCTGCTTCGCGAGGACGGCCGAGACGTTCACCAAGGCCGCCGAGGGCAAGGCCGGCAAGGCGGCGCTGCGCGCCATGGGCGAGTCCTACGTCGGCCTCCTGGCCGACCGCGCGCTGCTGCTCACCCAGCTGCACGCCTATGCCGCCTGCTCCGACCCCGACGTCGGCGAGGCGACCCGCCGCGGTTACCGCCGGCTCTGGGATCTCGTGGCGACGATCAGCGGGGCCCCGGAGGAGGAGATCCGGCAGTTCTTCGCCACCGGCATGCTCCTCAACGTCATGACCGCCATGGACCTCCGCAGTCATGACGAGACCTGGGCGGACCGTTTCCTGCCGACCAAGCACTGACCCCCTTTTGTCCAACCAAGTTAGTAACAACTCACTCCCAGGAGTAGGCATGACCCAACGGGCTCGAACGATCTGGACCTTCGTGGTGACCTCTGTCGCCCTGTTCATGGTGGCGCTCGACAACCTCGTCGTGACGACCGCACTGCCGTCGATCCGCACGAGCCTGGACGCCGGCCTGGAGGGGTTGGAGTGGACGGTCAACGCCTACACGCTGACCTTCGCCGTACTACTGCTGACCGGCGCCGCGCTCGGTGACCGCTTCGGCCGGCGTCGCCTCTTCATGCTCGGCCTGTTGGTCTTCACCGGCGCCTCGGCGGCCGCTGCCGTCGCGCCGAGTCTCGAGGCGCTGGTTGCCGCTCGGGCCGTCCAGGGCGTCGGCGCGGCGATCGTCACACCGCTCACGCTGACCCTGCTCTCCGCGGCGGTGCCGGTGGAAAGGCGCGGCCTGGCCCTCGGCGCCTGGGGTGCCGTCGGTGGCCTGGCGGTCGCATTGGGACCCTTGGTGGGCGGCGCGGTGGTCGAGGGCGCCTCCTGGCAGTGGATCTTCTGGGTCAACGTCCCGATCGGGTTGGCCCTGCTGCCGCTGTCGCGCTGGGCCCTCGCGGAGAGCCGCGGACCGGCCGGCCGGCTGGACCTTGTGGGCACCGGCCTGGTGAGTGCCGGCCTGTTCGGGGTGGTGCTCGGGCTGGTGCGCGGCAACGGCTTGGGCTGGACCAGCCCGCAGGTGCTCGCCTCGCTGGCGCTGGGCGGAATCGCGCTGGCGGCCTTCGGCGGCTGGGAACGGCGTACGACCGCCCCGATGCTGCCGCTCGGGCTCTTCCAGTCGCGCGGCTTCGCCGCCACCAACGTGGCGTCCCTGCTGATGTTCTTCGGGATGTTCGGCTCCGTCTTCCTGCTCGCCCAGTTCCTCCAGACCGTTCAGGGCTATTCACCGCTGGAGGCCGGGCTGCGCACCCTGCCGTGGACCGGGATGCCGGTGCTCGTCGCCCCGATGGCCGGCGTCCTTTCCGACCGGATCGGGGGCCGACCGCTGCTGGTCAGCGGCCTGGCACTGCAAGCAGTCGGGCTGGCCTGGCTCGCGCTGGTCACGACGCCCTCCGTCGCCTACAGCTCGCTGGTCGCACCCTTCGTGCTGAGCGGTGTCGGGATGGGGCTGTTCTTCGCGCCGGTCGCCAACGTCGTGCTGAGCTCGGTGCCGCGCAGCGCCGAGGGCATCGCCTCCGGCACCAACAACGCGATCCGCGAGCTGGGCGGCGTACTGGGGATCGCCGTCCTCGCCTCGGTGTTCTCCGGGCAGGGCGGCTATGCCGGGCCGCAGTCCTTCGTCGACGGACTGGTGCCGGCGACCTGGGTGGGCGCCGGCGTCGTTGGGCTGGGCGCGCTGGCAGCGGCGGCAATCCCGGGCCGCCGCACGACGACGACGGTGCAGCCGGCGTACGCCCAGCCGGTCGCCGAGCCGGCCGGCATCTAGACCTGGCCTGCCAACTAGTCGAGCTCTCGCAGCAGCCGGTCCAGCCGGGAGATGCCCTCGACGATGTCGTCGTCACCGAGGGCGTAGGAGAGCCGGAGGTAGCCCGGCGTACCGAAGGCCTCACCCGGCACAACGGCGACGCCAACCTCGTCGAGGACCACCTCGGCGAGCTCGGCGGAGCTCTCCGGCCGCTGGCCGCGGAGCCCCCGGCCGAGAAGCCCGCGCACCGATGGGTAGCAGTAGAAAGCGCCCTGGGGCTCCGGGCAGACGACGCCGGGGATCTCGCCGAGCATCCGGGTCATGATCCGGCGGCGGCGGTCGAACGCCGCCCGCATCTCCGCCGTCGCGGTCAGGTCGCCGGACACCGCGGCCAGCGCGGCCGCCTGCGCGACGTTGTTGACGTTCGAGGTCAGGTGCGACTGCAGGTTGCCCGCGGCGGCCGCCACGTCCGGCGGCGCGATCATCCAGCCCACCCGCCAGCCGGTCATGGCGTAGCTCTTCGCCACACCGTTGATCACCACGCAGCTGTCGGCCAGATCGGGGACCTCGACCGGCATCGAGGTGAAGACCGCGTCGCCGTACACCAGGTGCTCGTAGATCTCGTCGGTGACCACCCAGGTGCCGGTCCCCACCGCCCACCGGCCGATCGCCGCGGTCGCCTCCGGCGGGTAGACGGCTCCGGTGGGGTTCGACGGCGAGCAGAAGAGCAGCGCCTTTGTCCTCGGCGTGCGCGCCGCCGACAGCGCATCGGGGTCGACCAGATAGCCGGTGGACTCGTCGGCGGGCACGGGCACCGGAACGCCGCCCGCCAGCCGGATCGCCTCGGGATAGGTCGTCCAGTACGGCGCCGGGAGCAGCACCTCGTCGCCGGGGTCGAGCAGCGTGGCGAATGCCTGGTAGACGGCCTGCTTGGCCCCGTTGGTCACCAGCACCTGCTCCGGGGTGACGGCGTACGCCGAGTCCCTCCGGGTCTTCTCGGCGACGGCGGCGCGCAGCTCGGGCAGGCCGCCGGTAGGGCTGTAGTGGTGGTAGCGCGGGTTCCAACAGGCCTCGGCCGCTGCCCGGATGATCGCCTCAGGCGTCGGGAAGTCCGGCTCGCCGGCGCCGAAGCCGATGACGTCCTCGCCGGCCGCCTTCTTGGCCTTGGCCTTGGCGTCGACCGCCAGTGTCGCTGACTCCGCGATGCCGGCCACCCTGCGGGAGAGCCGGGTGCCGGGGCGTGCGGCGAGGGCGGGATCCGGGGCGGGCGCGGGATCAGGGGCGGGCGCGAGAGCCATGGCGCGATGCTGCCGCAGCCCGGGGGTCCTGGTCCACCGCCGCGGAGGTCGACCCGCCCGCCGCGATCGACGTACACTGGCCCCCGGGCTCATCGCTCCGGCTCTGGCACGTCTGGAGCCGTCGGGGCCCAGGCAGAGGGCAGTAGCTCAATTGGTCAGAGTCCCGGTCTCCAAAACCGGTGGTTGGGGGTTCGAGTCCCTCCTGCCCTGCCAACCGATCGCCTACGAGACCAGGAACGGTGAGGACCAGTGAGTGAGTCGCGCGGCTCGACCGCTGTCACCGAGCGCGTCGGGGATCGACCGGTCCCCGCGACCGGCGGCCGCGGTTCCCGTGGCGGCGGGCCGCTCGCCCGGCTCTCCCTGTACTGGCGCCAGGTCGTCGCCGAGCTCCGAAAGGTCATCTGGCCCACCCGACGCGAGCTGATCACCTACACCACGGTCGCGCTGTTCTTCATCACCGTGATGGTGGCGTTGGTGGCCGTCTTCGACCTGGTGTTCGCCAAGGGCGTGCTGGAGATCTTCGGCTGACGCCGACGCAGTTTCGCCCATCGACAAAGGAAGACCGTGTCCGAGACCACCGTATCGACGCAGGAAGCGCGAGAGCTCGACGACGTCACCGCAGATGTCGTCACCGCGGACGATCTCCTCCCGGACGACGTTCCCGCTGACGATGTCGCGCCGGAGGACGCCGGCTCGGACGATGTCGCGCCGGAGGACCCCACCGCCGAGTTCCGGCGGGCCCTGGTCGCCTCGCCGGGCGAGTGGTACGTCGTGCACTCCTACGCCGGCTACGAGAACAAGGTGAAGGCCAACCTGGAGAGCCGGATCATCTCGCTCAACATGGAGGACTACATCTACCGGATCGAGGTCCCCACCGAGGAGGTCCTCGAGATCAAGAACGGCAAGCGACAGCAGGTGACCCGCAAGGTCTTTCCGGGATACCTGCTCGTGCAGATGGACCTGACCGACGAGTCCTGGTCTGCGGTTCGCAACACGCCGGGCGTCACGGGCTTCGTCGGGCAGACCAACCGCCCGTCGCCACTGTCGGTCGACGAGGTGGTGCGCATCCTGGCGCCTGCCCCGGAGACCAAGGTTGCATCGGCGCCGCGGGTCGTGGACTTCGAGATCGGCGAGTCGGTCACGGTGATGGACGGCCCCTTCGCCACCCTGCCGGCCTCCATCAACGAGATCAACGCCGACGCGCAGAAGCTCAAGGTGCTGGTGTCGATCTTCGGTCGAGAGACCCCGGTGGAGCTGTCGTTCTCCCAGGTCAGCAAGGTCTGAGCGCTCCCGCCGTACGAAAGAGGACACATGCCCCCCAAGAAGAGACTCGCAGCGGTCATCAAGCTGCAGATCAAGGCGGCCGCCGCGACGCCGGCCCCGCCGGTCGGCCCCGCACTTGGCCAGCACGGCGTCAACATCATGGAGTTCTGCAAGCAGTACAACGCCGCCACCGAGGCGCAGCGCGGGCAGGTGGTGCCGGTCGAGATCTCGGTGTTCGAGGACCGCTCGTTCACCTTCATCACCAAGACGCCTCCGGCGGCGCGCCTGATCCTGGCCGCGGCCGGCGTCGACAAGGGCAGCGGCGAGCCGCACAAGACGAAGGTCGCCGCCCTCACCCGCGACCAGGTGCGCGAGATCGCCCAGGCCAAGCTGCCGGATCTCAACGCCAACGACCTCGACGCCGCCGAGAAGATCGTCGCCGGTACCGCCCGCTCCATGGGCATCACCGTCAAGGACTGACCACCGACAGGTGTGGGAGGGCCCGCTGGCGGGCCCGTCATCACCACAAGGCAAAGGAGTACGCCGTGCAGCGCAGCAAGGCATACCGGCAGGCAGCCGCCCTGCTGGAGCCGAACCGGATCTACAGTCCCCTTCAGGCGGTCCGGCTGGTCAAGCAGTCCGCCGCGACGAAGTTCGACCCGACGGTGGAGGTCGCGGTCCGGCTCGGCGTCGACCCGCGCAAGGCCGACCAGATGGTGCGCGGGACCGTCAACCTGCCGCACGGCACCGGCAAGACCGCCCGGGTGGCCGTCTTCGCCACCGGCGAGAAGGCGGCCGAGGCGCAAGCCGCGGGTGCCGACTTCGTGGGCTCCGACGACCTGATCGCCCGGGTGCAGGAGGGCTTCGTCGACTTCGACGCCGCCGTCGCGACGCCGGACATGATGAGCAAGGTCGGCCGGGTGGCGCGGGTGCTGGGCCCGCGGGGGCTGATGCCCAACCCCAAGACCGGCACCGTCACCAACGACGTGACCAAGGCGGTCGGGGACATCAAGGGCGGCAAGGTCAACTACCGCGTCGACAAGCAGGGCAACCTGCACCTGGTGATCGGCAAGGCGTCGTTCGAGGAGAACGCACTGCTGGAGAACTACGCCGCGGCGATCGACGAGGTGGTCCGGGCCAAGCCGGCCGCGTCCAAGGGCCGCTTCCTGCAGAAGATCACCTTCACGACCACGATGGGACCCGGCATCCCGGTCGACCCGAACAAGCTCCGCAACCTCGCGGAGGAGTCCGCGCCCCCCGGCTGAGTCCACCGGCCGGCGGAACGGTTTTGACCGCCTCCAGCTCTGCCCGTAATCTGACCAGGCCAAAGACCGCCGGTCGCCGTGCGCCGCCCGCTGGGGAGACGTACGGCCGAAGGTCCCGTGCACGTCACGGGCGACCCGCGCAGGTGCCGAGAACTGCCGACCGTGAGGTTCGGCGAGTCGCCCCGGGCGCCCTGCGCCGGGGCGTTCGTGCTGTGGGGGGCCTTTCCGGCGTACCGATCCGGAGGGAAGCCCATGGCAACCGCCGCCAAGACCGCTGCCGTGGCCGAGATTCGCGACGCGTTCGCCAGCTCCTCGGCCGCGGTCCTCACCGAGTACCGCGGCTTGACCGCGGCTCAGCTGCAGGAACTGCGCCGCACGCTGGCCGGCAATGCGACGTACGCCGTGGTGAAGAACACCCTCACCAAGATCGCTGCCCGCGACGCCGGCATCCCTGGCTTCGAGTCATTGCTCGAGGGTCCGTCGGCCATCGCGTTCGTCAGCGGCGACCCGGTCACCGTCGCCAAGGGGATCCGGGACTTCTCGCGGGCCAACCCGTTCCTGGTCATCAAGGGCGGGGTGCTCGACGGCCGGCCGCTGTCGGCGGACGAGATCCGTCGGCTGGCCGACCTCGAGTCCCGGGAGGTGCTGCTGGCCCGCCTGGCTGGAGGACTGCAGGCCTCCCTCAGGCAGGCCGTTTCGCTCTTCGCCGCTCCCCTGTCACAGGCTGCCCGCGTGCTCGCCGCTCTGCAGGCACGGGCGGAGCAGGACCCGAGCGTCCTCGCCGCCGGTGCCGGTACGGCGGCCGCTGACGAGCCGGCGCAAGAGTCGGCCCCCGACGTCGCGCCCGCCGACGTCCCCGCTTCGGATCGCCCGGATCCCGGCCCGGCCGCGGAGGAGCCCTCGGCCGGTCTCGCCGCCGAACCTCCGGTGGGTGAGCCCACCCTCGCCGAGCCGAGCGAGGATCCTGCGGCCACCTCCGGCGATGCAGCCGACGCCGCCGTTGCAGCCGACGCGCTCGCCCGCGAGACGGCCGGCGACGAGCCCGTCGCCGCCGCGGCTCAGGCGGAACCGCAGCCACCGGCCGAAGAGCTCGCGCCGGCCGAAGAGCTCGCGCCGGCCGAAGAGCCCGCGGCGGCCGAAGAGCCCGCGGCGGCCGAAGAGCCCGCGGCGTCCGCGGCGGAAGAGCCACCGGCCTGACCGCCGTACCAGCGACCACCAGCAAGGACCTCAGGCCAGCAACCAGGAAGGAACGCCGCCATGGCGAAGCTCAGCACCGATGACATGCTCGATGCGTTCAAGGAGATGACGCTGCTCGAGCTCTCGGAGTTCGTGAAGTCGTTCGAGACCACGTTCGGCGTGACGGCGGCCGCACCCGCGGCGACGGCGCCGGCAGCGACCGGGGGCGGTGGCGAGGCGGCCCCGGTCGCCGAGGAGCAGGAAGAGTTCGACGTCGTCCTGGAGGCGGCCGGCGACAAGAAGATCCAGGTCATCAAGGAGGTGCGCACACTGACGAGCCTCGGGCTCAAGGAGGCCAAGGACCTCGTCGACGGCGCGCCCAAGCCCGTACTCGAGCGGGTCCCGAAGGAGGCGGCCGACAAGGCGCGTGCCGCCCTCGAGGGTGCCGGAGCCAGCGTCACTGTCAAGTAGGCCGGCACTGAGACCTGTGCCGGCGCGGACCGGCACAGGTCGGCAGCCGTTGGGCAGCGGGTTGTGGAGAACTTGTGCGCGTTCGCTTGACGACGGGGCGCAGGGGCGCGATCCTTCCCCGCAGCAGTGACAACCGCATGCGTGGCCGTACGCCGGCCGCCCTCGACAGCAGTGTGCCCGTCGGCTACACTGCTCGTTTGCGCTGCTTCCTGACGTTGCCCGCTCACGCGGGTCGTCCGGCGTGCGCGCAGTTGACTCGCGAGCCCTCGGAAGGATCCGTACTTGGCCGCCTCGCGCACCGCCCCGAGCACGACACCGAACACCACCGACAAGAGCCTCGGCTCCCCGTCCCCGGCCCGCACCGCCTCGCGTAGCGGCCGGGTGTCCTTCGCGAAGATCCGGGAGCCCCTGGAAGTACCCGACCTGCTGGCCCTGCAGACCAACTCGTTCGACTGGCTGCTGGGCAACGACGCCTGGCGGGCCCGCGTCGCGGCGGCGCTCAAGGCCGGCCGCACCGACGTACCTGACGTCTCCGGACTGGAGGAGATCTTCGCCGAGATCAGCCCGATCGAGGACTTCTCCGGCTCGATGTCCCTGTCGTTCCGCGACCACCGGTTCGAGCCACCCAAGTACTCCATCGAGGAGTGCAAGGACAAGGACATGACGTTCTCCGCGCCGATGTTCGTCACGGCGGAGTTCACCAACAACACCACCGGTGAGATCAAGAGCCAGACCGTGTTCATGGGCGACTTCCCGCTCATGACCCCGAAGGGCACCTTCGTCATCAACGGCACCGAGCGGGTGGTGGTCTCCCAGCTGGTCCGCTCGCCGGGCGTCTACTTCGACCGCACGCTCGACAAGACCTCCGACAAGGAGGTCTTCAGCTGCAAGATCATCCCTGGTCGCGGCGCGTGGCTCGAGTTCGAGGTCGACAAGCGCGACGCCGTCGGCGTACGCATCGACCGCAAGCGCAAGCAGAGCGTCACCGTGCTGCTCCGGGCGCTCGGGTGGGACGAGGCGCGGATCCTCGAGCGCTTCGGCGCCTACGAGTCGATGCGGATGACGCTGGAGAAGGACCACACCAGCTCCCAGGACGACGCGCTGCTCGACATCTATCGCAAGCTGCGCCCGGGTGAGCCACCGACGCGCGAGTCCGCGCAGACGCTGCTCGACAACCTCTACTTCAACTCCAAGCGCTACGACCTGGCGAAGGTCGGCCGCTACAAGGCCAACAAGAAGCTCGCCCTCGAGCTGCCGCTCTCTCAGGGCGTGCTCACCGAGGACGACATCGTCTCCACGATCGAGTACGTCGTGAAGCTCCACGCCGGCGAGGAGGGCTACGAGACCGACGACATCGACCACTTCGGCAACCGGCGGTTGCGCACCGTCGGCGAGCTGATCCAGAACCAGGTGCGCCTGGGCCTGGCCCGAATGGAGCGGGTCGTCCGGGAGCGGATGACCACCCAGGACGTCGAGGCGATCACGCCGCAGACCCTGATCAACATCCGGCCGGTCGTCGCCTCCATCAAGGAGTTCTTCGGCACCAGCCAGCTGTCGCAGTTCATGGACCAGACCAACCCGCTGGCCGGGCTCACCCACAAGCGGCGGCTGTCCGCGCTCGGTCCGGGCGGCCTCTCCCGGGAGCGGGCCGGCTTCGAGGTCCGTGACGTGCACCCCAGCCACTACGGCCGGATGTGCCCGATCGAGACCCCGGAAGGCCCCAACATCGGCCTGATCGGGTCGCTGTCGACCTACGCCCGGGTCAACGCCTTCGGCTTCGTCGAGACGCCGTACCGCAAGGTCGACGACAAGGGCCGGGTCACCGACCAGATCGACTACCTCACCGCGGACGAGGAGGACCGGCACGTCATCGCGCAGGCCAACGCGCCGCTGACCGCTGACGGGACTTTCGCTGAGGCCCGGGTGCTGGTGCGTAAGAAGGGCGGCGAGGTCGACTATCTGGCGCCCGCGAGCGTGGACTACATGGACGTCTCCCCGCGCCAGATGGTGTCGGTGGCCACGGCGATGATCCCGTTCCTCGAGCACGACGACGCCAACCGGGCGTTGATGGGCTCGAACATGCAGCGCCAGGCGGTGCCGCTGCTGCGCAGCGAGTCGCCGCTGGTCGGCACCGGCATGGAGGCGCGGGCGGCCAAGGACGCCGGCGACGTGGTGCTGGCCGAGAAGGCCGGCGGGGTGGCGGACGTCTCCGCCGACTACATCAGCGTGGCGGCCGACGACGGGACCCGGCAGACCTACCGGCTGGCGAAGTTCCACCGCTCCAACCAGGGCACCTGTATCAACCAGCGGCCGATCGTGAGCGAGGGGGACCGGGTCGAGGAGGGCGAGGTGCTCGCCGACGGCCCGTGCACCGACCAAGGTGAGATGGCGCTGGGCAAGAATCTGCTGGTCGCGTTCATGCCGTGGGAGGGCCACAACTACGAGGACGCGATCATCCTCTCCCAACGGCTGGTCCAGGACGACGTGCTGTCCTCGATCCACATCGAGGAGCACGAGGTCGACGCCCGCGACACCAAGCTGGGCGCCGAAGAGATCACCCGGGACATCCCGAACGTCTCGGAGGAGATCCTCGCCGACCTCGACGACCGCGGCATCATCCGCATCGGTGCCGAGGTGGCGCCGGGTGACGTGCTGGTGGGCAAGGTGACCCCCAAGGGCGAGACCGAGCTCACCCCCGAGGAGCGCCTGCTGCGCGCGATCTTCGGCGAGAAGGCCCGCGAGGTTCGCGACACCTCGCTCAAGGTCCCGCACGGCGAGTCCGGCAAGGTCATCGGCGTACGGATGTTCACCCGCGAGGACGGCGACGAGCTGCCCCCGGGCGTGAACGAGCTGGTCCGGGTCTACGTCGCCCAGAAGCGAAAGATCACCGACGGCGACAAGCTGGCCGGCCGGCACGGCAACAAGGGCGTCATCGCCAAGATCCTCCCGCAGGAGGACATGCCGTTCCTCGAGGACGGTACGCCGGTCGACATCGTCCTCAACCCGCACGGCGTACCGCGCCGGATGAACATCGGCCAGGTGCTCGAGACCCACCTCGGCTGGGTGGCCAAGACCGGCTGGAAGGTCGAGGGCCGGCCGGACTGGGCCGGCCACCTGCCCGCGGAGGCGTTCGTCGGCGCTCCGGGCACACCCACCGCCACGCCGGTCTTCGACGGCGCCCGGGAGGAGGAGATCACCGGCCTGCTCGGCTCGACGCTGCTCAACCGCGACGGCGTCCAGCAGGTCGGGGTGTCGGGCAAGACCGTGCTGATGGACGGCCGGAGCGGGGAGCCGTTCCCGCAGCCGGTCTCGGTCGGCTACATCTACATCATGAAGCTGCTGCACCTGGTCGACGACAAGATCCACGCCCGGTCGACCGGCCCGTACTCGATGATCACCCAGCAGCCGCTAGGCGGGAAGGCGCAGTTCGGCGGCCAGCGCTTCGGCGAGATGGAGGTCTGGGCGCTCGAGGCGTACGGAGCGGCGTACGCGCTCCAGGAGCTGCTCACGATCAAGTCAGACGACGTGCTCGGCCGGGTGAAGGTCTACGAGGCCATCGTCAAGGGCGAGAACGTGCCCGAGCCGGGAATTCCGGAGTCCTTCAAAGTTCTGATCAAGGAGATGCAGTCGCTCTGCCTCAACGTCGAGGTGCTCTCCAGCGACGGCATGTCCATCGAGATGCGCGACACCGACGAGGACGTCTTCCGGGCGGCCGAGGAGCTCGGCATCGACCTCTCCCGCCGCGAGCCCTCCTCGGTCGAAGAGGTCTAACGACCGACCCGACCACCTGGTAGCCAAACGAACACCGACCCCTAGAGGGGATCTGAGAACCCTTGCTGGACGTCAACTTCTTCGATGAGCTGCGCATCGGCCTCGCCACCGCCGACGACATCCGCACCTGGAGCCACGGCGAGGTCAAGAAGCCGGAGACCATCAACTACCGCACCCTCAAGCCGGAGAAGGACGGGCTCTTCTGCGAGAAGATCTTCGGCCCCACCCGGGATTGGGAGTGCTACTGCGGCAAGTACAAGCGGGTCCGCTTCAAGGGCATCATCTGTGAGCGGTGCGGCGTCGAGGTGACCCGCGCGAAGGTACGCCGGGAGCGGATGGGCCACATCGAGCTTGCCGCGCCGGTCACCCACATCTGGTACTTCAAGGGCGTCCCCAGCCGGCTGGGTTACCTGCTGGACCTCGCGCCCAAGGACCTCGAGAAGATCATCTACTTCGCGGCGTACCTCGTCACCTCGGTGGACCAGGAGGCCCGCCACCGCGACCTGCCCAGCCTCGAGGCGCAGATGTCCGTCGAGCGCAAGCGGCTCGAAGACCGCCGCGACACCGACCTCGAGGCGCGCGCCAAGAAGCTCGAAACCGACCTCGCCGAGCTGGAGGCCGAGGGCGCCAAGAGCGAGGCCAAGCGCAAGGTCCGGGACGCCGCCGAGCGGGAGAACCGCCAGATCCGGGAGCGGGCCGGGCGCGAGCTCGACCGCCTGGGGCAGGTCTTCGACAAGTTCAAGAACCTCAAGGTCCAGGACCTCGAGGGCGACGAGATCGTCTACCGCGAGCTCCGGGACCGGTACGGCGACTACTTCACCGGCGGCATGGGTGCCGAGGCGCTGCAGTCGCTGCTGGTGAGCTTCAACCTCGAGGCCGAGGCAGAGTCACTGCGGGAGACCATCCGCATCGGCAAGGGCCAGAAGAAGGCCCGGGCGCTGAAGCGGCTCAAGGTCGTCTCGGCGTTCCTCAACACCCGCAACAGCACGTCGGGCATGGTGCTCGACTGCGTGCCGGTGATCCCGCCGGACCTGCGCCCGATGGTGCAGCTCGACGGTGGGCGCTTTGCCACCAGTGACCTGAACGACCTCTACCGCCGGGTGATCAACCGTAACAACCGGCTCAAGCGGCTGCTCGACCTCGGCGCGCCGGAGATCATCGTCAACAACGAGAAGCGGATGCTGCAGGAGGCCGTCGACGCCTTGTTCGACAATGGCCGCCGCGGCCGCCCGGTCACCGGTCCGGGCAACCGGCCGCTGAAGAGCCTCTCGGACATGCTCAAGGGCAAGCAGGGCCGGTTCCGGCAGAACCTGCTGGGCAAGCGGGTCGACTACTCCGGCCGCTCGGTCATCGTCGTGGGCCCACAGCTCAAGCTGCACCAGTGCGGGCTGCCCAAGCAGATGGCACTGGAGCTGTTCAAGCCCTTCGTCATGAAGCGGCTGGTCGACCTCAACCACGCGCAGAACATCAAGAGCGCCAAGCGGATGGTCGAGCGGGCCCGCCCGGTCGTCTGGGACGTGCTCGAGGAGGTCATCACCGAGCACCCGGTGCTGCTCAACCGGGCGCCCACCCTGCACCGCCTCGGCATCCAGGCCTTTGAGCCGCAGCTGGTCGAGGGCAAGGCGATCCAGATCCATCCGCTGGTCTGTGGGGCGTTCAACGCCGACTTCGACGGTGACCAGATGGCGGTGCACCTGCCGCTGTCGGCCGAGGCGCAGGCCGAGGCCCGGATCCTCATGCTGTCGAGCAACAACATCCTCTCGCCGGCCTCCGGTCGCCCGATCGCCATGCCCGGCCAGGACATGATCACCGGCCTGTACTTCCTGACCCTGCTCAAGCCGGACGCCAAGGGCGAGGGTCGCGCCTTCTCCTCCGTCGCCGAAGCCGTCATGGCCCTGGACGCGGGCGAGATCGACCTGCAGGCGCCGATCGGCGTACGGCTGCGGGACGTGGAGCGGGTGGAGGCCGGCACCGCCGAAGTCTGGGAGGCCCCCGAGGGCTGGGAGCCCGGGCAGCCGCTCCGCGTCCAGACCACCGTGGGCCGGTGCCTGTTCAATGAGACGCTGCCGACGGACTACGCCTTCGTCAACTACGAGGTCGCCCGCAAGCAGCTCTCCGCGCTGGTCAACGACCTCGCCGAGCGCTACCCCAAGGTGCAGGTCGCGGCGACGCTGGACGCGTTGAAGGAGTACGGCTTCCACTGGGCCACCCGCTCGGGTGTGACCATCGCGATCGACGACGTCGTGGTTCCCCCGGGCAAGCAGGAGATCCTCGAGGGCTACGAGGACAAGGCCGACCGGGTCCAGAAGCAGTACGAGCGCGGCGTCATCACCGACGACGAGCGCCGGCAGGAGCTCATCGAGATCTGGACCCAGGCCACCGGCGAGATCTCCCGCGCCATGGAAGCCAACTTCCCGAAGACCAACCCCGTCTACATGCTGATCAACTCCGGCGCCGGCGGAAACATGATGCAGGTCCGGCAGCTGGCCGGCATGCGCGGGCTGGTGGCCAACCCCAAGGGTGAGATCATCCCGCGGCCGATCAAGACGAACTTCCGCGAGGGCCTCACCGTGCTGGAGTACTTCATCTCCACCCACGGCGCCCGTAAGGGCCTCGCGGACACCGCCCTGCGGACCGCCGACTCCGGCTACCTCACCCGCCGGCTGGTCGACGTCTCGCAGGACGTGATCGTGCGCGAGGAGGACTGCGGCACCGACCGGGGCATCCGGATGCCGATCGCGGTCCGCTCCCGCGACGACCGGCTCGTCCGTCACGACGACGTCGAGACCAGCGTCTACGCGCGGACCCTGGCCGAGGACCTCGAGGTCGACGGTCGGATTCTCGCCACGGCGGGCACCGACCTCGGTGACGTCAAGATCAGCGAACTGATCGAGGCCGCCGTCGAGGAGGTCAAGGTCCGCAGCGTGCTGACCTGCGACTCCAAGGTCGGCACCTGCGCGCTCTGCTACGGCCGGTCGCTGGCCGCCGGAAAGCTCGTGGACGTCGGCGAGGCGGTCGGCATCATCGCCGCCCAGTCGATCGGCGAGCCCGGCACCCAGCTCACCATGCGGACCTTCCACACCGGCGGTATCGCCGGTGAGGACATCACCCACGGTCTGCCGCGTGTCGTCGAGCTCTTCGAGGCGCGGGTGCCGAAGGGCAAGGCGCCGATCACCGAGGCGGCCGGTCGGGTCCGCATCGAGGAGACCGAGAAGCTCCGCAAGATCGTGATCGTCCCGGACGACGGCAGCGAGGAGGTCGCCTACGAGAAGATCAGCCGGCGGTCGCGGCTGCGCGTCGCCGACGGCGACCACGTCGAGGTCGGCGACAAGCTGACCGAGGGCACCGTCGACCCGCACGAGGTGCTGCGCATTCTCGGCCCGCGCGCGGTCCAGCTGCACCTGGTGGCCGAGGTGCAGGAGGTCTACCGCTCGCAGGGTGTGTCGATCCACGACAAGCACATCGAGACGATCATCCGGCAGATGCTCAAGCGGGTGAACGTGCTCGAGAGCGGCGACGCCAACTTCCTCCCCGGTGAGCTGGTCGAGCGTCCGCGGTTCGAGGAGGAGAACCGCCGGGTCGTCGGCGAGGGCGGCACGCCGGCCTCGGCCCGGCCGGTGCTCATGGGCATCACCAAGGCGTCGCTGGCGACCGAGTCCTGGCTCTCGGCGGCGTCGTTCCAAGAGACCACCCGGGTGCTCACCGACGCGGCGATCCACGCCCGCAGCGACTCCCTGCTCGGGCTCAAGGAGAACGTCATCATCGGCAAGCTGATCCCAGCCGGCACGGGCATTGCCCGCTACCGCAACATCCGGGTGGAGCCGACCGAGGAGGCGCGGACAGCGGCTTACTCGATGACCGGGTACGACGACTACGCCTTCGGGGCCGGATCGGGCCCCTCGGTGCCGCTCGACGAGTACGACTACGGCCAGTACAACCGCTGACCCGGCGTTGGCGAGGGGCCGTTCCGCCGCGGCGGGGCGGCCCCTTGGCTTTCGGACTGTGGAAACGGCGTCAACTCAGGATGCGACTCCGTTTCCACAGATGCAGCCGATCGGGCCTGGACCGCGACCGGTCAGCAGCCGTACGCGGCTCGGCGGAGCTCGGCGTACGCCGCGGTGAGCTCAGGCTGTTGGTAGTGGGCGTTCAGCCCGCTGGGGTTGGGCAGCAGCCAGATCCGTGCCATCGCCAGCCGCTCCGGCTGCGGGCCGACCGCCGCCTTCGGCCGACCGAACCCGATCCGGTAGGCCGAGAGCCCGAGGAAGGCGACATACGCCGGCGCCCATCGGGTGGCCAGCTCGGTGAGCGGGGCGACCCCAGCTTTGAGCTGCTCGGTGCTCACCTCGTCGGCCCGGGCAGTGGCCGGGTGCACCAGGTTGGTCACGCCGATCCCGGCCGCCAGCAGCTCGCCGGTCTCGCTCGGGTGCAGCCGGTGGGCGGTGAAGCCGGCGAGGTGCAGGGTCGACCAGAGCCGGTTGGCCGGCCGGGCGAAGTGCAGCCCGACCGCGCCCGACCACAGCGACGGGTTGATGCCGCACAGCAGGACCCGCAGGCCTGGCGCGACCAGGTCGGGCACGGTCCGGCCATACGCCGCGAGCAGCTCCGCACGGCTGGGCGTGCGCCGGGGGTCGGGGTGCTCGAGGTCCGCGCGTGGCATCCGGCCAGCCTCGCACCGAGGTGTCGGTGTCGTCCCGATGGCTCGTGGCGATCCATTATTGGACCGTCCACCTACAGTCCGGGGCCTGGAAGTGTGGGCTGACGGTCCAATGTCGGCTGCCACCGGGCACCCCCACTGGTAGTAGTCAGCTGACCCACTACCCGCAGCTCACCGGGCTTTGACCTTCCGCGAAGCGCTGGGTAAGGTTGTCGATCGTGCCCGGGTTGACCCGGGCACCATTCCGGACGCCGTACGGCGGCTGGAACGCACCGGCCGGCTGGCCGAGCATCCCGACGACTATCAATCTCAGCGGGGACGTTAGGCGCGGGCCCGCGACACGCCCGACCGCGTGGGACGGACAGCCGGTGTACGTGAACATCCGACACGACGACGGAGACGCGGTGCCCACGATCCAACAGCTGGTCCGCAAGGGCCGGCAGCACAAGATCGAGAAGAGCAAGACCCCGGCGCTGAAGAGCGGTCCGCAGCGCCGCGGGGTCTGCACGCGCGTCTACACCACCACGCCCAAGAAGCCCAACTCCGCCCTGCGCAAGGTGGCCCGCGTTCGGCTCACCAGCGGCATCGAGGTCACTGCCTACATCCCGGGCGTCGGTCACAACCTGCAGGAGCACTCGATCGTGCTCGTTCGCGGCGGTCGGGTGCGCGACATCCCAGGCGTCCGCTACAAGATCATCCGCGGCTCCCTGGACACGCAGGGCGTGCGCAACCGCAAGCAGGGCCGCAGCAAGTACGGCGCCAAGAAGGAGAAGAGCTGATGCCACGCAAGGGCCCGGCTCCCAAGCACCCGGTCGTCGTCGACCCGGTCTACGGGTCGCCGCTGGTGACCTCTCTGGTCAACAAGGTGCTGACCGGGGGCAAGCGCTCGCTGGCCGAGCGCATCGTGTACGGCGCGCTGGAAGGTTGCCGCGCCAAGAGCGGCGCCGACCCGGTCGTCACGCTCAAGCGCGCGCTCGACAACGTCAAGCCGACGCTCGAGGTGAAGAGCCGTCGGGTCGGCGGTGCGACCTACCAGGTGCCGATCGAGGTCCGGGCCGGCCGCAGCACCACGCTGGCCCTGCGCTGGCTGGTCGGCTACTCCCGCGTCCGGCGCGAGAAGACCATGACCGAGCGCCTGATGAACGAACTCCTCGACGCCAGCAACGGCCTCGGCGCGAGCGTCAAGCGGCGTGAGGACACCCACAAGATGGCGGAGTCCAACAAGGCCTTCGCCCACTACCGCTGGTAACCCCAGCTGACCCTGACGAGAGCCTTCCGTGCCAACCGACGTACTGACCGACCTGGCCAGGACCCGAAACATCGGGATCATGGCCCATATCGACGCGGGCAAGACCACGACGACCGAGCGCGTCCTCTACTACACCGGCCGCACATACAAGATCGGTGAGGTGCACGAAGGCGCCGCCCAGATGGACTGGATGGAGCAGGAGCAGGAGCGCGGGATCACGATCACCTCCGCGGCCACCACCTGCCTGTGGGACGACCACGTCATCAACATCATCGACACCCCCGGTCACGTCGACTTCACCGTCGAGGTGGAGCGCTCGCTGCGCGTCCTCGACGGCGCGGTTGCTGTCTTCGACGCGGTCGCCGGCGTCGAGCCGCAGTCCGAGACCGTTTGGCGGCAGGCCGACAAGTACGGCGTACCGCGGATCTGCTTCGTCAACAAGATGGACCGGGTCGGCGCCGAGTTCCACCGCTGCGTCGACATGATCGTCAGCCGGCTGGCCGCCGTGCCGCTGGTCCTCCAGCTGCCGTGGGGGGTGGAGGGCGGCTTCAAGGGCGTCATCGACCTGGTCGAGATGAAGGGCCTGCTCTGGGCCAGCGACGACAAGGGGAGCAAGGGCGACACGTACGACGTCGTCGACATCCCGGCCGACCACGCCGAGGCTGCCCGTGAGTGGCAGGACCGGCTCTACGAGACCCTCGCCGAGAACGACGACGGGGTGATGGAGAAGTACCTCGAGGGCGAGACCTGCTCCGTCGAGGAGATCAAGGCCGGCATCCGGCGGGCCACCATCGCGAGCAAGCTCACCCCGGTGCTGTGCGGCTCGGCGTTCCGCAACAAGGGCGTCCAGCCGATGCTCGACGCGGTCGTCGACTACCTGCCGAGCCCGCTCGACGTGGGCGCCATCGTCGGCCACGCGGTGAACGACGAGACGCAGGAGGTCTCCCGCGAGCCGGACGAGCGCGCACCGTTCTCCGCGCTCGCGTTCAAGATCATGAGCGACAAGTACCTCGGCAAGCTGACCTACATCCGGATCTACTCCGGCCGGCTGGCCAAGGGCTCAGCGGTGGAGAACTCCACCAAGGGCCGCAAGGAGCGCATCGGCCGCATCCTGCAGATGCACGCCAACAACCAGGAGGACCGCGACGCCGCCATCGCCGGCCAGATCGTGGCCGTGGTGGGGCTAAAGCAGACGACGACCGGCGACACGCTCTGCGACCCGGGCGCGCCGGTGATCCTCGAGTCGATGAGCTTCCCGGCGCCGGTGATCTCGGTGGCGATCGAACCGAAGACCAAGGCCGACCAGGAGAAGCTCGGCGTCGCGATCCAGCGCCTCGCGGAGGAGGACCCGACCTTCCAGGTCCGCACCGACGAGGAGACCGGCCAGACGATCATCTCCGGGATGGGCGAGCTGCACCTGGACATCCTGGTCGAGCGGATGCGCCGCGAGTTCAACGTCGCGGCGAACGTCGGCAAGCCCCAGGTCGCCTACCGCGAGACCGTACGCCGCAAGGTCGACAAGCACGACTACACGCACAAGAAGCAGACCGGCGGCAGCGGGCAGTTCGCCCGCGTGATTATCTCGCTGGAGCCGAGCGGTGGCGACGGCGGCGGCTACGAGTTCGAGAACAAGGTCACCGGTGGCCGGATCCCGCGGGAGTACATCCCCGCGGTGGACGCGGGCTGCCAGGAGGCGATGGAGTTCGGCGTACTCGCCGGCTATCCGCTGGTCGACGTCAAGGTGACCCTCCTCGACGGCTCCTACCACGAGGTGGACTCCTCGGAGCTGGCGTTCAAGATCGCCGGGTCGATGGCCTTCAAGGAGGCCGCCCGCAAGGCGGACCCTGTGCTGATGGAGCCGATCATGTCGGTCGAGGTCGTCACCCCCGAGGACAACATGGGTGACGTCATCGGCGACCTCAACTCCCGCCGGGGACTGATCCAGGCGATGGACGAGCGCGGCGGCGCCCGGGTCGTCCGGGCTCTCGTCCCGCTGTCGGAGATGTTCGGCTACGTCGGCGACCTGCGCTCCAAGACCCAGGGGCGGGCGAGCTACACCATGCAGTTCGACTCCTACGCCGAGGTGCCGAGCAACGTGGCGAAGGAGATCATCGCCAAGGCCCACGGCGACTAGCCGGCACACCCCGTCCATTTCGTCGTACGGCGTACCTAGAGCAGTAGTCCCCGAGGAGGAGGACAGCAGTGGCGAAGGCCAAGTTCCAGCGGACCAAGCCGCACGTCAACATCGGCACCATCGGTCACATCGACCATGGCAAGACGACGCTGACCGCGGCCATCACCAAGGTGCTGCACGACGCACACCCCGAGCTCAACCCCTTCACGCCGTTCGACCAGATCGACAAGGCGCCCGAGGAGAAGGCCCGCGGGATCACGATCTCGATCGCGCACGTCGAGTACCAGACCGACAACCGGCACTACGCGCACGTGGACTGCCCCGGTCACGCCGACTACATCAAGAACATGATCACCGGTGCCGCCCAGATGGACGGCGCGATCCTGGTGGTCTCGGCGGCCGACGGCCCGATGCCGCAGACCAAGGAGCACGTGCTGCTGGCCCGTCAGGTCGGCGTGCCCTACATCGTCGTCGCGCTCAACAAGGCCGACGTCGTCGATGACGAGGAGATCCTCGAGCTGGTCGAGCTCGAGGTGCGTGAGCTGCTCTCGTCGTACGACTTCCCGGGCGACGACCTTCCGGTCGTGCGCGTCTCGGCGCTCAAGGCGCTCGAGGGTGACGCCAAGTGGGCCGAGTCGATCATGGAGTTGATGAACGCGGTCGACACCTCGATCACCGAGCCGGTCCGCGACATCGACAAGCCGTTCCTGATGCCGATCGAGGACGTCTTCACGATCACCGGCCGCGGCACGGTCGTGACCGGCCGGGTCGAGCGCGGCATCGTCAAGGTCAACGAGACCGTCGACATCGTCGGCATCAAGGAGACCACCGCCTCGACCACCGTCACCGGCGTGGAGATGTTCCGCAAGCTGCTCGACGAGGGCCGGGCCGGTGACAACGTGGGACTGCTGCTGCGCGGTATCAAGCGCGAGGACGTCGAGCGCGGCCAGGTCATCACCAAGCCGAAGTCGATCACGCCGCACACGCAGTTCGAGGCGAACGTCTACATCCTGAGCAAGGACGAGGGCGGCCGGCATACGCCGTTCTTCAACAACTACCGCCCGCAGTTCTACTTCCGCACCACCGACGTGACCGGCGTGGTGACCCTCCCCGAGGGCACCGAGATGGTCATGCCGGGCGACAACACCGAGATGACCGTCCAGCTGATCCAGCCGATCGCCATGGAGGAGGGCCTGCGCTTCGCCATCCGCGAGGGCGGCCGGACCGTCGGCGCGGGGCGGGTCACGAAGATTCTCAAGTAGCGCCCCGCACGGCGGCGGCCGGGACCTCCTCCAGGGAACCGGCCGCCGTCGCACGAGGACCCCACACCCAGCGGTACCAGTCGAGAAGGAACGCCCACCATGGCGGGACAGAAGATCCGCATCCGGCTCAAGGCCTACGACCACGAGGTCATCGACAGCTCGGCACGCAAGATCGTCGAGACGGTGACCCGCACCGGTGCGTCGGTCGCGGGCCCGGTACCGCTGCCCACGGAGAAGAACGTCTACTGCGTGATCCGCTCCCCGCACAAGTACAAGGACAGCCGCGAGCACTTCGAGATGCGCACCCACAAGCGCCTGATCGACATCCTGGACCCGACGCCGAAGACGGTCGACTCGCTGATGCGGCTCGACCTGCCCGCCGGCGTCGACATCGAGATCAAGCTCTAGAGGACGACGACGTCAATGGCGAAGCAGATGACCGGCGTGCTGGGCGAGAAGCTCGGCATGACCCAGGTGTTCGACGAGGCCAACCGGATCGTTCCGGTGACCGTCGTCCGGGCCGGGCCGTGCGTCGTGACCCAGGTGCGCACGCCGGAGCGGGACGGCTACTCCGCCGTCCAGCTGGCCTACGGGGCGGTCGACCCGCGCAAGGTCACCAAGCCGGTGGCCGGTCACTACCGCAAGGCCGGCGTGCCTCCGCGCCGTCACCTGGTCGAGGTCCGCACCACCGACGCGAGCGCCTACACGGTCGGGCAGGAGGTGACCGCGGACGTCTTCGCCGTGGGCACCCGGGTCGACGTGGTCGGCACCAGCAAGGGCAAGGGCTACGCCGGCGTCATGAAGCGGCACAACTTCAAGGGCCTGGGCGCCGGCCACGGCGTTCAGCGCAAGCACCGCTCGCCGGGCTCGATCGGCGCCTGCGCGACACCCGCCCGGGTCTTCAAGGGCACCCGGATGGCCGGCCGGATGGGGCACGTCCGCACCACCACGCTCAACCTGCTGGTCCACGGCGTGGACACCGAGCGCGGCCTGCTGCTCATCCGGGGCGCCGTACCCGGGCCGACCGGTGGGCTGGTGCTGGTCCGTACGGCGGTCAAGGGCGGCCTGCCCAAGGGAGGTCCACAGTGACCACCGTGTCGATCTGGTCGCCGGCCGGCACGGTGACCGGCGAGGTCGATCTGCCCGAGGACGTCTTCGGGGTGCAGGTCAACGTGCCGCTGCTGCACCAGGTCGTGGTGGCCCAGCTGGCCGCCGCCCGGCAGGGCACCGCGTCCACCAAGACCCGCGGCGAGGTCTCCGGTGGCGGCAGGAAGCCCTACCGGCAGAAGGGCACCGGTCGGGCCCGCCAGGGCTCCATCCGGGCGCCGCAGTTCGCCGGCGGTGGCACCGTGTTCGGTCCGACGCCGCGCAGCTACGAGCAGAAGACGCCCAAGAAGATGAAGGCAGCCGCCCTGCGCGGCGCGCTGTCCGACCGCGCCCGTAACGGACGCGTGCACGTGGTCGCCGGGCTGCTCGACTCCGATGTCCCCTCCACGAGGACTGCGGTCCGCGCGCTCGCCGCGGTGAGCGAGCGGGCTCGGCTGCTCGTGGTGGCCGAGCGGGCCGACGAGCTGACCTGGAAGAGTCTGCGCAACGCCGGCTCGGTGCACCTGATCGCGCCCGGCCAGCTCAACACCTACGACGTGCTGGTCTCCGACGACGTGGTCTTCACCGAGGCGGCGCTGACGGCGTTCCTCGCCGGCTCGCGCAAGGGCCGCGCGGTCCGCGCGGTGGCCAGCTCCGCGGAGCTGGTGGCGGACGATCCAGCGCCGGCCGGCCTGTCCGCACCGATGACCGAGGAGCCGCAGGTGAGCGAAACCCCGGAGCCGCAGGTGAGCGCGACTCCCGCGACCTCGGCCGGTACGACGGCGCCGGCAGGTGCCGGCCTCTCGACCGAGCAGCTGGCCGACGAGGTCCTCGAGCAGACCGACAGCAACCTGCTCGCCGAGACGGCGTACGAGTCGGAGGGCGGGGACGTCCCGAGCCAGCAAGAGGTCGAGGCGCACGTCGCCGAGCGCAGAGGGGACGAGCAGTGATTCCCGATCCCCGCGACGTGCTGTTGCGCCCGGTCATCTCGGAGAAGAGCTACGGCCTGCTCGACGCCAACAAGTACACCTTCCTGGTGGCGCCGGGGGCCAACAAGACCCAGATCAAGATCGCCGTCCAGCAGGTCTTCAACGTCAAGGTGACCGCGGTCAACACGATCAACCGGCAGGGCAAGCGCAAGCGCAGCCGGACCGGCTTCGGCCGGCGCATCGACACCAAGCGGGCGGTCGTCAGCCTGGCACCCGGCGACCGCATCGACATCTTCGGAGGGCCGGTCACCTGACCGGCCAGGACTAGACGAGAGACGACATCGACATGGGCATCCGCAAGTACAAGCCGACGACCCCCGGTCGTTGCGGTGCGAGCGTGGCCGACTTCGTTGAGATCACCCGCGACGAGCCGGAGAAGGCGCTGGTCGGCCCCGTGCACAGTCGCGGCGGCCGCAACGCTCACGGCCGGGTGACCGTGCGCCACCAGGGCGGTGGCCACAAGCGGGCCTACCGGTTCATCGACTTCCGGCGCGACGACAAGGACGGCGTGCCCGCGAAGGTCGCCCACATCGAGTACGACCCCAACCGCACGGCTCGGATCGCGCTGCTGCACTACGTGGACGGCGAGAAGCGCTACATCGTGGCGCCGGCTCGGCTGCGTCAGGGTGACATGGTCGAGGCCGGTCCCGGCAGCGACATCAAGCCGGGCAACAACCTGCCGCTGCGCAACATCCCGGTGGGCACCGTCATCCACGCGATCGAGCTGCGCCCTGGCGGTGGAGCCAAGATCGCCCGCTCGGCCGGCTCCAGCGTCCAGCTGGTCGCCAAGGAGGGCCCACACGCCCAGCTGCGGATGCCCTCGGGCGAGATCCGCAACGTCGACTCCCGCTGCCGGGCGACGGTGGGTGAGGTCGGCAACGCGGAGCAGTCGAACATCGCCTGGGGAAAGGCCGGCCGGATGCGCTGGAAGGGCCGCCGCCCGACCGTCCGTGGCGTGGCGATGAACCCGGTCGACCACCCGCACGGCGGCGGCGAGGGCAAGACCTCGGGCGGCCGCCACCCCACCAGCCCCTGGGGCAAGCCGGAGGGCCGTACCCGTACCCGCAAGGCCAGCGACGCGATGATCGTCCGTCGCCGCCGGACGAACAAGAAGCGCTAGGAGCCGTAGCCGATGCCGCGCAGTCTGAAGAAGGGGCCGTTCGTCGACGACCACCTGCAGAAGAAGGTGGACGTGCAGAACGAGCGGGGTACCAAGAACGTGATCAAGACCTGGTCCCGGCGGTCCATGGTGGTGCCGACCATGCTGGGCCACACGATCGCGGTGCACGACGGCCGCAAGCATGTCCCGGTCTTCGTCACCGAGGGCATGGTGGGCCACAAGCTCGGGGAGTTCGCGCCGACCCGGACCTTCCGCGGCCACATCCGCGACGAGCGGAGGGCGCGCCGTGGCTGAGCCCGTGGTGGGCGCGCGGGCCATCGCGCGGCACGTGCACGTGTCGCCGCGCAAGGCCCGCCGCGTCGTCGACCTGATCCGCGGTCTGCCGGCCGCCGAGGCGCTCGCCGTCCTGAAGTTCGCGCCGCAGTCGGCCAGCGAGCCGGTCGGCAAGGTGTTGGCCAGCGCGATGGCCAACGCCGAGCACAACGAGCGGCTCGACGCCGGCACCCTCGTGGTGCGGGAGGCCTACGTCGACGAGGGGCCGACCCTCAAGCGGTTCCGGCCGCGGGCGCAGGGCCGGGCCTACCGCATCCGCAAGCGCACCAGCCACATCACCGTCGTCGTCGAGCCTCGCGCCGACCTCACCCGGCCAGGGCGCGCGCCCGGCCGGAACACCTCTCAGGGAAGGACCCGCTAGTGGGTCAGAAAGTTCACCCGCACGGGTTCCGGCTCGGCATCACCACCGAGTGGAAGTCCCGGTGGTACGCCGACAAGTCCTACGCGGCGTACGTCAAGGAAGACGTTGCGATCCGCCGCATGATGAGCAAGGGCATGGAGCGGGCCGGCATCAGCCGGGTCGACATCGAGCGCACCGGTGACCGGGTGCGGGTCGACATCCACACCGCCCGGCCCGGCATCGTCATCGGCCGCCGCGGCGCGGAGGCCGACCGGATCCGCGGCGACCTGGAGAAGCTGACCTCCAAGCACGTCCAGCTCAACATCCTCGAGGTCAAGAACCCGGAGAGCGACGCCCAGCTGGTCGCCCAGGGTGTGGCGGAGCAGCTGTCCTCCCGGGTGTCGTTCCGGCGGGCGATGCGTAAGGCGATGCAGACCGCGATGAAGAGCGGCACCGTGAAGGGCATCCGGGTGCAGTGCGCCGGTCGCCTCGGCGGTGCGGAGATGTCACGGTCGGAGTTCTACCGTGAGGGCCGGGTGCCCCTGCACACACTGCGGGCCAACATCGACTACGGCCAGTACGAAGCCCGTACGACGTTCGGCCGGATCGGTGTGAAGGTCTGGATCTACAAGGGTGACGCGCTGGTCAGCCGGGCCGAGCGCGAGGCTCAGCAGGCGGCGATCCTCGCCGGCCAGCGCAACCGGACGGCCCGCCCGGCCCGGCGCCCGACCGGCGCCCGGGAGGCGGCGGTCGCACCGACGACCGGACCGACCGCTGCCCAGACCGATGGCGACCTCGTGCTGCCGACCGCGCCCGCCGAGGTGGCCAATGCCGCGGTCGAGCGCAGCCCGGACGTCGCGGAGACCCCCGCCGTACCGCTCGCGGAGGTCAGTACCGAGAGCGGGGGCGACACCGGCACCGACCCCAGCCAGGAGGCGGCCGACCGGACCCAGCCGGCATCGACCGACCCCCGGCCCGATCACGCGCCGGATGCGACCGGAGAGGAGGCCTGACATGTTGATCCCCCGTCGGGTGGCCCACCGCAAGCAGCACCACCCCAACCGGTCCGGCGCCGCGAAGGGCGGCACCCGGGTGACCTTCGGTGAGTACGGCATCCAGGCTCTCGAGTCGGCGTACGTCACCAACCGCCAGATCGAGTCCGCCCGGATCGCCATGACCCGCCACATTCGTCGTGGCGGCAAGGTCTGGATCAACATCTACCCGGACCGGCCGCTGACCAAGAAGCCGGCCGAGACCCGGATGGGCTCCGGCAAGGGCTCGCCGGAGTGGTGGATCGCCAACGTCAAGCCCGGCCGGGTGATGTTCGAGCTGGCCGGCGTACCGGAGACCATCGCCGAGGAGGCGCTGCGCCGGGCCATGCACAAGCTGCCGATGAAGTGCCGGTTCGTCCGGCGCGAGGTCGGTGAGGCGTGATGGCGACGACGATTGACGCCGGCGGCGCCGCTGGCGACCTGCGTGCCCTGGCCGACGACGAGCTGGTCACCCGGCTGCGGGAGGCCAAGGAGGAGCTGTTCAACCTCCGCTTCCAGTCGGCGACCGGCCAGCTGGACAACTCCCGGCGGCTGCCGGTCGTACGCCGGGGCATCGCCCGCATCTACACGGTGATGCGCGAGCGCGAGCTCGGCATCGATGGCCCGCGCTCCGAGAGCGGGCCCGGAGAGGAGACCGGATGAGCGAGAGCTCCGCCGAGACCGACGGCCCGGGTCGCAACTTCCGCAAGACCCGCGAGGGCCTGGTGGTCAGCGACAAGATGGACAAGACGGTCGTCGTACGGGTCGAGGACCGGGTCTCCCACCCGCTCTACCGCAAGACCTTGCGGCGTACCAGCCGGCTGAAGGCGCACGACGAGGCCAACAGCTGCGGCACCGGCGACCGGGTGCTGCTCATGGAGACCCGCCCGCTGTCGGCGACCAAGCGCTGGCGCGTGGTGGAGATCATCGAGAAGGCCAAGTAGCCCGGGCCCACCCGCCCGAGCGATGACCAGGAGTTGACGTGATACAGCAGGAGTCGCGACTACGTGTCGCCGACAACACCGGTGCCAAGGAGCTGTTGTGCATTCGGGTTCTCGGCGGCTCCGGCCGTCGCTATGCCGGAATCGGCGACATCATCGTCGGCACGGTGAAGGACGCCCTTCCCGGCGCAGGGGTGAAGAAGGGGGACGTCGTCCGGGCGGTCGTCGTACGCACCGCCAAAGAGCGGCGTCGCCCCGACGGCTCCTACATCCGCTTCGACGAGAACGCCGCGGTGCTGATCCGCGAGGGCGGTGACCCGCGCGGCACCCGCATCTTCGGTCCGGTCGGGCGGGAGCTGCGCGACAAGCGCTTCATGCGGATCATCTCGCTGGCACCGGAGGTGCTCTAGACATGCCGGGACTCAAGATACGTAAGGGTGACACCGTCCAGGTGATCAGCGGCAAGGACCGCGGTGCCCAGGGACGGGTGATCACGGCGTACCCCAAGCTCGAGAAGCTGCTGGTCGAGGGCGTCAACCGGGTGCGCAAGCACACGAAGGTGACCACCACGCAGCGCGGCGCCCAGTCCGGCGGCATCGTGACGCAGGAGGCGCCGATCCACGTGAGCAACGTCGCGGTGCTCTGCCCCGGTTGCCACAAGCCCTCCCGGGTGGGGCACCGCAGGAACGACGAGGGTCGCTCGGTGCGCGTATGCCGTCGCTGCGGCGCTGAGCTGAATGCGGGGCGGCCATGAGCACGATCATGGAAGTACCGGCGGCTGGGGAGTTCCCGGCGCCGGACGTATCGCGGCCGCGCCTGCGACAGCGCTACCGGGACGAGACCGTGGCCCGGCTGAGAGAGCAGTTCGGCTACCCGAACGTCATGCAGGTGCCGACGCTCACCAAGATCGTGCTGAACATGGGCGTCGGCGAGGCCGCCCGCGACGCCAAGCTCATCGACGGCGCGGTCCGTGACCTTACCGCGATCACCGGGCAGAAGCCGGCGATCCGGCGGGCCACCAAGTCGGTAGCCCAGTTCAAGCTCCGCGAGGGCATGCCGATCGGGGTGAAGGTGACCCTGCGGGGCGACCGGATGTGGGAGTTCCTCGACCGGCTGCTCTCCATCGCGCTGCCCCGCATCCGGGACTTCCGTGGCCTCTCGCCCCGGCAGTTCGACGGATCGGGCAACTACACCTTCGGGCTGACCGAGCAGTCGATGTTTCACGAGATCGACCAGGACCGCATCGACCGGGTGCGCGGCATGGACATCACCGTGGTGACCACAGCCACGACCGACGACGAGGGCCGGGCATTGCTGCGCGCCCTCGGCTTCCCCTTTCAGGAGTCCTGACCGATGGCGAAGAAGGCACTGGTCAACAAGGCCAACGCCAAGCCCAAGTTCCGCGTCCGCGGCTACACCCGCTGCCAGCGCTGCGGGCGGCCGAGGGCGGTCTTCCGGGCGTTCGGCCTGTGCCGGATCTGCGTCCGGCAGATGGCCCACGCCGGCGAGCTCCCCGGCGTGACCAAGAGCTCGTGGTGACCCACCGTTCCCGCAGGCCCGGCCGCGCCGGGAACCGCAGGAAGAGAGGCTTTCGACCATGACCATGACCGACCCGATCGCGGACATGCTCACCCGTCTGCGCAATGCCAACACGGCCTACCACGACACCGTGGTGATGCCGTACTCGAAGATCAAGTCGCACATCGCCGAGATCCTCCAGCAGGAGGGCTACGTCGCCGGCTGGTCGGTCCAGGACGCCAGCGAGACCGGTGGCGTCGGGCGCAACCTGGTGGTGTCGCTGAAGTACGGGCCCAACCGGGAGCGCACGATCGCCGGCGTACGCCGGATCTCCAAGCCTGGCCTGCGGGTCTACGCCAAGTCGACCGGGCTGCCCCGGGTGCTGGGCGGCCTGGGCGTGGCGATCATCTCGACCAGCTCCGGCCTGCTGACGGACCGGCAGGCCAACAAGCGCAAGGTGGGCGGGGAAGTCCTCGCCTACGTCTGGTAGGGGAGGAGTCATGTCTCGGATCGGGCGGCAGCCCATCTCCGTGCCCAGCGGCGTCGACGTCGACATCGACGACCGCCGGGTGACCGTCACCGGCCCCAAGGGCACCCTCGCCCACACGGTGGCCGAGCCCATCTCCGTCCTTCGCGGTGAGACCGGCGAGCTGCAGGTCGTGCGGCCGAACGACGAGGCCCGCAACCGCGCGCTGCACGGCCTGTCGCGTACGCTGGTCGCCAACATGGTCACCGGCGTGACCGACGGCTACAGCAAGTCCCTCGAGATCGTCGGTGTCGGCTACCGGGTGATCGCGCGCGGGGCGGACCTGGAGTTCGCGCTCGGGTTCAGCCACCCCGTGCTGGTGCCGGCGCCCGAGGGCATCACCTTCGAGGTGCAGGCGCCGACCCGGTTCGTCGTACGCGGGATCGACAAGCAGCAGGTGGGCGAGGTCGCGGCCAACCTGCGCAAGCTGCGCAAGCCCGACCCGTACAAGGGCAAGGGCGTGCGTTACCAGGGCGAGGTCGTACGCCGCAAGGTCGGAAAGGCAGGCAAGTAGCGATGCCCATCGTCAGCGTCAAGGGGACCGCCCGCCGGCGGGCCCGGCTCCGGCGGCACCTGCGGGTGCGCAAGAAGGTCACCGGAAGCCCGGCTCGGCCTCGCCTGGTGGTGACCCGCTCGGCCCGGCACATCGTCGCCCAGCTCGTCGACGACTCGGCCGGCCGTACCCTCGCGGCCGCCTCGACGATGGACCCCAGCATCCGGGGTGCGGCCGAGGACCGCGGCGACAAGAAGGCGCAGGCGGCCAAGGTCGGCACGCTGGTCGCCGAGCGGGCGCGGGCGGCCGGGGTCACGGCCGTGGTGCTCGACCGCGGTGGCAACAGGTACGCCGGCCGGATCGCCGCACTGGCGACCGCCGCACGCGAGGCAGGGTTGGACTTCTGATGCGCAACGCAATTCTGGAAAGAGGGAACCGCTGATGCCAGGACCCCAGCGCCGTACCGGTGGTACCGGCGGCGAGCGGCGGGACCGCCGGGACGGGCGCGGGCCGGCGGCCGAGAAGACCGCATACATGGAACGCGTCGTCGCAATCAACCGGGTGGCCAAGGTCGTCAAGGGCGGCCGGCGGTTCAGCTTCACCGCGCTGGTCGTCGTGGGCGACGGCGACGGCACCGTCGGCGTCGGCTACGGCAAGGCCAAGGAGGTGCCGGCCGCCATCGCCAAGGGTGTGGAGGAGGCCAAGAAGGCGTTCTTCAAGGTGCCACGGATCGCGAGCACCATCCCGCACCCCGTGCAGGGGGAGGCGGCTGCCGGCGTCGTGCTGCTCAAGCCGGCCAGCCCCGGTACCGGCGTGATCGCCGGCGGCCCGGTGCGGGCCGTGCTGGAGTGCGCCGGAATCCACGACGTGCTGTCCAAGTCGCTCGGCTCCTCCAACGCGATCAACATCGTGCACGCGACGACGGCCGCACTGAAGGCGCTGGTACGCCCGGAGGAGGTGGCCGCCCGCCGCGGCCTGCCGATCGAGGACGTCGCGCCGGCCGCCATGCTGCGGGCCCGCTCCGGGGTGGGGGTGTGACGGTGGGTTCGCTGAAGGTCACCCAGGTCCGGTCCGGCATCGGCGGAAAGCGCAACCAGCGCGAGACACTGCGCTCGCTCGGGCTCAAGCGGCTGCACGATGTCGTGGTCAAGGAGGACCGCCCCGAGATCCGCGGCATGGTCACAACGGTGTCGCATCTCGTCACCGTCGAGGAGGTCGACCAGCCATGACACTGAAGGTCCACCATCTGCGCCCCGCCCCGGGGGCCCGGACCGAGCGCACGCGGGTCGGCCGCGGTGCGGGCTCCAAGGGCAAGACCGCCGGGCGCGGCACCAAGGGAACCAAGGCGCGCGGCAACGTCCCGGCGCGTCTCGAGGGCGGCCAGACGCCGCTGCACATGCGACTGCCCAAGCTCAAGGGCTTCACCAACCGCTTCCGGGTGCCCTACCAGGTCGTCAACCTGGACCGGCTCGGCGCACTGTTCCCGGATGGCGGCCCGGTCACCGTCGAGCACTTGGTCGAGCGCGGCGCCGTACGCAAGGGGTCGCCGGTCAAGGTGCTGGGCACCGGGGAGCTGTCGGTTGCTCTGCAGGTGCAGGCGCACGCGTTCTCGGGTTCCGCCCGCGAGAAGATCGCCGCCGCGGGGGGGTCGACGAGCGGCCCCTGAGCGGCTGAGCCAACACCTTGCGCTGCCCGATTGACCCCGTTCCGGCGTACTGCACACTGTTAGAGTCGTCAACGGCGGACGTCGGCACTTCCCGGGGGCCGCTTCGCCGTCGGGGGCCGACAGCCGCCGACCCACCCGTCCGGAGGTCCGGCGTACCCGTAGCCGCGACCGCCCCGCAGGAGGAGCCTTGCTCACCGCCTTCGCCCGGGCGTTCCGGACGCCGGACCTGCGCAAGAAGCTGCTGTTCGTCATCGGCACCCTGGCGCTCTACCGGCTCGGCTCGGTGGTGCCCTCGCCGGGCGTGGACTACAAGGCGATCCACGAGTGCATCAACCAGACGCAGAACTCCAGCGTCTACACGCTGGTCAACCTCTTCAGCGGCGGCGCGCTGCTGCAGTTGTCGATCTTCGCGCTCGGCATCATGCCGTACATCACCGCCAGCATCATCGTCCAGCTGCTGGTCGTGGTCATCCCGCGGCTCGAGCGGCTGAAGAAGGAGGGGCAGTCCGGCCAGGCGAAGCTGACCCAGTACACCCGCTATCTCACGATCGCGCTGGCCATCCTGCAGTCCACCGGGATCGCGGCGCTGGCCAGGGGCAACCCGAGCAACCTCTTCCCCACCTGCAACCGGGCGATCCTGCCCGACACGTCGCTGTTCCGCGTCGTCACGCTGGTGATCACGATGACCGCCGGCACTGCGGTGATCATGTGGCTGGGCGAGCTCATCACCGACCGCGGCATCGGCAACGGCATGTCGCTGCTGATCTTCACCTCGATCTCGTCCCGGCTGCCGGCGCAGGGCGGCCGCATCCTGGCGCAGAACAAGTTCACCTTCGCGGTCGTGCTGCTCCTCGGCATCGTCATCGTGGCCGCGATCGTCTACGTCGAGCAGGCGCAGCGGCGGATCCCTGTGCAGTACGCCAAGCGCATGATCGGGCGGCGGATGTACGGCGGCACATCGACGTACCTGCCGCTCAAGGTCAACCAGGCCGGTGTCATCCCGGTGATCTTTGCCTCGTCGCTGCTCTACCTCCCCCAGCTGCTCGGCAACGTCTGGCGCGGCAACCAGGGTTTTCAGCGCTTCATCGCGCAGCACTTCGTTCGCGGTGACAGCTTCTTCTACCTGGTCACCTACTTCAGCCTGATCATCTTCTTCACCTACTTCTATGTCGCCATCACCTTCAACCCCGTCGAGGTGAGCGACAACATGAAGAAGTACGGCGGCTTCGTGCCCGGCATCCGGCCCGGCCGCCCGACGGCGGAGTATCTCGACTACATCCTGTCGAGGATCACCCTGCCGGGGTCGATCTACCTGGGGATCGTCTCGATCCTGCCGATCCTGGCGCTGCGGTTCCTCGGCAGCGGCGAGCAGTTCCCGTTCGGCGGCACCTCCATCCTCATCCTCGTCGGCGTCGGCCTCGACACCGTCAAACAGATCGAGAGCCAGCTGATGCTGCGCAACTACGAGGGCTTCCTCCGCTAGTGCGCCTGGTCCTCGTCGGGCCCCCCGGTGCGGGCAAGGGGACACAGGCCCAGTTCATCGCAACCGACCTGTGGATCCCGAAGATCTCCACCGGCGACATCTTCCGCGCGAACGTGAGCTCGGGTACGCCACTCGGCCAGCAGGCCAGGTCGTTCATGGACGCCGGCGACCTGGTGCCCGACGAGGTCACGATCGAGATGGTGCGCGAACGGCTGGCCGAGGACGACGCCGCGAAGGGTTTCCTGCTCGACGGCTTCCCACGGACCGTGCGCCAGGCCAGGGTGCTCGAGGACATGCTGCTCGAGAGCGGCGCCCGCCTGGACATCGTGCTGGAGCTCGTCGTGGACGACGACGAAGTGGTCCGGCGGCTCTCCGGCCGGCGTACCTGCCGGCGGTGCAACCACGTCTGGCACGTCGACTTCGACCCGCCGGCCGAGGACGGCGTCTGTGACCGCTGCGGCGGCGAGCTGTTCCAGCGCGACGACGACCGCGAGGAGACGATCCGCCACCGCCTCGAGGTGTACGCCGAGCAGACCGCGCCGCTGGTGTCCTATTTCGCCGAGTCCGGCGTACTGATCGGGATCGACGCCACCGGACCGGTCGACGACGTCACCGAGCGGGCGGTCGCGGCGATCATGCACCGGACGGCGGTCGACCGGTGGCGGCGAGGAGGTGTCCGGTGATCCAGATCAAGACGCCGGCCGAGATCGAGAAGATGCGGGTGGCCGGTCTCGTGGTCGCCAGGACCCTGGACAAGCTGCGCGCCGCGGTGGCTCCGGGAGCCACCACCGGTGACCTGGACGACCTGGCGGCGGCGGCCATCCGGGCTGCGGGGGCGACGCCGTCCTTCCTCGGCTACCAGGGCTTCCCGGCCACCATCTGCGCCTCGGTGAACGAGGAGGTCGTGCACGGCATACCGCGCCGCGGCAGGGTTCTGCGCGCGGGCGACGTGGTCTCCCTCGACTGCGGGGCCATCGTCGACGGCTACCACGGCGACGCTGCCATCACCGTTGCCGTCGGGGACGTGCGACCCGAGCTCGCCGACCTGCTGCGGGTCTGCGAGGAGTCCATGTGGCGCGGCTTCGCCGCCGCCCGGCTGGGCGGCCGGCTCTCGGACATCAGTGCAGCCGTCGAGGCGACCGTGCGGCCGCACGGGTACGGCATCGTCGAGGGGTACGGCGGCCATGGCATCGGAACCGAGATGCACCAGGACCCGCACGTGCTCAACTACGGCCGGCCTGGCCGCGGGCCGCGGCTGGTGAAGGGGATGGCGCTGGCGATCGAACCGATGATCACGGTCGGCTCCGCCACCACCCGCGTGCTCCCGGACCGCTGGACGGTGGTCACGAGGGACGGCTCGTACGCCGCGCACTTCGAGCACACCTTCACCCTCACCGACGACGGTCCGTGGGTTCTCACGGCGCTCGACGGGGGTGCCGCCCGGCTCGGACCGCTGGTGGCCGTGGCCGGCGCGTGACCGTCGGAGGGGGCAGCTCGCATCGGCCGAGGTTGGCCCGGGCGCCGCTAGCACGTAGACTGCTCTCTCGGTGCCCGTACGGCGGACGTATCGGCGGGCCGCAATGTGCTCCAGTCACGTGTTCAGCCGACTTACCCGTGCACAACTGCTAGCGGAACGCGGAGGAGATGGCAAAAAAGGAAGGGGCCATCGAGGTCGAGGGTTCTGTGGTCGAGCCGCTGCCCAACGCCATGTTCCGCGTTGAGCTGGCCAACGGCCACCGCGTCCTCGCCCACATCAGCGGCAAGATGCGGATGCACTACATCCGGATCCTGCCCGGCGACCGCGTTGTCGTCGAGCTGAGCCCCTACGACCTGTCCCGCGGCCGCATCGTCTACCGCTACAAGTAACCCACCCGTACGGCGGCAGGCCGTCGGCCCGCCCGTCCCCGGAGAACCCCCAATGAAGGTCAAGCCGAGCGTCAAGAAGATCTGCGACAAGTGCAAGGTGATCCGGCGGCACGGCCGGGTCATGGTGATCTGCGACAACCTGCGGCACAAGCAGCGTCAGGGCTAGCCGCAACACGATCGTCGCTTCCCGACCGTCACTCGTGACGGCCACTCCCGGTCGGAGGCCGGGGCCCGGACTGGGCGGTTCGGGGCGGGCGGCGCCAGACCTCCGCCGAGCATGAAGGAGCACGGTCGCCCATGGCCCGACTCGTCGGCGTCGACCTCCCCCGCGAGAAGCGGCTGGAGATCGCCCTCACCTACATCTACGGCATCGGCCGCACCCGCGCGGCCGAGACCCTGCGCTCCACCGGCGTGAGCCCGGACCGACGGGTCCGCGACCTCGGCGACGAGGAGCTGGTCCGGCTCCGGGACTGGATCGAGGCGACCTACAAGATCGAGGGTGACCTCCGCCGGGAGGTCGCCTCCGACATCCGCCGCAAGATCGAGATCGGCTCGTACCAGGGCATCCGCCACCGTCGCGGGCTGCCGGTGCACGGGCAGCGCACCCACACCAACGCCCGGACCCGCAAGGGGCCCCGCAAGGCGGTCGCCGGCAAGAAGAAGGTCGGCAAGAAGTAGCCGCCCGCCCCGACGCCGTACGACGACCGCGACAGGAGACAGGACCCGAATGCCCCCCAAGACCCGCACCGGCGCACCGAAGAAGGTGCGCCGCAAGGAGAAGAAGAACGTCGCCCACGGGCACGCCCACATCAAGAGCACGTTCAACAACACGATCGTGTCGATCACCGACCCCTCCGGGAACGTGATCTCGTGGGCGAGCGCCGGTCATGTCGGGTTCAAGGGCTCCCGCAAGTCCACGCCGTACGCCGCCCAGATGGTGGCCGAGGCGGCCGGCCGCAAGGCTCAGGAGCACGGCATGCGCAAGGTCGATGTCTTCGTCAAGGGCCCCGGCTCGGGACGGGAGACCGCGATCCGATCCCTGCAGGCCACCGGCCTGGAGGTCGGGCAGATCTCCGACGTGACGCCCGTGCCCCACAACGGCTGCCGCCCGCCCAAGCGCCGCCGCGTCTGACTTCCTCAGGAACTGGAGACCTCCACGGATGGCCCGCTACACCGGTCCGGACTGCAAGCGCTGCCGGCGCGAGAAGATGAAGCTCTTCCTCAAGGGCAGCAAGTGCGAGTCGCCGAAGTGCCCGATCGAGATCCGGCCGTACCCGCCCGGTGAGCACGGGCGCGGCCGCACGAAGGACAGCGAGTACCTGCTGCAGAAGCGCGAGAAGCAGAAGTGCGCGCGCATCTACGGCATCCTGGAGAAGCAGTTCCGCGGCTACTACGAAGAGGCCAACGCGCGCTCCGGCAAGACCGGCGAGAACCTGCTGCGCATCCTGGAGAGCCGCCTCGACAACGTCGTCTACCGCGGCGGGTTCGCGCACAGCCGCGACATGGCCCGCCAGCTGGTCCGGCACGGGCACATCCAGGTCAACGGGCGCAAGGTCGACATCCCGTCCTACCGGGTGTCGGAGAACGACATCATCGAGGTGCGACCGTCCTCGGTCGAGCTGACGCCGTTCGTCATCGCGCGGGCCGAGGTGGGCAGCCGGCCCGTGCCGGCCTGGCTCGAGGTGATCGGCAACCGGATGCGGATCCTCGTCCACGCGCTGCCGGCCCGGCAGGTGATCGACACTCCGGTCCAGGAGCAGCTGATCGTCGAGCTGTACTCGAAGTAGGGCACCACCCATAGCGGGCGCATATGGCGGCGCCCTGAGAAGGAGAACTGCTCATGCTTATTGCCCAGCGTCCAACCCTGGCCGAGGAGCCGGTCGACGACGTCCGGTCGCGGTTCGTCATCGAGCCGCTCGAGCCCGGTTTCGGCTACACCCTCGGCAACTCGATGCGCCGTACCCTGCTGTCCTCCATTCCGGGCGCGGCGGTGACCAGCCTGCGGATCGAGGGTGTGCTGCACGAGTTCAGCACCGTCCCCGGGGTCAAGGAGGACGTCACCGACATGATCCTCAACATCAAGGAGCTCGTCGTCTCGTCCGAGAACGACGAGCCCTCGGTGATGTACCTGCGCAAGCAGGGACCGGGCGAGGTCACCGCGGCCGACATCGCACCACCGGCCGGCGTCGAGGTGCACAATCCCGAGCTGCACCTGGCCACCCTCAACGACTCCGCCCGCCTCGAGATCGAGCTGACCGTCGAGCGCGGCCGAGGCTATGTCTCCGCCGTACAGAACAAGGCGGCCGGCCAGGAGATCGGCCGGGTCCCCGTGGACTCGATCTACTCGCCGGTGCTGAAGGTGACCTACCGGGTGGAGGCCACCCGGGTCGAGCAGCGCACCGACTTCGACCGGCTGGTGGTCGATGTCGAGACGAAGCCGTCGATGCGCCCGCGCGATGCGATGGCCAGCGCCGGGCGGACCCTCGTCGAGCTGTTCGGTCTGGCCCGGGAGCTCAACCTCGAGGCCGAGGGCATCGACATCGGCCCGTCGCCGACCGACGCGGCGCTCGCCGCCGACCTGGCGCTGCCGATCGAGGAGCTCGACCTGACCGTCCGCTCCTACAACTGCCTCAAGCGCGAGGGCATCCACCAGGTCGGCGAGCTGGTCTCCCGCAGCGAGGCCGACCTGCTCGACATCCGCAACTTCGGCGCGAAGTCGATCGACGAGGTCAAGGCCAAGCTGCACGGGATGGGACTGCAGCTCAAGGACTCCCCGCCCGGCTTCGACCCTGCGGACGTCGTGGACACCTACGGCACCGACGACTACGAGGACGCCGGGTACGCCGAGACCGAGCAGTTCTGATCCGCCGGACCTGACAGGAGCGACCCGCGATGCCCACCCCCACCAAGGGCCCCCGCCTCGGCGGCGGTCCCGCGCACGAGCGGCTGATGCTCGCCAACCTGGCCACGGCCCTGTTCGAGCACGGCCGGATCACCACGACGCACACGAAGGCCAAGCGGCTGCGGCCGCTGGCCGAGCGCCTCATCACCTCGGCCAAGCGTGGGGATCTGCACGCGCGCCGGCGGGTGCTGACCGTGGTGCGGGACAAGGGTGTGGTGCACACGCTGTTCGCCGAGATCGGCCCGCGCTTCGCCGAGCGGCCGGGCGGCTACACCCGGATCACCAAGCTGGGCCCGCGCAAGGGCGACAACGCGCCGATGGCGATGATCGAGCTGGTCGAGGGCCCCACCGTGGGCCAGCAGGCGGTCGGCGAGGCCGAGCGCGCCCGGGGAAGTCGGTTCCGGCTGCCGAGCCGCCGCTCCGCCGGCACTGCCGGGTCCGTCGCGGTGGAGCCGGCCATCGCTGGGACCGAGCCGACCACCGCCGGCACCGAGCCGACCATGGCCGGCACCGAGCCGACCACCGCCGGGCTCGTTGCGGACGACGTCCCGGCCGAGGCTGCGCCCGACGAAGTGGGCGAGCCCGTCACCACAGCGGTCCCCACCGAAGGTGACACCGACGGCATGCCGGAGCCGACCGGTCCGGCAGCCCCGGTGCCGGCGGCGGGTGACGACACCGATGCCGTGACGGAGCGGCCCGACGGCGACGATGACGAGACCGCACGAGGCGAGCCGAGCTGACCCGTCTCGCCGCCGAGCCCGTCGTCCCGAACGCGGACGACGGGCTCGTCCGTCTCCGGATCGACCTGGCCTACGACGGCACGGCGTACGCCGGTTGGGCCCGCCAGCCCGGGCAACGCACGATCCAGGCGACCGTGGAGGGGGCGCTGGCCATCGTCCTCCGGCTGCCCGAGCCTCCGGCACTGACGGTGGCGGGGCGCACCGACGCGGGCGTTCACGCCTTGGGCCAGGTCGCCCACGTGGACCTGCCCGCCGGTGTGGAGGTGGAGCGGCTGGCTGCTCGGTGCAACGGCGTACTGCCGGCCGACGTGCGCACTGCGTCGGTCCAGGTGGCGCCGGCAGGCTTCGACGCGCGGTTCTCGGTGCTCTCGCGCCGCTACGGCTACCGGGTCGCCGACCCCTCGGCGCGGCCCGACCCGCTGCGCCGCCTGGACACGCTGACCCATCCCCGCGACCTCGACGTCGAGCGGTTGCGGCTCGCCACGGCGGGCCTGCTCGGTGAGCACGACTTCGCGGCGTACTGCCGGCGACGCGAAGGCGCCGGCAGTGTGCGCCGCCTGCTCCGGCTGGACTGGGCGCGGGACGCGGACGGCGTAGTGCTGGCCCTGGTCGAGGCCGATGCCTTCTGCCGCTCGATGGTGCGGTCGCTGGTCGGCGCGCTGGTCGCGGTGGGAGAGGGCCGGCGTGAGGTCACCTGGCCGGCGGCCGTGCTGCGGTCCGGCGTACGGGACCCCGGTGCGACCGTCGCGCCCGCGCACGGGCTGACGCTGCTGAGGGTCTGCTACCCGCCGGCCGGGGAGCTGGCCGAGCGGGCTCGGGTCACTCGTAAACGACGTGACCGCGAGACCTTCGCTGGCGGAGACTGACCGCCCGTGGGCCATGTCGACGTCGCGCACCTGAGCCACGTCCTCCCGGACGGTCGGGTGCTGCTCGACGATGTCTCCTTTCGCGTCGGCGACGGCGCCAAGGTGGCACTGGTCGGCGCCAACGGCACCGGGAAGACGACCCTGCTGCGCATTCTCAGCGGGGAGCAGCGGGCCGCCGCCGGCGCCGTCACCGGAAGCGGCGGGCTGGGCGTCATGCGCCAGTTCGTCGGCTCCGTCCGCGACGACACGACGGTGCGCAACCTGCTCGTGTCGGTGGCGGCGCCGGCGGTCCGGTCAGCGGCCGAGGCGCTCGACGCGGCCGAGCTGGCGATGATGGAGCGCGACGACGACCCTACCTCGATGCGCTACGCCTCGGCGCTCGCCGACTGGGGGGACGCCGGCGGCTACACCGCCGAGGTGCTCTGGGACGTCTGCACGGTGGCCGCGCTCGGGTTGCCGTTCGAGCAGGCGCAGTACCGCGAGGTCCGCACCCTGTCCGGTGGCGAGCAGAAGCGGCTGGTCCTGGAGGCGCTGCTGCGCGGTCCGGACGAGGTGCTGTTGCTCGACGAACCGGACAACTACCTCGACGTACCGGCCAAGCGATGGCTGGAGGACGCGCTGTGCGCGACACCGAAGACCGTGCTCTACGTCTCGCACGACCGCGAGCTGCTGGCCCGTACGGCGACCCGGGTGGTCACCCTGGAGGCCCGCTCGGCGTGGACCCACGGCGGCGGCTTCGCGTCGTACGCCGAGGCCCGGCGGGCCCGGCTGGACCGCCTCGCCGAGCTGCACCGGCGCTGGGAGGAGGAGCACCAGCGGCTCATCGACCTGGTGCGGACGCTGCAGCAGCAGGCCGCGATCTCGCCGGACATGGCCTCCCGTTACAACGCGATGGTCACCCGGCTGACGAGGTTCGAGGTGGCCGGCCCGCCGCCGGAGCAGCCGAAGGAGCAGTCGGTCACCATGCGGCTGCGCGGCGGGCGCACCGGCGTGCGGGCGGTGACCTGCTCGGCGCTCGAGCTGACCGGCCTCGTCGCGCCGTTCGACCTCGAGGTGTTCTACGGCGAGCGGGTCGCGGTGCTCGGGGCCAACGGCAGCGGCAAGTCGCACTTCCTGCGGCTGCTCGCCGGCGGGCAGGTGCGCCACAGCGGCGTCGCGCGGTTGGGTGCCCGCGTCGTACCGGGGCACTTTACCCAGACCCACGACCATCCGGAGCTGCACGGCCGGACCCTTGTCGACATCCTCTGGCACGAGGCCCACGACCGCGGCAAGGCGATCTCCGTGCTGCGCCGCTACGAGCTGCACAAAGCCGCGGACTCGCGCTTCGAGACGCTCTCCGGCGGCCAGCAGGCCCGCTTCCAGATCCTGCTGCTCGAGATCGCCGGCGTCACCCTGTTGCTCCTGGACGAGCCGACCGACAACCTCGACATCGCCAGCGCGGAGGCGCTCGAGGAGGGCCTCGCGGCGTACGACGGCACGGTGCTGGCGGTGACCCACGACCGCTGGTTCGCCCGCTCCTTCGACCGGTTCCTGATCTTCGGCGGGAACGGCGCGGTACGGGAGTCCTCCCAGCCGGTGTGGGACGAGGCGCGTCCGGTCCGGTGACGGTCGCTTTGACCCTGCCGAGCGCGTGTCGGTATCCTCAACCGTCATTGTGCGCAGCGGCTCGTCCCTGCGCGTCGCCGGTCCACCGGAACGGCACCCTCGATCGAGACAGAAGCGAAGGTTCGTCCGTGCGTACGTACAGCCCCAAGCTCGGCGACGTCCGGCGGCAGTGGCATGTGATCGACGCCAGTGACATCGTCCTCGGCCGGCTGGCCAGCCAGACCGCGCGGCTGCTGCGCGGCAAGCACAAGCCGATGTACGCGCCGCACGTCGACACCGGCGACTTCGTCATCATCGTCAACGCCGCCAAGGTGGCTCTCACCGGCAACAAGCGTGAGGCCAAGATGGCCTACCGGCACTCCGGCTTCCCGGGCGGCCTGAAGGCGGTTCCGTACACCGTGCTGCTCGCCCAGCGCCCGGCGCTCGCCGTGGAGAAGGCCGTCAAGGGAATGCTGCCGCACAACACGCTGGGTCGCCAGATGCTGTCCAAGCTCAAGGTCTACGCCGGACCGAACCACCCGCACGGGGCCCAGCGCCCGCAGCCCTATCAGCTGACCCAGGTCACGCAGCAGCCCCCCGCGCCGGCCCCCGCCTCGTCAGTGCCGCCGCCGCCGTCGCCGTCGCAAGGAGATTCGTGACCGAGAGCACCGTCGTCGAGGCCCCGTCCCCCGAGGCGCCGTCCCCCGAGGTCGCCGTCGACGGTGGCGAGCCCCCCGCACGCCGTGCGGCCACGGGGCCGGCCGGCGCGACCGGCCGTCGCAAGGAGGCGATCGCCCGCGTCCGGATGGCGCCGGGCAACGGGTCGTGGACGGTCAACGGCCGCACGCTCGAGGCCTACTTCCCCAACAAGGTCCACCAGCAGCTGGTGCGGGAGCCGTTGGTGACCCTCGAGCTGGCCGACGCCTACGACGTCATCGCCAAGCTCTCCGGTGGCGGAGTGTCCGGCCAGGCCGGTGCGCTGCGCCTTGCGATCGCCAGGGCTTTGATCTCCGTGGACATCGAGAGCCGGCCGCCGCTGAAGAAGGCCGGGTTCCTGACCCGCGACCCGCGGGCCAAGGAGCGCAAGAAGTACGGGCTGAAGAAGGCGCGCAAGGCGCCTCAGTACTCCAAGCGCTGAGCCGAACGTCCCCGACATGGGACGGCTGTTCGGCACCGACGGCGTACGCGGGTTGGCAAACCGCGACCTGACCGCCGAGAGTGCCCTTGCGATCGCGGTGGCGGCGGCGCGTGTGGTGTCGTCTGTAGCCGACGCTGGTGGTGGCCGACCGCGGGCGGTCGTAGGTCGTGACCCGCGGGCATCCGGGGAGTTTCTCGAGGCGGCGGTTGTAGCGGGCCTCGCGAGCGCCGGCGTCGACGTCGTACGGCTGGGCGTCCTGCCCACCCCGGCGGTTGCGTATCTGACGGGTGCTCTCGGGGCTGGGCTCGGCGTGATGCTCTCCGCCAGCCACAACCCGATGCCCGACAACGGGATCAAGATCTTCGACGCGGGCGGCTTCAAGCTGCCGGACGCCGTCGAGGACGAGATCGAGGCCCGGCTGGGGAAAGCCTGGCCCCGGCCGATCGGTGCCGGCGTCGGCCGGGTGTACGACGACCCGTCCGCGATCGGCGGCTACGTCGAGCACCTGCTGGCTACCCTGCCCTGCCCGCTTGACGGCCTGCGCGTGGTCGTCGACTGCTCGAACGGGGCGGCGTCTGCGGTGGCACCGCAGGTGCTGCGTAAGGCGGGCGCGGACGTCGTGGCCATCGGTGCCGAGCCCGACGGGCTCAACATCAACGACGGTGTCGGGTCGACGCACCCGGAGCTGCTGGCCGCCGCCGTGTCAGAGACCGGTGCGGACGCCGGTATCGGCCACGACGGCGATGCCGACCGGTGCCTGGCCGTGGACGCCGCCGGGCGGCTCGTCGACGGGGACGCGATCCTGGCGGTGTGCGCGCTCGCCGCCCGGAGGCGGGGACGTCTCTCCGGCGATGCCGTTGTCAGCACGGTGATGGCGAACCTTGGATTCCGGCACGCGATGACCGCCGCCGGCATCCGGGTGGTCGAGACGCCGGTCGGCGACCGCTACGTCCTCGAGGCGATGCGGCGGGAGGGGATCGCCGTCGGCGGTGAGCAGTCCGGTCATGTGGTGTTCCTCGACCATGCGACGACCGGCGACGGCGTGCTGACCGCGCTACAGCTGCTCTCGGAGATGGCCGGCACTGGCCGAACGCTGGCCGAGCTCGCCTCTGTCATGACCCGGCTGCCACAGGTCCTGCTCAACGTGGCGGTCGACGACCCCGCCGCAGCTGCGGGCTCCGCGCGCCTCGCGGAGGAAGTTGCGGCGGTATCGCTGGAGCTCGGCGACGACGGCCGGGTTCTCGTCCGCGTGAGCGGCACGGAGCCTGTCGTCCGGGTGATGGTGGAGGCGACCACCGAGGACCGCGCGCAGGAGTCCGCCGATCGGTTGGCACGGGCCGTGGAGGCCGCCTCGCACTGACCGTGCCAGCCAAACCGGGATGCGGCAGCTGGTCCCGGCGGGCAGCATGCGTAGATGACTCAACCATCAAGCGGCGCAGCCAGGCACTGGCCACTGTTCGACCTCGTCCTGAGAACGCCAAGGCTGACCTTGCGGTACGTCGATGACGAGAGGGCGGCCAGCCTCATGAACCTTGCGGCTGACGGCGTTCACGACCCGGGCGTCATGCCTTTCATGACTCCATGGACGCGATCGAAGTCACCGCTCCTGGAGCGGGAGGGCATGCAGGGGTACTGGCAGGACCGAGCCACGTTGAGACCGGACGCCTGGAATCTCCCGTTCGCTGTCTACGAGGGGGACGCGCTCGCCGGTGCCCAGGACCTGCGGGCCAGTTCGTTCGCGGTCACCCGGACGGCGAGCTCTGCCTCGTGGCTGGCCCGACGCATGCATGGTCGCGGAATTGGCAAGGAGATGCGCGCTGCCGTCCTGCATCTCGCTTTCTCAGGTCTGGGGGCGGAGTTCGCTTCGTCCGGCGCATTCGTGGACAACATGCAATCCATCGGCGTCACCAAGGCGTTGGGGTACGTGGACAACGGGTGGCAGATAGAGAGTCGCGATGGGAAGCCCGTGCGCGATCTGCGGTTCCTCTTGGAACGAGCCGTGTGGGCAAGAGTCCGTCGCGACGACATCGAGATCGACGGGTTGGCTCGCTGTCTTCCCCTACTGGGAGTCACGTCAGGGACGGGCGTGCCGCAACCTGAACCTAGCCAGATCCGCTCGTGCCCCGGATGCGACACAGGCTAGGTGCAATGCCGAGGCCGGCCGGCGTACGCCGTACCCTCGACGGCATGTGCGGGATCATCGGCTACGTCGGCGAACGCCCGGCCGTCGAGGTCGTCATGGACGGCCTGCGGCGGCTGGAGTACCGGGGCTACGACAGCGCGGGCGTGGCGGTGCTCGACGGCGAGCTGGCCGTCGAGCGGCGGTCGGGCAAGCTGCGCAACCTCGAGAAGGAGGTCGCCGAGCGCCCGATGTCCGGCACAACCGGCATGGGCCACACCAGATGGGCCACCCATGGCGCGCCCACGGACCGCAATGCGCACCCGCACGGCAGCTGTGACGGTGCGGTCGCGGTCGTACACAACGGGATCATCGAGAACTTCGCCGCACTCCGGGCCGGCCTCGAGGACCGCGGCCACGAGCTCGCGAGCGACACCGACACCGAGGTCGTCGCCCACCTGATCGAGGAGCACTGGCGCGGGGACCCAGACCTCGCCGCCGCGATGCGCTCGGTCTGCCGGCAGCTCGAAGGCGCCTTCACCCTCGTGGCCATGCACCGCGACGCCCCCGGCGTCGTGGTCGGCGCCCGGCGCAACTCCCCGCTCGTCGTCGGCCGGGGGAAGGGTGAGAACTTCCTCGCCAGCGACGTCTCGGCGTTCATCGCCCACACCCGGGAGGCGGTCGAACTCGGCCAGGACCAGGTGGTCGAGCTGCGCGCCGACCGTTTCGAGGTGACCGACTTCGACGGTGCCCCGGCCACGGTGCACGACTACCACGTCGACTGGGACACCGCCGCCGCCGAGAAGGGCGGCTACCCCTACTTCATGCTCAAGGAGATCGCCGAGCAGCCCGCCGCGGTCGCCGACACGCTCCGTGGCCGGCTCGGCGAGGACGGCCAGATCCTGCTTGACGAGGTACGCCTGTCCGACCAGGACCTGCGCGACATCGACAAGGTGTTCATCGTCGCCTGCGGCACGGCCTTCTACGCCGGGCTGATCGCCAAGTACGCGATCGAGCACTGGACCCGGATCCCGTGCGAGGTGGAGATCGCGAGCGAGTTCCGCTACCGCGACCCGGTGCTCGACCGGTCCACGCTGGTCATCGCGATCAGCCAGAGCGGGGAGACGCTGGACACCCTGATGGCGGTCAAGCACGCCCGCGAGCAGAAGGCCCGCGTACTGGCCATCTGCAACACCAACGGCTCCACCATTCCCCGCGAGTCGGACGCGGTGCTCTACACCCGCGCCGGGCCGGAGGTGGCGGTCGCCGGCACGAAGACGTTCCTGGCGCAGATCACCGCCACCTACCTCGTGGCGCTCGCTCTGGCGCAGGTGCGCGGCACCATGTACGGCGACGAGGTGGCCGTACGGGTCGCCCAGCTGGAGGCGATGCCGGCTCTCGTGCAGCGGGTGCTGGACACCGCCGAGCCGGTCCGCGCGCTCGCCCGGGAGCTGGCCGCCAACCCGACCGTCCTCTTCCTGGGCCGCCACGTCGGCTACCCGGTGGCGCTCGAGGGAGCGCTCAAGCTCAAGGAGCTCGCCTACATCCACGCGGAGGGCTTCCCGGCCGGCGAGCTCAAGCATGGCCCGATCGCGCTGATCGAGGAGGGCCTCCCGGTCGTGGTCGTCGTACCGTCGCCGCTCGGCCGCAACGTCCTGCACGACAAGCTGATCTCCAACATCCAGGAGATCCGCGCCCGTGGCGCCCGGACGATCGTGATCGCCGAGGAGGGTGACGAGCACGTCACGCCGTACGCCGACGAGCTCATCCGGGTGCCGCGCACGCCGACCCTGCTCGCGCCGCTGGTCACCACCGTGCCCCTGCAGATCTTCGCCTGCGAGATCGCCCAGGCGCGCGGGCTCGACGTCGACCAGCCGCGCAACCTGGCGAAGTCCGTCACCGTCGAGTGAGCCGCCGGGTCTCAGCGCAGCTCGTCGGCGAGCAGGTCCATGAGCAGGCCGTCCCGCCAGCTGCCTGCCGGATCGCGCCAGTACCGGCGCAGCACCCCCACCGGGCGGAAGCCGACCTTCGTGTAGCACCGGATCGCCGCCGTGTTGTCGGCCGCCGGGTCGATGGTGAGCCGGTGGTGGCCCCGGTCGTTCACCAGGTGGCGCGCCATCGTGGCGACGGCGTCCGTGCCGAGCCCGCGACTGTGCCAGTCGGGGTGGAGGAAGACGTCGATCCCGGCGGAGCGGAAGTCCGGCTCGTTCTCCTCGGCGTACTGGATCATCCCGGCGACCCGACCGTCGGCCACGACGGCGTAGCGGACGGCGTCGGGGTCGTCGGTCCACGGCCAGCCGTCGCGGGCGTGCTCGGCGCCCCACCAGCGGGCCACCTCCGGCGTCTCGAGCGCTGCGCGGACCGCCGGCACGTGCTCATCCGCCAGCGGTCGCAGCACCACCCGGTCGCCTCGCAGCTCGGCCACGGCGACATCGTTCCATCGGGCGGGCCGGCGGGATGACCGTGATCGGGGTCGGCGTCGACGTGGTCGCGGTCGAGCGGCTCGACGCCGCACTGGGCCGTACGCCGGCGATCCGGGACCGGCTCTTCACGGCGGCCGAACGGGAGCTCCCGGCGTACCGGCTGGCGGGCCGATTCGCCGCCAAGGAGGCCGTCGCGAAGGCGCTCGGCGGGCCGCGGGGGCTCGCGTGGCGCGATGTTGAGGTGCTCGTGGGAGAGGGCGGCCGTCCGTCGCTGGTGGTCTCCGGCACGGTCGCGGCCGCCGCGGAGCGGCTCGGCGTACGGCGCTGGCACGTGTCCCTCAGCCACGACGCGGGGATGGCGATCGCCGTGGTGGTGGCCGAGTCGTGAGGGGCGTGCACTCGGTCGCCGCGGTGCGATCGGCGGAGGCGGCGCTGATGGCGCAGCTGCCCCCGGGTGCCCTCATGCAGCGAGCCGCCGCCGGGCTGGCCCGCCGGATCGCGGCGCTGCCCGGCCGGGTGTACGGCGCCCGGGTCGTGCTCCTCGTCGGGGGCGGCAACAACGGCGCTGACGCGATGTGGGCCGGCGCCCGGTTGGCCGGCCGAGGTGCGGCGGTCACCGCGCTCACCGTCGGTACGCCGGAAGCGGGCGCACTCGAAGTGCTGGAGCGCGCCGGTGGGCGGGCGCTGCCGGCCCGGGGCGCGGCGGCCGGTGGGTTGCTCGAGAACGCCGACGTCGTGGTCGACGGGCTGGTCGGCATCGGCGGCCGCGGCCCGTTGCGTGAGGAGGTCGCCGCCGCCGTCGAGCGGCTGGCCGGGATCGCGGCTCCGGTGGTGGCGGTCGACGTACCGAGCGGTGTGAACGCCGACTCGGGACGGGTCCAGGGACCCGTGGTGCGGGCCGCCGTGACGGTCACCTTCGGCGCCTACAAGCCCGGGCTCGTCGTCTCGCCGGGTGCGGAGTACGCCGGCCTGGTGGAGCTGGTGGATATCGGCCTGGAGCCGCACCTGCCGAGAGCCGACCTGGAGCTGCTGGACGCCGCGGACGTCGCCGCCCGGCTGCCCGTGCCGCGCGGTGAGGCGAGCAAGTACACCCGCGGGGTGCTCGGCGTGGTGGCCGGCAGCGACGCCTACCCGGGAGCGGCGGTGCTGGCCACCGGTGGCGCCGTCCGTGCCGGGGCCGGCATGGTGCGCTACGCCGGTCCGCCACGCGCCGCGGAGCAGGTGCGGTCCCGCTGGCCGGAGGCCGTGGTGACCGTGGTGCCGGCAGGAGCGTCGGGCAGCGCCGCGGACCCCGCCGCGGTGCTCGCCGTCGGTCGGGTCCAGGCCTGGGTGATCGGCCCGGGGCTCGGCACGGACGACGACGCGGCCGCGGTCGTCGAGGCGGTGCTGGCCACCGACGTGCCCGTGCTCGTCGACGCGGACGGCCTCACCGTGCTGGCAGAGCACCGGAAGTGGCTGGAACGGCGTACGGCGCCGACGCTGCTGACCCCCCATGCCGGTGAGTTCGCCCGGCTGATGGGTGGCGACCGGGTGGACGTGGAGGCCGACCGGCTTGCGGCGGCCCGACGGGCGGCCGGGGAGCTCGGGACGACCCTGCTGCTCAAGGGGACCACCACGGTGGTTGCCGATCCCGACGGCCGAGCCCGCGTCAACTCGACCGGCTCGGCCTGGCTGGCAACCGCCGGCAGCGGTGACGTGCTGTCCGGGGCAGCGGGCGGGCTGCTGGCCGGCGGGCTCTCCACGCTGGACGCCGGCTCGTGCGGCGCCTTCCTGCACGGGCTGGCCGGCCTGCTCGCTGCCACCGGCGCCGGCGGTGCGCAGGCCCCGATCGCCGCGGCCGACCTGTTAGCGTCGTGGGGCGACGCTGAACGCGCCGTGCGCGCGCGCCCCTGACCCGCCGGGAGTCCGCCCGTGACCGTCGCCGCGTTGCCCGCCGAGGCCGTCGTCGACCTGGGCGCCATCCGGGACAACGTCCGGGCGCTGCGCTCCGCCGCGCCGAGCTCGCAGCTGCTCGCCGTCGTCAAGGCCGACGGCTACGGCCACGGCATGCTGCCGGTGGCACGGGCCGCGCTGGCGGGTGGTGCCGACTGGCTCGGCGTCGCCTTTCTGACCGAGGCGCTGGCCCTGCGCGCGGCCGGGATCTCTGCACCGCTGCTCGCCTGGCTGGTCGGGCCGGCGGAGCCGATCGCACCGGCCGTGGCCGCCGGCGTGGACATCGGCGTCAACGCCGGCTGGGGGCTCGAGGGGGCGGTCGACGCCGCCCGTCAGACCGGCACCGAGGCCCGCGTGCACCTCAAGGTCGACACCGGGCTGAGCCGCGGCGGCGCGACCGCCGAGGACTGGCCGGACCTGGTCGCCCGGGCGGCGAAGGCGGCGGCAGACGGCAGCGTCCGGGTCGTCGGCATCTGGTCGCACTTCGCGTACGCCGACGCGCCCGGGCACCCCACCGTGGCCGGTCAGCTCGCGGCGTACCGGGACGCGCTGGAGATCGCGGAGCGGGCCGGCGTACGGCCGGAGATCCGGCACCTGGCCAACTCGGCCGCCACGCTGACCTCGCCCGACGCGCACTTCGACCTGGTCCGGCCGGGGCTCGCGGTCTACGGGCTCTCCCCGGTGCCGGCGGTCGGGGCACCGGAGCGCTTCGGGCTGCGGCCGGCCATGACGCTCACCTCCACGGTGGCGCTCTCCAAGTCGGTGCCGGCCGGCTCCGGCGTCTCCTACGGCCACCGCTACATCACCGACCGCCGCACCCGGCTGGCACTGGTGCCGCTCGGCTACGCCGACGGGGTGCCGCGCAACGCCACCAACACCGGCGAGGTGCTGGTCGGTGGCCACCGCCGGCGCATCAGCGGCACGGTCTGCATGGACCAGTTCGTCGTCGACGTGGGGGACGACGAGGTCGACGCGGGCGACGAGGTCCTGCTGTTCGGCCCCGGCGAGCGCGGCGAGCCCACGGCCCAGGACTGGGCGGACGCCACCGGCACGATCTCCTACGAGATCGTCACCCGGATCGGTGCCCGGGTGCCGCGGCGGTACGTCGGGCTGCCCGAGTGAGGAGGGCCGCCCTCCTCGGCGGGATCGCCGGGGTGGTGGCGGCCGGCGCGGCCGTCGGGCTGGCGGTCGAGCGCTATGCCGTGGGCCGGACCCGGCTGCGGCCGGACCCGGCGGCGGACGAGCCGCTCGGCGAGCTGGCCGGCGCCATGCGGACCGTGCCGGCCGAGGACGGCGTACCGCTGCACGTGGAGGAGGTCGGCAGCGGACCGCTGACGGTGCTGTTCGTGCACGGCTACGTGCTGGACCGCCGCTGCTGGCACTACCAGTGGCGGGACCTGCGCGACCTCGGCCGGCTGGTCGTCTTCGACCAGCGCAGCCACGGACTGTCCGGCCGCGGCCCGCGGGCAGCCGCCACGATCGACCAGCTCGGGCGCGACCTGCTCGCCCTCCTGGACGCCGTAGCGCCGGACGGCCCGACGATTCTTGTCGGTCACTCCATGGGCGGCATGGCAATCATGGCGCTGGCCGACCAGCGGCCGGATCTCTTCGGCGCCCGGGTGGCCGGCGTCGCATTGATCAGTACGGCGACCGGCCGGCTCTCGGAGGTCACCCTGGGGATGCCGGTGATGGTAAGCCGCGTGCTGCGCTCTGCCACGCCGGTTGCGGTCAAGGTGGTCGAGCGCCGCGCGGACCTGGTGGAGCGTGGGCGGCGGGTCGGCGGCGACGTCGCCTTCCTGCTCACCCGTTGGTACTCCTTCGGCAAGGACGTGAGCCCGTCGCTGGTCGCCTTCGTGGAGCGGATGATCGCCGGCGTACGGGTCGAGGTGATGACGGAGTTCCTGCCGACGCTGCTGGAGCACGACAAGTCGGCGGCGCTGGAGCCGCTGCTCGGCGTACCGACGCTCGTGCTGACCGGCGGCCTCGACAAGCAGACCCCCGTCGGGCACAGCCGGGACATCGTCGCCGCGCTCCCGGGCGCGGAGCTGGTGGTGCTGCCGGGTGCCGGTCACCTGGTGATGCTGGAGCGGCCGCAGGAGGTCAACGCGGCGCTGCGAGGCCTGGTACGCCGGGCCACGGCGCCCGCCGTGGAGCAGCGGCCGGCATGACGGCGCAACCTGCCGGCGCCGCCGTGCGGGTGGCGGCGGCCGGCGCGCGGAATGTCGCCGAGCTGGCCAGGCTGGCCGCCGGCTGCATCGCCTGCCCGGAGCTGGCGGCCGGGCGCACAGTCGTCGTGGTGCGCTCGGGTCCGCCGGCGGCCGACGTACTCCTGCTGGGAGAGGCGCCGGGCGCCGATGAAGACCGGACCGGCACGCCGTTCGTGGGACGCGCCGGCCAGCTGCTCGACGGGCTGCTGGCCGAGGCCGGGCTGCCGAGGTCGACGGTGGCGGTGGCCAACGTCGTGCAGTGCCGACCGCCGGGGAACCGGCCGCCGAAGTCCGCCGAGGTGGCCCGCTGCGCCGGCTGGCTGGACCGGCATCTCGAGCTGGTCGACCCGCGGCTCGTGGTCACGCTCGGCCGGACGGCCACCGCGTGGGTGCTCGGCCCGCGCGTCCGCCTCGCCGAGGTGCGCGGACGCGAGCAACCGTTCCGCGGCCGCCTGCTGCTGCCCACCTACCACCCGTCGGCCGCCCTGCGGTTCGGTCCGAACGCCGCACCCCGGGCGGCGCTGGCGGCGGACCTCTCCCGAGCCGCGGCTCTGGCCCGACCGCGGACGGCTCGGTGATGCTGGTCGTGTCCACCGCCGAGGACATGCGGCGGCTCGGCGTACGGCTGGCGGGCCTCCTGCGCGCCGGTGACCTGCTGCTGCTCACCGGCGACCTGGGCGCGGGCAAGACCACGCTGGCCAAGGGCATCGCCGCCGGGCTCGGTACGCCGGGACCGGTGCTGTCGCCGACGTTCGTGGTGGCGCGGCTGCACGCCGGTGGCCGGCTGCCGCTGCTGCACGTGGACGCCTACCGGCTCCGCGACCTGGCAGAGGTCGACGACCTCGATCTCGACGCGGATGTCGAGGACGCGGTGACCGTCGTCGAATGGGGGGAGGGCCGGGCCGAGCAGCTCGCTGCGGACCGGCTGCAGCTGCGCATCGAGCGGTCGGAGGCCGCGGACGACGAGACCCGGACCGTCACCGTCGTGCCCGTGGGCGACCGCTGGCACGGGCTTGCGGCGGACCTGTCCGCCTGAAGCCTGGGCAGCGGCCGATCGGTGGGGGAGGATCCGGAGAGGTCCTTCGGTGGAGGTCGGCAATGAGCCTGTCGGTCGCGAGCATCCTGGCGGAGTCCGCGCACCGCTACCCCGACGCTCGGGCGGTGGTGCTGGGCGAGTCGTCGGTGACCTACGCGCAGCTGTGGGAAGGCGCCTGCCGGTACGCCGCCGTGCTGCGCGCCCGCGGCATCCGGCCCGGCGACCCGGTCGCCCTGCTGCTGCCCAACGTGCCGGACTTCCCGCGGGCCTACTACGCCGTACTGGCGCTGGGTGGGGTCGTCGTACCGGTGCACGCGTTGCTCACCGCGGCGGACATCGGCTACCTGCTCACCGACTCCGGCGCAAAGCTGCTGATCTGCGCCGGGCCGCTGCTCGGCACCGGCGCCAAGGGCGCAGAGCTGGCCGGCGTACCGGTGCTCGGGGTGCTCGAGGAGGGTGACGCGACGGTGGAGCGGCTGGATGTTCTGGCGGCCGACGTGGCGCCGGTGGAGACCTACGTCGAGCGGCAGCCGACCGATGACGCGGTGATCCTTTACACCTCCGGCACGACCGGCCGGCCCAAGGGCGCGGTGCTCAGCTCGCTCAACCTGGTGCTGAACGCAGCGATCACGGTCACCGACGTGACCGAGATGACGCCGGACGACGTGATCCTGGGGTGCCTGCCGCTGTTCCACTCCTTCGGCCAGACCTGCGCGATGAACGCCGGCTTTCGCGCCGGAGCCACCCTCGTGCTGATGCCGCGCTTCGACGGCGCCACGGCGCTGGACCTGATGATGCGGCACCGGGTGACGATCTTCGAGGGCGTCCCGACGATGTACTTCGGTTTGCTGGAGGCGGCGCGCACCGACGAGCGGCGACCGCGGCTGAAGGTGGCCTGCTCCGGCGGGGCTGCGCTGCCGGTCGCGGCGCTGGAGGCGTTCCGCGACGTCTTCGGCGCGGAGATCGCCGAAGGCTACGGACTGTCGGAGACCTCGCCGGTCGCGACGTTCAACCAGCGGGTGTACGGGCGCAAGCCGGGCACGGTCGGCCGGCCCATCTGGGGCGTCGACGTGACGATCGCCAGCGCGGACGTCGAGGACCGCATCGAGCCGCTGCCGATGGGTGAGATCGGCGAGGTGGTGATCCGCGGTCACAACGTGATGAGCCGCTACCACGACAACCCGGAGGCGAGCGCGGCCGCGATCGTGGACGGCTGGTTCCGCTCAGGAGATCTCGGGACGCTGGACGACGACGGGTTCCTGACGATCGTCGACCGCAAGAAGGACATGGTGCTGCGTGGCGGCTACAACGTCTACCCGCGCGAGATCGAGGAGATGCTGATCCGCCACCCGGCCGTCGCCCAGGTGGCGGTCATCCCGATCCCCGACGAGCGGTACGGCGAGGAGATCTGCGCGGTGGTCGTGCGGGACAGTTCGGTGGCCGACCGCGACGCCCAGGAGCTGCGCGCCGAGTTGCTGGGGTGGGGCAAGGAACAGCTGGCGGCGCACAAGTACCCGCGTCGGGTGGACTTCGTCGACGCCCTGCCGCTCGGCCCTTCCGGCAAGGTGCTCAAGCGCGAGCTGGTGGCGGCGTACCGCGAATAGGAAGGGAGTCGTCGAGCTGCCGGACGGCCCGATGTCGGGCTCGGCTGACTACCCGCCAATCGCCCCCGGGGAGGTGCGACAGCTCGTACGATGGCCTTGTCAGACTCTGACGCCAAACAGCGCATCGGCACCGAGGTCACACTCCCGGAGGTGGACCCTCCGGCTCGTTCTCGGCAGGTCGTGCCGGTCCATCGGAGGTACTCGTGGGATCTCGATTCATCGCTCGACCGCTCGCGGTGCTGGCCGGCGTGCTCTTGGTCGGCACACTCACCACTTTGCCGGCTCAGGCAGCGACGCGGGACTGGGGGCCCCTCTACGTCTCCATACCTCGCGGGGACCGGCAGGCCGAGGCGTCCGGCACCGCTGGCTGGCGGGACGGCCAGCCGTACGTGTGGGCACGGTTCCGCGACTACAACGGGACCGGTGACAACGACCTGACCTTCGTGCAGGCCGCGTTCTACAAGTACGAGAGCTGGGTCTGCGGCCCGAACGGGTTCAGGTGCTACGGCTACCGACTGCAGGACACGAAGCGGACCGCCGCAATGACGTACGACACCAAGTGGCACACCAACGTGGTGCGGCTGGGTCACCAGGCGACCGGCTCATGGAAGGTCCGCGCTCGTATATGCGACCAGGACCAGCTCACGAAGCACCTACAGTGTTCCCCCTGGACGCGCTACATGCGGGTGCACTGACCGGCGACGCGCGCAGGATCCGGATCGATCGGTGTACTCGTAACGCTCTCGCCTCATAGGTGCTGGCCCGGCAGCTGGTGGATCGGTTGCCGATGCGCTTCCGCCCGGGAACGCTCTCCCCGGTGACTTCCGACAGCGGCGAGGTGGAGTTCATCCGAGGTGCGTGGTGGACGGGGCACCAGGCGCGGCGCCACAATAGTGGCCATGAGCACTGAATCTCTGCGCACTGTCCGAGATCATCTCTCCGAACTGGTTGATCGCGTGGAGGGGGATCACGAGCGGATCATCGTTACGCGCAACGGCCGCGTCGCCGCGGTACTGATCAGCCCGCAGGACCTGGCCCAGCTGGAGGAGACCATCGACGTCCTGAGCAGCCCGGACGCGCTGGCAGACATCCGCGAGGCCGACCAGGCCTACTCCCGGGGTGACGTGGTCCGCGGGGTCGAGGCTGTGCGCCTGTTCCGTCGGTGATCTCCGGGCCAGAATACGAGATCGTCCTGACACCTCCCGCCCGCCGCGCCTTGACCGACGCTCTCCCGGAGGTCGTCGCCGCAGCGGCGATCGAGTTCCTGACGGGAGCACTCGTCCAGCAGCCGTACCGCGTCGGGAAACCACTGCGCCAGGACCTCACCGGTGTCTGGTCCGCCCGCCGAGGTACCTACCGCGTCCTGTACCGCATCCGCGACGACCTCCGGGAGGTCGTCGCCCTCCGCATCGAGCATCGCCGTGACGCCTACCGACCCATGTAGGCACGCCCCGGCAGACGTACTGGCGGCGCCTTAGACCGGCGGGTGCTCCTGCGCGCCCTCGACACCGCGACGCCGGCCATCGAACGGGTACTGCGGGTGCCGGGCCGGCGTGCTGACTGCGATCGCGGTCGGTTACGGCCCGGTCCCTTTGGCGTGGTGACCGCCACGACGATGTCACACGCGCTGAACAATCCGTCGTCCGGCGTGTGCTCGCTCGATGTCATCGCGGCCGATGCGGAGCCGGGCGGGGAGTTCGTCGTGGCGACCGATGCCCGCCGGCGCCAGAGCAACTGGGCGGGAGCAGGCAATCACTGAGCCCCTCCTTCCAACCTCGGCCCGGGCCTGGCGAGTGCTAGCATTGCTAGCGACTTTGGAGGTTGTCAGCCATGGCCGCAGTGAGTATCCGAGGTCTCGACGAGCACGTGAGGGAGCGGCTGCGTGTTAGGGCGGCTCGCCACGGGCGGTCGATGGAGGCGGAGATGCGGGTCATCCTGGAGGAGGCGGTGAGTGAGCCGACCACGTCGGGGGGCTTGTTCAACATGCTGCTGGACCGTTTCGGCCACCTCGGTGGGGTCGAGCTCGATCTACCGCCGCGGACGACCCCGACTCGGCCGGCGGACCTGCCGACATGATCGTCGTCGACACCAACGTCACATCTGAGCTGATGAGGCCCTCACCGTCGCCGGTCGTCGCGGCGTGGGTCCGGGGCCACAGCGCCACCGAGTTGTACACCACGTCGATCACGCTGGCGGAGGTCCGCTACGGCATCGAGCGGTTGCCGGACAGCCGCAGAAAGGACCTGCTGATCACCACCGCGGAGGAGGCATTCTCCGCCTTTACCGACCATGTCCTGCCTTTCGACGCGGCAGCGGCGGTGGAGTACGCCGGGATCGTCAGCCACCGTGAGCGTGCCGGAACGCCGATCGACGGCTTCGATGCACAGATCGCCTCCATCTGTCGGACGCACAACGCGACTCTGGCGACCCGCAACGTCAAGGACTTCGAGAACGCAGGCATCGTCGTGATCGATCCGTGGCAGGCACCCCCATGAACGCCCCAGCTGTGGCGGGCGATGAGTGGGCTCCGGCCCCTCGTCGCCTTGATCCAAGTCCTCGGCGGCTGGGCCAGAGTTCTACCTCAGGTCGGCGGCCACCTGCGCCACCGACTTCTTGGGCAAGGTCCTGGTTCATGCCACTGATGCCGGTCGCGTGGCGGGAGGGCTTTCGTGGACGGTGTCCACCACGGCAACAAGCGCACCCCCCGGTCCGACGTCATGTGGGGCCCAGGAGGAAGGGCGTACGTCTACTTGATCTACGGCAGATGGCACCAGTTCGCCGCGGTCGTCAACCACGAGAACGTTCCGGACGTGGTCTTCATTCGTGGAGTCGTGCCGGTCGAGGGCGCCGACCTCATGGCGGCGAACTGGGACGAGCCCCGTGACCACGGCGCTCTGGCCAACTCACCTGGCAAGCTCTGCGGGTCGCTCGGGATCGCCACCGAGCACTACGGCGTCGACTGTGCGGTCACGAGCTCTTCCTGGAGGATCGAGGCCTGAGCGTCCCTCCGGATGCGGTTCAGACGTCGAAGCGAGTCGGGATCAGCCGCCGGCGCGACGGTCACGACGCGCCGCTGCGTCACTACCTTCGGCCCGCCGACGCGGCTGCACTGCTCAGCAGCCAAGGCTGACGCGGCGTTCGACGCGTGCCTGAGCCGGGATGCGTTCGCTCCAGGCGCGAGTTGGCCGGCGCTTACGCTCGACTGGTGCTGCTGCTCGCCTTCGACACGGCCACGCCGGCGGTCACGGTGGCCGTCCTGGACGGCGCTGCGGTGCTGGCAGAGTCGACCGTCGTCGACGCGCGCCGGCACGGTGAGCTGCTGGCGCCCGGAATCCAGCGGGTGCTGAGCGACGCCGGCGCGACGATGCACGAGCTGACCGCCGTCGCCGTCGGTCTGGGTCCCGGCCCCTACACCGGTCTCCGGGTCGGCGTGGTCACCGCCGCCGCGATGGCGCACGCGCTCGGCATTCCGGCGTATGGGGTGTGCTCGCTCGATGTCATCGCGGCAGGCGCGGACGGGGGCGAGAAGTTCCTCGTGGCGACCGACGCCCGCCGCCGGGAGGTCTACTGGGCGGCGTACGACGAGCAGGGGCGCCGCCGGGACGGTCCGCAGGTGAGCCGACCCGTCGATGTGCCGGTCGCCGGGCGGCGGGTGGAGGGCCCGGCCGTCGAGCTCTACGGCGAGCTGCTCGGCTGGCGGACCGGACCGGCCGGCTACCCGCGGGCGGCCGAGCTGGCGCGACTGGTGGCGCACCGGGCGGCGCGCGGCGACGCCGGTGACACGCTCACCCCGCTGTACCTGCGCCGGCCGGACGCCGTCGAGCGGGCGGCGGTGACATCCGCGTGACCGTCGAGCTGCGGCCGATGCGGTGGTGGGACGTCGAGGCGCTGATGCCGCTGGAGCAGGAGCTGTTCGCCCCGGAATGCTGGTCGGCGTCGCTCTTCTGGTCCGAGCTGGCCCAGGCCGACACCCGCCACTACCTCGTCGCCGAGGAGGCGGGGGAGATCGTGGGCTACGCCGGCCTGTGCGTCTACCCCGACGAGGCCTACGTCCAGACGCTCGGCGTACGCCGGTCCGACCAGGGCCGCGGGATCGGCGCCGGCCTGTTGATGGCGCTGCTGGCCGAGGCGGCCCGCCGCGGCCGCGACGTGGTCGGGCTCGAGGTCCGAGCCGACAACGACCCGGCGCAGGCCCTCTACGCCCGGTTCGGCTTCACGCCGGTGGGCCGGCGTCGCGGCTACTACCAGCCCAGCGGCACCGACGCGGTGGTGATGATGCTGCGCGGCGTACGCCGGCGGGTCGAGCGGGCCGGATGAGCACCGCCCCGCTGGTACTCGGCATCGAGACCTCCTGCGACGAGACCGGCGTGGGCATCGTCCGCGGCGCGACGCTGCTCGCCGACGCGGTGGCCAGCAGCGTGGACGAGCACGCCCGGTTCGGCGGGGTGGTGCCGGAGGTCGCCAGCCGGGCGCACGTCGAGGCGATGGTGCCCACGGTCGCCCGCGCCCTGGCGACCGCCGCCGTGCGCCTGACCGACCTGGACGCCATCGCGGTCACCGCGGGCCCGGGCCTGGCCGGCGCGCTGCTCACCGGCGTCGCGGCGGCCAAGGGCTACGCGCTGGCGCTGGGCAAGCCGCTGTACGGCGTCAACCACCTCGCCGCCCACGTCGCGGTCGACGAGCTGGAGCACGGCCCGCTGCCGCAGCCCTGCGTGGCACTGCTCGTCTCAGGAGGGCACTCGTCGCTGGTGCTGGTGCGCGACCTCGTCGGCGACCTCGAGCCGATCGGCTCGACGGTGGACGACGCAGCGGGGGAGGCGTTCGACAAGGTGGCACGGCTGCTCGGCCTGCGCTTCCCCGGTGGTCCCGAGATCGACCGGGCGGCCCGCGCCGGAGACCCCGGCGCGATCGCCTTCCCCCGCGGCATGGCGAGGAGCGACTCCTTCGACTTCTCCTTCTCCGGCCTGAAGACCGCGGTGGCCCGCGACGTGGAGGCGAGGCGACGCGCAGGTACGCCGGTGCCGGTTGCGGATGTAGCCGCGTCGTTCCAGGAGGCGGTGGCCGACGTGCTGACGGCCAAGGCGGTGGCCGCCTGCCGGGCGCTCGGTGTCGACCACCTGCTGCTCGCCGGGGGGGTGGCGGCCAACACGCGGCTCACCGCGCTCGCCGCCCATCGCTGCGCGGCGGCCGGCGTACGGCTCCGGGTGCCGCGCCCCTCGCTGTGCACCGACAACGGCGCGATGGTGGCGGCCCTGGGCTCGCGGCTGGTCGCAGCCGGCGTACCCCCCTCTCCGCTGGACCTGCCGGCCGACCCCGGGCTGGCGCTCGCCGGCGGCGGCGGGTGACCGGCTTCGCGCTTCTTGCCCTCTCGGCGGTGCTGCTCGTCGCCGGCGCGGAGCTGTTCGTGGACAACGCAGCCGGTGCGGCCCGCCGGCTCGGCGTCACCGTGTTCGCGATCGGCTTGCTGCTCGCCGGCGCCGAGCCGGAGGAGATGGTGACGGCGGTGCTGGCCTCGCTGGCCGACCGCCCCGGCCTCGCGGTCGGCGACGCGATCGGCGCGAACGTCACGATGCTGACCCTCACCCTGGGCCTCGCGGCGGTGATCCGGCCGGTGCCGTTCGGTCGCCGGGTGCGCTCCTACGCCGTGCTGGCCGCCGCCGCCGGCGTCTTCGCGGTGCTCGCCCTCGCCGGCGGCCGGGTGAGCCGGCTGGAGGGTGGGCTGCTCCTGGCGGCGTACGCCGGGCTGGTCGCGGTCATCTGGCGCCGCGAGCGCGAGCCCCCGCTGATCGGCGAGCTGGCCGAGCTGGCCGAGGACGGTGGGCAGGAGGACGGTGGCCGCGCCCGCTCGCCGCAGGTGTCGCTGCTGCTCGCCCTGCTGGGACTCGTCGTCATGACCGCCGGGGGCCGGGCGGCGGTCGCCGGCGCCATCCGGGTCGTCGACCTGCTGCACGCCTCCGACGGCGCGGTCGGGCTGACCTTCCTGGCGCTGGCGACGACGGCGGAGCTGTTCGCGCTGGTCTTCGCCGCCGTCCGGCGGGGTGCCACCGAGATCGCGGTGGCGGGCGTGGTCGGCTCCGCGGCCTACAACGCGACGGCGACCCTGGGCGCCGCCGCCTTGGTCCGTCCGCTGGCCGCGGCGGACCTGCTGGGTCCGGCGGCCCTCGCCGCTGGACTGCCGCTGGCCGTCGTGGGGCTCACCCGCCGGGGGGCGCTGGGACGGGCCGCCGGCCTGCTGCTGCTCGCCGCCTATGCGGCGTACGTCGTCGTCGTCCTGCGTTGACACCCGATTTCGCAAGCTGGCACTCGGCGCGCTAGAGTGCCAACCGCCAGGAGACGGCGGCCGGCACCGCGACGGCGACCGCCGCTCCCCAACAGTCCACGACATCAGGTTCTTTCGAAAGGGAGTCCACGTGACGACCGCCACCATGAACAAGGTAGCCATCAAGCCGCTCGAGGACCGGATCGTCGTCCAGGCCAACGAGGCCGAGACCACGACCGCATCCGGAATCGTGATCCCCGACACCGCCAAGGAGAAGCCGCAGGAGGGCACCGTGATCGCGGTCGGCCCCGGCCGCTTCGAGGACGGCGCCCGGGTGCCGCTGGACGTCTCCGTCGGCGACACCGTCATCTACAGCAAGTACGGCGGCACCGAGGTCAAGTACGCCGGTGAGGACTACCTCGTGCTCTCCGCCCGCGACGTCCTCGCGATCGTCGAGAAGTAAGACCCCACTCGCTTTCGAGGACACTCGCCCCGGGCGCCCGTCGTACGGGTTCCCGGGGCGACGTGTCGGACAGGACCAGACGAACCTCTGATGGCAAAGATCCTGCAGTTCTCCGCCGACGCCCGCCACTCGCTCGAGCACGGGGTCGACGCCCTGGCCGACGTGGTCAAGGCGACGCTCGGCCCGCGCGGACGCAACGTCGTGCTGGACAAGAAGTTCGGCGCGCCGACCATCACCAACGACGGCGTCACCATCGCCCGGGAGGTGGAGCTCGCCGACCCGCACGAGAACCTCGGCGCCCAGCTGGCCAAGGAGGTCGCGACCAAGACCAACGACGTGGCCGGCGACGGTACGACGACCGCCACGGTGCTGGCCCAGGCCATGGTTCACGAGGGCCTGCGCAACGTCGCCGCCGGCGCCGCGCCGACCGCGCTCAAGGCGGGCATCGAGCGCGCCGTGCAACGGGTCGGCGACGAGCTGCTCGCCCGCGCCCAGGAAATCGAGACGCAGGAGGAGATGGCGCACGTCGCGTCGATCTCCGCTCAGGACCGGGCGATCGGTGAGCTGATCGCCGAGGCGATGAGCAAGGTCGGCAAGGACGGCGTCATCACCGTGGAGGAGTCGACGTCCACGGGCCTCGAGCTCGAGTTCACCGAGGGCCTGCGCTTCGACAAGGGCTACATCTCGCCCTACTTCGTCACCGACGCCGAGCGCATGGAGTCGGTGCTCGACGACCCCTTCGTGCTGGTCCACACCGGCAAGATCTCCAGTGTGGCGGAGCTGCTGCCGTTGGTGGAGAAGGTCCTGCAGGGGGGCCGGCCGTTGCTCATCGTGGCCGAGGACGTCGACGGCGAGGCGCTCTCGACGCTGGTCGTGAACAAGATCCGCGGCACCTTCACCGCCGTGGCGGTCAAGGCACCCGGCTTCGGTGACCGGCGCAAGGCGATGCTGCAGGACATCGCGATCCTGACCGGGGCGCAGGTCGTCAGCCCCGACGTGGGTCTCAAGCTCGACTCGGTGGGACTGGAGGTGCTCGGGCGCGCCCGCCGGGTCACCGTGACCAAGGACGACACGACGATCGTGGACGGCGCCGGCGACGCGGCCGGGATCGCCGAGCGGGTCCGCCAGATCCGGGCCGAGATCGAAGCGAGCGACTCCGACTGGGACCGCGAGAAGCTGCAGGAGCGGCTGGCCAAGCTGGCCGGCGGCGTCGGCGTGATCCGGGTCGGCGCGGCCACCGAGGTGGAGCTCAAGGAGCGCAAGCACCGGCTCGAAGACGCCATCTCGGCGACCCGTGCGGCGGTCGAGGAGGGCATCATCCCCGGCGGCGGCAGCGCGTTGGTCCAGGCCGCGCAGACGCTGGCCGACGGCGCGGGTGCCACGGGTGACGAGGCCACCGGTGTGGCGATCGTGCGGCGTGCGCTGGACGCACCGCTGCGCTGGATCGCCGCCAACGCCGGCTACGAGGGCATGGTCGTGGTGGCCAAGGTGCGCGAGCTCCCCGCCGGGTCCGGCTTCGACGCCGTGACCGGGCAGTACGGCGACCTGCTGGCCGCGGGCGTGCTGGACCCGGTCAAGGTGACCCGCTCAGCCCTGCAGAACGCGGCCTCGATCGCGGCGCTGCTGCTCACCACCGAGACGCTCATCGTGGACAAGCCCAAGGAGGAGGCCGGGGCCGCCGGGGCCGGTTCCGGCGGGCACGGGCACTCGCACGGCCCGGGCTTCTGATCTTCTCGTGAGCCAAGGGGCCCGGCACCGCATCGGTGTCGGGCCCCTCGGCGTACCGCCCCCGGACGGGGTCCCGGCCCGGGGGACGCCTCAGGCCGGCAACGACTGCACCCGATGCCGGCGCGGCGAACGGGCCAGCATCTCCTCCCGCTCCGCCTCGGACAGGCCGCCCCAGACGCCGTAGGGCTCGCGGGAGCGCAACGCGTGCGTCGCGCACTGCTGGATGACGGGGCAGCGTGCGCACAGGGCCTTGGCGGCCAGCTCGCGGGCGACCCGGGCCGGGCCGCGCTCACCCTCCGGATGGAAGAACAGGCTGGAGTCGGCACCCCGGCACGCACCGTGCAGCTGCCACTCCCAGAGGTCGGCCGTCGGCCCGGGCAGGTAGCGGATGTCGGTCATGCCAGCTCCTCATCTTGTACCCGCCAGCATATCGCGCCATAAGTTGTTCAACACAGCCAGTTGGTCAGTATCGGCTCCCCCGGTTGTCGGCCGACGATCTCCGCCGCAGAATCGGTGCCGGGGCCGCTTGTCCTGGCGTGCCATCTGGACCGGAGGCGTCGTGGAGGAGCCAGCGCTCGCGGTTGCTGCGCTTGCGCGACGCCTTGGTGTGGCGCCGGCCACCCTGCGCACCTGGGACCGGCGCTACGGTCTGGGGCCCAGTGCACACTCCCCCGGCGCGCACCGCCGCTACTCCCCGGCGGACGTGGCCCGGCTGGAGGCCATGCGGCGGCTGACCCTGCAGGGCGTTCCGCCGGCCGACGCCGCCCGGCTGGCGCTGGAGACAGGGCGCCGGGGCGCCGAAGGGGCAGCCCGGCGGGCTCCTGAGCCCCGATCGGCCGGATCCGGTGGACGGGTGCTCGGCATTCCGGAGGCGCCGGCCGACGTCCGCGGGCTGGGGCGCGCAGCGATGGCACTCGATGCCGCCACCGTGACCACCCAGCTGGGGCACGCCGTCGCGACCAGGGGGGTCACCGCCACGTGGGAGTCGCTGCTGCGTCCGGTACTCAGTGCGGTAGGCGACCGGTGGGCGGCGACCGGTGACGGCGTGGACGTCGAGCATCTGCTCTCGCAGTGCGCCAGCGCGGTCTTTCGGGAACGCGCCGGCCGGCCGACCGATCCGGCGAACCCACGGCCGGTGGTCCTGGCCTGTGTCGCCGGTGAGCTGCACAGCCTGCCGCTGGACGCGCTGGCCGCCGCGCTGGCGGAGTCCGGCATCGCCACCCATGTGCTCGGCGCCGCCGTTCCCGCCCGCGGCATGATCTCGGCCGTACGCCGCATCGGCCCGGCGGCGGTGTTCCTGTGGTCCCAGCTGCCCGCCACCGCGAACCCCGCCCAGCTGTCCGCCGTCCCGGTCACCCGGCCGTCGGTCACCGTGATCGCCGGTGGGCCGGGGTGGGGAGTCGACCGGTTGCCCCGTCGGGTCCAGCATGCGCCCGACCTGAGCACCGCGGTCCGGTTGGTTGGACGTGCCGCCGCCGGCTGACGGACGGCTGGCGCGATCTCCGGCCAGCTGCTCACCTTCGCCGGTCGGAGTGCCGATGCCTATGAGGTGCCCCCCTCCACTCGCCGCGGGGAACGCGTGACCAGCGTCATGGTCTGCGACGACTCCCGTGCCGTCCGCGAGGAGCTGCGCGCCGTCCTGGCCGGCGTATCCGGCGTCGATCGGGTGGAGACCGCGGCGAGCGGCGAGGAGGTGCTGGTCCGCTACCCGGGCGAGCGGCCCGACCTGGTGCTGATGGCCATGCAGATGCCGGGCATCAGCGGGCTGGAGGCGACCCGTCGGCTGGTGCGGCGGCACCCCGACGCCAACGTGGTCATGCTGACCGAGACCGGCGACAGGAACAGCGTCGGCATGGCGGTCTCCGGCGGTGCCCGCGGCTACCTGGTCAAGGACGCGTCGCACGAGGAGCTGTGCGCCGCCGTGGCTCATGCCCTTGTCGGTCCGGAGCTGCGCCGGTCGGCGCTGCGGTCGGCCAGCCGCACTCGCGACGCCGAGCCGCCCACACTCACCGAGCGCGAGCTGCAGGTCCTGCGCGGGATGAGCCAGGGCAAGAGCAACGGCGCGATCGGGCGTGAGCTGTTCGTCTCGGAGGACACCGTGAAGACCCACGCGCAGCGGCTCTTCCGCAAGCTGGGGGTCAACGACCGCGCCAACGCGGTCGCCCTGGGGTTCCGCTTCCGGCTGGTCCGCTAGCCGCGGTCAGCCGGTCGAGCTCTCCCGCTCGTCGTCCTCGACCTCGTCCAGGATCGCGTCAGCGAACCCGCGCGCATAGTCCCAGCTCACGTACTGCGTCGGGTCCGGGCTGAAAGCCGGCTCGTGCACGCGGGTCTGCCCCACGTCGAGCAGGTGCCGCAGGTTGCCGTGCAGCAGCTCCCAGCTGAAGTAGTGCGGCTCCCGGCAGTCCTCGCAGTCGACGACCAGGCCGCGCACCCCCCGCGCCTCCAGCAGCGCCCGGAAGACCTCGAGGTCCTCGAGGTCGGCCAGCACCTCTTCGCGTTCGGTTGGTGAGAGCGGCTCGCCGTCGCCGTCCTCGCCGAGCTCGGCGGCCGGGTCCTCCGGATCGTCGGAGAAGGGGTCGACGGGCTGCTCCTCGGTCACCGGAACACCGTAGCCCGCCGCCCGCCGGGACCGCGCTCGGTGTGGCGGAATCGACCGTGCCGGCCCGCGGCTAGAATCGGGTCACCCCAGGGGAACCGCCGCGCCGCCGTACCGGTGTCGCGGCTCGCGGCAGTTGCCTGGCCCGTTCCGTCGAGAGGAACCGTCGTGGCCGACGTCGAGATCGGTATCGGAAAGAGCGGTCGGCGGGCGTACGGGTTCGACGACATCGCGATCGTCCCCAGCCGGCGCACCCGCGACCCCGAGGACGTCTCGATCGCCTGGGAGATCGATGCCTACCGGTTCGAGCTGCCGCTGCTGGCCAGTGCCATGGACGGGGTGGTCTCTCCCCGTACGGCGATCGCGCTCGGCCGGCTGGGCGGGCTCGGCGTTCTCAACCTCGAAGGTCTGTGGACCCGGTACGACGACCCGGACTCGCTGCTCGAGGAGATCGCCGAGCTCGACGACGCCACCGCGACCAAGCGGATGCAGGAGATCTACGCCGAGCCCGTCCGTGAGGAGCTCATCGGCCGGCGGATCTCCGAGATCAAGGCGGCCGGCGTCACCACCGCGGCCAGCGTCACCCCGCAGAAGGTGCAGCGCTACCACCGGGCGGTGCTCGAGGCCGGCGTGGACCTCTTCGTCATCCAGGGGACGGTGGTCTCCGCCGAGCACGTGTCCACCCGCAACGAGCCGCTGAACCTCAAGAAGTTCATCGCCGACCTGGACGTACCGGTGATCGTCGGCGGCTGTGCGTCGTTCTCCACCGCGCTGCACCTGATGCGCACCGGTGCGGCCGGCCTGCTGGTGGGGGTCGGTCCCGGCCAGGCCTGTACGACGCGTGGTGTGATCGGGGTCGGCGTACCGATGGCCACCGCGATCGCCGACGCGGCCGGCGCCCGGATGCGCTACCTCGACGAGTCCGGCGGGCGCTATGTCCACATCATCGCCGACGGCGGCATGCGCACCGGTGGTGACATCGCCAAGGCGGTGGCGTGCGGTGCGGACGCCGTGATGATCGGCTCGCCGCTCGCGCGAGCGGTCGAGGCTCCCGGGCGCGGCTACCACTGGGGGATGGCGACCTTCCACCCGGACCTGCCGCGCGGCACCCGCGTGCGGACCTCGACGGTCGGCACGCTCAAGGAGATCCTCACCGGCCCGGCGCCGATCAACGACGGCACGATGAACCTCTTCGGCGGGCTGCGTACGTCGATGGCCACCACCGGCTACGCCAACCTGAAGGAGTTCCAGAAGGCGGAGGTCATGGTGGCGCCGGCGCTGATGACCGAGGGCAAGAGCCTGCAGCGGACGCAGGGCGTCGGCATGGGAACCGCGCGCGGCTGACGCGCTCGGCGCGGCTCGCCGTCGGCCCCCGCCCCCCGCCCCTCTCGTGATCCACGGACACCGGAACACGTCATAGTGTGCCGACGCGTCCGTGGATCATGAAACCCGAGTGGGCAGACGTCAGGCCCCCGCGCTGTGGACGACGCCGGACGCTAGGGGAGGCCCCCGGCCGTCGGCAGCCAGATCCCGAAGCCGGGGACCTCGCGGAAGCCGAGCCGGTGATAGACCCCGGCACCCAGCTCACTCGGGTCGAGGTGGGCGAAGGTCGCTCCGGCGGCGAACCCCTCCCGCAGGACGGCGGCGGTCAGCGCCGCGCCGAAGCCGCGCCGCCGAGTCGCCACCGTGGTGCCCACGCCGTAAACGCCGACGGCGTCCGAGGTGCGGACGCCGATCGCCGTGACCACCGGTACGCCGTCGAGGTAGCCGGTGAGGTGCGTCCAGCCAGAGCGCCCGACCGGAGGAGCCAGGAACCGCCGGGCGCTGGCCGGCTCCGCCTCGAACGCCTCGACCTGTACGGCGAGGAAGTCCTCGACGTTGGCCGGACCGGTTCGGCGTACCTCCAGGCCGGTCGGGCGCTCCGCCGGCGCTGTGAGGTCGGCTGCATCGAGGACCATGCAGCGCTGCTCGGCGGCCCGGCGCAGCCCGGCAGCGCCGGCCGACGCGGCCATCATCGGCTCGAGCTCGACCGGCAGGAGTACGCCGTACGGCATGCCTCTGTCGGCGAACCAGCGCTCGGCCCGCCGCAAGGCGCGATCGGGCCTGCCCGGCAGGGCGGTCACGAAGGCGCCGTTCCAGTAGCGAACCGGTACGCCGGAGGACCAGCACAGCAGCCCGTCGAACTCCGAGAAGCCGCCGCCGTCGTGGGCTCGTGCCTCCGCGCGCCAGACGGCGTACGTCGCTGCGCGGGCGCGGGTCGTGTCCGCGGAGACCTCCATGTCGCCCACCCTGGCGGAATCGCCTGCGACCGGGGTGCGTTGCCGCGGTGTCACCCACATCTCCGGAGGAACAGCCATGGCCACAGCCACCTGGAACGGCACCGTGATCGCCGAGAGCGACGACACGGTCGTCGTCGAGGGCAACCACTACTTCCCGCGCCCGTCCGTCACCGAGGACCACCTGCGCCCGAGCGACACGCACTCCACCTGCCCGTGGAAGGGCGAGGCGAGCTACCTCAGCCTCGAGGTGGACGGGGCGGTCAACCCGGACGCCGCGTGGTACTACCCGCAGCCCAAGGACGCCGCCCGCGAGATCACCGACCACGTCGCCTTCTGGAAGGGCGTGGAGGTCAAGGCCTGACGCTTCCCTGCCGGTAGGTTCGCCGGATGACGGAGAGCGCCGGCTTCGACACCGTTCTGGTCGTCGACTTCGGCGCGCAGTACGCGCAGCTGATCGCCCGCCGGGTCCGCGAGTGCCACGTCTACAGCGAGATCGTCCCGTGGACCATGCCGCTGGAGGAGATGCTCGCCCGCGGGCCGTCGGCGATCATCCTCTCCGGCGGGCCCAAGTCGGTCTACTCGCCGGGAGCGCCCGCCGTACCGGCCGCCCTGTTCGAGACCGGCGTACCGACCCTGGGCATCTGTTACGGCCACCAGGCCATGGCGTCGGCGCTCGGTGGAACGGTCGAGCGCACCGGGCAGGGGGAGTACGGCGGCACCCAGCTGGCGATCGGGTCGGCCGGCGTGCTCTTCGCGGAGCTGCCCGAGTCGCAGCCGGTCTGGATGTCGCACGGTGACACGGTGACGGCGGCCCCGCCCGGATTCGCGGTGACCGCCTCGACGCCGGCGACGCCGGTCGCCGGGTTCGAGGACCCCCGCCGTGGCCTGTACGGCGTGCAGTTCCACCCGGAGGTCGCGCACACCCCGCGCGGCCTCGACGTCCTCAGGCACTTCCTGTACGACGCCGCCGGCGCCCGGCCCACCTGGACGATGGTCAACATCGTCGACGAGGCCGTCGACGCGGTCCGGCGGCAGGTGGGGGACCGGCGGGTGCTGTGCGCGCTGTCCGGCGGTGTCGACTCCGCGGTCGCCGCGGCGGTGGTGCAGCGGGCGGTCGGTGACCGCCTCACCTGTGTCTTCGTCGACCACGGCCTGCTGCGGGCCGGTGAGGCGGAGCAGGTGGAGGACGACTTCGTGGCAACCACCGGGGTCGAGCTGGTGCACGTCAAGGCGGCGGACCGCTTCGCCGGCGCGCTGGTCGGGGTGACCGATCCGGAGACCAAGCGCAAGACCATCGGGCGGGAGTTCATCCGGGTCTTCGAGGAGGCGGCGCTCGACCTGCAGGCGGGCGGCGAGCCGATCGACTTCCTCGTACAGGGCACCCTGTATCCGGACGTCATCGAGTCCGGCTCGCCGACGGCGGCGAAGATCAAGTCCCACCACAACGTCGGCGGCCTGCCGGAGGACCTGCAGTTCGCCCTCGTGGAGCCGCTGCGCAACCTGTTCAAGGACGAGGTGCGCCGGGTGGGCGAGGAGCTCGGCCTGCCACCGGAGCTGGTCTGGCGGCAGCCGTTCCCCGGCCCCGGTCTCGCCGTCCGGATCCTCGGCGAGGTGACGCCCGAGCGGCTGGCGGTGCTGCGCTCGGCGGACGCGATCGTGCGCGACGAGGTACGCCGGGCCGGTCTCGACCGGGAGATCTGGCAGGTCTTCGCGGTCCTGCTCGCCGACGTACGCTCGGTCGGCGTCCAGGGCGACGAGCGCACCTACGGCCACCCGCTGGTGCTTCGCGCCGTGACCTCCGAGGACGCCATGACTGCCGACTGGGCCCGGCTCCCCTACGACCTCCTGGCCACGATCTCCAACCGCGTGATCAACGAGGTGCCCGCGGTCAACCGCGTGGTGTACGACGTGACCAGCAAGCCCCCCGGCACCATCGAGTGGGAGTAAGCCACTTCGGCTGCCCCGATCTTGTATCGCTCTATCCTTGGGGAACCGGCGAGGAGGACATCTTGGCAACCGGTCGTGGCGGCCGACGAGGTGCTGGAGAGCTGCAGAGCGAGGTACTGGCTGCCCTTCATGCCGCCGACGTGCCACTCACTCCGGCCGATGTGCAAGGGGCGCTCGGTGGCGAGCTGGCCTACACGACGGTGATGACCGTCCTAACCCGGCTGCACACCAAGGGCCTGGCTCGCCGGCTGCCCGCCGGCCGGGGCTACGCCTACTGCCCCGCCCAGACCGAGGCGCAGTCGGTGGCCCGCCAGATGCGAACTCTCCTGAACGTCGGCAGTGACCGGGCGGCCGTTCTCGCTCAGTTCGTCGACGGACTCAACTCCGACGAGGAACAGCTCCTTGAGCGGCTGATCGAGAAGCGCAACGGAACGGCTGGTGGTTAGCCCGCCATGCGGATCGTGGTCTACCTCGCCCTGCTCGGCGCACTGGTCATGTGCTTCGTCACCCGTCGGGCAGCCCGGCATCTGAGCCCGCCGGTGGCGGCTGTCACACTCGCGGCCTCGGCGCTGTCGGCCGCCACGGCCTGGGCGTGGAACCTGGCCCTGCTCGCCGGGACGCTGATCGGACGAATGAACTACGTCGCCGACATCGGCCACTGGTCCAGGGACGCGCTCGCAGTCCACGATCCGGTGCCCGTGGCCACCGCCGCGATTGCTGGGGTCGCGACCGCGGCCGCCGCCGGTGGCTTGGCGTGGTGCCTTCAGCGGGTGGCACGCGAGCTGTGGAGCGTGTGGTCCATTGCCCGCCACTGTTCGACCGCCACCGACGATGGCCTGCTCGTCGTGAATGACCCCGCTCCCCGCGCTCTGGCCCTGCCGGGCATACGCGGCCGGGTCGTGATCACGACGGCGATGGTGCGGGCGCTCAGTGCACCCGAGCGCCGGGTGCTCCTCGCTCATGAGCGAGCCCACCTGCGCAACCACCACGGTTTGTTCCGGCTGGTGGTCCGCCTTGCCGCTGGGGTACTTCCTGTGGTCAGGCCCCTGGTGAAGGACTGCGACTACCAGCTCGAACGCTGGGCGGATGAGAGCGCGGCCCGCGCTGTGGGCGATCGTGTGCTGACCGCTCAGGCGCTGGCCCGGGCCGCCCTTGCCGGCCGAGGTTCGAAGCAAGCCGTCCCGGCGGGCGCTCTGGGCTTCGCCGAGAGAGGGGTCACCAGCCGGGTCTCGGCGCTGCTGGCCCAGCCGCCCAAGAGTGATCTGCGTCGACTGGGCCTCCCGGTCGTCCTGGTCGTGTCCACAGCGGTCCTCAGTATCGAGGCCAGCCGGGACCTCGAAGCTCTCTTCGAGATCGCCAAGCGCCTCTGGGTGGCATAGCCCCGCCCGCTCCCTGTAGTAGGCTCGTAGTAGGTCCGCGGCTCTCCAGACAGTCGCGCCAGCTATGTCAGCCCCTGCGGAGACGGTGCCAGCGATGAGCGACATCACCTACGTCCAGTCCGTCGTGATCGGCCTGTTGCAAGGAGCCACCGAGCTGTTCCCGGTCTCAAGCCTCGGCCACTCGGTGCTGGTACCGGCGCTGATCGGCGGGAGCTGGCAGCACCTGGTCACCGAGTCCGCCTCCGGCACCAGCGAGCAGTCGCCCTACCTGGCCTTCATCGTGGCCTTGCACGTCGCGACCGCGCTGGCCCTGCTCTGGTTCTTCCGCACCGACTGGGTTCGGATCATTCGAGGCTTCTTCCGGACGCTGAAGACCCGCAAAGTGGAGACCTCTGACGAGCGGTTGGCCTGGCTGATCATCGTGGCCACGATTCCGGTCGGGATCACTGGACTGGCGTTCGAGCACACATTCCGGACGCTGTTCGCCAAGCCGCTGGCGGCAGCGATCTTCCTCACCATCAACGGCGTGATCCTGCTCGCCGGTGAGCGTCTTCGCCGCCGCAGCGAGCAAGATGCCCCGGCCACGTCCGCCACAGCATCGAGCGTCGTTGCTGCTGCTGCCCCCGGGGGTCGAGTGCCGATGGCCGAGCGTCGCGGCCGTCGACTCAGCACGCTGGCCTACCGAGAGGCAGGCGTCATCGGGTTGTTCCAGACCCTGGCCCTGCTGGCCGGGATCTCCCGGTCCGGCATCACGATGGTGGCTGGCTTGCTCCGGGGCCTCGACCACGAGGGCGCCGCAAGGTTCTCCTTCCTGCTGGCCACGCCAGTCATCCTCGCCGCCGGTGTGCTGAAGCTGCCGAACCTGGCCGGCTCGGCGGGTGCCCACATCCACGGGCAGATCGTCGTCGGCATGCTCACCGCCGGCATGGCCGCCTACCTCACGGTGCGCTTCCTCACCCGCTACTTCCAGACCAGGACCTTGACGCCCTTCGCCATCTACTGCCTGGTGGCCGGCGCGCTCTGCACCGTCCGCTTCGCCATCGGCTGACAGGTCCTCGGACATGGGGAACTTCATCGGCAACCTGCTGGCCACCGCACCCGGTCCGTTGATCTACCTGCTCGTGTTCCTCGTCCCTGCCCTGGAAGCCAGCGTCTTCGTGGGGTTCGTGCTTCCCGGCGAGACCGCCGTACTCCTCGGCGGCGTACTCGCGTTCCAGCACCGCGTCAGTCTCGCCGGGGTGCTGGTCGCGGCCATCGGTGGAGCGATCATTGGCGACTCGATCGGTTACCTCGTCGGGCGCAAACTGGGTCAGCCATTGCAACGGTCCCGGTTAGGACGGATCGTCGGCGAGCGGCGGTGGCAGGCGTCCGAGGACTTCCTACGCCGCCGAGGCGGCCCCAGCGTCTTTCTCGGCCGCTGGACCGCGCTGCTGCGGGCCCTCGTCCCGGCCGCGGCCGGCATGGCCAAGCTGGCCTACCGCACCTTCGCGGTCTGGAACGTTGCTGGCGGGGTCCTGTGGGCCACGGCCATCGCTATCGCCGGCTACGCGGCCGGTAACGCCTATCAGCGCCTGGAGCACTACCTCGGCCGCGGTGCGGTCCTGCTCCTTGCCCTGATCGTCGTCGCCTTCGTTGCCCGCCACGTCATCGTCGAGCGTCGCCAGAAACAGCCACGCTGACCGAGCGCAACTGCTGTCGGTCGTGGCGGTCATCGTCCTGGGTCGTTGCTGCCGCATGTAGCGCCCTTGCCTAGCGCCGCCACCGCTGGTCCCCCACGGTCACCCCCGGTCAGCGCAGAGATGGCGATTGACGCCGCGCTCAGTGCTGCCCGCCAGCATCGCTGCAATCGGCGCTGCCGCACCTTGATAGCCCGATCGGGTGAAGTTTGCTCCGACACCCGTTTCTCTTCCGCCCCACGGCAGTTTTCTGGTTACCAGGCCGGCATGTAGGCCGACTCGGTACCGAAGGAACGGCCCGACCGCCATATCCCCGGCTCGGCGGCTCCTTCTTGACGACGAAAGGGGGAACGAGGTGCGCCGATTCTCAGCAACAGCGGCGATGCTGGTCCCGTCCCTACTACTGCTGGCGGCCCCCGCGGACGCCGCTGAGCGGCTGCACGCCAGCACCACCGTGCAAGGACTGACGTTCACCTCGACCCTGTCTGCCCCCAGGGGCACGCACGGGCAGTGGTACGTCGCCGTGCACGACGCGTCGGTGTCGCCGCAGACCCTGGTCGCCAACAGTGCGATCGGCCGCTACCCGCAGACCAGGACCGAGTCGGTCACCGTCCCCACCAGTGCCTTCGGCTCGGCCTGCACCCTGGTCGTGCAGGTGGACGTCCGGTTCGGCGGTACGACGCACCGGGACACCACCCTCGTTCCCGGCGGAATTCGTCGGATCACCTTGACCAAGGCGCACTGCACCCCGTCAAAGCCTCCTGTCAAGCCGCCGACGGTTCAGCCGCCGACGGTTCAGCCGCCGACGGTTCAGCCGCCGACGGTTCAGCCGCCGACGGTCAAGCCCCCGACGGTGAAGCCGCCGGTGCACACCGTAAGGCCGCCCGCGCAGGTTCAGCCGACCGTAAAGGCACCGACAACCTCAGCTGGGGTGTTGGGCGTCTCAGCGGCCGCGCCGGCGCCTGCGGTTGCGGCCAGCGTCACCTTCACCGGCTGAACAGAACGGCTCTGCTCCCTCGGGGGTAGCCGAGCCGACGCCAGCCGCTGCACACTGCCGGCTTGGGGAGACTGCGGACGCCAGTTGGCCGTCCGGAGCCTCCTCAGGCCGGATCTGTTTGCGGGGCTGGAAGCGCCACAGGTGCACACGAGCCGGCCTCAGCCGGTGTCCACCACCCGGAAGGCTTCGGCCAGCCGGCCGTCGGACAGGGCTGCCGCCTTCGCGTTGGCGGCTAGCCAGCCCCGCAGCATGCCGTCGAGATCCTCCAGATGCGACGTCTGGCTGACGTGCGCCTGCAGGGCTGCCAGCTTGCGGTCGTAGGTGTCGGTGATGTCGACGAAGTGGTCGGCCAGCTCGCCGCCGGCCATCCAGATCTCGCTCACCGTGTGCGCCTCGAGCCCCTCGTCCGCGAGCAGCTCGGGATGCGCGAACGGGTTGCGCGCGTCCGGATAGACGGCGCACATGGTCGCCTCGCCGGCGGCCAGGTGGTCGGGGTGGCTCGGGTAGATGCGGGCGTAGTTGCGCTCGGGGCTCTGGCTGACGACCCGCTGCGGACGAACTTGGCGGATCACCCGGCTGATGTCGCGCCGGAGCTCATGGGTGACGCAGAGCCGGCCGTCGGGGTAGCCGAGGAACGTCAGGTCGGTGACGCCGACCTCCGCCGCCGCCGCCCGCTGCTCGGCCTGGCGGATGCCGGCGATCTCGCTGCGCAGCACGTCGGGGTCGAACCCGCCGGCGTCGCCGTTCGTGATGAGGCAGTACGAGACGGCGATGCCGGCCTTGGTCCAGCCGGCCACCGTGCCGGCACAGCCGAAGTCGACGTCGTCGGGGTGGGCGACGACCATCAGCACGCGTTCCACATCCTCGTCGCGCAGCACCCAGCGGCCCCTCTCGTCGTCTGGACTGACCGCCCGCTCTCCTAGACTCGGGCGCGATGTCGAGTCTGTACGACGAGCTTCCCGTTGCCGCACCGCCCCCCCCACGGGTCCGGCTGGCGGTTGATCCGGCGACCCTGCTCGAGGGGCTGAACTCCCAGCAGCGGGCCGCCGTGCTCCATGAGGGTGGGCCGCTGCTCGTCGTCGCGGGCGCCGGTTCGGGCAAGACCCGGGTGCTCACCCACCGGATCGCCTACCTGCTCGGGACGAGGGGCGCCCAGCCGGGCGAGGTTCTCGCCATCACCTTCACGAACAAGGCAGCCGGCGAGATGAAGGAGCGGGTGGCCGCACTAGTGGGCCCGCGGGCCAAGGTGATGTGGGTCTCCACCTTTCATTCGGCCTGCGTGCGGATCCTGCGGGCGGAGGCGAAGAAGCTCGGGCTGTCGAGCACCTTCTCCATCTACGACGCCGGCGACTCGCAGTGGCTGATGACCATGGTGAGCCGGGATCTCGACCTCGACCCCAAGCGGTTCCCGGCCCGGTCGCTGGTTGCCCAGGTGAGCACGCTCAAGAACGAGCTGGTCGACCACGAGAGCTTCGCCGGCCGGGCGAGCGGCGTCCTGGAGCGGACCCTCGCCGAGGCCTACGCCCTCTACCAGCGCCGGCTGCGCGAGGCCAACGCGCTGGACTTCGACGACCTGATCGCCACCACGGTGCACCTGCTGCGGGTGCTTCCCGACGTCGCGGAGCACTACCGCCGCCGGTTCCGCCACGTGCTGGTCGACGAGTACCAGGACACCAACCATGCGCAGTACGTGCTGGTGCGCGAGCTCGTGGGCCGGCCGGGCGGGGACCTCGCCCCGGCCGAGCTGTGCGTCGTCGGCGACGCGGACCAGTCGATCTATGCCTTCCGCGGCGCGACGATCCGCAACATCCTCCAGTTCGAGGCGGACTACCCGGACGCGAGCGTGGTCCTGCTCGAGCAGAACTACCGCTCGACGCAGAACATCCTCTCCGCCGCGAACGCAGTGATCGCCCGCAATACCGGGCGCAAGCCGAAGAACCTGTGGTCGGACGCCGGACCCGGCGCGAAGATCACGGCGTACGTCGCCGACAACGAGCACGACGAGGCGGCCTTCGTGTCCGGCGAGGTGGACCGGCTGACCGACACGGAGGGCCGGGCGCCAGGCGACGTGGCGGTCTTCTACCGCACCAACGCGCAGAGCCGGGTGTTCGAGGAGGTCTTCATCCGGGTCGGCCTGCCCTACAAGGTGGTCGGCGGTGTGCGGTTCTACGAGCGGCGCGAGGTCCGTGACCTGCTCGCCTACCTGCGGCTGCTGGCCAACGCGACCGACACCGTGTCGCTGCGGCGGATCCTCAACACCCCCCGGCGCGGCATCGGCGAGCGGGCGCAGGCCTGCGTGGAGGCCTTGGCGGAGCGGGAGCGGATCCCGTTCTCCACCGCGCTGGCCCGCTGCGACGAGGCTCCCGGAATCGCCACCCGCTCCGGCAAGGCGATCAAGGACTTCGCGACCATGATCGACGAGGTCCGCGCGGAGGTGGACGCCGGCGCCCGGCCCGCCCCCGTGCTCGAGCTGCTGCTGGACCGCACCGGATACCTCGCCGAGCTGCAGGCCAGCGTCGATCCGCAGGACGAGGGCCGGGTCGAGAACCTGCAGGAGCTGGTGGCGGTGGCGCGCGAGTTCGAGGAGCGGGTGCCCGACGGCACCGTCGCGGACTTCCTGCAGCAGGTGGCGCTGGTTGCCGACGCCGACCAGATTCCGGACGCCGACGGCGGCGGCGGCGTGGTCACGTTGATGACGCTGCACACCGCCAAGGGACTCGAGTTCCCGGTCGTCTTCCTCACCGGCCTGGAGGATGGCGTGTTCCCGCACCAGCGCTCGCTGGGCGACAGCGCCGAGCTGGAGGAGGAGCGCCGGCTGGCCTACGTCGGGATCACCCGCGCGCGGTTCCGGCTCTACCTGTGCCGCGCGGTGCTGCGCAGCTCGTGGGGCGCCCCGTCGTACAACCCGCCGTCGCGCTTCCTCGAGGAGATCCCCGCGGAGCTGCTGGACTGGCGGCGGATCGAGACGGTGCGCAGCGAGCCCGCGCAGGCCGCCGTGGCACGGTCTCTCGCCGTCGCCGGCCGGCGCGCCGCCGGACCTGGGCTGCGACCGGTGATCTCCCTGTCCCCGGGTGATCGGGTCAACCACGACACGTTCGGGATGGGAGTCGTCGCGACGACGGCCGGCAGCGGCGACCACGCGGAAGCCTCGATCGACTTCGGTGCAGAGGTGGGGACCAAGAGACTGTTGCTGCGCTACGCACCGGTCGAGAAACTCTAGTCACAGTAGGTAGTCGCATTATTACGGAACGCGAACTACCCTAATGGGCTATGTATTCATCGCGGTGGCCGGGTGATACTGAGAGCTCCCCCCGGACTTTCTGAAAAGGTGCTACTCACATGACTCTTTCCCGCAAGGGCTACCTGACCGCCGTGGCGGTGGTCGGTCTGCTCGGCCCGTTCGCCGGGTCAGCGGCGGCCGCTCTCCCGGTGAACCAGGCGTGCGCCCCCGGTCCGGCCACCGGCCCCGGCGGCGTGAACAGCAAGCAGCCCGGCTGCACCACCCGCGTCAGCATGGGCCCCGGTAACGTCGAGTCCGACGGGACGAGCCAGCGGCCGCGCATCAGCGAGGACGGCAACTGGGTGGTCTTCCAAAGTGGCGCCGACAACCTGGCAACGGACTACCAGCCCGGCCACGGCACCGACGCCTATATCGTCAACAAGATCGACCCGGCAACCACCATCGAGATGCTCGACCGTGCCGCCAGCGGCGGAATGCCGAACTCGGCCGCGACGTTCGTCGACGTCACCGGTTCCGGCGAGTACGCCGTCTTCTACTCGAAGGCGACGAACCTGGTCGGCGGCCGGACGACGCGGTCGGGAAGCATCTTCCTGCGTGACGTGATGGCCAACCGGACCCTCGAGGTCTCGATCTCTTCCAGCGGGGGCAGCACCAACGGCTACAGCAACCGGCCGACGATCAGCGGCTACCCGGTGAACGGCAAGTTCTACGTCACCTACAACTCCAAGGGCACGAACCTGGTGGCCGGTGCCACCGGCGCCGACGACGTCTACGTCACCGAGTTCGACCCCGCCACCTTCAGCGTCAGCCGGCCGAAGCTCGTGAGCCACAGCCTGAGCGGGGGCGGCTCGAACGGCCAGAACGAGCACGCCGAGATCAGCTCCGACGGCCGTTACATCGCGTGGCAGAGCCAGGCCACCAACCTCTCGACCGCTGACGGCGACACCATCGCGGACGTCTACGAGTCGGCGAACCCGTTCCTGACCACGGGGGCGAAGCCGGAGCTGGTCAGCGTCAGCAGCGGTGGGGCCAAGGGCAGGTCCCCCAGCACCCGGCCGGCCATCAACGGCAACGGTGACGAGGTGGGCTTCGAGTCGACCGCCACGAACCTTGTGGCGGGTGACACCAACGCCACTCAGGACACCTTCGTCCGCGGGACCCGCGCCGGCGCCTTTATCGGCAACGGCAACACGATCCGGGTGAGCGTGGACTACAACGGCAACCAGCTGACCGGCAACAGCCAGCGGGTCAACCTCAACGGTCTCGGTGACAAGGTCGGCTTCGCCGCCAACGGACGCACCGTGGTCAAGGGCGACCTCAACGGCCAGCGCGACGTCTTCCTGCGCGACCTCCGGACCGGCGTCAACTACCTCATCGACGTGTGCAAGACCGGTGGCTTCGGCGGCGGCAACACCCCGTGCACCGGTACCGCGGTGGCCTCGACGAGTTCTGGCCCGGTCGCGCCGATGGCCCGAGCCGGTGGCGAGGACCTGTCCAGCCGGTCGTTCCTGGACTACGCCGGCGACAGCGTCGCGTTCCTGTCCGGGATGAGTGACCTCGTCCCGAACGACACCAACTCAGCGGTCTCCCTCGACGACATCTTCGTGCGGGACTTCGCCTTCACCCCCTGAGCCCGGAACAGCTCGAGCGCCCCCAGCCGGATCCGGCCGGGGGCTCTCGGCTGTCCGAGCCTCCTACCGCGGCTGATCGCACTACGCTCCGACACCAGCACCCGTCTCCTGGAGGAACGACCATGACCACGGCGGCCCCGATCCGCGTCGTCGTGGCGAAGCCCGGCCTGGACGGGCACGACCGCGGTGCCAAGGTGGTGGCTCGCGCCCTGCGCGATGCCGGCATGGAGGTGATCTACACGGGGCTGCACCAGACCCCGGAGCAGATCGTGGAGACGGCTATCCAGGAGGACGCCGACTGCGTCGGCCTTTCGGTGCTCTCCGGCGCGCACATGACGCTGTTCGCGCGAGTGCTGGACCTGCTTCGCGAGCGTGGCGCAGACGACATCGTCGTCTTCGGCGGTGGCATCATCCCGGAGGCGGACCTGCCGGAGCTGGCGCGGATGGGGGTGGCCAGGATCTTCACCCCAGGGGCGACCACGCGAGACATCGTGGCGTGGGTCAACGAGTCGATGCAGGCATCCGCCTCCTAGCTGGAAGCCGGCCAGGTCGGCTGCGAGGGCGCGCCCAGGGGCGCCGACGAGCACGCCACGACCGCCCTGCTCCACGGCCTGACGCCCGTCTCACGACCGGGTACGGCATCTGGCGACCCGACTCCCGGGCAGGATCAGCGCGCAGACCTGTCCGCTTCGTGGGTGAAGTCCCGGATGACGTGAGCGAGTCTCGCGGGCTGGTCTTGCGGGAGAAGTGTGTAGCTGTCCGGTATCTCGACCAGCTGTCCTTGCGGGAGGAGTTCGGCCAGGCGGCGGCCGTGCTCGGGCGGCATGACCCGGTCTTGGCTTGCCCAGACGATGAGGGCGGGGCGGTTGAACGCTGGCAGGCACTCCGCCGCGTCGAGCATGAGGTGCGGATCGGCCGCAGCCGCGCGCAGCGCCCGAACGGCGTCGCGGCGGATCTCGGGCTGCTGCAGAACGGGCTTCACCCAGCGGGCGGTGGCGGAGTCGCCTCGCATGGTCAGCCATCCAAAGGTGATCGGGAGTCGCCGGAGCGGCCGCAGGCGCATCTGCTGCATGAAGAGGCCGAACATCCTGGGTGAGAGCTTGCCGGTCAGCATCAGCGTCTTGCCCGTCAGGCCCGGGGGGAAGTTGTCGAATGCCTCGCAGGAGGCAAGCACGACCCGGCTGACGCGGGGGGCGCCGTCGCAGACGAGCAGCTGGACGAGCGCCCCGCCGGTGTCATTGCCGACGAGGGTGACCTCGTGCAGGTCGAGGCGGTCGAGGAACTCCCCGACAAGGCGCGCTATGCCGCGCAGTGACAGGTCTGCGTCCGCGTGCATCGCGCGGCGGTGCGCGCCCAGCGGCAGCGTCGGTGCGACGCACCTGTGGTCTACCGCCAGGTCCATGGTCACCTGCTCCCACAGCGACGCATCCATCAGAAACCCGTGCAGCAGCACGAGGACAGGGCCGTCGCCGCCGGTGTCCTCGTACTCGATCGTCCCGGCGGACAGTTCGATGTCGCTCATGGTCGTCCCTTCCGGCTCCGCGGCGGCCCACCTGACCGCCGGCCGATGTCGTCGCAGCGCGCGCCGCCGGCGCCGCCGGCTCAGCCGCAGGAACGTGGACGCGCGTCGACCCCGCCCGTTGAGGCGACCCGTGCTCCGCGGGTCTCCGGCTGACCTCACGGGGTCGCTGGCTCTCGGGTGGACAGGCGGAGATCAGCAGCGCACCGCCGACGAGAATGGGCACCGCGTACGTCGCGACCGGGTTCAGGCCGACCGACGCTGCCATGCTGACCAGGTACACCACGAGGAGGCCGGCGGCCGCCTTACCCACCCAGCGGCGTTGGTAGCCCGAGACCAGCAGCACGCTGAGCGCGACCTCCACGGCTGTGGCCAGCACCGCTGCCGTCGCGGCTAGCGGTCGCGGCACGCCGAGCAACAGCACCTGGGTGTAGTCGACGAACGCCGACCAGCTCCCCCAGGACACCCCTGGCCGTCCCGGACCACCGAAGGCACCGAAGCGGTCGGCGATGGCGCCGGCGAAGTCCAGGGCGAGCACGACCGCCGCTGCCCAGCGTGCCGCTACGACGAGACCGCGCGGCGCATCGGTGGCCACGACCACCGCCAGCAGCAGGACCACGGACGAGACGGCCACGGTGACCGGCCCCGGGGTCACGTGCCGCGCCAGGCCGACCGCGACCGCGAACGCCAGCCCCGCTCCTACCCAGACGAGCCCTGCCACCCGCCGAGCCCGATCCATCCGCTCCACGTGCCACTCCGTCAGCTAGGTAAGGTGCCTTACCTCCAGAACGTAGATGCGGAGGTCCAGGAGTGGTCAAGTCCCTTACCAATCCGCTGCGGGACCGGCCGACGCCACTCGGCTCGCTGATCACCGCGGCGGGGCAGCGGCTGTCCAGCGAGCTCGACGCGGCGTTGCGCGCGGCCGGCCTGCCGGATCTGCGGGCCGCACACGCGCCAATCTTCATGGTGATCGACGCCGAGGGGACCCGGGTCACCGAGCTGGCCGAACGCACCAAGATGACCAAGCAGGCGGCTGGTGAGCTGATCCGGTACCTCACCGATCGGGGGTACTTGCAGGTGACGCCTGGGCCGACGGACAAGCGCGCCAGGATCGTGCGGCTGACGGCCCGCGGCTGGGACGCTGTCAGTACCGGCGAGCGCGTAATCGCGGCCTTCGATCGCTGGCTGGAACACCGGATCGGAGCGGAGCAGGTCGTTGAGCTCCGCCAGACGCTGACGGCGATCGCCGCCACCACCTCCGCGCAGTGGCCCGCTCCCGACGTAATGACAGGCCCCAGTGAAGGCCAGCGTCACGACCCGGTCTGAGCCCGTTGTCCTCAGGCGTGGCGTGGCTGCTCCTGCGGCAAACCATCGTCGTCTCTCTAGCCAGCCGGCCCGAAAGGTTGCCGTAACGGCCGGGAACCGGCGGCCGGCCGGGCAGCGAAGGCTAGGTAATGGGCCTGTGCCGAGCACAGTCAGTTACGAACCTGTTACTCAGCGTCCAATCCGGGATCCGTTCATTATCGAACGCTTCTGTGACCAGCGATACACGCTGATGCTCCAGAGACAGGTGGGATAGCGATGATCCGCATCCACACCCGGTTGCCCTTGGCCCTCGCCGCTACCGCGGCGCTCGCCCTCGGTGCGGCCGGCTGCGGCGGCTCCTCGGACGAGAAGCCGAATGCACAGAGTCAGTCCAGAAACCCCGCCGACAACACCCCGGTGGCCTCGTTCGCCAGCTTGAGCGGGGTGGACACCGCCGTAGCAGTCGAGCCCAAGACGCTCGCGGCCCTGACCAGCCTCGGGGTCGCCCCGGCACCGACCGGCACGGGCAAGCTGACGATGACCTACGGGCCGACGCTGTCCTTCCCGATCACCAGCGGCACCGTGAAGGTCTACGACAAGGCCAAGGTGACGCCCTACGTGACCGGCGAGGTCATGCACCGGGGCAGCGGGCTGTCGTTCACCAAGGGCTCCACCAAGCTCGAGGTCAGCGACTTCGTGGTCGACCCGGGCTCGTCCATGCTGACGGCCACTGTGGCGGGGCAGCCGGGCTTCCCGCTGTTCTTCCTCGACGGCACGGACCTCGCGATCACCAAGGACGCCGCGGGCAACTCCAAGCTCGACGGCACCAAGGTGGAGCTGACCTCCGAGGCGGCCGACGCCCTGAACAAGACGTTCAAGGTCAACGCCTTCCAGCCGCGGATGATGATCGGCATCGCGCACATCACTGCCCACTGACCCTGGGTGAGCACGGCGGGCGGGGTGGCGAGCTGCTACCCCGCCCGCACCTCGGCGTGCACGAGCAGGGCTAACCGGCTGGCGGCGCGCAACGGTGGATCGCACCGCCAGCCGGGGATCGTGGGCGGGGTTATGGACCAAGTGTGACTGACGCGTCCCCGTTGGCGCTCTCGCCCGGCCGTTGCATCGGCGCAAGGTTGAGGTAACCCCGGCGTTGCGCGGGCGGCAGACCGGTCGAACCGCTGACACCCTGTGCCGGTGCGGTCGCGGGCATCTCTGCTGGCAGCGACGGGCGTACTGCTCGCCCTGATCGCGGTCGAGACCCGGGTGGCCCGCGCCGGCGGGGTGGGCCCCGGCCGCTATCGGCTGCTCGCGCTGATCCTGCTCTGGTGGGCACTGGCTTTCGGCGGCTCGTGGCTGTTGCTGCGGGCCCGTCCGGCGCGGGTCGCCCTCGGCCTGGTGTTCGCCGGCCTGGTCGCGCTGCACGTCGCCGCCTTCACCCGGGGCAGCCAGATCTCCGACGATCTCTACCGCTACGCCTGGGACGGGCGGGTCCAGGCCGCCGGCATCGACCCCTACCGGTATCCGCCCGCCGCGCCGGAGCTCCGCCAGCTGCGCGATCCCTGGCTGTGGCCGGACGCCGCCACCTGTGATCGGCTGGGCAAGCGCGACGCCGAGTGCAGCCGGATCAACCGGCCACGCGAGCGCACGATCTACCCTCCCGTCGCCGAGGCGTGGTTCACCGTCGTACACCTGCTGCCGGGCGGCAACCGGGAGCGCCATCAGCAGCTGTACGCCGGTCTGGTCTCGCTCGGGCTGACCGGGCTGCTGGTGGCGCTGCTGCGGCGCCGGGGACGCGACCCGCGGCTCGCCGCGCTCTACGCCTGGTCGCCGCTCGCCGGCCTGGACATCGCCTCGGACGCCCACGTCGACGTGCTGGCAGTGCTGCTCGGGATCGCGGCGCTGACGCTGCTCGCCCGGCGCCGGCCGGCGCTCGGCGGCCTCCTGCTGGGCGCAGCGGTTGCGGTCAAGCTCTATCCCGCGCTGCTCCTGCCGGCCGCGCTTCGCCGGCGGCCGTTGGTCGTGGGGGGTACGGCGGCGGCCGTCGTCGCGGCGTCGTACCTGCCGCACGTGCTGGCGGTCGGCCCGCGGGTGCTCGGCTATCTGCCCGGCTACCTGCGCGAGGAGCACTACGAGGGCGGGGGACGCTTCGTGCTGCTCAGCCTGCTGGGGCTGTCCGGGCGGGCCGCGACCGCCGCCGCGGTGCTCATCCTGCTGGCGGTGACCGGCGCCGTGCTGCGCTCCTCTCCGGCGCGGGTGCCGGTCACCGGCGCTGCCCTGTGGACGGTCGGCGCGGCGTTGCTCGTCGCCAACCCGGTCCAGCCCTGGTACTCGATCCTGCTGGTCGCTCTGGCGATCCTCGAGGGCCGGCCGGAGTGGCTCGCGGTGGCGGTGGCGGCGTACCCGACGTACTTCACCGCGCTCCTCCTGCATGCGCCCGCCCGGGAGGTCGGGGGTGCCAGCTACGCCGCCGCGGCCCTGGTGGTGCTGGTCGCCAGCGTGATGCGCTCCCGGCGGGCCAGTGGTTCCTCGATGGGCGGGCGGCGGCGGGGGTGGTGAACCGCTGACGGGCCGCCGTCACTACGCTCCGTCGCAACTCCGACCGGTACGACGATGAGGACCTGACGCGTGGACCTGTACGAGCACCAGGCGAAGGAGCTCTTCGCGTCCTACGGCGTACCCGTGCCGGCCGGGCGGGTGGCCAGCACGCCGGCCGAGGCCCGGGCGGCGGCCGAGCAGATCGGCGGTCGGGTGGTCGTCAAGGCGCAGGTGCAGGTGGGTGGCCGCGGCAAGGCCGGCGGGATCCGGCTCGCCGACGACCCGGAGTCGGCCGCCGCGATGGCCGAGCGGATCCTCGGCATGGACATTCGCGGCCACACCGTGCACAAGGTGCTGGTCGAGGAGGCCAGCGAGATCGCCGAGGAGTACTACGTGTCGCTGCTGCTCGACCGGGCCGGCCGCGGCTACCTCGCGATGGCCAGCGTCGAGGGCGGCATGGAGATCGAGGAGGTCGCCGCCACCCGGCCGGAGGCGCTGGTGAGGATCCCGGTGGACCCGCTCGCGGGCGTCGACCCCGCCATGGCGAGAGAGATCGCCACGGCGGCGCGGCTGCCCGGACCGGCGATCGAGGGCGCCGCCGACCTGATCGGCAAGCTCTGGGACGTCTTCGCCGGCGCCGACGCCACCCTGGTCGAGGTCAACCCCCTGGTCCTGACCGCCGACGGGGAGGTGAAGGCACTCGACGGGAAGGTGACCCTCGATGACAACGCGCTCTACCGGCACGGCGACCTGGCCGCTTTGGCCGACACCGCTGCCGTCGACCCGCTCGAGCGCCTGGCCCAGTCGAAGAGCCTCAACTACGTCAAGCTCGACGGCTCTGTCGGGATAATCGGAAACGGTGCCGGCCTGGTGATGAGCACGCTCGACGTCGTGACCTACGCCGGCGAGGAGTACGGCGGCGTACGCCCGGCCAACTTCCTCGACATCGGCGGCGGCGCCTCGGCTCAGGTGATGGCCGACAGCCTGGACGTCGTGCTGCGCGACCCCTCGGTCCGCAGCGTGTTCGTCAACATCTTCGGCGGCATCACCGCCTGCGACGCGGTGGCCAACGGGATCGTGCAGGCTCTGGCTCTGCTCGGCGACGAGGCGACCAAGCCGCTCGTCGTACGGCTCGACGGCAACAACGTCGAGGAAGGCCGGCGGATCCTGGCCGAGGCCGATCTCGCGGTCGTGCACCAGGTCGACACCATGGACGGCGCGGCCCGACGGGCCGCCGAGCTGGCCGCGAAGGGCGCGTAGAGATGGCCGTCTTCCTCGACAACACCAGCCGGGTGCTGGTCCAGGGCATGACCGGTGCCGAAGGCACCCGGCACACCCGGCGGATGGTGGCGAGCGGCACCAACGTCGTCGCCGGGGTCACGCCGGGCAAGGGCGGCCAGTCGCTGGACGGCATCCCCGTCTTCGGCTCGGTGCCCGAGGCCGTGGCGGAGACCGGCGCGGACGTCGCCGTCGTGTTCGTGCCGCCGCGGTTCGCGAAGGCCGCGGTGCGGGAGACGATCGACGCCGGCGTACCGCTCTGTGTCGTGATCACCGAGGGCATCCCCGTGCACGACACCACGGAGTTCTACGCGTACGCCGGCGCGCAGGGCGGCCGCACCCGGATCCTCGGGCCGAACTGCCCGGGCCTGATCAGCCCCGGCCGCTCGAACGCCGGCATCATCCCCGCGGACATCACCACGCCGGGCCGGATCGGGCTGGTCAGCAAGTCCGGCACGCTGACCTACCAGATGATGTACGAGCTGCGCGACGTCGGCTTCTCCACCTGCATCGGCATCGGTGGCGACCCGGTGGTCGGTACGACGCACATCGACTGCCTGGACGCCTTCGAGGCCGACCCGGAGACCGACGCGGTCGTGATGATCGGCGAGATCGGTGGCGACGCGGAGGAGCGGGCCGCGGCACACATCGCCGAGCGGATCTCCAAGCCGGTGGTGGGCTACGTGGCCGGGTTCACCGCTCCGGAGGGCCGCACCATGGGGCATGCGGGGGCGATCGTCTCCGGATCGTCGGGGACCGCGGCGGCCAAGGCCGAGGCGCTCGAGGCGGCCGGCGTACGGGTCGGAAAGACGCCCAGCGAGACCGCGCGGCTGATGGCCGAGGTGATGCGCCGGTAGCGGGCGAGACAGTCTCTTGTCCTCGCTAGAGTCCCGCCACTCGTAGGACCATGCCGCCGCCTGGCGTGTTGCCGCGGTCTCTCATGGCGAGAACGTAGAGCTCCCCGCGCCCGTCTCGCGCCAGCGACCAGAACAGCAGGGCCGCCTCGGGCCGGCCACCATCGATGGTGACAGGTCCCACGCGCCAGGGGGGTGCCGCCGTGACGTCGGCGGACAGCAGCCGGCCCTCGATGGGTCGCCCGGTGCTGCCGACGCCCCACTCGCTCAGGACCAGCTTTCCTCGAAGGGCCGGGACCGCTGACCCGCGGTAGACGATGGCTCCGCTGACGATCAGCCCGTCATCGGGACCGTACTCGGCGGCGGGCGGCGTCAACGGCCGGCCGGAGCTGTCCCGCAGGCAGGTGGGGTCGGCGGTGCGCGCGCCCTCTGGATAGCACTGCTTGGCCACGTCGAGCTGCCAGCCGTAGTTGGCGCCCGCGGCCAGCACGTTGACCTCCTGGTGGCGGGAGGTGAAGTTGGGCTCGGCAATGAGCACGCGCTCTGAGGGGTGGTCGTAGGAGACCCGCCACGGATGCCGCAGGCCGCTCGCCAGCACCTGCGGCACCTGGCGCTGCGCCGCGTCCACGTCGAGACGCAGGACCTTGCCGTAGAGCGGGCGCGGGTTCTGTGCGTACGCGGACCCCTCGAGCGCGTCCCCGGTGAAGACCAGCAGCCGGCCGCTCGCATCGAAGAGCAGCTGCCCGGCTGCGTGCGAGCTCTGGCGCTGCGGGGAGCGCAGCAGTACCCGCTCCGAGGAGGGGTCCACCGCGGCGCCGTCTCTTCCTACGGCGAACTCGCTCAGGACGTTGACGTGGTCAATGGGCGATCCGGCCGGCGGGCGGGCGGTGTAGAAGACGAACACGCGCCGGTTCTGCTGCCACCCGGGGTGGAAGGCAAGGCCAAGCAGGCCCCGCTCATCGTCCCTACCGGCGTAGAGCTCGACCACGCGGGAGCGAAGGTCCAGGAACGGCGCCGGGAACTTGCGGCCTCTCGCGTCGAGCTCGCTGACCACTCCGACCTGGTCGATGACCAGGCGACGGTCCGGCTGCGCCGGTGGCGACACCAGTCCGACCGGAGTGGTGAAGCCCGCGGCCACCTGCTGCAGCCGCACCCTCGGTCCGGCCGGCGCGCTGGGGGAGGCCGGCCCGGCGGCCTCGGAGCTGACGCTGGCGCCGGCTGACGCGCCCGACGCGCCCTGCGAGGAGCTCGCCGACCCGCTGCTGCATCCGGTTGCCAAAAGGGCCAGGCCGGCAGTGACGACGGCTACTGCTCGACGCATGCCGCCTTTGTCCCCACGCTCCCCAAGGTGGTGGCATCGCCTCGCGCGGGACCGTGATCGAGCCGTGGCCCGCTCGTTACGGGCCGCACCCGGCGACACGGCGGCGGCGGCCGAGATCCGCGGATCGCCACCTCCTCGCTGAGAGAGTGGGCGGTCGTGACCGACCTGCTCACCCGGCCGGACCGGCGCCCGCCCGCCGAAGCCGCGCCCCGGCGCTCGTTGCCGTTGGTGGCGGCCGCCTCGGCGGCGTGGGCGGCCGGCGTCGGGCTCGCGACCGTGACGGTCGTCGTCCTGCTGGCCTGGTCCACCGATCCGGCGTCGACCGCCGGTGCCGCGCTCGCCCTGCACGCCGCCGGGCACGTCTGGCTGCTGGCATCGGGCGTTCCGCTCGACGTACCGGGCGGCCGGCTCGGGCTGGTTCCGCTCGGCGCCGCCCTGCTGCCGGCCTGCCTGCTCTGGCGGGCCGGGGCAGCGGCGGCCAAGGCCGCCGCGGTGACGGACCGGCTGGCCGCCGGCCGGGCCATCGCCGTCCTCGCGGGGGCGTACGGCGCGGTCGCGGCGACGGTGGCCGCCCTCGCCGGATCCCCCGCCGTGCGGGTGGCCCCGCTGCGTGCGCTGGCCGGCAGCACCTTGCTGGCGGTCCTCGCCGGCGGCGCTGGCGTGCTCCGCCAGTCCGGGCTCGGCGTACAGGTGGCCGGTCGGCTCGCGGCCACCGCCCGCGGCCTGCTGCTCGCTGCCGCCGCCGGCCTGCTGGTGCTCGCCGGCACCGGGGCACTGCTCGTGGGCACCTCGCTGGGCTGGCATGCCGGTCGCTCCGGAGAGCTGGTCCGCGCGCTCGCGCCGGGCGGCAGCGGGGGGTTTGGGCTGCTCGCGCTCGACCTGGCGCTGCTTCCCAACGCGGTGGTCTGGGGCGCCTGCTTCGCCGTCGGGCCGGGGTTCGCCCTCGGGGTCGGCACCGCCGTGACGCCGTTCGGCGTCTCCCTCGGCACTCTGCCGGCCCTGCCGCTGCTCTCCGCCCTGCCCGCCGATGGACGCGCTCCGCTGGCCGCGCTGCCGGTGCTGCTCGTCCCGCTGGCGGCCGGCGCGGTGATCGGTGCTGTCGTCGTACGCCGGCTGGCTCCCCTCGACCGCTGGGCCGCGGCTCGACTCGCCGCGACCAGCGGCGCTGGTGCCGGGTGCGCGCTGGGCCTGGCCGCCTGGCTGGCCGGTGGACCCGCCGGTCCCGGCCGGCTGGGGGTCGTCGGTCCGTCGCCGTGGCAGGTGGCGCTGGCCGCCGCTGTCGAGCTGGCCGCGGTGGCGGCTGCGGTCGCATGGTGGCGGTGCGACCGCGTCAGCGTCAGCCGCTGAAGCGGTCCTCGATGCTCCGCCGGAACAGGTCCTGGCACGCCGTCTGCTGCTCCCCGGTCTGGGCGCCGTCCAGGCAGTCTCGGAACTTGCTGAACTCCGGCCGGATCAGGGACACGACCACCGCTACCAGAGCCACCGCGACGATGACCGAAAGCACGCCGGTAATGATGCCGGCGAGCGCGGCGCCCCCGTTGCTGGCCTCGCGGCGCCGGGCCCGCGACCGGCCGACGAAGCCGAGAATGATCGCCAGGATGCCGAACACCGCGCCGACGACGAAAATGCTGAGCGCGAGGCCGGTGATGCCGAGCACGAGGGCTGCTGTGCCCAGGCCGTTGCGACCCGCGGCTCCTGGCCGACCGTAGGGCGCGCCGTACGGCGAGGTACCCGGTGGCGCACCGTACGGCGCTGGTTGACCCTGGTAGCCGCCGGAGCCCGGATGGCCGTAGGGGGAGTCGCCGCCTGGTGGCGGCGCAGGTACCGGCGGCGGCGCGCGGTAGGGGTCGTCCGGGCGCGATCCCTCCGGAGGCGTGCTCATGGGGCTGCTCCCTTGCGCCGTCGGCCGGCCGGTTGGCGGTTCCGTGGCGATATGGTGACCGGTCGCGGCGTCGGTCGGTCAAGTGCGGCCACGGCGTGTCCCTGGTGGTGAGGAGGAGCGGCTGTCCGCCCGGCTGGTCGTCCTGGTGTCCGGGGCCGGCAGCACCCTGCAGGCGCTGCTCGAGGCCGCGGCCGACCCGGCGTACGGCGCCCGTGTCGTCGCCGTCGGGGCCGACCGTGACGGCATCCCGGCCCTGGGCCGGGCGGCGGCGGCCGGCGTGCCGACCTTCGTCGTGTCGCTGGAGAACTTCGCGCAACGGAGGGACTGGGATGCCGCCCTCGCCCGCGAGCTCGCCACCCACGAGCCGGACCTCGTCGTGTGCGCCGGCTTCATGAGGCTGCTCGGCCCGGCGGTGCTGGAGCGCTTCCCTGACCGGATCGTCAACACCCACCCCGCGCTGCTGCCGGCCTTCCCGGGGGCGCATGCGGTCCGGGACGCGCTCGCCTACGGCGTCCGGGTCACCGGCGCGACGGTGCACGTGGTCGACGCCGGGCTCGACTCGGGGCCGGTCGTCGCCCAGGCCGCGGTGGACGTTCCGCCGGCCGCCGACGAGGCGGCGCTGCTAGGGCTGGTCCAGTCCGTGGAGCGTCCGCTGCTGGTCGAGGCGGTACGCCGGCTCGCTGCCGGCTACCGGCTGGAAGGCCGCCGGGTGGTGTGGTCGTGACCCGGACCCCGGTACGCCGGGCGCTGGTCAGCGTCTCGGACAAGACCGGTCTGGAAGAGCTCGGCCGCGGCCTCGTCGATGCCGGCGTCGAGATCGTCTCCACCGGCTCGACGGCCGGTCGCCTGGAGGCAGCCGGCGTACCCGTCACGCCGGTCGCCGCGGTGACCGGCTTTCCGGAGTGCCTGGACGGGCGGGTGAAGACCCTGCATCCCGGCGTGCACGCCGGGCTGCTGGCCGACCGCCGCCGGCCGGAGCACGTGGCGCAGCTCGACGAGCTCGGCATCGACCCGTTCGACCTGGTCGTGGTCAACCTCTATCCCTTTCGGGAGACGCTCGCGGCCGGTGCCGGACCGGCTGAGGTCCTCGAGGCGGTTGACATCGGCGGGCCGGCGATGGTCCGGTCGGCCGCGAAGAACCACGCCTCGGTGGCCGTCGTCGTCGACCCGGCCGGCTATCCGGACGTGCTGGCCGCCGTCCGCGCCGGGGGTTTCCACTCGGCCGCCCGCCGGGCACTGGCCGCCGCTGCCTTCGCGCACACCGCGGCCTACGACATCGCGGTCGCCGGCTGGCTCGCCCAGGAGCTGGCGGCCGGGTCGGAATGGTGGCCGCACTTCGCCGGGCTCGCGCTCGAGCGGACCTCGGTGCTGCGCTACGGCGAGAACCCGCACCAGCGAGCGGCCTTGTACCGCGACCCCGCGGAGCCGGCCGGGCTCGCGTCGGCCGAACAGCTGCACGGCAAGGCGATGTCCTACAACAACTACATCGACGCGGATGCGGCCCGGCGGGCGGCGTACGACTTCGCCGAGCCCTGCGTCACGATCGTCAAGCACGCCAACCCGTGCGGAATCGCGCTCGGCGCCGACGTGGCGCAGGCACACCGCAAGGCGCACGCCTGCGACCCGACCTCGGCGTTCGGGGGGGTGATCGCGGTCAACGGCGCGGTCAGCCTGGCGATGGCTGAGCAGGTGGCCGACATCTTCACCGAGGTCGTGGTGGCGCCGGCGTACGACGAGGTCGCGGCAGAGGTGCTGAGACGCAAGCCCTCCATCCGGCTGCTGCAGGTGCCGGCGCCCGCGGGGGCCGGGGTCGAGTGGCGGCCGGTGTCCGGCGGCGTGCTGGCGCAGACGCCCGACCGGCTCGACACCGCCGGCGACGACCCGGCGCACTGGACGCTGCGCGCCGGTGAGCCGGCCGACGAGGCGGCGATGGCCGACCTGGAGTTCGCCTGGCGGGCCGTAAGGGCGGTGAAGTCCAACGCGATCCTGCTCGCCACCGACCGGGCAACGGTCGGCGTCGGGATGGGGCAGGTCAACCGGGTAGACGCTGCCCGGCTCGCGGTCGCCAGGGCCGGCGAGCGGGCTCGCGGCGCGGTGGCTGCGAGCGACGCCTTCTTCCCGTTCCCGGACGGACTGCAGATGCTGATCGACGCCGGCGTACGGGCGGTGGTCCAGCCCGGCGGCTCGGTGCGCGACGACGAGGTGGTGGCGGCCGCGCAGGCCGTCGGCGTGACGCTCTACCTCACCGGCACCCGCCACTTCGCCCACTGAAATCGAGCAGTCGCCGGTGGACGAGCAGGTGGACCAGGATCTCTCCGGGGTCGACTGGTACGGCGACGAGCTGCGCGGCCGTCGCTTCCTACGCTGCTCGTTCGTCGATGCTGCCCTCGACGAGCTCACGACGTACGGCTGTGTCTTCGAGGACTGTGATCTGTCTGGTGTGTCGCTGAACGCCTCGGTGCACGAGGACACCGCTTTTCTGCGGTGCCGGTTTCGCAAGGCCTCGCTGTTCGGTGCGACCCTCCGCCGCTGCAAGCTCACCGGGTCGGTGTTCGAGTCGGCCGTGCTGCGCCCGCTCACCGTTGACGGCGGCGACTGGTCCTACGTCTCGCTGCGCGGGCAGTCCTTGGCCGGGCTCCGGCTCGCCGGCGTACGTCTCCGCGAGGCCGACCTCACCGACGCCGACATCTCGGGGACCGACCTCTCGGGTGCGGACCTGGCTCACGCCCGGGTGCACGGCCTGCACCTCGCCGGCTCGGACCTGCGCGGTGCCGATCTCGATGGGGTGGATCTGCGCGGGCTCGACCTGCGGGGCGTCCACCTCGACCTCGCGCAGGCGGTCATGCTCGCCACCCAGTCCGGCGCAGAGGTGGACTGGGCCTGAAAGACTGCGCCACGTGAGCGCGACGATTCTCGACGGCAGGATGACCGCGGCGGGCGTCCGCGCCGGCCTCACCAGCCGGGTCGCCGAGTTGGCCGCGCGCGGTGTCCAGCCGGGACTCGGCACCGTCCTGGTCGGGGACGACCCCGGCAGCCGCTCCTATGTCGCCGGTAAGCACCGCGACTGTGCCGAGGTGGGCATCGCCTCGATCGAACGGGTGCTGCCGGCGACGGCCACCCAGGAGCAGGTCGAGGCGGTCGTCGACGAGCTGAACGCCGACGCCACCTGCACCGGCTACCTCGTGCAGCTGCCGCTGCCGGCCGGACTGGACGCCGGCGCCGTGCTCGAGCGGATCGATCCGGCCAAGGACGCCGACGGCCTGCACCCGGTGAACCTCGGGCGGCTGGTGCTCATGGAGCGCGGCCCGCTGCCCTGCACGCCGCGGGCCTGCCTGGAGCTGCTCCGGGCGTACGGCGTACCGCTCGCGGGGGCGGAGGTGACGGTGGTCGGCCGGGGCGTCACCGTGGGCCGGCCGCTGGGCCTGCTGTTGACCCGGCGGACCGAGAACGCCACGGTTACCCTCTGCCACACGGGTACCAAGGATCTCGCGAGGCACCTGCGTTCGGCCGACATCGTGGTCGCGGCTGCCGGGGTGGCGGGTCTGGTCCGGGCCGAGGACGTGAAACCGGGAGCCGCGGTGTTGGACGTGGGGATCACCCGCACCGACGCCGGCCTCGTCGGGGACGTCGATCCCGGCGTACGGGAGGTGGCAGCCTGGGTGGCGCCGATGCCGGGCGGGGTCGGGCCGATGACCAGGGCGATGCTGCTCGCCAACGTGGTCGAGGCCGCCGGGCGGCTTCCCGCCGGCTGACGATGTGTGCAGAACCGTTCAGCCGGCGCGGCGTACCCGGTCGTCGCCGTTGGCCGGCAACGGCCGGACCACACCGAGAGACAGCACCTCGTTGGCCAGGCGTGCCCGCCGGTTGACGCCCTCGGCGATCCGGAACTTCTGGTAGAGCCGCAGCAGATGCTGCTTGACCGCCGCCTCTGTCACCACGAGCTCCTCGGCGATCTCGCGCGCGGTGGCGGGCGCCACGAAGGCGTCCTGCTGCAGCGCCGGCCGGCAGAGCGACGTCAGCACCTCGACCTCGCGACGGGTCAGGTCCGGCGCGGCTACCCGGCGCAGCTCCACGGTCTCCTCGGGCGTCTCGGCGGGCATCGTGATGCCGCCCACCCGAGCCCTCGCCACCCCGAAGGACAGCACGTCGCCGTCACTCAAGACGCGTCGTCCCACCGGGCGGCCGTTGACCCGGGTGCCGTTGGTGGACAGTCCGAGGTCGGTCACGTAGACGAATGCGCCACGCCGTACCAGCTCCGCATGCAGTCGCGAGACGCTCGGGTCGGCCAGCTGGACGTGGACCCCGCCCCCGCGCCCGACGGTCGTCACCTCGTCGCGCAGCTCGAAGACCTTGCCGGTCTCCTCGATGCGCAGGAATGGCGTGTGCACCGTTTCGGTCCCTCCGCTGCTGCCGCCCGCAATGTGTCGTTCTGGGAAGGCTCTAGTCGCCCCGGTGGATACCCTCGGAGGGCCCCGACATGCACGAACGCCGCCGCTCGTCACCCGCACTACACTTCGAACGACGTCATCGGGAGGAGCGGTCGTGACGACCTCGACCGAGACCGACTCTCTGCACGTACGGGTCGACCGCCAGGACCTGCGTCCCGAGCTCGACCCCACCCCGCTCGCGGTGGCCCGGTTTCCGCTGGGCTGGACGCCGGAGCGCTGGCCTTCCGGCTTCGTCGCGCTGGTTCGCGACGACGCCGAGGTCACCCTGGTCTGCGCTGACCGCGAGTACGACGAAGGGCAGCCGCTCGGCAGCAGCCCGCTCGCTGTCGAGCGTGGCTGGCGGCGCATCACCTTCGCCGGACCCCTGCCCTGGGAGCTGGTGGGCTTCCTCGCCGACGTGTCCGGGCGGCTGGCCGCCGCGCACATCCCGTTCACCTCGGTGTCCGGCTTCACCACCGACCACGTCCTGGTCCGAGCCGCCCACGCCGAGCTCGCCGTCTCGGTGCTCGCCGGAAACTCGCCGCCGCCGCAGCGACCCGGCACCAACCCGTGACCGCCTCGGGGCGCCCGTCGGCATCGGCCCAGCCGAGCAGGGCGCACCCCGTGCAGCCCCGGGAACCGACCCTGCGGCTCACCCAGACTCCCGTCGCGGTGGCCCTGGTCACCCTGCTCGCGGGCCTGGTCACGGTGAAGCTGCACCACTTCCGCGCGGGGTGCTACCTGGTGGCGCTGGGCATGCTGGCCGGGGCCGGGCTGCGGCTCGTGCTCCCGGCGCGCCGCGCCGGCCTGCTGGTCGTGCGGAGCCGACCGCTCGACGTCGCGGTGCTCGCCACCTTTGGGGTCGCCGTACTGCTGCTGGCCAAGGTCGTCACCGCGCAGTGACGGGCTCGGATAGCCTCGAAGCCCGCCCGCAGCCACCGAGAACGGACTTCTTCGCATGGCGACTCATCGCGTCACGCTGATCCCGGGTGACGGGGTCGGCCCGGAGCTCACCGAGGCGACCCGCCGGGTTCTGGAGGCGGCTGCGGCGAGCACCGGCAGCTCCTTCGACTGGGACCGGCAGGAGGCCGGCATCGACGTCATGGAGTCCGCCGGCACGCCGCTGCCGGACGCCGTACTGAGCTCGATCCGCGACACCAAGGTCGCCATCAAGGGGCCCATCACCACGCCGATCGGCACCGGTTTCCGCTCCGTCAACGTCGCGCTGCGGGCCGAGCTCGAGCTCTACGCCTGCCTTCGGCCGTGCAAGACCTATCCCGGCGTACGGACCCGGTTCGACGACGTCGATGTCGTGATCGTGCGCGAGAACACCGAGGACCTCTACGCCGGCATCGAGTACGAGCACGACACCGACGAGGCGAACCGGGTCATCGAGTTTCTCAACGGGCTGCAGAAGAAGCAGATCCGGGCGCACTCCGGCATCTCGATCAAGCCGATGTCGGAGTACGGCGCCGAGAGGATCATCCGCTACGCCTTTGACTACGCGCGGGACAACGGCCGCAAGCGGGTGCACTGCATCACGAAGTCCAACATCATGAAGTACACCGACGGGCTGTTCCTCGCGGTTTTCCGGGAGGTCGCCAAGGACTATCCCGACGTCGAACCGTGGGAGAACCTCGTGGACGCCACCTGCATGGGGCTGGTGCAGCGGCCCGAGGAATGGGACGTCCTCGTGCTGCCCAACCTCTACGGCGACATCCTGTCCGACCTGACCGCCGGCATGGTCGGTGGGCTCGGGGTGGCGCCGGGCGCCAATCTCGGCCGGGACGCCGCCGTCTTCGAGGCGACGCACGGCTCGGCGCCCAAGTACAAGGGCCAGAACAAGGTCAACCCGACCGCGATGATCTTGTCCGGGACGCTGATGCTCCGGCACCTCGGCGAGGAGCAGGCGGCCGACCGCCTGGAGTCGGCGGTGGCCGCCGTGATCCGGGAGGGACGCACCGTCACCTACGACATGAAGCCCACCCGCGACGACCCGGACGCCGTAGGCACCAGCGAGTACGCCGACGCAATTCTCGACAAGCTGGGGGGCTGAGCCTTGGGCTCAGGCAAGGTCACCGTCGTCGGAGCCGGCTTCTACGGCTCCACCACCGCCCAGCGGCTGGCCGAGTACGACATCTTCGAGACCGTCGTGCTCACCGACATCGTCGAGGGCAAGCCGCAGGGCATCGCCCTCGACCTGAGCCAGAGCCGCCCGATCGAGGGCTTCGAGACGAGGCTGGTCGGCACCAACGGCTACGACGAGACCGAGGGCTCGGACATCGTCGTGATCACCGCGGGGCTGCCGCGCAAGCCCGGCATGAGCCGGATGGACCTCATCGAGACCAACGCCAAGATCGTCCGGCAGGTCACCGAGAGCGTCGCGAAGACCTCGCCGGACGCCGTACTCCTCGTGGTGTCCAACCCGCTGGATGAGATGACCGCGCTCGCGGCGAACGTCTCCGGCTTTCCGCGCCACCGGGTGATGGGCCAGGCCGGCATGCTCGACACCGCGCGGTTCACCTCCTTTGTGGCCGACGAGGCCGGCGTACCGGTCGTCTCGGTCAAGACGCTGACGCTGGGGTCGCACGGCGACACGATGGTGCCGGTGCCCTCGCAGTGCACTGTCGACGGCAAGCCGCTCACCGACGTACTGCCGCCGGAGCGGATCGACGCGCTCGTCGAGCGGACCCGCAACGGCGGCGCCGAGGTGGTCGCCCTGCTCAAGACCGGCTCCGCCTACTACGCGCCCTCGGCGGCGGCCGCCCGCATGGTGCGGGCGGTGGCGCAGGACAGCGGCGAGGTCATGCCGGTCTGCGCCTGGGTGCAGGGCGAGTACGGCGTCTCCGACGTCTACCTCGGCGTGCCGGCGGAGATCGGCCGGGGCGGCGTACGCCGGGTGGTCGAGCTCGACCTGGTCGAGTCCGAGCGGGCGGCCCTCCGGGAGGCGGCGGAGGCCGTCCGGGCGAAGCAGGCCGACGTCGCCGACCTGTAGCGCTGGGCCGCTGGTGCTGAGCGCGTACGCCGGAACCGCGCGGGGAGAACCTAGGCCGTGATCTGGCTCAACGTCGGCGTCGTCCTCCTGCTGATCCTGGTTGGGGCCCTCTTCGTCGGTGCCGAGATCGCCCTGGTAACGCTGCGCGAGGGCCAGGTTCGTGGGCTCGCCGAGGGCGGTCGGCGCGGTCAGCGCGTCGCGCATCTCGTGCACAACCCGAACCGCTTCCTGGCGGCGGTGCAGATCGGTGTCACCACCACCGCGCTGCTGGCCAGCGCCTTCGGCGAGGCGACGCTCGGCGAGCACGCCACCTCGGCGCTCGAGCGCGCCGGCCTGGGGCCCGGGCTGGCCGGTGTGCTGGGCTTTCTCGGCGTCGTCCTGGTGATCGCGTACGTGACGATCGTCCTCGGCGAGCTGGTGCCCAAGCGCCTCGGACTGCAGCGCCCGGTCGGTACGGCGAGCCTGCTGGGACCGACACTGGACCGCATCGCCTACCTGGCGCGACCGGTGATCTGGCTGCTGTCGCGGTCGACCGACCTCGTGGTGCGGCTGTTCGGTGGAGACCCCAACCGGTCCCGCGAGGCGATCACCGAGGAGGAGCTGCGCCACCTGGTCGCGGCCCACGAGTCGCTCAGCACCGACGAGCGCAAGCTGATCGACGAGGTGTTCGCCTCTGGCGAGCGTCAGGTCCGGGAGGTGATGGTGCCGCGTACGGAGGTGGACTTCCTCGACGCGGCCCTGCCGGTGGCCGAGGCGGCGGCCGTCGCGATCGGCTCGTCGCACTCCCGCTTCCCCGTCGTGCGCGGGTCGCACGACGACGTGGTCGGCTTCGTGCACGTGCGTGATCTCTTCGGTGCGCCGGCGGCCATCGGCCGGCGTACGCCGCGGGTCGGCGACCTCGCCCGTGAAGTGGCGCTGCTGCCGGCGACCAAGAAGGTCCTGGCGGCCCTCTCCGAGCTGCGCAACGAGGGGCACCACATTGCCGTGATTGTGGACGAGTACGGCGGCACCGCCGGCATCGTCACGCTCGAGGACCTCATCGAGGAGCTGATCGGCGAGATCCGCGACGAGTACGACGCCGGCGAGGCGCAGGCCTCCCGACTGGGCGGCGGTGACGTGGAGGTCGAGGGCCTGCTCAACCTCGGCGACTTCGCGGAGCAGACCGGCGTCGAGCTGCCGGACGGCCCCTACGAGACGGTCGCGGGCTTCATCATGGCCGCCCTCGGCCGGGTTGCGGAGGCGGGCGACGAGGTCGAGGCCGGCCGATCCCGGCTCCGGGTCACCACGGTGGACGGTCGTCGGGTGGCACGGGTGCGGGTCACGCCCGTCGGGGCGCCGGAGGCTGACGGGGGTCACCCGCTCGAACCACCGGCACCGGCTCCTGAGGGCGCGCACTTCCCGTCCAACGGCGCTCCGTCGGCGGGCAGCGTCGTGGTCACCCCCCCCGGGGTCAGCTCGGACTAGGACGCCGCCGGCTGCCCAGCCAGCTGCGTCCCACCGTCGCCAGCAGGCCGACCGGCACGGTGCCGCGTCCCAGGCCCACCTCGACCGCGACGTCGAAGACCTCCCGCCGCCGGGCCGCCGCCGTGACCGCGGCGTCCAGGAAGCCGGGGAGCTGCCCGGCTCTCGCCAGCACCCGGGTGTGGCGGAAGTGCCGGCCCAGCTCGCGCTCGAGTGCCCGGCGGTACGCCGTACCGGCCGCTTCCGGCGCGTGGACCGCGGCCTCGGCGGCCAGCCGGCCGGACAGCAGTGCGTAGTAGATCCCCTCGCCGGTCAGCGGGTTGATCAGGCTGAGCGCATCACCGGCGAGGAGCACCCGGCCGTCCGGCTGGCGCGGGCGGCCGCTGGACAGCGGGAGGTGGTGCGCGCGGAGCGTGGCCGGGTCGGGCAGCAGCTCGGCCAGCCGGTCGTAGAGCTCGGCGCGCCCGCCCCGGCCCTCCTCTCCGATGCGGGTGGTGAGCTTGCCGAAGCCCACGTTGGCGGTGCCGTCGCCGACCGGGAACGACCAGGCGTACGCCGGCCAGCCCTGGGACACCATCGCGATCCGCTGTTCCGGCGTACCGGGAGGGGCCGCCGCATAGCCGCGAACCGCGATCGCGGTGTGCGACGGCGGCGTCCTGGCAACGCCGATCTGCCGGCGTACGACGGAGTTGGCGCCATCAGCGCCGATCACCACCCGGCCGGCGACCTCGCCGTCGACCTCGACCCACCGCTCCCGGGTCGTGAGGCGCCGGACCCGGTGCCGGCGCACCTCCACGCCGGCCGCCCGGGCGGCGCTGACCAGCCGGGCGTCGAAGACCGCTCGCGGCACGACGTGATTCGGCCTGGCCGGCTGGGCCACCACCTCGGCGCCGCCCGGGGAGCTCACCCGCAGGCGGCGGACCGGCGGGTAGCCCACCAGCGCGTCCGCCGCACCGAGGAGTGCCAGCTCGTCGGCGGCGTGCGGCGCGATGCCGTCGCCGCACGCCTTGTCCCGGGGGAAGTCGGCGGCGTCGAGGAGCAGCACGCGGGCGTCGGGGCGCAGCTGACGAGCCCGCAGCGCCGCCGCCGCACCCGCCGGGCCACCGCCAACCACGAGGATGTCGTAGAGCTCACTCATCGCCCGCTCAGCCTGCCAGCCGGCTGGGCCCACAACGCCGGCCGCCCCACCGACCGGAGTCGATGGGGCGGCTCAGCGTGCGCTAGGTCAGCCGGTCACGGTACGACGAGCGTGGTGGCCGCTGCAGGTGGCGAGAAAGTCAAAGCCCCGGCGAACTGCGCCTGGTTGAGAATCGCCGTTCCGACCGGAGTGCCCGCCGCGATCTTCGCGGTCAGGCTCACCGATCCGGTGTAGTTGACCGCGACGGTGCCCAGGTTCCACTTGACCGTCTTGCTCGTGGCGTTGTACGTGCCACCGTTCGTTGCGGAGACGAAGCTGAGACCCGCCGGCAGGAAGTCGGTGATGGTGGCATTCGCCGACGGCATCGGTCCCAGGTTGGTGTAGCTGATGTTGTAGGTGACGTTGGAGCCGGCCGTCGCGGTGGCCGGCGCCGTCATTGTGGTAACCACCACGGGGTCACCGGGAGGAGCAGTGCTGGAGTCGAACGAGAAGACCTGCAGCTCCGCGATCCGCACCGACTCGTCCCGAGCGGATGCAGTCTTGCAGTCAGTGTTGTTCGCCGGGTCGTTGTCCTGCTCACCGGCGTACTCCGGCGTACCGCTGCACTGGTTCTCCAGGACGGTGATCCGGACGTGGGTCGCGCTGGTGTCGGGCACGTCGAAGGCGCGGAGGTTGAGGTCCGGCACCAACGGCCGGGGCAAGGTGCTGTCGAAGGCCGCACCGGGGGACGGGAACGCCTTGGTCGTGTCGTAGATGGTGGTGTACGGCGACCCCGGCACGTCAGCCGCAAGCGGCGAAGAACAGTTGCTCGTCGCGCTCGAGGTGCAGGTCGAGATCGCGAACTGGCGCAGTGAGGTGAAGCGGTTCTGCGCGCTCATGTCCGGCTGCTGCTCGTCCTCGTCCTGCGTCGGTGCCGGCCGCAGCAGGGCGCTCACCTGGATGGAGCGGACCGGCACCGGAGCCGTGCCGGCCAGGTCGACGGTGTAGAAGGGCTTGGTGACGTCTACACCGAGCTTCTGGTTCTGGACGAGGGTGTTGGTGTTCTCGGTGTCATCGATCAGCTTGTTGGGGTTCAGCGCGTCCGCCGATGAGCCGGTCGCCGACGCACCGTTGGTGATCGATGCCAGGTTCTTGGACAGGTGCAGCACCCGGTCGACGATCTGGCCGGCGCCCACGGTCACGCTGAAGCGGCGGGCCCCGAAGCCTGGCGCCTGGAACAGGAGCTGATATGTGCCAGGGACCAGCTTCACCTGGTTGGACAGGCTCGATGCCTGGTCGGTGTCGGCAACCGGGGTGATCCGGGCCTGGTACTGGCCGATGAAGAGCGTGCCCTTGACCGGAGCCCGGTTGGCACCGGGGCTGAAGTCCTCGGCCGCGATCCGCAGCGTCGCCTCGTTGAGGAACGGGGATGTGTAGTCCGGCAGCGGCTGGTCGCTGTCGCTGCCCCTGCCGTCGCTGGCCTGGTCGGCGAACTGACCGAAGCCCCGCTTGGCGAACGCGTTCCACATGATCGCCTGGTTGGCGCCGTTGAACCGCATGACGTCAGCCGCGAGCATGGCGTCGCGGGCGACGAGCATGCCGGTGTCGGATGGCTGCAGCAGGTATGCGTCGAAGAGCAGCTGCATCCACCGCCGGTTCCCCGGGCAGAACTGCGCCGGCAGTGGCGGCTGCGGGTTGTCCGAGCTCTGGTCGCCCTGGGCGCAGCGCCGCTGGAGGGCGGCGTCGGTCACCCGGTAGGTGCTGTTGTACTTGTTGATGAACGCCTGCCGGACGTCGATCATGACGGCGCTCCACGGCTCGCCGTCGGCGTGCACCTCGGGCCCGGTGATGTCGTAGCCGAGGTCGCCGTACTGCAACGGGTTGACGTCGAGCGCGTAGTTGCGGATGCCGGTCACCTTGTTGCCGGTGACGTACGGGCCCTCGACGAGCTTGGGCGTGCCGTCGGCCTTGTTGCCGGCGCCGGTCGGGTAGTTGTGCTCGAACAGGTACTCGAGGGCCACCTGGTCGCCCCACGACTCACCCATCGAGCGGCCCTGGAACTTGGTGATGCCGCCGTCCGGGCCACCGATCATGCGGGTGGAGATGGCGTGGTTGTACTCGTGGCCGACGACGGTCATGTCGTAGTCACCATCGACGCAAGGGGCGTAGAAGGCGCCGGCGATCGGCTGGAAGAGGTACTGGTTGGTGATCGGCGGGATGCCGTCCTGCAGGGTGATCTGGTTGGCGTTGTCCCGGCCCAGGAAGCTCGGCTGGCCACCGGTCAGGGCGCCGGCCTGGACGTTGCCGACCTCCGGGTCACCCTCGCCGCCGGTCGGGGAGATCCCGCCGCTCGCGCGGTTGCCGAAGTTGCTGTCCTGCAGGTTGTAGTTCGCCTCGGTGAAGCCGAGGAAGTACGACCAGTCGTGGACGCGGTTGTGGTTGCTGAACAGGCTGGTCACCGAGGCCAGGATGTCGTTGTTGTTGTTGGTCGGGGTGAACGCCGTGGGCGAGCACTTGGTGTTGTTCCAGGCGTCGGTGAAGTTCTGGCCGGGGTTGGTGAGGCCGTACTCCCGGTTCTGACTCACCGGTCGCTGGTTCGCCCCACCCGGCGTGAGTGGGCTCCCCCACGCCTCGGCGGTGGTGGCCGCGTTGCCCTCGGTGGTGAAGGTTGGCGTGTTGGTGCGGAAGTTGTAGTCCCATGGGCCACGGGCGGCCAGGTTGATCAGCGGGCTCGGCGGGTTGTCGCAGTCCGGCACCGTCGCGCCGCCGAACTTGGTCACCCAGCAACCGACCTTGCGGCTGTCCGTGGTGTTGGTCGTGCTGAAGTTCAGCACCGGGTTGGACAGGAAGTACTTCCACTTCGGCGGGTACGGCACGGAGGCGGTCGCCGCCTGGTCGCTGGCGCTGAAGGTGCCCGCGTAGTTACCCGGCTGGGTGAACGGAACCGTCGGGTTCGGGCCGAACTTGCATACCTCGACGAAGTAGTTCCCGGCGGGCACACCCGTGGACGGCGCGTAGGTGATCGCCTCGGGGCTTGTTGCGGTGTCGGAGCTGGCGACCTGTTGTCCCGTGGGTCCGATGAGGTTAAGGACGATGTCGTTGGTCGCGAGCGCCGCGCTCGCCGACACGACGATCGACTTCGTCTTGACGTCCACCGTGAACGGACCGTTCCGCGGCGCACACATGGCCGCTGCGGTGATGGTGCCGGTGAAGGCTTCGTTGTACATCGAGTTGTCGACCTGGTTGTACCGCACCAGCACGCCGCCGCTCGAGGCGTCGACGTAAGAGGTGTAGGCGAGAGTGTTGGCGCCCTGCACGTCGACGACGTTGGCCTCGTACACCGGGCGGACCGCGCCGCTGTAGGTGGGAAGCGCTCGCAGCCGGACTTGCTGGTCCTGAGCGAAGCCGGTGACCTTGAAGACGGTGAAGCCGGACCGGGCATCGGGGTGGACGTTGGAGATTGCGCTCGAGGCGACCGTGCGGCCGACGTTCGCGGCGGCCTTCTGCCAGGCCGCCGTCGCCGACAGCGATGGGGACGGAGGGGTCGCCGAGGTGGGGGCGATCGAGGACGAGACGAAGGCGACCTTGCCGCTCACCACGCCGACGGTGACGATGCCGTCCACCGCGGCCGGCAGCTGGCCGAACTTCTGCCGGAACAGGACGGCGTGCCCATTGCTCTGCGCCATGCGGGAGTCGTTGACGAGCTCTAGCGCGGCAACCTGGGCGGTCGTGAGCCGGAACAAACCGGCCTTGCTCGTCAAAAAGGATCGGGCCGCGGCCACTGCGTCGGTGGTGCTGAGCCCGGTGGCGAGAAAGCCGCCGTACTTGATCAGCGACTGCGGCGTGCCGAACTGGTTCCAGCGGGCGTTCGCGCCCAGGGCGCGCACCGCCGAGAGCTGGGCCGACGTGGGCGCCACGCTTCCGGTGCGCCCGTCGAAGTCCTCGAGGCCGACCGGTGCATCGTTGAGGCCCAGCTGGGTGACATCGGGGCCGCCAGTCGCGCCGATGGCGCCGGCGCCGGTGGGTGCGACCAAGCCGGCGGCGACCACGGCCAGCACGCCGGTGGCAGCGACCGCAGCCGCGCGCCGTCGTGACCAAGGCAGGCGAAAACGGGTCATGGAGATCCTCACGCGAGTGGCCGAGACGGCCGACCGATCCGGGTGCCCGATTTGTAGCAGCCTGGGGGCTTTACGTCTATAGACCTGCCAACATCGGTCAAGATCGCTTTGCGAATTGGTCCAGGGCCGGACCGGCCACCTCGCCGCCGTATTCGCCGGCTTGCAGAATGCGGGCATGCCTTCTCGACCCCGCGTGCTCTCCGGCATCCAGCCCACGGCCGACTCGTTCCACCTAGGCAGCTACCTGGGCGCGGTGCGGCACTGGGTCGCCCTGCAGGACGACCACGACGCCTTCTACTGCGTGGTCGACCTGCACGCGATCACCGTCGACCATGACCCCGCCGTGCTGCGCCGCCGTACCCGCAGCGCCGCGGCGCAGCTGCTGGCCGTCGGCCTCGACCCCGCCAGGTGCACGCTGTTCGTGCAGAGCCACGTCCCGCAGCACACCCAGCTGGCCTGGGTGCTGGCGTGCATCACGGGGTTCGGCGAGGCCAGCCGGATGACGCAGTTCAAGGACAAGGGTGGCGGGTCGGTCGGCCTGTTCACCTATCCGGTCCTGCAGGCCGCCGACATCCTGCTCTACCAGGCCGCACGCGTCCCCGTCGGCGAGGACCAGCGCCAGCACCTCGAGCTGACCCGCGACCTGGCGCAGCGGTTCAACGCCCGTTTCGGGCCCGCGTTCACGGTGCCGGAGCCGCACATCATCAAGGCCACGGCGAAGATCGTCGACCTTGCCGACCCCACGGCGAAGATGAGCAAGTCGGCCCAGTCACATGCGGGTGTGCTGGACCTGCTGGAGGACCCGGTCTCCCTGCGGCGGAAGGTGCGCCGGGCGGTGACCGACACCGGCACGGAGATCCGGGCAGCCGAGGACAAGCCCGGCGTCACCAACCTGCTGACGATCTCCGCGGCCCTCACCGGGCGCACCGTTGTCGAGCTGGAGGATGCGTACGCCGGCCGCGGGTACGGCGACCTCAAGTCGGACGTGGCCGACCAGGTGGCCGAGTTCGTCACGCCGATCCAGGCCCGCACGGCCGAGCTGCTCGAGGATCCGGCGTACGTCGACGCCGTGCTGGCCGACGGCGCCGCGCGGGCCAGGACCGTGGCTGCGGGGACCCTCGCCGCCGTGTACGAGCTCGTCGGCTTCCTCCCGCCCGCCGCCACCGGCCGGGCTTGACCGTTCCTGCACACAACCGCCTGACGGCGGGAGACTTCACGCTCGGAGGACGTCGGTCCGGCGTCGTCCACCAGCCGGTCGTGTGCAGAAGTCGGCAGGTTGGTGGGCTGAGGGTGTCAGCGGAGAGGAGTACGGCGGCGGATGGCTAGCCCAATCGAGAGGGGCAAGGCCGTGCTGGCCCGGCTCCGGGAGAAGCGCCCGTTTCTGGACCACCTCATCCGGGCCGGCGGCCGCTACCAGGCGGACGCCGGCAACCAGCTGGCCGCGGCCGTCACCTACTTCAGCTTCCTGTCGATCTTCCCATTGCTGCTGCTGGCCCTGTCGGTGCTGGGGTTCGTACTCAAGAACAACCCGGACCTGCAGGCCAAGCTGCTGGCGAACGTCTCCAGCGCACTGCCCGGGGGCGGCACGGAGGTCACCAGATCCATCAGCGGCGCGGTCAGCTCCCGGGCCGCGACCGGGATCGTCGGCCTGCTCGGACTGCTCTACTCCGGACTGAGCTGGGTGGACAACCTGCGTACGGCGGTCCGCACGGTCTGGCACCAGAACGTCAACGCCGGCAACTTCTTCGTCACCAAGGGCAAGGATGTCCTGATCCTGCTCGGCCTGGGGGTCACCCTCGGCGCCTCGGTAGCGATCACCGGCATCGGCGCGGCGGCGACCAACCTCCTGATCGACCTGCTGGGGTTGTCGCACTTCTTCGGCGTGGGAGTGCTCACCAAGGTCATCACGATCGCGCTCGCGGTGGCGGCCGACGTACTGATCTTTCTCTGGTTGTTCATGCGGCTGCCGAAGGTGCCGGCACCGCGAGCCCGAGTTCTACGCGGCGCACTCTTCGCCGCCGCCGGTTTCGAGATCCTCAAGCTGGTCGGGGCCCTCTACATCGCTCGGGTGACCAAGAACGCGACCGCCACCTACGGGACCTTCGGCGTGGTCATCGGAACGCTGGTGTGGCTCAACCTGGTGTCGAGGTTCGTGGTGTTCGCCGCGGTGTGGACCGTCACCGCGCCGTACGACGACGACGTGGCACCGTCCGGCACCGCCGATGCCCGGATGGCGGAGCGGGCCGGAATTCCGACGGAGTTCGCGAGGGAGGACACCGCCGACAACCGCCAGGAGGATGGGGCGCCGACCCCCCTGACCCCGGCGCTGCAGGACCGGCCGGGTGTCGGCTTCGAGCCGGGGTCGGGTGGTCGAAGGCGACGCCAGCCCGCTGGGGTGGACGAACGGGCCACCGTCGCTGCTGGGCGACCGACGGCTCGAGGTCGGCATCGCCAGCACGCCACGCGATGGCCGGCGCTCGCCGTCGCGGCGGGCGCCCTGCTGCTACGGAGGCGGGGTCGTCGGGGGCGGCGGCGGGGCGGGGACCGAGCGTAGGGAGCTCGGGAAGGCACCCGGGGGCGGCGACACGGGTCCGCGGCGTGGCCGCCTATCGGTGCCGGGTGACAAAGGCCGCCAGCCGGGTGACGAGCGGTTGAAACGTGGGTTGGTCAGGTTGGTACATCTCGGCCCCGTGCAGCTGTGAGTCGACGATCTGCAGCTCCTTCGGCCCCGGCGCGCTCTTGTACAGCTGGCGCGCCTCGGCAGCTGCTCCGTAGCCGTCCTCTCGCCCGACACGAACATCATCGAGGCGTCGGGACGGAGCTGGCGGCCCCACATGAACGCACTGGGCAGTGCCGACCCAGGCTGTGCGCCCGAGGATCGACTCTGAGTCGTTATCAGCGCGTCCGCGGCGGCCGGAACCACCGGACGAGCGCACCGGCGCCGACCAACAGGGCCGCCACGGCGACCAGCCATGGTGCCCGGCCGGGGCCGGCGGGCGCGCGTTCCGGCGGAAGTCCGACCGCGCCGGGACTCGATGCCAGCCCGCCCGGGCCCCGGCCAGCGTCGAGCGGCGCTGCGGTCGGTCCTCCGGTCACCAGCGGATCTACGAGCTGCCCAACCGGCGTCAGCCGGTCCGCAGTGGCGAAGCCCCAGTCCAGCAGGGCCGCGGCCTCGTGCCACACCCGTGGACTGGCATGCAGCAGCGTCACCTCCAGCGTCCGACCGCCTCGGGTGGCCGCTCCGATGAAGGCCGCGCCGGCCGCGACGGTGTAACCGTTCTTGATGCCGATGGCACCGGGGTAGTTCCACAGCAGCCGGTTGTGGCTGCCGATCTCGATCCGGCGCCCGCCGGGGGCCGGGATGTAGGACCGCCGTACGGCGACGTAGCGCCGGAACGGCGTGAGCCGCATCGCGGCCCGACCGATCAGGGCGAGGTCGTACGCCGAGCTGACCTGGCCGGCCGCATCCAGCCCGGAGACCGTTCTCGCCGTCGTGTCCCTCGCCTGCAGCTTCGCCGCCGCCGCGTTCATGAGCGCGACCGTGCGGTCCGACCCGCCACCGGCGGCCGCGAGCACGTTGGCCGCGTCGTTGCCGGATACGACGAGCAGCGCCTGGAACAGCTGGTAGACGCGGTAGGGGTGTCCGGGCACCAGCCCCACCTTGCTGCCGTCAACCGCGACATCGGTTGTGGTCGCGGTCACGATCCGACCCGGGTTGAGCCGCGGGATGAGGGTCAGCGCGGTCAGCGTCTTGAGGGTGCTCGCCGGCGGAAAGCGGCCGTGCGCGTCATGGGCGGCGAGCACCTCGCCGGTGTTCAGGTCGGCTACCAGCCAGCCGCCCGCCGTGAGATTCGCGGGCGGGCGCGGTGTGCCGGGCTTTCCGAGGACGACCGTGTCGCGGCGACCCAGCAGGTCACCGCCCACCGGTCCTGGCACGGTCGAGTCGCCGGCCGCGGCGGTGGCCGACCCGACCAGCAGTGCCACCACGACGGCAGCTCCGCCGGCTCGCCAACTCGAGCGTTCGTTCCCGACCCGGGCCCGGCCGCGGTCGACGCAGGTCGGAGCCGGGCGCATAGGGGTCCAGGGTAAACGGCCGGCCGACCCTGGGCGGCGCGATGACATTGCCCGGGAGATACTGGACCGAGCATCAGCGGGCGCCGTAAGGAGGTTGGTGACCCGATCCCGATGGGCCACCGATCTCCTGGCCACCAGCCGGGCCCCGCCGCCCGGCGACTTGAGGCAGTGCCGCGGCGACCGCGAGGATGACCCCCCGCCGGGCGCTTCCACGGTGCCGCACCGGATCTACGAGAAGGATGAGGAATGGCCACGCAGACAACAGCGACGGTCGAGCGGCCCGGTGCCCGCGCCCGGATCGCGGCCCGCACGCTGCGGCGCGACCGCTGGTGGGTCGCTCCCCTGGTCACGGTGGCGGTGCTGGTCGCCTTCATCGCCTACTCGACGTTCCGGGCGTTCCAGAACAAGTACTACTTCGCCGACCCGTACCTCTCGCCGTTCTACTCGCCCTGCCTGACCTCAGGCTGTGCCAAGACCGGCGCACCGCACCTCTCGGTCTTCTCGGACGTGTGGATCCTCACCCCGGCGATCTTCATTCTGATCTTTCCGCTCGGTTTCCGGCTGACCTGCTACTACTACCGCAAGACCTACTACCGGTCGTTCTGGCTGTCCCCGCCGGCCTGCGCGGTCGCCGAGCCGCACAAGCGCTACACCGGCGAGACGCGCTTCCCGCTGATCTTCCAGAACATCCACCGGTACTTCTTCTACGCCGGCCTGGTCTTCTGCGCGATCCTCACCTGGGACGCGCTGCTCGCGTTCGACTTCGACGGTCGCTTCGGCGTCGGGCTCGGAACGCTGATCCTGCTGGTCAATGCCGCTCTCATCTGGATCTACACGCTGTCCTGCCACTCCTGTCGGCACATCGTCGGCGGCCGGCTCAAGCACTTCTCGCGCCATCCGATGCGCTACCGGGCGTGGGGGCTGGTGTCCCGGCTCAACGCCCGGCACATGCAGTGGGCGTGGATCAGCCTGGTCTGGATCGCGCTCACCGACCTCTACGTCTGGCTGGTCGCGGCGAACGTCTTCTCCGACCCCCACTGGGTGGCCTGAGATGGCCGACTACGAGACCCACGACTACGACGTCGTCGTCATCGGTGCCGGCGGCGCCGGGCTGCGCGCGGCGATCGAGGCGCACGAGGCGGGCGCCCGTACGGCGATCGTGTGCAAGTCGCTGCTCGGCAAGGCGCACACCGTCATGGCCGAGGGCGGCATCGCCGCGGCGCTCGGCAACGTCTACGACGAGGACAGCTGGCGGGTGCACTTCCGCGACACCATGCGCGGCGGCAAGATGCTCAACAACTGGCGGATGGCCCAGCTGCACGCGCAGGAGGCCCCCGACCGGGTGCACGAGCTCGAGGAGTGGGGCGCGCTCTTCGACCGTACGCCGGACGGCCGGATCAACCAGCGCGACTTCGGCGGTCACCGCTTCGCCCGGCTAGCCCACGTCGGTGACCGGACGGGCCTGGAGATGATCCGCACTCTCCAGCAGCGGGCGGTTCACCTCGGCATCGACGTCTTCATGGAGTGCACGGTCCTGCGGCTGCTGCTCGACGCCGACACCGCCGGCCGCCGGATCGCCGGGGCCTTCGCCTACTGGCGGGAGAGCGGCCGCTTCGTCGCCTTCCGCGCGCCGGCCGTGGTGCTCGCCACCGGTGGCATCGGCAAGTCCTACAAGGTGACCTCCGCGTCCTGGGAGTACACCGGGGACGGTCACTCGCTCGCGCTCTGGGCCGGCGCCTCCCTGCTCAACATGGAGTTCGTCCAGTTCCACCCGACCGGCATGGTCTGGCCGCCCTCGGTGCGCGGCATCCTCGTCACCGAGGGGGTCCGGGGCGACGGCGGCGTGCTGCGCAACGCCGAGGGCCGCCGGTTCATGTTCGACTACATCCCCGAGGTGTTCGCCGACGAGACGGCCGACACCGAGGAGGAGGCCGACCGCTGGTACACCGACAAGAAGAACGCCCGGCGTACGCCGGACCTCCTCCCGCGGGACGAGGTGGCACGAGCCATCAACTCCGAGGTGAAGGCCGGCCGGGGCTCACCGCACGGCGGCGTGTTGCTCGACATCGCCTCGCGGCATCCGGCCGAGTACATCCAGCGCCGCCTCCCCTCGATGTACCACCAGTTCAAGGAGCTGGCCGACGTCGACATCACCAAGGAGCCGATGGAGGTCGGCCCGACCTGCCACTACGTCATGGGTGGTGTCGAGGTCGATGCCGACACCCAGGCGGCCACCGTGCCCGGTCTCTTCGCCGCCGGCGAGGTGTCCGGCGGCATGCACGGGTCCAACCGCCTGGGTGGCAACTCGCTGTCGGACCTGCTGGTCTTCGGCCGGCGGGCCGGGAGGTACGCCGCCCAGTACGCCGCGGCTTCAGCGGAGCACCGGCCGAGCCTGGACGAGAAGCAGATCGCCGGCATCAGCCGGGAGGCGGTCGCGCCCTTCGCCCGCGCCGACTCCGCGGGCGCCGAGAACGCCTATGCGCTCCAGCAGGAGCTGCAGGACTGCATGCAGGATCTGGTCGGGATCATCCGGGTGGCCGACGAGCTGGAGCGGGCGCGCAAGACGATCTCGGTGCTCAAGGAGCGGACGGCGAACGTCGCGGTCGAGGGGAACCGGCAGTACAACCCCGGTTGGCACCTCGCCAACGACCTCCGGTCGCTGCTCACGGTCGCGGAGTGCATCGCCACGGCGGCGCTGGCCCGCGAGGAGAGCCGCGGCGGTCACACCCGCAACGACTACCCCAACGCCGACCCGGAATGGGGCAAGATCAACCTGGTGCTGCGCCAGGACAAGGGCGAGCTGCGCCTCGACCGCCAGTCGCTGTCGCAGATGCCCGCCGAGCTCGCCACCTTGTTCGAGGGGGGGAAGAAGTAGGAATGGGTTACGACCTGACGCTGCGGCTGTGGCGGGGGGACGCGACCGGCGGCAAGTTCGCCGACTACGTCGTACCGGTGGAGGAGGGCGAGGTCGTCCTCGACGCCATCCACCGGGTGCAGGCCATGCACGCCGGCGACCTCGCGGTGCGGTGGAACTGCAAGGCCGGCAAGTGCGGCTCCTGCAGCGCCGAGATCAACGGCCGGCCGCGGCTGCTGTGCATGAGCCGGCTGACGCAGTTCGAGCGCGGTACGCCGATCACGGTGACGCCGCTGCGCACGTTCCCCGTCATCAAGGACCTGGTCACCGACGTCTCCTACAACTACGCGAAGGCGCGCGAGGTCCCGGCGTTCGCGCCGCGGGCGCGGGAGGCCGACGGCACGCACCGGATGGCGCAGGTCGACGTCAACCGGCCGCAGGAGTTCCGCAAGTGCATCGAGTGCTTCCTCTGCCAGACCGTCTGCCATGTCATCCGTGACCACGAGGAGAACAAGCCGGCCTTCGCCGGGCCGCGGATGTTCATCCGGTACGCCGAGCTGGCGATGCACCCGCTGGACACCAACGACCGGCGCGAGCTGGAGAGCGCCCAGGCCGGCCTCGGCATGTGCAACATCACCAAGTGCTGCACCGAGGTCTGTCCGGAAGGCATCAAGATCACGGACAACGCGATCATCCCGCTCAAGGAGCGCGTGGTCGACGTCAGGTTCGACCCCGTGCTGTCGATGGGCAGGGAGTTCGCCGGTGAGACGCCGCCGCGCCGCAACCCGCTGGCCCGCCGGGTGGCGTTCGGCGCGGGGGCGCTCGGCGCGCTCTGCCTGCTGGCGCTGCTGGCGCACGCCTGGCTCGGCGCCGCGGTGGCCGGCATCGTCACGGTGGCTGCCGGCCTGTGGGGTCAGATGATCTCCGACACCACCGGTGACCGGAGTCTGGCGATCGGCGCGGTCACCGCCGGTGGGCTCGCGATCGGGCTCGGCGTGGCCAACAGCGGCGTGTTCTGACCTACAGCTTGGTGCTGTAGGTCAAGTTTTGCTCCCGGAGGCTGGTGTCCGAGCCGAGGAAGGCGTGCTTGGACATGTCCGCGGTGTAGCGGCTGGCGGGTGGGGTGCGGCCGAGCGCCTCCGCCATGCTGCGGATGTGGTGCGGTGCCGCGCCGCAGCAGACACCGAAGTAGCGAACGCCGAGCTGTTGCGCCGCCCGCGTGAAGTCGGCGATCTCGTACCGGTTGCAGGTGAACGGGTCAAGGGCCTCAGGGAAGGGCCGGCCGGTGGGGAGCCGGTCGTACGCCGGGTCCCGCAGCGACTGGAAGGTGGGCTGGGCCGCAGACGTGCGGTAGGGGACGGGTAGTGCGGCGACCGGAACGTTCACGGCCGCGACGACCTCCGCCAACAGCGGCAGCATCGTTTGCGGACCCCGGATGCAGTTGAGTCCCACGACGTCCGCGCCGGCGTCGGCCAGCCGCCGGCACGCCTCGGCGACGCCCCATCCCTCGCGGGTCTGCGGCTCCTGGTGTACGGCGAGCGTGATCGCACTCTTCAGCCCGGCACGCTGCACGACGTCCAGGGCGAGCAGCGCCTCCTCGGCGTAGCTGAAGGTCTCCCCGATGACGAAGTCGACGCCGGCCGCCGCCGCCCAGTCCACCTGCTCGGAGAACATGGCCCGGACCTGGTCGGCAACTGCGGGACTGCCCGGCTCGTAGATGTTGGTGTTGCAGATGTTGCCGGCGAAGAGGGCACCGGTCTCCCTGGCGACCTCCTTGGCGAGGTCGAGCGCCGTCCCGTTCAGCTGTTCGAGCAGGTGCTCCTTGCCGATGAGACGGAGCTTCTCCCGGTGCCCGTAGTAGGTGAACGCCTCGACCACGTCGGAGCCGGCGTGGACGAACTCCCGGTGCAGTGCCGCCACCTCCTCCGGGTGGTCGAGGACCACTTCGGGGACGAACGCCCCTGCCTGGAGGTAACCCCTGCGCTCGAGCTCGAACAGGTACCCCTCGGCACAGATCACGGGACCCTCGGCGAGTCGCTCGAGCAGTCCGGACGGAGTTTCCGTCACCGTGCAACCTCCTCAGGTCCGCAGATCGATCTGGAGACGATAGCCGTCCGGACGCCGGGTCTCCCCGCCGGCGAGGCCGTCCCCGGCATCAGCTCCAGGGGAACGGCGAGCTGCTGGTCGGGTGCAGCCGTCCCTGCTCGTACCTCGCGAAACGGAACGGCTCGAGCAGCCCCTGGGGCTCGCCGAGCAGCTCCCGGGCCACCAGAGCGCCCACGCCGAGCATCTTGTAGCCGTGGTTGGAGTCGGCGACGACGTACGCGTTCTGCCGGAAGACGTCGAACACCGGGAAGCTGTCCGGGGTGAAGCACCCGATGCCGCCCGACGGCTCCTTGGAGAACAGGTGCGCCTTGCCCTCGAACCGCTTGAGGCAGTGGGCCAGGCCCGAGGTCCACATCCGGGCGAACTCCTCGCCCACGACGAAGTCAGGGCTCGCCGGACCGTAGGGATCGACCGCCACCTGGTCGGTCGGCCGGTCGACGACGAACGGCATGGCGCCGCCCTGCACCCCGCCGAAGTTGAAGTCGGGCTTGAAGTAGATGCCCCACAGCCGGTCGGTGACGAGCGATCCGTCCCGGTCGTCGTACAGGGGGGCGTCGCTGTCGACGTGGACGACCGGTGGCATCGCGCCGGAGCTGTCGGTGAGGAACCTGGGGTCGACCCCCAGCGTCCCCTCCTGCAGCGACCAGTAGGTCCACATGTCCCGGTCGGCGTGCAGGCGCCCGTCCGGCCCCCGAACCGGGATCCGGTCCGGCAGCTCCAGCATCCGCCAGAAGTCGCGCACCCATGGCCCGACCGCGACGACCAGCTGCTCCAGGTGGATCGGTCCTGAGTCGGTCTCGACGGCGCGAACCGCGCCGCCCTCGAGCGCGAGACCGGTGACCCGGGTGCCCGGGAGGATCCGGACGCCTTCGGCGCGGGCCTTCTCGGCGAGCCCCTGCATCGACGCCCGGTTGTTCGCGTAGCCGCCGCGCTTCTCGTGCAGCACGCTGGTGATCCCCTGCGCCTGCCAGTCGGCGAAGAGGCCCTGCAGGTAGGTGCGGCTGTCGAGCTCGCCCTCGATGAAGGTCGAGCGGTAGCCGATGGCCCGCTGCTCCGCGTGGATCTGCGCGACGCCCTCGTGCATGACCTCCGGTGAGATCTGCAGGTAGCCGACCGGGTGGTAGGCGAAGGCCGCGGGGTCGGACTCCCACACCGAGACGGAGTGGGCCATGAGCTCGCGCATGGCCGGCTGGAAGTAGTTGTTGCGGACGACCCCGCAGGCGATGCCGGACGCGCCCGCCGCCACGTCGGTCTTGTCCAGGACGACGACGTCGCGGCCGTCACCCTTCCCGGTGGCGCGCAACCCCTTGGCGAGGTGCCACGCGGTCGACAGGCCGTGCACGCCGGCACCGACCACGACGTACCGGGCGTCTCGTGCCATCGCGTGGCTCCCACTGTTGCCCACAGGGCAATGGTGTTTCAATATCGGCCGAGAGGAGGCTAGCATGCCGACCACCGGCGAACCAGCCAGCCGACACGTCGCCGCCGTCGCGCGGGCGATGCGGGTGCTGGAGGTGCTTGCCGACTCGACCGATGACCTGGGGACGAACGAGATTGCCCGCCGTGCCGGCACCAACCCGAGCAGCGTCTCCCGCCTGCTCGCCACCCTGGCGACCGGCGACCTCGTGCAGTACCTGCCGGAAACCGGCCGCTACCGGCTCGGCCTGCGGCTGTTCCAGCTCGGCACTGCCGCGATGGGCCGCCTCGACCTGCAGGGACTGGCCCGCCCGCACCTCACCGAGCTGGCGGCGGCCACCGGCGAGACCGCAACGCTGTCGGTGCCGGGTGAGCGGGAGGCGATGACGGTGGACTTCGTGCAGGGTGCCTCCTCCGTGCAGAGCGTCGCCCGGGTCGGCCGGCCGAGCGTCGCCCACGCCACCGCGGTGGGCAAGGTCTTCCTGGCCCACGGTGGCGAGCTGCCCGCCGGCTCCCTGCCGGCGTTCACCCACCGCACGATCACCGATCCCGACCGGCTCGGGGCCGAGATCGCCCGCGTCTCCAAGAACGGCTGGGCGGAGGCGCTGGGGGAACGGGAAGCCGATCTCAATGCCGTCGCCGTACCGATTCTCGGTCCCCGCCGGGAGCTGACCGCGATCCTGGGGGTCCAGGGCCCCGCCGGGCGCTTCGACCGGCGGGCCATGCGGGCCGCGATCCCGCTGCTGCTGGAGCGCGCCAGCCAGATCTCGCGAAGGACGGCGGCATGAGCCTGCGCCGATCGATGGGGATGCGCTCGCCACGCCGGAGCTCCCGGCCGGCCCGCTACTCGGCCTTCGACCTCGCCCGCCGGGGCCTGACCGGCAGCGGGTGGCCCCGCAGCTGGCGCGAGCACGACCTGAAGAGCAGCTACGACGTGGTCATCGTCGGCGCCGGCGTCCATGGCCTTGCCTGCGCCTACTACCTCGCCGCCAACCACGGGATCACCGACGTCGCGGTGCTCGACAAGGGCTACCTCGGTGGCGGGGGGTCCGGCCGCAACACGGCGATCGTCCGCTCCAACTACCTCACGCCGGAAGGCGTCGCGTTCTACGACCGGTCGGTGCGGCTCTACGAGGGGCTGGCCGCGGAGCTCAACTTCAACGTGATGTTCGAGCAGCGCGGCCATCTCACCCTGGCGCACAACGACAGCTCCCTGCGCACCATGCGCTGGCGGGCCGAGGTCAACAAGCTGCAGGGCGTCGACTCCGAGGTGATCGGGCCGGCGGAGATCGCCCGGCTGGTGCCCTACATGGACGTCTCGCCCGAGGCGCGCTACCCGATCCTCGGGGCGCTCTACCACCCGCCGGGCGGCACGATCCGCCACGACGCGGTCAACTGGGGCTACGCGCGGGCGGCCGACGTCCTGGGTGCGGAGATCCACCAGAACACCGAGGTCGTCGGCATCGACGTCGAGGGCGACCGGGTCACCGGCGTGACGACGAACCGGGGGCACGTGTCAACGCCGGTCGTCGTCAACTGCACGGCGGGGTGGGCCTCCCTGGTCAGCGCCATGGCGGGGGTGCCGCTGCCGATCACGACGTTTCCGCTGCAGGCCGCCGTCACCGAGCCGGTCAAGACCTTCCTCCGCCCGGTGGTGGTGTCGGGCACGTTGCACGTCTACGTCAGCCAGACCGACCGCGGGGAGCTCGTCTTCGGGGCGAGCGTGGACCCGTACCCGTCGTACTCGCTGCGCGGTTCCCTGGAGTTCACCGAGGAGCTGGCCGGGCACGTGCTCGAGCTCATGCCCGGCATCGCGTCGCTGCGGGTGCTCCGGCAGTGGGCCGGGCTCTGCGACATGACGCCGGACTACTCCCCGATCCTGGGTCTCACCCCGGTCGAGGGCTTCCTGGTCGACGTCGGCTGGGGGACCTACGGCTTCAAGGCCGGCCCGGTGGCCGGAGAAGCCATGGCGGAGCTGGTCGCCACCGGCAAGACGCCCGAGATCATCGAGGTCTTCGACCTCGCCCGCTTCGCCGACGGACGACTCGTCGGGGAGAAGGGCGCCGCCGCGGTGGGCCACTAGCCGTGCTCCCCGTCAGTACGCCGGAGTCGCCATGCTGCTGATCCCGTGCCCGCACTGCGGGCCGCGCAACTCCAGCGAGTTCCGCTACGCCGGCGAGGGCCGAGGCCGCCCCGACGTGACGACCACCACGCGGGCGCAGTGGCGGAGCTACCTGTACGAGCGTCGCAACGTGGCCGGTGAGGTCCGCGAGAGCTGGTACCACACCTTCGGCTGCCGGCGCTTCTTCACCGTCGATCGCGACACCGTGAGCAACGCCATCCGGCCCGTCGCGGCGGTCGAGGGCGGGCCGCGGGGTGCCGAGAACGAGGTCGTCGCGGACTCGGTCCAGGGCAGCCCCGCATGACGGCGCCGTACCGCCTGGACGTCCAGCCGGGCGAGGTGATCGACCGCGCCGCACCGGTCCACTTCCGCTGGGACGGCCGGGACTACGAGGGATACGCCGGCGACACGATCGTCTCCGCGCTCCTCGCCGCGGGGGTGCGCTACTTCTCGCGCAGCTTCAAGTACTCACGCCCGCGCGGTGTCCTCACCGCCAGCTTCGTCGACCCGGGCTGCACGGTGCAGGTCGGCGACGAGCCCAACGTCCGGGCGGGCCACCGTCGGGTGACCACCGGCATGGACGTCCGGCCGCAGAACGCCTGGCCGTCGCTGCGCTACGACGCCCGGGTGGTCAACTCGGGGCTCGCCCGGTTTCTCACCGCCGGCTTCTACTACAAGACCTTCATGGCGCCCCAGCGGCTCTGGCCGGTCTACGCGTCGGTGCTCTCGCGCTTCGCCTCGGGCGGCCGGACGCGGCCGGATGCCGCCCGCCCGGACTACGACAAACGCTACGCCCACGCGGAAGTGGTCGTCGCCGGCGGCGGTCCCGCGGGCATGGCCGCCGCACTGGCTGCCGCCAGGACGGGGGTGCGGGTGATGCTCGTCGAGGAGGAGTACGACCTCGGTGGCCACCTGCGCTGGGGAGGTCCCGACGACCTCCGCCGGCTCGCCGACCTGCGGACCGCGGTGGCGGCCGAGCCGGGCATCGAGGTGCTCACCGACTCGGTGGTCACCGGGCGCTACGACGACAACTGGCTCGCGATCCTCCAGCGGAGCCGGTCCCATGGCGGTGAGCGGCTGGTGAAGACCCGCGCCGCCGCTCTCGTCGTCGCAGCGGGCCTGGTCGAGCGGCCCTACGTCTTCTCGGGCAACGACCTTCCCGGTGTCCTGCTGGGGACCGCCGTACGCCGGCTGGTCAACCTCCACGCCGTACGGCCGGGCTCGCGCGCCGTCGTCTTCGCCGCCAACGACGAAGGGCACGTGGCAGCGGCGGACCTGCGCCGGGTGGGCGTCGAGGTCGTGCGGGTCGTCGACGCGCGCCGCGGCGAAGGGATCGCGCGCGCGCTCGGGCGGGGCAGGGTGCAGGGGGTCGAGCTCACCGACGGCTGGCGGCATCCGGCGGACCTGCTCGTGACCTCCACCGGCTGGACCGCGCCGACGTCGCTGCTCAACATGGCGGGCAACCGCCCCGTCTGGGACGCCACGGCGGCCCGCTTCCGGCCGGGGCCGGGGCTGCCGGAGGCCGTGTTGGCCACCGGCGGCATCCTCGGCGACGGGACGACCGAGGAGCTCCTTGCCCATGGTTCCGCGGTGGGTGCGGAGGCGGCGGCAAGGGCCCGCGGCGGGCGACCCCGGCCGGTCCCCTCGCTCGGCGTGCGCCCGCACCCCGCGCTGTTCCGCGGACCGACGCACGGTTTCGTGGACTTCTCCGAGGACGTGTCCTCTAAGGACGTCCTCGCGGCCGCCGCCGAGGGCTACGACTCCAGCGAGCTGGTCAAGCGCTTCACGACCGCGACGATGGGTCCCTCACAGGGCAAGCTCGAGGTCGTCAACACAGTGGCCGTCCTCGGCGAGGCGGTGGGCCGCGACATCGCCGAGCTGGGCACGACGGTGTGGCGAGCGCCGTACGCCCCGATCAGCCTGGGCGCGCTGGCCGGAAAGAGCTTCGAGCCGATCCGTCGGTCGCCGATGCAGGGCTGGCACGAGGCCCACGGCGCCGTCCCGCTGGTCGCCGGGCAGTGGATCCGGCCCGACTCCTACGGCGATGCCCCCGCCGAGGCGAGCGCCGTACGCCGTGGCGTCGGCATCATCGACGTGACGCCGCTGGGCAAGCTCGACCTGCGCGGCCCCGACGTGCCTGCGCTGCTGAACCTCGTCTACGTCAACAAGTGGTCCAAGCTCGACGTCGGCTCGGTGCGCTACGGCGTCATGTGTGCCGAGGACGGAGTGGTCTTCGACGACGGCGTGACCGGCCGACTCGGTGCGGACCACTACCTCATGTCGACGACGTCCTCGGGCGCAGCGGCGGTGTGGGAGTGGCTGGAGAACTGGCTGCAGACCGAGCATCCCGAGTGGCAGGTGCACGTCACGCCGCTCACCACGGCGTACGCGAGCATCAACGTGGCCGGTCCGCACAGTCGGTTGCTGCTCTCGCGGCTCGTCGAGGGCATCGACCTCTCGCCCGAGGCCTTTCCCTACATGCGGGTGCGCACCGGCCGCATCGCCGGGGTCGACGACTGTCTGGCGTGGCGCATCGGGTTCACCGGCGAGCTCTCCTACGAGCTCCACGTGCCGGCGTCGTACGGCCTGCACGTGTGGGAGTCGCTGCTCGCCGCCGGCGAGGACCTGGGCGTCGGCGCGATCGGCGTCGAGGCGCAGCGGATCCTGCGGCTGGAGAAGGGACATCTGATCGTCGGCCAGGACACCGATGGCCTGACCAAGGCCTCCGCCGCCGGACTGGACGGGATGGTCAAGCTCGACAAGGACGACTTCGCCGGCAAGCCCGAGCTGCTCTGGGAGAGCGAACGGCCGACGGACACGACGCGCCTCGTCGCCCTGCAGCCGGTGGACCCCCGGCTGGTCCCCGCCGAGGGCAGCCAGATCGTGCGGGACCACCATCGGATCGCCGGGCGGGTGACGTCGAGCCGGCTCTCGCCAGAGCTGGGGAGAGCCATCTGCCTCGCGCAGCTCGCGCCCGAGCTGGCCGAGCCGGGCAGTGTCGTGACCGTGGTCCTGCCCGACGGCCGGCGGGTCGGGGCGACCGTGGCGCCGCAGCTCGCGTTCTTCGACCCTGACGGGAGTCGACTCCGTGCCTGAGCCGGCGATCGTCCCCGGTTGGGTGCAGGCGGTGGCCCGCAGCCCGATCTCTCCGGCCGAACCGGTCGAGATCCGCCACGGCTGGGCGGTCTCCGGCCGCCGCTCCGATGCCGCGTTGCGACTCACGGACTGCTCACCGCTCGCCAAGGTGGCGATGCGGGCTGCGTCCGACGGCAGGGCGGCGGCCGCGGTCGGGGTCCCGTTCGGTGCGGTCGAGCGGGACGAGGACGGGACGCTGGTCGTCGGCTCCGGACCCGGCGAGTGGATGCTCCTGGGGGAGCCGGGCCGTGCCGGCGCCCTCGCCGCCCGCGCCGGGGCGCTACCGGACGACCGCTCCGTCGCAGCGGTCGACGTCACGCACGGCCGTGCCCTGATGCGGCTGACGGGACGGGACGCCGCCGGCCTGCTGGCAAAGGTCTGCGCCATCGACCTCTCCGACCGGGCCACCCCCAATGGTCGCGCGTTCCGCAGCTCGGTCGCCAAGCTCGCGACCGACGTCGTCCGCGACGAGCGCGACGGGACGCCGTCGTACCTCCTGCACTGCGAGCGCTCCTCCGGCCAGTACCTATTCGACGCGCTGCTCGACGCGGGCGCCGAGTTCGGCATCGACATCGACGGCTTCCATGAAGGAACGATCTGACGTGAGCTTCCCGACGGACCTCGACATCGCGCGCTCGGCGAAGCTGAAGCCGCTGGACGACGTGGCCGGAGAGATGGGCATCGGCCGGCACCTTCTCGAGCAGTACGGCGAGGGCGTCGCCAAGGTCCGGCTGGAGGCGATCGAGGAGCTGGCGGAGGCACCGAGGGCGAAGTACGTCGTCGTCTCTGCGATCACTCCAACGCCACTCGGAGAGGGCAAGACGACCACGACCGTCGGCCTCGGACAGGCCTTCCGCGCCATCGGCAAGCGCGCGACCGTCGCCGTCCGCCAGCCCTCTATGGGTCCCACCTTCGGGATCAAGGGTGGCGCGGCCGGCGGCGGCTACTCCCAGGTCGTCCCGATGGAACTGTTGAACCTGCACCTCACCGGCGACATGCACGCGGTGACGGCCGCACACAACCTGCTCTCGGCGATGGTCGACAACTCGCTCTACCAGGGAAACCCGTCCAGCCTCGATACCCACAACATCACCTGGCGTCGGGTGATGGACGTCAACGACCGGGCCCTGCGCAACATCGTCGTGGGGCTGGGCTCCTCACTCGACGGCGTGCCGCGCCAGACCGGCTTCGACATCACGGCCGCCTCCGAGGTGATGGCGATCCTGGCGCTGTCGACCTCCCTGCGAGATCTGCGGGAGCGTCTGGGTCGCATCGTCGTCGGCTACACTCGTGACGGCGAGCCCGTCACCAGCGAGGCGCTGCGCGCTGCCGGCGCGATGGCGGTCATCCTGCGCGAGGCGGTGAAGCCCAACCTGCTGCAGACGCTCGAGAACACGCCCGTGCTGGTCCATGCCGGACCCTTCGGCAACATCGCCCACGGCAACTCGAGCGTCGTCGCCGACCTCGTCGGGATCCATGCCGGCGACTTCCTCGTCACGGAGGCCGGCTTCGGCGCGGACATGGGAGCCGAGCGCTTCTTCAACATCAAGTGCCGCACGTCGGGGCTCCGTCCGGACGCTGCCGTGATCGTCGCAACGGTCAGGGCTCTCAAGGCCCACTCCGGCCGCCACCGAGTCGTCGCCGGCAGGTCGCTCCCGCCGGCACTGCTCGCGGAGAACCCTGAGGAGGTCTTCCTCGGAGGGGAGAACCTGCGGAAGCAGATCGAGAACATCCGGCTGCACGGCGTACCAGCCGTGGTGGCCATCAACGCGTTCCCCGGCGACTTCCCGAGCGAGCATGCCGCGATCCAGCGGATCGCCGCGGACGCCGGGGTCCGTTCGGCCGTGGCCACGCACTTCACCGACGGCGGCAGGGGGGCGGCCGAGCTCGCGGAGGCCGTGGCCGAGGCGACCGAGGAGCCGTGCGACTTCCGCTTCCTCTACCCGGACGACATGCCACTGCGCCGCAAGGTCGAGACCATCGCGACGGCGGTCTATGGCGCCGACGGCGTCGACTACCTGCCGGCAGCTGCCAAGCAGCTCGACGACTACGAGCGCAACGGCTTCGGTCGCTTCCCGGTCTGCATCGCCAAGACCCACCTGTCGATCTCCAGCGACCCGAGCCTGAGCGGCGCTCCGACCGGCTGGCGGCTGCCGGTCCGAGAGGCCCGGGCGAACGTCGGCGCCGGGTTCATCTACCTGGTCTGCGGCGAGATGCGCACCATGCCGGGCCTCGGCACCAATGCCGCCGCCACCCGGATCGATCTGGACGAGAACGGTGAGATCGTAGGTCTGGCGTGACGGCTGCCGGCTCCCCGGCCGACTACCTCGCCCGGCCGCTCGGCGGCTTCCTGGACGACGTGGCCGCCCCTGCCCCGACGCCCGGCGGGGGCGCCGTGTCGGCGCTGGTGGTCGGCCTTGCCGCCGGACTCGCGGCGATGGCCGCCGGCTTCTCGCCCGACCTCGCCGATGCGGAGTCCTTGGTCACGGACGCCGAGGCGCTGCGTGCCCGGGTGACCTCGCTCGCGACGGCCGATGCCGGTGCCTACACCGAGGTGCTGGCAGCCCTCGCCAGGCCCAAGGACGCTCCCGGCCGGCAGGATGCACTGCGCAGCGCCTTGTCGGACGCCTCCGACGTGCCGCTCGAAGTGGCGGAGGTGGGCGCTGCGGTGGTGCGGCTGGCGGAGCGGCTCGAGGGCGAGGGCAACCGAAACCTGCGTGGGGACGCGGCGACCGCCCGGTTGCTGGCTGCCGCGGCGGTCCGGTCCGCGGCAACGCTCGTCGAGCTCAACCTCGGGAACGCCGGCGACCCCCGAGTGGTCCGTGCCCGGGCGCTCGTCGAGGAGGTACGGGCGCGCTGAGCGCAGGACGGCATCCGGTCTCATTCGCCCGACCGCTACCGACGCCGGCCATCCTCCTGCCTGTGGCGCTTGTATGTCGTTGATCGGTTGTGCTATAGACAACTGTGGGTAGCGTCCGGGCAAACTCGGTGCAACGAGCGATGGCCACGTTGGTCGTGCTCGGCTCGCAGGACACGGTCGAGCGAGGGGGTCTGGGCGTCGTCCAGGTCGCCCAGGTCACCGGCCAGGACAAGAGCCAGGTGTCACGGCTGCTCAAGACGCTCAGCGAGAGCGGGTTGGTCGAGAGGGATGCGCACACACGCCTCTACCGGTTGGGTTGGCAGTTCTTCGCTCTGGCGGCACGTGCCGGTGACCGACGACTGCTCGAGGCTGCCAGGCCGATACTGTCGCGGCTCGTGACGCAGCTCGGTGAACGTGTCAACCTCTCGGTGCGGCACGGCCGGGAGGTGCTGACCGTCCTGTCCGAGTCACCGCCGCATGCTCTGCAGGCGGCCGGTTGGGTTGGACGGACCGTGCCTGCCTACTGCACGTCCTCCGGCCGGGCGCTGCTGTTCGACTCGCGGCAGGAGGACCTCGCCGAGCTGTTCGGCGATACGGCGTTCGACCGGCTCGGCCCCAACACACCGACCAACGTCGACGAGCTGTTCGTGCGGATCGACGCCGATCGGACCCGCGGGTATGCCCTCGTCGAGGAGGAGTTCGAGCCGGGGCTGGTGGGTGTGGCAGCTCCGGTCCGCGACTTCCGGCACGCGGTCGTCGCTGCGGTCAACGTCTCTGCGCCGATGTTCCGACTGGGCGGCACCCGCAGGCTCCGCTCGGTCGGGAAGATCCTCGCAGACGTTGCCCAGGAGCTGTCCGCGCTGGTCGGCGAGGGGGCTGCCTCAGGCATCGCGCCCGCAGCGGAGGGACACAACGGGTGAGCCGCTTCTTCGACTACGTCTCCCGACACGCCGACGACCTCACCTCGGCGGTCATCGCACACGCAGAGGTGGTCCTGGTGGCCATGATCATCGCGACCCTGCTCGGCGTCACGCTCGGCCTGCTCGTGCACCGCAACCAGCGGGCCACCGACCTGGCGATCACGGTCTGTAGCGTCTTCCTGACGGTCCCGTCCTTCGCCCTCTTCGCGCTGCTCATCCCGGTGCTCGGGCTGGGTTACAAGCCCACCTTGTGCGCGCTCGTCCTCTACGCGTTGCTGCCGATCGTCCGTAACACGGTGACGGGTCTGCGCTCCGTCGACCCGGCGGTCATGGAGTCGGCGCGCGGGATGGGGCTGGGCAACCGGCAGCGCATGTGGCGCATCCAGCTGCCCCTGGCCTGGCCGGTCATCCTCACGGGGATCCGGGTCTCCACTGTTGTCGTTGTCGGCATCGCCGCCATCGCGGCCGGCGTGGTCAACGGCCCCGGCCTGGGCGAGTACATCTTCGGCGGCCTGTCATCCATCGGCAGCCAGTTCGCGCTGCCTCAGGCTCTGGCCGGCGTCGTGGGTGTCGCGCTCGTCGCCCTGGCCTATGACGCGCTGTTCGTCCTGGTCGCCCGGTTCACGACGTCGAGGGGTATCCGTGGATAAGGCATCGAGTCCGTCCACCAGCGGCGGCGAGGTCATCCGGCTGGAGGGGCTCAGCAAGCGGTTCCCGGGCCAGTCAGCGGCCGCCGTGGAGTCGCTCGACCTCGAGATCCCGGCCGGCGAGATCGTCGTGCTCGTGGGACCGTCCGGCTGCGGCAAGACCACCACGATGCGCATGATCAACCGCTTGATCGAGCCAAGTTCCGGCAAGATCGTTATCGGCGACCAGGACGTCACCCGGATCAACCCCGACCAGCTGCGCCGTCGGATCGGTTACGTGATCCAGCAGGTGGGGTTGTTCCCTCACATGACCATTGCCGAGAACATCGCCGTCGTGCCGCAGCTGCTCGGATGGGACCGGCGACGGATCAGCGACCGGGTGGACGAGCTGCTCGAGCTGGTCGGCCTGGAGGCGGCGACCTACCGGCGGCGCTACCCCAAGGAGCTCTCCGGGGGCCAGCAGCAGCGGGTGGGCGTCGCCAGGGCGCTGGCGGTCGACCCGCCAGTCATGCTCATGGACGAGCCGTTCGGCGCCATCGACCCGATCACCAGGGACCGGCTGCAGAACGAGTTCCTCAACCTGCAGAAGCGGATCCGCAAGACCATCGTGTTCGTGACCCACGACATCCATGAGGCGATAAAGCTCGGCGACCGCATCGCGATCCTCGACAAGGGCTCGCGGCCGGCCCAGTACGACACGCCCGACCAAGTCCTCGCGCACCCGGCGAACGACTTCGTCGTGGACTTCATCGGGCCAGGCGCCTCCGTCCGCAGCCTCGGGTTGACGTCGCTGGCTGACGTCAACCTCGACCGCGTCCCCGTGGTGGCGCTGGACGACTCGGTCGACAAGGCACGCGCTGTGCTCGCTCGCATGCAGTCCGACCGTGCCCTGATCGTCGACGACGCCGGTCGACCCCGTGGCTGGCGGCGGGCGTCGGACCTGGAGCAGGGCATGTCCAGCGGCGGGGGGCCGGTTGCCGTGCTCCGCCGCAGCCAGACGGTCCACGACGCCTTGAACGAGCTCCTGCGCCTGGGCGACACGATCGCCGCCGTCGTCGACTCCGACGGCGCGTACGCCGGCGCGCTGCGGCTAGAGACGATCATGGGGCTGACCGCGCAAGCCGACGCCGTCCGAAAGGTCCCGGCCGTCGCCGAGCCGGTTGCGGTCGGGCAAGGTGATCGCCGATGACGATCACGACAGAGCGGGCGGCCGTGGAACCGGCGACACCCGCAGCACCCAGTGAACCCGACGTACGCCACGGTGCCCGCAACGCCGTCAGCCTGTTCTTCACCCCGGCGCTGCTCGTGGTCGTCCTGACCTTGCTGTACCTCTATGTGCACTCTCGGACTCTGGACAGCATCGAGCGACGGTCCCTCAACCGGTCGTTCCTGATCGACCGGACTCTCGAGCACGTCCGGCTCACAGCCGTCTCCACCGTGCTGGTGATTCTCATCGCCATCCCCCTGGGCATCCTTCTCACCCGGCCGGCGATGCGCCGCGCCACGCCGTTCGCGCTCGGCGTGGTGAACGTCGGGCAGGCCGTCCCATCGATCGGCGTCCTGGTACTGCTCGGCATAACCTTGGGATTCGGCTTCCGCTACGCGGTGATCGCCCTGGTCCTCTACTCGTTCCTGCCGGTGCTCCGCAACACGATGACCGGGCTCCAGCGGGTCGACCGGTCACTGATCGACGCGGCCCGTGGCATGGGCATGACCAAACGTCTGGTCCTGTCGAGGGTGGAGCTCCCGCTCGCCGTGCCGGTGATAATGGCCGGCATCCGTACCGCCTTGGTCATCAACGTCGGCACCGCGACGCTGGCCACGTTCACCAACGCGCACGGGCTCGGTGACGTCATCGACGCCGGTCTGAAGCTCGACCGCAGGCCCGTGCTCATCACCGGCGCCGCGCTCGTCGCCGTCCTGGCGCTCACCATCGACTGGGTCGCCGGCCTCGCCGAACGGGCGCTGCGGCCCAGGGGACTGTAAAGATCACACGCAGAGCATCATCAGCCGACCAGCCAGACGAGGAGATCCACATGCGGGTTCCCACCGGCGTCAATCGTGTCGCGGTCCTTGCCGTAGCTGCCGTGCTGGCCAGCTCCTGCGGGGGGAACGACAAGAAGTCGAGCTCTGCAGGGGGCGATGGCAAGCTCGACGGCAAGTCCTTCACCGTCGGTGGCAAAGAGTTCACCGAGCAGAAGATCCTCTGCGAGATCACCGCGCAGGCGCTGGAGCGCGCCGGTGCCACGGTGAAGAGACAGTGCGGCCTGTCTGGTAGCGCGACCGTGCGGACGGCGCTCACCTCCGGCCGCATCGACATGTACTGGGAGTACACCGGGACCGGTTGGATCACGCACCTGAAGCACACGAAGCCGATACCGGACTCGCAGCAGCAGTACGACGCGGTCGCCAAGGAGGACCTCGAGAAGAACCAGATCAAGTGGCTGCCGTTCGCTCCGTTCGACAACACCTACGCGCTCGGTGTACGCAAGGACAATCTGACCGACGTGCAGACCCTGAGCGACTACGGCAACCTCGCGCAGTCGGACGCCGCGAAGGCTTCCCTGTGCGTGGCGACGGAGTTCACCAACCGCGACGACGGGCTGCCCGGTCTGGAGTCGACGTACGGGTTCAAGGGGGAGAAGCTGTCCACGCTGGACGAAGGCGCGATCTACAACTCCATCAAGAAGGCCAGCCCCTGCAACTTCGGTGAGGTCTTCACGACGGACGGTCGCATCGAGGGGCTTGGCCTGCGCGTGTTGGAAGATGACAAGAAGTTCTTCGCGATCTACAACCCGGCGCTGAACGTTCGCCAGTCGGTCTTCGACGCGAACCCGGCTCTGACCGACGTCATCGAGCCGATCGCCAAGGCGCTCGACACGGCGACGATGCAGAAGATGAACGCCGACGCCGACATCAGGGGTGACACGGCCAAGGACATCGCCGAGGAATTCCTCAAGAAGGTCAAGTAGCGGGACCGCTCGGGCTCCTCACGCGTTGCCACCCTCCGCGATGAGGCGCTCGAGCTCCCGCGCGATCAGTCCCAGCCGGGCGTCCTTGAGCAGCGGCAGCTGACGCCGGCGACGGCGTGCCGCTGGCACGTCGATGTCGACGACCAGCAGGGCCTCCTGCTTGACCGGCGCAGCCGACACCACCTCACCAGCCGGGTCGACGACGCAGGACCCGCCCCAGAACTCCAGGTCGCCCGCGGAACCCACCCGGTTCACGAACACGACCCAGAGCTCGCTCATCCGCGCCACGGCACGCAGCACGTCGCGCCAGTAGGCGTGGGTGTCGAGCACCTCCGGGGCGCGGGTGTCGACGCTGTTCGAGGGCACGAACAACACCTCGGCCCCGTCCTGGGCGAGAAGGAAGGGTGGGCATGCCTGCCAGGCGTCGTTGCAGGTGAGGACCCCGAACCGGCCGTGCCCGGTGGCAAAGGCCCGAAGGGCGTGGCCGGGGCTGAAGTGCTTGTGCTCCTCCCAGATGTCGTAGGTGGGCAGATACAGCTTCCGGTGGACGTGGGTGAGCTTGCCGGCCGCCAGGTACGCCACGCTGTTGTAGGTGTGGGGACCGGCGTCCTCGTGGAAGCCGATGACGACGTCCGGCCCGTCGGGGCCGGCGAGCTCGAGCAGCCGCGGGTCGTCGGCCGTCATGCTCAGGCTGGCGTCATATCGACCGAGTGGATAACCGTGCAGGGTCAGCTCGGGGAACACGACGAGATCTGCACGCTCGGCTGCGGCGCGACCGATGGCGTCGATCGAGGTGGAGAGGTTGCCCTCCACGTCTCCCAGCCGGCAGTCCACCTGCGCGAGAGCGACCCGCATGAGCGCACCGACCTGTCAGACTTGTCGTGGCTACGGCATCCGGCGGCCTGGTAGGCCGCACGACCGCCGGCTCATCGCCTGGCGGCGAGCACCGGCTCCGCGGCTGAACCTAGGGCATTGGGGTCGGTCATGAGCGCGCGCCGGTACCACTCGTGGAAGGTGGCCACCGAGCCCTCTGTCACCGGCGAGAGCGGACCGGGTAGGTAACCGCGGGAACGCACACCGGCGTAGTTGGCCTCGCAGAGGAGCCAGTCCTGCTCCGAGGTGGCCGTCCCGACCGCGATCAGGTCGGCGACGCTGTAGTCCCTCCCCGCCACGGCGTCCTTCCGGACGAGGAAGGAGATGTCCACGTCGGTCACCCCGGCGCTGACCGGGGTCAGCCGTGTCGTCATCGCGTAGTCCGCGTTGACGTGGATCCAGCAGTTGGGCAGCGTGATGAACCGCAGGCTCCCCACGTCGGCGCCTGGCAGCCGGCCGAGCAGCGGGGCAACCAGGTCCCCGCCGATGCTCTCCGTCAGGAAGCCGTCCCGCAGCGGCAGCCGGGCAACCCGGAACCAGCCGTGACCCTCGAAGCTGACCTCGAGCGGGAAGAGCCCCTGCGCAACCCAACGCCGGGAATGCTCGGCCACCGCGGCTTCGTACGCGCGGTTGGTCCGGCTGTCTCCCGCGATGCCCAGGTCGTAGTTGGACAGGCAGAACTCGGGATGGTTGGGACGGCAGTGGTAGCACTCCCGGTTGTTCTCGACCAGGATCTTCCAGTTCGCAGCCACCCGGAAGTGTTGCCGAGCCGCCACCCGGGTGTTCTCCAGTTCGTGCAGGCGCAGCTGTGGCTCCACGGCCTTGACCGCGTCGTCGAAGGACGGCGCCGTGTCGGCGAAGCACACGAACAGCAGTCCGCCCAGGTTGCGCAGATGCACTGGTCGAAGCGACAGTTCTTCGCGCGCCAGCCCGGAACCCATGTGTGGGGCGCCCCGGAGGGAGCCGTCCAACCCGTAGGTCCACAGGTGGTAGGGACAGACTACGACCCGGGCGGAGCGCAGACCGTCGTCCTGCAGCCGGCACCCGCGGTGGCGGCAGACGTTGTGGTGGGCGCTCAAGGTGCCGGCCTCGTCGCGCGTGAGCAGCACGGAGTCGCGCCCGACGGTCCACGCCATGACATCGCCTGGCTGGGGAAGCTCGCTGGCGGCGCCGAAGAAGAGCCAGCTCGGCCCGAACACCCGCTCGAGGTCGAGCTCGAACACGTCCTCGTTGGCGTAGGACTCCTGCGGAAGGGAGTACCCGGCGGTTATGGGAGCCACCGGCTCCCCGGTCGTGTTCAGCATGGCCCGCCCTTCGGTGGTTCGATGCGCAGTTGGCCATAGTACAACGGCAGTTGCAGCAGCCGGAACCCGTCACGGCAGTCGCGACGGCTCGGTTCCCGGGTGCCGAGGAGGTCAGGGCGCCGGGCGGAAGGAGGCGAAGAACGCCTTGATGTCGCCCTGGGAGGCGGCCCACGCGGCGTCGCGGGTCTGGAAGTAGAGCGCGTAGCCGCGACCGCCCGTCGTCGCGTTGAGGTTGAGTCCGTGCATGACCGACCCACCGGTCGGAAACGTGAACTCCCAGATGGCGGCGTCGTCGTACCCCGCGACGGAGACCGTCCGCAGCTGCAGCTCGCGGTAGCCCGGGTACTTCGCCTTGAACGACTGCGCCTGGCTCTGCAGCGCCCCGAGCGCCGAGGCGCTGGCCGGGCGCTGGGAGTCGGCCCGGACGTAGCCGCCGCGGGGGTTGACGAACTCGGTGCCGCCGGCCCGGCTGCGCTGCGGCCAGCCTGCTGGATGGCCGAAGGAGTAGCCGACGGTCGGGTTGGTGTAGCGGACCCACCCGGCCGGCAGCCCGGCACCCGCACCGCTGGGAGGCGGGCTCTGGCTGCTTGTCGAGCTGGTCGGGCTTGGACTGCTCGGGGTGACTACCGGCGGTACGACGACCGGTGGTACCACGACCGGTGGTACCACGACCGGGACGGTCGGTGAGCGTGTCGGCGCTAGGGACCGGGTGGGCGCCGGGCTGCGCGCGCCGGGCGCGGGCGAGGTGGCTGTGTCGCTGGGGTTGGGATCGCCGCGCAGGAAGAGGAATGCCGCCACGGTGCCGAGTCCGAGGACCAGCAGCAGGACGGCCAGGCCGCCGGCGACCCGCTCGGAACGGCGCCCGATGGGTTGCGGCAGCCTGGGCGGCGTCACTGCGGGCCCGGGTCGGGGCCGGATCGCCTGCTGGGTCGGTGCCGGTGGGACCGCCGCCGCCGGAACAGGTGCGGGCGGGTGGGGCGCCGGCGGCAGAATGATCGTGCGCTCGGCGGGGGCAAGCGGAACCGTTTCGGTCTGCGGGGCCGCGGTGCGGTCGTTGGCCGGGTCCGCCGCGACGGCGGCCAGCATCCGTCGGGCCTGGGCCGGCGTGGGGCGGCCGGCCGGGTCCTTGTCGAGCAACCGGTCGATCACCGGCGCCAGCGGTCCGGCCGCGAAGTACTCCCCCGGCGGCTCACCCACGACGGCCGCCAGGGTGGAGAACGGCTCACCGCGGTCGAACGGCGGCCGCCCCTCGACCGCCGTGTAGAGGCTGGCGCCGAGCGACCACATGTCCGACGCCGGCAGCGGCGCGCCGCCCTTGGCCCGCTCGGGGGAGATGTACGACGGTGAGCCGAGCAGGAGGCCGGTCGAGGTCAGGGACGAGTCACCGGCCGTCCGCGCGATGCCGAAGTCGGTGAGGGTGACCCTCCCGTCGGTGCGCAGGAGGACGTTGCCCGGCTTGACGTCGCGGTGCACGATGCCGGCCGAGTGGGCCGCCTCGAGCGCGTCGACGAGAGCTAGCCCCACCCGGGCGGTGTGCGCAGCGGTCAGCGGGCCGTCCTGGCGGATGACGTCACGCAGGGTCCGGCCCTCGACCAGCTCCATGACGATGCACGGCCGGCCGTCATCCTCGACGACATCGTACACGCGGACCGCCGCCGCTGAGTCGATCCGGGCCGCGGCCCGCGCCTCCCGCAGCGTCCGCTCCCGCAGGATGTCGAGCTCGTCCTCCGACAGCGACGGCGGGAACGCGATCTCCTTGACTGCGACTGGGCGGCGCAGCAGCTCGTCCTCGGCCCGCCAGACGCAGCCCATGCCGCCGCGGCCGAGGAGCTCGCGTAGTCGGTACCGGCCGGCGACGAGCCGGACCGGACCGTCGGTCACGACGCCCTCCGTGGTCACCCGGACGGCGTACCCGGTAAGCGCGCGTCCTGCACGTTCGTCCGCCGCCGGTAGCATCGGGCGGTGACGCGCGAGTCGGAGTCCGGGCTGCCGATCGAGCCCGTCTACCGTCCGGCGAACCTCGACGGCTTCGACCCCGCCACGGCGTTGGGCGAGCCGGGCAGCTACCCCTACACCCGGGGTGTCTACGCCTCCATGTACGCCGGTCGGCCGTGGACGATGCGCCAGTACGCCGGCTTCGGTACGGCGAAGGAGTCCAACGAGCGCTACCACCGACTGATCGAGGCGGGGACGACCGGGCTCTCGGTCGCCTTCGACCTGCCGACCCAGATGGGCTACGACTCCGACGCCGCGATCGCGCAGGGCGAGGTCGGCAAGGTCGGCGTCGCGATCGACTCGGTCGAGGACATGCACCGGCTCTTCGACGGCATCCCGCTCGCCGACGTCTCCACCTCGATGACGATCAACGCGCCGGCCGCCGTACTGCTGCTCCTCTACCAGCTGGTCGGCGAGGCGCAGGGGGTCGAGCCGGCGCAGCTGACCGGCACGGTGCAGAACGACGTGCTCAAGGAGTACATCGCGCGCGGCACCTACATCTACCCGCCGCAGCAGTCCCTCCGGCTCGCCACCGACCTGTTCGGCTACTGCCGCGCCGAGATCCCCCGGTGGAACACGATCTCCATCTCCGGCTACCACATGGCCGAGGCCGGCGCGACGCCGGTGCAGGAGGTGGCGTTCACCCTGGCGAACGGCATCGAGTACGTCCGGGCCGCGATCGCGAGCGGCCAGGAGGTCGACGACTTCGCGCCCCGGCTGGCGTTCTTCTTCGTCTCCCGTACGACGCTGCTCGAGGAGGTCGCGAAGTTCCGGGCGGCCCGGCGGATCTGGGCCCGGGTCATGCGCGAGGAGTTCGGCGCGCGCAACCCGAAGTCGACGATGCTGCGCTTCCACACCCAGACGGCCGGCGTACAGCTGACCGCGCAGCAACCCGAGGTCAACCTCATCCGGGTGACCGTCCAGGCGCTCGCGGCCGTCCTCGGCGGGACCCAGTCACTGCACACCAACTCCTACGACGAGGCCATCGCGCTGCCGACGGAGAAGGCGGCTCGCCTCGCCGTACGCACTCAGCAGGTTCTCGCGCACGAGACCGACGTCACCGCGACCGTCGACCCCTTCGCCGGGTCGTACGCCGTGGAGTCGATGACCGACGAGCTGGAGTCGGCCGCGGTCGAGCTGATGGCGCGGATCGAGGACCTCGGCGGAGCGGTGGCCGCGATCGAGCGCGGCTACCAGAAGGACGAGATCGAGCGGTCGGCATACCGCGTCGTGCAGGGCGTGGAGGATGGCTCGCGCGTTGTCGTCGGCGTGAATCGGTTCGTCCGGCCGGACGACGAGCGTTACGAGCCGCTCACCGTCGACCCGGCGATCGAGCAGGAGCAGGCCGCCCGGCTGGCGACGCTGCGCGCCGAGCGCTCCGGCGCGGAGGTGGACCGGACGCTCACCGCCCTGCGCAAGGCCGCGGAGGGCACGGACAACGTCCTCTACCCGCTGGCGGACGCGCTGCGGGCGCGTGCCACGGTGGGCGAGGTCTCTGATGCGCTGCGCGAGGTCTGGGGCACCTATCGTCCCCCGGACAGCATCTGAGCGTCCCACCTCAGGGTCAGTGCCCTGACGACTGCTGCCCCCTGTCGCCGGCCGCTGCAGTGAGCCAACCAGGGTGTGTGTCGTTTCCTGCCGCCCTGACGACAGCGAACGACACGAAACCAACGGCGCCCTTCGGAAGGCCGGCGGCGGTGCAGGCGCAAGCCAAGGCGCGCGGTCGAGTAAGGGCGACGGAAATATCGGATCCGTTATCGTTCTGGTGTGGTTGAGGCAGCAAAGATCCTGCATTCGGCGCGCACACGGGCTGGCTTGTCCCAGCGGGCCCTCGCCGCCCGTGCCGGCGTCCGCCAGCCGCTGGTGTCCCGGATCGAGTCAGCCCGACAACAGCCATCCCTGCCGACACTGCAGCGACTGGTCAACGCGTGCGGCTTCCAGCTGACGGTTGAGCTGGAACCGCTGCCGGACCCGGGCGACCTGTCCTTGATCGACGTGACGCTGCCCCTGACACCCCAACAGCGGGTCGACCGGCTGCTGGCGGTGCACCGGACTGCGCGCCGGCTGCGGGAGTCGGTCGAGGCGGCCCGGACGGAGCCGCAGTGAGTACGCCGGCGTTCGACCCGATCGCTGCGCTTGCCGTCCTGAACCGGCATTCGGTCCGCTACGTGGTCATGGGCGGTTTCGCGGCCGTCGCCTACGGCTCGCCGCTACCCACCTCGGACGTCGACGTGACGCCCGCCGGCGACCGGGGCAACCTGAGACGGCTGTCGGCCGCCTTGACGGAGCTGGGCGCGCACGTACGGGTGGAGGGGGTCGAAGGGGGGCTGCCGTTCTCGCACAGCGCCGAGAGCTTGCGCGACGTGACCGTGTTGAACCTCGTCACGGACCTCGGCGAGCTGGACATCGTCATGGTCCCGGCCGGCGACGCGGGTTACCAGGAGCTCGCGAGCCGGCAGCTGGTGGTGCGCCTGGGTGAGGTTGAGGTCCCACTCGCGGCGCTGGCCGACGTCATCGCGTCGAAGGAGGCGGCCGGACGCCCCAAGGACCGCGCCGCGCTGCCGGTCCTGCGGCGACTCGCCGAGCGGCTGGCGGAAGGACCGCACAACTGAGCGGTGCCCCTACGACCTCCGCAGATTTCGTCCCGGGTACGACGCCCGGGGAGGCGGCCGAGCGACTGTTCAGGACGCCGACCGAACGGCAGCCATGAATGCGTGCGCGAGCTCCGGGTCGATCGCATTGGCCTTGTCGCCGTGCTTGAGGCAGGTGGCGACCACCATGCCGTCGATGTGGGGCAACACGTCCCGCACGTTGTCGGCCGTCGCGCCGCCACCCAGCCAGACCGGCACTCCCGGCACCGCCGCGCGCACCCGCCGGATCCAGTCGAGGGACTCCTCCACCGACGAACCCGTGACGAACAGCCCGGCGGCGGCTGCCTCGTGCACCGAGGCGCGCGCGAGGTCCTCGACCGACCGCTCCACCAGTGGGGAGGCATGCGGCTCTCGTACGTCGGCGTACACGGGCATGGTTGAGCGGATCAGCGAGCGAAAGCGCAGCGCCTGGTAGCAGGAGGCCTCCGTGATGCCCCAGGTGGTGACCGTGGCGCCGATCCAGGTGTGCTCGGCACGGACGAAGTCGGCTCCGCACACCTCGGCGACGGCGATGGACGCCGCCACGTCCCAGTTGACGATGACGCTGAGCGAGAGGTCGGGGCGGGCGCGTCGGATCTCCATCGCGGCCAGCGCCATCTGGGCGACCGTCTCCGGGCCGGCGGAGTTGCTGCTCGGCATGTCGCCCATGTTCTGCAGCTGCACTCCGGTGAAGCCGGCGTTCGCCAGCAGAACCGCTTCGTCGACCGCGGACGCGATGATCGCTGGCAGCGGCTCGCCGGCGTACCGGGCAGATCCCGGCAGTGCCCGCAGCTGCACCATGCCCACGACGTGGACGCCGGGGCTCATGCCGGGGAAGCCGGTACATAGATGCTGCGGTCGGCGATGCTCATGCGGTTGGAGCGGTTGGTGCCGAACGGGTAACGCGAGTTGGCCCGGGAAAAGTGCAGCGCGGCGAGGGCGAAGGGAAGCCAGGCCAGCAGTGGGGCGGTCGCCGCGCCGACCGGCGGGATAGTCATCGCGACGTCCGCAGCGATGTCGTGCCCCGGCAACCCCACCACGGCGACCCGTCCCCCGACCGAGCGCGCCATGGCCGCGACCTGCTCGGCGCGCTCCACGAGCCGCTCGTCGGTGACCGACATCAGCAGGGTGCGGCTCTCGTCGGTGGCGAAGTACTGCTCGTGAGCCCACTCTTCGAGATCCTGGGGGACGCCGACGAGACCGGCGGCCTCGAGGAACTTGGCGGCGGCGAAGTGAGCGGTACCGGCATCGGCGCCGGTGCCCACGACGAAGAACGGTTCTGTCAGCCCCACCGCGACGTCGGCGGCGAACGGCTCCGCCGCTGCGACCGTGTCCGGCAGCAGCCGAACTGCGCGACCGACATCCCGTACGGCGTCAGCGGCGCGGCCCGGCCGGGCCAGCGCTACGCCGATGCTCATGAGCCCGAGCAAGGACGCCACGTAGGTGGAGGTGCCGGGCACCGGACCCGGTGTGCCGGTCACGCCGGTGACCACCGCCGCATCGGCGGTGGCAGCGAGCCGGCTGTCCGCGAAGGCGGTTACCGCGGCCGTCCGGCCGTTGCGTGCGGCGTGCGCCGTGACGGCCTCGATCGTGCGGCCCACCTTGCCCGAGACGGACACGCCCACGAGCAGTGCATCGCGGGACAGCAGCAGGCTCGGGACCGTCACCACCTCCATCGCCGGCCACACCAGCACGGGTAGGCCGGTCAGCTCCTCGAGCAGCGGTCGCACCGCCAGGCCGGCGTAATAGGAGTCCCCGCAGCCGGTCAGCACGAGTGCCGACGGTCGTTCCTCCATCTCGTCTGCCTGCGACAGGCACCGCTCCCACACGTCCGGGGCGTTCTCGCAGATGAAGGAGATCTCGTCCCGCATGCGGCCCAGCAGCGAGGCGGGATCGCGCTCGACGGGCGAGCCGTCCGGCGTCATGCAGGAGCCTCCGGGATGCGGTGGTGGCGGGCCGCACGCTCGGTCCGTCGTCCCGTGGGGACCGTGCGATTCTACGTGGCATGGCCCCACGGTTCGGCGTCCTGGGCTGCCTGACCGTGGACAGCGTCATCACCCACGACCGCAGGCGGTACGCCGGCGTGGCCGGCGGCAACGTGCTCTACACAGCGCTCGGCGCACGGGTGTGGACGGACAGCATCGGGATCGTCTCGCGCGCCGGTGCGGACTACCCCGCCGGCACCTTGGCGGCCCTGGCGGGGCTGGGGATAGACACCAGCGGCGTCACCCGACTCGACGGCCCGCACGAGTTCACCGTCGCCTTCCAGTACACGGAGGAGGGACACCGCAGCCGGACGGTGGACGCGGACGTCCTCGGGGGCCTGCCGGCTGAAGAACGGCGCTACTACTACGACAGCACGTCGGACGAGACCCTCCGGTTGGCCTACGCCCCGGACCCCTCGGACATCGCCGGCGCCTGGCGCCGCGATGTACGTGGGTGGCACCTGGCCAGCCTGCCACGCGCGAAGCAGCGGATTCTCGCGCTGGAGCTCCGCAGGTCCACGCCGGCAGGAACGGCGCTGGTCGCCGACGGTGTCGATGCCAAAGACCTGGGTCCGACCAGCAGCTTGGCCGACTTCGACTACGTCTCCTCGCTCGACGCACTGCTTCCCAGCGAGGCTGACCTGACCATCCCCGGGCTGGCGGAGCCCTTTGAGCGGATGAGCGCCTTCCACGGCCTCGGCGTACCGACCGTGGTCATGAAGTTCGGCCCTCGTGGATCCGTGGTGCAGACCCCGGCGGGGAGCTGGCACGTCCCTCCGGTGGCGGTGGATGCGGTGGACCCGACCGGGGCGGGGGACGCGTTCTGCGGGGGCTTCCTCGTGGGCTACACCGAGACCGGCGACGGGGTGGAAGCGGCGGTCTTCGGCACGGTGGCGGCATCCTTTGCGGTGGAGCACTCGGGCCCCCGGCTGACCACACCGGTGTCGCGTGCCGTGGCGGAGGCTCGTGCCGAGGCGGTACGGCAGCGGGTCCGCAAGATCGGGCACGACTACGCGCACATCCGCTGACCGACAGCGGTTCCCGAGTGAGAGGTGGGCAGTGCAGAAGATCGGGGTGATCGGCCGCAGCCGGCAAGAGGGCGAGGAGCTGCCGCAACACATGCTGGTGGCGGCGCGGGAGGTCGGCCGGCTCATCGCCGAGAGCTCCGCGGTGCTCGTCAACGGTGGCATGGGCGGCGTGATGGAGGAGTCCGCCAGGGGAGCGAAGCTCGCCGGCGGTCTCACGGTCGGCTTCCTGCCCGGCGCCGATGCGAAGGTGGCCAACCCCTACATGGACCTGGTGTTCGCCACCGGGATGGGGACCATGCGCAACCTGCTCACCGCTCGGTGCTGCGACAGCATCATCATGATCGGCGGAGGGGTGGGCACGCTGAACGAGGTGACGATCGCCTATGACAGCGGCGTGCCCGTCGTGGTGCTCGAGGGGAGCACGGGCTGGAGCGACCGGCTGCGCACGACGCTCTATGACGAGCAGTACGTCGACGAACGGCGCATCGTAGCCATCACGTATGCCGCGACTCCGGCGGACGCGGTCGCCCAGGCGGTGGCGCGCTCGAGCGAGGTTCGCAGGCTGCCACATCTGCCGGCGCACACCGGTTGGGCCGGTCAGTAGGCCGAGCTTAGCCGCCCTGCCCTCGCCGGTAGACGAGACCGTCCGCGGCCGGCATCCGCAGCCGTTGCGACGCGAGCGCGAGCACCAGCAGCGTGGTGATGTACGGCGTCATCCCGGCGAAGTCACCGGGCACCTCGTCGGTGACCAGGAACCAGACCAGGAAGGTCATCCCGGCCAGCGCTGTCACCACCGCGATGCGAACCCGGCGGCGAAGGGCGTGCCGCACCGCGAGAACCGCCAGGAGGACGGCCACGGCGAGCAGCAGGGCGTGGACGGACTCGCCGCCCCGGCGTAGCTGCAGGGCGTCGGTGAAGCCGAACAGGCCCGCGCCGGCAGCCAGCCCACCCGGCCGCCAGTTACCGAAGATCATCGCGGCCAGGCCGATGAAACCGCGGCCACCGGTCTGGCCCTCGCGGTAGGTGTTGGACGCGACGATCGCGAGGAACGCGCCGCCCAGGCCGGCCAGGCCCCCCGAGGTGACCACCGCGACGTACTTGTAGAAGTAGACGTTCACGCCCAGCGACTCGGCGGCCGTGGGGTTCTCTCCGCACGATCGGAGCCGGAGCCCGAACGCCGTACGCCACAGCACGAAGTAGGTGGCCAGCACCAGCAGGATGGCCAGCAGTGTCAGAGCCGACACGTTGACGGTCACGGCACGCAGCGCGCTGGCGATGTCGGACACTAAGAACCAGTGCTTGGCCTCGATGTCGCTGAAGAAGGTGCTCGCGCCGGGCAGGGACAACGCCGGGAGGTCGCCGACGGGGGGCGACTGCGTCGATGCTCCGCCTGGCTTTCCCACGAAAGCCAGGTCGGAGAGGTACTGCGTCGCGCCCAGGGCGAGGATGTTGATCGCCACGCCGGAGATGATCTGGTCGACACCGAACGTGACGGTGACAAGGGCATGCAGGAGGCCGCCGAGCGCGCCGAACAGGACGCCGGCGAGCACCCCGGCCCACGCCCCGTGCTGGTAGCCGGCCCAGCCACCTCCCCAGGTGCCCAGGATCATCATGCCTTCGAGACCGATGTTGACCACGCCGGACCGCTCCGCCCAGAGGCCACCGAGTCCCGCCATGGCGATGGGTACGGCGAGGCCCACGGCTGCGTTCAGCGTGCCGCTGGAGTCGATGTCGTCGGCACCGGTGACGATCCGGATGATCGACAACAACAGGATGCCGGCCACGCCGGCAAGGACGAACGGGATGACGCCGCGCCGGCGACGCCGCACCGGCGCCACCCGAACCGTGTCGAGCTCGAGCCCCGCCGCACTCACGCGGTCACGGCCTGGGGCGGGCTCTGCGCCGGCGGAGGCAGCGCAACGGCGACGCGGCGCTGCTCCTGTCGAATACGGAAGCGCCGTACCAGCTCGTAGGCGACGACGACGGACAGCACGATGACACCCTGCATGATCGTCACGATCTGACTCGAGACGCCGGCGAGGATCTGCAGGGGGTTGCCGGTCACGTCGAGATAGGCCCACAGCAGTGCGCCGAGCGCGATGCCCACCGGGTTGTTGCGTCCCAGCAGGGCGATGGCGATGCCGGTGAAGCCCAGCCCCGCCGGGAAGCTGATGCTGTAGGAGTAGGCCTCCCCGAGCAGGACGGGGAGCCCGACGAGCCCGGCCACCGCTCCGGACAGCAGCATGGCCACGACGACCATCCGCTTGACGTTGACGCCGCTGGCGACCGCCGCCGACTCCGAGCTCCCGGTAGCGCGCAGGTCGAAGCCGAAGCGCGTCCGGTTGAGCAGCACGGAGAAGGCGATGCCGGCCGCCGCCGCGAGCACGATCAAGCCGTAGATCTTCAGCGGGCTGTTGGGGATGAGCGCCAGGCCGCCGACCCGGCCGGATGGTCCGATGACCTTCGTGCCGATGTTGTTGCTGCCCTGGATCGGCACCGCCACCCGGCGCAGCAGAAAGGCGATGAGCCCCGTGGCGATGGCGTTCAGCATGATCGTGGAGATCACCTCGCTCACGCCGCGAGTGACCTTGAGGAGACCGGCGATGCCGGCCCACGCTGCGCCGACGATCATGGCGACGACGACGATGAGCAGGATGTGCAGCGGCCTCGGCAACGACACCGCGCCGCCTACGACGGCGCCGGTGAAGACGCCGAGGCGGTACTGGCCGTCGACGCCGATGTTGAACAGGTTCATGCGGAAGCCCAGTGCGACCGCCAAGGCCGAGAGGTAGTAGGTCGTCGCCGAGTTCACAATCAGCGAGATCGACCGGGGCTGGCCACCCACGTCGAGAATGGTCCGCCAGGTGAGCCCCACCGGCGCATGGGCGGCCACCAGCACCAGGCTGGTCACCAGGAAGGCGAACAGGATCGCCAGGGCCGGGGCAGCCAGATTGAGCAAGGCCCGGCGGGCGTCGAGACGACCGATCACCCGACATCTCCCGCGCCGGTCATCGCCGATCCCAGGTCTTCCGGCGTCACCTTCGCGGGGTCGACCTCGCCCACCAGGCGGCCACGCAGGATGACCGAGATCCGGTCCGACAGGCCGATCAGCTCGTCCAGGTCCGCCGATACCAGGAGTACGGCCAGTCCTTCCCGGCGGGCGGCCCGGATCTGGTCCCAGATCGCCGCCTGCGCCCCGACGTCGACGCCGCGGGTCGGGTGCGCGGCGATGAGCACGGACGGCGTACCGCTCATCTCTCGGCCGACGATGAACTTCTGCTGGTTGCCGCCCGAGAGCGCGGACGCGAGCACGTCGATACCGGGTGTGCGCACGTCGTAGTCGGCGACGATCCGCCGGCAGTCCTTCCGCGCACCGATCCGGTCGATCCAGCTGTGCTTGACGTTCGGCTCACACGTCTGGTGGCCGAGCATGCGGTTCTCCCACAGCGGCGCCTCCAGCAGCAGGCCGTGCCGGTGCCGGTCCTCGGGGATGAACCCGACGCCTGCCTCACGACGTCGTCGGGTGGCCCACCGGGTCATGTCCGCTCCGCTGAGGACGATCCGGCCGGACGTGGCGACCCGCATGCCGAGGATGGATTCCACCAGCTCCGCCTGACCGTTGCCCTCTACGCCGGCGATGCCCAGGATCTCGCCCCGGTGGATGGTGAGCGTCACGTCGTCCAGCACGGTGCGGCCGACCGGTCCCTGCACGGTCAGCCCGCTGACCTCGAGGGCGACGTCGGTCGTCACCGTGGAGTCGCGAGTCTCGGGTGAAGGAAGCTCGCCGCCGACCATCAGCTCGGCCAGCTGGCGGGCCGTGACCGCCCGGGGCTCGACGGTCGCCACGGTGGTGCCACGGCGGATGACCGTGATGGCGTCGGCGACCCGAAGGACCTCGTCGAGCTTGTGCGAGATGAAGATCACCGTATGGCCCTCGGCGCGCAGCTCCCGCAGGTTGTCGAAGAGCTCGTCCACCTCCTGTGGCACGAGCACCGCGGTGGGCTCGTCCAGGATCAAAACCTTCGCGCCCCGGTAGAGGACCTTGAGGATCTCGATCCGCTGCCGGTCGCCGACTCCGAGCTCCTCCACCAGGCGATCGGGATTGATGTCGAGGCCGTACTTCTTGGAGATCTCCCCGATCCGGCGCCGAGCTGTGCGGAGGTCGAGGACTCCGTTCCTGGTCGGCTCCCGCCCGAGTACGACGTTCTCCAGCACGGTCAGGTTGTCCGCCAGCATGAAGTGCTGGTGGACCATGCCGACGCCGGCATTGATCGCGTCCGCCGGCGATGAGAACGACACCTCGCGGCCGCCGACCAGGATCGAGCCCTCGTCCGGGCGCTCCATGCCGTACAGGATCTTCATCAGCGTCGACTTGCCGGCGCCGTTCTCCCCGACGATCGCGTGCACGCTGCCCTGCCGCACCGAGAGCTCGATGTCACGGTTGGCGACCACGCCGGGGAAGCGCTTGGTGATCCCCCGGAGCTCGACCGCCGGTTCGCTGAATGCAGGCGCACCCTCGGTCGAGGCTGCCGCAGTCATCCGCGCTCCTAACGTCGCCGTGCCCTCGAGAGAACCTCGAGGGCACGGCTAACGGGCTGAGTTCGTCCTTACGTGCTGGGCACCGTGATCGTGCCCGCAACGATCTTCTCCTTGAGCGCGTTCAGCTGACTGGTGATGTCGTCGATTCCGCCGCCCGTCGTGGAGTAGTCCACGCCGCCGGCCTTCAGGTCGTAGACGGTCTGACCCGCCTTGAACTGACCGTCGTTCACGCTCTTAATGAAGGCGTACACGGCCACGTCCACCCGCTTGATCATCGACGTGATGATGACGTCGCGCACGTTGGCGTCGGCCGTCTTGGCCTGGTCGGAGTCCACCCCGATGGCGATCTTGTTCGCGGCCTTGGCCGCCGCGAACGTGCCGGCGCCGGAGCCCCCGGCGGCCGTGTAGATCACGTCGGCGCCGTTCTGGTACATGCCCTCGGCCGCGATCTTCGCCTTCGCCGGGTCACCGAAGCCGGAGAAGTCGGGGGGTTGCGTGAGGTACTTGACCTGCACCTTGATGCCCGGCTTGATCGCCTTGGCGCCAGCCTCGAACCCGGCTTGGAACTTCTTGATGAGCGGCACCTGCACGCCGCCGATGAAGCCGATGTTGCCCGTCTTGGACTTGAGCGCCCCGGCCGCGCCGACGAGGTAGGAGCCCTCGTTCTCCGCGAAGGTCAGGTTGGCGATGTTCGCTGCCATTGCGCTGGCATCGTCGATGATGCCGAACTTGGTCTCCGGGAACTCCGGGGCCACGTTCTTCAGCGACGGACCGTAGGCGAAGCCGACGGCGATGACCGGGTTGAGCCCGCTCTGGGCCAGCAGCCGCAGTCGCTCCTCCTTGGCCGACTCAGGCTCGCCCTGGACGGCCTGGGCCTCCTTCGCCGTGATCCCGAGCTCACTCTTGGCCTTGTCGAGGCCGACCGCCGCGGCGGTCCCGAACGACTGGTCCCCTCGGCCGCCGATGTCGAACGCCAGACCCACCTTGAGCTTGGAGCCACCGGAGGCACCGGAGCTACTGGTGGGCCCACCGGAGCCGCCGTTGTCCCCGCTGCCACCGCTGTTGTTCGAGTTCGAGCTGCCGCACGCCGCGAGCGTGACCAGGGCAACGAGCATCACGGTCAGGAGCTTCGTGACGCGGAACGTGTTCTTGACCCAGGACAACGACGTTTCTCCCCTCTGGCGGGCTACCTGCCCGGGTCAATCTAGCCCCTACCGGGCGATGACACGGCGCTTCTGGTCACCTTTCGTTCACTGGACGTGTACCTGCAACAAGCTCAACCGACCGACGTCCGAGCCTCCCGCGCGAACACCGACATGAGCAGGGCGATGAACAGCTCGGCGTCCGCACTGAACGCGACGTCGCAGTTAGGGGGCTCGCTGTTGTGGGTGCGGGTGTCCATGACCGTGCGGCCGACGGTGTGTCTGCCGGTGGTCTCCACCGCGACATGCAGCCGGCGGGTAGTGATGACCTCCGGGCGCACCAGGTACGCCGTGCACACGGCGTCGTGGACGGGAGCCGCCTCCGGCGTCGCCACACCGCTCCCCGCGCTGTAGGCGCCCACGCGCCGACCGATGAACCTGGCGGCGGCGATGCCGGCGGGAGTGCCGAGTGCCTCCAAGCGCTCGCAGTCCGCTCTCGTCACCAGCGCCTGGTGGGTTGCGTCGAGCGGGACCAGGGTCACTCGGCGGAACCCGGCTGCGAACACCATCTCCGCTGCCTCCGGGTCGGCCCAGATGTTGAACTCGGCCGAGGCGGTTTCGTTGCCGACGCGGTGACCGCCACCCATGATGACCACTTCGGGCACGGCATCCACGATCTTGGGATCGATCGCCAGCATCGCGGCGATGTTGCTCAACGGTCCGACGGGCACGAGGGTGATCTCCTCCGTCGTACGCCGGAAGGTCTCGACGAGGAACTCCACCGCTCCGACGTCCTGCTTCGCGCTGTGCGCCTCCGGGATCGGCAGCGCCGTGCCGTGCATGTCGAGCGCTGAGTTGGCGGCGAAGCGCTTGGGTCGGGGGAAGTCCAGCCTCACGATCGGGCGCGACAGACCCTCGAAGACCGGGACGTCGTCGCGCCCGATGAAGTCCAGCACCCGCAACGAGTTGTCGGTGCAGTTCTGGACCGGCACGTTGCCGTTGACGGTGGTTACGCCGACCAGATCCAGCTCGAGGTGCAGCGCGGCGAACGCAATGGCGACCGCGTCGTCCGTACCGGTGTCGACGTCGAGGATGAGCTTGCGTGCCATCTGCTGCCCTTTCCGCGCACCGAGCCGAGGAAGCCGTGGCGGCACGAACGTACTGCGCTGGGGTCCCTGGTGAGGCGCCCCGGACGTCGTACGGCGACTCGCGGGTAGCCTCCGACCGTTCACCGACCTCGCGGCCACCGGTTGAACCTCGCGGACACCGATGGGGGAGAGAGCGGACCGGTGACGACCTTCGCCGACTCGCCCGCCTCGTGGCTGGAGCGGGAGATCCCGCGACAGGGAGACGTGCTACGCCGCGCGGCCGCGACCTTCCCTGGACCGGTCGACCGCGTCGTGCGGGAGGCGGCGACCCGGGGTGCGGACGACTGGGTCGTGACAGGTTGTGGCGACAGTCTCTTCGCCGGCCTGTGCGCCGAGGTCTGGTTCGCCCGCCGGGCCGGACTGCGCCTTCGCGCGGTGCCGGCCATGGAGCTCTCCCGCTACCTGTACGAGGCGCTGACCCCCCGCTCGGTCGTGCTGGCCGTGTCGCACTCCGGGAGCACCGCGCGCGTGGTCGAAGCGGCTCGTGCGGCCCGCTCCAGGGGCGCCTACGTCGTCGCGGTCACGGCGAATGCCGACTCCGAGCTGGTTGCGACCGCCGACATCTGGATCGACAACTCTGTCCACGATGAACGGTCCAACTGCCGGACCGCCAGCTTCCAGGCGGTGTCGGCGCTGATGCGCATGCTGGCCGAGCGCCTGGCGGCGGAGGCCGGGCGCGGACCCGCACGCCCGGTCGTGCCCGCAGCCGCCGTCCAGGCCTATGTGGAGGATGCGCGGTCGCAGGTCGACGCCCTTGACGACGCGCTTCTCAGCGGCGACCACTGGCTCTTCTCGGGAGCGGGCCTGGGGTACGCAACCGCGCAGTACGGGATGGCCAAGATGTACGAGGCCGCGACCGTGCCGGCGCATGTGAGCGAGCTCGAGCAGATGATCCATTGCGAGATCTTCACCGTGCGGCCCGGCAGTACCGTCGTCGTCGTCTGCCCGCGGGGTCGCGCTCTGTCGCGCGCGTTGGAGCTGGCCGAGGGTCTGGCGAGGCTGCGCGCGACCGCGCTGGCCATCACCGACGACGACGAGCTGGCAGGCCGGTGCACGGCTGCGGTGCGGCTCCCGCCGATGGCGGAGGAGGAGCTGCCGTTCCTGGCGGCGGTCCCGCTGCAGTGGCTCGCCCTGCGGGTGGCTCTCAGCCGCGGTCAGGACCCCGACCTCGTCGCCAACAAGCATGTCAACCGTCCCCTGATCGACAACTCCCGGGCTTGGCGGGATGAGTACCTGAACGACGGCCCTGTCGGGACCGGCAGGTGACCGGCACCTCGGCCGCCACGGCGTACCTGGAAGGTCTCGGAGCGCTGCTCGAGCGACTCCGGACCGAGCAGGACGGCGGGATCGAACGAGCCGCCGAGCTGATGGCGAGCTCCATCCGCGGTGGTGGGCTCGTCCACATCTTCGGCAGCGGGCACTCGATGCTGCCTGCTCTGGAAATCTTCCCCCGCTACGGCAGCTTCGTCGGCCTGCACCCGATCGTGGACCCGAGGCTGTTGTGGTTCAACGTCCTCGGGTCCTTCGGCGTGCCGGAGATGCTCTTCCTGCAGAACACCGAGGGCTACGCCGACGTCCTGCTCGACGGGCAGCACCTGCGCGCCGGGGACGTCCTTCTCGTCTTCTCGCACGGGGGCACCAGCGCCGTTGTGGTGGACGCGGCCCGTTACGCCCGGGACGCCGGCCTGACGGTGGTGGCGATCTCTTCCTCCGAGACCGCCGCCGCCTCGGCGCGGCACAGCAGCGGGAAGAAGCTGGCGGACCTGGCCGACCTGATTATCGACACGCACGCGCCGCGCGGCGAGGCACTGGTCGACGTCGACGGGCTGGTCGAGCCGGTGGGCGCCGTGACGACGGTCCTCGCCATGGCCGCGGGTCTCGCCGTCGTGGCCCGGACGGCGCAGCGGCTGGCCGAGAGCGGCTACGAGCTCGTGCAGTCGGTGCGCGCCGAGGCGGATGAGACGGTGGAGTACCGCAAGGTCTATGACGCCTACGAGCGGTCCCTGCGTCGGGAACCGCCGCCGGCCTGACGCGCATGCCGCGGCCAGGGATCCGCAGCCTGTGGCAGGAGGAGCTGCATGGCACGGCCGCGACTACTGCTTGATGTCGACACCGGCATCGACGATGCGATCATGCTGCTCTACCTGGGGCGGCAGGACGCCGAGATCGTCGCCATCGGCACCGTGCACGGCAACTGCACCGCCGACCAGGCAGCTCTCAACACTCTGCTGACCCTCGAGCGAGCCGGGATGTCGCCGTGCCCGGTGGCCGTCGGGGCACGGCGGCCGCTGGCCCAGCCGCTCTCGGTCTCGGCCGACGTACATGGTGGCGATGGGCTGGGCAACGCCGGGCTCGGCTCGCCGGCCGGGCAGCCTTCGACGGAGGCGGCCGCGGCACAGCTGGTCCGACTGGCCCGCGAGAACCCCGGCGAGCTGACCGTCCTCGCTACCGGCCCGCTGACCAACCTCGCGCTTGCGCTGCTGCTGGAGCCGGCGCTGCCACGCCTCGTGCGTCGCGTGGTCGTGATGGGCGGCGCGGTGTCCTGCCCTGGCAACGCCACGCCGCAGAGCGAGGCCAACATCTGGCACGACCCCGAGGCGGCCGACCTGGTGTTGTCGGCGGACTGGGACCTCACGCTCGTCGGACTCGACGTGACCATGCAGGCCGTGCTGCGCGGAGAGCGCCTGGAGCAGGTGGCGGCCGCCGACACGGCCAGCGCCCGGTTTGCCACGGCGATCCTGTCGCACTACCTCGACGTCTACGAGCTGCACCTGGGGGAGCGGGCGTCGGCGATGCACGACCCGCTGGCCGGTGCGGTGGCGCTCGATCCGTCGTACGTCGGGTGCGTCGATCTGGCCATCCACGTGGAGCTCCGCGGCGAGCACAGCCGGGGGGCCACGCTGGCGGACCTGCGTGGCTACCCCGTCGACACCTCAGGCGGCCGCCGGCCGGCCCACGTCGCGATGCAGGTGGATCGCGAGCGTTTCCTCGACGATCTCGTGCAGTCCCTCGTGCGGCCGCCGGCATGACCGACGCGGCCGGGCGGCCCTCGATCGTCGTCGTCGGCAGCACCATGATCGACATGGTGGCCTACCTGGATCGCGTGCCCGCACGGGGGGAGACGTTGTTCGGCACCCGCTTCGTCCAGGGCTTCGGCGGCAAGGGCGCGAACCAGGCCGTGATGGCGAGTCGGCTGGGAGCGACCGTCGAGATGGTCAACTGCCTGGGCGATGACACGCTGGGGGACCTCACGCTCGAGAACTTCGGCCGGGAGGGCATCGGCGTGCGGCACATCACCCGTTCACCCGGTACGGCGACCGGCGTCGCTTTCATCTGGGTCGAGCCCAACGGTGACAATCGGATCGTCGTCGTCCCGGGCGCGAACGACTCGTTGACCTCCGAGCAGGCGCGCGGGGCCGTCTCCGGCGCGGAGCGCGTCGACCTCGTGCTCGGGCAGCTCGAGGTCCCTCAGCCGGCCACGGCAGCCGGCTTCGCCGCCGCCAGGGAGCGTGGGGCGATCACCGTGCTCAACCCCGCTCCTGCGGCTCCGCTCGACTCCACGCTGCAGGCGGTGACCGACTGGCTGACGCCCAACGAGGTGGAGCTCCTCGCCGTGGCGGCCGCCTGTGGCCTCGAATCGAGCTCGGTGGACGACGCGACGATCGCGGCCGTGGCCGCCGAGACCGGGGTGCGGCTCGCCGTGACCCTGGGCGAGCGGGGCGCGGCCGTCTGCGAGAACGCCACCGACGTCGTACGGATCCCGGCCCCCGCGGTCGACGCCGTCGACACCACCGGAGCGGGGGACGCGTTCGTCGCCGCCTTCGCCTATGGACTGGCGATCGGGGCCGGCGCCCCGCAGGCGGCGGCGCTGGGCTGCGCCTGCGCCTCCTTGAGCGTCACCCGGCACGGCACCCAGACGTCGTTCGCTACCTCGGCGGAGGCAGCCGAGATCCTGCGTCGACTGTCCGGCCCGGACGAGTGAGCGCGGAGGCCCCCGAACCCACCGTCGTCGTGCTCGGCGGGATGACGCTGGACGACATCGTGCTGTCGGACGGCCGGGTCCACCGACGTGTTTCGGGTGGCAACGCGCTTTACGCCGCGCTCGGCGCCGCCGTCTGGCGGGTCCCCAGCGAGATCGTGTCCTTTGTCGGCGTCGACTACCCGCAGCAGGCTTTTGACGGCCTCGCGGCTCGCGGGGTGGGCACCGGCAACGTCGTACGACGGCCGGGCAGCTCGATCCGGCTGTGGATCCTCTACGAGCACGACGGGCGGCGGCAGATCCACCTGCAGCACGACTCCCCGACCCTGGAACCCGTCGAGGAGGTTGCCGCGCAGGCGCTGCCCCGCCTGCTCACCGCACGTCCGCGACCTGCGGCCGCACACGTCGCGGCGCTGCCGGTGCGAACGCAGCGGTCGATAGCGGCGACCCTGCGACGAGCCGGGGTGCCGTTCTCCCTCGACACGTTGGAGGCGAGGGGGTCGGTCGGCGGCGACCTCGACAGCTACCTGGAGCCGGGGCGGGACATGGCGCCCGACGTCTTCCTGCCGAGCCGGGACGAGTTCGTCGCCGTCTTCGGGGCCGAGGCCTCCCCGGCGTACCGCTCCTGGGCGGCCGGCACCGCCACGACCACGCTCGTGATCAAGGATGGCGCCCGCGGCAGTCACGTCTCCAGCCCACCTGGAGGCCCTTGGCGGCACGTTCCCGCTTTCCCGACCGAGGTGGTGGACCCCACCGGCGCCGGCGACGCGTTCTGCGGCGGCTACCTCGCCGGCATGGTGCGGGGCGCCTCACCGGCGGAGTCCGCAGCTCTAGGCACCGTTTCTGCGTCCTTTGTCATCGAGCAGGTCGGCGTCCGCGGGCTTCTGGACGCGACGCCCGACCGGGCCGAACAGCGGCTGGCGACGGTGCTGTCCGCTCTGCCGGCAACCGGACCGGGCACCCAGCCGCAGGACTAGCGTGTGCGGCTCGCGCTGACGCAAGGGGGAGTGACCGTGGACTGGGCAGCGCTGCGGGCGGCGGCCGTCGACATGGCTGAGCGGGCGTACGTGCCGTATTCGCGGTTCCCGGTCGGTGCCGCGGCGCTGGTCGACGACGGCCGCGTGGTCACCGGCTGCAACGTCGAGAACGCGTCGTACGGGCTCACGCTCTGCGCCGAGTGCGGGCTGGTGTCGGCGCTGCACGCCAGCGGTGGCGGCCGGCTCGTCGCGCTCTCCTGCGTGGGGGGGGAGGACCGCCGGCCGACCATGCCGTGCGGCCGCTGCCGGCAGCTCCTGTGGGAGGCCGGCGGTGCCGAGCTGCAGGTGGATACCGCGGACGGGCCCCTGCCGCTGCGCGAGCTGCTGCCGCGGGCGTTCGACTCGACCGAGCTGCCGTGACGGCGTACGACGTCGTCGACCTGATCCGCGCCAAGCGCGACGGCGGCACACTGTCGGATGCCCAGGTTGACTGGCTTCTCGACGCCTACACGCGGGGGGACATCGCCGAGGAGCAGATGTCTGCGCTGCTCATGGCCGTGGTCTGGCGCGGGATGGCGCCGGCGGAGCTGGCCCGCTGGACCGCAGCGATCATCACCTCGGGGGAGCGGCTGGACCTCTCCTCGGTGGGCCGGCCGACGGTCGACAAGCACTCCACCGGCGGCGTCGGCGACAAGGTGTCGCTCGTCCTGGCACCGCTGATCGCCGCCTGCGGAGCCGCGATGCCGCAGCTGTCCGGCCGCGGGCTCGGCCACACCGGTGGCACGCTGGACAAGCTGGCGGCGATCCCCGGCTGGTCGGCTTCGCTGCCGCCGGCTCGCATGATCGAAGTGCTGCGGGGCGTGGGCGCGGTGATCTGCGCGGCGGGGCCTGGCCTGGCGCCGACCGACCGCAAGCTCTACGCGCTGCGCGACGTAACCGGCACCGTCGAGTCGGTGCCGCTGATCGCCAGTTCGATCATGAGCAAGAAGATCGCGGCGGGCACGTCGGCGCTGGTGCTGGACGTGAAGGTCGGGACCGGCGCCTTTATCCCGGACGTCGAGGCCGCGCGCACGTTGGCCGAGGCGATGGTCGACCTGGGGGAGGCGCACGACGTACGGACGACGGCGCTGCTCACGGCGATGGACACGCCGCTCGGCCATGCCTGCGGCAACGGCATCGAGGTCACCGAGGCGGTCGAGGTGCTGAGCGGCGGCGGACCCGCCGACGTCGTCGAGGTCACCCTGGCGCTCGCGCGCGAGATGCTGGCCCTGGTCGGCATGGCCGACGCCGACCCGGCCGCCCGGCTGGCGGACGGCTCGGCGCTGGAGTGCTGGCGGGCGATGATCCGCGCTCAGGGCGGGGACCCGGACGCCGAGCTGCCGGCGGCGCCTCATCGGGAGACGGTCGAGGCGTCGGCGACCGGCGTGCTGCAGCGGCTGGACGCCCGCGCCGTCGGGGTCGCCGCTTGGCGGCTCGGTGCCGGCCGCTCCCGCAAGGAGGACCCGGTGTCGCCGGTGGCGGGCGTCCGGTGCCTGGCCAAGCCTGGCGACCGGGTCGAGGAGGGGCAGCCCGTGCTCGAGCTGTACGCCGAGGACCGGGACCGGTTCGCTCGGGCCCGGGAGCCGCTCGCCGACGCGGTGGAGATCGGGCCGGAGCCGCCGGCGCCGGCGCCGCTGGTCCTCGAGCGGATCGGCGCCTGACGTGCCCATCCACCTGCGCGCGCCGACGCGCATCCCGGTGCCGGGAGGGAAGCTCGTCGACGAGTACGTCGGGCGCGCCAGCAGCGCCACGACGACCGCGAGCGTGGCACGCATGCGCTCACCCGGCGGCTGGACCGAGCCGGCCCAAACGCCGCAGTTCGACGAGGTGACGCTGGTGCTGCGCGGGTCGGTGCGGGTCGAGTACGACGGCGGGGCGATCGACGTACGCGCCGGTGAAGCGGTGCTCACCCGGGCCGGCGAGCGGGTGCGCTACAGCACCCCCGACCCGGACGGGGCCGAGTACGTCGCCGTGTGCGTGCCGGCTTTCGCCGCTGAGCTCGCTCACCGCGACGGCGACTGACCTGCATGAACGTCACCGCTGAAGCACCTGCCCGCGGGCAGCTCACCGAGCTGCACCGCCAGGTCGAGGTCCTTGTCGAGAAGGGCTATCCGGCCCTGGCGGAACTTCCGGAGGAGGCTTTCCGCGCGTGCGTCGCCCCGCTGGAGGCGCACCTTCCGGACGGGTCCTTCGTGCTGGTCGTCACCGGTGCGCTGATGCCGTTGCACCGGCTGATCGAGCTCAGCACGCTCAACGGCAACCGCGGCTTCACCACGATGGAAGCCACCGACATCGTCCGCTTCACGCCCACATCGGACCTCGCGCTGCCGGCATCTCCGGTCTATCTGATCACCGACGTCGATACGGGCCGGGAGACTCTTGGCGTCCGCCCGGACGACGCGCTACCGCGCATCCACGCGTCCGGTCGGACCCCGCTGACGCTCGACGAAGGGCTCGCGGTCGTGACCCAACATCCGGAGTGGCTGCGCGATCGCAACTGCTTCGAGATGCTCGGTTCCCGGGCCGGCGACAAGCGGGTGACCGGGGTCTGGGTGAGCAAGGGCGCGCCCCGCCTCGGGTGGTGCTGGGGCGGCAACCCGCACACCTGGCTCGGCATGGCCTCGGCTGTCCGCCGACTCGGCTGATCGTCGGACAGGTCGGCGGGTTTCGGGCGAGGTCAGCGAACGGCGAGCTGCAGCTCAGTCAGGCCGCGGAACTGGAAGGTGGGCCGGCGTACCGGCTCGGCGGCCAGCTCCAGCCGCTGAAACCGGTTGAGCAGGGCCTCGAGCGTGACCTCGATCTCCAACCGGGCCAGCGGGGCGCCCAGGCAGTAGTGGATGCCGCCGCCTAAGCCGACGTGCGGGTTGTCCCGCCGGCCGATGTCCAAGGCGTCGGGGTCGGGAAAGGCGCGCTCGTCGCGGTTGGCGGCGCCGAGCAGCAGTCCGACCCGCTCGCCGGCTCGGACGGTCTGCCCGGCGACATCGACGTCGGTGAAGGCGGTGCGCTGGAACATCGACAGCGGGGTGTCGTACCGGATCGTCTCCTCGACCGCGGACGGCAACAGGTCGCGATGGTCGCGCAGCCGGTCGAGCGACCCGGGCGTACGCAGCAGCGCGAGCACGCCGTTGCCGATCGCGTTGACGGTGGCCTCGTGACCCGCGTTGAGCAGCAGTACGGCGGTCGCCACCACCTCGTCCTCGGTCAGCCGGTCGCCCACGTCACTCGCCTCGACCAGCCCGCTGAGCAGGTCCGCAGCCGACCGGCGCCGCCGGTCGGCGATGAGTCCGCGCAGGTAGGCGTCGAACTCCTCGGCTGCGGTGACCGCCCGGTCCTCGGCCGCGTCGTCGTACGCCAGCTCGTAGAGGCCGACGATGTCGCGCGACCACGGCCGCAGCCGGTGGCGGTCTTCCTCCGGTACGCCGAGCAGCTCCGCGATCACCGCGACCGGCAACGATTCAGCCAGCCCCGCCATCAGCTCCAGCCGGTCGCCGTCGACTGCCGCGTAGAGGAGTTCCTCCGCCAGCTGCCGGACCGGATCCTTCAGCGCCGCCACCCGGCGCGGCGTGAACGCCGACGACACCAGCCGGCGCTGCCGGGTGTGCTCCGGCGGCTCGAGGTCGAGCAGCGCCTCGGCGTTCAGCCGGTTCCAGGCGGCGAAGACGTCGGTCGGCCGCCGAGGCGTGAAGACCCGCCCGAGCCGACGGTCTCGCAGCAGCTCGGAGACGTCGGCGTGGCGGGAGACCAGCCAGCAGCCGGCCGCCTCGTCGAAGACAACCGGGTGGTCGCGACGCAGGACGGCGTACGCCGGATAGGGGTCGGCCAGGAAGTCGGCGTCGGCCGGCCGGAACACCTCCGCCACGACGGTCACGCCGTGCAGACTCGCACAGGCCGGCACGTGGGCGACCGGTAGGTTAGCGCCGTGCCGACGCCGACTTTCGAGAAGCTGCGACGGGCGCCGAAGGTGCTTCTCCACGACCACCTGGACGGCGGCCTGCGGCCGGCCACCGTCGTGGAGCTCGCCGCCGAGACCGGGTACGACGCCCTCCCCACGACGGACGTCGACGAGCTCACGGCCTGGTTCCGCGCCGACGCCACCGGCAGCCTCGAGCGCTATCTGGAGACCTTCGGCCACACGGTCGGCGTGATGCAGACCAGGGAGGCGCTGGTCCGGGTCGCCGCCGAGTGCGCCGAAGACCTCGCAGCCGACGGCGTGGTGTACGCCGAGGTGCGTTTCGCCCCCGAGCAGCACGTCGAGAATGGGCTGGCCCTCGACGAGGTCGTCGAGTGCGTGCTCGACGGCTTCCGGCAGGGCACCGCCCGGGCGGCGGAGGCCGGCTTCTCGATCCGGGTCGGCACCCTGCTCATCGCGATGCGGCACGCCGCCCGTTCGCTGGAGATCGCGGAGCTGGCGGTCCGGTACGGCGAGGAGGGCGTGGCCGGCTTCGACATCGCCGGCGCCGAGGCCGGATACCCGCCGACCCGGCACCTCGACGCCTTCCAGCACATGCAGCGCAACAACGGCCACTACACGATCCACGCCGGCGAGGGGTTCGGGCTGCCCTCGATCTGGGAGGCCCTGCAGTGGTGCAACGCCGACCGGCTCGGTCACGGCGTACGGATCATCGACGACATCACCGTGGGTCCGGACGCCCAGCCGCGGCTGGGTCCGCTCGCGGCCTTTGTCCGCGACACCCGGGTGCCGCTGGAGATGTGCCCGACGTCCAACGTGCACACCGGTGCAGCGGCCTCGATCGCCGAGCACCCGATCGGTCTGCTCCGCCGCCTGCTGTTCCGGGTGACGGTCAACACCGACAACCGGCTGATGAGCGGCGTGACGCTCTCCTCGGAGTTCGCCGCGCTGGTCGAGGCCTTCGACTACGACTGGGCCGACGTCCAGTGGCTCACGACGAACGCGATGAAGAGCGCGTTCCTGCCCTTCGACCAGCGCCTGGCGATCATCAACGACGTGATCAAGCCGGCGTACGCCGCCCTGCGCGGCGACTGATCTGATCGACTGAGGCGCCACGCGGGGCAGCTTCCGCTACTGCCGTTCGCGTAGTAGTGTCCGTCACGCAGCACCGCGGACGAGACACTCTGGAGCGGGCCGATGGAGCAGACGCTGGACACCTCCCAGCTGCTCAAGGGGGTGCTGGACCTCGCCGTGCTGGCCATCCTCGCCGAGGGCGACGGCTACGGGTACGACGTCGTACGGCGCCTCCGCCACGCCGGGCTGGACAACGTGGGCGACGCATCGGTCTACGGCACCCTGCGCCGGCTGTACACCGGCGGGCACCTGACGTCATACGTCGTGCCGTCGGAGGAGGGGCCGCACCGCAAGTACTACGGGATCAACGATCGGGGGCGGCAGCTCCTCGCGGACTCCACCAAGGCCTGGCAGTCCTTCGCCGAGACGATGAGCGCGCTGCTGCGCCTCGAGAGGGGAGCGGCGGCATGAGCGTCACCCTGACCGACGACGTCAGCACCTACGTGCAGGCGGTGCGGGCGGCACTGGCCGACCTGCCCCTGGTCCAGCGGGAGGAGCTGCTGGACGATCTCTCGCAGCACCTCGAGGAGGTGGCGGCCGAGACTGGCGTTCCGCTGTCGGTCCGGCTGGGGTCACCGGCGGCGTACGCCGATGAGCTCCGCACCTCGATCGGGCTGTCGGCCGGGCAGCCGCCGTCACGGCTCGGCCGGCTGCACCTCCTGGAGGCGCGGCTGGATCGTGGTCGCGCCGCGCTGCTCTCCCACCCGACGAGCAGGGCGGTGGTCGACTTCCTGCCCGAGCTGCGGCCCGGTTGGTGGGTGCTGCGCGGCTACCTGCTCGTCGCGGTGCCGTCGGTGCTCTACGACTACACCGGGCGGGGGAGCTTCCCCTGGTCGACCGTCTCCGGCAGCCGGGTGCTCGGGCTGGTGGCCGCTCTCGCCGCGATCGTGGCATCGGTGGGGCTCGGCCGGCGCACCGTGCGCGACCCGGGCTGGCGCCGGCTCGTCGTGGTGGGCAACATGCTGCTGGTGCTCGCCGCTCTGGTGGCCTTTGGCTCCGGACGAGGCGTGGCGCAGCCGTCGGGCTATGCGGGACCTGGATGGTCCGGCTACCGCTACCTCACCGGCCTGGACGGAACGCCCATCAGCAACATCTTCCCGTACGCCTCTGACGGAAAGCCGCTGACCGGCGTACGGCTCTATGACCAGAACGGCAATGCGATCGGCAACGTCGGCGACCCGTACGGAGACAACGCCTATCAGCGGCGCTATCCAATCGACGCCCAGGGCAACACGGTCACCAACGCCTATCCGCTCGAGCAGTCGTTCGTCGACCCCGGCGTCGCTGCGCCGCCGGGAGCGGTGCCGACGGCGGTCCCGCCGCTGGGGAGCGTGTCGCCGGGCGCCTCGCCGTCACCGGTCGCGTCACCGTCACCCGTCGCGTCACCGACTCCGGGGCCGCCATCCGCGATTCCACCCAGCACTGCCCCTTCCATCCCCTAGCGGGGCCGCGGCGGCAGTGTCCGTTCGCAGGCCATAACTGTCAGGGCATATATATGTCGCCTCAGTTATGGACTCCGGTGGCACAGGTGCCATGCCGCCCGCAGGGAGCAGGCGCTCAGGACAGCGTGGCGCAGAGGTTCTCCTCGGTGCCGCGGTCGACCAGCACGGTGCGCGTGCCGTCGGCGGCGAAGCGCACGACGTGCTCGCCGCGCAGGACGTAGAAGCCCGGGCGCAGGCTGTCGCCGGGGTGGAACCCGACGGCGGCGGGCCCCTGTATCCGGAAGTCGAAGCTCCCGTCGCGGCCATAGTCGGCGATGGCCCGGCCGCTGAGGTCCCGCACGACCGAGCGCCCCGAGGTCCGATTGACGACGCGTACGACGAGCGGGCCGACGAACTCCTGGGTCTTCGGCTTCCCGTTGGTGTAGGTCTCGGTGGTGCGGACGTACTCCTGGTCGAAGAGCACCTCGGAGTGCACTGTGAAGCGGCACAACGTTCCGGCCGGGGCCGTGAACGGCTGGGCGTGATAGCGCTCCCAGCCGCCCGGCGCCGCCTTCTGCGCGCCGGCGCCGGCGCCGGCGACGGCCGGACTGCCGGGGGCGGCCGTTGTGCCGGTCGGGGTCGTGACCGGAGTGGCGGCGGCGAGGGATGCGACGGCGCCGAGGGGAAGGAGCGCCACCGTTGCTGTGATCAATGCCCTGGCGGTAGAGCGAGCTGGCAGCTGCATGGTGTCTCCGGTTCGCGGAACCGCCACCGTGGCGGACCTGCTCCGATGTTGGCCAGCCCGTCGTGCGGCGGCAATGCTTTCAGTCGTCGCCGAAACGTTGGCCGTCCGTCGCCGCGTCGTAGCCGACCCGCACTGCAATGGCACCGGCGGGTCGGGTCGGGCGAGGTGGCCCTCGGCTTACTTGGTCACGCGCTGGAGGTGGACGTGCTGCGGGTGCACTTCACGGTGCAGGACTTGTTGCGCGTCCGGCTGGCTACCCTGCCCGCTCCGCTGATGGAGCTGGGGCTGGCGGCGGCGACGCTGCAACGGCGGGATCACCGCGGCGCCTTCGGCCAGTGGCGGGTGGAGCGGCGCCGTGACTTGCCGTTCGCGGCGATGCCGCTGTTCGGTCTCGTCCCGCCGAACGGGGCGGCGCCGCTGTTCCTCGACCCGCTCACCGCCACCTTCGAGGAAGGTCTGGAGCACGTCCGGTCGACTCCTCGCCGGGTGGCCGTGCAGGAGCTGCGGCGGGTCTGCCCGGCGTACCGCCCGGTGACGGGCTGGGTGCGGGACCTGGCGCGACGGGATCGCCAGGCCTGGCAGACGTTGGCCGAGGCCTTGCGGACGGGTCACGAGTCTCTGGTGAGCCGCCACTGGGACCGGATGCAGGCGAGCTTCTACGCCGACGTGGCATGGAGGCGGCGGCTGCTGACCGAGCAGGGCGTAGGCACCGCGTTGACCAGCCTCTACCCCGGCTCGCGGTGGTCCGGCACGACCCTGCACATCGACTCGTCGTACGACTCGGAGATGACCCTCCGCGGCGAGGGTCTCACGTTGATGCCGTCGTCCGTCTGGACGGGCCAGCCGCTCATCGGCTACGACGCCGACGGCCGCGATCTGTTTCTCTACCCGACACTGACGCCGCTGCCGCTGACGTCCGACCGGCAGGTCGGTGATCCGCTTGCCGCCCTGCTCGGAGGAACCCGCGCTGCTGTTCTACGGTCGCTGTCGCGTGAGCACACGACCAGCGAGCTCGCCGCCGATCTGGAGATCAGCCTCGCCTCGGTCTCGGGGCACACGAAGACCTTGCGCGCCGCCGGCCTGATCGTGAGCGACCGGGACGGCAAGAGCGTGTGGCACTCGGTCACCCCTCTGGGTGCGATGCTGCGGCAGGGCTGACACGCCACCCCTGGCGGTTCGCCAGCGGCTCGCGCACAGTGGTCGCATGACGACAGGTACGTCGACGAACGAGGTGACGGATCCCGCCCGTTCCGAGGTCCTGAGGGCGCACCGACGGCTCGAGCAGGCGCGCGACGAGTTCGCCGCCGACGGGATCTACCTGAACACCGCCACCCTGGGTCTGCCGCCGCGCCGGGCCTGGCGAGCCCTGCAGGCGGCACTCGCCGATTGGCGCGCCGGTACGGCGGACGCGGTGCAGTACGACGTACCGCTGGCCGCCGCCCGGAGCTGTTACGCGGCGCTGGTCGGCGTCGACCCCGCTGCGGTCGCCGTCGGCAGCCAGGTCTCGGTCTTCGCCGGGCTGGTGGCCGCCGCCCTGCCCGACGGCAGCGAGGTGCTCACAGCCGCGGGCGACTTCACCAGCATCCTGTTCCCCTTCCATGCGCAGGCCGGGCGGGGCGTCGTCGTCCGGGAGGTGCCGCTGGAGCGGCTGGCCGACGCCGTCACCTCGCGGACCGCGCTGGTCTCCGTTTCGGCAGTGCAGTCCGCCGACGGCCGGGTCACCGACCTGGACGACCTGGAGGCTGCCTGCGTCGTGCACGGCACCCGGGTGCTGCTCGACACGACACAGGCCGTCGGGTGGCTGCCGATCGACGCAAGCCGCTTCGCGTACACGACCGGCGGCGGGTACAAGTGGTTGCTCTCCATGCGCGGCACCGCGTACTTCACCGTGCAGCCCGAGCGGCTGGACGACCTGGTGCCCAACAACGCCGGCTGGTACGCGGGCGAGAGCCGTTGGGACAGCATCTACGGCGCACCGCTGCGGCTGGCGGCCGACGCCCGCCGGTTCGACGTGTCGCCGGCCTGGCACAGCTGGGTAGCGGCAGCTCCAGCCCTCGAGCTCCTCGCCGACGTCGGTGTCCCCGCCCTGCATGCGCACGCCGTCGGGTTGGCCGAGCGCTTCCGGGCCGCCACCGGCCTCCCGCCCGGGGACTCGGCCATCGTGTCCGCGGTCGCCGATGCGCGGGCCCCCGATCTGTTGGCCGCTGCGGGCATCAGCGGCGGCGTCCGCGCCGGACGGCTTCGTCTGGCCTTCCACGTCAACAACAGCGAGGACGACGCCGACCGAACCGCCGAAGTGCTGTGCGGGCACCTGCACCCGTAGCAGCTCGGGCGCCACCTGCGCTCTCGGTACTCGACTGAGAGGCGAGTCGGCCTTGACCAGAACACTAAGCGGGCATACCGTAAGTGCGCTGACGAAATCCGTGGGCGCGAGAGGTGGAGTCATGTGGACGTTCGAGCACACCGAGACGACGAGCGCGACCCCGGCGCAGGTGTGGGCCCGCTACGCCGAGCCCACCACCTGGCCGGAGTGGGATCACGAGATCGCCGCCGTCACGCTGGGGGGACCGATGGCTGTCGGGACCCGCGGCACCCTCAAACCGGTCAAGGGACCGGCGACGCCGTTCACCTTCACCGCGGTCACGCCGGAAGCCGGGTTCACCGACGTCAGCCGGCTGCCGCTGGCACGACTGACGTTCTCGCACCACATCGAGGCCATGGCGACCGGCTGTCGCTTCACTCACAGCGTCGAGATCAGTGGTCCACTCTCGCCGGTGTTCGCCCGCGTCATCGGCAAGAAAATCGCCGCCGGGCTGCCCGCGGCGATGCGCGCGCTGGCCCGGCTGGCCGAGACGGCTCCGGCCGCTGCCCGGTGACCTCCCAGGCCGACTCCGCGTCCTCCGGGCCCCATGACAGTCCGGGGTTCCTGCTGTGGCGCACCACCCTCCGTTGGCAACGCAGCATCACGGCCGCCCTGCGGCCGCTGGAGCTCACTCACGTGCAGTTCGTGCTGCTCGCCGCCGTGTGGTGGCTCTCCGAACAGGCCAACAGCTCCGAACGGCTGCCAAGCCAGCGCCAGGTCGCCGAGCATGCCGCCGCCGACGTCATGATGACCAGCCAGGTGCTGCGAGCGCTGGAGTCGCGCGGCTTGGTCGCCCGTACGCTTGACCCTGCCGACGCTCGGGTCAAGCGGCTGACCGTCACCGCAGGTGGCCGTCGCCTTGCCGAGCAGGCCATCTCGGTCGTGGATGCGGCCGACGCCGAATTCTTCACCCGCGCCCGTGACCCCGCGCAGCTGCTGGACGTCCTGCATCAGCTTGCCGACGAGAGCCATGGCAGCGGCACTCGGCGCACCACCCGTGCCAGTGAGGCTTCATGACCACCTCCCGCAAGGGCTAGAGGCCGAGCGGGTGCCAGACGGTCTTGGTCTCGAGAAAGGCCAACAGGCGGCGGGTGCCGGGATCGGTGCACCAGTCCGGCTCGGCATCAGGGGCCGGCAGCACCCGCTTGACGCTGTCCGCGGCCAGCCGCTCCAGGTCGGCCGAGCGCTCAGCCGCCACCCCGCACAGGTCGAGCGCGTTGACGTCTCGGTGCGCCGCCAACACCGGAGCCAGCTCGTCCGTCCGGCCGGTCAGCACGTTGACCACGCCACCCGGTACGTCGGAGGTCGCCAGCACCTCGGCCAGCGTGACCGCCGGCAGCGGCGCCCGCTCACTGGCCACGACCACCGCGGTGTTGCCCGTCACGATCACCGGCGCCAGCACCGAGACCAGCCCCAGCAGCGACGAGGCCTGCGGCGCGATCACCGCGACCACACCGGTCGGCTCGGGCAGCGAGAAGTTGAAGTACGGCCCGGCGACGTCGTTGGCTGAGCCGGCGATCTGGGCCACCTTGTCCGCCCAACCGGCGTACCAGACCCAGCGGTCGACCGCCGCGTCCACCAGGCCGGACGCCGATCTCGCGGGAACACCTTCGAGTGAGGTCAGCTCGTCGACGAACTGCTCCCGCCGGCCCTCCAGCAGCTCGGCCACCCGGTAGAGCACCTGGCCCCGGTTGTACGCCGTCGCACCCGTCCAGCCCGGGAACGCCTTGCGAGCGGCGACGACCGCGTCCCGGGCGTCCTTGCGCGAGGCCTGCGCGACGTTGGCGAGGAAGGCGCCATCCGCGGACGACACGGCGTACGACCGGCCGGACTCCGACCGCGGGAACGCCCCGCCGACGTAGAGCTTGTAGGTCTTGCGGACCGCCAGCCGGGACTCAGACATCGAGATACGCCGCCAGCCCGTGCCGGCCGCCCTCGCGCCCGAAGCCGGACTCCTGGTAGCCGCCGAACGGGCTGGCCGGGTCGAACCGGTTGAACGTGTTGGCCCACACCACGCCGGCCCGCAGCCGGGAGGCCATCCACAGGATCCGGCTGCCCTTCTCCGTCCACACCCCCGCGGAGAGGCCGTACGGCGAGTTGTTCGCCTTCTCGATGGCCTCCGCCGGCGTCCGGAAGGTCAGCACCGAGAGCACCGGGCCGAAGATCTCCTCCCGGGCGATCCGGTGCGCGGAGGACACGCCGGTGAAGATCGTCGGCGGGAACCAGTAGCCGTGCTCGGGCAGCTCGCAGGCTGGGGACCAGCGGGTCGCGCCCTCGGCGTCGCCGGCGTCGGTCAGCTCGCGGATCCGGGCCAGCTGCTCGGGGGAGTTGATCGCGCCGATGTCGGTGTTCTTGTCCAGCGGGTCACCCAGCCGCAGGGTGGCGAGCCGGCGCTTGAGCCGCTCGAGCATGTCCTCGGCCACCGACTCCTGGACCAGCAGCCGCGAACCGGCGCAGCAGACGTGCCCCTGGTTGAAGAAGATCCCGTTGACGATCCCCTCGACCGCCTCGTCCAGCGGCGCGTCGTCGAAGACGACGTTGGCCGCCTTGCCGCCGAGCTCGAGGGTGAGCTTGGTCCGTCGGCCGGCCAGCGTGCGCTGGATCTCCTTGCCCACCTCGGTCGAGCCGGTGAAGGCGACCTTGTCGAGGTCGGGATGCGCGACCAGCGCCCGGCCGGTGTCGCCAGCGCCCGGGAGAACGTTGACGACGCCGGCCGGCAGCCCGGCCTGCATGAAGATGTCCGCGAGCGCCAGCGCCGACAGCGGCGTCGTCTCGGCCGGCTTGAGCACGCAGGTGTTTCCGGCCGCGAGCGCCGGCGCGAGCTTCCAGGCGGCCATCAGCAGCGGGAAGTTCCACGGAATGATCTGGCCGGCCACTCCGAGCGGCTTCGGTTCGACGCCGTAGCCGGCATACGGCAGCTTGTCCGCCCAGCCGGCGTAGTAGAAGAAGTGGGCGGCGGCCAGTGGTACGTCGAGGTCGCGCGACTCCTTGATCGGCTTGCCGTTGTCGAGCGTCTCCAGCACCGCGATCTCGCGCGATCGCTCCTGGATCAGGCGGGCGATCCGGTAGAGGTACTTCGCCCGCTCGGCCGGGGGCATCGGCCCCCAGACGTCCGACTGCGCCCGCCGCGCCGCGGCCACCGCCCGATCCACGTCCGCCGGTCCGGCGCAAGCGACCTCGGCCAGCACCTCCTCGGTGGCCGGGTTGATCGTCTTGACCGGCGTACCGTCCGCCGCGTCCACGAACTCGCCGTCGAGAAACAGGCCGTACGACGACCGCAGCCGGGCGATCTCGCGTGACTCCGGCGCGGGGGCGTAGTCCCAGGTGGGCATGTCAGTCCAGGGTGTAGTCGTCGGGGCCGCCGTAGGCGCCGGTGCGCTGCTTGGTGCGCTGCATGAGCAGGTCGTTGAGCAGGCTGGACGCGCCGATCCGGAACAGTGCCGGGTCGAGCCACTCCTCGCCCGCGGTCTCGTGGACGAGCACCAGGTAGCGGATCGCGTCCTTGGCCGTGCGTACGCCGCCGGCCACCTTGACGCCGATCCGGTCGCCGGTCGCGACCGCGAAGTCGCGGACCGCCTCGAGCATCACCAGGGCGGTGGCCGGAGCTGCCGCGGGCGTCACCTTGCCGGTGGAGGTCTTGATGAAGTCGGCGCCGGCGAGCATGGCGATCCAGGAGGCCCGCCGCACATTGTCCAGGGTCGCCAGCTCGCCGGTCTCGAGGATCACCTTGAGGTGCGCCCGGCCCAGCTCGGCCTTCACGGCGACGATCTCGTCGTACACCAGGCCGTAGCGACCGGTGAGGAATGCGCCGCGGTCGATCACCATGTCGACCTCGTGGGCACCGGCGTCGACCGCCTCGCGCACGTCGGCGAGCTTGACGGCCAGCGAGGCCCGGCCGGAGGGGAAGGCGGTGGCCACCGAGGCCACCTTGACGTCGCTGCCGGCCAGCGCCTTGACGGCGACGGGGACGAGATCTGGATATATGCAGATCGCCGCGACCGGCGGCGCAGTGGGGTCGGTGGGGTCGGGGCGGCGGCCCTTCGCGCACAGCGCGGCCACCTTGCCGGGGGTGTCGGCGCCCTCCAGCGTGGTCAGGTCGACCATGCGTACGGCGGTATCCAGCGCCCAGAGCTTCGACTCGCGCTTGATCGACCGAGTGGCGAGCCCGGCGGCCCGGCCCTCGGCGCCGACCTGGTCGACGCCGGGCAGGCCGTGAAGGAAGCGCCGCAGCGCCCGCTCGTCGGCGGTCACGTCGGCGAGGCCGGCCGCCGTACGGGTCACTGCCGGTGCACTCACCTCGTCAACGATACGGCGGCACGGACCGGCGAGCCGATCGGGGAGGCCGCCGCCGGAGGGCTCAGTCGGGGCCCAGCCGCCGGCGTACGTCGTCCCGAAGGGCTGCCAGCCGCTCCGCTGCCCGGGCGCGCGCCGGCGCGAGATCTCCACCGACCACCCGCTCGACCACCTCCAGGTAGGCCTTGAGCTTGGGTTCGGTCCCGCTGGGGCGCACGATCACGCGCCCGCCGAAGTCCAGCGAGTAGACGAGTACGTCGGAGGCAGGCAGCCGGCCGCCGGTGAGCAGGTCAGCCATCCCGGTGACCGCCGAGCCGCCGAGCGCACGCGGCGGGCGCCCCCGGAGGTCAGCCATGACGAGCGCGATCGCGGCCAGGTCGGTCACCCGGATCGAGACCTGCTCGGTCGCGTGGACGCCGTGCTCCGCCTCGAGCTCGTCCAGCCGGTCGAGGAGGGTGCGCCCGGTCGCCTTCTCCGCCGCCGCGAGCTCGGCAACCGCGAGTGCCGCCGAGATCCCGTCCTTGTCCCGTACGACGTCGCCTACGACGTAACCGAGCGCCTCCTCGTAGCCGAAGACGAGCCGGAAGCCTGGACGCGCCTCCGCCGCCCGCACGATCCACTTGAATCCGGTCAGCGTCTCGGCGTACGCGACGCCGTGCGCCCGTGCCAGGTCCTGGAGCAGGGACGAGGACACGATCGTGGTGACGACGAGCCGGTCGGCGCCGGTGGTGTGCCGCAGGACGTGGTCGGCGAGCAGCGCACCGAGCTCGTCGCCGGTGAGCAGCCGGCCGCCGACCGCCACCGCGAGCCGGTCGGCGTCCGGGTCGTTGGCGATCGCGAGGTCCGCGCCGGTGCGCGCGGCCGTGGCGAGGAGCAGGTCAGCCGCGCCCGGCTCCTCGGGGTTGGGGAACGCCACGGTCGGGAAGTCCGGGTCGGGCTCGGCCTGCTCGACCACCACCTCCGGCGGCGGGAACCCCGCCCGGGCAAAGGCCGCGAGCACGACGTTGCGACCCACGCCGTGCAGCGGCGTGTAGGCCACCCGCACATCACGGTCGGGCACCAGTGACAGCGCCGCGACCGCGTCGAGGTAGGCCGCCAGCACCTCCTCGCCCAGCCGTTGCCAGGTCTCGGCCAGCGGTACGCCGGCCAGCGGGCCGACCGCGTCGATGGCGGCCGAGATCTCGGCGTCCGCCGGCGGCACGATCTGGGCGCCGTCGCCGAGGTAGACCTTGTAGCCGTTGTCCTCGGGCGGGTTGTGGCTGGCCGTGACCATGACGCCGGCGGCGGCTCCCAGGTGCCGGACGGCGAACGCGAGCACCGGGGTCGGGAGCGGGCGCGGCAGCACCAGGGCGGCGAACCCGGCCCCGCTGAGCACCGCCGCCGTGTCCGCCGCGAAGACGTCGCTCTGGTGCCGGGCGTCGTACCCGACGACGACCGGCCCGGTCGCACCGGTGGCGCGCAGGTACGCCGCCAGCCCGGCCGTCGTGCGTCGTACGAGGGCCCGGTTCATCCGGTTGGGGCCGGCGCCGAGCGCACCTCGCAAACCAGCGGTGCCGAACTCCAGCCGCCGGGAGAAGCGCTCCGCCAGCGCGTGCATGTCGCCGGACTCGAGGAGACTCGCCAGCTCGGTCCGGGTGCCGGGGTCGGGATCCTCGGCCAGCCAGGCACGAGCCGCCGCGAGCAGCTCGGCGGTCACGGGTCGTCGAAGTCGGGGCCGGCGAACTCGCCACCGAGGTAGCGCTCCTCCGGGCTGCCCGGGTCGAGCGGGGGCGAGCTCGCCAGCACCTCGGCGGCGTAGCGCTCCGCGTCGTCCTGTGGGGAGTAGCCGAGCTCCCGACCCGGACCAAGGTCCCACCAGCGCCGGGTGTTCGCGGAGATGCCGTAGACGACGGCGTAGGTCAGGTCCGGCGCGCTCAGGCAGGCGTCCGCCAGGCGGACCATGTCGCCGGGGCTCAGCCACGTGGCCAGGTGCCGCCGCGCGACCGGGCGGTCGCGGCACGTGCCGATCCGCAGCGCGGCGAACTGCATCCCGTAACGGTCGACGTAGAGCCGCCCGAGCGCCTCGCCGAGCACCTTGCTGACGCCGTAGTAGGTGTCGGGACGGGGCGGTACGTCGATGCCGACGAGCTCGGCCCGAGGAGTGAAGCCGACCGCGTGGTTGCTGCTCGCGAAGACGATGCGGCGTACGCCGGCCCGGCGGGCGGCGTCGAAGACGTTGTACGTCCCCTCGATGTTGACGGCGAGCAGGTCGGCGAACGGAGCCTCGGTCGGGATCCCGGCGAGATGGACGACCGCGTCGACGTCCGTCATGGCCGCAGGCAGGGCCGCCGTATCGCGGACGTCCGCCTGGACCAGCTCCTCGCCGTCACCGGGCGGGCCCAAGGCGGCGGTGTCCAGCAGCCGTAGCCGCCAGCCGGCGGACGGCAGGCCGGTCCGCAGCATCGAGCCGATCGTCCCGGCCGCGCCCGTGACCAGCACCCGCCCGCTCACAGTCGCCCGATCACGTCGGCGAGCAGCCCGCCCATCCGGTGCGCCGCTGCCGCCCCGGCGGCCAGGACCTCGGCGTGGTCGAGCGGCGCACCCGTCATCCCGGCGGCCAGGTTGGTGACCAGGGAGATCCCGAGCACCTCGGCGCCGCCGGCTCGGGCCGCGATGGCTTCCAGCGCGGTCGACATGCCGACGAGGTCGGCCCCCAGCGTGCGCAGCATCCGGATCTCGGCCGGCGTCTCGTAGTGCGGGCCGGGGAGCGCGGCGTACACCCCCTCCTCGAGCGAGGGGTCGACCTCACGCGCCAGCGCTCGCAGGCGGGCGCCGTACAGGTCGGTCAGGTCGACGAAGTGCGGCCCGACCAGCGGAGAGCGGCCGGTCAGGTTCAAGTGGTCGGCGACGAGCACCGGTTGGCCCACCGACAGGCCGGCTCGCAGGCCGCCGGCGGCGTTGGTCAGCACCACGACCCGGCAGCCGGCCGCCACCGCCGTACGCACGCCGTGCACGACAGCCGCCACGCCCCGGCCTTCGTAGAGGTGGGTCCGGCCGAGCAGCGCGAGCACCCGGCGACCGCTCACCTCCAGCGACCGGAGCCGGCCCGCGTGTCCGGGGACGGCGGGGGGTGCGAAGCCCGGCAGGTCGGTGAACGACAGCTCCGCCGTCGCTCGGCCGATGGCGTCGGCCGCGGGCACCCAGCCCGAGCCGAGCACCACCGCGACGTCGTGCCGGTCAACTCCGGTGGTCGCCCTGAGCGCCGCCGCCGCCGCAACAGCCGCGGCGGCTTCTGGTGCAGCCGACTCGGCCGGCCAGGTACCGCTCACGTGATCGCTTCGCCGACGCCGTACCGGGTCACCCACGCGTCCCCTGCGGGTGGACGCCCCGACGACCGACCGCTCGGGCGGCCGGGTGCCGCGTCGGCGAAGGACTTCACGTCGCGGGACCCTAACGTCCAGCACGTACCGGGTGATGGTTGGCCGCGCCCCTAGGGTCTGCATCGGAAACTACTTGACGCAGACAAGGGCTTTGTAATACAAAGTACCTGTGAGAGACATGCAGGAGCGAGAGGCGGCCGAACTGCTCGACTCGGTCGCCCGCGTTCGGCGCAGGACCCGGCTCAGCATGAGCGCGCTGTGGTTCCCGCTCGTTGTGTTCGGCAGCCTCACGCTGGTGAGTGCCGTGGTGAGCTGGCAGGTCAGTGCGGATGCTCTCGGCGCGTACTGGCTGGTGGCGGCTCCCGTCGGTTCGGTCGCGACGAGCCTGTTCTATCGACGGCGCGAGCGGCGGGTGGGGCTGGAGATGCCGGCCCGCCCGGCAGTGCTCGCCGTGGCCGTCATCCTCTTGGGGGCCTTCGGCTCGGGTGCGCTGGGCGGAGTTCTCGGTGCGGAGACGCTCGCGGCGGTGGGCCCGCCGCTGTCCGTCTCCGCCGGCTACCTCATGTTCGCGCGACTGGAGCGAAGCCTGCCGCTCGGCGCCGTCGCCGTGGCCCTTGCCGTCACGGCCCTCGGCGTGGTGGCGGCCGGCACCACGCCCGAGGATGCGACGACGGTGCTGGCCGTCGTCTACGGCCTCGCATTCGTCGTTACCGGTCTCGCCTACCGGCTGCAACGCGCGGTCCGTTGGTGACCCATCCCACCTCGGCGCTCGACGACGTGGTCCACCAGCGGGTCCGTCTCGGCATCCTGGCCGTGCTGGCCGAGGTCCGCCGGGCGGACTTCACCTTCCTGCGGAACTCCCTCGAGCTCTCCGACGGAAACCTCTCCCGTCACCTGCAGGTCCTCGAGGCGGCCGGCTATGTCGCCATCACCAAGGAGTTCGAGGCTCGTCGGCCCCGGACCTGGGTGCAGGCGACTCCGACCGGCCGGCGGGCCTTTCACGACGAGCTGGCCGCGTTGCAGGCGCTTCTCGACCGGGCCACCGGCCAGCGGCGGAAGCCATGATCGTCGTGAAGTCGCTCAGCAAGCGGTTCGGTACGACCCTGGCTCTCGACGGGATCAGCTTCACCGCTGCTCCGGGGCGGGTGACCGCGCTCCTCGGACCGAACGGGGCGGGCAAGACCACGACACTTCGCATCTTGCTCGGGCTCGCCACGCCCACCTCCGGGGCGGCCACCTTCGACGGCACCCGGTACGCCGACCTCGAAAGACCGCTCCGCACCACGGGTGCGGTCGTGGAGGAGAGCACCTTCCATCCGGGGCGTACGGCGAGGGCGCATCTGCGAGCGCTCGCGATCGCCGCCGGCCTGCCGCCCGAACGGCCGGACGAGGTGTTGGATCTCGTCGAGCTGACCGGTGTCGCGGACCGGCGGGTGCGGCAGTTCTCGCTCGGCATGCGGCAGCGCCTCAGCATCGCCGCCGCGCTGCTCGGAAACCCCGCGCACCTGGTGCTCGACGAGCCGCAGAACGGTCTTGACCCGCGAGGCACCCGCTGGCTGCGGGGTCTGTTGCGCACTCTCGCCGCCGAGGGCCGCACGGTGCTGGTCTCCAGCCACCTGCTCGCCGAGATGGCAGAGACCGCCGACGACGCGGTGGTCGTAGCGGGCGGTCGGTTGGTGCTGCAGGCCACCCTCCACGAGCTGACCGCCGGGTCGGCCGGCCTCGAAGACGTGTTCCTGCAACTCACCGACGTCGGCGGGGAGACGCTGGGATGACCTGGCGGCTGGTGCGCGCTGAGCTGCTCAAGCTGCGCGGCACCCCGAGCTCCTGGTGGCTGGTCGGGCTGGCACTGGCCGCGGTGTCGGTCGGGGTGGTGCTCACCCTGGCCCTGACGCAGGTGCGTCCCGGCAACGACGTGCGCTCGCTGCTGTCCTTCGCCGGCACCGGCGGCCTGGTGGCGATCCTGGCGGGCGTGGTGAGCACGGCCGGCGAGCATCGCCACCGCACGATCGTCGCGACCGCATTGGCCACGCCTCGCCGGAGTCGGGCCTACTTCGCCCAGGTGGCCAGCCTTGCCATCTGGGGCTTGCTGCTCGGGGTGGCAGCCGCGACCCTGACGACGGCTATCACGTTGCCGTGGCTGGCCGCCAAGGGCGTCACCCCGAACGTACCGGCCGCCCGGCTTATGGCGATCTACCTAGGCGCGGTCGCCTATACGGGCGGGTCCGCGGCGCTGGGAGCTGGCGTCGGGGCGCTGGCCCGTAACCAGGTCGCCGCGGCAACGGCGGTCTTCGCGTATCTGGCGATTCTCGATCCCACCCTGGCAACGCTCGTGCCGGCGTACGGCCGGTTCAGCCTGACCGCGCTCGGCACCGCCTTGAGCGGAGGGGTGTCCGGTGGCGACGGCCCGACGGCGCAGCTGCTGCCGTTGTGGGCCGCCGCGGTCGTCTACGGACTCTGCACCGGCGTGGTCGTCGTCGCAGGGTTGGCCACCACTCTCCGTCGCGACCTCTAGGCTCCGCCGCGCGCAGACCGGTCGCGGGCCGGGGCCAGGATCTGGGGTAGGTCGTCCATCCACGCCAGCACCGCTCGCTCATAGTGGATGCCGAACGTCAGCGTGGCGAGGTGGTAGGGGCCGAGCCCGTCGCCCTGCTCGGCGGCCGTGGTCAGGTAACCGGCCAGCCGGTCCTCGTGCAGGCGGCGGTGGTCGGCGACGAGCTCCAGCAGGCGCTCGGGGCTTAGGAAATCGCCGAAGGCGAGCGTGAGCAGCAGGGGGTAGCGGATCTGCTCTGTGCCGGGGGGCTGGCCGATCCACTCGGTGAACGCCGCCCGGCCCGCGGCGGTGATCCGGTAGGGCCGGCGCGACCGGGCGCCCCGCTCGCCCTCCTCGACCAGCCGACGCTCGGCCAGCGCGGCCAGCTCCCGGTAGACCTGGCTGCGGGTGACGGTCCAGAAGTCCCCGATCACCTGTTGGGCCGTCCCCGCCAGCTCATAGCCGCTCTGCTCGCCGGCGTGCAGGAAGCCGAGCAGGGCGGCAGCCGTCGCGTTGAGCCTGCCACCACCGTCGCCGGCCGGCGCCTCGGACTGCATGCTGCCGTCGAGGTCCGCTTTGCCCTTCGGCTGCATCCCGCGCCCCCTTGACTGTCCACAGTGGAAGATGCTCCACTGTGCCAACGTCCACTGTGTCACATCAACCGGAGGCAACGGTGCACGCCGCCGTACTCGCCGTTCACGTCGTCGCCGGGTCGCTCGGCCTGCTGCTCGGCCCGTTCGCCGTCGCCCGGCCGGACGCCGAGGGGGCGGCCGCCCGGCTGGGTCTGGCCTACCAGGCCTGCGTCGCGCTGCTCTGTGCCACCGCGGTCGCGCTCGCGGTCTGGGCGCCGGCGCTGTGGTGGCTGGCGCTGGTGGCGGTGGCCACCGAGGGTGCCGCGCTCGGCGGCTGGCGGCTACGGCGGCAGCGCCGCCGGGGTTGGCGCGCCTGGCACCTCCGGCTCCTCGGTGGCTCCTACATCGCCTTGGTGACCGCACTCGTCGTGGTGAGCGTTCCCTCGCCGTGGGTCTGGCTGCTCCCGACGGTCGTCGGTACGCCGCTGGTCGAGCGGGCGGCAGCCAGGAGCCGCGCGGCAGCCGCACCGGCACTGGGCAGCGCCTGAGCCGGCCGGCGACTACTCTTGCGCAGTTGACCAGCAGCGCAAGGAGGACAGGTTGCAGATCCCGTTCGCGTCCTCCCCCCGCTCCAGCCTCGGAGTGGAGTGGGAGATCGAGCTGGTCGATCTCGATACCCGTGAGCTACGCAGCGGCGCCAGCGACATCCTCGATGAGCTGAGCAAGCCCTACGGCGGCGAGCACCCGAAGGCAAAGCACGAGCTGCTCGAGTCCTGCATCGAGGTGATCACCGGCGTCTGTACGACGGTCGCGGAGGCGAAGGCGGACCTCGCCGAGACGCTCGGCATCGTGTCCGAGGCGGCCGCCCGCCGCGACCTCGGGGTGATGTGCTCGGGCACCCACCCGATCACCGACTGGGCCACCCAGGACATCTCGCCCAACCCGCGCTACTCCGCCCTGGTCGAGCAGATGCAGTGGCTGGCCCGCCGGCTGCAGATCTTCGGCATCCACGTCCACGTCGGGGTGCGCTCGCCGGAGAAGGTCATCCCGATCGTCAACGCGCTGACGTCGTACGTGCCGCACTTCCTGGCGCTGTCGGCCTCGAGCCCGTACTGGATCGGCACCGACACCGGCCTCGCCTCCAGCCGCAGCAAGGTCTTCGAGGGCCTGCCGACGGCCGGGCTGCCCTACCAGCTCTCCGGCTGGGACCAGTTCGAGGAGTTCATGGCGACGCTGATCTCGGCGAAGACGATCCAGTCCGTCCGCGAGGTCTGGTGGGACATCCGGCCGCACCCGGGCTTCGGCACGGTCGAGCTGCGCATCTGCGACGGGCTGCCGACCTTGACCGAGATCGGCGCGATGGCCGCGCTGAGCCAGTGCCTGGTCGAGCAGCTGAACAGCCAGTTCGACCGCGGCTACACGCTGCCGATGCCGAAGGGCTGGGTGATCCGCGAGAACAAGTGGCGGGCCGCCCGCTACGGCTTGGACGCCGACGTCATCACCGACGACCGCGGTACGACGATGCCGGTCCGCGACTCCATCGTGGACCTGGTCGACGAGCTGATGCCGATCGCCGAGCGGCTCAACTGTCCGCAGGAACTGGCCGACGTTCGAACCATGCTCGACACCGGCGCCAGCTACAAGCGGCAGCGGGCGGTCGCCGAGGCCAACGGCGGTGACCTCAAGGCCGTGGTCGACTCCCTGATCGAGGAGATGCGGACGGACAAGCCGACCGTCAGTGCCCCGGCCAAGGGGACGCCGCAGCCGCAGGAGCCCGTGGCGCTGCCGGAGTCGGCCGGGTGAACCACGACGCCCTGCTCGACACCTACCTGGCGGCCGCCGAGCCCGACCTGATCGGCGTACGCCGGCAGCTGCACGCCCACCCGGAGCTGGGGCGGGCGGAGTACGCGACCACTGCGCTGGTCGGCTCGCGGCTCGAGGCGGCCGGCCTGGCGCCGCGGACGCTGCCCGGCGGCACCGGGCTGATCTGCGACGTCGGCGATGGGGACGGCCCGCCGGTCGCGCTGCGGGCGGACCTCGACGCGCTACCGCTGCTCGACGAGAAGGACGTGCCCTACCGGTCCACCGTAGAAGGCGTCTCACACGCCTGCGGCCACGACGTCCACACGACGGCGCTGCTCGGCGCCGGCCTGGCGCTCGCCGAGATGTCGCGCGCCGGCAGCCTGCCGGGGCGGGTACGGCTGCTCTTCCAGCCGGCGGAGGAGCAGACCCCCGGTGGTGCGTTGGACGTCGTCAACGCCGGCGGGCTGGACGGCGTACGCAGCATCTTCGCCCTGCACTGCGATCCAAAGGCTCAGGTCGGCCAGCTCGGCGTGCTGGCCGGGCCGATCACGGCGGCGGCCGACCAGATCGAGGTCCTGGTGACCGGTTCGGGTGGGCACACGGCCCGGCCACACCTGAGCGCCGACGTCGTCTTCGCGCTCGGCGAGATCATCACCCGGGTCCCGGCGCTGCTCTCGCGCCGGGTCGACCCGCGCGCCGGCATGAGCCTGGTTTGGGGGCAGGTGGCCGCCGGCACGGCGCCCAACGTCATCCCGCAGAGCGGGCTCGCGCGTGGCACGGTGCGCGTGCTCGACCACGAGGTGTGGGCCTGCGCGCCTGAGCTGCTCAAGGAGCTGGTCGAGGCGGTCGCGGCGCCGACCGGGGTGAAGCTGGAGCTCTCCTACCGTCGCGGCGTCCCGCCGGTGGTCAACGAGGAGGGCTGCGCCGCCTTGATGGCCCGGGCCGCCGAGTCCGCGCTCGGACCGGGATCGGTGGTCTCCACCGAGCAGAGCCTGGGCGGCGAGGACTTCGCCTGGTACCTCGAGACCGTGCCAGGGGCGCTCGGCCGCCTCGGCACCCGTGGACCGAACGCCGCGGCCGGTGACCTGCACCGCGGCACGTTCGACGTGGACGAGCGGGCGATCGCGGCCGGCGTACGGGTGTTCGTCGCGACCGCGCTCGCCGCGCTGGCAGAGCCGGTTGCCGATCACGCGGAGTCGCGGACGGCACCGCGCCGGTCCCTCGGCACCCCGCTCGCCCGCTGACGCGCCGGTCGCACTGCCCGCAGGTTCCCACCACTTCTGCACACAACCGGGGTTCTCGCGGCGGCGCCGTCGCTCGGGTCGATCTCACCAAGAGCGCAGCGTCTCCCGGTTGTGTGCAGAAGTGGTCACTGCGGCCTGGTGACTTGCGCTCAGCCCGAGCGGCTGGCACCCACTGGTAGCGCGTCCAGCGGGCGCCGCTGCTCGGGCAGCGCCGGTGACGGCGGCACCCGCAGAATTCGGGCGGCCCACGGCGGCAGCCACCAGTTCCAGCGGCCGAACAGCGAGACCAGCGCCGGCAAGAGCAGCGCCCGTACGACGGTCGCGTCCAGCAGGATGCCGACGCCGAGCCCGGTGGCGAGCACCTTGACGTCGGTCGACGGGCCGGAGGCCAGCGAGATGAACGCGAGGAACAAGATCAGCGCCGCGCTGGTCACCAACCGGCCGGTCCGGCCCAGACCCTCGATCACCGCGGTGTCGGTCGAGCGGCTGACGTCGTACTCCTCCCGCATCCGGGCCAGGATGAAGACCTCGTAGTCCATCGACAGGCCGTAGAGGAACGCGAAGACCATGACCGGCAGCCAGAACGTGAGGGCACCGGTCGCGGCGATGTTGAACACGGCCCCCGACCCGTGGCCGTTCTGCCAGAACAGCACCATCGCGCCGAAGGTCGCCGCCACCGAGATCAGGTTCAGCAGCACGGCCTTGAGCGGCAGCAGCAGAGACCGGAAGGCGCGCGCCAGCAGTACGAAGGTGAGCACCGCGATGATGGCCAGTGCGATCGGGAAGTTGCCGTAGACCGCCTTGAGGTAGTCGATCTGCAGCGGCCCGTAGCCCGACTGACCCACCACCCCGGGTTCGCCGGCGAGCACGCTACGCACCCGCTTCACGACCTCCACGCTGCTGCCGGCCACCGTCTCCTCACGCGGGACCGCGAGCACCACGGCGCTGCCGGCCTTACGCCAGACCGGCCCTTCCGGCGCGACGGCCGTCAGGATCCCGGGCACGCCGCCGGCCTTGGCGGCCACCGCCTCGGGGTCGCTACCACGGTCTTCCGCCTCGGGGGTGCCGACACGGACCAGGATCTCGATCGGGGTGAGAACTCCGGTGGGCACGCCACCGCGCTTCAGCGTCTGCAGGCCGTCGTACGCCGGTCCGGACTTGGCCAGCGAGTCGCTCCGGGCAAGCCCGATCTTGATGTCGGCGAACTGGACCAGCAGGAACGCCATCAACAGGCCGGCAGCGCCTGCCGCCACCCAGCGGCGGCGTACCACCAGCCGGGCCCACGCCGACCAGCCGCGCGCGGCCACTCCCTCCTTGCGGATCCGCGGCCAGTCCACCCGCGGCCCGATGCCGCCCAGGATCGCCGGCAGCAGGGTGAGTGAGACGAGCGTGGAGACCAGCGGGATCAACATGCCTCCCAGGCCGACGCTGCGCAGGAACGGCACCGGCAGGATGATCAGGGCGCCGAGCCCGACCGCCACCGTGACACCGCTGAAGATCACCGCGTTTCCGGCGGTCTGCGCGGCCACGACGACGGCATCGGCGTTCTCCCGCCCGTGCGCCCGCTCCTCGCGCCATCGACTGACGATGATCAGGGAGTAGTCGATGGCGACGCCCAGCCCGATCAGCGCCACCAGGAACTGCACGATGAACGAGACGTCGGTGACGTAGGTGAGCCCGAGCAAGATCAGGAACGTGGTCAGAATCGACACGGCCGCGATCGCCAGCGGGATCAGCGCGAGGAACGACGCGAAGACAAAGGTGAGTACGGCGAGCGCCCCTAGGCCGCCGAACAGGGTCTCTGCCAGGACGCCCGGACCCTCACTGTCGCCGCCGCTGGCCAGCTCGTCCAGGCCGGTGATCTGGACCGTCGAGCCCGGTGGTGCGGCCTGCCGCAGGGCGGCGGCGACCGGCTCCTTGGCGAACGGCACGAATCCCTGCTGCAGTGGCACGAACATCAGCCCGAACGTGCTGCGGCCGTCGTCGGTGACGAAGTGCTCGTCGCCGGTGTTGCCGTAGCTCACCAGCCGGGTGGTCGGGACGGCCTTCTGTACGGCGGCGAACGCCGCGGTCACCGCGCTGCGAGAGTCCTGCACCGTCTGCCCCTCGGGCAGGGTGAGGACGGGGACCAGTGGCGCCGTGTCGCCACCGTTGCCGTAGGTCGCCAGGATCTTCTTCGAGGTCTCGTAGCCGGGCTGGCCGGGCAGCGAGAAGTCGAAGTTAAGCCGGTCGATCGCCTTCTGGGATGAGGCTCCGCCGGCGACCATCACCACGAGCCAGCCGAGGATGACCAGCTTGCGGTGGCGCAGGACGAAACGGGTGAGCGCGGCCAACGGTTCCCCCCAGAAAGAGCCGACCCTTACTGGCCGAGGGTACGACAGGGCCGTGTGCGCAGCGCAACCACATAGTCGTCGGGAGCGCCCGCGGCCTCGGCCGCATCGGCCATCAGGCCCAGGTAGCGGGCCGACGGCAGCCCGCCCTCGTAGCCGTCGAGGACGTAGAGCCAGGCCAGCACGTCGGCCTCGAGCGTGTGCACTCGGACCCGGATCTTGCGGTAGAGACCGGTGTCGCCACCCTCCCAGTGATCGAGAGCCGCCTCGTCCCGGCTGTTGAGGTCGTAGAGCATCACGTAGACCCGGCAGCCGGGTTCCTCGACGACGGTGGCGAGCGCGCCCTCCCAGCCGAGCTCCTCCGCGCCGAAGGTCAGCCGCCAGCCTTCGAGCCAGCCGGAGCCGCGGGAGGGGGAGTGCGGACAGCGCGCCAGCATCTGGGCAGGGTCGAGGTTGGTGCCGTATGCGGCGTACAGCGCCATGAAGCCCGAGGGTAGTGCGGTAGCCCGCTCGCCGACCGGTTGGTCCGGGCGCTGCGCGACAATGCTGCCGTGAGCCGAATTGTCATCCTTGGCGGCGGTCCGGCGGGTTATGAGGCCGCGCTCGTCGCCGCCCAGCTCGGCGCGGACGTGACGGTCATCGACCGGGACGGTCTCGGTGGGTCGTGTGTCCTGACCGACTGCGTGCCGTCGAAGACGCTGATCGCTACCTCGGAGGCGATGACCCGGCTGGACGAGTCGGTCTCGCTGGGCATTCAGCTGCCGACCGCGCTCGTCCGCGCGGGCGACAACCCGACCGACCACGTCTGCGTCGACCTGCCGGCGGTCAACGCCCGGGTCAAGGCGCTGGCGGTGGCGCAGTCGATGGACATCGCCCGGCGCCTGGGCGACGAGGGGATCACCGTCATACCCGGCTCTGGACGGCTGCTCTCGCCGAACCGGCTGGTCGTGCGTACGCCGGGAGGCCGCGAGGAGGCGCTCGGGGCCGACGTCGTACTGGTCGCGACCGGCGCCCGGCCGCGGGTGCTGCCGGGAGCCGCGCCCGACGGCGAGCGCATCCTGTCCTGGCTCGAGCTCTACGATCTTGACGAGCTGCCGCCGCACCTGGTGGTGGTGGGGTCCGGGGTGACCGGCGCGGAGTTCGCGGCGGCGTACCAGGCGCTGGGGTCGGACGTCACGCTGGTCTCCAGCCGCGACCGGGTGCTGCCCAGCGAGGACGCCGACGCGGCGCTGGTTCTCGAGGCGGTGCAGGAACGGCGCGGGCTGAACATCGTCCGGCAGGCGCGCGCGGCCGGCGTCGGCCGAACGGTGGACGGCGTCGTGGTCAAGCTCGAGGACGGCCGCACGGTCGAGGGCAGCCACGTGCTAATCGCCGTCGGGTCGGTGCCCAACACCGCCGGCCTCGGCCTGCAGGAGGCCGGCGTCACGCTCGACCGCTCCGGATTCGTCACCGTCGACCGGGTCTCGCGGACTACGGCACCCGGCGTCTACGCCGCCGGCGACTGCACCGGCGTTCTGATGCTGGCCTCGGTCGCCGCCATGCAGGGGCGGATCGCGATGTGGCACGCGCTCGGCGAGGCGGTGGCCCCACTGCGGCTCGGCGTGGTCGCGGCCAACGTCTTCACCGACCCCGAGATCGCCACCGTGGGCGTCAGCCAGCGGCAGGTCGAGTCCGGCGAGGTGACCGCGCATGCGGTCAAGCTCCCGCTCGGCACCAACGCCCGGGCCAAGATGCAGGGCATCACGGATGGCTTCGTCAAGCTCTTCTGCCGGCCGGGCAGCGGCACCGTCCTGGGTGGGGTGGTCGTCGCGCCCCGGGCCAGCGAGCTGATCCTGCCGGTCTCCACCGCGGTCCAGCACGGGCTGACGGCCGACCAGCTGGCGCACACCTTCTCGATCTACCCGTCGCTCACCGGCAGCCTCACCGAGGCGGCCCGCCGGCTGATGCTGCACTCACCGTCGTAGCGGCTCGAACCCGTGCTGGCGCAGTCGCCGGTCGCGTAGGTCGTCGGCGTACGCCGCCGCGGTGAACAGGCTGGTCAGCAGCAGGAAGAGCGGCATCAGCAGGTGCAGATAGCCGGGCCCCGGTAGCAGGGCGAGCGGGACGAGGAACGGCAGCAGCTGGACCAGCAGCCGGCGCAGCGCCCGCCACCGCCAGCCGGCGTCGGTCAGGTCGTGGCGGACCCAGTCCCGGTACGCCGGTAGCCGGCCACCGTAGGAGTAACGGAGCCGGCTACCGAGCGGCGGTACGACGCCAGGGTCGGGCACGGGTGCCTAGAAGTCGCCCCCGCCGCCGAAGTCGCCGCCACCGCCGAAGTCGCCGCCACCGAAGTCGCCGCCACCGAAGTCGCCGCCACCGCCCCAGTCGCCGCCGCCACCGCCACCCCAGTCGCCACCACCCCAGCCGGAGTCACCGGCACCGACGTCGCTGAAGTCGCCACCCCCGCCGTCGCCGTAGTTGTTCTCGATGTAGGTGTTGCCGCCGTAGCCGCCGAAGCCGCCGCCGAACATGTTGCCGATCAGCATGCCGGTGAGCAGCCCGCCACCGAGGCCGCCGTAGCCGCCGTAGTAGCCGCCGGCCCACGGGCCCCACTGCGGGCCGGCCTGCCAGTAGGGCATCCGCTGGCCGGCAACGACCACCTCTCGGGACTCGGGGTCCTCGCCGCGCTCCAGCCGGTCGAGGTCGGCAGCGCAGACCGGGACCTGCCGCTGCTGGCCGCCCGGAGGCGCCCACTCGGTGTCGGCGACCGACGGGCCGTGCCGCGGGTTGAAGAAGCACGGCGCCCGCCGCTCGGGTGGCTGCTGGCCGTTGAGCCGGGCCCGCGTCGAGGTCATCGCGTAGCGACCCTCCTCGAGCGCGGTGCTGACCGCCGCGAGGTCCTCGGGCCGGCGTGCCTGCGCCAGCGCCTCCTTCGCGCGGTCGTAGGTGTTCAGCGCGCCCGCGTAGTCCTGGCGGGTCGCGTCGTCCAGACCGGGTCGGGAGACATCGAGGTCGAGCCCGGCGATGTCCTCACCGAGCGCGGTGACGTCCTCCTCGGAGGCCTTGCGGATCTCCGCGAACTCCGCTTGCTGCTGGCGCTGCTTGCGACGCCGACTGAAGAAGAACAACCCGCCACCTCCAAGTGCGAGCAGACCGAGTACGCCGAGGACGCCGGCCCCGCTGCCGTTGCCGTTGCTGGACCCCTGGTCCCGGTTGAAGCTGCCGCCACTGCCCGAGCCTGGGTTGGAGCCCGACCTGGACGGCGTACGGGCCTCCGCGGCGATGCTGTCGATCAGCTCATCGAGGCCGGCGATCTTGTCACCCTTGTGGTTGGCGGTGGCCTTGTCGGCCAGCCGGCCCGCCTCACCGGTGGGAAGGACGCCTGTGCTGGCCGCCGCGCGCAGATGGTTGTCGGCCAGCACGATGTAGGTGCCGGTGCGGCGAACCTGCTGCCCCAGGTCCCGCAAGGACGCCGAGGTCTCCTCCGCGCTCCGACTGGGCAGCACGGCCAGGAAGATCGGCTTGCCGGTGCCCTGGATGCGCCGCGCCAGGTCGGTGGCGTCGGCCGCGCCGATGTTGTCCGTTGCGGCGGGGTCGACGTAGACGTTGGATGTACGCAGGGCGGCCGCGGCGCGGTTGACGGCTTCGTCGGCGAGCGCGGGCGTGGCGAGCAGACCGGTCAGGGCGAGAGCGAGCCCGACCATGATCGGGCTCCGGCGGAGGAGCAGGCGTGGTGTCATGTCAGTTCGGTGCTCCGAGGTCAGGGCGCGACACAGAGCCACGCCATGACCGCATTCTTCCCTCTATACCGCAGGTGCACCGCGGCGGCCTGCCCTCAGTCTGCGATCTCGCAGATCACCGCGCCGCTGGCCACGGTCGCGCCGACTTCCGCCACCAGCCTGGTCACGGTCCCGGCCTTGTGGGCGTTGATCGGCTGCTCCATCTTCATCGCCTCCAGGACGACCACGAGCTCGCCGGCCTCGACCCGCTGACCGTCCTCCACCGCGACTTTGACCAGCGTGCCCTGCATCGGGCTGGTGAGCGAGTTCCCTGACGCCGCAGCGCCGCCCTTCGTGGCAGCCCCGCGCCGCGTCGGTGGTCTCGCCGCGGTCGTCCAGCCGGCTCCCGCGCCGAGGCCCGCGGGCAGGACGACCTCCAGCCGCCGGCCGCCGACCTCGACGGTGATCCGTTCCCGCTCTTCCGCTGCCCCATCAGCGTGCGGGCCGGCGTACGGCGGGATGCCGCCGGCCCACTCCGTCTCGATCCACCGCGTGTGGATGTCGAAGCGATCCACGAACGCCGGATCCCGTACGACGGCGCGGTGGAACGGCAGCGCGGTCGCGATCCCCTCGACGACGAACTCGTCGAGCGCCCGCCGGCTGCGCTCCAGCGCCTGCTCCCGCGAGGCGCCCGAGATGATCAGCTTGGCCAGCAAGGAGTCGAAGGCCTGCCCCACGACGCTGCCGGCGGTCACCCCGGAGTCGAGCCGTACGCCGGGACCGGCCGGTGGCCGCCAGAGCTCGACCGTGCCTGGCCCGGGCAGGAAGCCCCGCCCGGGGTCCTCGCCGTTGATGCGGAACTCGATCGCGTGCCCGCGCGGCGTCGGAGTGGCGTAGTCCAGCCGCTCGCCGTCCGCGATGCGGAACATCTCGCGCACCAGGTCGAGGCCGGTGACCTCCTCAGTGACCGGGTGCTCCACCTGCAGCCGGGTGTTGACCTCGAGAAAGGAGATCGTGCCGTCCTGACCAACGAGGAACTCCACCGTGCCGGCACCGGCGTACCCCGCCTTGGCGCAGAGATCGTGCGCCGCCGCGTGCAGGGTGTTGCGCTGGTCGTCGGAGAGGTACGGCGCGGGAGCCTCCTCGACCAGCTTCTGGTGTCTTCGTTGCAGCGAGCAGTCCCGGTCGCCGACGACCACGACGTTGCCGTGCAGGTCGCCGAGGACCTGGGCCTCGACGTGCCGTGGCCGGTCGAGATAGCGCTCGACGAAGCACTCGCCGCGCCCGAACGCGGCCTCCGCCTCGCGCACCGCCGAGGCGTAGAGCTCGGGCACCTCCTCGAGCGTGCGGGCCACCTTGAGGCCGCGGCCGCCGCCGCCGAACGCCGCCTTGATCGCCACCGGCAGCCCGTGCTCGCGGGCGAAGGCGACGACCTCCTCCGCGCCGGACACGGGGTCGGCCGTGCCCGGCACCAGCGGTGCACCGACAGCCGCGGCGAGGTGGCGGGCCTCCACCTTGTCGCCCAGCCGCCGGATCGCGTCGGGAGGTGGGCCGATCCAGGTCAGCCCGGCGTCGAGAACGGCGGTGGCGAAGTCGGCGTTCTCCGAGAGGAACCCGTAGCCCGGGTGTACGGCGTCCGCGCCAGCCCTGGTGGCGGCCGCCAGCACCTTGCCGATGTCGAGATAGCTCGTGGCGGGCGTCGTACCGCCGAGTGCGTACGCCTCGTCGGCCAGCTGCACATGCAGCGCCTCGAGGTCGGGCTCGGCATAGACCGCCACGCTGCGCAGACCTGCGTCGCGGCAGGCCCGGGCGACGCGAACCGCGATCTCCCCGCGGTTGGCGATCAGCACCTTGCGCACGCTCGGCCCCCCTGCTCCGATCTCCGGCGGAGTGTAGGCGGCAGGGACGACCCGTCCGGCGCGGGTACGTCGTGCGATGGCAAGTACCTGGGAGATATATCCATATCCACGGAGTACTCGCCTTCGGGCACATCAGGTCGTCAGCCAGGGCCACGCATCGGGTTCCAGCAACCCGAGGCTGCTCCGCCACCGGGCGCCGGGGCGGTCAGACCGGTGTCGGCAGGTCGGAGATCGCCGTGAGGTCGGCCAGGAGTCGGCCGAGGGGGAGCCCGCCGTCCAGCCGGAGCTGGCCCGAGGCGACGCCCTTGGAGAACGCTCTTAGCGCTGCGTCCTGCCCGGCTTCGAGTCCCAGCTGATCGAGCGGGGCGGCCAGGAGCGTCGCCGGCGACGGAAACGTATGCGTGAGCCCGAGCTGGGTCAGGCCCGGGACCGGTGCCCCGAACCGTTCGACGATCCGGGCAGCGAGATGGTGGCCGGTCTCCCTGCCGGCGTGGTCGAGGATCGCGCGCACTCCGGTCTCATACGGGTCCCAGGCGCCCGGCGGGCGGAGACCCGGGCGCTGCGCCAGCAGAGACGCGATCGTCGGGTCGTCGGCGGGGCGCCCGAGGGCGGTGTCGAGGTCGAGGTCGAGGTTGGCCAGCCGGCGCGCCCGGCCGACGAGGTGGAGGAGCTCCTGCCAGCGGGGCAGGTGCAGGCGCAGGAGCAGGTGGTCGTGACCACCGGAGGTGAGCTCGAGTACCCCGGCGTGTCCCTCCACGGTGATGGTCCGCCGGTAAGCGCGGTGGCTCACGTGCTCTACACCGGGAGTCGCCTGGTTCGCCAGCAGATCGAGCATGGCGTCCCAGTCCAGCGGACCGGAGAACGGCAGGCGCAGCAGGAGACCTCCGTCCGCGACGAGGCGGTCCGCCCGCCGGCGCCGCTCGCGCAGCTGGTTCGGCGTCATCCGGAACACCGTCAGGCAGGTGCGGTTGAACTGGCGCACGCTGCCGAAACCTGCGGCGAAGGCCACGTCGCTGACCGACAGGTCGGTGTCGTCGAGCAGCCGGCGCGCGAAGTGTGTCCGCGCGGACCGGGCCAGCCCGTCCGGTGTCACGCCCAGGTGCTCGGTGAACAGGCGTCTCAAGTGCCGGGGTGAGACGCCCATCCGGGCGGCGAGCGTCGTCTCGGTCGCGGCGTCCAGCGCGCCGTCGAGGATGAGCTGGACGGCACGACAGACGAGATCCGGGCTGGTAGTCGGTGCGCTCTGCGGAAACCGGTAGGGACGGCACCGCAGGCAGGCCCGGTAGCCCGCCGCCTCCGCTGATGCGGCGAGCGGAAAGCGCACCACGTGGTCAGATCGCGGCCGCGCCCCGCAGCCCGGGCGGCAGTAGATCCCGGTCGTCACCACGGCTGCGTAGGACTCCACCGGTCCATGGTGCGTCCTCGCGGTGCGTGGCCTCACGACAGATCCGGACAGGTACGACGGCATGTCCGGATCCGGCCAGCACGGGAGGTGGGGCCGCTGCCACGTTGGGCGCCCCAGACCCGGTGCCGCGCCAGGAGGCCACGACGTGGACGACAGGACAGCCCTGACCGAGCTGAACGCCCAGTTCGTCGATGCCTTCCGGCAGGGGTCCTGGGAGCTGCTCCAGCCGGTGCTGTCGCCGTCGTTCCGCTACCTCGACGGAGCGACGGGCGAGCTGTGGGAGATGACCCGCTACATCGAGGACCTGCGGACCAACCCGGCCCCGACGATCCAGGTGGACCAGCTCGTGGTGCACGTGGACGGCGACGCGGCCGTGGTCTCCGCGCGCAGCTCCACCCGGCCGGACCAGTTCAATCGGTACGTCGACTCCTACGAGCGGCGGAGCGGTGGGTGGGTCTGCTACTCCGCCTGCGTGTGGCCACTGACGTGAACCCCTGAACCGCTCCGACGACCACTGACGACCACGAAGGAGATCATCATGAAAGTCCTGGTTGCGGGTGCCGCCCTCACCTCAGCGCTGCTGACGGGCAGCACGGCGTACGGCGCCGATGTGAGCGCACCGGAGCATGCCTCACCCGGGAGCTACTCCGTCACCAACCTCCCGTCTCTCGGCGGCAGCTCCAGTGCGGGCAACAGCATCAACGACCGAGGATGGGTGGCCGGCCGTTCCAACCTGCCGGGTGATCGGAAACGTCATGCGACGCTGTGGAGGGACGGGTCGATCATCGACCTCGGCACGCTCGGCGGACCGAACAGTGCCGTGCTGTGGCCGGTGAAGAACGTCCGCGGCATCATCAGCGGGATCGCGCAGACCGCCGAGCCGGACCCGCTCGCGGAGCGCTGGAGCTGCTCGGCGTTCTTCCCCGCCGCCACCGGCACCGGCTATCGCTGCCTCGGCTTCCGGTGGCAGGGCGGCGTGATGAGGCCGCTGCCCACCCTCGGCGGCACCCATGGCTTCGCCACGGGCACGAACAACCTGGGCCAGACGGCGGGCTGGGCGGAGAACAAGGTGCGCGACTCGACCTGCGTTCGGCCGCAGGTCCTGCAGTTCCGCGCGGTGGTCTGGGGGCCGCGGTCCGGTGAGATCCGTGAGCTCCCGCCGCTTCCCGGCGACACGGTCAGCTCCGCCACGGCACTCAACGATCGGGGCCAGGTGGTCGGCATCTCCGGCTACTGTGACCAGGCCATCGGCAGGTTCAGCGCCATCCACGCCGTGCTGTGGCAGGGCGGCAAGGCCGTCCCGCTCGGCACCCTCGGCGGCGTCGCCTGGAACACGCCGATGTCCATCAACCAGCGTGGCGACGTCGTCGGGTTCTCCAACGTCTCCGCCGCGGACGGCGGAGACTTCAACCCGCACGCCTTCCTGTGGACCAAAGGCGGCGGCATCCGTGACCTCGGCACCCTGCCAGGTGACGTCACCAGCCAGGCACTGGGCATCAACGAGCGGCGCGAGGTGGTGGGCACCTCCTGTGACGCAGGCTTCACCTGCCGCGCCTTCATCTGGCGCGACGGCGTCATGAAGAGTCTCAACGCGCTCGTCGGTTCGTACGACGACCGCCTCACCACCGCCAACGACATCGACGATGCCGGCAGGATCACCGGTCAGGCGCTCGACAAGGACGCGGGCCGGCTGGTGGCCTTCGTGGCCAGGCCGCGGCACTGAGCGACCCGGGCGCGCGCGGACCTTCGGCACCGCCGCGTCCGGTCTCCGCCAGCCGACGGGCGGTGCTTGACCGCCACACTCCGGCCATGACGTCGGTCGAGCTGCTTGATCATGACGCCTGCTACCGCGCGGCGACCGGGCGCGACCCGCGGTGGGACGGACGGGTGTTCATCGCGGTTCGGACGACGGGGGTCTACTGCCGCCCGTCGTGTCCGGCACGCAAGCCACTGCGGCGCAACTGCCGCTTCTACGCCACCGCGGCGGCCGCCGTTGCTGCCGGCTTCCGCGCATGCAAGCGGTGCCGGCCCGACGCGTTGCCCGGTTCGCGTCACTGGGACGCGCGGGGTGATCTTGCGGCTCGGGCGGTACGGATGATCCTCGACGGCGTGGTCGACGAGGTTGGGGTGGCGGGACTCGCGGTTCGGCTCGCCGTAAGTGAACGGCACCTGCACCGGGTGCTGTGCGCCGAGGTGGGCGCGTCACCGCAGCAGCTCAACCGGACTCGCCGGTCCCAGGTCGCGCGGCTGCTGATCGAGCAGACCGAGCTGACGCTGGCCGAGGTCGCCTTCGCGGCCGGGTTCGCCAGCGTTCGGCAGTTCAACGACGTCATGCGCGCGGAGTTCGCTCTCACGCCTTCCGAGCTGCGCCGGCGCGGGCGGCGGGCCGGGTCTTTCGATCTGGCGGCGCCTGCCGCGGGCGGTGCCGGGCCCACCGTGGTGCTGGGGTTGCGCCACCACGCGCCGCTGGCGACCCCGCCACTGCGCCGGTTCCTGGCGGCGCACTGCGTCGCGGGACTGGAGCGTCACGACCTCTCGACCGGCGAGCACACCCGCACGGTGCCCGCGCCGCACGGTCATGCAGTGGTGACCGTGCTGCTCGGAAGCGGGGAGGAGCATGTCACGGCCCGCCTTCGGCTCACCGACCTGGCCGACCTCACACCGGTTGTGGCCAAGATCCGGCGGTGGCTGGACCTGGCCGCCGACCCGGACCTGATCGACCGGGCGTTGACGGCCGACGCGCTGCTCGCACCGCTGGTGCGGGCTCGGCCGGGGCTGCGGGTGCCTGGGGCGGTCGACGGAACCGAGACGGCCGTCTGCGCGGTGCTGGGTCAGCAGGTGTCCCTGCGCGCGGCGAGCACGTTCGCCGCGCGGCTCGTCGCGGCCTTCGGTGCACCGGCACCGGAGGGTCTGACGGCGTTCCCCCGACCCGAGGTGCTAGCCGAGGCAGGGCCGGACGCAGTGCGCGCCGTCACCGGTGTCACCAACGCTCGGGCTCGCGCGGTGCACGCGGTCGCCTGTGCGGTGAGCGAAGGGCTCGTGCTCGACCCGGGATCCGATCGCGACCTGGCGCGGCGCCGGCTGCTCGCGCTTCCCGGCATCGGCCCGTGGACCGCCGACTACCTGGCCTTGCGAGCGCTGGGGGACCCGGACGCCTTCCCCGCCGATGACCTCGTGCTCCGTCGCGCTCTGGAAGTGCCCACCGCCGTCAGCGCAGAGGCCCGGGCGGAGGCCTGGCGGCCGTGGCGTGGCTACGCCGCGATGCACGTGTGGACCGAGGCGGTCTTCTCGTGATCGTGCGCCCGAAGCTGCCACGTCCGACGACCGCCAGACACGACGCCTGGCGATTGCTGGCATAGGCACATGACCACCCCTGAGAAGGCGCTGGCGTTTCGCTTACTCCATGCGGAGGGCGTGCTCGTGCTGCCCAATGCCTGGGACGTCGCATCTGCGCGGCTCATCGAGGAGGCCGGCGCGCGCGCTCTCGCCACGACCCGCGGACGTCGAGGGTGGGTACGGCCTCACCGCCGACGAGCTGGCCGGCACGGTTCGGGCAGTGACCAGCAACCTGACCAACCCCAACCTGACCAACCCCAAGATGGCGGTGTTCTTTCTGACGTTCCTGCCGCAGTTCGTTCCTCCGGGGCCGCAGGCCCCCGAGCGGACCGCCCTGCTTGGGCTGGTGTTCAACGCGATCGCCAGCAGCTGGTGGGTCACCTACGTGCTGCTCCTGCACCGCGCCGACGCCCTCCTCCAGCGACCGCGTGTCCAGCATGCGCTGGAGCGGGTTACCGGTTTGGTTCTGATCGGGCTCGGCCTCCGCCTGGCCACCCAACACCCGTGGCCGGGTACCAGCTCGGGGCCGGTGCCGTGAGGAGGCGGCGGACCGCCGCTGGGTGGCCGGCCACGAGAAGGCGCCCGGTCAGAAGATCCCGAAGCGCAGGATGCACAGGCCGCCGGCGACCAGGCAGTAGATCCCGAACGGTGTGAGGGTCCGGGTCTCGAAGTAGCGGGTGAGGAAGCGCACCGAGCCGTACGCCGCAAGGCCGGACACCAGGCTGCCCGCCAGGACTTGGCCGCGGATGCCGGCGCCGAGCGGGCTGAACAGGTCGGGGACCTTCAGCACACCGGCGGCAAGGATCACCGGGGTGGCGAGCAGAAAGGAGAACCGGGCGGCGTCCTCGTGGCTCAGGCCGCGGAGCAGGCCACCCACCATTGTCACGCCGGATCGGCTGATCCCGGCGAACAGCGCGGCGATCTGGAAGGAGCCGATCAGTACGCCATCCAGGTAAGGCAGCGTGGCGAGGCGTCGTACGGGAGGCGGCGGGCCGGCTGCCACGCTGCCGCCGATCGGGGTGCCGACGACCGCGGGCTCGACGGGTGCCGCGGCCCGCCGGCGCAGCCGCTCACCGGCGAGCAGCACGGCGCCGTTCAGCGTCAGGAAGATCGCGGCTGCCAGCGGCTTGGCGAACAGCGTTCGCAGCTGGTGCTCGAAGAGCAGGCCGGTCAGCCCGACCGGGATCGTCGCCAGGACGATCAGCCACGCCAGCCGCTGCGAAGACGTCTCGACCCGGCGCGTGCGCAGGGTGGTGAGGAAGCCGCCGAGAATCCGGACCCAGTCGGCCTGGAAGAAGATCAGCAGTGCGATCGCGGTGGCGACGTGCAGGCCGACGATGAAGGCGAGGTACGGCGACTCGGGGCTGGACTGGTCGGTCACCAGGTGCGACCAGCCGCCGCCGATCAGCGCCGGCACCAGCACCGAGTGCCCCAGGCTGGAGATCGGGAACAGCTCGGTGACGCCCTGGAGCAGCCCGATGACGATCGCCTGGAGATAGGTCAGCATCGCCGCCCGTTCATCGGAAGATCCCGGTGTGACCCAGGGAGTACCGGCCGGGCTGGGGATAGACGCACAGGCCGTGCGGCCCGTCGCCGACCGGGATCTTCGCCAACAGCCGCCCGGTTGAGGTGTCGATCGCGTAGACCACGCCGTCGTACCGGCCGGAGAGCCAGAGCGTGCCGCCGTCGGCCGAGATCCCGCCCATGTCCGGGCTGCCACCGCCGGGGATGCGCCAGGTCCGCGCGACCTTGCGGGTGGTCAGGTCGATCACCGACACGCTGCCCTCGCCGCGGTTCGAGGCGTAGAGGTAGCGGGAGTCGCGGCTGACGTAGAGGCCGTGCACACCCTTGCCGGTCGGCAGGAACCCGATCTTCCTGAACGTGGCGCCGTCGACCTCCCACAGTCCGTTCGCCATCATGTCGGCGACGTAGAACACCCGGCCGTCGGGGGAGAGCTTGACGTCCTGCGGCATCGAGCCCGGCGCCAGCGGGAGTACGCCGAGCAGGCGTCTCGCCGCCGTGTCCACCTTGATCAGCGAACCCGAGAACTCACAGCTGGCGAGAAAGTAGCGGCCGTCGGCGGAGAAGTCGGCGTGGTTCACGCCCGCGCAGGGCACCGCCAGCGAGTGCACGAGCCGCATCGTGTGCGCGTCGCGGAAGTCGATCCGACGTAGTCGCTCGGCCATCACCATGGCGAAGCGGCCGTCCGGTGTGAAGTAGAGGTTGTAGGGATCCTCGACGGCGAGTGGGGGTCCCGGTCGGCCGGTGCGGGGGTCGATCGGCGTCAGCGAGTTGCCCTCGTTGTTGTTCACCCACAGCGTCTTCAGGTCGTACGACGGTACGACGTGCTGGGGCAGCTTCCCGACGGCGTAGTGGGCGACGATCCGGTAGGTACGCGGGTCGATGACGTCCACGGTGTTGTTCTTGCTGTTGGGCACGTAGAGGAGAGACGGGAAGCCGTGCACCGCCGGGCTGAGCCGGCCGGCCCGGTCGGCCGAGTAGATGTCGCGGCTGTCCAGGACCGCCGGCATGCCAGGCAGCGATGACGAGGTGTCGACGGCTGGACCGCTGGCCGGCTTCGGCGCGGCCGTGCGCCTGCCCACTGTGCCGGTCGGGTGACCCACGCCGGACGAAGAGCAGCCAGCGACCAGCAGCATCGCGAACAGCGCGCCAGCCGTCAGCCCGCGGTTCCGCGGGTGCGTTCCCAGCATGGTTCTCCTCGGGTGGCGGCGCGAAAGCAGGCGGTGAGGCGGTCGGCGGCTTGGGTCAGAGATCACGTAGCTGGCTGGGTCCGGCCCGGCTGGCCAGGCGACCGAACACGACGAGCACCACGGCGCTGGCCGCGATCACGCTGATGACCAGCGCGCTGAGATAGCCGATCGGCACCGTCAGCCCGGTGGGTGCGGGATCGAAGATGCCGGTCAGCACCTTGACGAGCAGGTAGGCGATGGTCGTGCCGATCGCGACGCCTCCAAGCAGCCCGCCGGCGAGCAGGGCGCGGGCCTCGGCGGTGAGGAAGCGGCCACGCTGGCGGGCGGAGGCTCCGAGGGCGGCGAGCAGGACGAGGGCGCGGCGGCGTTCGGTGATGCCGAGCGCGAGTGCGAGCCCGGAGCACGCCAGCGCGAGGATGAGCCCGAAGCCGAGCTCGAGGCGCGACAACCCGGACAGGTCGGCGCTGGCCAGGCCGGATGCGGAGGTGACAGCCCCTCGTTCGGTGACGATGTCGTGGACCTGCGCGCCCGGCGCGAGGTTCTGGCGCAAAGCGGTAGCGGTCGCGGCCGGTGTCGAGGACTTGATCAGAAAGCTGCCCACCGCGTCCGACCCGGTGGTCTTGGCGATGTAGCTGGCGTTGGCGACGATGAAGCTGTCCTTCGGGGCGGTGGGGAACTCCTTGACCGCGCCGATGACATGGAAGGCCACCTGTTGGTAGGTGTGGCTCGGGCCGGTCTGCAGCCGCAGCCGCACCGGGTCTCCGGGGTGCAGCTGGTAGTCGTGGATGGTCTCCGCGGACAGCAGCGCGCCGTCCGGCGTCGTGGCGAGGGCGTGCAGCGCGGCCTGGATCGTCGAACCGGGGACAAAGGAGTCGAGCAGCGGGGCGACCCGGCCGATGCTGCCCGGTCGAATACCGTAGAGGTCCTGGAGGTCGGCGCCGACGTAGGCGAGACGATGCTGCAGCGGCTCGACTGCGCCGACACCGGCCACGACGGTCAGGGCACCAGCCGCCCCGGGGCCGACGGTCGCCCCCGGTGGCTCGGTCACGGCGACGTCAGCGCCGACGGTCAGGGCGACGTCGAGTCGGGCCTGCTTGTCGTAGGTCGCGGTGAAGATGGCGGTCGAGGCGGCGAGGCCCAGCGCGACCGCGAGCCCGGCAGCGCCCCGGGCGATCACGAGCCGTCGCCGGCGCACGCCGGCCGCCTCCAGCTCGGGCGCCCGACCAGGCTGTGACCGGGCGAGACGACCGGTACGCCGGGCGAGCACCATCGAGCTGATCCGCCATACGAGGAGCGCCAGACCGGGCCAGGCGAGCGCCGGCCCGAGCAGGGCGGCGTAGTTCACGGCGGCGACAGGCACGCCCTCAGGGACGACGACGACCTGGTACCCGCCGCGGGCTGTCAGGTAGAACACGAGGGCAGCGGCGCCGAGCAGGATGATGTCGAGGCCGAGCCGCAGCGGCCACGGCAGCCCGGTGGGCTGGGCCCGGGCGGCTGCCGTGCTGATCCCGTCGGCCCGCGGCCGAAGGGTGGCGCGCGCGGCCGGGCCGAGCTGGGTTGCGGCGGCCAGCAGCAGGCCAGCCAGGGCGGCGGCAACGGTCCAGCCGCTGGACAGGCGCGCGCCGGCGGGGAGCGCGAGCCGGGTGGCGAGCACGGCGAGCGGGACGCCCAGCAGCACACCGACACCGCCGGTGAGCGCGCTCTCACCGGCCACGATGCGCAGCAGCTGACCGGGACCGGCCCCGCGCAGCCGGAGCAGGGCGACCTCGCGACGGCGGCGTTCGCCGCGGAGGGCGACGACGAGGGCGGCGACCACAGCGGCCAGCGCCAACCCGGGGACGCCGAGGAGCAGGATGAGCAGCTGGGCGTAGAGAGCGTCCTCGCGGGCGGCGGACAGGGCCGCACCGAGGTTGTTGCCCACCAGCGCACCGCCGGCGACCTGCGCCTGGAAGTGGTTCGCGCGCTGGGTGAGCAGGCCCGCGGCTGCGGCCGGGTCGTGGGGCAGCGTCGTATGTCCAAAGGAAACGTGGAACTGGTGGATGACGGTCGCGCCCCGCGTCAGGGCGGCGAACTCCTCCGGCGGAACCAGCAGGACGTTGTCCGGAGGAGCGGTGGCGCCCGCCCCGGGTGGAGCGCCGATCACCTGGAAGAAGCTGTCGGCCTGCGGGAGGTCGGCGACCCCATCGACCTGAACGGTCCGGCGGCCGCCGGCCGGGAGGGTGACGGTGACTGCGCTGCCCGGGCCGGCGGCCAGGTTCGCCGCGGTCTGCTGCTGCAGCAGTATCCCGGCGTGCGATCCGAGGAGGTAGCGGATCTCCGCCGGGGCGGCCTGCGAGTACGCCGGCGGAAGCGCGACGACGTAGGCCTGTCCGGTCGTGCGCGTGCCGGAGGCGGAGGTGGACTCCAGCGCGGGCACCTGCGCCAGCGACACCGGCAGCACGCTGCGGACGTCGGGCGTCTTCGCGAGGCTCGCGGCCACGTCGGCCGGGCGGCCCTGCGGGGTGACCTGCACCTGCCAGTCGACCGGCACGCGGGCGGCCGCCCGGGTGGCCAGTCCGGCTCGGCTGTCGGTGACGAACGCACCGAGCGAGGCGATGAACGCGACCGCGAGGGCGATGCTCAGGGACGCGCCGAGGAGCTCGATCGGGCGCCGTCGGCACAACCCGGCCAGCCAGCTGAACGCTCTCATGACGGCACTCCGACCCGCAGCCGACCTTCGTCGAGGACCGCCCGGTCGGCGAGCAGGCCGGCCAGCTCCTCGTCATGGGTGGCGACGATGAGAGCACCGCCGCTGGCGGTGACCTGGTCGCGAAGCGCAGCCAGGACGGTGAAGGCGCTGTCGCGGTCCAGCGCGCCGGTCGGTTCGTCGGCCAGCACCAGCCGGGGGCTGCCGGCGAGAACGCGGGCGATCGCGACCCGCTGCGCCATCCCGCCGGAGAGCTGCGCCGGGAACGCGCCGGCGGCATCGCGGAGGCCGACGACGTCCAGTGCGCGCTGCGTCGCCTCTTCCGCCTGCTGGACCGTGCTGCCGCGCAGCCGCAGCGGGAGCGCGACGTTCTCGGCCGCGGTGAGCTCGGGCAACAGCGACGGCGCCTGGAACACCAGCCCGATCTGGCCGCGCCGCCTGGCCGGCGCAGCATCGAGCCCCGGCCAGCGGACCGAGCCCCGTCCCGGTGCGAGCAGGCCGGCAAGCACGAGCAGCAGGGTGGTCTTGCCGCTGCCGGAGCGGCCGGTGACCGCCAGCTCCGCGCCGGGGTCGATGACGATGTTGGTGTCCGCCAGCACACGCGTCGCGCCGTAGCTGAGCCCTATCCCGACTCCGACAACGACCGGTTCGACGCGGGTCGAGGGGGAGGACAGGACGGTCACCGCAGCTTCCCGTCGATCATCTCGAGCACGCGGTCGGCGGCGCCCGCCACCGTCTGGGAGTGGGTGACCACGACCGTCGCGCCGGTTGCGGGTCGAACCCGCCGCAGCAGCGCGAGGATGGAGGCTTCCTCGTCGCGGCTGACCTCGGCGGTCGGCTCGTCGGCGAGCAGCACCAGCGGACCGCCGGCCAGTGCGACCGCGAGGTTCGCCCGGGCGGTCTCTCCCCCGGACAGGGTGGATGGCCGCCCTTGTCCGCGGCCACCGATACCCAGCTGGCGCAGCAGTGCCTCGGGACTCTCTGGCGAGACTCCCGGCTGAGCACCGTTGGCTCCGGTCCGGCGGCGGAAGGATCCGGCCAGTCGCACGTTTGCCAGCACCGTCAGGTGGTCGACCAGGCCGCTGGCCTGAGTGAGAACGCCGATCCGGTGCCCGCGCACACGAGCCTGCGTCGCCGCCCCGCGGTGGCTGAACCGTTCGCCGCCGACCCACACGCTGCCACCGTCAGGATCGTCGAGCCCGGCCAGCAGGTTAAGGAGAGTTGACTTGCCGGAGCCGGACGGTCCGACGACCGCCACCATCTCTCCCGGTGCCACCCTCAGCGAGACGTCCCGCAGCGCCGGAATCTCCTCGTCGCCGCGTCGGAAGAACCGATGCAACCCTCGCGCCTCCAGGACGCAGTCCCGGTCGGGCGCCGCGGTCGCTGTCATGACAGCCGCAGGCTCTGCGAGATCTTCGTGTACGGGTCGACGTTGTCCGAGCCGACCGCGCCGTACAGGTCGAGCAGGACCTCGTGCCCCGAACGGTAGATCTCGTAGCGCTCGACCTCGTCGCGGAAGACCTTTCCGGTGACCGGATCCGGTGCCGAGTTGCGGCGGAAGATGATGAGTACGCCGGACCCGCCTGGAAGGGTGACCGGCTTCACGCTGCGCAGTTCGAACGCCGGCTGCGACGCTTGAAGTCCGGCGATGTCCTGCTTGGCGGTGGCGACGGTCGGGGCGCCACCTGCGGTTACCGCGGTCGCGGTGACGCCGTTGAGCTTGTCGGTGAACGTCACGGTGGAGCCACGCACGATGCTGGCCCAGCCCTCAGGGTGGACAAAGGTGTACTTGCCGGTGGCGTTGTGGTAGGCGACGTAGGCGATGTTGTCCGGGATGTCGCCTGGCGGGTTGCTCTCGACGGCCGCCGGTTGCTGCGACGGCGCCGCCGCCGCCGACGAGCTCGGTTGCGGGCTCGGTGCCCCGGTCGAGGGAGCGTTGCTCGTCGGCGGGGCGCCGGAGCGCCCGGCCGCCGCTGGCGCGCTGCCCTGACCGCTGCATGCCGAGGCGCTCAGGGCCAGCAACGGCAGCGTCGCGACGGCAATGACCCACCGGCGAGCGCTCGGCGCATCTCCTGCCGCGCCTGCCGGACAGGCAGGGCGTGGTGCCCTCGGTCGGAGATGGTGGTCTTGGTTGGCCATGTACAGGACGCTAGGTGGACCCGGGTAAGCGTCAGCGCCTGCCGGGGTTAGCGTGCGGTTACGTGACCGACCGGCACCGGCGGGTGTGGTGCCGGCCGCCACTGCCCACTAGGACGACCGGCCGGAGTCCCTGACACCGCTCCGGGTGACGAAGCGCCACGTGTAGCCGGAGCCGAGGTCGAGCCGAAGGATGCCGGGGGTCTTCGAGATGCGTACCTGGCTGCCGGCCGCCGGAGGGCCGAAGGGATAGTTCGCCGACCCCCCGGTGCCGGCCACGAACTCGCGGATGCCGCCCTTCTCGGCGAACCGCTCGTAGCTGTGCTCATGCCCGTTCAGCACGACGACTTTGCGGCCCGCGAGCGCGTCCCACCACGGTTGAGAGGACGCGTCGCCGCCATGGTGGCTACCGGAGGAGTAGCGGGGACGGTGCCTGTAGGCCAGCACCCGTACGCCGGGGTGCGCGGCCAGGTCCCGGCGCAACCAGGGACGTCTGCGTGCCGACCGAGATCTCGCTGTTGAGCGCATAGGCGCGCCAGCCGCAGCCGAGGTCGTATGCGTAGTAGGCCGCTGGCGGGTCGAAATAGGCGAAATAGCCGGCTGCCTTAGGGGTGCCGTAATCGTGGTGGTAACTATCCCTCTACTGTAGAGGCAGGCAGTAGACTAGCTGCGCCTGCCGGGCAAGCGCCGCTTCTCGCGAGCCCACCGTGCTAAGGCGAGGTTGGTGGCGGCTGGTCCAACATCTTGTACAGACCAAATACCCCGCCGAGATGGTCCAGCGATTGCTGCGGCGGCCATTCGAACGTGCCAGTGACGGGCCAGATGCCCTGCAATGCAAGCGAGGTTATGTCGATCTGCACATGGGTGCCGGGGATGTCGTGGCCGACCACGAGTATGCCGAGATTGCCGATGCCAAGCACGGCTCTCCACATGCGATGCCCCTCGGAGTAGCCCCTTCGCAACGCCCCCGGGTCGTTTACGTTGGCAGCGTAAGGAAGCGGTCCTATCTGAGACTCACAGATGCGGAGTGTAGGGCCAGCGTCAGGATTGCGATAGGCCAGGAAGACGACCGTGCCTGGCAGCGCAGACCTCGCGACATAGAGGGTGCGGCCTACCGTCTCTGGTATCGCGCGCGGTTTCGGGCGAACATGATCAAGTACCAGTGTCGTCTTCACCGCCCAGAAGGCGAGTAACCGTTGCTGACGTGGCCGCAAGCGGATGGTCTCGCCAAACAGCGCCAACTGAAGGAGTGGTTTGGCCTTGGCTTCCAGGTCAGCCATCCATCCGGTGTTGCAGGGCTCGCAAGCGATCTTTACCTTCAGAGTGAATGCTTTCTGGCGCCACTCACTCGTAGGCCCTTCGTGAGGGCCAAGCCGGTGAAGCCCGAACTGAAGGGGGTCTGGTGGGCTGCCCTTATAGGCGTCCCGGAACGCCTTGGCCATCCATCCTGGGTAGACGTGTTCGTCCGTCAGACGCCGGTCGGACCTGCCACAGAACACGCAAGCGTTCGCCATGGTGTCAGGGATACTGTTTCGCTATGGGCAACGAGCAAGACGGTGCTGGGATGCAGCCAAGGCAGCAGACCCCGCACGGCGAGACGATCCCGGTGCCGACCCGCAAGCGGGTGTTTGATGACCTGCGGAAGGTTGCGAAGGCACCCGAGCCGCCCTCAGACGGCGGGAGTGCTGGCGGCGCGGAGGATCAGCCGTAGGAACATCGCCGGGCCAGCCTCGTCCCGGTTGTTGTACCGCCAGGCGTACTCGTTCAGGTACCCCTGGAGCCACTTCGCGGAGACCATGTGATGAGTCCCCGCCAGCCCGCGCTTCACCAACGACCAGAAGCCCTCGATCGTGTTCGTGTGCACGTCTCCGCTGACGTAGACACCGGCCGAGTGCTTCACCGTGTCGTGCTCGTACCCGTTGTGGCCGAGCCGCTTGTAGCCCGCCCATTCGTCGGTGTAGACGGTGGAGGCGGGGAGCACCCGCTTGATGATGTGCGGCAGCAGAGTGGTCGCGGCGGCATTCTCGACGGTGACCGCGACGACATGCCCCTTGCGCTCCACCATGCCGAACACCGGCGTCTTGTGGTCGTCGCTGGCCTTCGGTCGGCCAGGGTGCCCGCGGCGCTTCCCACCGACGTAGGTCTCGTCGGCCTCGACCTTGCCCGAAAGCGACTCCCCGTCCTGGTACATGAGTTCGTTGCGGATCAGGGTGAACATGCGCCACGCCGTTTTGTAGGTGACGCCGAGTTCGCGTTCGAGCTGCTTAGCGGAGATGCCGCAACGAGTGCTAGTCATGATGTACATGGCGTAGAACCACAAGTGCAGCGACGTGGACGACTTGTGAAAGATCGTGCCTGCTGTCGGGTGCAGGTGGTGACCGCACGCCGTGCACGTCCACGACTGCCGTTGTTGCTTCGTGCAGTAGCGGGCGAAGGTGCGGTCGGCCGCGCACTTCGCGCACCGGGCGGTCGTCCCATCCACCGAGTGCCGCGCCTGCCAGAGCCACTGAAGGCACGCCTCGTCGTCCGGGAAGTCGGCCATGAACTCCATGAGTGAGTACCGGGACTCGGACGACAGAGCCCGTTGCGGGGACTTGCGGTTGCCAGCGGCCATGCCCACAGTCTGGCACGGATCACCTATACAGTCAAGGGATAGTTACCATCGTGGTTACCGGGCACCGGCCGAGTCTTCGGCTCCAGCCGCCCCCAGTCGGTCGAGTCATAGGCCCGGCGATAGTCGGCTAGCGAGCCGTTCGGGTACTGGGCATCGCCCAGCGCTGCCACCACGTCGGGACGCTGCGCCGCTGCCAGCGACCCCGTCTCCCGCGTGGCGGACAGGCCCGCCATGTCACCGGCGGCGACCACCGTGACGCTGCATGCGCCAGCGGCCGGCAATGTGGTGGACGCAGGAAGCCCGCCGAGAAGGGCTGCGCCACCAGCCACCAGCGGCAAGGGCAGTAGTTGGAGAACGTGTCGTCGCATCATCGCGCTCACTTCCTGCTTCAGTCGGCGCAGAGCCGAAACGGCTGATCTGCGACCAACCTCCGACAGGACGCTAGCCGGCAAGGGGTGAACAGCAGGACCACCGATGGTTAGCGACTGGATTACCTTTCCGGCCAGAATCACAATGGTGCTTCCCCCGACTCGACCGAGCGCCAGGAGCCGCCCGATGCGCCCTCGAACCCCGGGGCGGGAGACCAGCTCGCGCGGGCACGGCCGCTCGCTGCGCCGGCGGGTCCTTCTCGGCATCCTCGCGACCACGGCGCTGACAGTGCTGCTGTTCGCGGTTCCGCTGGCCGTGGCAACCAACGACCTCTACCGCAGCGAGGAGCTGGCTCGGCTCCAGGCCGACGCGACTCGGGTGGCGGCGCTCGTGCCGGACAACCCGATCACCGCGGACAGCCCTGGAACGCTGCCGCCCGAGCTCCCTCGGGACACCGTTGTCGGCCTGTACACCCCGGCCGGCGTGCGGGCCGCGGGCAGTGGGCCGGCTCGCTCGACACTGGCCGGAGCGAGTCGGGACGGGCGGGTGCACGAGGGCACCGAGAGCGGGCAGCTGGCCGTGGCCGTGCCGGTCCCGTCCGACAACGACATCGTGGCGATCGTGCGGGCGGCTGTCCCGAGTCGCGTCGTGGCGAGCCGCACGTACCGGAGCTGGCTGCTCATGGGCCTGCTGGCACTGGCTGCCCTGTTGGTGGCGGCGCTACTTGCTCGGCGTCAGGCACAGCGGATCGCCGACCCTCTGGAGCGGCTCACCGTCACCGCCCGGCAGCTGGGCGACGGCAACTTCGCGGTCCAGGCGCAGCACTCGGGGATTCCGGAGGCGGACGCCGTCAGCCAGGCGCTCCAGGACACCGCCGGGCGCATCGGCCGGCTGATCGAACGGGAGCGCGCCTTCAGTGCCGACGCCTCCCATCAGCTGCGTACGCCGCTGACCGGCTTGCTGCTCGGGCTGGAGTCCGCCCTGGACCGGCCGGACGCCGACCTGCGCGCAGCCATCTCGGCGGCGCTCGACCGCGGCCGGCACCTGCAGGACACCATCAGCGACCTGCTGTCCCTGCGCCGCGACACCGGCGAACGGCCCAGCGTGGACGTGGTCACCGAGCTGCAGGCAGCCCAGGAGCGCTGGTCGTCGCAGCTCGGGGAGCGGCGGCGCCGGATCGAGGTCAGCGTGGTGCCGGTGCTGCCGCCGGCGGCCGTCTCCGCGGCGGCGTTGCGGCAGATCCTGGACGTGCTGCTCGGGAACGCACTCGAGCACGGCGCCGGGCCGGTCTCGTTGTCAGCACACGACCTCGGTGCCGGCGTGGCGGTGGAGGTGGGCGACGAGGGCGAGGGTCTTCGCGGCGATCCCGAGGCCGCATTCGCCCGGCGCTCCGCACAGGCCTCGGGCTTCGGCATCGGACTGGCCCTGGCGCGGTCGCTGGCCGAGGCCGAGGGGGGCCGGCTCATCGTCCGCCGGGCGGCGCCCCATCCGGTGTTCGCCATCCTGCTGCCCGCCGCCGAGACCGTGGTGGTCCCGCTCGAGCCGGTGGCGAGGGACCGTCAGCCGTCCAGCTCGTAGCGGTAGCCGTGCCCCCGGAGCGTCGTGATGCGGTCGGGGCTCTCTCCCGAGTCGGCGAGCTTGCGGCGTACGGCGGACACGTGGACATCCAGCGTCTTGGTGGAGCCGAACCAGTTCTCGTCCCAGACGTCGGCCATCAGCCGCTCTCGCGACACCGCCCGGCCGGCCTCCCCGACCAGGATGGCAAGCAGGTCGAACTCCTTCGGGCGCAGGACCAGCTCCGCTCCCTCGACCGTGGCGCGTCGAGCCATCAGGTTGAGCCGGAGCCGACCGACGGTCAGCTCTTCCGTACCCTCGGGCGCCGCCCGGCGGCGCAGGTGGGCCCGCAGCCGGGCGAGCAGCTCGGCCAGCCGGAACGGCTTGGTCAGGTAGTCGTCCGCTCCGGCGTCGAGCGCCACGATGACCTCGAACTCGGCGGTACGGGCCGTCAGCACCACGATGATCGTGAGCGGAAGCTCCTCACGAAGCCGGCGGCAGAGCCCCACGCCGTCGACATCGGGCAGGCCCAGGTCGAGCAGGACCAGGTCCGGGGCTTCCCCCGCGGCGGCGGCCAGTGCCTCCCCGCCGGTCCTGGCCCACGTCGCACGAAAGCCGTAGCCGGTCAGTGCCTGGCGCAGGTCAGAGCCGATCGCTTCGTCGTCCTCCACCACGAGGAGGCGGGTCGGCTGCATCCGACAGAGACTACGGAGCGAGCAGGGCGCCGACGGTGACCGCTCGTAGGCCGCGCGAGCGGAGTCCGTCGAGGATCCCGGGCAGCGCGGCGAGAGTGCCGGCGTGGCCGAGGTGCAGGCTGACGATCGACCCCGGGCGGACGGCGGAGAGGGTGCGATCGCGTACGGCGGTCGCGCCGGGGTCGGCGTAGTCACGCGGGTCGACGTCGTAGGACAGCGTGGTGCGGTAGCCGGCCCGGCCGGCGGCCGCCGCGATGAGCGGCGTGGCGTGCGGCGTACCGGATGGCCGGAACCAGCGGCCCGGGCTGCCGGTGAGCCGCTGCAGCACCTGCCGGCAGCCGTCGATCTCGTGGTAGCACGCGGCGCCGTCGAGCCGGCGCAGCGCCGGATGGGTCTGCGTGTGGTTGCCCAGCTCGTGGCCGCCATCGAGGATCGCCCGCGCCATCGCCGGGTTGGCCTCGAGCCAGCTGCCTACCGCCAGCACCGTCGCTCGGGCACCGGCTCGGCCCAGCTCGGCGAGCAGGGTGGTCGCCAGCCGTGGGTCGCCGGCACCGTGGAAGGTCAGCGCCACGGCGTTCCCCGTGCGCGGCCCGTGCGACATCTCGACCGCCGGCCGGCCGGGAGCCACCGGAGGTGACGGCGGAGTGCGCGGCATCGACGGGGGCGACGTGCCGGCCCGCGGTCGAGTCGCGGCTGGGGAGCACGCGGTGGCGAGCGCGGCGGCCAGGACGGCACGTCGTGAGAGGGCCACCTGCGCAACGCTAAGCGCCTTTGGCGATCTGGCAGCGGCGGTCTGCCCGCCGAAGTCGAGGCTTTGCGGCATCTTGGTCAGGGCTCGAGGCGATCCAGGGGCTTCCCGGCCGGTCCGTGCAGCACTTGTCCGTCGGGGTCGAAGCGCGAGCCGTGGCACGGGCAGTCCCAGGACCGCTCGGCGTTGTTCCAGCCGACGACGCAGCCGAGGTGGGTGCACACGGCGGAGACGGCGTGCAGCGCTCCACCTTCGTCGCGGTAGGCCGCGACCCGCTTGCCGCCGGCGACGACCACCGCCGCCTCGCCCGCGGCCAGCCCAGCCGGGTCGCCCTTGGTCGCGCCGAGCCGGTCCCCCACCCAGCGGCGGGCGACGTCGAGGTTCTCCTTCGCGAACTTGACCGCCGACTTGCGCACGTCGAGCCGGTGCGGGTCGTAGAGCTCGGCCCAGGGGTTGTCCAGGCCCAGAATCAGGTCGCGGAGCAGGATGCCGGACATGGTGCCGTTGGTCATCCCCCAGGCGCTGAAGCCGGTGGCGACGTAGAGGTGCTCGCTGCCACGGCGCAACGGCCCCACGAACGGGACCCGGTCCACCGACGACATGTCCTGGGTCGACCAGCGGTACTCCAGCTCGCCGACGCCGAACCGGCCGCGCACCCAGTCGGCGAGCTCGGCGTAGCTTGCCTCGACGTCGGGGTCCTGCCCGGCCTTCGCCTGGCCGCCGGTGACGATGAGCAGCGACCGGCCGTCGCCGTACGGCGCACTGCGCACCGAGTGGGTGCCGCCGTCCTCGGAGCCGGTGCTGATGAACATGCCGTCGGGCGCCCGGCTGCTCTCGATCGAGGCCGTCACCACGCAGTCGCGGTACGGCGCCGCCTTGGCGAAGAACAACCCCCGGTCGAGGAACGGCACGTGTGTCGCCACCACCACGTCGGTGGCCCGCAGGTCGCCCCGCTCGGTGTGTACGACGCGGGGCTCGCCCTCGTCGACGTCCGTGGCCCGGGTGTTCTCGAAGATGTGCGACCCGCCGCCGGGGATCTCCTCGGCCAGTGCCAACAGGTAGCGGCGGGGGTGGAACTGCAGCTGGTTGTCGAAGCGCGCCGCCGCCGCTACGTCGTACGGCAGCGGGGTGTTCCGGACCAGCGAGGCCGGCAGCCCGAGGTCGCGGGCGGCGGTCACCTCCGCCTCGACCTTGGACACCTCGTCGGCGAGCTCGGTGTAGACGTAGTTGGACCGCATCTCCAGCTGGCAGTCGATCCCCCTCTCGTCGACGAACGCCGCGACCTGAGCCATCGCGGCCTGCTGCGAGTCGGCGTAGAGCAGGGCGCCGTCCCGGCCGAACTTCGACGTCAGCTCGTCGTAGATGAGGTTGTGGCTGACCGTCACCTTGGCGGTGGTGTGGCCGGTGACGCCCTGGACGATCCGGTCGGCCTCGACGACAGCCACCGTCTTGCCGGCGCGCTTGAGCAGCACGGCTGTCGTGAGCCCGGCGATGCCGCCGCCGAGCACCGCGACGTCGACGGTGACGCTCGGGGTCAGCGGGGGGTAGTCCGTCGTGGGCGTCGAGTCGATCCAGTACGACGCCTGTCGGTCGGCCGGGACGGTCATTGGTCCTCCGTTGGTGGGGTGGAAGCATTGTCGGCGGGATCGGCGGGATCGGCGGGATCGGCGGGATCGGCGGGATCGGCGGGATCGGCGGGATCGGCGGGATCGGCGGGGCGCGCAGGTTGTGCGGCTGTCGAGTGGCGGCGGATGGCTATCGGTCCGCCCGGGTCCTCGTGCCGGGCGTCCGCCCGACGGTGCGCCAGGCGCCGGGCGCAGCGTGCAGCGGTTGCCGCAGCCCGGCCGTACGGTCGGCCCACCCGCCGGTGAAGCGGGGCTGTGCTGGCGGCGTGCCGGGGCGGCGGGCGGTGAGCACGACGAGCACCGCCGCCAGCTCTTCCGGCGTGGGGTCGCCGCGCACCACCCGCAGCACCGGCCGCTCGCCGGCCGGTGGCTCGGTCATCGTCGCGGGGCCACAGCCGTTTGCGGTTGCCCGACCAGCCGGAAACGGTCACCGTTCGGCCCGGCCCGGCCGGCATTCGCCGCAAATTGTGGAAACGAATGAACGCTATAGCGTGCGAAAGTCTCCACAACGCTGGCCAACTGTTGATCCACAGGGCCAGCGTGACGAGGGCGGCACACCCAAGGGCGCACCACCCGACCGGCGTGAGCGGCGCCGCTCACAGCGGGATGTTCCCGTGCTTCTTCGGCGGCAGCGACTCGCGCTTGGTGCGCAGCAGCCGCAGCGCCCGCGCCACCTGCATCCGGGTCTCCGACGGCAAGATCACCGCGTCGACGTACCCGCGCTCGGCAGCGATGTACGGCGTCGCGAAGTGGTCGGTGTAGTCGGCGATCAGCTCGGCGCGTTCGGTGTCGGGGTCGGCAGCCGCGGCCAGCTCCCGCCGGTAGAGGATGTTGACTGCCCCCTGGGCGCCCATGACCGCGATCTCCGCGGTCGGCCAGGCGAAGTTCATGTCCGCGCGCAGGTGCTTGGAGCCCATGACGTCGTACGCCCCGCCGTAGGCCTTGCGGGTGATCACCGTGACCTTGGGCACCGTCGCCTCGGCGTAGGCGTAGAGCAGCTTGGCGCCGCGACGGATGATGCCGCCCCACTCCTGCGACGTGCCGGGGAGGAACCCCGGTACGTCGACGAAGGTCAGCACCGGCACGTTGAAGGCGTCGCAGGTGCGGACGAAGCGGGCCGCCTTCTCCGACGCGTCGATGTCGAGCGTGCCGGCGAAGTGCATCGGCTGGTTGGCGACCACGCCGACCGAGCGTCCCTCCACCCGGCCGAAGCCGCACAGGATGTTGCGGGCGAAGAGCGCGTGCACCTCGAGGAACTCGCCGTCGTCCAGCACGTGCTCGATCACGGTGTGCATGTCGTAGGGCTGGTTCGAGGAGTCCGGCAGCAGCGTGTCGAGCTCGAGGTCCGGCACCTCGTCGCAGACCGCGTCGTACGCCGGCGGGTCCTCGAGGTTGTTGCTCGGGAGGTAGGAGAGCAGCGCGCGGGCGAGGTCGAGGCAGTCCTCCTCGTCGGTCGCCCTGAAGTGCGCCACGCCGCTCTTGGTGTTGTGGGTGGTCGCGCCGCCGAGCTCCTCGAACCCCACGTCCTCGCCGGTCACCGTCTTGATCACGTCCGGGCCGGTGATGAACATGTGCGAGGTCGAATCGACCATGAGGGTGAAGTCGGTGATCGCCGGTGAGTAGACCGCGCCGCCGGCGCACGGGCCCATGACCAGCGACAGCTGCGGTACGACGCCCGAGGCCAGCACGTTGCGGTAGAAGATCTCGGCGTAGAGCCCGAGGGCGACGACGCCCTCCTGGATCCGCGCGCCGCCGGAGTCGTTGATCCCGACGACGGGGCAGCCGGTCCGCATCGCCAGGTCCATGACCTTGACGATCTTCTCGCCGAAGACCTCGCCGAGCGAGCCGCCGAAGACCGTGAAGTCCTGGCTGTAGACGCAGACCGGCCGGCTATCGACCGTGCCGTGGCCGGTGACCACGCCGTCGCCGTACGGGCGGCGCTCGGCGACCCCGAAGTCGTGCGCCCGGTGGCGGGCCAGCGCGTCGGTCTCGACGAACGAGCCGTCGTCGAGAAACGCCTCGATCCGCTCGCGGGCGGTCATCTTGCCCTTGGCGTGCTGGGCCTCGACCTGGCGGGTCGAGCCGGCGTGCACGGCCTCCTCGTTGCGGCGCCGCAGCTCGGCCAGCTTGCCCGCGGTGGTGTGGGCGTCGGGAGCCGGTGGGAGCTCGGCAGCGCTGGTCATGCGTCCTCCGGTACGGCGGGAGCGCCAGCCTATGGCGGACGCCCAACCCGGCCGGCTGGGTGACTACTCCTGCACACAACCGGCGGTCAGCGTGCTCGGCCTGAGCGTGAGCCAGCAGACCCCGGGGCCGGTTGTGTGCAGGAGTGGTCAATGTTCGACCGGTCCCTACCCTCGGCGGTGTGCCCGCGTCGCCGTACGCCGACCTGGACCGGCCACCGCTGCCGGCGGCAGCGCTGCGGTCGGCTCTCGTCCGCGACGGCCGGCTCTGGCGGGAGCTGCGGGTGGTCGCCGAGACGACCTCCACCAATGCCGACGCGGCCGGGGCGGCTCGGGCTGGCGCTGAGGAGGGGCTGGTCGTCGTCGCGGAGTACCAGAGTGCCGGGCGCGGCCGGCTGGACCGGTCGTGGGAGTCGCCGCCCCGGTCCGGCTTGACGTTCTCGCTGCTGCTGCGGCCGGCCGTGCCGCGGGAGCGGTGGGGGCTGCTGCCCCTGCTCGCCGGCGTGGCGGCGGTGGCCGCCATCCGCGAGCAGACCGAGGTGGCGGTCGCTCTCAAGTGGCCGAACGACCTCGTGGTCGGCGACCGCAAGCTGGCCGGCCTGCTCGCAGAGGTGGTCGGGGACGCGGTCGTGGTGGGGATGGGGATCAACGTCTCAACCCGGCCCGGTGAGCTGCCGCCGGGCGCTACCTCCCTGGCGATGGAGACCGGCCGGGCGGTCGACCGGTCGCCGATCCTGCGCGCGGTGCTGCGCTCGGTGGCGACGGCGTACGGCGACTGGGAGGTGACCGGCGGGGCGGCGGAGGCGGTGCTGGCGGCGTACGGCGACTGCTCGGCGACGCTGGGCCGGGACGTGACCGCGACCCTTCCGGGGGGCGGCACGCTTACCGGCCGGGCCGTCGGGATCGACGGCGCCGGCCGGCTGGTGGTCGAGCGCTCAGGAGGCGAGCGGCGGGCCCTGGCTGCGGGGGACGTTGTGCACCTGCGGAGGTCAGCGGACGCGGAACGCCTTGTCGTCGAGGAAGGTGACCGACCCGTCCTTCGCCGAGGCCGCCCAGGCGCGGACGACGTAGCTGCCGGGCGCCAGCCGAACCTTGGCGCTCCAGGTCCCGCGCCCGGGGGCGCCGACGCCGGTGACGAACCCGCGCCGTACGACGGTCGTTCCGGCGCGGACCTCCCAGCTGACCGTGCCTTCGAAGACGCTCTCGGTGCCGGCGATGGTGACGTCGGGCCCGACGACGGCGCCGGTGGTCGGCGCTAGCACCCAGACCGGTCCGAGGATCTCGAACTGCGAGGCCCGCCGCAGCGGCTGGGCAGCGAGCCCGCCCGCACCCCAGAAGTCCGCGATCTCCCGGCGGTCGACGATTCCGGAGCTGCGGCCCTCGATCAGCACCTGCACCGACGTGACCGCGGGGGCGGCGCCGGTGACGGTCCACACCAGCTGCTGCAGGCTCGCGACCTCGAACGCGGAGCCGGCCGAGCCGCCGAGCGCCTGACGGGACAGGTTCACCGTGGCGAGGTTCGCGGTGATCGAGACACCGATCACCCGGGTGTCGCGTGGCCACAGGCTCCGGTAGCCGGCGTCGTACGGCGCCTCGTGCAGCATCGCGTCGACGGCGTCGCGAACGACCGCCGGGGTGGCCGGCCGCAGGTGGAACTCGCGGTAGAGCCGGGGTCCGGTGCCGCCGGTGTCGGCGAGGTAGTAGACGGCGACGGCACGGCGACCGGGGGTGCTGACCGGACGTCCGGCGGCCGGCGCCGACGGTGAAACGGCGACCGGCGCGGCGGGGGACGTCGAGGCCGATGAGGGGCGAACGGCGACCGGCGCGCCGACGCTCGGAGTCGCCGAGCCGGCCTCCACCGTCGTACCGGTGCAGCCGGCGAGCAGCGCCGTCGCCAGGCCGAGGGGAATGAGGAGGATTCGGGAGCTGGCCATTGCGCTCGCCTTCCGTTCGTCGCAGGTGCTGGTACGACGCGGAGCCGGGGCCGCCGGTTGACGCGGTCGGTGGGCGCGTCTCTGTCACGATCGGCGCGACCCGGGAGAGGTGATGGGGTACCTGCGGCGGCTGCTCGGCGACGGCGAGGAGGTCGTCGCCGACCTCCACCGGCACGCCGGCAAGGCCCTGCTGGGTCCGGCGGCCCTGCTCGTGGTGCTCGCCGGGGTGACGTCGTACGGCGTCTCCGCGATGCCCCCCGGACGTGGCCAGCGCGCCGGCCAGCTGGCCGTGCTGGGCGTCGCGTTGCTGCTCGCGCTGGCCGGCTCGCTGCTGCCGTACCTGCGCTGGCGCACCACCCACTTCGTGCTGACCGACCGGCGAATCGTCGTACGGTCCGGGATCTTGGCCCGGCGCGGCCGCGACGTCCCGCTGCACCGGGTGAACGACGTGACCTTCGGCCACGGGCTGGTCGACCGGCTGCTGGGGTGCGGCACGCTCACGGTCACCTCCGCCGGCGAGCGCGGGCAGCTGACCCTGACCGACGTCCCGCGTGTGGCGGCGGTCCACCGCCTGCTGTACGAACTGCTCGAGGCCGACGACGCGCGGCGGCACCGGTCCGGGCCGCTGCCGGACGTCCCGGGCTGGCGGTGAGACCAGCCGATCTCCGCCGGGCGGCTGCCCGCCCGGCGGCGGTGGCGGTCGCCGCCGGTGTTCTGGTCGCGGTGTTCATCGGGCTGCGGCTGGGTTCGCACGATGGGGAACCGTCGGCGTTCGTCGTCGCGGGGGACGCCTTCGTGGACCCGCGGACGGCGCCGGGCGGGCTCGTCGTCGCGCCGCACAGCACCGGGTACGACGGGCAGTTCGTCTACCGGCTGGCGCTCGACCCGGTCACCTCCCGGGTCACCGACCACGGCATCGCGCTGGACAACCCCGCCTACCGGGCGCAGCGGGTCGGCCTCCCGGCGCTGGCCTGGCTGGTCGACCGGCTGCCCGGGATGCCACTGTCGGCCGCGCTGCTCGTCGTCAACGCGCTGGCACTGGTCGGGGTCGCCTACGCCGCCGGACGGCTTGCGGCGGCGTACGGCCGGTCCGCCGCCTGGGGCCTGGTGGTCGCACTCTCCCCGCTGCTGCTGATTTCGCTGAGCCGCGACCTCACCGAGCCGCTGGCTGCGTTCGGCCTGGTCACCGGGCTGCTGCTGTGGAGCGACCGCCGATACGCCGTCGCGACGGCGGCGTTCTGCCTCGGCGTGCTAGCCCGCGAGACGACCCTCGTCGTGCTCGCCGGAATGGGTCTCTGGCAGCTGCTCCCCGGCGTACGGCGGAGCGCCCTGGAACGCGCCGACCGGTGGCGCCGAGCGGCGTGGCTGCTCGTGCCCCTCGTCGTCGCGGTGGCGTGGCAGGCGGTTCTGCGGTCGGTCTGGGGCGAGTGGCCGGTGCTGTCGAGCCGGGGTGGCTTCGATGCGCCGGCGTTCGGGGTCCTGAGGACGATCCTCGCCGGGGGTGGCGACTGGGGCTCGACCGACCCTGACCAGCTGCTGTCCCACTTCTACGTCGTCGAACGGCTGCTGCTCGCCGCCTTCCTGCTCTACGTCGCGTGGTCACTGCCGCGGTCCCGGCTGCCGGCGGAGGTCCGGCTGGGCTGGGTCCTCGCGGCCGGCCTGGCGCTGTCGGTGGGCCGGTGGGCGAACGACGTGCAGTTCCTGCGTGCGGCCGGGGAGGCGGTCACGGTGGGGCTGCTGGTCCTGCTCGGCCGGGCTCCCGGCTCGGCGCGCCCGGCGCTGGTCGGCACGGCGGCGCTGGCTGTGGCCGTCGCCGGCGTCCACGGCGTCGCCCTGTAGAGTCGACGAGGCCCCCACTGAGGGCCCCCCGACCGTCGCGCCGGTATCTTCGACCCCCGTGGCGGCCTCCGAGACGGCGTACGACGGGATCATCGTTCGCCGGGATGGTGTCCTCGCCGAGCTGGTGCTGGACCGCCCGGCGGCCCGCAACGCGATCTCGACCACGATGGCCCGATCGCTGGCCGCGGCCTGTGCCGAGGTGGCGGCGGACGCGGCGGTGCGCGCGGTGGTGCTGTCCGCCGCCGGCGAGGCGGCCTTCTGTGTCGGTGCGGACCTCAAGGAGCGGGCCGGCTTCACCGACGCAGACCTGCTGCGGCAGCGGCCGGTGATGCGCGCGGCCTTCGCCGGCGTCCTGGACCTGCCGCAGCCCACGGTGGCCGCGGTGCACTCCTACGCGCTCGGCGGCGGGTTCGAGCTGGCGCTGTCCTGCGACCTCGTCGTCGCGGACGAGACTGCGGTCTTCGGGCTCCCCGAGGTGACGGTCGGGCTGGTGCCCGGTGGGGGCGGGACGCAGCTGGCGCTGCGCCGGCTCGGGGCTGCGCGGGCGGCGGACCTCATCCTCACCGGCCGGCGGGTGACGATCGACGAGGCGGAGCGGCTCGGGCTGGTCGACCGGCGGGTGCCGGCGGGGTCGGCGCGGGCGGCCGCGCTGGAGCTGGCCGGGCAGATCGCGGCCAACTCACCCGTCGGCGTACGGGCGGCCAAGCGGGCGCTGCGGCACGGCGTCGGCGTTTCACTCGACGCCGGGCTGGAGATCGAGGACGCCGCCTGGCGCACGGTTGCCTTTTCGGCGGACAGAAAAGAGGGCATCGCCGCGTTTCACTCGAAGCGAACGCCGAACTGGCCCGGGGAGTGAAGTCCATGAGTGACGTGCCGGCATCGATCTCGCTGCGCGAGGTCGGCCCCCGCGACGGCCTGCAGAACGAGGCCCCGGTGCCCACCGCCGGCAAGGTGGCGCTGATCGACGCGCTGTCGCAGACCGGCGTCGGCCGGATCGAGGCGGTGTCGTTCGTGCACCCCAAGGCGATCCCGCAGATGGCCGACGCCGACGAGGTCTGGGGGTCGATCTCGCGGTCGGAGTCGGTGCGCTACTCCGCTCTGGTGCCCAACCTGCGTGGCGCTCAGCGGGCTCTCGACGCCGGTTTCCGCGAGATCGAGGTAGTGGTGTCGGCGTCCGACACCCACAACCGGGCCAACGTCAACCGCTCCACCGCCGAGTCGCTGGACGACATCGCCGGCCTCCTGCAGACGGCGCACGACGCCGGCGCGACCTGCCAGGTGATCGTCGCGACGTCGTACGGCTGCCCGTACGAGGGGGAGGTGCCGGTCTCCCGGGTGCTGGACGTGGCTGGTAGGGCCGTGCGCGACGGCGCCGACGGGGTCTCCTTCGGCGACACCACCGGGATGGCGACCCCGACCCGGGTCACCCGCCTGGTGGGCGAGCTCCGGTCGGCGTACGCCGAGACGCCGCTGAACCTGCACTTCCACAACACCCGCGGCACCGGGCTCGCCAACGTGCTGGCCGCGCTGCAGCTCGGTGTGACCGACTTCGACGCCTCCGTCGGCGGGCTCGGCGGCTGCCCCTACGCGCCGGGGGCCAGCGGCAACGTGGCCAGCGAGGAGCTGGTGCACATGGTGGAGGACATGGGGGTGGCGACCGGGGTCGACCTCGACGCGCTGCTCGAGGCCGCGGCCGAGGCCGAGCGGCTGGTCGGTCACACGCTGCCCAGCCAGGTGCTGCGCGCTGGTCCGCGCACCCGGCGTACGCCATGCTGAGCCGATGAGCGCAGACCCCGACCGGCTAGAGACGCAGCCACGCCAGGGCGGCGAACGCGCTGATCACATCCGGCGTACGCCGAACCGTCTCTGGGCTTGCATCATCGTGATCATTCTCGGTTTCGTCGCCGGCGGCCTGGGCCTGATCCTCCGCCAGTGGTGGCTGATCGCGGTGGGGGTCGCGACGATCGTGCTCGGCGGCATCGCCGCAAAGGCCTTCGGCATCATGGAGAACACGGAGTAGGCGCGATGCTGGCCCCGGCGGCGGACCGGCCGCGGATCGCCGGACCCAGCAGCAGGGTGCCGGTAGCCACGGCCGCACCCAGCCCGGCGCAGCCGGCCCACAGCGTCACCGCCCCGGCCAGGTCGAAGACCGCCGTACCGAGGATCGGCGCCAGGATCGCAGCGGCCCCGAACGACATGCCGAACATGCCCGAGTAGCGCCCGCGCAGCTCCGGCGGCGCCAGGTCGGCCACGATCGAGGAGGCCAGCGCCGCGCCGGCGATCTCCCCCAGGCTCCAGACGACCACGGCACCGGCGTACGCCGGCGTGGTGGTGGCCAGGCTGTTGAGGCCGAACCCGAGACCCATGACGAGCTGGGAGCCGGCCAGCAGCGGCACCCTGGGGAGTCCTCCGAGCCAGCCGGCCAGCAGCGGCTGCAGTACGACGATGAGTACGCCGTTCAGCGCGATCACCAGGCCGAACGCGGCCGGGCGCAGGCCGTCGGCGCGCATGGCGAGCGGCAGCGTGAAGAACACCTGGAAGTAGATGCAGGCGGAGGCCAGCTGCAGGCCCACGACGCCGAGCAGCACGCGGTCGCGGACCACGTGCCCCCAGCCCGGACCTTGCCTTCGATGGGCCCGCGACACCGTCGGCCTGCTCTCCCGTACGCCGCGCAGGACCAGCAGACCGAAGACCGCGCTGGTCACCGCGTCCCCGATGAACAGCCAGGTGTATCCGGACTCCGCGACGAAGCCCGCCAGCGAGGTGGCTACCGCAAAGCCCAGGTTGACCGCCCAGAACAGCAGCGCGTACGCCCGGGGCCGCTCCGCCGGCTGCAGCAGGTCGGCGATGAGCGCGCTGGAGGCCGGGCGATAGATGTCGAGGGTCAGCCCGGCCAGGAAGGTCCCGATCAACAGCAGCGCCAGGCCCCGGGCCGAACCGAGCAACAGCATCGCTGCCGCGGCGCTGAACATGCCAACGGCCAGCGTCGGCCGCCGCCCGATCCGGTCCGCGAGGGTGCCGCCGATGCCCTGGGAGAGCAGGCCCCCCACGCCGAGCAGCGCCAGCACCAGCCCCGCGGTGGAGACCGACAGGCCGCGCTCGCGGGTGAGGTAGAGCGCGAGGAACGGCTCGACGAACGTCCCGAGCCGGTTGACCAGCGTGCCGCTCCACAGGAACCAGAAGTCGCGGGGCAGCCCGCCAAAGGTCCGGTACGCCGCCGCGTGCAGCCGGGACCGCGGCGGTGGGACCGCCGCCGCCGGTGACGAGCCGTGGACCGCGCCGGGACCGGGCGGCACCGACAGGTCGCCGGCCCCGGACGGCGTATCCGTCGCCTCCACGTCCGACGTGCCGCTGGTCACGGGCTCTACCTTCTCGCGCTGGTCCGACAGCTCGAGAGCCGGTGGGTGAACGGCCAGCGGTCGAGTACTCCCTTGATATAGATATATCCGCTGAGTACTCGACTCAGAGCGGTAACTGCGCCGGACGAGGACTCCCGTGCCCGAGCAGCACAACCCGATGCCCCGCCATCCCCCGGTTCCCGACCTGCGGGCGACCGTCGAGAAGGGCGGGGCCGCCAGGTACCACGAGGCGAACGCGGCCAAGGGCAAGCTGTTCGCCCGGGAACGGATCCGGCTGCTGGTGGACGACGGCTCGCTGGTGGAGGACGGGCTGTTTGCCAACGTCGTGGCCGGCGACCTGCCGGCCGACGGGGTGATCACCGGTACGGCGTCCATCGACGGCCGGCCGGTGTGCCTCATGGCCAACGACTCGACGGTCAAGGCCGGCTCGTGGGGTGCCCGCACGGTCGAGAAGATCATTCGCATCATCGAGACGGCGTACCGGACCGGCGTACCGATGGTCTGGCTGGTCGACTCCGCCGGGGCAAGGATCACCGACCAGGTCGACCTGTTCCCGGGCCGGCGCGGCGCCGGGAAAATCTTCCATACCCAGGTGCGCGCGAGCGGGTCCGTTCCGCAGGTGTGCGCGCTGTTCGGGCCGTCCGCCGCCGGCGGTGCCTACATCCCCGCGTTCTGCGACATCGTCGTGATGGTCGAGGGCAACGCGTCGATGTACCTCGGCAGCCCCCGCATGGTCGAGATGGTCGTCAAGGAGAAGACCACGCTCGAGGAGATGGGCGGCGCGCGGATGCACTGCTCGGTCTCCGGCGTCGGCCACTACCTGGCGAAGGACGAGCCGGAGGCGCTCGAGACGGTCAAGGCGTACCTGTCCTACCTGCCGGACAACTGGCAGGGCACCCCGCCGCGGGCCGAGGGGCGCGAGCCCAAGCCCGTCGACCTGCGTGCGCTGGTGCCGGCCAGCGATCGGCAGGCCTTTGACATGCGCCGCTACGTCCGGGGCCTGCTGGACGAGGACAGCCTCTTCGAGATCCATGCGCTGTGGGCGCGGGAGCTGGTGGTCGGCTTCGGCCGGCTCGACGGCGAGGTCGTCGGCGTGGTGGCCAACAACCCGCAGTTCAAGGGCGGCGTGCTCTTCGTCGACTCGGCCGACAAGGCGACCCGCTTCATCTCGCTGTGCGACGCGTTCAACGTGCCGCTGCTGTTCCTCTCCGACGTACCGGGGTTCATGGTCGGTACGGCGGTGGAGCGCGAAGGGATCATCCGGCACGGCGCGAAGATGATCACCGCGGTGTCCGAGGCGACCGTGCCGAAGATCTGCGTGGTCGTGCGCAAGGCGTACGGCGCCGGCCTTTACGCGATGGCCGGGCCCGGCTTCGAGCCCGACGCCACCCTCGCGCTGCCCACCGCGAAGATCGCTGTGATGGGTGCCGAGGCGGCGGTGAACGCGGTCTACTTCAACAAGATCGAGGCGCTGCCGGAGACGGAGCGCGAGGCCTTTGTCGCCGCCAAGCGCGCGGAGTACGACGAGGACATCGACATCGTGCGGCTCGCCAGCGAGCTCGTCGTGGACGCGATCGTGGAGCCGGAGGATCTGCGCACCGAGCTGGTACGCCGGTTCGCGGCGTACCGCGGCAAGGACCGCTCCTTCTCCCGCCGCCGCCACGGCGTCACCCCGGTCTGACGGCCGCGAGTCCCTCCAGACCCACCGGGCCACTCCACCCCCGCCGGCCCGACCGGACCGGCACGCGGTCGAGGAAACCCCCCGCGTACGACGGTTTCTTGCAGGGTTTCTTCGACCGTGCGGGCGAAGGACCCGGTACAGCGGTATGACGACCGGGGCGGCCCGAACCGATCTAGCATGCGGAGGTGACCTCCGTGCTGCTCGCCGAGGACGATCCCTCGATCGCCGAGCCGCTCGCCCGCGCGCTGCGGCGTGAGGGCTACGACGTCACGGTGCGCGCGGACGGCCCGGGTGCTCTCAGTGCGGCGCTCTCCGGTGACATCGGGCTCGTCGTACTCGACCTCGGGCTGCCCGACATGGACGGCCTGGAGGTCTGCCGGCGGCTGCGGGAGCGGGCGCCGCTGCTGCCGGTGCTGGTCCTCACGGCGCGGGCGGAGGAGGTCGACACCGTGGTCGGCCTCGATGCGGGCGCCGACGACTACGTCACCAAGCCGTTCCGGCTCGCCGAGCTGTTGGCCCGGGTGCGCGCGCTGCTGCGCCGGGGTGCGAACGAGAGTCCGTCGGCCAACGGCGTACGCATCGACGTGGCCTCGCACCGGGTCTGGCTCGGCGAGGAGGAGCTCAGCCTGACGAGCAAGGAGTTCGACCTGCTCCGTGTGCTCATGCGCGATGCCGGCACCGTGGTCACCCGCGAGCGGATCATGCGGGATGTGTGGGACGCGAACTGGTGGGGCTCCACCAAGACGCTCGACATGCACGTGTCCTGGCTACGCCGCAAGCTCGGCGACGACGCGAGCCACCCCCGTTACATCACCACGGTGCGTGGAGTCGGGTTCCGCTTCGAGCGTGGCTGACCGGTGCGCCGCCGGCTGCTCGCCTCGACGCTGGCGGTCGCGGTCCTCGCCGTCGTACTGCTGGGCCTGCCCCTGGGGCTGGTCGGGACCCGGCTGATTCATGACGAGGCCGTCCAGCGACTGTCCGACAACGCCGAGCGGGTGGCTCTGGAGGTGCAGCGCAGGGAGCAGAACGGCGACATGATCGACGCAGGCACACTGGCCGGCTTCGCCCCCGCCGGCCGGCAGGTCGCCCTCGTCGGCGCCACCGAGCCGACGACGGTCGTGGGCGCCCCGATCCGGGGAGCCGCCATCTCCGGTAGCGCCAAGCTGACCGAGGGCGGCTCGGTGATCGTGAGCAGCAGCCGCGCGGAGGTGGACGAGCGCGTACGCCGCGGCTGGGCCCTCGTCGGCGGGCTCGTACTGCTCTCGACCACGGTCGCGGTAGCCCTGGCCGTCGTGCAGGCGCGCCGGCTGGCGGAGCCCCTGGTGGAGCTCGCGGTCACCGCCGACCGGCTCGGTTCCGGAGACACCCGGCCGCACCAGCGACGCTACGGCGTACCGGAGCTCGACCGGGTGGCGGAGATGCTCGACCACAGCGCCGAGCGGCTGCGCGAGCTGCTGCGCCGGCAACGCGACTTCGCCTCGGACGCCTCCCACCAGCTCCGTACGCCGCTCACGGCGCTGTCCATCCGGCTGGAGGAGATCGCGCTGGCCGAGGACGGGGAGACCGTCCGGGAGGAGGCGGCCGCGGCACTCGCCCAGGTCGAGCGGCTCACCACCGTGGTCGACTCGCTCCTCGCCCGGGCGCGCGACAACCGGTCGGCGATGGTGGCGCCGGTCGACATCGCGACCCTGCTGCGCGAGCAGGCCCGCGAGTGGCGGCCGGCGTACCGCCGGGCAGGCCGGCCGCTCCAGGTGGAGGTGCCCCGCCAGCTGCTGGCGAACGCGACCGCCGGGGGGCTGGGGCAGGCCGTCGCCTGCCTCCTCGAGAACGCGCTCACTCACGGAGCCGGGACGGTGGTCGTCCGGGCGCGCGAGGCCGGCGAGTACGCCGTGGTGGAGGTGGCCGACGAGGGCGCCGGCGTGGCGGAGTCCCTGGTGCCGCACATCTTCCGGCGGTCGGTCAGCGGCGGGAGCGGAACGGGGCTGGGGCTGGCACTCGCCCGCGCGCTGGTGGAGGCGGACGGCGGTCGCCTGGAGCTGGTGCGGCCGCGGCCGCCGGTCTTCGCGGTTTTCCTGCCGACGGCCTCGGAGCCGGCGAGCGCCGTACCGGTCGCTGCCGGGCCGGGCTAGCAGCTGGGGGCTGGCCGGCTAGTGGGTGTTGGCGCTGCTGACGACCATGACCAGCCCGACGACGACGAACGCCGAGCCGACCCAGGTGCGCACCGCCACCCGCTCGTGCAGCACCACGGCGCTGGCCGTCAGGATGCCGAGGTAGCCCACGGCGTTGAACGGATAGGCGATCGAGAGCGGTACCCGCGACAGGGCCGCCAGCCAGAGCACCGCGGAGACGGCGAAGACCATGAGCCCGCCGAGCACGTACGGCGAGGTGGCCGCGTGCAGAGCGAGCGAACCGCCGCCGTCCGTCGCCTCCTTTGCCACCCGCATCCCGTGCCGCAGCAGAACCTGGCCGACGGCGGCGATCGCCACGGCGGTGATGACGAGCATCAGGTTGACCGGCGTCAAGTGGCGCTCCCGGCTGGGGGTGTGGATGAGCTCGGGGTCATGCGCGATGTCCTCGACGACCGGGTGCAGGCGCGCCGTACTCGGGCGGTCGAGGGTGCTCATCGGGTCAGCCTAACGGCGACGTGGCACCATCGAAGGAGCGCCGCGACATCCGTAACGGATCCGAACACCGAGGTGACCCGTGCTCGACCTGGGACTGAGCGAGGAGCACGAGACCCTTCGCAAGACCGTGGAGTCCTTCGCCCGTTCGGTCGTGGCGCCGCGCGCCGAGGAGATGGACCGCACCGAGGAGTTCCCCTACGACATCGTGGCCGGGATGGCCTCGATGGGGCTCTTCGGGCTCCCCTTCCCCGAGGAGTACGGCGGGATGGGTGGGGACTACTTCGCCCTGTGCCTCGCCATCGAGGAGCTGGCCCGGGTCGACTCCTCGGTCGCGATCACCCTCGAGGCGGGTGTCTCGCTCGGCGCGATGCCCGTCTACCGGTTCGGCACCGACGCCCAGAAGCAGGAATGGCTGCCGTCGCTGTGCTCGGGCGAGGCGCTCGGCGCCTTCGGCCTCACCGAGCCGGGCGGTGGCTCCGACGCCGGAGCCACCCGCACCCGGGCGGATCTGCGCGACGGCGAGTGGGTCATCAACGGCAGCAAGGCCTTCATCACCAACTCGGGCACCGACATCACGACGCTGGTGACCACCACCGCAGTGACCGGGATGCGGCCGGATGGCAAGAAGAAGGAGATCTCCGCGATCCTGGTGCCGGTGCCGTGCCCCGGCTTCTCGGCCGGCAAGAAGTACTCCAAGGTGGGCTGGCACGCCTCGGACACCCGGGAGCTGGCCTTCACCGACGTCCGGGTGCCGGAGGCCAACCTCCTCGGCGAGCGCGGCCGCGGCTTCTCCAACTTCCTCGCGATCCTCGACGAGGGCCGGATCGCGATCGCGGCGCTCGCGGTCGGGCTCGCCCAGGCCTGCGTCGACGAGTCGGTGAAGTTCGCGAAGGAGCGGGAGGCCTTCGGCCGGCCGATCGCGGCGTACCAGGCCATTGCCTTCAAGATCGCTGACATGGAGATGCGCACGCACGTGGCCCGGATGGCCTACTACTCCGCGGCGGCAAAGATGCTGGCCGGCCAGCGGTTCACCAAGGAGGCCGCGATCGCCAAGCTGTTCGCCAGCGAGGCGGCGGTGACCAACGCCCGCGAGGCGACCCAGGTGCATGGCGGCTACGGGTTCATCAACGAGTACCCGGTCGCCCGGCACTGGCGCGACTCGAAGATCCTCGAGATCGGTGAGGGTACGTCGGAGATCCAGCGGCTGCTGATCGTGCGCGAGCTCGGGCTGTCCGCGCCGACGTAGCGGTGCGCGCTACCCCGCCGCCGCAACCGTCCGCCGCGCGCGGTCGAAGAAACCCCACGCCGTACGCCCAGTTTCTGGGGGGTTTCCTCGACCGGGCGGCGATGCGGCGCCGCGGGGACGCGACCCCAGTCGCAACGGAGCGCTAACGGGTGGGGGCGACCCCTAGCCCGGCGGACCCGGGGCTTCTACTTCCTCTCCGGCACCTGTGCTGGTTGCGTCCTCTTCAGTCGATGCACGGCTTGGCCGATCCCACGCAGAGGCGGCTGGGGAGGCGGGCAGAGACGATGACCGGCATTGATCAGGTGCTGAGGCACGAGCAGGTGCACAGCGTGCTCCAACCCATCGTGGATCTCGACAGCGGGAACGTGGTCGCCTACGAGGCCCTGGCCCGAGGACCGCAAGGGCCGCTGCAGCGTCCTGACCAGCTGTTCGCCGCCGCCCGCGCTGCCGGCCGACTCGCCGAGCTGGACGAGCTGTGCCGTCGGGTGGCGCTGCACCAGGCCATCATCGCCGGCGTACTCGCCCCGCTGACATTGTTCGTCAACGTCGAACCCGAGGTGTTGGATACCGCCCCGCTCGACGAGCTGCTGGCGATCGCGGACACGGCGCCGGGCCGGCTACAGGTCGTTCTCGAGATCACCGAGCGCGCGCTCGCCGCGCGCCCGGCGGAGCTGCTCGCGACCGTGCAGCGGCTGCGCGCGGCCGGTTGGCGGATCGCCCTCGACGATGTCGGCGCGGACGACCTGTCCCTGGCCTTCATGCCGCTCCTACGCCCGGACATCGTCAAGCTGGACCTGCGCCTGGTTCAACGGCGGCCCGGTCCCGCGGTGGCCGAGATCATGAACGCCGTGAACGCGTACGCCGAGCGCACCGGCGCCGCGCTGCTCGCAGAGGGCATCGAGGACGAGACGCACCTCGCCGTCGCGCGTGCGCTGGGTGCTCGGCTGGGACAGGGCTGGCTGTTCGGCCGGCCCGCCGCGACCCTGTCGACCCGGCCGACCGGGGCTCTGCAGCTCTCACCGCTGCCGGCCGGCACCGTCGGGGTGTCGCCGTTCGCCTGCCTGCCCGAGGGCGTGACCTGCCGCCGCTCGACCAAGCCGCTGCTCATCGAGCTCAGCAAGCACCTCGAGCGGGAGGCGATGCGGCAGGGCTCCACCTGCATCGTCCTCGCGACGTTCCAGGAGGCGCAGCACTTCACCCCCCCGACGGCGCACCGGTACGGCGAGCTGGTCGACCACATCGGGTTCGTCGCCGCCTTCGGCGGGGGGCTGCCGCCCGAGCCGGTTGCCGGTGTGCGCGGCGCGGACCTCGACCCGGCCGACCCGATGCGGGGGGAGTGGGACCTCGCCGTTCTCGCACCGCACTTTGCCGCCGCGCTGCTGGCCCGTGACCTCGGCGACACCGGGCCGGACATGGAGCGCAGGTTCGAGTTCGCGCTCACCTATGACAGGGACACCGTCGCGGCTGCTGCCGAGGCGCTGATGTCCCGTGTCCTACCGCACGACGAACCGGTGGAAGCCGGCCAGGCCGCCGCGCCGGCAACCGGGATGCTCGACCGCGGTCGTCTCGAGGAGCTGCTCGAGGTGATGTTGTTGCAGGCGCGCATGACCGACGGCGGCGTCGCCCTGATCCGCTTCGGCGTGGACGGGGCCGACGGCGTCAGGACCGGCGGCGGCCGGCACGGCCGCAGCGGGAACGACGCGCTTCTTCAGGCCGTCGGGACCCGGCTGAGACGCCGGCTCCGCCGCGGCGACCTGGTCGCCCGTCTCGGAGACGACGACTTCCTCGTCGTACTGCCGAACCTCGACCAGGGCACTGCCGCAAGGGAGGGCGAGCGGGTCGCGGACGAGCTGGCCGGGACGCTGACCGCCGCGCAACCCGTCGTGGCCGAAGCCGTTGCCGCCCGGGTGAGCATTGGCGTCAGCACCTTCCCGGCCGACGGGGACAGCTGCGACGAGCTGCTGCAGGCTGCCGCAGGTCGGATGTACGCCGCCAGGATCTAGCCAGCGCCGTTCCACCCCGGTCACTGGCACACTGACCGGCGACATCCGCTCGGCCGGGAAGGCGGAAACGCGCTGTGGTGAGGTCGCCGGCCGATGCACCGGTCGTCGGCATGGTGGGGGCCGGCCAGCTGGCCCGGATGACGCATCAGGCGGCGGTCGGCCTGGGGCTCTCGCTGCGGGTGCTGGCGGACCGCTCGACCGACTCCGCAGCCCTGGTGGTGGCCGATGTCGTCGTGGCCGACTACCGAGACCTCGACGACCTCCTCGACTTCGCGGCCGGCTGCGACGTGCTCACCTTCGACCACGAGCACGTGCCGGCCGAACACCTACGCGCGCTGGTCGACAAGGGCGTTGTCGTCCGTCCCGGCCCCGAGGCGCTGCTGTACGCGCAGGACAAGGTGGCGATGCGCAACCGGCTGGCCGAACTGGGTCTGCCGGTCCCGCGGTGGGGGCGGATCGACGAGCCGGGCGATGTGGCCGACTTCGCCGCCGAGACCGGCTGGCCGGTCGTCGTCAAGGCGGTGACCGGGGGGTACGACGGGCGCGGCGTCTGGCTGGTCGAGGGCCTCGGCGCGGCTGAGCGGCTGATGACCGCCGCTGGGGCCACCGCGCTCTACGTCGAGGAGCGGGTCGCCGTACGCCGCGAGCTCGCCGCCGTGGTCGCCCGCCGGCCGAGCGGCGAGGTGGCCGCCTGGCCGGTGGTGGAGACCGTGCAGCAGGACGGCATCTGCGCCGAGGTGCTCGCACCGGCGCGCGGACTGGCCACCGACCAGGCCGAGGAGGCGCGCCGGCTCGCGGTGACGATCGCCGACCGGCTCGACGTGGTCGGCGACCTCGCCGTCGAGCTGTTCGAGACTGCGGACGGTCTGCTCGTCAACGAGCTGGCGATGCGGCCGCACAACTCCGGTCACTGGACGATCGAGGGGGCGCGGACGTCGCAGTTCGAGCAGCACCTGCGGGCGGTCCTCGACTGGCCGCTCGGGAAGACCACGAGAACGGCGCCGGCGGTGGCGATGGCCAACGTGCTCGGCGGCACGGACCCCGGTCTGGCGGGGCGCCTGCCCGCCGTGCTGGGCAGCGACCCCGGCGTACGGGTGCACCTCTACGGCAAGGAGGTCCGGCCCGGCCGCAAGGTCGGCCACGTCACCGTCCTGGGCGACGACCCGCACGACGTACGACGGCGGGCGCAGCGGGCGGCCGCGGCACTGGCCGGTCCGGCGTGAGCCGCTCGCCGCTTGTCGGCGTCGTCATGGGCAGCGACTCCGACTGGCCGACGATGGAGCCGGCCGCGGCTGCGCTGGGTGAGTTCGGCGTCGAGGCCGAGGTGCGGGTGGTTTCGGCGCACCGGGCGCCGAGGGACATGCTCGACTACGGCTCGACCGCCGCCGAGCGCGGCTTGCGCGTGATCATCGCCGGCGCCGGGGGAGCCGCCCACCTGCCCGGCATGCTCGCCTCCGTCACGCCGCTACCGGTCATCGGCGTACCCGTCCCGTTGGCGCACCTCGACGGACTCGACTCGCTGCTCTCGATCGTGCAGATGCCGGCCGGCGTACCGGTCGCCACGGTCGCCGTGGCCGGCGCCCGCAACGCGGGGCTGCTCGCCGTGCGAATCCTCTCCGCGTACGACGAGACGCTGCGGGAGCGGATGATGGCGTTCCAGGCCGAGCTGGCCGAAACGGCGCGGGCAGGGGACAGAGGGCTGGCGCGAGGCTAGGGGAACCTGGCCAGTCGGGTCATGGACCGCGCGACCCGCGACACCTAGGCTGAATACAGCCCGCGATCATCTCCCCGACGGCTCGACCGTCACGTTCATGTCCAAGGCCAGCAACTTCGATCCCGCGGCGAACGACACCGACGGCGGCTACGACGTGTACCAAGCCGACCTGGGCAGCGGTGCGATCCGGCTCGTATCGGCCACACCGCAGGCGGCGGGGCGGCGACAGCCGGCGACAGCCGGCGACCAGGACTCGCGCGCGGCCGTGAGCACGACCGGCCAGTTCGTGGTGTTCGAGTCCAACACCGACAACCTCGTCGCCGGCGACACCAACGCCGTGTACGACGCCTTCCGGCGCGACATGAGCCTGGCTCCCGGCGCAGCCGGCGCCATGGTCCGCGTGAGTGTCCGCTTCGACGGGTCTCAGGCCACCGGCGCCAGCACCCGCCCCACCGTCAGCGGGGACGGCCACCTCATCGCCTTCGCCAGCAACGACGCCCGGATCGTCAAGGGCGACACCAACAGCACCCGCGACGTGTTCGTCCGCGACCTCTCGACCGCAACCAACACTGCGGTCTCCGTCACCTCCACCGGGGTGACCGGGAGCTGCGGGACGACGGTGGCGCCGGCATCGACCGGCTCGACCGTCTCGCCGTACATCCGGGCCGGGGCTCCCTGCATCGCCACCCGCCCGGAGATGTCCGTGGCAGGAGACAAGATCCTGTTCGTGTCGGGCTTCACCAACCTGGTGCCCAACGACACCAACGGTGTGGACGACGTCTTCGTCCGCTCTTACACCCCCGCTCCGTAGGGGGCGCAGAAGGTGCGGATCGTGTCGAGGTCGGCCGGCGTGAGGCCGGCCGAAGGGTCCGGTGCGATGGCCAGGATCCCGGTGTCGGCCGCCCACCGCCGAGCCGTGCCGGAGTAGTCCAGGTCGTCGTCGGTCCAGATCAGCGGCCGGTTCTCCTCGGCCGCACGCTCGGCGCACGGCAGCTTCCACCACGCACCGGCGTACTCCGGCTCGCCGGCGACCGGGAACGCCGGCAGGTCCAGCAGCTCGCGCAGGCCGTCGTTGGCGTCATGGGCCCAGGTCGTCAGCCATCGGATCTCCACGGCGCCGGAGTCGTGGAGCTCGCGGATGCCGGCCATGAGCTGGGGTGCGAACGTGATCATGAATCGCTCGCCGGCGGCGACCGCCGTACCGCTCTGCCACCGGTCCCACGTCCCCGGCGGCCGGCCCGGATGGCAGACGGCGTTGAGTACGCCGTCCACGTCGAGCAGCCAGATCGGCACGCCGGGCGGCAGCCGAGGCTCGGCGGGAGCCGAGCGGTGATCCACCGCCGGCGGTCGGCTCAAGGGCGGCCGAGGGCGCGGTAGCTCCAGCCGGCATCTCGCCACCGCTGCGGGTCGAGCGCGTTGCGGCCGTCGAGGATGTTTCGCCGGGACACGACCTGAGCGAGCACCGCCGGGTCCATGTCGCGGAACTCGCGCCACTCGGTGAGGTGCAGAACGAGATCGGCGTCCCGAGCCGCCGCCATGGCCGACTCGGCGTAGGTGAGGTCCGGGTACTGGCGCCGGGCATTGTCCATCGCCGCCGGGTCGTAGACCGTCACCTCACCGCCCTGGCGTTGCACTGTCGCGGCCACGTCGAGCGCCGGGGAGTCGCGGATGTCGTCGGAGTTGGGCTTGAACGCCGCACCGAGCACCGCGACCCGACTGCCCTGGAACGACCCGTCGAGCAGCTCCCGGGCCAGGTCCACCACGCGGGAGCGGCGACGGAGGTTGATCGCGTCGACCTCCCGCAGGAACGACAGCGCCTGGTCGACGCCGAGCTCGCCGGCGCGCGCCATGAACGCCCGGATGTCCTTGGGCAGGCAACCGCCGCCGAAGCCCAGGCCGGCGTGCAGGAACCGGCCCCCGATCCGCTCGTCGTGCGACAGTGCCTCCGACAGCTTGGTCACGTCCGCGCCGGTCGCCTCACAGACCTCCGCCATCGCGTTGATGAAGCTGATCTTCGTGGCCAGAAAGGCGTTGGCGGCGACCTTGACCAGCTCGGCGGTGGCGAAGTCGGTGATGACGACCGGCGTACCGAGGTCGATCACCGGTGAGTAGGCCGCCCGCAGCATCGTCTCGCCGTACTTCGACCGGACGCCGAAGACCAGCCGGTCGGGGGTGAGCGTGTCCTCGACAGCGAACCCCTCCCGCAGGAACTCCGGGTTCCAGGCAACGTCCACGCCACCGCCGTTGCCGCGGCCGGCGGGGGCGTCGGCGTCGATCCAGCCGGCCAGTCGCTGGGCGGTCCCGGCGGGCACCGTCGACTTGCCCACCACCAGGGACTCGCGGGTGAGGTGCGGCGTGAGCCCGCGGACGACGGCGTTGACGTAGCTGAGGTCGGCGGCGTACTCGTCCACCTTCTGCGGGGTGCCGACGCAGAGGAAGTGGAGATCGCCGAAGTCGGCCACCTCGGCGTACGACGTGGTGAACCGGAGCCGACCGGCTTCGAGGTTCTTGCGGAGCAGCGGCTCGAGGCCCGGCTCGAAGAACGGCACCTCGCCCGCGGTCAGCCGCTCGATCTTCGCCGCGTCGACGTCCATGCCGAGCACGTCGAAGCCGAGGTCGGCCATGCAGACCGCGTGGGTGGCGCCGAGGTAGCCGGTGCCGAGCACGGTCAGTCGCGGTCGGCCGGTCATCCCCATCGGGGGATGCTAACGCCGATGTGCCGGGCGATTCGCTTGACGCGACCGCCTTGAGGCGACCACTACTGAACACAACCGGACGGATTGTCCCGCCTTGCGAGCGCAACCACGAGCCGGCGCCCCCGCGGCCCAGGGCGGTTGTGTGCAGGAGTGGTGTAGCAAGAGCGGCATGACGGACGCGCGGCCGGTGTCGGCCAGTCGGATCACGCTCAGCCGGATCATGGACGACCTCGACACGAACCTGCACGGGAACGTCCACGGTGGCGTGATCATGAAGCTGGTGGACGACGTCGGCGGCACGGTCGCCGCCCGGCACGCCGGCGGGCGGGCGGTCACCGTGGCCATGGACGAGATGGTCTTCCTCGTGCCGGTGCACGTCGGCGACCTCGTCTACGCCTCGGCGTCGGTCAACTGGGCCGGTCGTACGTCGGTGGAGGTCGGGGTCCGGGTGACGGCCGAGCGGTGGGACGAGATCGACCAGCAGCCGCGGCACGTCGCCTCGGCGTACCTGGTCTACGTCGGCATCGACGAGGAGGAGAAGCCGCGGCTCGTGCCGCCGGTCCGGACCGATACGGCGGAGGACGAGCGGCGCTTCGGCGAGGCGGAGATCCGGCGGTCGAACCGGCTGGCGCGCCGGGAGGCGATCCTCGCCGCCCGCGCGGCGGAAGCGGGCGACGCGGCTGGTGGCTACCGCTAGGGTCGCGTGTCTGCGCCCCGGCGTGTCGACGCGCAAACCAAGCTCTGGCTAGGCCAGGGCGACGTACGCCGCCTCGGCGCGGCTTCGGAGGCGGGCCAGCGAGGGGTCCCGGTAGGCGGCGCGCAGGCGCTCCTTTACGGCCGCCCGGGCGGCTGACGGGCGGGCCGCCATCCGCTCCAGCTGCCCTGCATCGGGCACCTTCGTTGCGAAGTCGCGATCGATGTCGGCCACGCAGCGCGCCACGTTCGTCGGCGTGTGCTCGAAGCGGGCGAACGACGTACCGAAGCGCCCGTTGACCGCGTCGATCACCCGGCCGAAGTCGCTCACCACCGTGTCGAAGTGCGCGACGACGAAGCCGGACCGGTGCGGCAGCAGCGGCGAGTAGAAGCGGACGAAGCCGCGCAGGGCCGACGCGGGCGTGAGGTGGGGGCTGTGTACCAGCAGCGAGAGCACGGCGTCCTCGGGCTGGCGCACCAGCACGAGAGCCGGGATGCCCCGGCGTACGGCCTCGAGAACCTGGGCCGGCGCGTGCGTGTGGTGGGCGATCTCGACGTAGCGGTCCTGCGCGACCCGCAGCGCCACCACGGCGAACGACGACGCGCAGCGCGGGTAGCTCTCGATAACCAGCTCGGTCGCGTCGCCCACGATCGCCGGCCGGCCACGCCAGCGGGCCAGCGGGAGCGCGATCTCCGGGCGCATGGCGACCAGGCTCTTGGCCTCGTAGTACGCCCGCTTCACGCCGTCGCGAGGACACCGAGCGACATGGCCGCCGGCTCGGCCGGCACCCGGACCTCGGGCCCGGTGGCGCCGCGTACGTCGTCGACGGTCACGCCGGGCGCCAGCTCGCGGAGCACCAGCCCGCCGTCGTCGAGGTCCAGCACGGCTAGGTCGGTGATGATGCGCTGGACGACGCGACGCCCCGTGTAGGGCAGCGAGCACTCTTTGACGATCTTGTGCGAGCCGTCCTTCGCGACGTGCTCCATCATCACGATCACCCGCTTGGCGCCGTGGACCAGGTCCATCGCGCCGCCCATGCCCTTGACCATCTTGCCGGGGATCATCCAGTTGGCCAGGTCGCCGAACTCCGAGACCTGCATCGCGCCCAGGATCGCCGCGTCGATGTGGCCGCCCCGGATCATGCCGAACGACGTCGCCGAGTCGAAGTAGGACGCCCCGGGGAGGACCGTCACGGTCTCCTTGCCGGCGTTGATGAGGTCGGGGTCCTCCTCGCCGTCGTACGGGTAGGGGCCCACGCCGAGGATGCCGTTCTCGCTCTGCAGGGTGACGGTCACGCCCTCGGGGAGGTAGTTCGGCACCAGCGTGGGCAGCCCGATGCCGAGGTTGACGTACTGGCCGTTCTCCAGCTCGAGCGCGACCCGCGCGGCGAGCTGCTCCCTGGTCAGGGTCACTTGTCCTCGATCTCCTCGCTGCCGGCGCCGGCGGGGGCCGCGTCGCGCTCCGATCGCGGCCGAGTCGTACGCCGCTCGATCCGCTTGCCCTCGGGGCCAACGACGACGACCCGCTGTACGAAGATCCCCGGCGTGTGCACCGTCTCGGCCTCGAGCTCGCCCGGCTCGACCAGCTCCTCGACCTCCGCGATGGTGACCCGGCCGGCGGCGGCGCACATCGGGTTGAAGTTGCGGGCGGCGGAGCGGTAGACGAGGTTGCCGTGGCGATCGCCCTTCCAGGCGCGCACCATCCCGAAGTCGCAGGTGATCGCCTCCTCGAGCACGTAGTCGCGGTCGCCGAAGCGGCGTACCTCCTTGACCGGCGAGCCCAGCGCGACCGTGCCGTCGGTGTTGTAGCGCCAAGGCAGCCCGCCCTCGGCCACCTGGGTGCCGACGCCGGTGGCGGTGAAGAACGCCGGGATGCCGGCGCCGCCGGCGCGCAGCCGCTCGGCCAGCGTGCCCTGCGGTACCAGCTCGACCTCCAGCTCGCCGGAGAGGAACTGTCGCGCGAACTCCTTGTTCTCCCCGACGTAGGAGCCGGTCGTACGCCGGATCCGCTTGGCAGAGAGCAGGATGCCGAGCCCCCAGTCGTCGACGCCGCAGTTGTTCGAGACGGTGACCAGGTCTGTCGGGTCGCCGTCGTACAGGGCCTGGATCAGCACCTGCGGGATGCCGCAGAGGCCGAACCCGCCGACCGCGAGGCTCGCGCCGGACGGGATGTCGGCGACCGCTTCAGCTGCGGAGGAGACGACCTTGTCCATGCGGCGTCGGCCCTTCCTGCGTGCTGGGGTGCTTGCCGGCAGCCTAGTGCGGCAGCAGGAGCGTCGAGTCCCCGAACTCGTGCCAGCGGTAGGCACGCTCCAGCGCGGCGTCGTACGCCGCCTGGACCAGATCCGGACCGGCGACCGCCTCGAGGAGCAGCAGGTGGCTCGCCTCCGGGGCGTGCAGGCCGGTGATCATGCCGGTGACGGCCTGCGCAGGGCGGTCCGGACCGAGGACGAGGTCGGTCCACCCCTGGGCGGGGCGGGTGACGCCGTCCGGTCCGGTCGCCGTCTCGAGAGCCCGTACGACGGTGGTGCCGACGGCGACGACCCGCCCGCCCGCCGCTCGGGTGCCGGCGACCAGGCGCGCGGTCACCTCGGGGACGCGGAAGCGTTCGGGGGTCGGGGGCTCGTGGCGCTCGGGACTCGAGACGCCGGCGTGCAGGACCACGGGCGCGACCGGTACGCCGGAAGCCATCAGCCGCACCAGCAGGTCGGCTGTGAACGGCCGGCCGGCGCTGGCCATCTCGGCGCTGCCCGGCTCGGCGGCGTACACGGTCTGGTAGTCGGCGAGCGGCGGGCTCCCCGTCAGGTAGCCGTAGCGGATCGGCCGGCCGTGCCGGGCCAGGTAGCTGTTGACGATCACTCGCGGGGTCACCCGGGCGCGCCAGAGGCGGGTCGCGCCCGTCGCCGCCGGGTCGGGGTACGGCGCTCGCAGCGAGAGGCGGAGGCCGCCGGGCAGCTCCAGGCGGTCGCCGCGGCCGACGCCGGTGTCTGGTCCGGCGCCGTCCTGCCGGCGTACCTCGACGACCCAGTCGCCGCGCTCCAGCGGTGTGGAGACGTGGACCGTCGCGGCCCGGCCGTCCGCGAGTCGGGCGTCGAGGGCGGCGGGGACCGTTGCGGAGGTGTTGACGACGACGAGGCCGCCGGGCGTGAGCAGCGTGGGCAGGTCTCGGAACCGCCGGTGCTCGATGCCGGCCGAGCGGGCCACGAGCAGCCGGACGCCGTCGCGGGGTATGCCGCGGCGCTCCGGCGGCTCGGTCGCCTCACTGCCGGCCGGCAGGCTGAACCGGGTCGCCGGCACCGGCGGCATCTGGACGGCGGCGGTGCTCGTCACCCGGGCACCGGCGCGGCCGGCGCAGCGCCGGGAGGTGTCGCGGCCGGCAGGAGGTCGGCGGCGCGGTAACGGCCGCTGGGCAGCTCGCCGTCCGCCAGGCGGAGCAGGGCCGGTACGACGTCGTCGGGCGCCGCCCGGTCGCTGATGTCCTCGCCGGGAAACGCCTCCTGGTGCAGCGTGGTGGCCATGTCGCCGGGGTCGACGGCGTACACGCGCAGGTGCGGCTGCTCCACGGCCAGCACGGCGGTCAGCTGGTCCAGGGCCGCCTTCGACGACCCGTAGCCACCCCAGCCCGGGTAGGCCTCGACCGCGGCGTCGGAGGTGATGTTGAGGATCGCGCCGCCGGACCGCCGGAGCTGCGGAAGCAGCAGCTGGACGAGGCCCAGCGGGGCCAGCACGTTCACGGCGTACACCCGCTCGAGCACGGTCAACGGATGCACGGAGAGCGGCAGCAGCGGGCTGGGACCGAGCATGCTGGCGTTGTTCACGAGCAGGTCGAGGCGTCCGGCCTGCTGCACGGCGGCGGCCAAGGCGCCACGGTGCACCGGATCCGAGACGTCGCCCGGCAGGGCCGTGACGGTCGTCGCGCCGCGCAGGGCCTCGACCGCGGCGGCCAGCCGGGCGGGGTCGCGCGCGTCCACGACGAGGCGCCACCCCCGCTTCCCGAGCGCGGTCGCCAGGGCCAGGCCGAGACCGCGCGACGCCCCGGTGACCAGGGCGACGGGGGACCGGGGGCTGTTCGGTTCAGCGATCATGCTTGCTATCCTGCGAGTTGAAGTCCAGTTGAAGTCAAGGAGGACAACGGTGCCCGCGGAGGACCTGTTGTCGATCGGCGAGGTGGCCCGCCGGGCGGGGGTCGCCACCTCGGCGCTGCGCTTCTACGAGCAGCAGGGGCTGGTGCGGGGCGAGCGCACCGCCGGCGGGCAGCGGCGCTATCCACGCAGCGTGCTGCGGCGGCTGGCCTTCATCCGGGCGGCGCAGAACGTCGGGCTCTCCCTGGCGGAGATCCGTACGGCGCTCGCCGCCCTCCCGGACGCCCGCACGCCGACGACGGCCGACTGGGCCCGGCTCTCGCGCACGTGGCAGGCCCGCCTCGACGAGCAGATCGCCGGCCTGATCGCGCTGCGGGACGGGCTGAGCTCCTGCATCGGCTGCGGCTGCCTGTCGCTGCGCCGGTGCGCGCTGTCCAACGCGAACGACCTCGCGGGCGCCGCCGGCCCGGGTGCCCGGTACCTGCCCCCCGTGCTCCGCGGCCTGCCCCGGTCCTGACCCGCCCGGGTCAGCCGACGGCGAGCTCCCGGACGCCCGGTACGGCGACCCCGGCGGTCGCCGTGACCCGCTCCTCGACCACCCGCTGCGGGAGCCGCGCGAGGTCGGGTCGCGGGCACAGCACCACCCCGCCGCCGATCGTTAGCGGCACCAGCAGGCCGGCCAGCCAGCCGTCGAGTTTGTCGTAGCGGAGGGCGGACAGCACCCGGTCGCCGTCGTGCAGACCCCACCGCCCGGCGGCGGCCCGGGCCGCCTCGACGAGCTCGGCGCCGGAGCGGCCGGCAAGCGCGGGCGCGGCCGGGTCGACCGGTGCGGCCGGGGTGAACGAGTCGGCGTACCCCGGCACCTCGGCGCCGTAGTCGGTCGTGCCGACCGGTACGCCGGGCAGTGAGCCGCCGAGCGGCGCCAGAGCGAGTACGACGACCTCCTCGGCGCCGCTCGCGCTGGCCTCCGCCAGCCGGTCAGCCGCGGAGAACGCGACGTCGGCACCGCCGGTGGGCACGATCTCCAGCCCCGCCGACCAGCACCCCATCGCCACCGCGGCGGTCTGCCAGTGCAGCGGCAGCAGCAGCGCGGCGCGGTCTCCGGCCGAGCGGTCCAGGCCGTGCACCAGCAGGTTGGCGGTCTTGGCCACCCAGTTCGCGAAGGTGGCGACGGAGAGCTCGACCCGTGCGCCGGCCGCGTCGTCGTAGTAGGTGAGCAGCGGCGCCGCCGGATCGTCGGCGAGCGCCGAGCGGAGCAGGCCGGCGGGCGTCAGGGCGCGCAGGTGAGGTCGGCGGCCGCGTTGACCGGCGGCGGGCTGGCGGCGACCGACGGTGCCGCGCTCGGCGTGGCGGGCGTGCTGGGCGCCACCTGGACCGCGCGTGCGCCGGCGTAGCTGCTGCCCACCACGAGCTCGAGGGTGCCTCCGAGAGTGGCGTCCTCGACCAGCACCGCGCCGGGGACCGCGGCCGCGAGCGTGCGGGCGGAGTCGACCCGTGACGTCCCGTAGCGGATGACGGTCGAGGTGGCGCCGGTGCTGCGGGTGCCGGGCGTCCGGACGTTGAAACCAGCGGTGCGCAGGTCGGCGGAGGCCCGGCCGGCCAGGCCGGCCGTGGAGGTGCCGTTGTAGACCTTCACGGTGATCGAGGACGGCGGTACGACGAGCCGTGGGCCGGCCGGCGACGGTGTGGCGGACCCCTGCGGCCGGTCGCCGCGCAGGCTCGCGAACAGCGCGTTCATCCGGGGCTCGTCCAGGAGTACGACGGAGCCGGCAACGCCCTTGTCGGCGTAGGCGTCGGTGAACGGCAGGGTGACGAACGCGACGTGCTGCGCGTCGAGGTTGCGCAGCCGCAGTGCGAGCGTGCGCAGCTCGGAGAACGACAGCCCCTCGTCGGCGGCGACCGAGGCGGTGCCGCGCTCCAGGAAGGCGGACAGCTTGAGCGGGTTGAGCAGGGTGCCGGCGCTGGTGACCTTGCGCATGACGGCGCCGATGAAGTACTGCTGGCGCTTGATGCGGTCGAAGTCGGCGTTGGCAAGCCCGTGGCGCTGCCGCACGAACGCCAGCGCCACCTTGCCGTTGATGTGGTGCACGCCGGCCGTCAGGTTGATGCCGGAGAACTTGTCCTTGGCGTCCTTGCGGAGGCAGACGTCGATGCCGCCGAGCGCGTCCACCATCTTCTGGAAGCCGAGGAAGTCGATCTGCACGTAGTGGTCGATCCGCAGGCCGGAGAGGTTCTCCACGGTGGCCACCAGCAGGCCGGGGTTGCCACCCGGCAGGACTCCCTCGGAGAAGGCGTAGTTGAGCTTGCGCATGCGGGCGGCGTAGACCTTGCCGTCCGGTGCGGTCCACTCAGGAATCTGCACGTAGGAGTCGCGCGGGAACGACACCAGGGTCGCCCGGGAGCCGTCGCCCGGGATGTGGGCGAGGATCACGGTGTCGGAGCGGGCGCCGGCGTCGAACTCGGTGCCCGCGGCCTTGAGCTGCTCCGGGGTGTAGCCCTCCCGGGTGTCCGAGCCGACCAGCAGGATGTTCTGGGCGTTGCCGGACGGCGGCGGCTGGGTGTGGCCCTTGATCACGAAGTCGCGGATGCGGGCGATGTTGCTGTCGTAGTGCCGGTAGGCGACGTACCCACCGACCGTCCCGAGCAGCACGACGAGGGAGGTCAGGGCGGCCATCCACCTCAGCAGCCGGAGCGGCCGGCGGCGGCGCTGGACCGGCGGCTGAGGGAGCACCGTATGCCGGGGCCGGCGGGGGTCGAGCTCCGGTGGCAGTGCCCCGTACGTCGGCGGTGCACTCACCGGGAGCCTGGACCTCCAACTGGCGCGCGCGATCGCGCGCTCGGCGTAGATCTGTCACCTGAAGGACGCGCCGACGGGGAGCGAAGTTCCGTCCGGCGGCGTACCGATCAATGCTCCAGCCTAACCGGGAGTACGCCGCGACGCGGGTAAGTTGGCGCCATGAAGGCGCTGGTGCTCTCCGGTGGCGCCGGCATCCGGCTCCGCCCGATCACCCACACGTCGGCCAAGCAGCTGGTGCCCGTGGCCAACAAGCCGATCCTCTTCTATGGGCTCGAGGCGATCCGGGACGCCGGGATCACCGACGTCGGGATCATCGTCGGCGACACCGCGGCCGAGATCGAGGAAGCGGTCGGCGACGGCTCGGCGCTGGGCATCTCGGTCACCTACCTCCGCCAGGAGGCGCCGCTGGGGCTCGCGCACGCCGTACTCATCTCCCGGGACTTCCTCGGCGACGAGCCGTTCGTCATGTACCTCGGCGACAACCTGATCATCGGTGGCATCACCGAGCTGGTCGAGGAGTTCATGATCGAGCGGCCGGACGCGCAGATCCTGCTCACCAAGGTGCTCGACCCGAGCCAGTTCGGGGTCGCCGAGCTGAGCCCCGACGGACGGGTGGCCCGGCTGATCGAGAAGCCGCAGCACCCGAGAAGCGACCTTGCCCTGGTCGGCGTGTACATGTTCGGGCCGGCGGTGCACGAGGCGGTGCGGGCGATCTCGCCGAGCGGCCGCGGCGAGCTGGAGATCACCGATGCGATCCAGTGGCTCGTCGACGCGGGCAGGGACGTGCGCCCGCACCTGGTCACCGGCTACTGGAAGGACACCGGCCGGCTCGACGACATGCTCGAGACCAACCGCAAGGTCCTGGAGTCCTTCGAGCCACGGATCGACGGCGCGGTCGACGCCGCCAGCCGGATCGTCGGCCGGGTGGTCATCGAGCCGGGCGCGGAGATCGTCCGCTCCACCGTTCGGGGGCCGGCCGTGATCGGACATCGCACCAAGGTCATCGACACCTACGTCGGCCCGTACACCTCGATCTACTACGACTGTGTGATCGAGTCGACCGAGATCGAGCACTCGATCGTGCTGCAGGAGACGACGATCCGCGACGTCGCCCGGATCGAGGACTCACTGATCGGGCGCCAGGTCGAGGTCGTGCCGTCGACCGCACTCCCACGGGCGCACCGGCTGCTGCTCGGCGACCACAGCAAGGTCTCGATCGCCTGAGTGCGTTGACCTGGGGGCGGCCGGCTCTCGTCACGCGGTCGAAGAAACCGTCCGCGACACGCCGTACGGATGCAGGGTTTCCTAGCTATCGCGGCGGCATCTGGTGCGTGGCGGCGCTGAACGCCGCGTGGGGGCGCCGCCAGCGGCAGGCGCTGCCGAGGTGAGGCGCGGCACCAGCACCGATGCGGTAGGTGCCCGGCGCCCGTGCCTCGAGGACGGCGCGGTCGCCGGCGCGGCGCAGACAGCCGGCCGGACCCCGTACGGCGAGCCAGGGCGACCAGTGCACCCGGATCAGGACCCGGCCGGGAGCCGGCACCCGGACGGTGAGCCAGTTGGCGCCGGCTGCCAGCACGCTGGCCGGTGCGTCCGCGAGCGGGGTGGCCCCGACGACCCGCCACAGCCGCCAGTGCGTGTCGCTCCACACCAGCTCCAGCCACGGCTGCCCGACACCGAGCAGCTCGGCCTCGGCGTTAGCGGCCCAGTCCAGCGGCGTATCGGCCAGCGCGACGTACCCGACCGCCTGCGAGGCCAGCCACGCCCGGTACGCCGGCGCCGTCAGCCGGCCCCGGTAGAACAGCGGGTTGCGGGCCAGGTCGAGTTGGCGCTCCCACCCCCGGGCGAGCCGGAAGTCGCGGGCCACCACCGCCGACTCCCAGTGGTTGCGCTGCGGCACGACCTCGATCCGGCCCGCCCCAGCACCGCGCCGGTGCAGCTCGGCGACCAGCCCGGCGCTGTAAGCGGGGTGGCGGGCGGGGTCGTCGGCGTACCGCAGGTCGATGCGGGCCGGCTGCGCCGACCAGTACGCCGTCACCGCGAGCACCGGGACAAGCACGACCGCCGGCGCCCGGGCCATCGCGGCGAGCAGCGGTCCGGCGAGGAGCAGCCCGAGCCTTTCGGCGTTGCTGCCGAGTGCGGTGGGGAGCAGGAAGGCGGCGAACACGCCGGCGGCGTACACCAGGGCCCCGAGGCGTACGGCCCGCGCGGTGGGAGGGACAAGCAGCGCGACGGCCAGTCCCGACAGCAGCGGCGGCCAGGCCACCCGCCAGGCGAACGGCATCGTGCCGCCGTCGGGAAACGCCAGCTGGACGGCGACGAGTGGCAGCGCGGCGCCCAGGACGAGTGCCACGCCTTCCCGGTGCCGGCCGGTGCCGGCGAGCGCCAGGCCGGCCAGGCCGACGAAGAGCCCGGCGACCGGGCTGACCAGCACGGTGAGTACGGCGAGCGCAGCGGCGGCAGCGACCCGACCCGCCGACTCGGACCGCCGAGGGGGCAGCGCCAGCAGGGCGGCCAGTCCCACCGCCGTACCGATGCCGAAGGTGACCCGGCCGCTGACCAGGTTGGCCACCAGCGCGACTGCCCCCCAGGCAGCGCCGAGGCGCGGCCTGGCGACGCCGGCCCGGGCCAGCAACGTGGCCAGCAGAACGGCAGCCGCCACCGCGGCGAGCGCGCCGGCGAGCCGCACTCCGAGCAGGGCCATCAGCGGCGGGGCCAGCACGCTGTAGGCGGCCGGGTGGACCCCGCCGTACCAGCGAAGGTCGTAGGAGGCCGCGCCGGATGCGGACCAGAAGTCGGCCCGAGCCACCTGAGCGGCCAGATCGGTGCCGCTGGGGGGCAGCAGCAGCACCACGAGGGCCAGCGCGGCGGAGACGCTCCCGGCCAGCACGATCGAGGAGATTGCGGCGCCGTAACGGTCGGCGTGGAGGCGGGGTCCCACGGGCCGTGCCGGTGCCCGCCTGGTTACGCTGGCCGGCATCATCCGGTCCGGCCACGCCGACGGATGTCGCCGCCGACGTTGTCCGAGGGAGTCTCGAGCGTGTACCCGAACGCCCCACGCACCGCGCTCATCGGGGCGTCATTGGACCACGTACCGCAGGGGATCGGCGAGCCGGTGTCGCTGGCCGGCCGGCGCCGCCAACAGGCCGAGGTCCGGTGACCGCGGAGAGCGCGTCGCCGGCGGCCGAGCCGGCGTGGGCGATGACCACGACGGCCCCCGTCGACGCGCCGGTCCGGTCGCCGGACGCCGGGAGCCGCCCCGCCGTCCGTACGCCGCACCGCTGGCGGGTGACGCCGTTGGGGCTCGCCATGCTGGCCGCGGTGGCGGGCGGCGTACTGCTGCGCTTCTGGGCTACCTCGGACCTCTGGCTGGACGAGGCCCAGTCCGTCGTCGTGGCCGGGCTGCCGCTGCACGAGCTGCCCGGTGCCCTCCGCCAGGACGGCGCACCGCCGCTGTACTACCTGCTGCTGCACGGCTGGATGGCCGTCTTCGGCACCGGCGACGCGGCCGTCCGGGCGCTGTCCGGCGTCATGAGCGTGGCCTGCCTGCCGCTCATCTGGTCCATGGGTCGCCGGCTGGGCGGCCCCCGGGTCGGCGCCATCAGCCTGCTGCTGCTCGCGTCCGCACCGTTCGCGGTCCGCTACGCCACCGAGACCCGGATGTACTCGCTGGTGATCCTGCTGACCCTGCTCGGCTTCCACGCGCTGGCCTGGAACGACCGGCGACCCGGCCGGCGACCCGCGCTCGCCGTCGGCCTGGTCACGGCCGCCCTGCTCTACACCCACTACTGGGGGATGTGGCTGACCGCGGTCGTCGGGGCCGGGCTGCTGTGGCGCTCGGTGCGCGGCCCGCGGCGACAGAGCAGCCGATGGGCGCTGGCCGGGGTCGCCGCCGGCGGCGTGGCGTTCCTCCCCTGGGTCCCGATCCTGCTGTTCCAGCTCCGCCACACCGGTACGCCGTGGGCCGACCCGGCCTCGCTGGCCGGAGTGGTGCACTCGATCGGCCTGTGGGCCGGCGGATCCGGCACCTTCGGCCGCCTCCAGGGCCTGCTCTACTTCGCGCTGCTCGGGCTCGGCATCTTCGGCCGGCCCCAGGGGCCGACCGGCATCCTGCTCGACCTGCGCGGCCGGCCGGCGGGTCGCGGGCTGGCCGCGGTGTCGGTGGGAACCATGGTCGTGGCCCTGACCGTGGCGCTGTTGACGCACAGCAGCTACTCGGTGCGCTACACGGCGGTCGCCTTCGCGCCGTTCCTCGTGCTGCTGGCGCTGGGAGCCGACACCTTCGCCGACGTACGGCTGCTGCGCTCCGTGGTGGCGGTCACGGTGGTGCTCGGCTTCGTGGCCGCGGTGCCCCTGGTCACCCAGTCGCGCACGCAGGCCGGCGAGGTCGCCGCCGCGCTGGCGGAGCGCGCAAACCCGGGTGATGTCGTGGCCTACTGCCCGGACCAGCTCGGGCCGGCGGCCAGCCGGCTGGCGCCGTCCGGCCTGGATCAGCTGGTCTACCCGACCGGCGGGCCGCCGCAGCGGGTGAACTGGGTCGACTACGCCGCCCGCAACTCGGCGTCCTCGGCCGCGGACTTCGTCCGCCTGGTGGGCGACCGTGGTCGCGGCCACGGCATCTGGCTGGTCTACACCCGCGGCTACCACACGCTGGAGGACAAGTGCCTGACCGTGCTGAACGCCTTGGCGCGGTCCCGGCCGATGACCACGGTCGTTTCCGCGCGGCCGAGGGTCTTCGAGCGCGAGTCGTTGTTCTACTTTCCGCCCCGCTGAGAGCCCTCCATGAACGACAATGGGCCTACCGTCAGCCGGGAGGCCACCATGCACGCGAATCCGAGCACGCGCCGCCGTACGCCGCCCCGTCGTCGGGCGGTGGCCGGCGCCGCGCTGGCGGCCGCCGTCGCCACGGTGCTCGCCCCGGTGGCGGCACCGGGCGCGCTGGCGGCGACACCGGAGGCCGCGCAGGTGACCCAGGTCCGGCAGCCGAGCACGATCGCCGTCTTCCGGCCGTCGAACGGCACCTGGTACTTCCGCGGTCTCGGGGCGGTGGGCTACGGCCTGCCCGGCGACGTGCCGGTGGCCGGGGACTACAACGGCGACCGCAGGGTCGACCTCGCGGTCTGGCGGCCCTCGGACGGCAAGTGGTACATCCGCGGCGTCGCCATCGTGCCGTGGGGCCTCAACGGTGACATCCCGGTGCCGCGGGACTACAACGGCGACGGCAGGGTCGACCTCGCGGTCTGGCGACCCTCGGATGGCAAGTGGTACATCCGCGGTGTCGCCACCGTCCCGTGGGGACTGAACGGCGACATCCCGGTGCCGCGCGACTACAACGGGGACGGCAGGGTCGACCTCGCGGTCTTTCGGCCCTCGAACGGCACGTGGTACATCCGGGGCATCGCCACGGTTCCCTACGGGTTGAACGGCGACATCCCGGTGCCGCGGGACTACAACGGTGACAACAGGGCCGATATCGGCGTCTGGCGCCCCTCGACCGGCATCTGGTACATCCGCGGCATCTCCACCGTGCAGTGGGGCCGCCCCGGCGACATACCGGTCGGCGGCGACTTCAACGGTGACAACAAGGCCGACCTCGCGGTCTTCCGGCCCTCGGACGGCAGGTGGTACATCCGCTACGTCGCCACCGTGCCATGGGGCCTGCGCGGGGACATCCCGCTGAGCACGCCGGCCCGGGTCGCCCTCTAGCCGGCGGCGATCCGGCGGGGCCACGCCCGCATCAACCTGTTCACGAGCGCCCGCGCCACCACGAAGATGACCAGACCGGCCACCAGGTCGAGAACCCAGTGGTTCGCGCTGACCACTACGACGGCGCAGGTGGCCAGCGGGTAGAGCACCAGCAGCGGTCGCACCTGCCGGCTCGCCCGTGACCACAGCACCGCGGTGACCCAGGTCGCCCACACGACGTGCAGGCTCGGCATCGCGGCGTACGGGTCGCTGATGTGCTCGAGCACGCCGGCGTTGTAGGACCAGAGCCCACCGACCGCGTGCAGCGTGTCGACGTAGCCGTAGGACGCGGGGAACAGCCGCGGGGGCATCGTCGGATAGAGCGCGAAGCCGACCAGGGCCAGCAGGGTCCCGACCGCGAGGATGTTGCGCCAGTAGTAGAAGCGGGCGGGCCGGTTGCGCAGCAGCAGCCACAGGAAGACGAGCAGGGTGACGCCGAAGTGGGCGCTGCCGTAGAAGACGTTCCCCGCCCGCAGCAGCGGGTGCAGGTGATCCACCGCCCGCTGCCAGTCCCGCTCGACGTCGAGGTGCAGCCACTGCTCGAGGTGCAGGACGGCGCGCCCGTTGCGGTAGGCGTGCCGGGTCGGTCCGGGGTCGGTGGCGCGCAGCCCGTGCAGGTCGCGGATGCGGGCGTAGAGCCAGTAGAACGCCGAGACGAGAAGCAGCTCGAACCACCACCGCGGTCGGGCCGAGCGCCGCTTGGCCGGCCACGGGCGGGGACGCTGCTCGACGAGCTCGTCCGCGAGGGTGTCGCTGGCCATTGGGTGAACCCTAGGGGACGCGCAGCCGAACGGATCTCTCCGGGGGGTGGGTCACCGGCGCGTCCACCGGCCGGGCGGCCGCGATTGCCAGCACGATCAGCGCGAGCGGCAGCGTGTAGTGGTTGAAGAACGCCTGCTTGTTGGTGAGGTCGAGGGTCCACAGGACCAGCGCACCGGCGAGCGCGAAGCCACTGCCGTCGCGAACCAGCCGGCACCGGTAGACCACGGCGTACGCCGCGACCAGCGCCAGCAGGGTGACCAGGAACGGCGTGGTGACGCCGTGCCGGACGAGCAGCGACGGGAGTCCAAGCGAGCGGGTCTGCACCTCGAGCGCGAGGTTGGCGTAGCCGGCGTCGTGCCAGAACGCGACCGGGTCCGCCACCACCCAGGGGGCGACCAGGACGCCGGCCAGCCCGGCTGCCATCGCCGTACGGCGCGGGCCGAAGGCTGGCCACCAGATCGCCAGCGGAACCAGCAGCACCATGTGCTGCTTGGTCGCCAGCGCGAGCCCGAAGGCGGTGACCGCCCACCCGGTCCGGCCGGTCTGCACCGCCAGCACCATGCCGGCCAGCGCGGCGACCAGCAGTGGCTCGGTCCAGGACTGCTGGAGCGCGAAGGTCGCCTTGGGCGCCAGCACGAGAAGCAGCGGGAGCAGTGCGGGTACGGCCGGGCCCGCTCGCCGGCGGGTTGCCGCCGACGCGAGCAGGCCGGCCAGCAGCAGCCCGTAGCGGACGTCGCCGAGCAGCAGCCGGAACGGCGCCAGCAGCACCGAGGTGATCGGTAGGTACGGGTAGACGGCGTACAGGCCGGTCGACTCGGGCCAGGTCTGGTGGTACATGTTCCGGCCCTCGGCCAGCCCGCGGGTGGAGTCCTGCAGCAGGAACCAGACGTCGATGTGGGGGCGCGGCGCCGCGAGAATCATGGCGATACCGGCCAGCGCGGCGAGGCCGGCAGGCAGCAGCCAGGCTGGTCGGGTCCGGTTCCATCGCGGCCAGAGGGTGGCGATTGCCGCCACGACGGCGGCGCCGTTCGCCCAGTGCGACACGGTGAGCCAGGCGCCGGCGGCATACCAGTGCCGCGCCCACACCACACTGCCGACGGCGATCAGGGCGGCCGGTACGGCGAGCGCGCGGCGGGCGTCGCGGCCGTCGACGAGCGGGTTGGGTCGCCCGCCGGTGAGCACGCTGGCGAGCAGGACGGCGTACCCGGAGGTGACGGCGAGCAGCGCGAGCGGCGAGTAGGTGCCGTCCCGCAGCGAGATGCCGGTCGCCAGCAGCGACCAGGCGACGAGGAGCGCCCGGGCAGGCATCCGCACTCGTGCAGGTATCCGCACTCGCGCTCCTCCCGCGTGGTGGCACCGACGGGGCGACGGTAACCGGCCGGCTGGCCCGTTGACCGCCGGCCGACGATCGACGTACCGTCGGTGCCTTCCCATGAGAAGCGGGCCGCTGATGCTCGGGCACGCCAAGTTGCTGCTGGTCGCGACCCTGGCGGCCGCCGTCCTGACCGGTGCGTCGGCACCCGCGGCTCCTGGAACGCGGCCAGTGACCAGCGGCGACCTGGAAGCCAGGCTGGCCGCCGCGGCCACCGAGACGAAGCTGGCGTGTGCACCCCAGCTGAACTGGGACTCGCCGCTGGACCAGGCGAAGATCGCGACCTCGTCGACCGCCCGCATTCTCGGGCGGCTGCCGTTTGCCCCCGTGGTGCCCCGGTTCGGGGTGCGGCCGCAGCTGGTACAGGTGTCCGATCCCGACCGGGTGGCGGCGGCGGACCGCTCGGTGGCCTTCCTCTACCGGTTCGCCACCGGTCCCGCATTCCCGAGCAACGGGCGGATCGTCGTCAAGGAGTCCACGGCGACGATGACGCCCGACACGCTGCGCGCCATCGCCGCCGACCCGGGGGCCAGCGCGGCGGTCACCTTCCGGATGATCAGCTTCGGCGGGACGGCGGCCCTGCTGTCCTCGGCCAACGGGGTGGGGCGGGTGCAGTTCGTCCGGGGCGGCGTGGAGTACGACGTGACCGGGCCGGCCGTTGCCCCGGCGGAGGTCCAGCGGCTTGCCACGCTCATCCGCTAGCCGCCTCTCGGGTCGCACCGCCGAGCCCTCGATCCGAGCGGCGGGTAGTGGCGACCTGGACGGCCTCGCGCAGTCCGGTGCGGCGCTCTTCGCCGAGGACGGCGCGGCGCGTGACCGGTTGCGAAACCCCGAGTGGCCCAGCACTTTCGGTACACAGTGGTGCGCGGACCTGCTCGCGAACCCGGCCGCCCTCGTCCTCGTCGCGGTCGACGGCGACGAGATCGTCGGCCATCTCATGGGCACCTTCGCCGAGCCGTCGGCGATGTGGACTGCTCCGAGGGCGGAGCTGGTCAGCATGTTCGTCCGGTCGGATTGCCGCGGCCAGGGGCTCGGTAGTCGCCTCGTCGGGGAGTTCGCAGCCTGGGCGCGGGAGCGCGGCGCGTCACGATTGCAGGTCAGCGCGTATGCCGCCAACGCCGGCGCTGTCCGCTTCTACCAGCGCCAGGGGTTCGTGACACTGTCCACGGACCTTGCAGCGGACCTGTAGCTGCTCTCGGGCCCGGGGATCATCGGGACGCCTGCCGGGTGAGCCTCCCACCCCGCGGTCAGCCGCGGCTAGAGGTTGGGGCTGGCCCGCTTCTCCGCGACCCGGGCCGGCACCTGGAGCAGTCGCAGCATCGTCACCAGGCACAGGCCGCCCACCAGATTGCCGAAGGCGGCCCAGCCGAACGCGCCCAGCCAGTCCGCGTAGCCGAACGGCGCGGACGACGTATGCAGCGCAGCGAACATGAGCAGCGAGTCCAGCACCGAGTGGAACAGCTGGGCGCCGGCGAGGAGAAAGCCGATCGCGACCGCCGCGATCAGCTTCGCCGGCACCGACTCGGTGCCGTGCTGCATCCAGGTGAGCAGGGTCATCGCCGCCCCGGCGAGTACGGCGAGTACGAACGAGCGGCCGTTGATCCCCAGGTCCACGTAGTGGGTGGCGGCCTCCACGGCCGGCCGGTGCAGCTCCGGATAACCGATCATCAGCAGCCAGGTGATGAACCAGCCACCGACCAGGTTGGCCACCACGGTGATGCCCCAGAGCCGGAGCAGGTGGCGGAAGCGGCTCTGCCGCGCCACCACCGCGGTGACCGGCACGAGGAAGTCCTCGGTGAACAGCTCCGACTGGGCCAGCAGCAAGGCGATGAACGCGATGCTGAACGCCAGCGCGCCGAGCAACCGGCTACCCGTCTGGGACTGCACGACGAGCATGGCCAGGATGCCGGTGCCGATGTCCAGGCCGCCGACCACGCCGGTCGCCGCCATGGCGGTCCAGCTCCGGTCGAGCCGGGTGCGGCCCTCCTCGACGGTCCGCTGCAGCGAGGCCTCGGGGGAGAGGTCCTCGTCCGGCTGCGGCTCCTCCGGTCCGGTCGGTGGCGATACGGACCGCGCGTCGCCGCGCCGGTCGGACGTCGTGGTCAAGGCGCCCCTGTCGGCGTACGGCCAAGGCGGCGCCGCTCGGCGTACGGGTCGGTGTGGTGCAGCGCCCGAAACGCCGGCTCTGCGAGACTGCCAGGGTAATTCACCCCCCGACTCCAGCGAGGTCGACATGCGACTGCTCGTGACCGGCGGAGCCGGCTTCATCGGCTCGCACTACGTCCGCACGCTGCTCGGCGAGGGCTACCCCGACTTCGACGCCAGCCTGGTCACCGTCTACGACAAGCTGACCTACGCCGGCAACCTGGCCAACCTGGCGCCGGTGCGCGAGGACCGGCGGTTCCGCTTCGTGCAGGGCGATCTCGTCGACGGCGAGCTGCTCGAGGAGGTGGTGGCCGACCACGACGCGGTGGTGAACTTCGCCGCCGAGACCCACGTGGACCGCTCGATCCGGGGCGCGGCCGACTTCGTGGTGACCAACGTGCTCGGTGCCCAGACGCTCTTCGACGCCTGCCTGCGCGCGGAGACGACCCGCGTCGTGCACGTGTCCACCGACGAGGTCTACGGGTCGGTGCCGGAGGGCTCCTCGGTCGAGACCGACGTGCTCGAGCCCAACTCGCCGTACGCCGCCGCCAAGGCGGCCGGTGACCTGCTGGCCCGGGCGTACGCCGTGACCCACGGGCTGCCGGTCAGCGTGACGCGGTGCACGAACAACTACGGGCCCTACCAGTACCCCGAGAAGGTGATCCCGCTCTTCGTCACCAACCTGCTCGACGGCAAGCCGGTCCCGCTCTACGGCGACGGCCTGAACGTGCGCGACTGGCTGCACGTCGACGACCACTGCCGCGGCATCCAGCGGGTGCTCCAGCTCGGCGAGGGCGGCGAGGTCTTCAACATCGGCGGCGGCATCGAGATGACCAACACCGAGCTGACCTCGCGGCTCTTGGCCGCGCTCGGCGCCGACTGGGAGACCAGCGTGGAGTACGTCGAGGACCGCAAGGGCCACGACCGCCGCTACTCCCTCGACGACAGCAAGCTGCGGGCGCTGGGCTACGCGCCGCACCGGTCCTTCGACGAGGGGCTGGCCGAGACGGTCGAGTGGTACCGCGCTCACCGCGACTGGTGGGAGCCGCTCAAGGCCAAGGCGGGCCTCGCCTGATGCCCGGCCGGCCGGTCTAGTGCGCTGGCTGGTCACCGGGGCCGGCGGGCAGCTCGGCGCCGACCTGCTGCGGGTGCTCGACGGGGCCGACGTGCTCGGCCCCACCCGGGCGGAGCTGGACGTGACGGACACGGATGCGGTCGAGGCGGCGGTCGCCGGGCGCAACGTCGTGCTGAACACAGCCGGCTGGACCGACGTCGACGGTGCGGAGGCGCACGAGGCCGTGGCGTACGCCGCCAACGCGACCGGGCCGGCGGTGCTGGCCGCCGCCTGCGCCCGCACCGGCGCGACCCTGGTGCACGTCTCAACCGACTACGTCTTCGCCGGCGACGCCACCACGCCGTACGTCGAGGACGCGCCGGTCGCACCCCGCAGCGCCTACGGTCGCACGAAGGCCGCCGGGGAGCGGGCGGTGCTGGATTCCGGAGCGCCGGCGTACGTCGTACGCACCGCCTGGGTGTACGGCCAGACCGGCGCGAACTTCGTGAAGACAATGTGTCGCCTCGAGCGCGAGCGGGACACGCTGGACGTGGTCGACGACCAGCGCGGGTCGCCGACCTGGTCGCGCCACCTCGCCGCCGGGCTGGTCGAGCTGGCGACCAGCGGTGCGTCGTACGGCGTCTACCACTGCGCGAACGCCGGCGAGACCACCTGGTGTGGCCTCGCCCGGGCGGTCTTCGCCGAGCTGGGCGCCGACCCGGAGCGGGTGCGGGCGACGACGACCGCGGCCTTCCCGCGACCGGCGCCGCGACCGGCGTACAGCGTCCTGTCCGACACCAGGTGGAGGGCCGCCGGACTGACGCCGCTGCCTCCATGGCGTGATGCGGTCGCGGCGGCCTTCGCGGCAGCCGGGCCGGCCATGGTTTCCGGCTAGAGAGCGTCCCGACCAGGTAAAACATCGCCGAACCTGGTCAAGTCGGCGCGCGTCACAGTCGACAGCCCTGCAGAACTGCGCCGACAGTGGCAGTTCCCGTTTCGCCTAAAGACCCCTGGAGTCCGCCCGTGCGCCGGTTGACCTCCGTCCTGCTGTCCACCGCTCTCGTGCCGGCCGCCATCGCGCTGCCAACTGTCACCCGGCCGGTGCCGCCGGCCCACCCCGTGCCGCCCCGGCTGCACACCGTGGCGCTGCCGGGCGTCGCCGCCGCCGCCGCCGCCCTGCCTGCCACCGGAGCGACCGGGGCCCTGCCGGCCGGCTCCAGACTGCGTGCCCTGTCGCGCCAGCAGCAGACCGCCGGCTTCTCCACCGTCGGAGTCACCTGGGCGTCGGACCGCGGACTGGCACAGGTGTCGGCTTCCGTCCGCATCCACGCCAGGGGTCGCTGGAGCGGCTGGACCGACCTCGGCGGTGCCGATGACGTGGCGCCCGACAACGGCTCCATCGACGTCACGGGCCACGTCGTCCGCACCGGCACCTCACCGCTGTGGGCGGGACCGTCGGACGGCGTACAGGCCAGGGTGGCGCTCATCGGATCAGGGCAGACGCCGCGCGACCTGCGGGTCGACCTCATCGACCCGGGCACCTCGGCCGCCGACGGCAGCTTCGGTACGCCGGCCGCGCCGCCTTCGAGTGCCTCCGCCGCGCCCTCGATGCCGACCATCCTGAGCCGCGCCCAGTGGGGCGCCGACGAGTCCATCCGCAAGGACGGCCCCAGCTACTCCGCCACCGTCAAGATCGGGTTCGTGCACCACACCGACACGTCCAACGACTACGCGCCGAGCCAGTCGGCGTCGATCGTGCGCAGCATCTACGCCTACCACGTGCTGAGCAACGGCTGGAGCGATATCGGCTACAACTTCCTCGTCGACCGGTACGGCCAGATCTTCGAGGGCCGGTACGGCGGCGTGGACCGGGCGGTCATCGGCGCCCACACCGGCGGCTTCAACACCGACTCCTTCGCGGCCTCGCTGATCGGCACCTTCACCTCGGCGACGCCACCCGCGACCATGATCGCCTCGCTGGAGCGGCTCTTCGCCTGGAAGCTGTCGCTGTACTACCGCGACCCCTACCGCTACGACTACCTCACCTCGGCCGGCGGCGGCACCGACAAGTGGCCGGTGGGCCAGCGGGTGCTCTTCCATGTGGTCGCGGGACATCGGGACGCCGGCAACACGACCTGTCCGGGCGACGTCGTCTACTCCCTGCTGCCGCGGATCCGCGCCGACGTCCGCGCGCTGATGCCGCCCGGCCTGGTCAATCCCACCGTCAGCACGGCCGGCGGCCCGGTCCGGATCACCGCCGGCACGCTCAGCCCGCAGTCCTGGACCCTGACCATCAGCAACGCGGCGACCGGCGCCGTCGTACGCCGGGGCGCTGCCGCGGGCTCGAGCGTCGTGGACGTCAGCTGGCTGCGGACGGACGCGGCCGGTACGCCGGTGCCCTCCGGCCGGTACCGGGTCGACGTGGTCGGGGGAGCTGGCGGCATCGCCGCGCGCCCGTGGTCGGCGCTCTTCGACGTGGTCGGGCTCGACCCGGGGCCGGGCGCCGCGTCGGGGTCGCCGGACACGATCGACGTCTTCGCCCCGGCGCCCTCGGTCGCGCTGACGCACCGGGTCTGGCGCCCGGACTCCGGCTGGTCCATGCGCGACCCGATCTCCGACGGCGTCCTGCTGGGCGGCCCCTCCGTCGTCATCGACCAGTCGGGACGGCAGCATCTCTTCGTCCGCGGCTCGAACAACCGGCTCTACCTCAAGGACGAGACGGCCGGCGGCTCGTTCTCCAGCTGGCGCAGCCTGGGAGGAGTCCTGACCTCGCAGCCGACGGCGGTCGCCGACGGCGACGGCACGTCGATCTTCGTCCGCGGCACCGACGGGGCGCTGTGGCGAGGCGACCTGGCCGGCAACGGCAGCTGGCTGGGCTGGCGCGGGCTCGGCGGCACCCTCAGCCGCGGCGCCGGCGCCGGGGCCGTCCGGACCGGACCCGGCGCCTTCACGATGTTCGTGCACGGGGTGGAGGGCGCGCTCTGGCTACGCCGCACCGCCGTCGGCTACGACTCCGGCTGGATCGGCCTCGGCGGAGCGCTGATCGGCGACCCCGCCGCGATCTCCTCGACGCCGGGAACGGTGGACGTCTTCGTCCGCGGGGCCGACGATCTGCTTTATCGGCGAGCCTCCAACGCCTCCGGCGCGTGGTCGGGCTGGCAGCCCATGGCGGGCCGGCTCTCCTCCTCCCCGGCGGCGACGGCCTCACCCGGGACGACGAAGAGCGATGTCTTCGTCCGCGGCGCCGACGCCCGGCTCTACACCAAGACGAGCGCCGACGGCTGGTCGGTCTGGCGGCCGCTGCCCTGACGGTTCACGGCGTACCGATCGTGAGCAGGGCCTCGAGGGCGAGGAGGTAGCCCCGCCAGCCGAGTCCGGTGATCGTGCCGGTGCAGGCCCCGGCCACCAGGTCGGTACGCCGGAACTCCTCGCGCGCCGCCGGGTTGGACAGGTGCACCTCGATGGTCGGCAGCCGGACCGCGGCGACGGCGTCGCGGATGGCCACGCTGGTGTGCGAGTAGCCACCCGGGTTGATCACGATCCCTCCCGCCCAGCCCCGGGCGTCCTGGACCCCGGTCACCAGCTCACCCTCCAGGTTGGACTGCCGGGCGCGGACCGCCATGCCGAGCTCGGCCGCCCGGGCGGCGACCCGGCGGTCGATCTCGGCCAGGGTGAGCCGGCCGTAGATCTCCGGCTCGCGGTCGCCGAGCAGGTTGAGGTTGGGCCCGTGCAGCACGACGACGTTCATCGGCGCGTGAGCATGCGGACGAGGTCCTCCCCGGCCAGCCCCTCGACCAGCTCGGCGCCACCGGCCGCCGCCGGCAGGATGACGACCGGCCGCCCTGACCGCCGCTTCTTGTCCCCGGCGAGAGCGGCGAGGAGCCGCTCCGGTGTGAGCCCGTCGGGTGGGCGCACGGGGAGGCCGAGGCTCTCCAGGAGCGCACCCAGCGAGTCCGGCAGCGCCGGGTCGGTGACGCCCAGCTCGGCTCCCAGCCTGGCGGCGGCGAGCAGCCCGACCGCCACCGCCTCGCCGTGCGGCACCGCGTAGTCGCTGGCCGCCTCGACGGCGTGCCCGAAGGTGTGACCGAGGTTGAGCGCCTGCCGGAGCGAGTGGTCGTGGGGGTCCACGGCGACGTACCCCGCCTTGATCCGGACCGACTGCTCGACGATCCACTCCACCGGCGCGGGCACCGGCCGGTCCGGCGTACCGGCCAGCAGGTCCAGCATGACGGGGGCGGCGAGTACGGCGGCCTTGACGCACTCGGCCAGGCCCGCCCGGAAGACGCGGGTGGGAAGGGAGGTCAATGCTGAGGTGTCGGCCACCACTAGCGAGGGGTTGTGGAAGGCGCCGACGAGGTTCTTTACGCCGGCGTGGTCGATCGCGACCTTGCCGCCCAGCGCCGCGTCGACGGCGGCGAGCAGCGTCGTCGGCACGTTGACCAGCGGTACGCCGCGGGCGTAGGTGGCGGCGGCGAAGCCGGCCGTGTCCAACGCGGCCCCGCCGCCGACCGCGACGACGGCCCCGGTCCGGTCCAGGCCGTCGTCGCGGAAGCGGTTCCACAGCAGCTCCACGCAGGACAGCACCTTTGCGGCCTCTCCGGCCGGCAGCCGGGCGCGCGGCCCGGCCTCGATGCCGGCTTCCCGGAGCGCCGACGTCACCTGCTCGCCGACGGAGCCGTCCACCACCTCGTCCACCACCACGACGGCGCGTCGCGTCGCCGGCCGCAGCCGGGCCAGCTCCCGGCCCAGCGCCTCGATGGCGCCGGGCCCGACCAGCACCGGGTATGAGCCGTCGCCGCTCGGCACGTCGATGCGGACCGGCGTACCGGAGGCGGCTCGGCCCCGGTAGCGCGCTGCCAGCTCCGCGGCCACCTCGTCCGGGGACCGGTCGGTCGTGTCGAGCGGCGTCCCGGCGGCGGCGTAGGCCGCGCTGCGCCGCTCGAGCAGCCGGTCCATCTCCACGGCGCGGTCGGCAGCGAGGAGCGGCCGCCCGCCGGCCGCGCCGATCCGGGCCATGAGGGCCGGGGGCGCAGCGGTGAGCACCGCGACCTCCGCCCCGGCGCTCAGCAAGGCGAACGCCTCCCGATGCAGGACCGCGCCGCCACCGGTGGCGATCACCGTGCCGGACAGGGCTGCCAGGTCGCGCAGGACCTCGCGTTCCAGCCGCCGAAAGGCGTCCTCGCCGTCGCGCTCGAAGATCTCGGGGATCGAGCGGCCGGCCCGGCGCTCCGCTACCGAGTCGGCGTCGACGAACGGCAGGCCGAGCAGGGCGGCCGTCCGCCGGCCGGCTTCGGTCTTGCCGGTCCCCATGAACCCGGCCAGCACGAGGTTCGGCCGTCCGGCCGGCAGCGGCGGGACGGGCAGGAACGTCCGGACCAGCCGGTGGCTCATCCGCCGGCCGCCGGCAGGTCGGCCTCGCGGACGGCGGCGTACGCCGCCAGCATCGCGTCGAGGCGATCGGCCCCAAACCGCTCGAGCAGTGCCACGGCGAGCACCCAGGCCACCATCGCCTCCCCGACCACGGCGGCGGCTGGCACGGCGCAGACGTCGGTCCGCACGTACGGCGGGTCGGCCGGCTCCCCGGTCTCGAAGTCGACCGACGCGATCGGGCTGCGGATGGACGACAGCGGGCGCATCGCCGCCCGGACCAGGACCGGCTCGCCGTTCGTCACTCCCGCTTCTAGCCCGCCGGCATGGTTGCTCGGCCGGGTGATGCGGCCGTCCCGCCACTCGATCGTGTCCTGGGCAGCACTGCCGGGGACGCCGGCCAGGTCGAAGGCCGGCCCGATCTCGGCTCCCTTGACCGCGTGGATGGAGCAGAGCGCCTGCGCCAGCCGGCCGTCGAGCTTGCGGTCCCAGTGGACGTAGCTGCCCAGGCCGGCCGGCACGCCCGTGGCGACCACCCAGAAGATCCCGCCCAGCGTCTCCCCCTTCGCGCGCGCCTCGTCGACCGCGGCCGACATCAGGGCCGAGGCGGCCGGGTCCGGGCACCGCAGCGGGTCGTCCTCCGCCGCCTCGCATCGCCGCCGGAGCGTGGCCGCATCGAGCTCGTCCAGCCGGACGGACCGCCCCCCGATCGCCGCCTCGATCGCCCGGACATCTCCCACGGCGGTCACCACGCTGCCGATCCATACGTCGAACGGCGCCAGCAGAGCTCGCGCGACCGCGCCGGCCGCGACCCGGGCGGCGGTCTCCCGCGCGCTGGCCCGCTCACGCACGATCCGGAAGTCCCGCAAGCCGTACTTTCTCCGGCCGGCGAGGTCGGCGTGCCCCGGTCGCGGGGTGCTGAGCGGTCTGGGCGCGGCCGGCTGGTTGGCGAAGTCGCGGTTGAGGATCCGCAACGCCAGCGGCGCCCCGGTGGTCCGGCCGGCGGCCAGGCCGCTGACCACCTGGGCGGAGTCGCGCTCGATCTTGGTCGATCGGGCGCCCCGTCCGTACCCGCCCTGCCGCCGGACCAGGTCGCGGTCGAGCGCCTCGACGGAGATCGGTACGCCGGCCGGCAGCCCCTCCACGATGGTCACCAGCTCCGGGCCGTGCGACTCGCCCGCGGTGAGGAACCGCAGCCCGGTCACGGCGCCTCGGCGAGCCCGGCGTACGCCGCGGCCCGCATCGCCTCGACCGGCGCCGGGCACCCGGTCCAGAGCTGAAAGGAGCGGGCTCCCTGCTCGATGAGCATCTCGATCCCCTCGACGGTTCGGCAGCCGGCCGCGGCCGCGCGGTGCAGGAGGGCGGTCCGCCGGGGCCGGTAGACCAGGTCGAACACGACGAGCCCCGGGTGCAGCGGGACCGCGTCCGGCAGCGGCATCGCCACCGGGGCGGGCTCCCCGCCGACCGGTGTCGCGTTGACCAGCAGGTCGGCTTCGGCCACCGCTGCCGTCAACGCGGCCGTGTCGGTGGCCGTCGCCGTCACGCCCAGGTCGGCCCGCAGCCGTTCCACCGCGGCGGTGTTGCGGCCGGCGACCGCGACGGCCGCGCCGGAGCTCTGGAGTGCGGCGGCCACCGCCCGGGCCGCACCGCCGGTGCCGAGGATGAGCGCCCGGCGTACCGGTGAGTGCCACGCCCGGGCCAGGGCGGCCAGGAAGCCGGTCCCGTCGGTGGACTCCCCGCACGCCGCACCGCCGGAGAACACCACGGTGTTGACCGATCCGGCCGCGGCCGCGGGCCCGGATACGGCTTCCAGCATCGGGATCACCACCTCCTTCAGCGGTCGGGTCACGTTGAGTCCCAGGAACCGCCGGCTCAGCGCGGGGAAAGCGCCGGCCAGCTCGGCCCGGCCGATCCGTACGGACGTGTAGTCGAGGTCGAGCCCGGCGGCGGCGAAGGCGGCCCGCTGCATCCGGGGGGAGAGGCTGCCGGCGACCGGGTCCCCGATCAGCGCGACCGATGCGGGTGCGCTCACGAGGGGCCGCCCAGGCGCGCCAGGCTGTCGAAGAAGGCGGGAAAGGAGTCGGCCACGAACCGCGAGCCCTGGACGTGGACCGGCCCGGAGGAGATCAGCCCGGCCACCGCGAACGTCATCGCCAGCCGATGGTCGTCCATCGCGTCGCACCGGCCGCCGGTCAGGGTGGCCGGTCCGTGCACCGCGAAGCCGTCGGACAGCTCCTCGGCGTCGGCGCCGAGGGTGCGCAGTCCGGATACGAGCCCGGTGATCCGGTCGCTCTCCTTGGCCCGGAGCTCTCCCGCTCCGCGGACCACGGTGCGGCCCTCGGCACCCGTCCCGAGCAGCCCGACCAGCGGCAGCTCGTCGATGAGGGCCGGCACTTCCTCGGCAGTGACCGACGTGGCGCGCAGCCCGGCCGACCGGACCCGGATCCGCCCGAGCGGCTCCGGCTCGGTCGCCCGCGTCTCGATCTCGATGTCGGCACCCATCCGGTCGAGGACCCGCAGCAGCCCGGTGCGGGTCGGGTTGAGGCCGACGTCCTCGAGTACGACGTCGGAACCCGGAACCAGAGCGGCCGCGACGATCAGCGGAGCTGCGGAGGAGAAGTCACCGGGCACCGCGAGGTCCAGCGGCTCCAGGGCCGCGGCCGAGATCGACGTACGCAGCGCGCCCTCGGGGGAGCGCGCGGACTCCGCGGCTGCCCCCATGGCGCGGACCAGCCGCTCGGTGTGGTCGCGGGTCGCCACCGCCTCCACCACCGTGGTGCGCCCGGCAGCCTGCAGACCGGCCAGCAGGATCGCGGACTTGACCTGGGCGCTGGCCACCGGCTGGGCGTACTCGATGCCGAGCAGCCGGCCGCCCTGGATCGTCAGCGGAGCGGTCCCGGCAGGACCGGTCGCGACGCGCGCCCCCATCCGGCCCAGCGGCTCGGCCACCCGGGACATCGGCCGGCGCAGCAGCTGGTCGTCGCCGGTGAGCACCGAAGGGAAGCTCGCGCCTGCCAGGACCCCGGCGAGGAGCCGCATCGTCGTACCGGACCGCCCGCAGTCGAGCGGGCCGGCCGGGGCGGACAGGCGCTCGACGCCGCGGCCACCGACGTACACGTCGGCGCCGTGCCGGTCCACCCGGACGCCGAGCTGGCGCAGCACGTGCAGCGTGGCGGCGCAGTCGCCGGCGGCGGAGAAGCCGCGGATCCGGCTGCCGCCGTCCGCCATCGCGGCCAGCAGGGCGGCCCGGTGGGAGATCGACTTGTCCCCGGGTACGCCGCACGACCCGGTCAGGGGGCCACGAGCCGAACGGAGCCGCCCGGCCGTCATGTGACCACCGCTCCGGCGGATCGGGCGTCGGCCAGCAGGCCGGCCAGCGGTTCCGGACCGGACTCCAGCGCGGCCTCGAAGTGGATCAGCCAGTCGCGGAGCTCACCGATGCCGGCGCGCACCTCCGCGCCGTTGGCCCACAGGAAGCTCGCCACCATGCGCGGGTCGCTGGCCGCGAGCCGGGTCGCGCTCCGGTAGCCGGTCGCCGCCAGTCCCGGTGCGAACCCCGGCCCGGCCGCGGCCCGGCCGGCGGCCGCCGCGACGGCGAAGGCGGCGACGTGCGGGAGGTGGCTCGTCCGGGCCACCGTCGCGTCGTGGACGGCGGCGTCCATCTCCACCGGACGTGCGCCGAGCGCGCGCACGAAGGCCAGCCCCCTGGCCGACGCGGCCGGATCCGTCCGCACCGGCGTGAGGACGAAGACCGCGTCGTGCAACAGCTCCGGGCGGGCAGCGGCCGGGCCGGTCCCCTCCGTACCGGCCATCGGGTGCCCGCCCATCGCGTGTACGCCGGCCGGCAGGCACTCCCGCATCGTGCGCACGACCATCCCCTTCGCACTGGCCGTGTCCAGCACGAGCGAGCCGGGGCGGACGGCGGCGCCGTACTCGCGCAGGAACTCCAGGACGTCGGGCACGGGCAGGGCGAGGACCAGGGTGTCCGCTGCCAAAGCCTCGGCCGGTCCCGCGAGCAGGCGGTCGCCCGCCCCGCGCGCGAGGCTGGCGGCCGCGGCGGCGGGGTCGCGGTCGAACAGGGCCACGTCGGCGGCGGGGTCGCGGTCGAACAGGGCCACGTCGGCGGCTGGGCCATGGCAGCCGGCCCGCAGCGCCATCCCGAGCATCGTCCCGACCTGGCCGGCGCCCACGATCGCAACCGCGCCGAGGCCGTCCCGCTCCCACCCAGGGGCCGGCACCGCAACCTCGCTGGTCATGCGCTCTGCCGGCCGACGGCTACGGCCACCCGCGCCAGCCGGATCATCAGCGCGGCGAACTGGTCCGGGTGCAGCGCCTGCGCGGCGTCCGAGCGTGCCTCCTGGGGGTTCGCGTGCACCTCGACGAGCAACCCGTCGGCGCCGGCCGCGACGCCGGCGCAGGCGACCGGCCCGACCAGGTCGGCCCGGCCGGTGGCGTGGCTGGGGTCGACGACGACGGGCAGAGAGGTCAGGTGCTTGAGCACCGGTACGGCGTTGATGTCGAGGGTGAACCGGGTCGAGGTCTCGAAGGTCCGGATCCCGCGCTCGCACACCGCTACCGAGGGGTTGCCCTGCGCCAGCACGTACTCGGCCGCCTGCAGCAGCTCGTCGACGGTGGCGCCGAGCCCGCGCTTGAGGATGACCGGGCGGCCAGCGTCGCCGACCGCGCGCAGCAGGCTGTAGTTCGCCATGTTGCGGGCACCCACCTGGAGGATCTCGGCGTGCCGGGCGACCAGCGGCACGTCCTCCGGCGTGACCACCTCCGTCACCACCGCGAGGTCCAGGTCGTCGGCCACCTCGCGCAGGAGGAGCAGCCCCTTCTCGCCCAGCCCCTGGAAGCTGTACGGCGAGGTGCGCGGCTTGAACGCGCCACCGCGCAGCACCCGCACGCCAACCGCGGCCACTGCCTCCGCGGTCGCCTTCAGCTGCTCGCGACTCTCGACGGCGCATGGGCCGGCCATCACTAGGACCTTCGGCCCGCCGAGCTGCGCCCCGTTGGGCAAGGTGATCACCCGGTCCGCCGGGTGGAAGTCCCGGCTGGCGAGCTTGAACGGATGCAGGACCCGGACCACCCGCTCGACACCGGGCAGCGCCTCGAACAGCTCAGACTCGACCGGGCGCTCGTCGCCGATGACGCCAATGACCGTTCGCTCCGAGCCGGCGGAGGGGTGGGCGCGGAACCCGAGCGACTCCACCCGGTCCAGGACGCCGGCCACCTCCTCGTCGCTGGCGTGTGCTTCCATGATCACGATCATCGGGGACTCCTGGGCTGGTCGGTGGGGGACAGGTCGGGTCGAAGAACCGCGGCACCGCCCAGATAGGCATGCCGGATCTCGTCCTGCGCGCGGGTCGTGTTCCACAGCAGCAGGACCCGCAGGCATCGCGGCACGTCGGTGTCCCCGCCGTGCTCGCGCACCATCAGCAGTGGCACGCGCGCCCAGCCGAGCTCCCGGGCGACGGCCGCCGGGTTCGTGCCGACAAGGTCGTCGGGCACCGTGAAGATCGCCGCGGCCAGGTCCTCCAGCCGGCAGCCGTTCTCGCCGAGCAGCGTGGTGAGCAGCGCGGTGGTGGCCGCGGCGACGGCCGGCCGACCGTCGCCGTCCACGGTGATCGCACCGCGGACGCCGCGGCAGGCCACTGGCTGCGGTACTGACATCGGGCTCCCTGTGGGCAACAAAAAAGGCGCGGAGCGGATGCTCCACGCCTGCTGGTCCCTGTGCGCCGTTACGGGATGGCGCTCCTGAGGACGGGCGTGGAGCAGCCATACCGATACTCGCCGGTCGGCGACTGCACGCGGGTCCGGAGGAGTGACATAGGAGCCCCATGGTGGGCCGTGGGGGTCCGGCCGTCAACTGACCCTCGACGTCACCGAGGCCTCGTGCGCGTACAGGCCCTCGGCCCGGGCCAGCCGCGCGACGGTGGGAGCAAGGCTGCGCAGCCCCGCCTCGGAGGCGCGGATGACGTTCATCCGCTTGCCGAAGTCCTCCACGCCCAGCGCGCCACCGAACCTCGCGGTGCGCGCCACGGGCAGCACGTGGCTGGGACCGGCGGCGTAGTCGCCCAGGCTCGCCGGTGACCACCGGCCGCAGAACACGGCGCCGGCATTTCGCACCCGACGTGACAACGCGTCCGCGTCGGCCACCAGCAGCTCCAGGTGCTCGGGAGCGACGACGTTGGCCACCTCGACCGCCTGCTGCGCGTTCTCGACCAGCACGACGTAGCCGTTCTCCCGCAGGGTGGCTTCGATCGCCGCCCGGCGTGGGGAGGACTCCGCCAGGGCGCGCACCCGGTCGGCTACCTCGGCCGCGACCGGCTCCGACCAGGTGACCAGCCAGGCGAGCCCGTCCGGGCCGTGTTCGGCCTGCACGACGATGTCGATCGCGGCGAGCTCGGGATCGACCGTGTCGTCAGCGATGACGACGACCTCCGACGGCCCGGCGAAGGCGGCGGGAACCCGCACCACGTCAGCGACCTGCCGCTTGGCGAGGGTGACGAACAGGTTCCCCGGGCCGGCGATGGCGTCCACGCGGCGTACGGACTCCGTTCCGTAGGCCATGGCGGCGATGGCCTGCGCGCCACCGATGGCGTGCACCTCCTCGATCCCGACGAGGGCGGCGGCGGCGAGCACGACCGGCGACACCGATCCGTCGGCGCGCGGGGGAGTACACATGACGAGGTCGGGAACGCCCGCCGCCTGCGCGGGGATGGCCACCATCAGAACGCTCGAGGGGTACGCCGCCGTGCCGCCCGGCACGTAGAGTCCCGCGCGCTCGAGGGGCACGAACCGCTCCTCGACGAGGATGCCATCGTCCTCATCGGCCCGGTCGAGCGGACGCCGGCGTTCATGGCAACGGCGAATCCGATGCGCGGCCACCTCCAGCGCCTCGCGGAGGTCGCGGTCCAGGCTCTCCAACGCAGCGCCCAAGTCCTCCTTCGGCACCCGCGCCACCGCCACGTCCACGCCGTCGAAGCGCGACGTCAGCCGGCGGACCGCCTCGTCACCGCCTTGCCGGACGTCGGCCAGGATGTCTCGTACGGCCCCGACGGGGTGGCCCGCGACGTCGGGGGACGGCAGGAACACCTCGAGATCCTGGACTCCCCTGGCGTCAAGCATCGTCAGCATTGCGTCGCCTTTCCGCGAGAACGCGCTGTACGTCGTCGAGTGACCGGCCCCGGCTGTGCAGGGCGACGACGAGGTGGAAGAACAGGTCGGCGACCTCCTCGGCCAACGCGTCGGCCGCACCGGAGGTGAGCGCCGCCACGACCTCGGCGCACTCTTCGCCGAGCTTCTTGACCACGAGGTTGTCGTCGGAGAGCAGCCGGCTTGTGTACGAGCCGGGCTGTGGGGCTCGGCGCCGCACGGTGACCACGTCGTCGAGGTGTCCGAGGGAGCCGGCAGCGGAGCCGGGGAAGCACGACATCGTGCCGTTGTGGCAGGCCGGGCCGGCGGGACGTATCCGCGCGAGAACGGTGTCGGAGTCGCAGTCGGCGGACAGGGCGACGACGCGCTGCACGTTCCCGCTGGTCGCGCCCTTGTGCCAGAGGCCCCGGCGCCGGGAGCGGTAGTGCATCTCGCCGGACGCGATCGTCCGGTCCAGCGCCTCGCGGTCCGCCTGCGCCACCATCAGGACGCGGCCGGTCGCGTCATCGACGGTGACCACCACCACGGTGCCGGTTGCCGCGTCGAACTTCAGGGCCTCAAGATCCAGCGAGTACACGTCGGACCTCCCCGCCCACCAGGGAGTTGGTGGCCACGCCAGTGGTGGCGGGACCCTGCGCGCAGCCGGCCCAGTCGGTGAACACCCCGCCGGCCTCCTCGACGACTACCCGCGGCGCGGCGATGTCCCAGGGATGGACGACCCCGTCCACCATGACCTCTGCCCGGCCGGTCGCGACCATGAGGTAGCCGAACCCGTCCCCCCACGTCCGCGCGTCGCGGCTGCGCCGGGACAGCCGGTCCCAGGCCGGCAGGCACTCCGGCGCCTCGCGGAAGGTCGGGTCGGTGGTCAGCACCAGCGCGCGGGCGATCGTGTCGACGGCGGACACCCGACACTGGACGCCGTTCCACCAGCAGCCCGCGCCCCGCTGAGCGACCGCGATCTCGTCCAGGGAGGGGCAGCAGATCGCGCCGGCGAGAACGTCCTCGCCCTCGAGGACAGCGATCAGCGTCGAGTACAGGGGCACGCCGGCAAGAAAGGAGATGGTGCCGTCGATCGGATCGACCATCCACCGCCGACGCGCGTCGGCGCCGGTGAGTCCGAACTCTTCGCCACAGATCCCGTCCCGAGGGAACCGTTCGCCGATCCACGTACGGGCGAACGCCTCGGCCTCCCGGTCGGCGGCAGACACCGGCGATCCGTCCTCCTTGCGCTCCACCACCAGTGCGGTGCGAAAGGAGCGCGCCGCGACCGCCCCCGTCAGGCGGGCCAGCTCGCCGACAGCCTCGAGCAGGCCGGTCATGCCATCTTCCGGACGCACAGGTGGGCCTCGGCCAGCGCGGCCTTGATGGCGGACACCGACACCGAGCCGTCATGCAGGATCCCGGCGACGAGGGCGGCGCTGACCGCCGTACGGTCGAACACCTCGACCACGTCGGCGACCCCGCCGGCTCCGCCCGAAGCCACTACCGGCAGCCCTACCGCCTCGGCCACCGCCCCGAGCGCCTCGATGTCGTAACCCTGGCGAGTGCCGTCGCGGTCGATGCTGGTGACCAGCAGCTCACCGGCACCCCGACGTTCGCATTCGCCGGCCCAGTCGACCAGCGTCCGGCCCGAGTCCACGGCGCCGCTACGGGTCCACACCGTGGAGCCGTGCCCGGCCCTCCTTACGTCGATGCTGATGACGATGCACTGCGCCCCGAACCGGGCAGCAGCCGCATCGATCAGTCCGGGATCCTGCACGGCCGCGCTGTTGATGGCGACCTTGTCCGCCCCCGCCCGCAGAGCCCGGCCGATGTCCTCCACGCTGCGAATGCCGCCGCCGACCGTCAGCGGTACGAACACCTCCCCGGCGGCACGCTCAACCACCGCCAGCAGGGACCCGCGGCCCTCCGGCGTCGCGGTCACGTCCAGGAAGACGATCTCGTCGATCCCCTCCTGCTCGTAGTGGCGGGCCAGCTCCACGGGGTCGCCCATATCGCGCAGGTGACGGAAGCGGGTGCCCTTGACGACGCGGCCGTTGTCGACGTCGAGGCAGGCGACCACCCGCGCGCTGGTCACGGCTGCACCTCCCAGGTGACGCTGCCCTTGGTGCTGAACAAGGCGTCGCCTTGGCGCAGCGCCTGGCGCAGCGCGAGACCGACTGCCTTGGCCGCGCACTCGAGAACGTGGTGCTGGTCCTCGCCGCGGCGTACGTCGATGTGCAGGGTGATCCCCGCGGCGCTCGCCAGGGACCGGAAGAAGTGGTCGAACGTCGGGTCGGGCAGCGTCCCGGCGTAGTACGGCCGGCCGCCAACGTCGAGAACGGCCTCGACCAGGGCGTCGTCCATAGGTACGACGGCGCTGCCGTACCGCGCCGCCTGGTCCGGGATCGCCCGCTTCAGCGCTTCGGCGAGGGTCAGGGCGACGTCCTCGGCGATGTGGTGGTCCAGATCACCGCTCGCGTGAACGGCCAGCGACAGGTCCGAGTAGCGCGCGAGCGTGACCAGCATGTGGTCGAGGAACGGCAGCGTTGTGTCGGCGCTCGTTCGCCCCCCGCCGCCGAGCTCGACGGTCACCTCGGTCTCGCTCGTCCGGCGCGTGACGGTCGTCATTGGTCCAGCTCCTCTACGTTGTCGAAGTCGTCGTCGAAGACGCCGGTGTAGAGCGCCATCCCCACCACACAGCTCTCGACCCCGACCGCGGCGAGTGCCCGGACGTCGGCGGCGTCTCGGATGCCACCCGCCGCGGTCAGTGGATGCCGCGTCTGGCGCCGGAGGTCGGCCATCAGGTCGACGTCGGGCCCCTGCAGGGCACCCTCTCGATGGACGGCGGTCACCAGCAGGCCGCCGAGGTCCATCCCGTCCATCTCGCCGATCAGCTCGCCGATGCCCACGGGGAGCCGTCGCTGCCAGCCGTCCACGACCGGGCTGCCCGACTGGACGTCCAGCGCCACGACGACCCGGCCGGCGAAGCGCGCCGCCAGGCGGGAGAGCCAGGAGCGGTCCTGGAGGGCGCGGGTGCCCACGACCAGGCGCCCGGCGCCGTTCTCGAGCAGCTCGCCCGCACGCGCCGTCGTACGGATCCCGCCACCGACCTGGATGCCGCCCGGCCAACGGCGTAGCAGGACGTCGACGAGGTCGGCGTTCTCGCCTCTGCCGGTGGCGGCGTCGAGGTCCACGACGTGCACCCGGTCGAAGCCACGGTCGAACCAGGACGCGGTCACCGCCACGGGGTCGGCGATGCGGACCCGCTCGTCGGCGTACGAACCGCCCACGAGCTGCACACACGCCCCGTCCCGCAGGTCGACCGCCGGCATCACGCGCACCGCGCCTCCCGGAGGAAGCGCCGCAGGAACTCGATCCCCGGTCGCGAGCTCTTCTCGGGGTGGAACTGCGCACCCCACAGTGACCCGACGCGTACGGCGGAGACGAACGAGACGTCGTCGTGCGTCGTGGTCGCCCAGGTGGAGGTCGCGTCCGCGGGCAGGCAGACGTAGGAGTGTGCGAAGTAGGCCCAGCCGAGCGCGAGCGCCGGCCCGCCGGAAACGGCGGTGATGCGGTTCCAGCCCATGTGCGGGCGCCGCCTCGTGGGCAAGGCGTCGACCCGGCCGGCGAGAACGCCCAGCCCCAGGCCTGGTGACTCGGCGCTGCCGTCGAAAAGGAGCTGCATGCCGAGGCAGACGCCGAGAACGGGCAACCCGTCGGCGATGGCGGATCGCAGCTCGTCCCGGTGCGGGGCGAGCGCCTGCGCGGCCGGGCCGAAGGCCCCGACCCCGGGCAGCACCACGCAGTCCGCCGACGACAGGAGGGCCAGGTCGGTACGGATGTCGACCCCGTCGTCCGCCGCTCGCAGCGCCTTGGCGATGGAGTGCACATTGCTGATTCCGGCGTCGAACATCACGACCTTCATGCCAACGCCTCCCCGAGCGCGACTGCGACCGCGGCCATCACCGGCTCCGATGCGACCGTGATGCGCACGGCGTCGCCAAGACCGGGCAGGTCGGGAAACTGCCGGACGGTCAGGCCGCGTCCGGCGAGCAGCGACGCGGTCGAGGCGGCGTCGGGCACCGGTACGAGCACGAAGTTGGCGTGCGACGGCACGAAGGCAATTCCCCTGTTGCCCAGTTCGTCCTGCAGCCGGCGGCGGCTGGCTCTGGCCAGAAGCACATGGTCGTCGACCCAGCGCCGTCCTTCGCCGCCCAGCACCGCGACGGCGGCGCGCTCCGCGGCGACGCCCACCTTGTACGGCCCCCGGGCCGCTTCGATCCGGGAGATGACTGCGGGCGCGCCTACGGCGTAGCCGACTCGGAGGCCGGCCAGCCCGAATGCCTTGGAGAACGTGCGCACCACCAGCAGCCGCTCGTAGTCCCGCACGAGACTCAACGAGGTCCGGCCGCCGTAGTCGATGTAGGCCTCGTCGAGGACGGTGTAGCCGTTGAACCGCTCCAACAGGCGACGGACCTCGGCTTCCTCCAGCGCCGTTCCCGTCGGGTTGTTCGGTGAGCACAGGTATGCGACGGCTGCGCCCGTGGCGGTCAGGGCATCGACGTCCAAGGAGAAGCCGGCGCCGAAAGCACATCCAGCGAAGCGCAGCCCGGCGGAGAGCGCGAAGGGTTCCGCCATCGCGAACGTCGGGACGGGCGCGACCAGTGTCTCGCCCGGTTGCGCCAGGACCCGGAAAGAGGTGGCCAGGACGTCGTCGGAGCCACACCCGGTCGTCACCATGTCCGCCGTCACGCCGAGCGCTCCCGCCAGGGCCCGGCGCAGGTCATCGGCAGCTCTGCTCGGGTAGTCGGAGCTGTCGGCCACGGACCGGATCACGGCGCTGCAGGCCACCGGAGGACAACCCCAGAAGTTCGTGTTGGCGCTGAGGTCCACGGCGGTCATCGCACCAACCGCTCCATGGCCGTTACTACGATGCCGGTGCCGCCGAGGTTGCGGAGGTCGGACATCGTCCGGTCCAGGCACCTCTCGTCGACGATCGCGTGCACGGCGAAGACGCTGTCCGTTCCCAGCAGGGGCATCACCGTCGGCCGTTCGACACCCGGAAGAACAGCAGCCACCCGAGCGAGCGCGGCGGCGGGGATGTTCGCCATCACGTACCGGCGGGCGCGCGCCTGGACGACGGAGTCGAGCAGCATGATCAGAGGCTCGAGGGTGGGCCCGCGAGAAGGTGCCAACAGCCGGGCGGAAGACGTCAGAATCGTCTCCAGCTCCACAAGTCCGTTGCGCTTGAGGGTCGATCCGGTGGCCACGACGTCGACGATCACATCGGCGAGCCCGAGGTGGGGCGCGATCTCCGTGGCACCCGACAGGCGGACGATCTCGACACTGAGCCCCCGACCCTCCAGGTACGTCCGGGCGAGGTTGGGAAACGTCGTCGCCACGCGGAGTTCGCCGGGGAGGTCAGCGACTGCGGCAAAGCCCGCGGTCTCGCGGGCGGCGAGCACCAGCCGAGCCCGTCCCAAGCCGAGATCGAGCAGGTCAGCCAAGGCAAGTCCCGACTCGCACACCAAGTCCCGGCCCGTCACACCGACGTCGGCGACGCCGTCGGCGACGAAGGCCGGAATATCCTTCGCCCGCACGAACATCACCTCGTAGCGCTCGTCGATGCTGCTCAGCAGCGCGCTCTCCGGATCGATGTTGTCGAGGTGCATGCCGGCGTCCCCGAACAGCTGGCGCACCGCGGCCGCCATCCGGCCTTTGCTGGGCAAGGCGATCCTGATGGTCTTCACTGGTCTCCAGACATAGAAAAGGCCCACCCGACGGGGTGGGCCTCGGGAAAACGAGGACGTGTCGACGAAAGGTCGCTACGCGCGCGCGCTCCAACAGCCCACGGGGCTGTGGTGATGGCGGCGGACGACGAGACGCTTCACGGCAGGAACTGTACAACGAGATCGGCAGCCAGTTGAAGCGGGGCTGGAGCGCCGCGTGTCACCAACTCCTGGCCCGGTATACCTAGACGACCTTGAAGGAGGTGCGGTCGACGACGATCTTCCGCCGGGGCAGCGGCTGCTGTGCTGGCCCTTGGACCACCGAGCCGTCGGCGATGTCGAAGTGGCTGGCATGGCACGGGCAGGTAATCACCTTGTCGACCACTGCCCGGACTGTGCAGCCCTGGTGGGTGCAGACCGCGGAGAAAGCGTTGAAGACGCCTGCAGTGGGCTGGGTCACTACCACCTTCTGGTTGACGAACACCGTGCCGCCGCCGACCGGGACGTCCGAGGTCGTGCCGCGCAACGCCGCGCCGCCGGCGTCGCCTTGACCGCCGCCGGCTGATCGGTCGCTGCCACCGATGGAGGTCTGACGGGTGGCGCAGCCGGTGAGTGCGGCCGCCGCTACGAAGCATGCTCCGGTGATGGCCGCCCGCCTACTGCACGGAACGCCAAGTTCAGCGATCTGCATGCCGACTCCCCACCGTCGTCGAGGCGGCCGCGCCCAGTCCTGACCAGCGCCGGGGGACGCGGCACCGGCAGCGGTCGGTCGCCGCCGTCACGCCGTGACCAGCAGGCCGGTGAAGTACATGATCAGTACTCCTGCAGTGATACCACCGATGGTCGCCCTGCCGAGTGCCTGCTCGCCGCGCGCGCGAAGGCTCGGTGCGATCTGGACAATCACCTGGGCGATGGCGCCGACGCCGACTCCGAGCAAAAACGCGGACAGCTCACTGTTGTTCACGGCGGCGCCGAGCATCGCTCCGGCGATCGCCGGTGCGCCCGCGACTAGGGCGAGCGCGGCGAGTCGGGCGAGCGAGGGACGCTGCCTCGTCAGCGGCGCCACGATGGCGATGCCCTCGGTCGTGTTGTGCAGGGCGAACCCGACCACCAGGAACGCTCCGAGCGCCAGCTCGCCGACGGCGTACGCGGACCCGATCGCCAGGCCTTCACCCAGATTGTGCAGGCCGATGCCGACCGCGATCGTGGCGGAGAGCCGGCGCCCGTCCACGCCGGCCTCTCGGGCTTGGTCCCGCCGGTTGCGGATGGTGCGGTCGACCGCGGTGAGCGCCAGGAACGCCAGCCCGGCGCCGAGGACGACCAGGGCGGAACCCCCGAACGCACCACCGGAGCGCCCGGCCAGCTCGGTGGCCTCCAGGCTGCCGTCGATGGCCAGGAACGCCAGCAGCCCCACGGTCAACGCGAGCAGCACGCGTACGACGGTTGGGCCGGCCCGTCGCAGCAGTGGCAGCATCATCATCCCGAGCGTGATGGGGATGATCCCGACGTAGGTGCCCAACAGCGCCATCGACCCGAGGGCTCCTGCGCCACTGGGGGTGACCACCGCGGCCGGGATCTCGTGTTCGATGACCACGCCGGTGGAGGTGAGCATCGAGATGAGGTAGGGCTGGCCGTCCTGCCACGGGTAGCTCAACCGCATGGTGGTGGTGGCCAAACGTTGGATGGGGTCCGTCCCGCCGTCGCCGACGTCGACGTAACTGTCGTTGACGAACACCTGGGCAATCTGTACGGGGTCGGGCCCGGTGTTGCGAACTGTCAGGTCGATGACGCCCGGCTCCAGAACGGTGCGCTCTACCGCCAGCTCCTCGATCGCGGGACCGTTCCGGTCCGGCAGCGAGGCGCTGCCGAGCAGGGCCAGCCCGACCAGCGCGGTGGCGATGGCCACGACCGCGGCTCCCACCAGGGCCCACCTGGGGGCGCGAGCGGCCACCGTGGACCCGCTCGCACGGTTGTCATCCACTCGCGGAGGGCTGTCGGTTGCGGTCTCGGCAGGGCCTGGATCGATGGCCATCAGTCGGTGACCTCGAAGAATCCCATCCAGCCCAGCTCGGCGAACTCGGTCTTGTGCGCGTGGAACATGTACCGGCCGGGGTGCGGGAAGCGGACCTCGCAGATGCCACGCTGACCCTGGCCCTGCACGATGGTGTCGGTGAACTCGCTCGGCTCGAGCCGGGTGCCGGTCGGGTAGTAGTCGAAGAAGTTCCCGTGCAGGTGAAAGCTGTTGATCGGGTCGTACTCCAGGATGTTGACCAGGTAGATCCGTACCAGTTCCCCGCGGCGTACCCGGATCGGTTCGTGCATGTAGTGGAACGGGATGCCGTTGACCGCGTAGAGCTGGTTGCCCTCGCCGTCGAAGGTGGTGTTGTAGCCGTGCATGACCATGACCATCTCGTCGGCGGCTGGACGGTCCTGCGGCGGGTCGACGATGAACGTGCCGTACATGCCGCGGGCGATGTGCTCGGCGAGCGGCCCGACGTGGCAGTGGTAGAGGTGCAACCCGAAGGGCTCGGCCTCGAAGACGTAGGTGAAGCTCTCCCCGGGGGAGATCACTCCTCGGCCGACCATCGGGACCCCGTCCATCTCGGCGGGGTGGATCCCGTGGAAGTGCATCGTGTGCGGGTGCGCGGAGTCGTTGACGAACCGGACCCGCAGCTGGTCGCCCTGTCGGCAGCGCAGCGTGGGGCCGGGGATGCGGGAGTTGAACGTCCAGGCTGGGAACCGCACCCCGGGCGCGACCTCGATCTCCCTGTCGGTGGCGAACACGTCCCACTCACGCACGGTGCGGCCCTCCGGGGACGTCGACACTCGGCCGTAGTCGAAGTCCCGCAGGACCTCAGTGGGATGGAAGCCGTTCGCCGCGTGGTCGACGGTGGCGCCGGCGCGGAAGGTGGGACCGTTGATCCCGCCACCGTGGGTGGTGCCGGGCCTGGTGCCGTGCCCCCGCCCGTGGCCGGCGGCGGTCGCCGCCGATGTGTCGAGCAACGGGCCTGCGCCGAGCGTGGCGCCGGCGGTGCCAAGGAGTGCGCCGCCGAGGAAGCGACGGCGCGACGGGAGCGGCATCAGAACTCCCTCCGGCACACCAACTGGGCGAATGCCGGAGCGACCACCGGAGACCCGACCTCGACGTGAGGTGCGGCCGGCGCCTGCGCGCGCCCGCCGGGGCCGGTCGTTGCCGTAGCGGCCGCGGTCACTGCTCGACCCGGCCGTGCAGCAGTCGGGTGAGCTGGGCGCTCAACGCGTGCCGCTGCCCGCCGACCTCGACCCATCGCGGCCCTGCGAACGGCGCCTGTTCCTGCACCTCGAGCACGGCACCGGGGACGACCCCGAGCGCACCGAGGTAGCGCAGCGCCTCGCTGTCCCGGTCAGAGACCCGCTCGACCCGGAACCGGGTGCCGGTGGGCACCCCGTCGAGGGGTTGTCCCCAGTCCTCCTCGTGGGGGCCGCGACGCGGTGGGATCGGGTCCCCGTGCGGGTCGCGGGTGGGGTGACCCAGGGCAGCGTCGATGCGATCCTCCAGTCGCTCACTCAAGGCATGCTCGAGCAGCTCAGCCTCGGCGTGCACCTCGTCCCAGGTCATGTCCAAGACGCGCACGAGGAAGGTCTCGAGCAGGCGGTGCCGCCGGACCACCCTCAGCGCTGCGCTCTCTCCCCGAGCGGTCAGCCGCAACCCGGACCCCTGCGGCCGCTCCAGAAGATGCTCACTCTCCAGCCGCTTGATCATCGCCGAGACCGAAGGTGAGGAGACCCCCAGCCGATGGGCCAACGCTCCCGTGGTCACCGGCTCGCCGCTGCTGGCGAGCCCGTAAATGCTCTTGAGGTAGTCCTCGGTCGCTCTAGTAGCCAGCATGATGTCATACTATAGCACTGTCTAATTGTACGCATAGGGGGCCTAAACTCTATCGTGGAGAGGGCCTACCTTCCATCCGGCGAGACGGTTCGGTGCAGGGGAAGGGCGCCCGCGCGATTGGGCAAAGTGCGCGCTGGCTGGTTACCGGGGGCCGGGTCCGCACGCTCACGAGCGGCCGCTAAAGCGGCTGGATCGACCTTGGCGGCGGACGACGTCGCGCCTGACCCCGGGTCGCTCCACCAACGGGGTTTCGCCGTGCGCACCGGCACCTCGCTGCTGTGGGTCGGCCCCTCGGACGGCGTACAGGCGCGGGTGGCACTGACCGCGGGGACGCGCTCGGCGCGACCTGTGGGTCGACCTCATCGACTCGGGCACCTCGGTTGCCGACGGCATTCGGTACGCCGGCTGCACCCCGTCGTCATCGGCGAGCGCGGTACCGGCCATGCCAGCGATCCTCAGCTGGGCGCAGTGGGGCGCCGACGAGCCGATCCGCTCGGGCGGGCCGAGCTACCCCGCCAACGTGGAGATCGGCTTCGTCCACCACACGGACACGTCGAACGACTACACGGCGGCCCAGTCGGCGTCGATCGTGCGCAGCATCTCCGCCTACCACGTGCTGAGCAACGGCTGGAGCGTTCGAACGGGGTGGACGTCACGTGGGCACGCACCGACCCTCCGGGGTTGATGGTGCTTTCGGGCCAGTACCGCGTCGACGTCGCCGGCGGTGCGGGTGGCCGGATCTCGCGGCCGTGGACGACGCTCCTCGACATCGTGGGCCTCGACCCGGGACCGACCGCGGTGGCCGCGTCTGCCGACACGTTGGACGTGCTGGCGCCCGCGCCGCACCCCGGCCTGAGGCATCTCACGTGGGGTCGCAACGGGGGTTGGTCCGGTGACCCGGCGGCGTTCCCGCTGTCGGCCGGAGGGTCGCAGGTCCTCGTCCGGGGCGCCGACGACGCCCTCTACCGGGGGGTCGTGGACGGCGGGCAGCTGGTCCGGATGGCAGGGCATGGGCGGGCGGCTGTCATCCTCACCGGCGGCGGCACATTCGGCCGGGACGGGCAAGAGCGACGTCTTCGTGCGGGGCACCGACGGCAGGCTCTACCAGAGGTCGAGCGCGGACGGCTGGTCGACCTGGCGGCAGCTGCCCTGAGACACGTGACCGTGTGAATCACCTGAAAAGTGCTCCTGACCAGTAAGGATGTGACGTGTCGAGGGCCACTTTCGAGCGGATCGAGGAGCACCTTCCAGGTGACGAAGCGTACTGCGTTGTATCCGCGGGTCGGGGTCGATGCGGCTGGGCGTGGGGTGGTGTCGCCGGCCGGCGCGGTGGCGCCGGTGGAGACGCTGCGGGCCAGTGGGCTGGACCGCGGACTGTCGTGCACGCTCAGCCCGTGGCGCCGACCGCTCGCGGTGCACGACCCGGCGAAGATCGTGCGGGACCTTGCGATCACGTTGGCGGTGGGCGGGGACTGCCTGGCCGGCATCGCGCTGCTGCGCGTCGAGCCGGGCCTGTTCGGCCGGGTGGCCTCGGACCCGACGGTGTCCGGCGCGGTCGATGCGCTGTCCGCCGACGCGCCGCGGGCGCTGGCGGCGATCTCCGCGGCTCGGGCGCAGGCCCGAGCGCGGGTGTGGGCGCGAGCCGGCAGGCACCCGCCGGACCAGGCCACCGACGCCGCGGCGCCGTTGATCGTCGACCTCGACGCCACGTTGGTCACCGCCCACAGTGAGAAGGAGCAGGCCCGCCCGACCTTCAAGCGGGGCTATGGCTTTCACCCGTTGTGGGCGTTCGCCGACCATGGGGCCACCGGCACCGGCGAGCCGCTGGCAGTGCTGCTGCGGCCGGGCAACGCGGGGTCGAACACCGCCGCGGATCACGTCTCGGTGATCCGGGACGCGCTGCGCCAGCTGCCGTCGCAGCGGGCGGGTACCCGTCCCGGCCGCCGGGTGCTGGTGCGCACCGACGCCGCCGGCTGCACGCACGACGTGCTGACCTGGCTGGCCGCGCAGCGCCTGTCGTACTCGGTTGGCTTTCCCTTGCCGCACAACACCGAGCAGCTGCTGGCACGCATCCCGGCGGCGGTGTGGGCGCCGGCCTACGACGCCGACGGGCACCGGGTCACCGCGTTCGCCACCAACACGACCCGCGGCCAGCTGGCCGACCTGGAGCTGCGGCACCGCCGCCGCGCCCGCTGCGAGGACCGGATCCGGTGCGCGAAGGACACCGGCCTGGCCAACCTGCCGCTGCACGACTTCGCGCAGAACCAGATCTGGTGCGCCATCGTCGCCCTCGCCTGCGAGCTCACCGCGTGGATGCAGCTGCTCGCCCTGGCCGGGCACGACGCCCGTCGATGGGAACCGAAACGGTTGCGGCTGCGGTTGTTCTCTGCCGCTGGTCGGCTCGCCGTCTCCGGGCGGTGCGTCGTGTTGCACCTTCGCCGAGCCGGCCGCTGGAGCCAACTGTTGGTGCAGGTCATTACCCGACTGCGGGCCCTGCCCGCACCCGGCTGAGCCGCACACCCACCGTCCCGACGACCTTCTTAGCCCGGCCGTGGACCCGGCGCCCACCCGAGACGACACTCGGGCAAACCGTCGTACCCGTCATCCAGGATCACCAGCTGCCGACGGCCCCCACCCTCGGCGCACCCGACACCCGCCGAGGGATGAAAGATCCGGGCTAGCTGAACTCACTGTCCTTGACGCGGCGTCGGCCTCGGCGTATACGGGCGCCACGAGGATTGGAGCGACAGTGCAGTTGCAGGCGGCAGGGAAGATGTCTTCGGCCCATCCAACCTTCCGTGCTCCCGCCCGCCGGCGGAGGAGGGCGCTGTACGGGCTGCTGCTTTCAGCCGTCGCTTTGGCTGGGCCCGTTGGTCAATCCTGGCATCTACCAGCTCAAGCCGCAGGGTGTTCTCCCGATTACCCGCACTACTTCGACGGCCAGTACGGCAAAGGGAACACAACGGATAACTACTACCTAGAGGGCATAGAAGCTGACATAAGGCCGCACAACTCCTATTTCGGCTGCACTCCCCAAGAGCAACATGAGTCCTCAAATTGGGTCATGGTCACTGACAACTTCGATCTCGGAAACCAAGGGTACGCCCAAGCCGGAGTAATACAGCAACCCGGGTGAGCGATACATCGCTTCGCTGAGTGGAGAGTCAACGGTGGAATCGCTCAGAAGAGGGTTGAGGGCACTTGCGGCACCATGGTTCCCGGAGTCGCGCATACGTTTCGCGTAGTGTATCGGCCTGAGGCTCATTATTTCAGCGCGTACGATGATGGTATCCTCTTTTCCAGTAGTCCATTTGATCCTTTTGCACACTGGACACAGCCGTTCGGGTGGCAGATTCTCGGAGAGACCTTACACAAGGAGGACAATCAGCCCGGCGTCACGGCGGCACCAGTACAGTACTACAACGTGCTGTGGCAACGTCGATCCGACGGTTCCTTCACGAGCGGGTATCCTGGCCCAGCTCTCGACCTGAACTCTTCTACTGCGTGGGACTATGACCCGATACACATCACTAGCTGCTGCGGCAAGGCCATGGCTACGTGGACTGTAAGATAGTTACGGGAGGAGTGCTCGGACTCATGCGCAGAAGCAGGGACGTACCAGTGTTGGTGTGCTGTCTTTCGGCGCTGGTGCTGGGCACGACGACGGCTTGCGGTCCGGCCGGCAGCGGGAACGCCGGCGGTGGGGGGGGAAGCCAAGCCTCCCCGGCCCCGGCAGTCGATGCCACACCGACCCCTCCTCCGACACCGCTGGTGCTCGTAACCTCCGACGTACGCTTAGCTGATGGTCAAATTCTGATGCAGCCAGCGCCTGCCTCCTTCGCACCAACTATCAGCTTCGACACCGCCAAGGCGTGTCTGAAAGACTGGCATCAATTCACTCAATACGCGGACTTTGGGGGTCAGATTTATCTCGGTCTGCTCACTTCCGGCGAAGGATCTGTTGACAGCGGCACGATCGACCCTCCCTTCGTCAAGCGTCCGGCCTACGTGCTGGTGGCGCGAAAGGTGCGAGACAGCAAGCCGGCAGTTGGGGGCTACTTTGGACCTACGTCGTCGGCTAGCCCTCCCGTGCACGCACTTGTGGACGTGAGCATCGTGTGCGACGCCAGGTCAGGAAGGCCACTCTTCCTGCAGACCAGCGGCAACTACCCGCTCTGACCGATGGGTCCGCGGAAGGGCGCCATGGGCTCTCACGCGCTAGTCACCGCCAGGCGGTAAGCGTCGAGGGTCCGCTCGGCGCAGCGTTGCCAGGTCCAGCCCGCGGCGTGCGCCCGCCGGACTGCTCGCGCGGGGGGCCCGCCGTCGTCGGCCAGTAGCCGGGCCAGTGCGTCGGCCATCGCGTCGACGTCGCCCACCGGCACCAGCTCGGCCAGCCCGCCGGTGACCTCGCGGATCACCGGCAGGTCGCTCGCGACGACCGGCGTACCGCAGGCCAGCGCCTCCAGTGCGGTCAGCCCGAAGCCCTCGTAGCGGGAGGGCAGCACCAGCGCGGCGGCGCCGGCGACCACCCGGGGTACGTCCACGGAGTCCAGGTAGCCCAGGCGCAGCACGCTGCCGTCGGCAGCAGGTGTGGTGCGCGCCCCCCAGCCGGCCGGACCCACCAGAACCAGCGGCGGCGTCTCGGGGTGGGAGGCGCGCAGCCTGGCGTGCGCGGCGAGCAGTACCGGCAGGTTCTTGCGCGGCTCCGCTGCTCCGACGAAGACCAGGTAGCGCTCCGGCAGGCCGAGCCGGGCCCGGAGCCCGGCGTCGGGGGCGATGGCCGCCGCCCAGCCCGGGTCCACCCCGAGCGGGGTGACGACGATCTGGGAACGCTCGAAGCGGTAGAACTGGGCCAGGTCGTCGGCGGTCGCCGCCGCGACCGTGACCAGTACGGCGGCCCGCCGCAGCGCGCGCGGGACCAGCTCGCGGTAGCGCCGGCTGGCCGCCGTCACGGTCTCCGGGAACAGCTCGTAGGCCAGGTCGTGGACCGTTACGACGCCGGCGGCCCGGCGCGCCGGCGGCAGCACGAAGTTGGTGCCGTGGAAGACGTCGACCGGGCCGGCCAGCCACTCCACCGGCGGCACCGGCCAGCGCGCCCACACCTCACGCAGCAGCCGGGCCGGCGCCCGCCGGGTGCTCACCGAGATCCCCGGCCCGCGCGGCGCGTGCGCCGGCAGGTCCGCCGCCCCCCGCCAGGTAAAGGGCACCAGCCGAAGGTCCGGCCGGTCCGGCAGCGCGGCGAGCGAGCTGATCAGGTTGGCGGCGTACTGCCCGACGCCGGTGCGGGGGCCGAGCAGCGGGGTCGCGTCGAGGCCGACCCTCACCCGTCGCCCGGGCGACTTCCCGGTGCGGCCGCCCGGACCGAGCCGGCCGGGCGGCCCATGCCGTGTCGCTCGGCGATCGAGCGCCACCGCTCGGCGAAGCGCGGTTCCGAGAACGACTCGGCACGCTCGCGCGCCGCCGACGACAACCGGGCACGCAGCTGCTCGTCCCGGGCGATCTCCACGGTGCGATCGTGCAGCACGTCGACCGATGACCAGCGGAAGCCGTCAACGCCGTCGCGGACGATCTCGCGCTGACCGGCCGAGTCGATGACGACGGGGACGGCGCCACCCGCCATGGCCTCCACCGTGGTGATCCCGAAGTGCTCGAAGGTCCACGGCGTCCTGGACTCGTCCTGGCCGTAGCCGGTGGCCGCCCAGAAGACGCTGGCGGTGTCGAAGAGCTCCTCGACCCGGGACCGGGGGGCGTTGGGCGCCAGTACGACCGGCAGCCCGGTCGCCGCCGCCCGGACCTGGCGGAAGTAGTCGACCTGCTCGGGCTCGAGGCCTCCGACGACGTGCAGCTCCCAGCCGGGCAGCCGACCGGAGCGGACCAGGGCGCCGAAGAAGCGCACCAGCTCCAGCTGCTGCTTGCAGTGGCCCTGACCGGGATGGAAGAAGCGGCCGACGCTGAGGATCACCGGCCGGCGCCGCGCCGCCGGCTCCAGCGCCGAGGTCTTGACGGGTGGGAAGAGCACCTCGGCGTCGCGTTGCCAGTAGCGGCCTATCCAGCCCCGGGTGTACTCGGAGTTCGCCACCACGAGGTCGTAGGAGGGCAGGAACTCCAGGTTGCGCGGGTCGCGCAGCAGCCAGGGGAAGTGGTAGCCCAACCGCTCGCCGGCCGTGAGCGGCGACCCGCCGACGTGCAGCCGGCTTACTGCGACACCGAGGGATCTCGGGTCGGCGGAACCGGGCGTGAACGTGTCGCTGACCAGGTGGACCTCCAGCGCCCGGCCGGGGGCGCCGAGGTCGACCACGTGCCGGGTGAAGCGGGGCGTGGCCTCCACGGCGGCCCGCTCGACGCCGTCCTGGTCGATGAACCGCAGGGTGGTCGGACCGGCTGCGCCCGGGCGGCCGAGCTCCATCCCGAGGACGTGCGAGCTGTCCCGGGAGAGCCCGAGCACCGCGTTCCCGCTCGTCCACGTCCACGAGCGGCGCCGGCCACCCTCCGGCGGGAACCAGCCGGTGCCGTACTCGAAGAGCCGCTGCACCCGCCGTACCGAGGGGCCGAGCCGGCGGATGAACCACCGCCGTACCGGCCCGAAGTCGTGGTCCGCCGGGGTCGGGAAGTAGCAGAGATAGACGCTGCGGCCGGCGCGGGAGGGGAGCCGGCTCATGTACGACGCGTTGACGAAGAGGTCGTAGTCCTCGCTCATCTCGCTGACCAGCGTCTCGCCGGTGTCGGGCATCGTCAGCAGCCGGACGCCGGACAGGTCGATCCCCACGTGCTCGGCGAGCTCGTCCCGCTCGACGGGGGTGTGGGTGACGAGGTCGACCTCCCAACCCTCGGCCGCGAGCACCTGGGCGAGCATGCCCGAGTGGCGCTCGCCGCCGCCCATCGAATAGAGGAACCGGTTATAGACCGCCGCCTTCATCGCGACTCCACCAGCCAGCGCGCCTCGACCTCGGACCGGCGGGCGCTCGCCTGCCCGCGGATCGCCCGGCGACGGGCCAGCATCGGGCCGAGCAGCCGCAGGTACGACGCCATCACCCGGGCCCGCAGGGCGAGTGGGCGCAGCGCCGGCCGGCGGCGCTCGCGCAGCAGCACCCGGGCGGCGCGGACCGTCATGGACGCCGTCGTCAGCGGGTAGCGCAGCACCTCGCGGACGGCCAGCCGCGCGGTAGCGTCCTTGGTCAGCATCAGCAGCCGGTTGCGGTCGACGTGGAAGACGAACAGCGGCGACCACTCCTTCGACGTCGCCGAGTGGATGTGGCGGACCACCGCACCCGGTTCGTAGCGCACCCGCCAGCCGCGCAGGTGCAGCCGCCAGGACAGGTCGGTGTCCTCGTAGTAGAGGAAGAAGTCGTCGTCGAAGACGCCCACGTCGGCCAGCGCCTCGCTCCGCAGCGCCACCGCGGCGCCGGAGATGAGGAACACGTCCTCCGGCTCGTCGTACCGGCCCTCGTCGATCTCCTGGTAGCCGCGGTCGGCGCCGTAGCCGGACCGCAGCACGATGCCGCCGACGTTGTTGATCACGTCCACGGCCTTGTCGGTCGGCACCCGTACGACGTGGGCGGCGACCTCGTCGACCGGCACGGTCGCCGTCGTGGTGGTGCCGTCCGGCCCGTGCAGCCGCAGCTCCTTGGTGCGCTCGGCGGTCCAGCGCAGCGTCAGCCGGACCGCGGCGCCCGCGGGGACGCCGGGCGGCAGCGGCACCAGGAACGTCCCGGCCGGCCGGCTCCAGCGGAACCGCCCGTCGCCGCTGCCCTCCGGCGGGTAGGTCGAGGACTCCCACAGCACCGCGTCGGTGACCGGCACGTCGTCGACGAGCACGTCGAGGATGCGTACGCCGAGCTGGCGCGCGTCGTGCGGGCCCGGGGAGAAGCCGGCGGTCTCGAAGGACACCGGCAGGAACCGCGGCAGGAACAAGATCTTGGACGTGACCGCGCCGACCCGCTCCCCGCCGGGCTGCCCGAAGGGCTCCAGCAGCCGCTCCAGCCAGTCCGGCTCGGGCCTGGCGTCGTTGTTCAGCAGGACGGCGTACGGCGTACGCAGCTCGCGCAGCGCCAGGTTGTTGCCACCGGCGAACCCGGTGTTGGTCGGGCTCGGGATCACCCGCACCTCCGGGTAGTCCCGCCGGAGCAGGTCGAGCGAGCCGTCCCAGGAGGCGTTGTCGACCACCCAGGTCACGAAGCGCCCGGCCAGCGTCTGGGTCCGCAGTGCGGAGAGGCAGTCCGGCAGCAGGTGCGCGCCGTTGTAGTTGACCAGGATCACGGTGGCCAGGGGCTCAGCCACGGGCCACCACGTAGACCTCGTTGGCCTGGAACAGCTGCCCGAGGAGCCTCTCGTACGTCGACCGGAGAGCGGCCAGCTCGTGCTGGGTGCGCTGCAGCCGCTCGTCGAGGGTGGCCACCAGATGGCCGAAGTCGTACCAGGGCGAGGACGTGTCGACGTCCTGCTGCTCGGCCCGCGGGTCGGTGGCGCGCTGGATCGCCGCCGCGACCGACTCGCCCAGCGCGGGGTCCACCGTGGTCTTCTCGGCTGAGAGCCCGAGCAGCGGGCCGCCGGTGTTGCGAGGGTTGCCGCCCATGTGCTCGACCGTCAGTCCGGCTCGGGCGCAGAAGAACGCGATCAGGTGCGGGTCGTAGAACCGGACGTGGGTCGGGTCCTTCCAGAAGTCGTAGCAGAGCACCGCCAGGCAGGCCGGGTTGGGGACCGCGGTCACGAAGACCCCGCCGGGCCGGAGTGCCCGCCGTACGCCGGTCATCACGATCTCGACGTCCGCCGGCCCGAGGTGCTCGAGGAAGTGCGCCGCGAACACGCCGCCCACCGACCCCGGCTCGACCGCGTCCTGCAGGTGGGTCCGGGCATCCCCGAGCACGACCCGGCAGCCGCCCGCCCGGGCCTGCTCGACCATGCCCTCGTCACTGTCGACACCGTAGGCGGTGACGCCCTGTTCCCCGAGCAGGCTGAGGAACTCGCCACGGCCGCTGCCGAGCTCGACCACCGGGGCCGCGTCGACGAAGTAGGGCAGGTACTCACCGAGCGCATGCCGGGAGGCCGCCGGGTCGTAACCCATGTACCGGTAGTAGTCGCTCTCCAGATGCTGTCCGCCGGTCATCCGGTGGCCTCCTCGACCGGCCGGACGCGGTACTCGTACGGCACGCCGATCAGCCCCGCGGCGTGGTCACCGGTCACCGTGAAGTACTGCCGCGGGAAGCGGTACGCCGCCACGGGTACGCCGGTCGTCGGGTCATCCAGCCGGACCGCGATGACGAAGCCGCCGGAGACCGGTGGCAGGGCCGGCACGGTGAAGTCCACGAACCACCTGCCCGGGGCGGCCGGGATCCCGTCGCCGTCGGTGCTCATCGCCCAGATCGGGAACTCGCCCGCCCCGACCGCGACCGCGACCACGTCGAGCGCCCGGGCCGACTCCGCGGTGGGGATGTCCACCTCCACCCGGAGCACGAACGGGTCGCCGGGGCGGAAGGCGGAGACCGAACCACCGCCGCTGTAGCGGCTGATCGTGATGCCGGTCAGGGACAGGTCGGACTCGGGTGCCGCCGGGGCGGGCGCCGTACCGGTGCCGAGGATGCCGCGCAGGGTGCCCGTCGCGTACGCCGGATCGCCGTCGAAGACCGCGTCGCCGTGGTGCAGGACGACGGCCCGGCCGCAGATGCTCTCCACCAGGTCGAGCGCGTGGCTGACGAACAGGATCGTGCGCTGCTCCTCCTGGAACTCCGCCATCTTGGCCAGGCACTTCTGCTGGAAGTGCTCGTCACCGACCGCCAGCACCTCGTCGACCAGCAGGATGTCGGGGTCCACGTGCACAGCGACCGCGAACGCCAGCCGCACGTACATGCCGGAGGAGTAGTGCTTGACCATGTTGTCGATGAACTGCTCGAGCTCGCTGAACTCGACGATCGCGTCGAAGAGACGGTCCACCTCCCGGCGGGACAGCCCGAGCAGCGCGCCGTTGAGGTAGACGTTGTCCCGCCCCGACAGCTCGCCGTTGAAGCCGGCGCCGAGCTCGAGCAGCGAGGTGATCCGGCCGCGCACGGTCACCGTGCCGGACGTGGGCTGCAGGATGCCGGCCAGCACCTTGAGCAGGGTGCTCTTTCCCGACCCGTTGGCGCCGATCAGCCCGACCGTCTCGCCGCGCCCGATGTCCATGGAGATGTCGCGCAGGGCCCACAGCGTCTCGTTGCTCTGCCCGCGGCGCAGCGCCAGCTCCTTGAGGCTGGTGGCGCGGCTCCGGTGCACCACGAACTTCTTGTTCACCTGCCGGGCCTCGATGACCGGCCGGGTCGGGCCGGCCACTAGAGCTCCTCGGCGAAGCTGCCCTGCATCCGCCGGAAGACCGTCAGCGCCACGACGAGCAAGCCGACCGATCCCACCAGGACCAGCCCCAGCTGCTGGAGGTAGAAGGCGTAGCCGGCGTCGGCGAGCAGCAGCGTGCGGGTGCCGGTTCCCGGTGCGGTGTAGAACGGGTTCGCGTAGATGGCGCGCTGGAACGAGGCGGAGACGATCGCCAGCGGGTTGGTGAAGTAGAGCCGGTAGAGCCACTCGTTGCCCGGCGTGATGTGGCTGCGCAGCAGCCCGGCCGAGTAGATGATCGGGTTGAGCCAGAACCAGGCGGTGAGCGTGATCTCGACGACGTGCTGGACGTCGCGGTAACGCACGTTCAACGCGGAGACGAGCACGGCGAGCGCCGTGGTGAACACGACGGCGACCAGCAGGGCCGGCACCAGCAGCAGCAGGTGGAGCCCGACGAAGTGGTAGCCGAAGAGCAGCAGTACGCCGAGCAGGGTCGCCATCTGCAGCCCGAAGTGCACGGCGGCGAAGCCCACCGATGACAGCGGCAGCACGGTGAGCGGGAAGCGCACCTTCTTGATCAGGTTGCCGTTGCCCACGACGCTGCCGACTGCGCCCTGCACGCTGGACTGGAAGAACGTCCACACCAGCAGCCCCGCCATCAGGTAGACGACGAAGTAGGGGATCGGGCTCCTCAACACCAGGCCGAACGCGAAGTAGTACACCGCCATCAGCAGCAGCGGGTTGGCCAGCGACCAGGCGAAGCCCAGGACCGAGTCCTTGTACTTCACCTTGAGGTCCTTGCGGACCAGCCCGGACAGCAGTTCCCAGCGCAGCCGGCTCTGCGAGGCCGCCCGCGCCTCGGCGGCGCTGCTCACCACGCCAAGCCGCCTCGACCGGCGGTCCTCACCCGAGCGCCGCCTCGCGCAGGGCCACGCCCAGCCGTCGGGTGTCGGCCTGCGCCGGGTCGACCTTGTGGGGGACCAGCGGGTTGGTCACCTCGAGATCGACGAGCAGCCGGCCCTCGCCGGCGTCGGGGACCGGCAGCAGCAGCGTCTCCCAGCTGTCGGGCGCTACGGCGTACTCGTGCCGCTGGACCGCGTCGCCGAGCTCCAGGGTGACGACGCCTCGCACCTTCTCCCCGGCGGACCGCGGGCCGGTGAAGAAGGTCAGGCTCAGCGTGGTCTCTTCGCGGCGCTTGAGGAACAGGGTGGCGCGCGGCGCGGTCCAGCGCACGCCGCCGCCCCAGTCCTCGAAGGGGTAGAAGCCGCTGCCCAGCTGCGGCAGCTGGTCGCTCATCCGCAGCACGCCGCTCTCGATGCGGTTGTAGGCGTGCACGTCCTGGTAGATCGGGCGCATGCCCTCCGACGGGTAGGCGTAGCGCGGCTGCCCGTGCGGCGTCGCCAACAGGTAGATCACGTCCAGCCGGCTGACCAGGCGGCCGTGGCGGGTCAGCCACCGCACCACCCGGTCCAGTCGAGCCGGGTGCCAGTAGGACTCGTCGTAGGCGGAGTAGCCGGCGCTCACCTCGAAGCCGATCTGCGTGCAGAGGTCGGTCAGCTCGGCCAGGCTGAACAGCCGGTGGTGGCGGGCGTAGTAGCTGTGGCCCGAGTACGGCGGGTAGATGTTGCGGCCGCGCGCCAGGTCGAGCAGGCCGGTGTAGGCCGTCGCGTTCGGCGTGCTCAGCAGCAGCGTCCCGGTGTCGTTCTTCAGTACCCGATGGCACTCGACGAGGGTGTGGGTCGGGTCGTACACCAGGTGCTCGATGACCTCGCAGTAGACGACGATGTCGAAGAAGTCGTCGGGCCACGGCCAGCCGTCGTACTCGATGTTCAGCCGGGCCGAGGCGATGCGATGGCGTACGCCGGCGTCGTTGACCTTCTCGACGTAGTCGCCGTCCTCACCGGGAAAGACGGTGGGCTCGTTGGCGACGCTCACGTCGTAGCCGAAGAAGTGCTGCAGCAGCACGCTCATGAAATAGGGCCGGCCGCCGATCTCGAGCACCCGGACCGACTCCGGGTCGGGCAGCCCCGGGATGAGGTTCAGCGTGTGGGTGAACCGGTCGACCGCCGTTGCCAGGTAGCCCTGCTCGGCCGGCCGCCGGAAGTCCGCGAAAGTGGCGAGGTAGTCCATCACCATCGATTCGGTGATGGGCCGCGACTGCGTGCTGACGGTCATGTTGAGAACCGAAAAGCGGCGGCGGACGGGTGGTCGATCACGCACGTCACTCTAGCCGGGCGGGCGTGACATTCCGAGGAACGCAGATGGCGGTACGCCGGTGGTCGGCGCGGATAGCCTGCCCCGGGAACCCGGCAGGAGGAGCGGACGACATGGTGATGGGCTCGGCACGCTCGGCGGCCACCAGGGTCGCGGCCCGCTCCGCTCGCTCGGCCGCCGCCCGGCTGCGGCGCGGCGTACGCCCGCCCGCCGGCCGGCACCGGCCGCCGCCCGCCGGCGACCCGCCGGTCGAGGTAGCCCTGGCCACCCCGGCCGGGACCGAGGAGCTGGTACGCCGGCTCGCCGAGCAGGTCCCCTTCGAGGCCTGGGAGCAGGCCGGCTGGCACCTGACGGCCAACCACTTCTACTCCCCGATCCCGGACACCCGGGAGCTGCCGGAGGGGCTGTTCGACCGCGCCTCCGAGCTGCCCGGCATCGACATGCGCGACGACGAGCAGGTCGCCTTGTTGCGGGGCCTGCACGCCGACTTCGACGCCGAGTTCAACGCGCTGCCGCGAGAGCCGGCCGGACCGCTCGAGTACTTCGTGAACAACCTCGCCTTCGAGTCGGTGGACGGCGAGCTGCTCTACGGGCTGGTCCGCCGCAGCCGGCCGAGGCGGATCGTCGAGATCGGCTCGGGCTGGTCGACGCTGTGCTCGCTCGCGGCACTGCGGCGCAACGTCGAGGAGGGCGCTGCCGGCCGGATAGAGGCGATCGAGCCCTATCCGTACGACTTCGTGCGGGAGGTGGGGGCCGACCCGCTCGTCGAGCTCCGGGTGACCCAGCTGCAGGACGTCTCGCTGGACACCTTCCGCACCCTGGAGCCGGGCGACATCTTGTTCATCGACTCCTCGCACGTGCTGCGCACCGGCAGTGACGTCCAGTACGAGTTCCTCGAGGTGCTGCCGCGGCTGCCGGCCGGCGTACTCGTGCACGTGCACGACATCTTCCTGCCGTATGAGTACCCGCGGCGGTGGCTCGTGGACGAGCATCGGTTCTGGAACGAGCAGTACCTGCTGCAGGCGTTCCTCATCGGCAACACCGGCTTCGAGGTGGTCTGGGGCGGCAGCTGGATGCACGACCGGCATCCGGACCTGCTCGAGGCGATGATCCCGTCGTACGACCGGACCACCCGGCACCCGGGCAGCTTCTGGATGCGCCGGCTCGCCGTCAGCTGACCGGCGTACGGCGACGTCGCCGTAGTGACCCGGCCAGTCCCGCACCCAGCAGGGCCAGCACGGTGAGCCCGGTGAGCAGCAGGCCGTAACGCAGCCTTGGGTTGACGAACTGGAAGCGGACGGTGTGCGCGCCGGCCGGCACCTCGACCCCCCGGAAGGCCCGGTCGGTGGGGACGATCGAGGCCGGCTTGCCGTCGACGGTGGCCCGCCAGCCCGGGTAGTAGGGGTCGGCCAGGACCAGCAGGCTGCGGCCGGTGGCGCTGGTGCGCACGACCACCTCGGTGTTGCCGCGGCGGGTGACGGTCGCCGAGCCGGCGCCCGCCGCCGTCGGGTCCACCCGCACCGGCCGTTCGACGACCGCCTGGCGGGTCAGGTCGAGCCCGCCCTTGAGGGCGGCGACCTGCTCCTCGGGCGACCGCGCCACCCGTACGTCGGTGACCAGCCGGGCGAGCGGGGGCGCCGGGCGCTCCCAGAGCAGCACGAACGCGTGGTGGGCGGCCGAGCGGAAGCCGTGCCGTTCGAGCACGCGCCGCTCCGTCGCCGGAAGGTCGTCGCTGGTCACGAACCAGCGCACGCCCAGGAAGTCGACCGCGGGCCAGCGCCATCGCGAGGGTGGTGTGAAGATCCGGCCGCCGCCGAGATCGCCTCCCGAGCCGGTGGCGGCGTACCAGAAGTCCCGGTAGCGGCCGAGCGGCATCAGGCCGCCGTCGCGGCCGATCGGCGTCTCGGCGAGTACGGCGAGGTGGCTGTCCGGGCGGGCTGCGAGCTGCTCGAGAACGCCGGCGACGTAGTAGGCGCGCGGCGTACCGGTGAGCCCCGGCGGCACCGGGATCTCGCTGCCCTGCTTGGGGGTCGGCGTGCCCGCGACGCTGAGATAGCGCCCGCCACCGGCCGCGATCTGCTCGAGGACGGCGCTGGAGGAGTTGTAGATCGCGTTCGGGCCCTTCTGGTGGTACTCCGCCTGCGGGCGGGCATCCCGCAGCTCCAGCCCGATCACGCAGAGCAGGAGGAGGGCGAGCGGGGCACGGGGGATCCATCGGATGCCGGCCAGCAGCCACAGGGCCAGGCCGGCGAGCGCCGCGACGATCCAGCGCCTGGTGCTGGCGCCGTCATTGGTGAGGTTCCCGAGCCCGAAGGCGACGGCGCCGGCGGCGAGCAGCACCGCGCCCGCCGCTACCCCCTGCAGTGCCCGGGGTCGCGGCCGCCCGACGAAGCGGTGGAGCAGCTCGTCGGCTCCCAGTGCGGCGCCGGCAGAGAGCGCGAAGGCGGTCAGGAACAGGTAGCGGACCGGGACCCGGAAGCCGCTGACCAGCGGGGCGTTGTCGTAGAAGAACCGGTAGAACGCGGTGGCGTTGCCCAGCGCCATGACGAAACCCAGTGCCGCGATGACGACGAGCCAGGCCCGCGTCCAGAGCAGGTCGCGCCGGCGGGCCACGACCCCCAGGGCGAACAGGCCGAGACCCAGGACGCCCACGAAGCCGACGTTCTCGCCGGTGAGGACGTGCCCGTAGTCCGGCAGCAGCACGTTGACGGCGATCGCCTTGGCGAGCGGGAACTGCTGGTTGAACCCGGGCGCGTTCCGGTATCCCAGGGACTTCAGCTGGAGCGTGGGCAGCAGCTGCCAGGCGAACAGCAGGACGAACAGCGTGAGCGCACCGCCGAGCTGGACCGCCGCGCGCAGCGCCCGGCGGGGGAGCGCGCCCGGTACGGCGAGAACCCAGGCCACCCCGAAGAGGGCCAGCGCCCCCATCGTGTAGACCCAGCCCTCCGGGTGGCCGGCCAGGAACTGCAGGCCGATCGCGACCGCGGTGAGCACGGTCCAGCGCAGCCGGCCGCGTTCCAGCGCCAGGTAGGCGCACAGCAGGATCCACGGCATCCACGCCAGGCCCTGCAGCTGGTTGGTCAGGATCACGTGCTGCAGCGGTACGCCGCCGAAGCCGAACGCCAGCGCTCCGGCCGCCGCGCCCCACATCCCGACCTTCAGGACGAAGCGGCAGAAGGCCCACATGCCGAGCACGGCCCACGCGATGTGAGCCGCGATCGTGAGGTCCAGCGCGGTCGCCGTGGGCAGCAGCCAGAACAGCGCGTTGCCGGGGTAGAGGATGCCGTGCTGGAGGTTGGCCAGGTAGGGCTCACCGCCGTACTGGGTGGGCAGCCAGGTCGGCAGGATGCCGTGCCGCAGCAGGCTGGCGACGCCGCGGTGGTCCGGCCCGAGCGCGTGGATGAGTACGTCGTAGTAGACGGCCTGACCGCGGTCACGCAGCGCGGGGATGAACGCGAAGGTGAGCGCGAGGCCGGTGAAAAAGGCGGCCAGCCCCTCGACGACCAGCCACCACCGCCCACCGGGCAGCCGGAGCCCCGCGTTCCTGTGGGGTGGTTCTCGTCCCGGCGACCGGATGACGACCAGGCCGGCAGACTCGCCGGCCGCGGCGCGTTCGGAGGTCGTCCCGGTGACCCGGGTCGCGCCGCCCGCCACGCTGTCCATGCCGGGACAAACCTCCACGGATCGAGTTGCCGCCGGTCTCCGACACGCCGGGACGCGCTGCGCTTCGGAGGCTACCGGGGCACGGCCGCCGGTCCGGCGCGCCACGAGCAAGGCGTACGGCGTGCTCGCGATACTGTGACGCGGACCAGCCACCGCTTCAGCCACCTCATTCCGCTGCGCCGCTGCACGCGGTTGGCTCATGCAGAGCGTCCGGGAGCCCGCCCAGGTGAGCACGCCGAGAACCGAGCGCGAGTCGCAGGCACGGATCAGCGAGGTCCGGACCGTGGCAGCTCCGCTGGCCGTCGTGGAGAGCCCGCCGCACGCGTCCTACCGGGCCCGGCCCGCGGCGGCCCGGCCGGCCGAGCCGGGGCACACGCAGGAGCGGGCGCGGCTGCAGGTGACCGTCGTACTGCCCTGCTACAACGAGCAGGAGCACGTGCTCGAAGAGGTCGAGCGGATCACGACCGCGATGGAGGAGAGCGGCTACACCTACGAGCTGCTCGTCATCGACGACGCCTCGACCGACCGCACGCGGGCGGTGCTCACCGAGGCACTGCCGCGCTTTCCGAAGATGCGGCTGATGCCGTTCCGCTACAACTCCGGCTCGGGCACCGCCCGTCGGATCGGCACCTCGGAGGCCCGCGGCGACGTCGTCGTGTGGACCGACGCCGACATGACCTACCCCAACACCCGGATCCCGGAGTTCGTGCGCTACCTCGAGGACCACCCGGACGTCGACCAGGTGGTCGGAGCCCGGACCAGCGAGGCGGGCACCTACAAGTTCCTCCGGGTGCCGGCCAAGTGGGTGATCCGCAAGCTGGCGGAGAAGCTGTCGGAGTCGCGCATCCCGGACCTCAACTCCGGGCTGCGAGCGTTCCGCCGCGAAGTCTCGCTGCCCTACCTGCGGCTGTTGCCGCCCGGGTTCTCCTGCGTGACGACGATCACTTTGTCGTTCCTGTCCAACCAGCACCCGGTCGACTACCTGCCGATCGACTACGCGAAGCGGGTCGGCCAGTCGAAGTTCCACTTCCGCAAGGACGCCTACCGCTACGTGCTGCAGGTGCTCCGGATGGTGATGTACTTCAACCCGCTCAAGGTGCTCATGCCGCTCGCGGTGTGGCTGCTCGGGATCGGCTCGCTCAAGGTCGTCTACGACCTCATCGTGCACCGGCTGCACATCGCGACGAGCACGCTGCTGCTGCTCATCAGCGGATTGATGATCGCCTCGCTGGCCCTGCTGGCCGACCTGGTCGTCCGCTCCCGGGACGGCTGACGCGCCGGTGCGGATCGCGGTCGTCGGGCCGGCCCATCCGTACAAGGGCGGCGGGGCCCAGCACGCCACCGAGCTCGCCCACCGGCTCTCGGTTGCGGGGCACCAGGTCGCGCTGGAGTCCTGGTCGGCGCAGTACCCGCGGCTGCTCTACCCGGGCCAGCTCACCGTGGACGTGCCGGAGGTGCCGCTGTTCGAGCCGACCCGCCGCGAGCTGTCCTGGGCCCGCCCGCTGGGCTGGCTCCGGGTGGGGCGGCGGCTGGGCCGCTCGGTGGACGCCGTCGTGCTGTTCGTCTACTCGCCGGTGCAGGTCCCCGCCTACCTCGGGATCCTCCAGGGCCTGCGACGGCGGGCGCGGGTCGTGGCGCTGTGCAACAACGTGCTGCCGCACGAGCGACGGGCGATCGACGTCCGGCTGATGTCGTCGCTGCTCCGCCGGGTGGACGCCGTCCTCGTGCACAGCGACGAGCAGGCGAATCTGGCCGCGACCCTCACCCCCGCACCGGCGTACGTCGCCAGCCTGCCGCCGCATCTGGCCGCCGCCTCCGCACCTGCGCCCCCTGCTGCCGGGCGGACCGCAGAGCCGCACCGGCGGCTGCTCTTCTTCGGCATGGTCCGGGCGTACAAGGGCCTCGACGTGCTGCTGCGGGCGCTGGCGGACGGGCCCGAAGACGTCTCCCTCCGCGTCGCGGGGGAGTTCTGGGGTGGGCCGGCGGAGACCGAGAAGCTCGTCGCTGACCTCGGTCTCGTGGACCGGGTGGAGCTGCGGCCCGGCTACGTGCCTGTCGAGCAGGTAACGGAGGTCTTCGCCGACGTTGACGCGCTGGTGCTGCCCTACCGCTCGGCCACCGCCTCCCAGAACGCCTACATCGCCTTCGACCACGGCGTACCGGTGATCGCCACCCGGACGGGTGCGTTGGCGGACGCCGTGCGGGACGGCGTCGACGGGCTGGTCTGTGCGCCGGACGACGTCGAGGACCTGGCCGCCGCCCTGCGCCGGTTCTACGCGCCTGGCGAGCCGGCGCGGCTGCGGGCCGGCGTGCGCCGGGTGGACGCGGAGCCGGTCTGGCGCGCCTACGTCGGGACCCTCGTCGAGGCGGCGGGCAACCAGCGCCAGGTACCGCCACCTTGATGGTCGCCTTGACAGGGAAGGGTGGCGGAGCATACTGGCCGTGACCGGACGGCAATGTCCATCAGCTGAATATTGGGTGCGGAAAGGGCAATGTAACCAGTTACGCCTTCAACAATTTTTACGCAGGCACCGGGGTCGGCGGTGGATGTGCTTATGACGGGAAGGCACTGTGGTGACAACGGTAGCAGCTTCACGCATGATGGTTATAGTTGCAAGTCTTGTCCTGTCCGCGTCTGGTTTCGGCACAGCCTCGAAGGGCCAAGACTCGGCTCAGCGTTCCAACCAAAGGACAGCCGTGAATTCTGTGTCCCCGGCAGCCCCACGGTCGAGTGCGAGGCCTCTGCCTCTGTCTCTGCCTCCGCAGCTTCCCTGTCGATTTCCCGACAACGCTAGCGATCTCTATGATCTTCGGGCCGCCTCCGACCTCGTCGCGGTAGCGCGCGTGGGGTCAACGGTGATTCAAGGTGTGGGAAAGCATACTCTGTCGCGGGTGGCGGTGACGGTGACGGCTGCTGCAGAGAACCGCTTGCCCCAGGTGCCGGAGGCGTTAACGGTGATCATTCCCGGCAGCTCGAGCAGAGTCCTCAAGGAGTCGGGCCGCTACGTGCTGTTTCTATCCCAGCATGGGACGGCGTTCGGGCTCAATGGTGGCATGCGAGGTGCCTTTGCCATCGACGGCGCGGATCATGTTAGCCTGAAATGTCCTAACTACGTGTCACCGGACAAGCCCATACCGGCCGTTGGCAATGCGACCGGTAGCCAGCTCACCTCCTTCCTGAGCTGGTTCAAGGACTCGCCACGACCCGCCCGAGTGACGGAGCAGTAAGCGGGGGCGCGTGCACCGGCCGTCAGTGACTTGGATCAAGAGACGCCGGCGAACTCGCGGGCGGCGGATACTCGAAGAGCCAGTGCACGCCGCCCTTGCCGATCGCGATCGGTGACACCGACTTGCCGCTGCGCTCCAGCGACTCGTGCAGGGCCCGCATCTCGTGGTCCCGGTCCGGCAGCTCGTCGAAGTAGAGCAACGTCCCGGATCGCAGATGCGGCTCCAGGCAGCGCAGGACGATGTCGGCACTGGCATAGAGGTCGCTGTCCACGTTGACGATGAGCTGGTCGTGCTCGGGGACGGCGAACCCCGGCAGCGTCTGGTCGAACCAGCCGGCGACGAAGGAGACCCGGGGGTCGTCGATGGACGGCGCCCCCGCGGTGGCGAAGTGGCCCTGCGGGGTGCCCGGGCGCCAACCCTCCGGCAGCCCCTCGAAGCTGTCGAACCCGACGAAGCGGGCGTCCGGGTTGCGCAGGTTGCTGACCCACCAGCGCATGCTGCGGCCCTCGAAGACACCGAACTCCAGGTAGAGCGGCCGGCGCCCGGTGACCCTGCGCAGCGCCTCCTCGAACACCGCCGTATCGGTCGCCAGCGGAGCCGGCCGGCCAGCGGGCAGCGTCTCCAGCCAGCTGCCGAGCTCGAGATAGCTGAGCACGGACCGGAGGTTGGCCAGGCTCCGCGGACCGAGATGGCGGCCCGCCCGCAGCAGGGCCAGGCGTACGACGGGACGGGGGTCGAAGGCCACCATGGCGCCCCACCGTACTGGCCGTCAGCGCAGGGCGGCCGGGTCGACGCCGTACCAGACATAGGCGTCGTGGTCGCGCACCGGCGACCGTCCCAGGACGGTGGTGAACAGCGCCATCGCATCGGCCCAGTGCGCCATCCCGTCGACCGGGATGACGACGGTCCGGACCTGCCAGCGACCCAGCTCCGAACGAAGCTGCTGCACCTGGAAGGGGTTGATCGGTCGCAGCGGTCGGCCGCTGCGGATCGAGTTCAGCCGGCTGCCAGTCGCGCTCGGTGCCCCCCACCGCGGCCGGCCCCGGGCGTCCGGGACGAGGACGTAGCCGCCCGGTGAGCGGTAGCGCATGCCGGCCACCGCCTGCCAGAGCATTGGCCGGCTGTCCGCCCGACCGGGCAGCGGGACGGTGAGCAGCGCGCTGCCCGCCGGCACCCGCTGCACAGAGGCGGAGCGAAACCACTCGGGTACGCCGACCGGCTGGGCGCCGTACGGCCTGGCCGGCAGCAGCGGCAGCAATGCGGCTACTGCGACGGCCAGCGGAGCCGCCACGGCGACCCAGCGGCGGCGGGAGGCGGCGGCAGACCTGTCGCGGCCAGCCGCATGGAGCCGGTCCAGGCCGACGGCGAGCAGCAGGCCGGCGAACAGCGTGACGTGCAGCGACAGCCGGCTCGCCACGACGCTCTCGAGCAGCGGAACGTCGCGGAGCAGCGCGAGCGGCAGCGCGACGTCGGTTCCGTCGCCCGCGACGCGCAGGTGGCGGCCGAGGGACAGGACGAACGTCGCCACCAGTGCCACGCCGGCGAAGCGCACCACGCCGCGCCGCCGGCACAGCACCACCACGGCGACCAGGACCAGCAGGAGCGGAAGCCCCAGGTAGCCCCCGTTCTCTGCGCGGTTGCCGCTGAACTGACGGGCGACCTCCACCAGGCTCCCCGGTGCAAACCGCATCAGCCCCGTCGGCACTAGTGGCGCGACCACGTCGACGCTGAACCGCTCGGACTGCTGAACCGCACCCGTGAGTCGTTGCGGGCCGGCGAACTGGACGTAGAGCGGCCATGCCGTCAGAGCGAGGACGACGACCAGCGCTGTGCCCAGGCCGAGGGCGGCGTAGCCGGCGCGCGGGCGGATGCCGCGAGGGTTCAGGGCGAGCAGGAGCAGCCCCGTGACCCCGCCGACCAGCGCCGAGCCGCCGAGCACCTCCTCCGAGGTCAACAGCTGGGCTGCGGCCACCAGGCCGAGCAGCCCTCCCCAGGCCAGCCACCGGCCGCGCTGGCGGACGAGCAGCTCGTCGAGGGAGAGCAGGAGCAGCGGCAGAAACAAGCCCAGCGTCATGTGCAGGTGGCCCAGGCCCTGGGCGGTCATGAATGGCGAGAACCCGAAGAGCAGCCCGCCGGCGAAGGCGGCCGGCGGCCAGGGTGCCCAGCGGCGGAAGACGAGAAAGGCGGTGAACCCCGACAGCGCGAAGGCGGCGACCGAGAGCACGTTGTAGGCGAGCACAGGTCCGCCCAGCACCGTCACCGGGGACACCAGCACCCCCGGCAAGAAGAAGTTGACGTTCCACATGGCGTTGACGCCGTCGGGGACGTTCAGCCAGGTCGTGAAGAACGGCGAGAGTCCATGCGCGACGGCGTACGGCGCCCAGCGGAGGAACCACATCGTGAAAGCGGCGTCACCGCAGCCGCAGATCGACCTGGAGCCGGGTGCAGTCCATGCCCCGGCGAAACGGGCGAGCGCCGCCGCCGTGTAGAGCATGAGGGCGAGGGCGGGCCAACGGCAGGTGGCGAGCAGCCTGCCCAACGGTGGTGGAGGTCGCTCCGCCGTCAGGTCGGTCGGGGCCGCTGCGACCGGATCCGGGCGAGGATCCACAGCGCCTCCAGGCCGTCGCGCCAGGTCAGCTTCTTGCCCTCGTCGCGGCTGCGCGCCTTGTAGCTGATCGCCACCTCGTACGGGCGCACGCCTCGGCTCAGCAGCTTGCCGGTGACCTCGGCCTCCATGCCGAAGCCGGTGGCCCGCACGTCGAGGTCGCGATACAGCTGCAGCGGCATCAGCTTGAAGCAGGTCTCGAGGTCGCTGATCCACGCGTTGAAGAGCAGGTTCGCCCACATCGTGACGGTCTTGTTGCCGATCACGTACCAGAACGAGTACGCCGTGTGGCTGCCGAACGAGCGGGTGCCGTAGACCACCTCGGCGTCCCCGTCGAAGATGGGCTTCAGCAGGGAGGGGATCTCCTCGGGGCTGTACTCCAGGTCGGCGTCACAAATGACCATGTAGTCCCCGGCGGCGAGCCCGCTGGCGGTGCGGATCGCGGCGCCCTTGCCGCGGTTTCCCGGGTGTGCCTCCAGGACGATTCGCGGGTCCGCCAGGCCGGCCAGCTTGTCCGCCGTACCGTCGACGCTGCCGTCGTCGACGAGGACCAGCTCCATGTCGCACGGGTAGCGCACGTCGAGGACCCGCTTGACGGCGGCCTCGATGGTCGCCGACTCGTTGTAGACCGGCATCAGCACCGACAGCTTCACGACCGCGCATGGTAGCCGCGCAGAACCGAAGCGGGGTGTCCTTCGGCCGGCGTGTGCGGCAGCCTAGGGCGCGAGTGTCGATAGCCTGGGTCGCTGTAAATCTGGCGGTCGCTGTAAATCTGGTGAAGGCCCGACGTCCCTGACAGGAGGCTGCGTGGTCGTCCGCGCCAAGGCGCCCCTGCGGGTGAGCTTCGCGGGTGGCGGTACCGACGTCTCGCCGTTCCCGGAGACCGAGGGCGGCTGCGTCCTGAGCGCCACCATCGACCGCTACGCCTACGGCTCGCTGCGGCCGCGGGAGGACGGTCAGATCAGCGTCGAGTCGGTCGACTTCGGGATGTCACTGGACTTCCCGGTCGGTGCGGACGTCGTACTCGACGGCAAGCTCGACCTGGTTAAGGCGGCGATCCGCAAGCTGGGCGGTGGCGAGATGGGCGGGTACGACCTCGTCCTGCGCTCCAACGCGCCGCCCGGGTCCGGGCTCGGCTCGTCCTCCACCATGATGGTGGCGCTGGTCGGCCTGCTCCGGGAGCACTACTCCCTGCCGCTGTCGGAGTACGAGATCGCCCGGCTGGCCTATGTCATCGAGCGCCACGACCTCGGCATCCGCGGCGGGCTGCAGGACCACTACGCGGCCACCTTCGGCGGGTTCAACTTCATCGAGTTCGCCGACCATGTGATCGTCAACCCGCTCCGGATCCGCGACTCGATCATCAACGAGCTCGAGCTGAACCTGCTGCTCTGCTACACCGGCGTGACCCGGGAGTCGGCCAACATCATCGCCGACCAGACCGCCCGGGTGGAGAGCCAGCAGGGCGACGCGCTGGAGGGGCTGCGCGCGCAGAAGGAGCTGGCGGTGGCCATGAAGAGTGCGCTGCTGCGTGGCGAGCTGGACGACTTCGGCAACCTGCTCGCCGAGGCGTGGAAGCAGAAGAAGAAGATGTCGCCGATGATCACGACCAGCCTGATCGAGGACGCGTACGAGGTGGCGGTCCGGCACGGCGCGCTGGGCGGCAAGGTGACCGGAGCCGGCGGCGGGGGCTACATCCTGTTCTACTGCGACTTCGCCAAGAAGCACCGGGTCGCCGACGCCCTGACCGACTTCGGGGCGACGGTGACCGAGTTCAGCTTCGACACGAGGGGCCTCACGACATGGCGAGCCTGACCTCGGTGCAGGCCACCGAGCTGGTGCGCGGGCGGTTGCGGGACGACATCGCCAGCAAGACGGCCATGCTCGACGCCGAGCACGCGGACCAGGTGGTCCTGGTGGCCGACCGGATCGTCGAGGCACTTCGCGCCGGTGGCAAGGTGATCTTCTTCGGCAACGGCGGGTCCTCGATGGATGCCGGCCATCTCGCCGCCGAGCTGCTCGGCCGCTTCTACTTCGACCGGCCGTCCTTGCCCGCGGTCAGCCTGGCGGACAGCACCGCGGCGATGACCGCCATCGGCAACGACTACGAGTACGCCGAGGTCTTCGCCCGCCAGCTGCGCGGGCTGGGCCGCGCCGGCGACGTGGCCGTCGGGCTGTCCACCAGTGGCAACTCGGCGAACGTCGTACGGGCGCTGGAGGCCGCGCGAGACCTGGAGATGTTCACCGTCGTCCTCACCGGCGCGCGCGGCGGCAAGGTGGCCGGGCTGGCCGACGTCGCCATCTCGGTTCCCACCGACGACACCCCGCGGGTGCAGGAGTCGTGCATGCACCTCGGCCACTCGATCTGCGAGCTGGTCGAGCGGGCGCTCTTCGCCGCGGACGAGTGAGCCGGTTCACCACGGCCTTCCTCGACCGCGACGGCACGCTCAACGTCAAGGCGGCCGAGGGCGCCTACGTCACCGCACCCGAGGAGATGCGACTGCTGCCGGGCGCAGGGCAGGCCGTACGCCGGCTCAACGACGCGGGGGTCTTCGTCGTACTGGTGACCAACCAGCGGGGGATCGCCCGCGGGCTGTTCACCGAAGCCGACTACGCCGCGGTGACCGAGCGGCTCGTCGAGCAGCTGGCCGAGGAGGGTGCGGTGCTCGACGCGATCTACGTGTGCCCGCACGAGAACGACGCCTGCGACTGCCGCAAGCCGGCGCCCGGGATGCTGCTGCAGGCCGCCCGGGAGCATCCGGCGGTCGACCTCGCCGGGGCGGTGATGGTGGGCGACTCGGAAGCAGACGTCACCGCCGGCGCCGCCGCCGGGGCGGCCACCATCCGGATCGCCGCTGCCGAGGTGGCGACCGGAGCCGATGCCGTCGTACCCGACCTGGACAACGCGGTGTCGTGGATCCTCGGCCGGCCGTAGTGCCGCGGCTACCCTGCGGACCATGACCGGTCCGCGCCAGCCGCAGCTGGCCTACTCCGAGCTCGCCGAGACGATGCTCGACGAGCCGGGTCGGCGGCAGAAGGCGGCGAAGATCCTCGCCGTGCTCCGGCACTTCCTCGGCCGGGAGGACCTCGCCGGGCTGGTGGTGGCCGACGTCGGCTGCTCGGCCGGCTACATCGCGCACGAGATGGCCCTCGCCGGCGCGAAGGTCCCGGTGGGCTTCGACATCGACGTACCGGGGCTGGCCAAGGCGCACCATCGTTTCGGCTCCGACGTCTCGTTCCTCTGTGCGAACGGGGAGCAGCTGCCGCTGCCGGACGCCTCGCTGGACGTCGTGGTGTTCAACCACATCTACGAGCACGTGGTCTCGCCCGAGGCGGTGCTCGCCGAGCTGCGTCGGGTGCTCAAGCCGGACGGGGTGATCTACCTCGGGCTGGGCAACCGGCTCGGCGTCATGGAGCCGCACCACCGGCTGCCGTTCCTGTCCTACCTGCCGCCGGCGCTGGCCGACCGTTACCTGCGTGCCGCGGGTCGGGGCGAGCACTACTACGAGCGCTTCCGCACCCGGCGGGGGCTGCGGCGGCTCTTTCGCGAGTTCTCGGTGTGGGACTACACGCTGACTGTGGTCGCGGACCCGCAGCGCTTCGCCGCCGGGGACATGGTGTCCTCCCGGATCGCCGCCGTACCGCCGGTCGCGCTGCAGCTCGCGCTGCCGCTGGTGCCGACCTACGTCTGGGTGGCCACGCCGACGCCGCGCGCGCCGGCGGGCCCGCGGCTGTCGGTGCCGCCCCGCGCGGTCCCCACCGGCTGACGGCGGCGATGGCCGACGCGCCGGTGGAGGCAGCCCGCCCGCGGCGCTCCCGGGTGCTGCTGCGCGTGGCGGTCGCGGTCGTGCTGCTCGCCGGGCTGGCACTCGCGGTCGCAGACCAGTGGAGTGAGGTCGCCGGCCGGCTCGGGCGGCTGCGTCCAGGCCCGGCGGTGTTGGCGCTGGTCCTGCTCGTCGCCGGGCTGCAGACCAGCATGCTGGCCTGGCGCGCCGTGCTCGCCGACCTCGGCTCGCCGCTGCCGGTGAGCACGGCCGCCCGCATCATCTACGTCGCCCAGCTCGGCAAGTACCTGCCCGGCAGCGTGTGGCCGATCGTCCTGCAGATGCAGCTGGGCCGCGCGGTCGGCGTACCGAGAACCCGCGCCGCGGCCGCCTCGCTGGTCATGACCGGGCTGGCCGTGGTCACCGGCGCGCTGGTGGGGCTGCTGTCGCTGCCTGCGCTGCTCGGCGGCGGCGGCGGCCGCTACGCGCTGCTCCTGCTGGCGGTGCCGGTCGGGGCGGTCCTGCTGCACCCGCGCGTGATCAACCGGATGATCACCGTGGGGCTGCGGGTGCTCCGCCGGCCGCCGCTCGAGCACGGGCTGTCCGGCAGCGGGCTGCTGGCCGCGGCGGGCTTCTTCGTGGCGAGCTACCTGCTCTTCGGGCTGCAGGCTTTCGTGCTGGCGGTCGCCCTGGGGGGGGCGGGCAGTGGGAGCGTGGTCCTCGCGGTCGGCGGCTTCGCGCTGGCGACCGCCGCCGGGCTGGCCTTCGTGGTCGCACCGGCCGGCGCCGGCGTACGGGAGGCCGTGCTCGTGCTCGTGCTGGGTACGGCGATCTCGGTTCCGGCGGCGACCGCGGTCGCCATCGCCAGCCGGCTGCTGAGCACGCTGGCTGACGCGCTGGTGGCCGGGGTGGCGGCACTGTCGGCCCGCGCTCTGCTGCGGCGGCGACCGCGCCAGCAGGGGTTCGCCGAAGGCGTCCCGGCCCGGCGGAACGAGCCCTAGTGGGGGCGCCCGCCGGGTAAAGTGCGGCTCCGGAACTGCCGAGGACAGCTCAGCCCGTCGGCCGTGCCGATCCGGACCGGCCGAACGCTGGAGCCGCTGCGATGCCCCGTCGCCTCTCCGCAGTGCCGCTCGTCCTCGCCCTGCTCGTCAGCGGTGTGGCGGCGATCGTGCCCGCGTCCTTCACCGCTCCCGCCCGCGCCGACGAGGTCTACGCCGTACCGGAAGGCGGCGCCTGGATCGTGCCGGGCCACGGGTGGGGGCACGGGCACGGGCTCTCTCAGTGGGGCGCGCAGGGCGCCGCGACGATCGGGAAGTCCGCCACCGAGATCCTCTCGGCGTACTACCCGAACACCGCCTCGGGCAGCTCCGCCGGCTCGATCCGTGTGGCGCTGACCGAGGCGGGAGCCGAGGGCTACCCGCCGCACGGGGGCGACGACCACCGCTACGAGTGCGACTCGACGGCCGGCCCGCTGAACCTGCGCTGCGACCTCGAGGTGCTGCCCTCGTCCGGCCTGGCCGTGCGCGATCTCGCCTCCGGCGCATCGATGGTGCTGCCGGCCGGGGCCGACCGGTGGGGTGTCAACGTCAGCTCGGCCGGCCTGCGCCTGTTCAAGCTGGTCGGCGCGAGCTGGTCCGTCGTACCGCTGGGCGGTTCGACCTACCTGCGCGGGCCGGTCCGCTTCTCCGGGCCGACGTTGCTGCGGATGCGCTACCGCGACGGCACCGCCCGCGACTACCGCGGCGTGCTCGACGCGGTGTGGACGGGCTCCACGCGGATGGCCCGCGTCGCGACGCTGAGCCTGGAGGACTACCTGCTGGGCGTCGTACCGCGGGAGTCCTCGAGCAGCTGGCTGCCAGCCGCGCTGCAGGCCCAGGCGGTCGCCGCCCGCTCGTACTCGTCGTACGTCCGCGGCCATGTGGCGGCGGGGTCGCGCTGGGACATCTGTGACAGCACCTGGTGCCAGGTGTTCGGCGGCAGCGCCTACTACCCGGTCTCCGGCGGCGGCACCTCGCTGGAGCCGGCGTCCACCACGGCGGCCGTGCGGGCGACCGCGGGACTGGTGCGGACGTACGGCGGCGCGCCGATCTTCGCCGAGTTCAGCGCCTCCAACGGCGGCTGGTCGACCGACGGCGGTACGCCGTACCTGACCGCGCACCCCGACCCGTGGGACGGCATCGCCCCCAACTCGGTGCACTCCTGGACCGGCTCGCTGACCGCGGCCCAGCTGCAGGCGCGCTACCCCGCGGTTGGTCGGCTGCTGCGGCTGCGGGTGCTGCAGCGCGACGGGCACGGCGAGTGGGGCGGCCGGGTGCTGGCCGTCCAGCTGGAGGGCGTCGACGGCCTCGGCCGGCCCACCATGGTCGGCCGCGACGCCGACGGCAGCCCGATCACGGGCGCGGAGATCTATGGCACCCACAGCTGGCCGGCGTACGCCGACGGGATGCGCTCGTCGTGGTGGACGCTGCGGTACCCGCCGGGTTCACCGAGCCGTACGCCGGCGGCCGTGGCGCTCGGCGCCGACCGCGTGGAGCTGCTGCAGCGCTCCGACGGCGGAAACCTCGAGCAGCGCACGCTGACGGCCGCCACCGGCTGGACGGCATCGGCGCCGGTCGACCTCGGCGGCACCCTGGTCGGTGGGCCGGCCGCGGCCTCGCCGTCGGTCGGCGCCGTCCAGGTGCTGGTGCGCGGCAGCGACGGGGCGTTGCACGGGCGGTACTCGCCGAGGCCCGGCGCGTGGTCGGGGTGGAGCAGCTGGGGCGGCACGCTGAGCGCCCGGCCGGCGGCGGCGGCCGGCGGCGGCCGGGTGGACGCCTTCGTGCGCGGCACCGACGGCGCGCTCTGGCAGCGCTGGGCCGGGCCGTCCGGGCTGAGCCCGTCGTGGGCGAAGCTGGGCGGGACGCTGGCGACCGGAGCGGCACCCGCGGCCACCGCGCTGTGGCCCGGTGCGCCGTACGTCGTCGTGCGCGGCGTGGACGGCGCGCTCTGGCAGAAGTACTACCGCACCGGCCAGTGGTCACCGTGGGCAAGCCTGGGCGGACGCTTCCTCGACGACCCCGCGGCGGTCGCGACGGGGTCCGGCCGGGTGGTGGTCTTCGCCAAGGGCCAGGACGGCGCGCTGTGGGCACGCGCCCTGGGCTCCGCCGGCTGGTCGACGTGGGCCTCGCTGGGCGGCGTGCTCGCGTCCGGTCCGTCGGCGACCTACGGCAGCGACGGCCGGCTCAGCGTCTTCGTCGTCGGCATCGACGGCCACACCTACGTGAAGACCCATACCAGCGCGTGGTCCGGCTGGGTGCAGGTCCACTGACCGACCCGAACCGTGCGGTTGAGACCTTGACAGCGGCGCGCGTCGGTTTACTATCAATCGACTGCCCTATGCGACTGGGTGGGCGGAACAGGAAGTTTCTCGCTACGGCAACAACGGCCTCCGAGACGCGCACCGCTCATTGCTTTATCAGTCCAGCTCTCTTGGGACCTACTCGGACTGGACCTCAAACATGTGCGAGACTGAGAACAGCTTGATATGGCCAACCGATTGGGCTGACCAACTCCAGGCAAACCGCGCATACACGGTGACGGGGTCAGGTGGGACTTGCCATGCATGAAGCACTTGTCAGGGCGGTACTCGTAGCAGCTCTAGTTACTACTGGTTGCGGGCCTAATGGGTCCGCCTCGCTGCAGGCCGACCAGGTGCTCCCGACGGCGACAGCTCGTCCTCAGGCCCCACGGATCAACTGGGACGGACCGTATAAGGAGATGGTTTCTACCACACTGGACCGAGCTCAACAAGACGGGCAACTGCCGTTTGAGTTCACCCCCCCACGCTTCACCGTGGAGCCGTACCGGGTAGACGTGACGTCGCCCGCCTTCGAAAGCAGGCTGGGGTCTCTGGTTCTAATTCACTATAGACTTGGGGCGGGGGATGGAATGCCATTGGACGGTCGGGTGCTTGTGACCGAGAGTGCCACAGACTACACGGAACGGTACTTCGCAGAAGTACTCGCCGACCCCCCCGGACGCCCACAGGACTTCCAATCCGTGACCGTCAAAGGTGTCGCCGGTCTTCTGAACGTGAGCCCCGATGGGCTGACGTCGAGAGTGCAGCTGATTCGCGCCGGCGTTATGTTAGAGATCACCGGCCCGGCACTTCCGCCAAGCGTCGCCATGCAGCTCGCGGCACTGCTGTAAGGGTTTCGCAGCCGTAGCTCCCGTCAAGCTCGGGCGCCGCAGACCAGTTTGGAGCGCCTCCCCGATGTGCACAGCCGTTGCCCCTACTTGGAGGTTCATTATCAATGACTCGAAAGTACGAGCCCCGGCCAGTGTGGGCGTCGGTATATATATGGGGTTGAACGTGCCGATGCTCACCATGTCGTACTGACGGTCGAAGTTTGTTCTTCGGCGGAACCAACTATCAAGCCTGCGCCGGTCCAAGAGCGCCCATCCGCAGGTTTTGGCGCAGAGCGGTAATCAAGTACGCACCACCGGTGTACCGGGAGATGACCCGGAACCGGAAGGAGCACATCGAGCCGTAGTCCTCATCGGGAAATTTCGGCCCCGTCACATGGGCCCGCCCGAACGGGTACGTGTCCGCCTCACGACTCAGCGGAACCGGGGGAGGCTCCTGAACGAAGCGGACGGTGCCAGGCCCGAAGATGAGAAATGGCTCGATCGTCTGGGCGGAGAGCTCAGTGCTGGAGTAGCCGATCAAATACGGCTCGCCGGCGCCGATGCCCGAGGAGCCACCCGAATGCCGTGAGCCTTCAGCCGCTCCGCCTTGCTCCAGACGAGCTCCCGCAGGATGTGGGCTTGCCGCCGGGACAGGACCGCAGGTGCGAACGACATGGACAAAGCCCGCAGGCAGGTGCTCTCGGTAGGCCTGCTCATGTGCACTTGGCTCGCCGGATCGATAGATCGTCACCCTTGCCCCGTCCGCGTCGTGGCGGAAGGCCGAGAAGTTCGGATCGGTGGGTACGACTTTCGCCCACAGCTCCTCCGTGAGATCGCTCAGGCGACCCTGCACCGACTGAGCCCGGCCGACCTAGGAGGGACTAGGTTGCGGCTTGCCGCGGGTCTCGCCGCGTTGTGCCATGGACTGTGGCGTTGCCGTCACAGCCAGGAGGCCGGTTGCCGCAACAGCCGCCATGGTCAGGACCGACACTCTCAACCGGATCACCGCGTCTACCTCCTCTGCTGCACGATGCTCCCCCACTCCGTGCAGGGTCCGAGTGCCCCTGCAGATAAAGACTGCCTCGAGCTGGGCACCCGGCCCCGGCGAGCACCGGTCAGTGAAGCCGCCGGAGCCGATGGCCTCGACATCCGCGAGGGTGGCGGAAGCCCGGAGGCTATTGCAGCTCACTGGCTGCGGCGACGCCGTTGGGTTTGAGATCCGAGGTAGCGTCCGCGCTCGTGGCGGGCGGCGTACGGGTGGGGTTCCTGCTCGAGCAGCTGCTGGCACCGGTGCCTGGCGGGACGGGGCGCTACTCCGCCGAGCTGGCGGCGGCACTGGCCGCGACCGGGCCATCCGGGGCGACCGTCAGCGGCTGGACGGCCTGGCACCGCGACGTCTCGGCGGCCCGCGTCGCCGGGCCGGCCGGCCCGACCCGGCTGCCGCTGGGCCGGCGGGCCCTGGCGGCCACCTGGGAGCGCGGCCGCGGTCCGCGGCCGCGTGGCGTCGACCTCGTGCACGCCCCGACCCTGCTGCTGCCGCCGCGCGCCCGGCGGCCGCTCGTGGTGACGATCCACGACGCGGTGCCGTGGACCCATCCGGAGACGCTCACCCCCCGCGGCGTCCGCTTCCACCGCCGGATGGCCGCCCGAGCTGGGGAGACCGCGGATCTCGTCGTCGTACCGACCGAGGCGGTACGCCGGGAGCTCGCCGCGCTGCTTCCTCTTGGCGACCGGGTGCGGGTGGTCGGCCACGGCGTCTCGCCGGCGCTGGGGCTGCCCGCGGATGCGGAGGAGCGGGCGCGCCGGCTCGGGCTGCCGGCCAGCGGTTACCTTCTCACCCTCGCCACGCTGGAACCGCGCAAGGGTCTCGATGTCGCGCTCGCCGCCCTGGCGGAGCCCGCCGCACCGCCGCTGCCGCTGCTGGTCGCCGGCGCGCCCGGTTGGGGTGGCGTCGACCCGGTCGCGGAGGCGGCCCGGCTGGGGTTGTCGCCGGACCGGGTGCGGGTGCTCGGGCGGGTCGCCGACGCGGATCTCGCGGTCCTGCTGGCCCGCGCGACCGCCCTGGTGGTGCCGTCGCGGGCCGAGGGGTTCGGGCTGCCGCTGCTCGAGGCGATGGCGGCTGGTACGCCGGTCGTGACGTCCGACGCCCCCGCGCTGGTGGAAGTGGCCGGCGGGGCCGCGGTCGTCGTACCGGTAGGGGACCCCGCCGCACTGGCCGGCGCGCTGGCCGAGCTCGCTGCCGACTCGACCCGGCGAGAGGAGCTGGCCGCCACGGGCCGGCGCCGGGCGGCGGAGTTCTCCTGGGCCGCCGCGGCGCACGTGCTGTGGTCGGCGTACGCGTCGCTGTTGTCGGGTCAACGGATCTGACCGGTCGGCGGCGTAGGCTGGCGAAGACAGCGCTGGAGCGTCCCGGAAGGAGTTGCGCTGGACGGCAAGACCGGGCCGCGGGTCCTCGTGGACGCCACGGCCGTGCCTGCAGACCGCGGCGGGGTGGGCCGCTACGTCGACGGCCTGATCACCGCACTCGACGCCGCCGGTGCCGACCTCGCCATCGTCTGCCAGCGGTCGGACGCCGAGCGTTACGGCCGGCTCGCCGCGAGCGCCACCGTCGTCCCCGGACCGGCGGCGATCTCGCACCGCCCGGCGCGGCTGGCCTGGGAGCAGACCGGCCTTCCGCTGGTGGCACAGCACGTGAACGCCGAGGTGCTGCACTCGCCGCACTACACGATGCCGCTGCGGGCCGGCCGGCCGGTCGTGGTCACGCTGCACGACGCGACGTTCTTCACCGAGCCCGAGATGCACATGGCGGTCAAGACGCCGTTCTTCCGCTCCGCCACCCGCACCTCGCTGCGCCGCGCGTCCCGCTGCATCGTTCCGTCCAAGGCGACCCGCGACGAGCTGGTCCGGCTGGTCGAGGCCGACCCGACCCGGCTCGATGTCGCCTACCACGGGGTCGACACCGAGATCTTCCACCCGACGACCGACGAGGAGCGCCGCCGGGTGTCCGCCCGGCTGGGCCTGCACGACTCGGCGTACGTCGCCTTCCTCGGCGTCACCGAGCCGCGCAAGAATGTGCCGAACCTGATCCGCGGCTGGGTCCAGTCGGTGGAGTCGCGCGACGAACCGCCGGCGCTGGTGCTCGCCGGTGGCTCCGGCTGGGACGACGAGGTGGACGACGCGATCTCGGCCGTGCCCGATCATCTGCGGGTGGTGCGGCCGGGCTACCTGCGCTTCGGCGACCTGCGCGGCTACCTCGGCGGGGCCACCGTTGTCGCCTACCCGAGCCACGGGGAGGGCTTCGGCCTGCCGGTGCTCGAGGCGATGGCGTGCGGCGTACCCGTGCTCACCACGCACCGGCTGTCCCTCCCCGAGGTCGGCGGGGACGCCGTCGCCTACACCGAGCCGGACGCCGACTCGATCGCGGCCTCGCTGTCGGCGCTGCTCGACGACGAGGACCGGCGGACCTCGCTCGGTCGCGCCGGGCTCACCCGGGCGCGGGAGTTCCCTTGGTCGGCGAGTGCCGAGGCGCATCTGGCCAGCTACGCCCGCGCCGTCTCCGGCGGATGACGCCCGCGCTCCCCGCGACGGCCGCCGCCGCGCCGCTCTCGACCGTCCCGGCGATTCGGGTGGTGGCGGTCACCTACTCGCCCGGTGCCGCGCTCGAGCGGTTCCTCGACTCGCTCCGGGACGCGACGGCGGCGACGGTGGAGGTCGTGCTGGCCGACAACGGGTCGACCGACGGCGTACCACAGGCGGTCGCCGCCAGCGGTGGCGCGCGGCTGGTCGAGACCGGCGCCAACCTCGGCTACGGCGCCGCGGCCAACGCCGGGGCGAGCGCCGGGGCCAACGCGGCGGCCGACCCCGGCACCGGCGAGGCGCCCTGGCTGGTGGTGGCAAACCCGGACGTCGAGTGGGCTCCCGGCTCGCTCGACGCCCTGCTCGCCGCAGCGCAGCGCTGGCCGCGGGCGGGCGCCCTGGGGCCGGCGATCCGCACCCCGGACGGCGCGCTCTACCCGTCGGCGCGAGCGGTGCCCTCGCTCGGGCGCGGGATCGGGCACGCGCTGCTCGGCTGGTGGTGGCCGGCCAACCCCTGGACCGCGTCCTACCGGCGCGAGCGGGGGGCGCCGGTCGAGGGGCCGACCGGCTGGCTGTCCGGCTCATGCCTGCTGCTGCGGCGCTCGGCCTTCGAGGACGTGGGCGGCTTCGACCCGGCGTACTTCATGTACTTCGAGGACCTCGACCTCTGCGAGCGGCTGGCGGCCGCCGGCTGGTCGAGCGTCTACGTCCCGTCGGCGGTGGTGACGCACACCGGTGGGCACGCGACCGGCCGGGAGCCGGCCCGGATGCTCGCCGCGCACCACCGCAGCGCTTTCCGCTACCTCGCCCGGCGGTACGCCGGTCCGGCGTACGCCCCGCTGCGGCTGGCGCTGGCCGTCGGGCTGGCCGGTCGCTACCTGCTCGGGAGGTTGCACCACCGGGTCGCGGAGGGGGCCCGGCCGACCCGTTCGGCCGACGTCCTGGATCGCGCCACCGGGGTCGAGGGCTGAGCCGTCGAGGCGATCCTGCTGGTCGGCGGCCAGGGCACCCGGCTGCGGCCGCTCACCGTCACCACGCCGAAGCAGATGCTGCCGGCCGCCGGCGTACCGTTCCTGACCCACCCGCTGGCCCGGGCGCGCGCCGCGGGGGTCGACCACGTGATCCTGTCCACGTCATACCTGGCGGAGACGTTCGAGGCCCACTTCGGCGACGGGTCCTCGCTCGGCCTCGACCTCGAGTACGTCGTGGAGCCGCAGCCGCTGGGCACCGGCGGGGGGATCCGCAACGTCGCGGACCGGGTCCGCGGCGACGACGTCCTCGTCTTCAACGCCGACGTGCTCACCGGGCTGGACCTGGGCGCGATCACCACTGCGCACCGGGCCAGCGGCGCGGACGTCACCCTGCACCTCACCCGGGTGAGCGACCCGCGGGCCTTCGGCCTGGTGCCCACGGACCGCGACGGCCGGGTCACCGCCTTCCTCGAGAAGCCGTCCTCGCCCACGGAGATCGTGACCGACCAGGTGAACGCCGGCTGCTACGTCTTCTCGAAGGCGGCACTGCTGCGGATCCCGGCCGGCCGGCCGGTGTCGGTGGAGCGTGAGACCTTTCCCGGCCTGCTCGCCGAGGGCGCGCAGCTGCGCGGCTATGTCGACGCTTCGTACTGGCTCGACGTCGGCACGCCGGCCGCGTTCGTCACCGGCTCCTGCGACCTGGTGACCGGCCTGGCGCCCTCTCCGGCCGTACCCGGGCCGCCCGGACCGGCACTGGTGCTGCCGGGCGCGCGGGTGGCAGCCGACGCCGTGCTGACCGGCGGTACGACGGTCGGCGCCGGCGCCCGGGTCGCGGCCGGCGCCCGGATAGAGGCGTCGGTGCTCTTCGACGACGCCGTGGTGGGGGAGAGCGCGTCGGTCCGCCGGACGGTGCTCGGCCGGGGCGCGAGCGTGGGAGCCGGCACCGTGCTCGACGGCGCGGTGCTCGGCGACGGTGCCCGGGTCGGGGCCGGCAACGAGTTGCTCTCCGGCGTACGGGTGTGGCCCGGGGTGGAGATCCCGGACCACGCGGTGCGCTTCTCCAGCGACCGCTGAGCGGCTAGCCCTACGCGACTGGGCGCGCGCCGGGTCAACCGCCCGCCGGCTTGGCGAGCGGTACGAGGTGGGCTTCGCCCAGTCGGGTCATGGCGGCAAGCGGCTTCGTCGCGGCAGCGACGACCCTTGCTCTCCCTGGTCGCCCTTGGCGACGGAGAAGTGCTGGCCCGATTTCCGCCATGACCGCGGTGACGCCGGGCAGGGGTCGGCCGAACAGGGTCAGCTCGATGATGAGTCCGTCGGGATCGAGGCGGACGAGCTGGGCCTCCTCGAACTGCTCCTGGCCGCAGCGGCCGCGGTAGAACAACGCTCGGGTGGCAGCGTCACCGACCTCGGTGTGGTAGCGGATGTCGCTGATCACCCCGAACGCCGCGGCCAGCACGTCCCGCACTTGGTCGCGCCCGCGGAACCGGAACGACGCTGTCAGCGGTGAGATCAGCTCGATGCCGGGCGCCAGGCAACGATCGGCTGCCTCGACGTCACCGCGCTCACCGGCCGCACGCCAGGCTGCGGTTGTCCGGCTGGCTCGATCGGTGTCGCCCGACTGGTCCATGTCCATCTCCCAGATGTCCACCTGCGCCGGCATACCGAGCTTTCAGCGGTGCAACGTCTCCAGCTACCGCTAGCGGGTCGCCCTACTTCTTCGACGGCGACGCGGACGGGACCGCGGGCGGGGGCGGGGGCGGGCTCGGCAGGCTGCCGCCGCCGGAGCCGGCCTCGGGGGCCGTGACGTTGGTGTACTTGTCGACGAACTCCGAGATGACCTTCGGCGAGACGGTCGTGCACCGCTGGGTCCGGCCCCAGGCCGTCAGCGCGAAGTGCCGGTCCTCGTCGAGGGACGACCGGTCCCACGGCAGTGCGACGAAGCGGTCGCCGACCGTGGCGCTGGCGGCCTTGAGCTTGGCCACCTGGTCGGCCGGCAGCTTCGCGTCGTACCAGCCCAGAACGAAGCCGTGCTCGAGCAGGTGCACGGCGCGCTCGACGCTCGGGTGCTCCGCCATCCCGTAGAAGTGGATGGAGTCCGGCAGCGGGTCCGGGTTGTGCCTGCCCGAGCTCGGCGGGGCGGTGTCGTAGCTGACCTTGTCCCCGGTGTGCGCGGCTGCGCCGGCCATCTTGTCGTTGCGGACGCCGGTGCAGTCGGCGGCCTTCGCCTCCTTGCCCGGCGTGGTGAGGTAGCCGACGGCGGCCTTGCGCTTCTTCTCGCCGGAGCTGCGGATGCTGGTGACGACCGGGATGGCGATCAGGAGGGCGCCGACGACCAGGCCGCTCACGATCGCGAGCAGCGTCTTGCGCCGCTCGGCGGCCCGCTGCTGGCGCTTGAGCTCCTCGAGCTTGGCGCGACGGTCCTTGCCGGCGGGCTTGCCGGAGACCTTGCGGCTGCCGGAGCTGCTCGGGGTTCGGTTGGCCACCGGGCCCTCTCGTCGGCTCAGTTGTCGGAAGTCGGTTCGCTTCGATTCTATGGGCGCGGTTGCCCGGCGCGGTTGGTAACCCTGTCGGCGGGCGTTGGCAGACTGGCGACCGTGCCCACCGTCGTACCGACCTCGACCTGCGCCACCACCTGGCGCCCGAGCCGGCCGGTCGACCTGTCAGCGACCGTGGGGTCCCTGCGGCGGGGCACCGGCGACCCGGCGTTCCGCTACACCGCGGACGGTGTGTGGCTCACCGGCCGTACGCCGCACGGCCCCGCGACGCTGCTGCTGCGGCAGTCCCGGCTCGACGAGGTGACGGCGCGGGCGTGGGGAGCCGGTGCGGAGTGGATGGTCGACGGCGTACCCGACCTGCTCGGCGCGGCCGATGACCCGGCCGGCTTCGAGCCCCGGCACCGGCTGGTGCGGGAGGCGCACCGCCGCTATCCCGGGCTGCGGGTGCCGCGCTGCCGCCGGGTGGTCGACGTCCTCGTGCCGGCGGTGCTGGAGCAGAAGGTGACCGGCGCCGAGGCGCGCCGGTCCTGGCGGGAGCTGCTGCGCCGCTACGGCGACCCGGCACCAGGCCCGCCGCCGGCCGGCATGCGGGTGCCGCCGGCGGCCGCCACCTGGCGGCGGGTGCCCTCGTGGGAGTGGCACCGCGCCGGTGTCGACGGCAGCCGGTCCCGCGCGATCTGCACGGCGGCTGGCGTCGCCGGCCGGCTCGAGGAGGCGGTGGCGATGTCACCCGGTGCGGCGGAGCGGCGGCTGCGGTCGGTGGCCGGCGTCGGCGAGTGGACCGCCGCCGAGGTGGCCCAGCGGGCGCTCGGCGACGCCGACGCGGTCTCTGTTGGCGACTTCCATCTCCCCTCGTTCGTCGGGTGGGCGCTGGCGGGGCGGCCGGTGGACGACGACGGGATGTTGGAGCTGCTGGCGGCGTACCGCCCGCACCGTTACCGGGCGATCCGGCTGCTCGAGCTCAGCGGCTTCGCCAAGCCGCGGTTCGGACCGCGCTACAGCCCGCGCGACCTGCGCGCCTGCTGAGGCGCCCGATGGACTACGACCCGGCGCCGGGTCGCTACCGGCGTAGCACGATGGCGTCGCCGACGGGGCGCTCTCCGGTGGTGTCTGACGGTCGGGTCACCAGCCGGTCGCCGATGACCATCGCGGTCGAGCCCCCGCCGTCGAGGTTGACCGCGTCACGGGCGCCGAGCGCGCGCATGACCCGCGCCTCCTCGACGAAGCTCAGCCCGACGCTGAAGCCGGGAGCCCGGCCCTCGCAGGTGACGAGCAGCAGCTCGCCGCCGGAGGTGACGCCGGCCAGCGTCCGTGGGTTGCGGCGTACGCCGAAGGCCCAGTAGAAGCCGGGGTCGTCCGGGTGCACGAAGCCCTCTTCGTAGGCCTCGATGTCGGTCCGGCCGCCCTGGACGAGCTGCGGCCCGCCGTTCACGATGCCGAGTCCGGGGGTCAGCGCCAGCGGGCTGCCCTCGGTGCGCAGCTCCTGCCGTACGACGACCCGCATGCCTGGTCGGGCGTGCTGGCGCAGCCAGCGGCCGCCGTCGCCGGTGCCCTGGAGCAAGGCGCCGCTCGCGGGCACCTGACCGCCGCGGCGGAAACGGAGCTGGCGCACGGTGCCGGTAGCGTCCAGCTCCGCCTCGACGCCGTCACCGGCTGGCGCGGACCGGCCGAACTCCCGGCGTACGACGACCAGCTCGCTGGGGTCGGTGCAGGTGACGTCGTGCAACGGTCGCGACGTGGGCCGGTCGCCGCCGACCCCGCCGCAGGCCCGGATCAGCCCCGGGTCGCGGTTGAGCCCGTCGACCTCCCGCAGGGCGCCGTCGGAGGACCGCGCCGACAGCCTGGTCTGCACCTCGGTGATCCGGGCGCCGGCGCCGCCCGGCGTGGGGAGCACCAGGTCGGTGCGGTCGCGCACTGCCTCGCTGACGAGATCCCCACCCACCACCGAGATGCCGGCGAGGTCGCCGGGGGTGCCGTCCGTCGGCTCGACCACGAAGTAGCCGCCGTTGACCGCCGCGAAGGACCCCACCTTCGCGTCCACCGCGGTGACCGTGGCCCGGCCACGCACGATGCCGGTGGCCAGCACCGGCCGGACCGTGCCGGCGAACCGGCGCGGGTCGATCCGCAGCACCCGGACCACCCAGGGGCCGGTCGTCGCGCCGCCGTCCTCGGCGGTGTTCTGCACGCTGCTCGGGAAGCCGGCCTCGAGGAGCTTCGCCGACTCGGCGAGCGCCTCGGCCTGGGTCCCGAACCGCCCGCTGCGTACGACGAAGCCGAGCGGACCGCCCTGGCGAGGGTCGTCCGGTGCGCGTTCGTCGATTCGCCGGATGCGGGCAGGGCGGCCGGCCGCCTCGAGCCGGGCTACCAGCTGCTCGGCGCTGCGCCGGTCGGAGAAGAAGCCGAGGGTCAGCGTCCAGAACTGGTCCTTCGCCGGCGTACCGCGCACGATCGTGGTGTAGGTCACGCCGGGGGCGAGCTCGCGGGAGTGCCGGCTCTCCGGCAGGTTGCCGGGACCGAGTGGCAGGCCGTCGGAGCGGGCGGCGGGCCCGGCCGGGGCGGCGGCGAGCAGGATGGGGGCGGCGGCGAGTATCGCGCCGATCACACGCGGGCGGGTGGGTAGAGGCACCGGTCGCTCCCTCTCGGCGTAGCGGGACATCGCGTCAGCAGTCTGCGAGCCCGGCGCCGGGAGGAGGTGAACGCCGGAGGAAGTCGGCCGGAACAGTGGGCCGGAAGCCTCAGCGGGTGACGACGAAGTCCGCGGGCTCGCGCGGCGGTCGATCCGGCGGTGGTTCCACCGGGTGCCCGACCGCAACCGCGCCCATCGGGTCCCAGTCGGCCCGCAGGTCGAGCTCGCGGCGTACGACGTCGCGGCAGAACATCGTGCTCGACACCCAGCAGGAACCCAGCCCCTCCGCCGCGAGCGCTACCAGCAGGTTCTCGACCGCGGCCCCGGCCGAGACGAGGAACATCTCGCGCTCCGCCGCCGCCCGCCGCCGGTCCGGGTAGGCGTGTGCACCGTCGCCGAGCAGGCACGGAACGACGAGGTACGGCGCGTGGCGCAGGACGTCGCCGCGCCGCAGGCGGCGTCCGACGGAGGTCTCGTCGAAGCCGTCGCTGCGCAGGTCTGCCGCCCAGGCGTCGGCCATTGCGTCGAGCAACCGCCTCCGCGGCTCGGCGTCCTCCATCAGCACGAACCGCCACGGCGTGGTGTGGTGCGGCGCCGGCGCGGTGATGGCGGCGGCGACGGCCCGGCGGACGGCGGCCGGGTCGACCCGCTCGGAGGTGAAGGACCGGATGGTGCGCCGCGCCGCCACCGCCTCCCGGCGGCCGAGCGCGTGCGCCTCCGCCGTGCCGAGACGGAAGAGGTCCTCGGCGGCCGGTCGCAGCAGCGCGTCGACGCCACGACCGTCGTCGGGCGCGGCCCGGAAGCCGCGGACGACCGCCACCGGTACGCCGGCCAGCTTGCCCTTGACGAGCTCGGCGGCGGCGGCGAGGGCGTCGGCGTCGGCCATCTCGGTCATCACCAGCTCGTTGCCGTGCTGGTCGAGCCGGCCTCGGTAGTTCCGCAACGCCGCCATGCCGGCCACGCCTACGGCGCCGTCCACCAGCCCGCGCCGCCAGGGCCGGCCGAAGGTGTCCGAGACGATCACCGCGACGGTCACTCCCAGCCGTTTCTTCAGCCCGTCCCGCAGCCCCCGGGCAGAGACGTCCGGGTCAGCGGGCAGCAGCACCAGCTCGTCGAGCCGCGCGTTGGACGCGTCAACCCCGGCCGCGGCGAGGACGAAGCCGTGTGCGGTCTGCACTATCCGCGTCGGACCCCGCTCGGCCACCACGCGGACCGTCTCGGCCTCGACTGCCGCCGAGCGGGCCGCCTCGCGACCCGCCGGGTCCGGCGGGGAGGCCACCAGCCGGCCCTCGGCCTTGCTGACCACCTTCGAGGTCACGACCACGACATCGCCCTCGGCCAGGTCCGGCTCGGCGGTGGCCACCAGCGCAGCCAGGTCGTCCTCCGGCCGGATCTCCGGCAGGCCCTCGACGCCCCAGATCTCGAGCCTCACCGGCGTACGGCCTCGGCCAGCTCCAACGCCGCTTGGGCAATCGCCGTCGTCGCGTCAAGGTCGCTCATCAGCAGCGGTACGGCGCGTGCCGGGAGGCCGACGGCGGACAGCGCGTCGGCGGCATCCGCGTCGGCGCTGTCCACCAGCCACCCGTCGAGCAGCCCGCCGGCCGCGCGCGCCGCGTAGTGGCGGGCGACCGCCTCGGCCGACGTCTCCACCCCGATTGCGGCCAGCACCTTGTCGGCCATCCCGCGGACCGGCGCCGCACCGATGATCGGAGAGACGCCAACCATCGGGGCGGAAGTCGCGCCCAGGGCGTCGCGGATGCCGGGCACCGCCAGCACAAGGCCGATGCTGACCACCGGGTTCGAGGGCGGGAGCAGCACCAGGTCGGCCGCGGCGATCGCCTCGAGCACGCCGGGCGCCGGTTTCGCGTCGGCCGCGCCGACCGGCACCACCTCGAGGGCCGGCGGCGCGGCGCGCAGCCGCACCCAGTACTCCTGGAAGTGCACCGCCCGGCGCCCCTGCTCGTCCTCGATGACGACGTGCGTCTCGACCCGGTCGTCGGTCATCGGCAGCAGCCGTACGCCGGGGCGCCAACGGGCGCACAGCGCCGCCGTCACCTCCGACAGCGGGTAGCCGGCGTCGAGCATCTGCGTGCGCACCAGGTGGGTGGCGAGGTCCCGGTCGCCGAGGCCGAACCACGTCGGCTCGGCGGCGTACGCCGCGAGCTCCTCCTTCACCACGAAGGTCTCGCCGGCCCGGCCCCAGCCCTGGCTCTCCTCGATGCCGCCGCCGAGGGTGTACATCACCGTGTCGAGGTCGGGACAGATCCGCAGCCCGAACAGGGTGATGTCGTCGCCGGTGTTGCCGATCACGGTGATATCGGCGTCGGCGGGCAGCGCTGCCTTCAGCCCGCGGAGGAACCGGGCCGCGCCGATGCCGCCGGCTGGGACGACCACGCGGACCGGCATACGGCGATGCTGTCAGACGGCCCGCCCGCTCTACGCCGGTCGCTGGCGACCGGCGGTGAAGGCCCTCGACGGTGAGGACTCAGGGGCTCGGTGAGGAATGCCGGTGACCAGCGAGTTCTTCCAGCGGCGCCGCCGCACTGCTCGATCGCGCGTCGTCGTAGTCCTTGGCCGCCGCCGCGTCCACGAGCCGTGGCCTGATGCCTCTCGCGAAGTCCGTGAGCTGTGGAAGGGCTGCTTGGTGCTCCGCGACGACATGTCCGGCCGACGGGCGCTCCATCAGCCAGACGATGTGCAGCAGCGTCGCGAACGCTCCGCGCTCGTCAGCCAGTGGGCCGATGAGAGCAAGCCGACGCCGCTGACTCTGTGGGGTGCGGAACGGCGCGGACGCCGTCCCCCCGTACGGATCAGGCGCTGCGTAGTGGAGTGCGCCGACCGTGGACTGCACGGCAGCACCGTGGCACATGCCGCAGGGTTCCAGCGTGGTCAGCAGGACGTGATCTTCCCAGTGCCGTGTCGGCACGAGCTGAGCGAGAGCGTTGAGCTCGCCGTGGGCGACATGGCTGTTGGCGAGCTGGCCGGGAGGAGCCGACTGCTCGTAACGTCGGCCGCGGCCCGACGCTGCGACCGCGCCGTCCGGGTCGACCACCACCGCTCCCACGGGCGTCGTCCCGGTACAGAAACCTTCCCAGGCAAGTCGGAGAGCCAGGTCCCAGGCGCGATCCAGTGCTGCGCCAGGCGCGGCTCCCCTAGCCGGCCGGCGAGACATCCGCTCGCGGCGACAACAGGTCTGGATCGCGCAGCCCCACCGCATCGTGCTGCCAGAAGGTCTCGGGGTAGACCAGCGTGCCGGACATCCACGGTTCGTACGCCGGCAGCAGGGTGACCTGGAACGCGGCGTCGGGAATGCGCAGGGACGGCTTGCGGAAGCCCTGGTCAGCGCCGGCCAGGAAGCCGAGACGCGAGTAGTAGCCGGGCGCTCCCTCCAGCCACACCATGGGGACGGAGCGCTCGGACATGGTCTCCAGGCCCCGCCGGATCAGGGCCGACCCGATCCCTCGCCCCTGCCGCTCCGGCAGCACGGCCACCGGACTGAGCACCTGCACCTCGACCAGCCGAGGAGGAGCGTCGAGCAGGCTGCGCGTGAACATGGCCCGCCGATCCGCACGCCGCTCCACGCGTAGCTCCACGCCGGAGACGGTAGCCATTCCTGGCCGCTCATCCACCACCGCGCCGGTATGATCGGAGTATGACAGCGACGGGCAAGATCGCAGTAAGCCTGCCGGTGAAGCAGATCGACGCCGCCAGGCAGGCGGTGCGTGAAGGTCGCGCCGCGAGCGTGTCGTCCTACGTCTCCGAAGCGCTGGCGAGACGTCAGCAGGACGACGCTCTGGCCGACCTGGTCGCCGGCTGGATGGTCGAAGACGGAGTGCCTTCCGATGACGACTACGTCTGGGCTGACGCCGTTCTCGGCCAGGCAACAGCCGCCAGGCCACGACGCCGCCGCGAGCAGACATGAGCGTGACCCTCGACACCGGCGCCCTGATCGCGCTCGACCGAGGCAGCGCCCGCCTGCTGGCGCTGCTCGATCGGATCAGCCAACGTCGCCAACGGATCCTGATACCGGCGGGCGTCGTAGCGCAGGCGTGGCGCGGGCCGCGGCAGGCGCGGCTGGCGCGCCTGCTCCGCTCGCGGGAGGTCGACATCGTCCCTCTCGATGAGCCCGCAGCTCGTGCTGTCGGCGTCCTGCTCGGCAAAAGCGGTACGGACGACACCGTCGATGCACACGTCGTCGTCGTGGCCCTCCGTGCCGGTTCGCCGGTGATCAGCAGTGACCCCGAGGACCTACGGCGACTCCACGACCGCCTGGACCTGCACGCGATCTAGCAAGCGGCCTGTCTCCATGCTGGCGGTCAGCCGCCACCGACCGGCGGCACGTCCCGGCCCCACGTAGCCTCGGCTCGTGCACAGCGCGAAGCCAAGCCCGAGCGCCGTACGGCGGGCACTGCGCCGGGCCCGTGACGGCGTACCGCTGGACGAGGCCGAGGCCACCGTCCTCCTGCACGCCCGCGACGCGGAGCTCGACGACCTGCTGGCGAGCGCGGCCCGGGTGCGCGACGCTGGACTGCAGGCGGCCGGCCGGCCCGGCGTCGTCACCTACTCGCGCAAGGTCTTCGTCCCGCTGACCCGGCTCTGCCGCGACCGCTGCCACTACTGCACGTTCGCGACCACGCCGCACCGGGTGCCGGACGCCTTCCTCTCCCCGGACGAGGTGCTCGGGATCGCCCGGCGGGGCCAGGAGCTGGGCTGCAAGGAGGCGCTGTTCACCCTCGGCGACCGGCCGGAGGACCGCTGGCCGGCGGCCCGCGCGTGGCTGGAGAGCCGGGGGTACGCCGGCACGCTCGACTACGTCCGGGCGATGGCGATCCGGGTGCTCGAGGAGACCGGGCTGCTGCCGCACCTCAACCCCGGCGTACTGACCTGGACCGACCTCCAGCGGCTCAAGCCGGTGGCTCCCTCGATGGGGATGATGCTCGAGACCACCGCGACCCGGCTCTGGTCGCAGCCGGGCGGGCCGCACTACGGCTCGCCGGACAAGGAACCGGCGCTCCGGCTGCGGGTGCTCGAGGACGCCGGCCGTACGACGGTGCCGTTCACCACCGGGATCCTGATCGGGATTGGCGAGACCTACGCCGAACGGGCCGACTCCCTGTTCGCGATCCGTCGGGTGGCCAAGGCGTACGGCGGCATCCAGGAGGTGATCGTCCAGAACTTCCGGGCCAAGCCGGACACCGCCATGCGGGGCGAGGGCGAGCCGTCGATGGCCGAGCTGGCCGCGACCGTCGCGGTGGCCCGGCTGGTGCTCGGCCCGTCGATGCGCATCCAGGCGCCGCCGAACCTGATCGCCGAGGAGTACGCGCTGCTGCTCCGCGCCGGCATCGACGACTGGGGCGGCGTCTCGCCGGTCACGCCCGACCACGTGAACCCAGAGCGCCCGTGGCCCGTCGTCGACGACCTCGCCTCCGCCAGCGCCGCCGCCGGCTTCACGCTGCGGGAGCGGCTCACCGTCTACCCGCCGTACGTCCTCGCCGGCCAGCCCTGGATCGACCCGCGGGTGCTCGGGCACGTCCGAACGCTGGCCGGACCGGACGGGCTGGCGGTCGAAGGGCGGCGGCCGGCCGGCGCGCCGTGGCAGGAGCCGGACGGCGGCCTGGCCGCCTCGACCGGCCGGGTGGACCTGCACACCGCGATCGACGCCGAGGGCCGGCGCACCGACCGCCGGGGTGACTTCGACGCGGCGTACGGCGACTGGGACGCCCTGCGCGAGCGGATGCGGGACAACGACGCGCCCGAGCGCCTCGACGGCGACGTCCGGGCGGCGCTGCGGCACGCGGCCGACGACCCGGCGGGCATCACCGACGACCAGGCGCTCGCGCTCTTCGCCGCCGACGGGCCCGCGCTCGAGGCGCTCTGCGCGCTGGCCGACGACGTACGCCGGGACACCGTCGGGGACGACGTGACCTATGTCGTCAACCGCAACATCAACTTCACCAACGTCTGCTACACCGGCTGCCGGTTCTGCGCGTTCGCGCAGCGGCGGACCGACGCCGACGCCTACACGCTCTCGCTGACCGAGGTCGGCGACCGGGCCGCGGAGGCCCGAGCGGCCGGCGCGACCGAGGTCTGCATGCAGGGCGGCATCTCACCCGAGCTGCCGGGGAGCGTCTACTTCGACCTCGCCGCGGAGGTCAAGCGGCGTACGCCGGACATGCACCTGCACGCCTTCAGCCCGATGGAGGTGGTCAACGGCGCGGCCCGCACCGGGCTGTCGATCCGGGACTGGCTGGTGGCCGCGAAGGAGGCCGGGGTGGACACCATCCCCGGGACCGCCGCGGAGATTCTCGACGACGACGTCCGCTGGGTCCTCACCAAGGGCAAGCTGCCCGCCGCGACCTGGGTCGAGGTCGTGACGACGGCGCACGAGGTCGGGCTGCGGTCGAGCTCCACGATGATGTACGGCCACGTGGACAACCCCCGGCACTGGGTCGGGCACCTGCGGGTGCTGGCCGCCATCCAGGACCGCACCGGCGGGTTCACCGAGTTCGTGCCGCTGCCGTTCGTGCACCAGAACGCGCCGATCTACCTCGCCGGGCTGGCCAGGCCCGGGCCGACGGTGCAGCAGAACCGGGCGGTGCACGCGCTGGCTCGGCTGCTCCTGCACGGCCGCATCGACAATCTCCAGTGCTCGTGGGTGAAGCTCGGCGTGGACGGTTGCCGCCAGCTGCTGCAGGGCGGCGTCAACGACCTCGGCGGCACGCTGATGGAGGAGACGATCAGCCGGATGGCCGGCTCGCTGCACGGCTCGCGCAAGTCGGTCGCCGAGCTGGTAGCCATCCCCGCCGGCATCGGCCGGCCGGCCCGCCAGCGCACCACGACGTACGGCGTACCCGCGGCGGAGCGCAGCGTCGTCGTCCCCTGACCGACGGACGCCGCACTTGCGGGTACACGCGCCGCGCGCCGGCCGCACCACGAAACCCTGTGCGTACCCGGCTTGACGCGCCGGGGCTGCCCTGAGTGTAATTCCACTGTTGTCATTCAACGACCGCACCGGCAGCCGAACGGGTCGAGATGGAGAGCGCCGTGAGCGAGATGAGCTTCCTGCTGGGGATGGACGGGATCGACGGCGAGGAGCGGCAGCCGACCTGGCACGAGCAGGCGCTGTGCGCCGAGACCGATCCGGAGGCCTTCTTTCCGGAGAAGGGCGGCTCCACGCGGGAGGCCAAGAAGGTCTGCGTCCGGTGCGAGGTGCGGATGGAGTGCCTCGAGTACGCGCTGGCCAAGGACGAGCGGTTCGGCATCTGGGGCGGGCTGTCCGAGCGGGAGCGCCGGCGGGTCAAGCGCCGCGCCGGCTAGACCGGGCGGGGAACGTCGGCACCTCGAGCCTCGAGGGAGTGCCCGGGTCTCCGGTGGATCGGTCCCGCGAGGGCGGCTGATCGCGTAGTCTGGCCGTCGGTCCGGGCCCGGACCGGACGACCACCGACCGCCGACGTTGCCTTGATCGGCCCGCCTCCCGGGACCGCATGGACTACTCAGCCCCCGCGACCGCCCGCCACCACGTCACCGCCGTCCTGGTCGCTCATGACGGCGCCCGCTGGCTGCCCACGGCACTCGCGGCGCTGAGCGCGCAGCTGCGTACGCCGGACCGCCTCGTCGCCGTGGACACCGGTAGCACCGACGAGACGCTCGAGCTGCTGGCCGCCGCGCCGGAGCTCGACGCGGTCGCCACGCTGCCCCGGCGTACCGGGTTCGGCGCCGCCGTCGCGGCCGGGCTCGCCCTGGCAGCCGAGACCGGGTCCCTTCCGGCGATGCGCGCGCAGCAGTGGGTGTGGCTGCTGCACGACGACTGTGCCCCGCACCCGGGCGCGCTCCGGGCCCTGCTCGAGCAGGCCACCGCCGAGCCGTCGGCCGGCGTACTCGGTCCCAAGGTGCGCGGCTGGGCCGAGCCGAGGGCCCTGGTCGAGGTCGGCCTCACCACGGACCGGGCCGGCCGGCGGGAGACCGGGCTGGAAGGCGAGGAGCTCGACCAGGGCCAGCACGACGGCGTCCGCGATGTGCTGGCGGTCGGCACCGCCGGGCTGCTGGTACGACGCGAGCTCTGGGACCGGCTGGGCGGGCTGGACCGCGCTCTACCGATCTTCGGCAACGACCTCGACTTCGGCTGGCGGGCCAACCTGGCCGGTGCGCGGGTGGTGGTCGTGTCCGACGCGATCGTGCAGCATGCCGCCGCCGCCGCGAGCGGCGTACGGCGGCCGGCCGGCAGCGGGCGCCCGGCCCGACGGACCCGCCGGCGGGCCGGGATCTACACCCTGCTGGCCAACCTCCCGGCACTCACCCTGTTGTTGCTGGTTCCTCGGCTCGTACTGGGCGCCACGCTCGGGGGACTCCTCCGGCTGACGTTGCGGCGGCCGGCGGCGGCGGCGGACGAGCTGCTTGCGGTCGCCGGCGTCCTCGGCCACCCGCTCCGCCTGGTTCGGGCGCGGTGGGAGCGGCGGCGGACCCGGACGCTGCCGGCCCGAGCCGTGCGGCACCTGCTCGCCGACCGGCGGCTGCGGTGGCGCCGCCGCGGTGACGCGATCGCCGACTGGGCGAGCCGGCTCGTGACGCCGGCCGGCGTCCGGCACGGGCACCAGTCTCGGCCGCCCGGGGGAGCCGGGAGCGGGTCGGGCGCTCCGCCGGAGACCGGCCTGCTCCACTCCCTGCTCTGGCGGCCACCGGTGCTGCTCGGCGCCGCGCTGGTCGCCCTCGCGCTGGTGACCCAGCACCCGCTGCTGCGGGCCGGCACGCTCGCGGGGGGCCGGCTGCTGCCCGCCCCGAGCGGCGCCGGCGACCTGTGGGCGTCCTACCTCGCCTCGTGGCATCCGACCGGAGCCGGTACGGCGGCCGCCACGCCGCCGTACCTCGCGCTGCTGGCCGCCGCCGCCGTGCCGTTGCTCGGGCGGGCGCCGCTCGCCGTCGACGTCCTGTTGCTGGGCTGCGTGCCGCTCGCCGGGCTCTCGGCGTACGCCGCGGCCCGGCGGCTGACCTTCCGCCCGGGCCTGCGGATCTGGGCCGCCGCCGCCTACGCGCTGCTCCCCGCGCTGACCGGCGCGGTCGCCGCCGGCCGGCTGGACGCGGCGGTGGCCATGGTCGTGCTGCCGCTGGTGGTCAGCGCCGCGGGCCGCGCGCTGGTCGCCGAGCGCCGGGACGGGTGGCGGACCGCGTGGCTGGCGGCGTTCGGCCTGACCGTCGCCACGGCGTTCTCGCCGCTGCTGTACCTGCTGGCGGTGCCGCTGCTGCTGGTCGCCCTGCTGCTGGCAGTGGGAGTCGGGGCTCGGCGCGGCAACCGTCGCCGCGGCGCCCGGCGGGCGCTGGCCGCGGTCGTCCTGCTGGTGATCCCCCCTCTGGTGCTGATGCCGTGGACCGGGACGCTGCTGAGGCATCCGCTGCAGGCACTGACCGGGTTCGGTCCGGCGGCGCCCGGCCTGGTCGACCCGGGGCTGCGGCCGCTCGACGTCCTGCTGCTGCACCCTGGCGGCCCCGGCCTGCCGGTGATCTGGCTGGGGGCTCCGCTGCTGGCGGGCGCCCTGGCCGGCCTGGCACGCAGCTCCAGATGGCGGCTCGCTCTCGCCGGCTGCGGTCTCGCCGTGACGGGCGTCGCCGGCGGGATCCTGCTCGCCCGGGTCACCGCCGCCCCCCTCGGAGGCGGCCCGGTCGCCCCGGCCTGGCCAGGGGTGGCGACGGCGGTGGCCGGCGTCGGCCTGCTGATCGCGTCCGTCGTCGCGGCCGACGGGCTGTTCGGGCGGCTCACGGCTGCCAGCTTCAGTTGGCAGCAGCCGCTGGCGGTGGCCCTGGCGGTGGCCGCGGCCGGCGTACCGCTGGTCGCGGCGGGCGAATGGGTGAGAGGTGCCGGCGATTCGGTCCTCGAACGCCGGCCGGCCAGCGCTCTGCCGGCCTTTGTCGGGGCCGAGGTCGACGGACCGGCCCGCGCCCGGGCGCTGCTGCTGCGGCCGCAGGCGGACGGAACGCTGCGCTACGCCCTGCTCCGCGGCCCGGCCAGCCGGCTGGGAGACGCCGACCTGCCGCCGGCGCCCGGAGCCACGGCCCGGCTGAGCTCGCTGGTGCGTGACCTCGTCGCCGGTCGCGGTGGCGGGGTGGCGGAGCGGCTGCGGACGGCGGCGGTCGGCTACGTCTACGTCCCGCCCCCTGCCGACCCCCGGCTGGTGCGGGTGCTGGATGCCTCGACGGGGCTGAGCCGGGTGGCCGCCGGATCCGGGGTGCGGCTCTGGCGGGTGGCCGGTACGGCTGCCCGGCTCACCATGGTCTCGCCGAGCGGGCAGGTCAGCGCCGTGCCGTCCGGTCCGACGGCGGCCTCGGTCGCGCTGCCGGCGGGTCCCGCCGGCCGCCAGCTGGTCCTGGCCGAACCGGCCGAGGCGGGCTGGCGGGCGACGGTGGACGGCCGGCCGTTGACCCGGCGAACGTCGCCGGGCTGGACCCAGGCGTTCGTCCTGCCCGCCGGAAGTGGCCGGCTGGTCCTCCGCCACGACGACAGCGGCCGGCGACGTGACCTGCTGGTGCAGGCGGTGCTGCTCGGCGTCGTACTCCTGCTCGCCGCGCCGGCAGGTCGCCGGCCGGAGGAGACGGTGAGCCTTCCCGACCCTGCGCCACGAGTGATCGACCTGCGCGACGACCGTCCCGTGGTGGTACGCCGGTGAGCCCGCGGCTGGTCGCGCCGCTCGCCGTGGCTGCCCTCGTCGCCGGCGCCACCACGGCCGCCTCGATGAGCTGGCCGGTGCTGCCGGAGGAACCCCGGCCGGGCCGGGCCACTACCGCGCCGGTGGTCGAGCGCAGCCTCGTCTGCCCCGACGTTTCCGGTGCGGGCGGCCTGGTGTCCACCCGGGCGTCGCTCGCCGCGCTGCCCGGGTCGCCGGGCCGTGGTCGGGCCGCCATGACCGGTCTGCGGGGCAGCTTTCCGGTCCGGTTGCCGGTGCTCACCGCCGCGGGCGGCAGCGGGGTCTCGGACGTCACCGCGGCCGGCGGACCGGTCCGGATGGACGCTTCGGGAACGCTCGCCGCCGGCGTCGCCGCCGAGCAGGTGACCCGTTCGGAGTCTGGCCGGGGCCGGGGGCTGGCGGAGAGCCGGTGCGCCGCCACCGCACCCGACACCTGGTTTGTCGGGGGCTCGACCACCGTCGGCGCCTCGGCGTCGTTGGAGCTGGTCAACCCCGACGGTGTCGCCGCCACCGCCACCGTGAGCCTGTTGACGGCGACCGGCCGGGTGGCGCCCCGCGCCGCCCAGGGCATCCAGGTCCCGCCGCGCGGATCCATCCGGCTGGCGCTGGAGTCGCTGGCACCCGGCACGCCGGCGCTCGCGACCCATGTCGCCGTGACCGGGGGCCGGGTCGCTGCCTCGATCCTCGACAGCCGCGGCCGGGCCACCCTGCCGCTCGGGGTGGACTTCGTGCCGCCGACCGCCGCGCCGGCCGGCAGGGCCGTGGTGCCGGGGCTGCTCGCCGGGTCCGGCCCGCGGTTGCTGGTCCTGGGGGTGCCGGGTCCGGACGACGCCACCGTGGCGCTGCGGGTGGTGACCACCGAGGGTTCCTTCGTGCCGGCGGCGCTGCATGCGGTGAGGGTCCGGGCCGGCACCGCCGCCACGGTGAACCTGGCCACCGTGTTGGGAGCCCGGCCGGCGGCGGTTGCAGTCACCAGCGACGTGCCGGTGGTTGCCGGCGGGTTCTCCGGCTCGTCCGATCCGTACACGCACGAGGCCGACTTCGGCTGGAGCCCCGCCACGCCGCCGCTGACCGGTCCCGCCCTGGTGCCGGACAACCGGGTGCGCGGACCGTTGCACAGCGTGCTGGTGCTGACCGCCCCGGGGGCAGCGGCCAGCCTGTCGCTGACCGCCCTGGGCGCCGGCTCCGGCCCGACCGCCCCCGTCCGTGTCCAGGTCCCGGCCGGGCGCACGGTCGCGCTGCCGCTGCCGGCGCTCGTTCCGTCGGGGGACTTTGCGCTGGTGGTGACGCCGGCGCCGGGCTCGGGACCCGTCTACGGCAGCCGTGAGCTCTCCGAGCGATGGAGCATCGGCACGTGGCTCTCGCAGCTGTCCCTGGAGCGCACCGAGGCCATGGTCACCGTGCCCACCGTGACCGAGGATGCCGGCGCCGGCTCGCCCTAGGCCTCGTCGTACGGCGGGTCGACTGCCTCGGGATCGAGCCCCAGCAGCCGGGCCACCTGCTCGACGACCACGTCGTGCACCAGGTCGGCCAGCTCGGCCCGGTCGGGCGCGCGGGCCTCGATCGGCCGGCGGTAGATCACGATCCGGCTCGGGGCACCGCCGTGCGCCGGCACCAGCCGGGCGAGCGGTACGCCGTCCTCGCCGGCGAGCTCCTCGCCGGACTCGACCTCGGCGTGCAGGCCCGGCACCTCGTCGACCGCGAACTCCACCGCGGCCAGCTCCTGCTCCCACCGGCCCTCGAGATGCTCCACGGCATCGAGCACGAGGTCGTCGAACTGCTCCGAGCGGCTGCGCGCCAGCGGTACGCCGGGCGGCACCAGCGGGCCCCGCAACCCCCGGCCGTGCCGGTCCCGCCGCAGGGACCGCGCCGGCCGGGCCGCCGCCGGAGCGTTCCGGGACTCGATCACAACCGGGAAGCGTAGTGGCCGACACGGCCCGTGGTGATGGCCGGGCGCCGGTCGGGGCGTTACCGTTCGCGCTCGTGAGCCCCCTTCGGCGCTGCTCGCGAATCGCGTGCACGGCGCCTGCCGTAGCCACGCTCACCTACGCCTACGCCGACTCCACGGCGGTCGTCGGCCCGTTGGCGACGTACGCCGAGCCGCACTGCTATGACCTCTGTGAGCGTCACGCCGCCCGGCTCACCGCCCCCCGCGGCTGGGAGGTGCTGCGCCAGCTGGAGGAGGGCCTGCCCGCGGGCCCGGGTCCAGACGATCTCGAGGCGCTGGCCGACGCCGTCCGCTCCGCGGGCTCGGGGAACGGGCGACCGCCGCCCGACGACGTGGACGGTGCCCGTCGCGGCCATCTGCGCGCGGTGCGCTCGCCTGGATAGCGCCGCAGCATCGCCCGAAAGGAGCACTCAAGTGCCTTCGGGGCGCTGTCGAGGGAACAAGATCCCCGTAGACACAACAGGAGATGCGCATGACTGCCCAGCGTCGCCCGAGCATGCCGCGGGAGACCCTCGGCTTGGCAGACACCGCCGCCGAGGCTGCCAACCTCCACTGTCCCGCCCAAGCTGCCGTGGAGCATGACGCGGCGGTCGTCACCGTCACGGCAGGCTCGACGAGCCGTACAGCCCGTCGGTGGCCGCTGAGCGGCCGCATCGGCTGGTGGCCCGTAGTTGCTCTTGCCTAGTGTTCACCTGACCCGCCAGATCCAAGATGTCCGCCACTCTATTGAGGACGACCATGAATGTGCCCAGCGCAGTCTGGACTCGCCGAGAGACCGTGGCAGCGTGAGCGCCAACGGCCCAGCCGGCAGCGCCGGCCGCTGCTCCGCCTGTGGTGGGGACCGGCTCACCGAGATCGCTATGACGCTGACCGACGGGTCACCGGTGCGCTTCCGGTCCTGCCGCAAGTGCGAGGCGAAGTCCTGGGAGCAGAGCGGGACCAACGTGCCGCTGGCGGCCGTGATGGACAAGGCGCGCAAGCTGGGGAGCTGACGGCACACCGGTAGGCTCGCCGGTCGATGCCCTCGACCAGCGAAGACCCGGAGCAGCGCGTGCCTGACCTGTCGAAGATCGTAAAGGCGTACGACATCCGGGGTGTGGTGCCCGACGAGCTCGACGAGGACATCGCCCGGGCGGTCGGGGCGGCCTTCGCCGGGTTCACCGGGTCTGCCACCCTGGTCACCGCACACGACATGCGTACGTCGTCCGGCCCGCTGTCCGCCGCCTTCGCCGAAGGGGCGACGAGCCAGGGCGCCGACGTCGTCGAGGCGGGCCTCGCCTCCACCGACCTGCTCTACTTCGCCGCCGGACACCTCGACGTACCGGGGGCGATGTTCACCGCGAGCCACAACCCGGCGCGCTACAACGGCATCAAGCTCTGCCTGGCCGGCGCCGCGCCGGTCGGCCAGGAGAGTGGTCTTGCCGAGATCCGCAGCCGCGCCGAGAGCTACCTCGCCGACGGGCTGCCCGGCTACGACGGCAAGCCGGGCACCGTGTCGAGCCGCGACCTGCTGACCGAGTACGCCGACTACCTCAAGAAGCTCGTCGACCTGTCCGGCAGCCGGCCGCTGAAGGTGGCGGTGGACGCCGGCAACGGCATGGGCGGCCACACGGTGCCGGTGGTCTTCGCCGGGCTGCCGCTCGAGGTCGTGCCGCTCTACTTCGAGCTCGACGGCACCTTTCCCAACCACGAGGCCAACCCGATCGACCCGGCGAACCTGCGTGACCTGCAGGCCAAGGTCCGCGAGACCGGGGCCGACATCGGGCTCGCGTTCGACGGCGACGCCGACCGGTGCTTCGTGGTGGACGAGCGCGGCGAGGTGGTCGCCCCCAGCGTGCTGACGGCGCTGATCGCCACTCGCGAGCTGACCCGCGAGCCGGGCGCCACGATCCTGTACAACCTGATCGTCTCGCACGCCGTACCGGAGATCGTCCGGGAGAACGGCGGAACCCCCGAGCGCACCCGGGTGGGGCACTCGTTCATCAAGGCTCGGATGGCCGAGACCGGGGCGGTCTTCGGCGGCGAGCACTCCGGGCACTTCTACTTCCGCGACTTCTGGCGGGCCGACTCCGGCATGCTGGCCGCGCTGCACGTGCTGGCGGCCCTGGGCGAGCAGGACCGGCCGCTGTCCGAGCTGCTCGCGCCCTACTCCCGCTACGCGGCCTCCGGCGAGGTCAACTCCCAGGTCGAGGACGCGCCGGCCCGTTCCGCGGAGATCGAGCGCGAGTACGCCGCCCGAGCCGGCGTATCGATCGACCACCTCGACGGGCTGACCGTGCAGGGTGACCGGTGGTGGTTCAACCTGCGCCCGTCCAACACCGAGCCGCTGCTGCGCCTCAACGTCGAGGCGGCGGACGAGGCGACGATGACCACGATCCGCGACGAGGTGCTGGCCCGCGTCCGGGCAGCACCCGCCGGCCCGGAGCAGCCCGACACCCGGGAGACCGCCAAGTGAACCTCGAACCCTGGCTGCTGGAGATCCTCGCCTGCCCGGCCTGCCATGCGCCGCTGCGGGTGGACGAGGCGGCGAACGAGCTGGTCTGCACCGGGTGCGGGCTCGCCTACCCGGTCCGCGACGACATCCCCGTACTGCTCGTCGACGAGGCCCGTCGGCCCGACGGCGCCCCCTCGTGAAGCCGCCCGACGCCGAGGCCCGGCTCGACGACGTCGCCGCGGTGGAGAAGGGCGACCCGGCCGGCATGCTGCGGGCGGTCGCTTCCGCAGCGGCCCAGGTGCGCGAGGCCGTAACCCTCGCCGCCGAGGCGGACGTCGGCCGGCTGGGGGCCGACGGCCGCCCCCGTGCGCTGGTGGTCACCGGCATGGGCGGTTCCGGCGTCTCCGGCGACGTGCTGGCCGCGGTCGCCGGCGCCGCCTGCCCCGTCCCGATCAGCACGCATCGCGGCTACGGCCTGCCCGGCTGGGTCGGACCGGCGGACCTGGTGGTAGCCGTCTCCTGCTCCGGCTCCACCGAGGAGACGCTGTCGGCCACCGACGAGGCGGTGCGCCGCGGCTGCCGGTTGCTCATGGTGGGCGGTGCGGACTCGCCGCTGTCGGGGCGGGCCGAGCAGGCAGGGGCGCCGTACGTCGTCGTACCCGGTGGCCGGCAGCCGCGGGCCAGCCTGTGGGCGCTGTCGGTGCCGCTGGTGGTCGCCGCGGGGGCGCTCGACCTGCTGCCTGCCCCGCCGGCGGTGCTCGAGGCGACGGCGGCCCGGCTGGAGACGGTGAGCGAGCGCTGCCGGCCGGCCAGCGACTCCTTCCTCAACCCGGCCAAGGTGCTGGCGCTGGAGCTGGCCGGCACGGTGCCGATGGTGTGGGGGTCCTCGGCGCTGGCCGGCGTGGCGGCGTACCGCTTCAAGACCCAGCTGGCCGAGAACGCGAAGTACCCGGGGATCTACGGCGTACTGCCCGAGGCCAACCACAACCAGGTGGTGACCTTCGACGGACCGTACGCCGGTCGGCCTGCGGACGAGGACTTCTTCCGCGACCGGGCGGAGGAGCCGGAGTCGAGCGCCCGGCTGCGGCTGGTGCTGCTGCGCGACCCGGACGAGCACCCGCAGGCCGCCCGCCGGGCGGAGGTCTCCCGCGAGCTGGCCTCCTCGCGCGGCATCGGGGTGAGCGAGCTCATCGCCGAGGGGAACTCTCCGCTGGAGCGGATGGCCAGCCTGGTCGCGCTGATCGACTACGCCACGGTCTACCTCGCCCTGCTGCTCGGGATCGACCCGACGCCGGTGGCCGCGATCTCCCAGCTCAAGGAGCGGATCGCGCAGTGAGCGCGGCGGGGGGCCGGGCGGCGGTCATCGCGGCGCTACTGGCCAACGCGGGCATCGCGGTGAGCAAGTTCGTCGCGTTCCTGTTCACCGGGTCGTCGTCGATGCTCGCCGAGGCCGTGCACTCGGTCGCTGACACCGGCAACCAGGGGTTGCTGCTGCTCGGGGGACGTCGGGCCGCCCGGAGTCCGGACGCCGAGCACCCGTTCGGCTACGGCATGGACCGCTACTTCTACGCCTTTGTCGTCGCGCTGGTGCTGTTCAGCGTCGGCTCCCTGTTCGCGCTCTACGAGGGCTACGAGAAGCTCAAGCACCCGCACGAGATCGACGCGCCCCAGGTCGCGATCGGCGTCCTGCTCGTCGCGATCATGCTCGAGTCCTTCTCCTTCCGTACGGCGTACCGCGAGTCGCGCAAGGTCAAGCCGGCCGGCCAGTCCTGGCCGGGGTTCATCCGGCACAGCAAGAACCCCGAGCTGCCGGTCGTCCTGCTCGAGGACACCGCCGCCCTGGTCGGGCTGGTCTTCGCGCTGTGCGGGGTCTCCTTCACGCTGCTCTTCGACCAGCCGCGCTGGGATGGCATCGGAACGCTGGCGATCGGCGTACTCCTGGGCGCGGTGGCGTTCGTGCTGGCGGTGGAGATGAAGAGCCTGCTCATCGGCGAGGCCGCGACCCCCACGGACGTCGAGCGGATCCGTACGGCGCTGGTCGACGGCGAGATCACCCGGGTCATCCACCTGCGCACGGTGCACGTCGGTCCGGAGAGCGTGCTGGTGGCGGCGAAGGTGGCGTTCGCCCCGGACGCGGAGATGGCGCAGGTCGCTAAGGCGATCAACGCCGCGGAGGATCGCGTGCGCGCAGCCGTGCCGACCGTCAGCCACATGTACCTGGAGCCGGACCTCTACCGCGCGGCCCTGGCCGAGCAGTCTGACCGGCAGCGCAAGGACTCGGTCGCCGGGATGTGACGGTCGATGAACGGCGGCTCGGGAGTGGGCGACCGCGCGCCGATCTGAAGACACCACCCGCGCCGTTGGTAGCGAGAGCCGGGGCGTTGCCACGCAGAGGCGTTACTGGATTAGGGCTCGCGACGTAGGCGGTGGGCCTTGCAGCCGTCAAGGAAGTCCAAATCGTCGTGGCAGGTCGTTGTCGAGAAAGTATGTGATACCGCTGATCCGATCTCCGCCGACGGTGAGGACGAGCAGTCCAGTGGGGTGCGCCGTCGCCTTCTCGGCATCGGTGAGGAAGCAGGCGAACGCGGGCTGGGTGTTGGCGCGGGTGGGCACCAGCCGGCGCCGGCGTGGTCGGCGCCAGGTGGCGCTTGCCCGGAGGAAGGCCGCGATCGCTGCTGGGCCCAGGTACTCGTGTGGTGCCGGCGGCATGGCAAGCCATGCGTCATCGGTCAGCAGCGCGATCACGCCGTCGATGTCGTCGGCGGTGAATGCGTCGGCGAAGCGTCGGGCGAGGTCGCGTTCTTGCGGTGAGCTGGGAACCGGCGACCTCCGGTCCACCTTGGCGAGCTGACGGTCGAGGGATGCGCGGGCTCGTTGTAGGGCGCCCTTGATCGCGGTCTGGCTGGTGTCCAGCATCGCCGCGACCTCGACGCCGGTGTAGCCGAGCACGTCGCGCAGAATCAGCGTCGCGGCCTGACGTGGCGGAAGGTGTTGAAGCGCGGCGACGAACGCGAGTTCGACCGCCTCTCGTCTCTGGTAGCGGGCCCCGGGGCCGGGGGCTCTGTCGGCAACCTGATCCAGGAGCGTGTCCGGGTAAGGCTGCAGCCAGGTCACCTCGCTTCGGCAGCTGGGTGCAGGCGGATCGAACGGGGGGACCGGCTCGGGTGGGTGGCGACGCCTGGTGCTACGGAGCAGGTTCAGGCAGCGGTTGGTGGCGATGCGGTACAGCCACGCCCGCAGTGATGCCCTGCCCGCCAAGTTGTCCAGGCCACGCCAGGCAGCGAGCAGCGTTTCCTGCAGGATGTCCTCGGCGTCGCCCAGCGATCCGAGCATCCGGTAGCAGTGCAGCTGCAGCTCGCCGACGTACGGTGCGGTGAGCTCGTCAAAGGCCTGGGGGTCGCCTGTTCGCGCGCGGTCCAGAGTGGCTTGGCTCATCGCCACACCATTCCGCGGCGCACCGTTCTCCCTCGAGACCCGTCTGGTCTGCACCGTTCCATCTGAGTCTCCGGCGGTGTCTCAACAAGGGAAGAACGCACGAGACGCCAGGAGGAGCCGTGGCCGGTGGCACCGACACCTACCTGCTCGAAGCGCGACTTCGTCGCCAACCGCCCGAACGGCTGACCAGAAACCGATCCACCGATGCCTTGGGAGCCCACCACAATGACAGACAACCGCAGCCTGGCCCTGAACACCTCGCTCGCCTACTACCGGGCCTGGACGGGTCACGACATGGACCGGGCCATGACCTACATCGCCGAGGACATCGTCTGCGACGCACCGGGTGGACGCATCCAAGGCGCTGAGGCGTTCCATGCCTTCATGGGGCCCTTCGCGCAGATCCTCACCGACTCGAACCTGATCGCCGCGTTCGGTGACGACAAGACCGCACTGCTGATGTATGACGCCGACACCGTCCCAGTGGAGAACGCCCCCGGCGCCGAGTTCCATACCGTGCGAGACGGCAAGATCACTCACCTCCGGATCGTGTTCGATCGGGCGCCCTTCGACGCCGCGCGAAGCGCGGCAGCCGACAGCTGAGAGTGCGCGCAGGTCACCTCAGGCGACTTACGGCTGTCGGAACTGCGCCCTGAGGTAGGAGTCGAAGACGCGGGCGCCGAGCAGCCGGCGGGTGTGGACGACGGCCATGGTCCCGACCGTGACCATGTAGCGGGTGCGGGGGCCGGCGGCGGGCGGTGACGGCCCGGCCGACCACCTCGGCCACGGCCTCCGGTGGAGCGGAGAGCCTCGACTGGTAGGCGGCGGCCATTCTGCCGGTCGGCTGCGGCGTTCAGCGCCGCGTAGGGCCCGGTGGGGGCCGCGCTGCCGGCCAGGGTCTCGCCTGCGGTCGAGGCCGACCTCCTCGACGGTGCCGTACTCCCGTAGCCAACCCCGGTGATCAGGACGGCGGTCATGGGGCGGCCTCCCGGTCGGACATGTCCTGCAGGCCCGCGATGTGCGGGATCGGCGACGGCAGCAGCCACAGGAAGGCCAAGGTGCCTCCGATGGCGGCCACGAGCAACGTCGGGCGCAGCCCCAGGGTCGTGCCGAGCGCCCCACCGACGACCGCCCCGAGCGGGCGTACGCCGTAGTTCACCGTGCTGTACGCGCCGGCGGTCCGGCCGCGCAGCTCGTCCGGTGTGACGACGGCGCGGAGCGCGTTCTGGTTCACGTCGTAGAGCATCACACCGATGCTCGAGAGCAGTTCGGCCGCGCTCAGCACGGCGAACTTCGTCCAATGCGACCCGCCGGCGGCAGCGACGAGCGCGAAGGGTGCCGGAAAGAGAATGGCGCCGGCCACGATGGCGCGTCCCACGCCGATCCGCCGAGCGACGGCCGGGGCCAGGACCGCCCCGATCAGCCCCCCGGCCGCGCCGACCCCGAAGGCGAGGCCGATGATGCCCGCCGAGAGGCCGAGCTCCCGGCTGGCGAACAGGACCAGCAGGGCGTTCGCGAGAAAGGTGAAGAAGTTCAGCGTCGTGGAGCAGCCGAGGCTGGCCCGCAGGATCGGGTGCCGGGCGATGAACCGGAGCCCGTCGAGCGCCCGACGAGCCAGCCGCGGCGAGGTCTCCCTGACCGGGACGCGTTCGTCGACACGCAGCCGGCCGAGAAGAACCGCCGAGACGACGAAGGAGACGGCGTCGACCAGGACGGCCACCGGCGCGGTGACGGCCTGGATCAGCGCGCCGCCTACGGCGGGCCCGGCCACGAACGAGGCGGCCCGGCTCGAGCTCAGCTTGCTGTTGGCGTCGAGGTAGGAGTCGCGCTCGACCAGCGCGACGAAGAAGCTGGGGTAGGCCATGTTGAACACGACCCCGCCGGCGCCGGTCAGCAGCGCGACGACGACCAGCTGCCCGAACGTCACCGCGTCGAGCAGGTAGGCCACCGGCAGGCTGAGCAGTACGGCGGCGCGTGCGAGGTCGGCGAGCACCATCAGCCGGCGCTTGCGGGCGCGCTGGTCGACCCATGCGCCCACGAAGAGGGACAGCAGGCTCGGTAGCCAGACGGCGGCCGTGAGCAGGCCCACCTGGCTCGCCGTCGCACCCAGCATGACGACGGCGATGAGCGGCAGCGCCAGCTCGGTGACCCGGTCGCCGAACTGCGAGACGGTGTAGCCGGTCCAGAACGTGCCGAAGCGCCGGTCCCGCCACAGGGAGGTCGGCCCGGTCGACGGCGTGCTGGTCATTCCGGCTCTCCCGGCGCTTCGGGCAGGACATAGCGCATCAGCCGCACGTCGCGGGCGTGGTCTGGTGGCTGCTCGGACTTGCGGCGCACGTACGGCGCCAGCACCCGCTCGATCTCCTCCTCGATGCTGCGCAGCTCGTCGTTCGTCACGACGACCCGGGTGTTGGACAAGCCGGCGAGTCGCCGCCAGCCCGGCTCGAGCCGCGGCTCGACCTGCTCCATCCAGGCGGCCGGGAGTCCGGCGTACCGGCTGAACATCTGCCGGCTGAGCTGGCGGGCGGCGGCCGACCCCTCGGAGTCGTCCTCCGGCGCCTCGAACCGGAAGCCGCGCGCCGTCGCCTGCCACCAGCGTTGCCGCCGGTCCTCGCCACCGTCCCACTCCTGGACGAGGCCGAAGCCGGCCAGGTGGCGCAGGTGCCAGCTGGCCACGGACGGGCTGGCGTCGACGTGGGCGGACAGCGAGGTGGCCGTCGCCGGCCCGTGCCGCTGCAGGTGATCGAGAATTGCCAGCCGGACCGGGTGCGCGAGAGCGCGCATCGCCTTGGGGTCGGTCAGCTCGAAGTCGCCGAAGGCATTAGTGAGAGACATCTCTCGAGAGTAATGTCTCACGATTCGGCCTGTCAACGCGGCGGTTGAGTTGCCCTGCTACTCTCCGGACTCGACGGCTCGCTGCTCAACTCCTTCGGATCGACTGCGAGATGGAGACGTGTCGCGGCAGCGCCCAGCCGCTTGTCGGCCGTCCACAGCATGGCGTTCGGCGTGACCTGCGTAGCCGCAAGGAGCTGGATGTCGACGTAGCCGATACCGAGCCCGATCAGTCGGCGGCGTTCGACGAAGAGCAGTACCTCGTCCGGCGTGACGACGTCGGCCATCGGCAGGCTCCGCAGCAGAGCGAGGATCTCCTGGCGCTGCGCCAGCTGGCCAAGGGCCAGCTCACCGATGACCCAGGGGTGCCCCAGAACGACACCGCCGATCAGCAGGCGCTCGAGGGCGCTGTCTCCGTCGCGGAGGTGGTCGATCCAGATCGAGGTGTCGACGAGGATCACAGAGTGTCGAGCCGGCGCCGACGGATGTCGGCGAGGCCTCTCTCACTGCCTCCGAGGCTGGCGAGACGACGGGCGCTCTCCCGCTCGATCAGAGCCCGTAGAGCCTGCCTGACCAGCGCGCTCTTCTCGGTGGTTCCCGTGAGTCGTTGCGCCTCGGCGAGCAGGTCGTCGTCGAGGGCGAGGGTCGTCCGCATGCGTATCCACCTCCAGGGCACAGATCTGCGCATTGGTTGATGACGCTACACGTGCCGCACCGCGGATCCGGTCGCTCCGCTCCGGCTTGTTGCGTTCGCCAGCAGGGCCAGCGTCAGCGTGGGCGCCGGAGCAGCCGTTGCGCCTTCTGCTGCTCGAAGTCGAGCGCGGCCAGCTCCGACGGCAGCCGGCCGCACAGCCGGCCCAGCTCGCGCAGCTCGGCGTGCACCTGCGGCTCGGTCAGTGTCCGCAGCGCGAAGGCGAGCGCCTTGGGGCTCACGTCGTACCGGGACTCCAGCCGGATCGCGTACGCCGCCGCGCGTAGCTCCAGGTCGGCGTACCGCCGGTGCGTCCCGCCGCCGCGGCCGGCGGCCGGGAGCAGGCCGAGCGACTCCCGGTAGCGCAGCATCCGAGCGGTCGTGCGCAGCGTTGCGGCCGCCGCGGTGATGCTCAGGACGGCGGGCATGCCGCCCAGGATGGGCAACCTGACGGATCCGTGTCAAGAACGGCCGGTCGCGCTTCTCCCGCGGCCCTCTGCGCGGCTATGGTCGGACGGACACCCCTCCGACGTACCGGGAGTTCCCGCATGGCCGACCTGCCGAAGTCCGACATCGCCGACTCCACGCTCGCCGCCGCCGGCAAGCTCCGGATCGAGTGGGCCGACCGCTCGATGCCGGTGCTGCGGCAGATCCGGGAGCGCTTCGAGAAGGAGCGACCCTTCGAGGGGATCCGGATCGCGGCCTGCATGCACGTCACCACGGAGACCGCCAACCTGATGCGGGCGCTGCAGGCGGGCGGTGCGGAGCTGCACCTGTGCGCGTCCAACCCGCTCTCGACCCAGGACGACTCGGCGGCTGCGCTGGTGAACGAGTACGGCGTCGCCGTCTACGCCCGCAACGGGGTGGACCGGGACGGCTACTACGCCCACATCAACGCCGCCCTGGACTGCCAGCCGCACTTCGTCTTCGACGACGGCTGCGACCTGGTGAACGTCCTGCACACCAGCCGCCGCGAGCTGCTCGACGGCGTACGAGGGGGGTGCGAGGAGACGACGACCGGCGTCATCCGGCTGCGGCAGATGGCCAAGGACGGCGCGCTGTCCTTCCCGATGGTGGCGGTCAACGACACCGACACCAAGCACATGTTCGACAACCGCTACGGCACGGGGCAGTCGACGATCGATGCGATCTTCCGGGCGACGAACACGCTGATCGCCGGCAAGACCGTCGTCGTCGCCGGCTACGGCTACTGCGGCAAGGGCGTGTCGGCGCGGGCGGCGGGGATGGGCGCGAGCGTGGTCGTGACGGAGATCGACCCGACCAAGGCGCTGGACGCCACCATGCAGGGCTTCCGGGTGCTGCCGATGGCCGAGGCGGCCGCGATCGGGGACATCTTCGTCACCGTGACGGGCAACCGCGACGTGCTGCGGCGCGAGCACTTCGAGGCGATGAAGGACGGCGCCATCTTCGCGAACTCGGGCCACTTCGACATCGAGATCGACATCAAGGCGCTCGACGAGCTGGCGGTCGAGAAGCGGTCGAAGATCCGCCACCAGACCGACGAGTACGTGATGGCCGACGGCCGCCGGCTGCTGCTGCTCGCCGAGGGCCGGCTGGTCAACCTCGGCGCCGCCGAAGGTCACCCGGCCGCGGTGATGGACATGTCCTTCGCCGACCAGGCGCTCACTGCGGAGTGGCTCTCGCGCAGCTCCGACTCGCTCTCACCCGGGGTCATCGAGGTGCCGGAGGAGATCGATCAGTCGGTCGCCCGGCTCAAGCTGGCCGCGATGGGCGTGGCGATCGACGTACTCACGCCGGAGCAGGACAGCTACCTCAACTCCTGGGACCACGGCTCCTGAGAGCGGGGCCACCTGCCCGATTACGAGGGTTGTCTGTGCCGGGAGGCACTGGCTCATGCGGCACCTGCTCGACTCGCCGGGTGCGGCGCTCGACCGCATCGTCACCGAGCTGGACCGCTACTGGCGTGCTGCGGTCACCCCGTACTGGTCACGCATCGAGTCACTGCTGCAGGCCGATCTGACCTACCGGCTGGAGGAGCTCGCCAGCGGCGGCGTTCAACAGCTGTTCCGCACCCTGCACCCGCTGGTCACCTTCGAGCGCGACACGCTTCACGTCGTGAAGTACTACGACGGGCACGCCGACCTCAAGGAGCGCGGACTGCTCCTCGTACCTTGCGCCTTCGCCTGGCCCGACGTCATGGTCCTCACCGCCGAGCCGTACACACCCACCGTCACCTACTCCCCACGCGGGATCGGACGGCTCTGGGAAGCCCATCCCAGCACGCGGCCCTCATCGCTGGCCGACGTGCTGGGCCGCAGCAGGGCCGCCCTGCTCGCCCAACTCGACCTGCCGATGTCCACCACCCCGGGGTAGGGCCCTACCCCGGCGGCGCGAACCCTGGCGCATCCCCTTGCACCGCTCGGGGCAGGGGTTCCGCCGGCGGCGCGACCGGGGCCGTCGGAGCGGCGGCGGGCAGGGCGGTGGGCGGCGCACCGGCGTACGCCGGAGCGGCCTGCCGGCGGAGCCGGTCCTCCTCGCGGCGGCGGCGCTCGGCGAGCACGGCCGAGAGGTACTCCCAGCCGGTCGTGCCCGGTGGGGGCGGCGGCCGGACGGCGGCCGAGACCGCGGTCACCAGCCGACCGCCGAGCTGCTCTCTGGCGTCGTGCTCGAGAGAGCTGGCCCGCGACATGAACTGCCTGCTTGCCAGCGCGAGGTCGTCGGGGAGGCCGGAGAGGTCCAGCGTCGTGGCCCAGGCGGCGAGCGCCGGTGGCATGGTCGCGAGCGGCCCGCCGCGTACCGGTACCCGTTCCTGTAGCACGACGGTGCCGGCGAGCACGTCGCCGAGCCGCTTGCCCCGGCGGCTGACGAGCGACGTGACCACCGGAATCACCACGGTGACCAGCAGGACACCCGGCTTCTCCACGATGCCGCCGACCAGCCCGCGGACCAGCGCCTGGCGGAAGCGGATCGGCCCGCCGTCGTCGCGAACCACTCGCAGGCCGAGCGCGGCCTTGCCGAGCGTGCGACCCCGCCAGAGCGTCTCCGCGGCCACCGGATAACCCACCAGCACCGCGACCGTCACCAGGACCGCCAGCGCGGACTGCAGGGCGCTCTCGAGGCCGAGCTCCAGCCGGCTGAGCAGGTAGGAGAACAGCAGTACGGCGCCCAGCTGCACGAAGAGGTCCAGCATCGCCGCCAGCGCCCGCGACGGCAGCGCGGCCAGCCTCAGGTCGAGGGCGACCGCCTCTCCGGTGACGACGTCACTCACGCGCATAGTGTCCCTGGGAAGGGCCGGCGCCGCCTCCGGCGTACGGCGACCCGAGCGGAGGTGCGGGTGGACGTCGACGCCTACGTCGCCGCCCATCGCGGCGAGTGGGAGCGGCTGGAGAGCCTGCTCCGGCGCGCCAGCCGGCCGCGGCGCCTCACCGGGCCCGAGGTGGACGAGCTCGTCGAGCTCTACCAGCGGGTCGCCACGCACCTGTCCGTCGTGCAGTCCAGCTCGCCGGACCCGGCGCTGGTGGGCCGGCTGTCGGGGCTCGTCGCAAGGGCCCGTGCGGCGGTGACCGGCGCGGCCACGCCGGCCTGGCAGGACCTCGCGGTGTTCTTCCGGGTGACCTTCCCCGCCGCGGTGTACCGGACCTGGCGGGCCTCCGCCGCCACGGCGGCCGGCTCGCTGCTGGTCGCCTTCGCGACCGGTGCCTGGGTGGCCACCTCTCCGGCCGTGCAGTCGGCCCTGTTGCCGCCGGCGCAGGTGCGTCAGCTGGTCGAGCGCGACTTCGCCGACTACTACAGCAGCCACCCGGCCGGCGCGTTCGCCGCGCAGGTGTGGACCAATAACGCCTGGGTCGCCGCGATCGCGCTCTGTCTCGGCGTACTGCTGGGCCTGCCGACCGTGTTCATCCTGCTGCAGAACTCCTTGAACGTCGGCATCTCCGGCGGCTACCTGGTGGCCGCCGGCAAGGGGATCCTGTTCTTCGGGCTGATCCTGCCGCACGGGCTGCTGGAGCTGACCGCGGTCTTTGTCGCTGCGGGCACCGGACTGCGGCTGGGCTGGACCGTCATCGACCCGGGGCCACGCCGGCGGGCCGACGCGCTGGGCGAGGAGGGACGGTCGGCGGTGACCGTCGCGCTCGGCCTGATCATGGTCCTGCTCGTCAGCGGCGCCATCGAGGCGTTCGTCACGCCGTCACCGCTGCCGACCTGGGGTCGCATCGGCATCGGCGTACTCGCGGAGGCCGGCTTCCTCACCTATGTCGGCGTGCTCGGCCGGCGGGCGGCCCGGGCGGGGGAGACCGGCGACCTGCCGGTCGGGCTGCGGCCGGACACCGCGCCGACCGCCGGCTGACCCGACTCCCGCCACACAGCAGCCGAGTCACCCGGCAGCCCCAGTCACCCCGCACCTCTCTTGGGGCGATCATTGTGAGCTCTGCCAGAGAGACTCGCGCGATCCCTCTGGCAGCCGTCACAACGTCGGCCGATGCGGCGCGGACGAGGGAGCAGCGCTCCCCAGTCAGCTGTGCCGGCCCGCCCGGCTCAGAGCCGGCCGGCCGCCTTGAGGTCGAGGTAGGCGTCGGTCACCGCCGAGGCGAACTCACCGGGCGGCGCGTCCACGACCTCCACCCCTCGACGGCGGAGGGCTGCGGTCACCCGCCGGCGGTCTGCCCGCGCCCGCTCGGCCGCGGCGGCGGCGTACACCGAGGCGGCGTCCCCGCGGCCGGCCGCCAGGGCGCCCACCTGCGGGTCGGCGACGGCGGCGACGAGGACGAGGTGGCGGGAGCTCAGGGCCGGCAGCGCCGGGAGCAGGCCCTCCTCGACCGGAGCGGTGTCCAGCCCGGTGAAGAGCACGACGAGAGAGCGACGGCGCACCCGGCGCAGCACCGCCGAGACCATGCCGCGTACGTCGGACTCCACCAGCTCCGGCTCCAGCGGCGCCATCGCGGCGACCATCGCGGGCAGCAGCTCCGAGCCGGTGGCGGCCTGGACGCTCCCCCGGAGCCGCCGGTCGTAGCCGAGCAGGTCCACCCGGTCGCCGGCCCGGCCGGCGACCACGCCGAGCAGCAGCGCGGCGTCCAGCGCGCTGTCCAGCCGTGGCGTGTCACCCACCCGGGCGGCGGAGGTGCGTCCGGTGTCGAGCACGAGGACGATCCGCCGGTCCCGCTCCGGTCGCCAGGTGCGTACGACGACCGCGTCGCGGCGGGCGGTCGCCCGCCAGTCGATGGACCGGACGTCGTCACCCACGACGTAGTCGCGCAGGGAGTCGAACTCCGTGCCGGACCCGCGGACCCGGGCGGCCACCGCTCCGTCGAGCTCCCGCAGCCGCGCCAGCTTCTCCGGCAGTAGCCGCCGGCTCGGAAAGCCGGGCAGCACCCGCACGACCCACGGCACGACGTGGCTGCCCTGCCGGCCGGCCAGCCCGAGCGGTCCGAGCGAACGGACGGTGACCCGCGCCGCGGGCCGGTCACCGCGCCGGGTCGGTCGCAGCACCGTCTCCACCCATCGCCGCTCGCCGGGCGGTACGTCGATCGACACCCGTCGCGGCGTCGAGCCGGCACTCGGCGGCCAGGCGTCGCGTAGGACGCCGCGGACCCGGCGCCGGCCGGGGTTGGTGACTCCGAGCCGCACCGTCGCCGTCTCGCCGAGCAGGGTCGAGGCGTCGCCGGACCGCGACATCCGCAGCCTCCGGACACCACCGGCCAGGACCAGGTCGGCCAGAACGCCGACGAGCAAGACCGTCTCGACCAGCCAGGGCATCGCGCCGCCGAGCGGGGCCAGCAGGACGAGTACGGCGCCGAGCAGCGCCAGGGCCCCCGCGCGCCAGGTCAGGGCCACCAGGTCAGCGCGGGACCGGCACCGACGCCAGCACGCCGTCGAGCACGCCGTCGGCGGTTGCACCGTCCAGCTCCGCCTCGGGGCGTACCGAGATCCGGTGCCGCAGCGTCGGGCGGGCCAGCGCCTTGACGTCGTCCGGCGTGACGAAGTCGCGGCCGGAGAGCCACGCCCAGGCCTTGCTGGTGGCGAGCAGTGCGGTGGCGCCACGGGGTGAGGCGCCCAGCTGCAGGGAGGGCGTCGCGCGGGTGGCCCTGCACACGTCGACGACGTAGCCGAGCACCTCCGGCTCGATCCGGACCCGGGCCGCCGCCGCGCGGGCCGCCCCGAGCTCGGCCGGACCGGCGACCGGCCGGAGCCCGGCGGCGGCCAGGTCGCGCGGGTCGAAGCCGGCGGTGTGGCGGCGCAGCACCGTGAGCTCGTCCTCACGCCCAGGCAGCGGCATGGTCAGCTTGAGCAGGAAGCGGTCGAGCTGGGCCTCGGGCAGCGGATAGGTGCCCTCGTACTCGATCGGGTTCTGGGTGGCGACCACGACGAACGGCTCGGGCAGGGGGCGCGGCGAGCCCTCCACGGTCACCTGCCGTTCCTCCATGGCCTCGAGCAGGCTGGCCTGGGTCTTCGGCGGCGTCCGGTTGATCTCGTCGGCGAGCAGCAGGTTGGTGAAGACCGGCCCCTCGACGAAGGAGAAACGGCTGGTCCGTGCGTCGTAGATGAGCGAGCCGGTGACGTCGCCGGGCATCAGGTCCGGGGTGAACTGCACCCGCTTGGTGTCCAGCGCGAGCGCGGCCGCCACGGCGCGCACGAGCAGCGTCTTGGCCACCCCGGGGACGCCCTCGAGCAGCACATGCCCGCAGCAGAGCAGGGCCACCGCGAGGCCGGTGACCGCCGCGTCCTGGCCGACGACCGCCTTGGCCACCTCGGCGCGCAGGGCGATGAGCGGCGCGCGCGGGTCGCTGCCGCTCGGAGCCGGTCCGGTCGCGGCGGCCGGGGCCGCGGGCGCTGGCGAGGTCACGGGCGGCGTACCTCCCGCTCGAGGGCGTCCAGATCTCTGGCCAGGCGGACCAGCGCCGCGTCGTCCGGCACGTTCCGGTCGGCACCGTACAGGAGCGCCCCGACGGTCGCCCCCGGCCGGCCGGTACGCCGGGCGACCTCGTCCACCAGGGCCGCGGGCGGGTCGTCCGGCGGCCGGCCCAGCAGGTCGCCGAGCCGGGACCGGGTGCCGTCCCGAAGCGCCCCGGCCGCCTCGGTCCTTGCCCCGGCGGCCCGGTAGAGCCGGGCCCGTCCCTCCACCGACTCCGCCGACCGGACGACGACCGGCAGCGGCTCGGCCACCACCGGCCCCAGCCGGCGCCCCCGCCACAGCGCGAAGAGCACGACAGCGACCGCGACCTGCCCCAGGGCGAGCAGCAGCCGGTCGGGCAGCAGGTCCACCAGCCCGGTGGAGCCCCCGGCCGGCGCGGGCGCGAGCTGGCCGGGACGGGGGAGCAGCCAGAGCAGCCGGGGGGCCTGCCCGAGCAGGCCGAGCGCCAGCGCCGCGTTGCCGTCGTCGTCGAGCCGGTCGTTGGTGAAGAGATCGGCCGCGCCGACGACCGTGACGGGGCCGGCCGACGTCGCCAACGACACCAGCGTGGGCCGGCCCCCGGCCGCGTAGCACTGGAGCGCGGCCGGCTCGCCGACCGTGTACGCCGTACCGCCGAGCTCGGCGCTGCCGGCCGCCTCGGCCGCCGGCAGCGTGCAGGCCGCCTCGCGACTGTCCACGCCCACCGAACCGGCCCGGCGTACGCCGCCCGCCAGCGCGCGCAGGGCTGCGCCGTCCGGCTCGACGAGGACCAGCCCGGCGCCGTCGCGGTCGGCGAGCGCCGGCAGGCTGCCGGGACGCAGCCGCTGCGGCAGCGGGACGAACACCGTGCTGGACACTCCGGCGGTGCGCAGCGCCTCCTCGACGGAATAGACCCGCCGTACGTCGGTGCCGCGGTCGCGCAGCAGCGTCGCGAGCGCCCGGCTGCCGGCCGGGCCGATGCCGGCCGGGTCGAGCTCGCCCCGGTTGCCGCCGCTGCGGGCCACCGCGAGCAGGGTGCCGAGCACGACCAGCAGCAGGGCGACCGCGACCGGCGTACGGGCGGCCCGCCAGACCTCGCCCGGCCGCGGCCCGGCCGCCGTGGGCGCGGGGGCGACGGCGCTCACCCGGCGCCCGCCGAGACAGGTACGTCGCGGCGGCGGACCGCGTCGTCGAGCTCGCGGAGCCGGTGGTCGGAGTCGGCGGTGGCCGGGTGGCCGCCGTACCACACCTCGTCGAAGAGGCGCGCCCCTTCGCGCAGCCGCGGCGCCAGCTCGGGCAGCGCGGCCCCGGCCTCGGCGGCGACCTCGTCGGCCGTCCGGCCGGCGCGTGGCTCGAGCACGCCCCGGGTCTCCAGGTCGCGCGCCACCGCCCGGAGCCGTTCGCGGACCGCCTCGGCCCATCGCTGCTGCCCGGCGAAGCGGTCGGCCGCCGCCCGGTGCTCCGCCGCGGTCAGCGGGCGGCTCGCGGCCAGCCCGCCCCGAGCCCGGCCGGCAGGCCGCAGCGGCCCCACCCGGAGCCGGATTGCGACCACCGCGACGACGACGAGCGCCACCAGTGCGACCAGCCCCAGCCCACCACCGGGGGACGCGGCGGCCGCGGCCTCGTACGCCCGGCCCAGCCAGCGCAGCACGGCCTGCAGCACCCGCACCTGCAGCGGCGGGTCGTCGCGGTGGTAGGTCGCCTTGGTCAGCTCGCGCCTGGCCGCCTCCCGGGCGCCGGCGCGGTCGACCGGGTCACCCGGCGCCAGCGGCAGCCAGCCGAGCCGTCCGGTCACGGGCGCAGGCTGCGGGCCAGCGTGACGTCGAGCCCCTCCGCCCGCATCCGGCGGTCGATGTAGAGCAGTGCGAGGACGGCGGCGAGGAACGGCGCTACGACGACCGAGGCGACCGCGGAGATGAGCACGATCGCCACCGTCGGCCCGACCCCGATGTCGCCGCTGGTCTGGTTGGCGGAGAAGAGCGAGGCCGCGCCGTACGCGATCGCCGGCACCGTCAGGATGAGCGACACCAGCCCGCCGAGCAGCACGGACAGCACCCGGATCCCCCAGACCCGCCACCAGTCGGGCACGGCGAGCCGCCAGGACCTCCGCAAGGCCCCGCCCACGCCGGTGTGCTCCAGCGCCAGGGCCGGTACGGCGAGCGCCCAGGCGCCCCACAGGAAGACGCCCGGGACCACGAGGAGCAACAGCGCCAGGAACGGCCCGACCGTGACGATCACCCCGACCGCGAGCAACCGCCAGAGCAGTGGCCGCACCCGCCGCCAGGCCGGTAAGGCACCGGTGGCCCGGCCGAGCACCGCGTCGGAGGTGATGACCGACACCAGCGCGGTGAGGACGCCGCCGATCGCCGCGCTGATCGGCAGGCTGAGCAGGTTCCCGGCGGACAGCCCGGACCGCAACGGCAGGCCGCTGCGCAGCTGCACCGATGCGACGAGGTCCGGTCCGGAGCCGGCGGTGAGCAGCAGCGAGAGCGCCAGCTGCACCGCCGTGGCGAGCGCAGCGAGTCCGAGCGTCGCCTTCGGATGCCGGCGTACGGTCCGGAAGGCGCCGTCGAGGATCTCCCCGACCCCCAGCGGACGCAGCGGTACGACGCCCGGCTGCGCCGGCGGTGGCGGGGGTGACCAGCTCGGCTGGGGTGACCAGCCCGGCGCGGTGCCCCAGCCGGAGGCCGGACCGGTGGCCGGTTCACGCCCGGTCGGCGGCTCCCAGGCGGGCGGCTCGGTCATCGCGCTGGCTCCTCCGTCGTGCGGATCCCGACTGCGGCGATCCGGCGGCTGCCCGGATGGTCGCACGGCACTGGGAACCCGAGACGCAATCGCGATCGTTGCGCGGATCCCAACGGGATCGGGAAGTGCGACGATTGATGCATGAGAGGTCTGTCCAGATGAGAGGCCGGGTGCTCGTCGTCGACGACGACACGGCGCTCGCCGAGATGCTGGGCATCGTGCTGCGTGGGGAGGGCCTGGAGACCTTCTTCGTCGCCGACGGGGACCGGGCGCTGCCGGCGTTCCGTGCCACCAAGCCCGACCTCGTCCTGCTCGACCTCATGCTGCCGGGCACCGACGGCATCGACGTCTGCCGGGCGATCCGGGCCGAGTCCGGCGTACCGATCGTGATGCTGACCGCCAAGACCGACACCATCGACATCGTGGTCGGGCTGGAGTCCGGTGCCGACGACTACGTCGTCAAGCCGTTCAAGCCCAAGGAGCTGGTGGCGAGGATCCGGGCCCGGCTTCGGCAGTCCGCCGACCCCGCGCCGGAGTCGCTCTCGATCGGCGAGGTGAGCATCGACGTGGCCGGTCACCTCGTCTCGCGCGAGGACCGGCCGATCGCCCTGACGCCGCTCGAGTTCGACCTGCTGGTGGCCCTGGCCCGCAAGCCGCGGCAGGTCTTCACCCGCGAGCTGCTGCTGGAGCAGGTCTGGGGGTATCGGCACGCCGCGGACACCCGGCTGGTCAACGTCCACGTGCAGCGGCTGCGCTCCAAGATCGAGCGCGATCCCGAGCATCCGGAGATCGTGCTCACCGTTCGGGGGGTCGGCTACAAGGCCGGACCGCCGTGACCGAGCTCCGCACCGCGGCCGGCGTACGCCAGTCGCTGCGGCGGTCCGCACGCCGCAGCGTCGCGCACTGGCGGCGCTCGCTGCAGACCCGGGTGGTCGTCAGCACGCTGCTGATCTCGGCGACCGTGGTGCTGCTGCTCGGGGTGGTGCTGATGCAGCAGGTCACGCACGGCCTGCTGGAGGCCAAGACCAAGGCCGGTCTCGTCGAGTCCGGCAACGGGCTCGCCTACCTGCAGAGCAACCTCTCCGCCTCCGACCGCACCGACGCCACCGGGGTGGACGCCCAGCTCTACGAGCTGACGAAGACCCTCGCCAACCGGGGCAGCCAGGCGGGCATATATGACCTCGCGTTGATCAGCACGTCCTCGTCGGCGAGCACGGGCCTGTCCGGCGACATCACCGTCAACAGCGTTCCCGAGCGGCTGCGCAGGGCCGTGGGCGGGGACGCCGGCGGCCGCCAGGCCTGGACGTTCACGACCCTGCGGCACGAGGACGGCAAGACCGAGCCCGGCCTGGTGGTGGGAGCTCCGCTGAACGGCGTGGACACCGGTCCCTACGAGCTGTACTACCTGTTCCCGCTGCGCCAGGAGGCCGACACCCTGGCCCTGGTACGCCGGACGCTGATCTTCACCGGGCTGGCACTGGTGCTGCTTCTCGCCGGCATCGCGGCGCTGGTCGCCCGCCAGGTGGTGCGGCCGGTGCGGGCCGCGGCGCGCACCGCGGAGCAGCTGGCTGCCGGCCGGCTCGAGCAGCGGATGGCGGTACGCGGCGAGGACGACCTGGCCCGCCTGGCGTCGTCGTTCAACCGGATGGCCGCCGGGCTGCAGAGCCAGATCCGCCAGCTGGAAGAGCTGTCGCGGGTCCAGCGACGGTTCGTCGCCGACGTCTCCCACGAGCTGCGTACGCCGCTGACCACCGTCCGGATGGCGGCCGACGTGCTGCACGAGTACCGCGGCGACTTCCCGACGTCGGTGGCCCGCTCGGCCGAGCTCCTGCAGACCCAGCTGGACCGGTTCGAGGCGCTGCTCGGCGACCTGCTCGAGATCAGCCGGCACGACGCGGGTGCGGCGGTCCTCGACGCGGAGGCGGTCGACCTGCGCGACCTGGTCCGGCGGGTCGCCGCGTCGGGCGAGCCTCTCGCCGAGCGCCGGAGCAGCGCGCTGGTCCTGCACCTGCCGGCGCGCCCCGTCGTGGTCGAGGTGGACCCGCGCCGGATCGAGCGGGTGTTGCGCAACCTGGTGCACAACGCGATCGAGCACGGCGAAGGGCGACCGATCGACATCGCGCTGGCCGGCGATGCCGCCGCCGCCGCCGTCACCGTGCGCGACCACGGGGTGGGGCTGCACTCCGGTGAGCCGGCGAGGGTCTTCGACCGGTTCTGGCGAGCCGACCCGGCCCGGGCCCGGGCGACCGGCGGCACCGGGCTGGGGCTGTCGATCTCGCTGGAGGACGCGCACCTGCACGGCGGCTGGCTGGAAGCCTGGGGCGCGCCCGGCAGGGGCAGCCAGTTCCGACTGACCCTGCCTCGCCGGGCCGGCGACGCCCTCGTCGCCTCTCCGCTGGAGCTGGAGCCGGTGGACGCCGAGGCCACGGTTCCCGGCCGCCGCCGCAGCGACCGGCCGGCCGGCCACGCCGCCAGGACTCCTCGCTCACCGCTCGGCGTCGGGCGACCGGGTGGCTGACGGCGTACGCCGCCGGGTGGCCGCCGCAACCGGGGCGGTCCTGCTCGCCAGCGCGCTGGCCGGCTGCGGAACGGTGCCCACCAGCGGCGCCGTGCGCTACGGCCGATCGGTCAACCAGGGCGCCGGCGAGCTCGACGACTCCGACATCCACGTGCTGCCGCCGGCACCGGGGCCGGGGCTGAGCCCGGAAGGGGTGGTGTCAGGCTTCCTGCGGGCGTCGGCCAACTTCGACGACGACCACGCCATCGCCCGGCGCTACCTCACGGCCGCGGCCGCGGAGACCTGGGACGCCGACGCGGGGATCACGGTCTACACGACCGATCCGGCCCGGCCGACCGTGAGTGTGGCCGGGTCGTCGGGCGCCGCCAGGACCGTCGCCCTGCGCGCGAACCGGGTGGCGACGATCGGCACGGACGGCGCCTACACCGTCTCCGCCGGCCGGATCGACCTAGCGCTGCGCCTGGTCCGGCAGGGGGCCGACTGGCGGCTGGCCGGCGTACCGCCCGGTCTGCTGCTCACGCCGACCGACGTGCAGCGCGACCTGCGATCGGTGTCGACCTACTTCCTGGATCCGGCGCAGGGCGTCGTGGTGCCGGACCACGTCTTCCTGCGTACGCCGGCCCGCGGCCGGCCGACCGCGCTGGTGCGGGCGCTCCTCGACGGGCCGACCCGGTGGCTGGGGCCGGCGGTCACCACGGCGTTCCCGCCCGGCACCAAGCTGATCGGGAACGCACCGCTGGACGGCACGGTCGTCGTGGTGAACCTCTCGTCCGAGGCCAACCGGGCGGCGGCGGACGTGCGCCCGGCGATGTCGGCGCAGCTGGTGTGGACCCTGCGCCAGCTGCCGGACATCACCGGCGTACGCATCGAGGTGGAGGGCACCACGTTCGTCGTCCCCGGCGCGGGTGACGTGCAGCGGATCTCCGACTGGTCGAGCTACGACCCGGATCCGCAGCCGAGGTCGCCGACCTACTTCGTGCAGAACGGTTCGCTGCGGGTCACCGGGGGAGCGCCGGCGGAGGGACCGCTCGGCCGGGGCGCGCTGCCGTTGAGCCGGCCGGCCGTCGGCGGCGACGTGGTGGCGGGGCTGCGGACGACCGCGACCGTAACCGGCCTGTACGCCGGACCGCGCACCGGCATGCCCACCCTCCGGGTGCAGGGCCCGCCCGGCTCGTTGCTCGCGCCCTCGGTCGATGGGGCCGGTGCGGTCTGGACGGCCCGCCGCGGTGGCCCGCCGGCAGTGCTGCGCATCCAGCCGGGAGCCGCACGGGCAGCGGAGGTGGCCGCGGACTCGCTGCTGCGGCTCGGTCCGGTCGCGGAGCTCGCCGTATCGCGGGACGGCACCAGGGCGGCCGCCATCGTCGGCACGGGTACGGCGGTCAGGCTTCTCGTCGGCCGGGTCGTCCCCGACCGGCTGGGCGTGCCGACTCTCGAGGGGTTCCAGCCGGTGACGGTCGGCCTGCTGGCGCCCAGCTCGCTGTCGTGGGCCGGCAGCCATCGGATCGCCTTCCTCGCCAGGACCGGCGCGACCGGCCCCAGCTCGCCCTGGTTGATCGAGACGGACGGCTCCTCACCCACGGCGGTGGGCATCGCCGGACTGCCGCCCGGCGGACCCAACCAGCTGGCGGCCGGCTCCGACGACGTCCTGCTCGTGGCCGCCGGGGGCTCGATCTATCGCAGCACCGGCGGCTCGTGGACGGCGATCGCGGCCGGCACCGACCCCACGTCGGCCCGTTAGACCTCGCCGCGCGACCGTGCACAGGGCCCGGCTCGTCCACACGGTGCCGGCCGGGGCGGCGGCTCGCGCCGCACTGGAGACATCGTGGTGCGGTGTCCGTGCCCACGATCGCTGACCTGCTCGACCTGGTGCTCCCGGCCGAGTGCCCGGGCTGCGGCCTGGCCGGCCCGGGTGCCCGTCCCGCCTGCACCGACTGCCTGGCCGCCCTGACCGGTCCGGCATATCCGACCTTGCCGGATCCGCCGCCCCGGGGGCTGGCACCGGTGATGGCGGTCGCGGCGTACGCCGGACCGGCGCGCGCCCTGCTCGTGGCGCACAAGGAGTCCGGCCGGCTGGCGCTGGCGCGGCCGCTGGGCGCCGCGCTCGCCGCGTCGGTGGCGGCATCCACGTCGGCGCCGGCGTCCACGGCGTCCGGTGCAGCGTGCGCTCTCGTACCGGTGCCGTCCCGGCCGGCCGCCCGCCGCTCCCGCGGTCACGACCCGCTGCTGCGGATCGCCCGCCGGGCCGCCGCCGACCTGCGCCGGTCCGGGGTGCCGGCCACCGTTGTGCCGGCGCTGCGGCACACCCGGCGGGTGGCCGACCAGGCCGGCCTCGACGCGGCGGCCCGGGCGGCCAACCTCGCCGGCGCCCTGGGCGTGACGGCGTACGGCGTACGGCTGCTCGCCGGCCGACGGGTGATCGCGGTGGACGACGTCCTCACGACCGGTGCCACGCTGGCAGAGGCCGTCCGGGCGCTGCTGGCGGCCGGCCTCCCGGTGACCGGGACGGCCGTCGTTGCCGCGACCCGGCGACGGTATGACGCAGACCCTCCCCAACGCGGGTCCGGCGGGCTAGCGTTGCCCGATGGCGCCCGCCCGGGTCCGTGGTTGCGCCGCACCGACGGAAGCGGGCTCGCCCGTGCCGCCGGTGCGGCAAGCCGATGCCAGCCGCAGGCGAAACGGCCCACGTAAGGCGACTTTTCGTCGACCGATCACGGTGCGGCTTAGATGTCAGTCCTGCCCCACCGGTGGGCCCGATGCCCGCCGGCCCGGGAGAAGGGCGGTAGTGGCAGCAGTGCCGCGAAACCTTCAGCAGGCGGATGTGGGGACGAAGACCAGGTCGGCCGGGCGGGCGCCTTGCCGCCGCCGCCGCTGACTTCTCCCTTTCGGCAGCCGAGGAGGACCCGCGTGGAGATCGTCGTCCGGAGCCGGCACACCGATGTCGCGGACGGGTTTCGTGCCCATGCCACCGACAAGCTGGCCAAGCTCGACCGGCTCGACCACAAGGTCCTGCGGCTCGACGTCGAGCTCTCCCGCGAGCACAACCCAAGGCAGGCCTCGGTCAGCGAGCGGGTGGAGCTGACCTGCCACTCCAAGGGCCCGGTGATCCGGGCCGAGGCGGCTGCCGACGACCCGTACGCCGCCCTCGACCTCGCCACCGCGAAGCTGCAGGCGCGGCTGCGCCGGGCGGCGGACCGGCGCCGGGTGCACCACGGCAGCCGAACACCGGTCTCGGTCGCCGCGGCGCTGGCGCCACTCGCCGATGTCGCCGCCCGCGCCGCGGACGGGACCGTCACTCCGGCCGGGGAACCCGCCGCCCGGACGGACGACGCGGAGCGCCAGGCCGGCGAGAGGCCCGAGGCGGACGGCGGCCTCGTCGTACGGGAGAAGGTGCATCGCGCCGCCGCGATGACGCTCGACCAGGCGTTGTTCGAGATGGAGCTGGTCGGGCACGACTTCTTCCTCTTCGCCGACGCCGACACCGGCCGTCCCAGCGTGGTCTACCGCCGCCGCGGCTACGCCTACGGCGTTCTCCGCCTCGAGAGCTGAGGCCGCTCCGGCCGGCGGTCGCCGCTGGGCATGGCATCATCGCGGCAGACGGAGGAGGGCCGGTGACCCAGCGCTCGGACCCGTCCCCGCCGGCGGCGCGGGGACAGGACCCGATCCGGGTGCTCGTGGTCGACGACCACGCCCTGTTCCGCCGGGGCCTGGAGATGGTGCTCGACGCCGAGCCCGACATCGAAGTGGTTGCGGAGGCCGCCGACGGCGCCGAGGCGCTGGCCAGAGCGGTGGAGACCACGCCCGACATCGTGCTGATGGACGTCCGGATGCCACGCCGCGGCGGCATCGACGCCTGTACGTCGATCAAGGACGCGGTCCCCAGCGCCAAGATCATCATGCTGACCATCAGCGACGAGGAGGCCGACCTCTACGAGGCCATCAAGGCCGGCGCCATGGGCTACCTGCTCAAGGAGATCTCCATCGAGGAGGTGGCCGGCGCGGTCCGCGCGGTGGCGGAGGGTCAGAGCCTGATCAGCCCGTCGATGGCCACCAAGCTGCTCACCGAGTTCGCTTCCATGATCAAGCGCGGTGATGAGCGGCAGCCGGTTCCCTCGCCGCGGCTCACCGACCGGGAGATGGGCGTGCTCCGGCTGGTCGCCAAGGGACTCAACAACCGCAACATCGCCAAGGCGCTGTTCATCAGCGAGAACACCGTGAAGAACCACGTGCGCAACATCCTCGAGAAGCTGCAGCTGCACTCGCGGATGGAGGCGGTCGTCTACGCCGTACGGGAGAAGCTGCTCGAGATCACCTGAGCGGCGCCAGTGCCCTACGTGTACCATACGTGCCATGGTGAAGACCACGCTCTACCTACCGGACGACCTCAAGCGGGCCCTCGAGCGGCTGGCCCGGTCCCGGGGGATCAGCGAGGCTGAGCTCTTCCGCGAGGCCCTGCGGGTCGCCGTGCACTCCGCCGAGAAGCCGCGCCCTGCGTTTCCGTACGGCACCGGTGACGGTTCCAGGGGCGCCAGCCGAGTGGACGAGCTGCTGGCCGGGACCGGCTTCGGCGAGTGTTGATCTGCGACACCAGCGGGCTGGTCGCGCTGGCGGACGCCGCGGACCCGGAGCACCTGCGCATGGTCGCCGCCGTCGGTGGCGTGCCGTATCCGTGGCAGGTCAGCCCATTCGTGCTGGCCGAAGCCGACTACCTCTGTCGCCGACGCATCGGCGCCGAGGCCACCCGGCGGCTCCTGGCGGATGTCGCGGCGGGCGTCTTCTCGCTGGCCGTAATGACCGGCTCAGACGTCGGGATCTGTCGTTCGATCGACGCTCGCTACGGGGCGCTGGGCCTGGGCCTGACGGATGCGTCCCTCGTCGTCCTCGCCGAGCGGTACGGCACCCGGGACCTGCTCACGCTGGACGAGCGCCACTTTCGGGCGGTGACGCCGCTGCAGGGCGGCGCCTTCCGGCTGCTGCCGGCCGACGCCTGACCCCGCAGCCGGGCACATCGTCGCCGGCCCCTGCGTTGTCCCGCCAGCGCCGCCGGATCGCAGCGCAGCCGGCGCCTACCATGGACCGGACCGACCAGACAGCGGCGGGAGCATCTGCACGTGGTACTCGACAGGATTCTGCGGGCCGGCGAGGGCAAGATCGTACGCCGGCTCAAGGCGATCGCCGACCAGGTCAACGCCATCGAGAGCGACTTCGTCGACCTGACCGACGCCGAGCTGCGGGCGATGACCGACGAGTTCCGCGCCCGGCTCGCCGACGGGGAGACGCTCGACGATCTCCAGGCGGAGGCCTTCGCGACCGTCCGGGAAGCGGCCAAGCGCACGCTCGGCCAGCGCCATTTCGACGTCCAGCTCATGGGCGGCGCCGCCCTGCACCTCGGCAACATCGCCGAGATGCGCACCGGCGAGGGCAAGACCCTGGTCGGCACCCTGCCGGCGTACCTCAACGCCCTGGCCGGCAAGGGCGTCCACGTGATCACGGTTAACGACTACCTGGCCCGGCGCGACGCCGAGTGGATGGGTCGGGTGCACCGGTTCCTCGGGCTGTCCGTCGGGGTGATCATCGCCAACGAGACGCCGGAGCAGCGGCGGCCCAGCTACGCCTGCGACATCACCTACGGCACCAACAACGAGTTCGGCTTCGACTACCTGCGCGACAACATGGCCTGGAGTGCCGAGGAGCTGGTCCAGCGTGGGCACAACTTCGGGATCGTCGACGAGGTCGACTCGATCCTCATCGACGAGGCCCGTACGCCGCTGATCATCAGCGGTCCCGCCGAGCAGAGCGCCAAGTGGTACAACGAGTTCGCCCGGATCACCCCCCGGCTCGTCCGCGACGAGGACTACGAGGTCGAGGAGGGCAAGCGAACCGTCGCGATCATGGAGTCGGGTGTGGAGAAGGTCGAGGACTACCTCGGCATCGACAACCTCTACGAGGCGGTCAACACGCCGCTGGTCGGCTTCCTCAACAACGCGCTCAAGGCCAAGGAGCTCTACAAGAAGGACAAGGACTACGTCGTCATGGGCGGCGAGGTCCTCATCGTCGACGACTTCACCGGCCGCATCCTCTACGGCCGCCGCTACAACGAGGGCATGCACCAGGCCATCGAGGCCAAGGAGAGCGTGGCGATCAAGGACGAGAACCAGACCCTCGCCACGATCACCCTGCAGAACTACTTCCGCCTCTACGACAAGCTCGGCGGCATGACCGGTACGGCGATGACCGAGGCCGCGGAGTTCTCCCAGATCTACAAGCTCGGCGTCGTACCGATCCCCACCAACCGGCCGATGGTCCGCAAGGACGAGGCCGACGTCGTCTACAAGACCGAGGAGGCCAAGTTCGCCTCGGTCGTCGACGACATCGCCGACCGTTACGAGCGCGGCCAGCCGGTGCTCGTCGGCACCGTGAGCGTCGAGAAGTCCGAGCTGCTCTCCGACCTGCTCTCCAAGCGCGGCGTGGCGCATGAGGTGCTCAACGCCAAGTTCCACGAGAAGGAGGCGCAGATCATCGCTCAGGCCGGCCGCCGGGGCGGGGTAACGGTCGCCACGAACATGGCCGGCCGCGGCACCGACATCATGCTCGGCGGCAACCCGGAGTTCATGGCGGCCGCCGAGCTGCGCAACCGCGGGCTCTCGCCGGTGGACGACCCCGACGACTACGAGGCGGCCTGGCCGGACGCGCTCGACAAGGCCAAGACCGCGGTCGAGGCCGAGCACGAGGAGGTGGTCGCGCTCGGCGGGCTCTACGTCCTGGCCACCGAGCGGCACGAGTCACGCCGGATCGACAACCAGCTGCGCGGCCGTTCCGGGCGGCAGGGCGACCCGGGGGAGTCCCGCTTCTACCTCTCGCTCGGCGACGACCTGATGCGGCTGTTCAACGCCAACGCGGTTGAGTCGATCATGGACCGGCTCAACATCCCGGAGGACGTGCCGATCGAGTCGAAGATCGTCACGCGGGCGATCCGGTCGGCGCAGACCCAGGTGGAGACCCAGAACTTCGAGATCCGCAAGAACGTCCTCAAGTACGACGAGGTCCTCAACAAGCAGCGCACCGTCATCTACGACGAGCGCCGCCGCGTCCTCGAGGGCGCCGACCTGCACGAGCAGGTGCGCCACATGATCGACGATGTGGTGGATGCGTACGCCGGCGCCGCAACCGCCGAGGGCTACCCCGAGGACTGGGACCTCGAGCAGCTGTGGACCGCCTTGCGCACGCTCTACCAGGTCGGCGTCTCGGCGGCGGAGCTCGAGGAGCGAGCCGGCGGTGCGCTCTCGACCGAGTTCCTCGCCGAGGAGCTCAAGGCCGACGCCAATGCGGCGTACGACCGGCGCGAGGAGTCCCTCGGCGCCGAGGTGACCCGCGAGCTCGAGCGGCGGGTGGTCCTCTCGGTGATCGACCGCAAGTGGCGCGAGCACCTCTACGAGATGGACTACATGCAGGAGGGCATCGGCCTGCGGGCGATGGGGCAGCGCGACCCCCTCGTGGAGTACCAGCGCGAGGCCTTCGAGCTGTTCGCCGCGATGATGGACGGCATCAAGGAGGAGTCGGTCGGCTTCCTGTTCAACCTGGAGGTGACGGTCGACGAGCCGCTGGCTGCCGAGCCGCCCCCCGCGGAGCCCGTCCCGGTGGGCGTGGCCGCCGAACCGGTGCCGTCCGCGGCGCCGGCGGCGTTCGTCTCCGAGTCCAGCACCGAGGCCGAGCCGGCCGCGTCCGAGGCCCACCGGCAGGTCGCCGAGGCTCTCTCGCCCGGCCTGACGCCGCCGCGCCGTCCGTCCCGGCTCGAGTACTCCGCGCCTACCATCGACGGCGAGGGCGGGGTCAGCCGCAGCGTCGGGCCGAGCTCGGCCATGGCCGTGGGCGAGGGGCCGCGTCCAGGGCAGGCGGTCGGCTCGGACACGCCGCGCAACGCGCCGTGCCCGTGTGGCTCGGGCAAGAAGTACAAGCGCTGCCACGGCGACCCCCGCAACCGGGTCGGCTGAGGCGCTCGCCGACCAACGGCGGTTGGCGCGGGCGGCCGCCGAGCGGGGCAGCGCGGCGGCCTACACCAGCCGGAGCTTCGTGCACTGCCAGCGGCCGTCGAGGTCCTCGATGCGCAACGCGAGAGCCCGGACCCGGCGACCGCCGTCGACCAGGGCGCAGACCTCGGCCACGCCGTCCGCCGGCTCGCTGACGTGCAGCGACCGTACGACGTCGGCCGCCGGCCGGTGGGCGAACACGGATCGTTCCCGGGCGGCTCGGGTCGCGGTTCGCTGCAGGTCGTAGTAGACGCCGGCGGTGGTCCACCGGGCGAGCTGCGCCGCCGGCCGATCCCCGGCGAGGACCTCCACCACCGCTTGAACCAGCCGGCCCGCCCACGGTCGCGGGGCCGCCAGCGCAGGCGTGCGGCTCCCCGCGCACCCGCTGAGCCCGGCCGCCGCCGGCACCATCTGCAGTGACCGGGGAGCCTCCGGGATGGCGGGCACCCCGGAGGGCAGCGGGAACGCCAGCGCGAGCGTCCCCTCCATGAGCGGGGTCGGCGACGCGTCGTCCCGCTCGTCGTCGTACGGCGGCTCCAGCGCTCGAGCCGGGACCCGGCGTACGGCGAGCTGGACCAGCGGCCGGTCGGTGCGGTCGGTCACGGGCATCGCGGGCTCCGGTCTGCGGGTGGTGGGGTCAGCGAGGGGGCGACAGGCGCTGCCCGGGGAGGAGCAGGTCGGGGTCGGGCCCGATCACGCTGCGGTTGGCGGCGTACCAGCGGGGCCAGGCGGCGGCGATCTCGACGTCGGTGGCCCCGGGGCCGAGATGACGGGCGGCGATCCGCCACAGGCTGTCGCCGCGATGGACCACGACCGCGGAGTCCGCGGGTGTTGGAGCGGCCGACGGAGGGGGCCTCGGCGCTGTTGCTGGGCGCGGCAATGTTGCTGGCCGCGGCTGCTTGGCCGGCGGCCCGGCCGGCCGGTCCAGGTCGGGCAGCGGGGGAGCCGGTACGGCGGTCGCCGGCACCGGCGTGCTGCTCACGCTGATGCCCGGGCCGGCCGGGGCTGCCAGCGCGGGAACGGCAGCGCCCGTCACCGAGGCGGTGGCCACGGTGATGCCCAGCGCCGTTTCCATCGCCCGGCGTATGAGGGCCGGAACGAACCGATCGGCGAGCGCGCCGGAGAGCCGGCCGCAGAGACCGGGCAGCCGGGTCAGCGCGACCAGCAGGCCGGACAGGGCGAGGTAGAGCAGGCACGCCTCCGCGGCCAGCGCGGCAAGCGTCGTCACCGTCGCGTCGATGGAGCGCGTCGCCAGCCACTCCGTCAGCTCGTCGCGGCCGTGCGGCAGGTCGCCGGGGCGTGGACCGGCCCATAGCAGCCCGACCGTGGCACCGCCGAGCAGGGCCAGAGCGGCTGACCGCCGTACGGTTTCGTGCAAGTGCATGCGGCTGCCTCCGGTTGCGTGCGGCACAGTTCTAGTGCGACGGCAGCTCGCGGTCAACCGCCCCTGTTGACGGGGGTAGGACGCGTGGGGACAACCGACAGCCGGGCGACGGAGGAGGCTGGGGTGCGCTGGGAAGCACTGTTCGCGGACCTCGAGGCGGAGATCGAGGCCGCCGAGGCCGCCGAGCTCGGTGCCGAGGTTGCCGACCGGACCCGGGCCGAGGTGGGTCGGATCCGGCTGATCGACCGGCTGCGGGCAGCGACCGGTCAGGAGCTGGTGGTCCGGGCGGCCGGCGGCACGGTGGTCACCGGCCGGTTGGGCGCGGCCGGCCCGGACTGGCTGCTGCTGACCGAGGGGAACGGCCGGACCGCGGTGGTGGCGAGGACCGCCGTGCTCACGGTCACCGGACTCGGCGCCTACGCCGCCGACCCGGGCAGCGAGGGCGCCGTCGGCGCCAGGCTGGACCTCCGCTACGCCCTCCGCGGCCTGGCCCGCGACCGTGCCGGCGTCACCGTGCTGCTGACCGACGGCATCGCGATGGTCGGCACGCTGGACCGGGTGGGGGCGGACTACGCCGAGCTGGCCGAGCACCCGCCGGGGGAGCCGCGCCGGGCGGCCGGCGTACGCGCGGTGCGCACGATTCCGCTCGCCGCGCTCGCGGTGGTGCGGTCCGAGTGATCAGTCCGAGCCCGGCTCCGGGTCGCCCCGGCCGAACGGGTGCGCGTCGACGAACTTGCGGGTGTCGGCGTACGCCCGCTGGATGTAGGCCTCGAGCTGCTCTCGCTCCACCCGCCACTGGCCCCGACCGCCGATCTTGATCGCCGGCAGCTCACCCGTCCGGACCAGCGCATAGGCCTGGGCGGCGCTGATGTTCAACAGCTCGGCCACGTCGGAGACGAGCAGGAAGCGGGGATTCACGGCCGCGGGACCCTCTCTGCCGGTGTCGGCGTACGCCGGTCCAGTGTCCCCGGGACCGGGCCGCATCGCCGGGTCGCCATGCACAGGGCGGGCGGATCTGTGGAGAACCGTCTCGGCGACGCGCCCTCGGTGGCATTGTCTCGGGCACCGGCTGGCGCCGGTACGCCGGAGACGGGGGAGCCACGGTGTCCGACCTGCCGTCGCCGCGGGCGGCGCGGCTCCGGCCTCCCTCCTGGCTCGACCGGCGACTGCTGCTCGGCGTGCTGCTGGTGCTCACCTCGGTGGTCGTCGGCGCACGGGTCCTGGCCGGTGCCGACACCTCCGTGCCGGTCTACGTCGCGACTCGCGACCTGGCCGCCGGTACGGCACTGGTCGACAGCGACCTCCGGGTGGCGCGGGTCCGGCTCTTCGGTCACGGCGACCGCTACGTCTCGGCCGGAGGGAGCAAGCCGGCCGGCTACGTCCTGCTGCGCTCGGTGGGCCGCGATGAGCTGCTGCCCCGGCTGGCGCTCACCGGGGACGCCGTGGCGGTGCCGACCCGGCTGGTGACGCTGCCGGTACGCCGGCACCACCTCCCGCCAGGGCTCGCCCATGGGCAGGCGGTGGACGTCTACCTCAGCCGGGGGCCCAAGAACGCTCCCGCCCCCCCGGCCCTGGTGCTGGCCGGCGTGACGGTGGACTCCGTCACGGACCGCGGTGGATCGCGCCTGACCGCCGCGGACGAGACCGGCGTCGTGCTGCGGGTGCCGGTGGCCAGCGTCCCGGCGATCGTCGCCGCGGCGCAGGCCGGCACCATCGACCTCGTCCTGGTGCCGGGCGACGCCCGCCCGCCCTCCCCATCGCCGGCCCCGTCGTCATGAGGGTTCCGGTTCTCACCGCGGTCACCGACGGGTTGTGGGAGGCCGACCTCGTCGCCGCGCTCGAGAGCAACGACCTCGGGGTCAGCGTCGTACGCCGCTGCGTCGACCTCGCCGACCTGCTGGCCACGGCGGCCGCGGGCACCGCCCGGGCCGTGCTGCTGTCCGCCGACCTGCGCCGGCTCGACCGCGACGCCCTGGCCCGGTTGAGCGCGGCCGGCGTGGCTGTGGTGGGGCTGGTGCCTTCGGGTGACGAGGACGGCGAACGCCGGCTGCGTCAGCTCGGCGTACCGGCGGTGCTGGCCGCCGACTCCGGTGCGGCCACGATCTCGGCCGCGGTGGTGGAGGCGGTGCGCGCGGCCACCGCGAACGGCCGGTCGACGCACCAGTACGGCGACCCGCGGGCGGCGCTGCCGGTCCTGCCGGAGTCCCCACCGCCCGGCGCCGTCGATCCGCCGGAGCTGCCGGAGCTGCCGCCGGGCAGCGGCCGCATCGTCGCCGTGTGGGGCCCGACCGGCGCCCCGGGGCGTACGACGGTTGCGGTCGGTGTCGCCGCCGAGCTGGCCCGCCTCGGCACCGGGACGCTGCTCGTCGACGCCGATGTCTACGGCGGCGTGGTCGCCCAGCTGGTCGGCCTGCTCGACGAGGCGCCGGGCCTCGCCGCCGCGGCCAGGGCCGCCAACGCGGGAAGCCTCGACCTGCCCATGCTGGCCCGGCTGGCACCCGCCCTGAGCCCGTCGCTGCGGGTGCTCACCGGCATCTCCCGGGCCGAGCGCTGGCTCGAGCTGCGGCCGGCCGCTCTCCAGACGGTGCTCGGCCTGACCCGCAGCCTCGCCGCATTCACGGTCGTCGACTGCGGGTTCTGCCTGGAGCAGGACGAGGAGCTGGCCTACGACACGGCGGCTCCACGCCGTAACGGCGCCACGCTGGCCGTCCTGGGCGCCGCCGACACCGTGCTGGCCGTCGGCGGCGCGGACCCCGTCTCGCTGCAGCGCTTGGTCCGGGCCCTGGGCCAGCTGCGGGAGACGCTGCCCGACGTGGCGCCGACGGTCGTCGTCAACCGGCTGCGCCGTGGCGTCGTGAGCGGTGATCCGGAGACCGAGATCCGGACCGCCCTGGCGCGGTACGCCGGGATCTCGACCGCGCACTTCGTGCCCTACGACCGGGCCGGTCTGGACGCCGCCGTGGCGGGTGGCCGGCTGCTCACCGAGGCGGCACCGAAGTCGCCGGCCCGGCTGGCGCTGGCCCGGCTCGCCGCCGGCCTCGAGGGCGCGCCGAGGCCACCCGGGCGCCGCGGCCGGCGGCGTCGCGGGGCCTAGAGTGCCGGGCGTGGCACCGCTCGACCGCGCCTCCGCCGGGGGGTCGTGACACTCCCCGGCCGCCGCGACCTGGCGCCCTCGCGCGGCCGCCGGCGGCGGTTGACCGGCCCGCTGGTGGCTGTACTCGCGGTGGTCCTGCTGGCGGCGATCGCCGCCGGCGGCTACTACCTGCTCTCGTCCTCGGGCAGGGGCGACCCAGCGGGGGCGTCGTGCCCGTCCGGCACCCCGGGCTCTCGGGCAGCCGGCGGCCCGACGCCGCCGGCTGTGCATCTGCGGGTGCTCAACGGCACCGGCCGCAACGGCCTGGCCAGGTCCACCGGAGCCCTGCTGGCCAAGCGGGGCTTCGTCGTCGACGCGGTCGGCAACACCGCCCCGGCCACCGGCCCGCCGGTCATCCGCTACGGCGCCGGCGGCAAGCCGGGCGCCGAGCTGCTGGCCCTGCAGCTCCCCCAGGCCGCCCTGGTCGCCGACCCGCGGGTGCGCGGCCGGGTGGACCTGGTCCTGGCCGCCGCCTTCTCCCGCCTGCGTACGCCGGCCGAGGTGGCGGCCGCGACGTCGGCCCGGCGGGCCCAGGCCGCGGCGTCGCCGCGCCCCTCGCCGACCTGTCGCTGAGGGGCCGGCCTACGCCTCGCCGCGTACGCCCGCTGGCTAGCATGGCGGCAGGCAGGGACGAGGAGGCGCGGAGCATGGAACCGCCGCGGCGCGAGCGGCTCAGCGCGCTGGACGTCTCCTTCCTCTATGTCGAGGGCCCGACCACACCGATGCACGTCGGCGGGGTGGCCACCTTCGCCGCGCTTCCGCCCGACATCGACGGCGACCGCCTGCTCGAGCGGATCGCGGCCCGGATCGTCACGGTGCCGCGCTACCGGCAGAAGGTGCGCTTCGTGCCCGGCGGGCTGGCCAACCCGGTCTGGGTCGACGACCCGGCCTTCGACCTCGGCTACCACGTCCGGCGCAGCGCGTTGCCGCGCCCCGGCACCGATGCCCAGCTGCGCGAGCTGGTCGGCCGGATCCAGGCCCGCCCGCTGGACCGCAACCGCCCGTTGTGGGAGGTCTACGTCGTCGAGGGGATGGCCGATGGCCGCTTCGCGATCCTGACCAAGACCCACCACGCCATGGTCGACGGCGTCAGCGCGGTCGACGTCGGGCAGCTGATCCTCGACCCCACCCCCGAGCCGCGGGAGCTGCCCGCGCTCGACTGGCGGCCGGCCGCGGAGCCCTCCTCCCTGGAGCTGCTCGGTGCGGCGCTCGCCGAGATGGTGGCGACCCCGACCGACCTCGCCGAGACGCTGCGGGTGGCAGCCGGCGACGCCCGGCGTACGGCGGGTGGCCTGCTCTCCGGTGCCGGCGGGTTCCTCGCCGCGGTCCGCACCGCGGCCCGGCCGGCGCCGGCCAGCCCGCTCAACGTCGACATCGGCGGGTCCCGGCGCTACGGCACCGCCACCACCGAGCTCGACGACTACAAGCGGGTGCGCAAGGCGCACGGCGGCACGGTCAACGACGTCGTGCTCGCGACCGTCAGCGGGGCGCTGCGCCGGTGGCTGCTCACCCGCGGCGAGCCGGTCCCCCCAATGACAACGGTCCGCGCCCTGGTGCCGGTGAGCGTCCGGGGCGACGACGCCGTCGGCACGCTGGGCAACCGGATCTCGGCCTACCTGGTGGACCTGCCGGTCGGCGAGCCCGACCCGCTGCGCCGGCTGGCCACGGTGGGCGCGGCCATGCGCGCGCACAAGGAGGAGGGCCAGTCGGTCGGGGCCGACGCCCTGGTCGCCCTGTCGGGCTTCGCGCCGCCGACTCTCCATGCGCTCGGCGCCCGGGTGGTGTCGACCTACAGCCGGCGACTGTTCAACCTCGTGGTGACCAACGTGCCTGGCCCGCAGTTCCCGCTCTACGCCGCCGGCGCGCAGATGCTCGACGCCTACCCGGTCGTCCCGCTGGTCAAGGGGCAGGCGGTGAGCATCGGGCTGACGTCGTACAACGGCCGGGTCTTCTTCGGGCTCAACGCCGACCGGGACGCGATGCCGGACGTCGACGTGCTCGGCGGGCTGCTGGAGGAAGCGGTCGCCGAGCTCGTCGGGACCGTCTGAGCGATGCGGGTCTACCTGCCCTCGACGCTGGCGCTGCTCACGGTGGCGGCCGCGGCCGGCGAGGTGGGGCCGCCACCCCTGCCCGGCTGCGCGGTGACGCCGGTGCTGCGCGAGTGGTACGTCGAGGGCGACGCCGAGGAGCTCGAGTACGTCGCGCTGACCGCCGCCGCCGGCGCGTCCCTCCGGCTGCTGGCGGCGGACCCGACCGCGCCGCGCCGTCGGGTGGTGATCGCCGCGGACGTCGCCGACGCGGCCGTCACGCCGTCAGGCGCCGACCGCGCGGGAGTGACCATCGCCGTGGCCATCCCGCTCGTCCACGTCGCCGCCGTACACGTGGACGACCCCGTGGCGGCCGGCGTGGTGGACGCGGCGGTGCGGGCGCTGGCGGCGGCCGATGCCGGGAACGAGGACGCGGAGTTCGTCGTGGCGGAGGCGGCGGCCTGCGAGCTGCAGTGGTACGCCGCCTCGGAGCTCAGCCAGCTGGCGTGAGGGCCGCCGGCACCGGTGGCGGGGCGATCACACGGGTGGCGCCGAGGTAGCCGGCGGCATAGACCCGCTGCACCGACACCAGCGCCCCGGTGTGCGGGGAGGACAGCATGTAGCCGCCGCCAAGGTAGATCGCGACGTGGTGGATGGTGGTCGGGTCCGAGGTGTTGCTGGCCCAGAAGAGCAGGTCACCGGGCACCAGCTCGGCGGTGTCGGGATGGGTCCCGGCGTACCACTGCTCTCTCGACGTCCGGGGCAGGGTCACCCCCGCAGCGGCGAAGGCGTGCTGGGTGAAACCCGAGCAGTCGTAGGAGCCCGGGCCGGTCGCGCCCCACTGGTAGGGCTTGCCGACCTGCGCCTCGGCGTCGAGCAGCATCGCGGCGATCTGGGCCTGCAGCCGGTCCGGCAGTACGCCGAAGGCGACCGCCTTGCTGCGGAGCCGGACCTGCTCGTTGTGCAGGAGCGTGGCCAGCTTGGCCGCCGCCTCGCGCTCGGCCTTGAGCTGGGCCGCGACCAGGGACTTGACGGCGGCGCTGGCCGAGTCGAGCAGCGACTGGGCGGCGCCGAGCTGGGTCTTCACCGCGGCCGCCGCGGTCGCCGCCTGCTGCCGCAGCTGGTTCGCCCGGGCCGCGGCGTCGGCGAGTCTCTGCTCGGCGCCCTGCGCGGCCTCGGCCGCGACCGTCGCCCGCACGACCTGCGCGGTGTCGTCTTCGACCACGGACTGCGCGCCCTGGTAGCGGCTCAGCACGTCGGTGACGTTGGTTCCGTCGACGACGGCCACCGCCAGGCCGCCGGTGCCGCCGTGCATGTACAGCGCCCGGATCCGGTCGGTCGCGGCGTCGTCGCGAGCCTGGGCGGTGGCGAGTGCTGCGTCGAGTGCCCCCTGGGCGACCGTGTGCTGCTTGGTCGCCGCCTGGTAGTCCGCCTGGACCTCGTTGTAGTGCTCGATCGCCTGCTCGGTCTGCACTCGCAGCGCGGCCACCTTGACCTGCAGGGCCGCCGCCTGGCGCTGGGCGACCGCCACCGGCGACATGTCGCCGACCGGTCCGGGCGTGGCAGCGGGCAGCGGCAGGGGCGACGGAACACCCGGTGCCGGCGCCGCGCTCGGCAGCGGCGCCGGCGACGGGTCGGCGAGGGCGGGAGCCGCCGTGAGGACCACCGAGACGGCCGCGACGGCGCCCAGGGTGAGGCGCGCGCTGGCACGTCGGAGCATCGGCGATTTCCTCCAGATGGGTGACTACAAGGTATTGCCTGCTTCGGCATTCGGGCTATGGGGTTGAGCGGATGGCGCATCGGCCGTTCAGCCTTTGTTGAGGCCCCACTGCCCCTAGCCGTCGCCTGCGCCGATCGCCGTGACACCATCTTGCTCGGCGCCGGCGTGGCCGGCCGGGGGCGATGTCGAGCAGCTGGGAGTGCCGATATGGATGCTGTGACCGTTGTCCCCCTGCCGGTCAACGAGCCAGTCCGCACCTACGCTCCCGGCAGCCGGGAGCGGGCCGGCGTCGAGGCGCGGCTCAAGGAGATGGCGGCCGAGTCCATCGAGCTGACCCAGACCGTCGGTGGCCAGCAGCGGCTCGGGGGCGGCGAGCGCATCGACGTGGTCGCGCCGCACCGGCGTACGACGGTGCTGGGCACCCTGGGGAGCTCGACGTCCGAGGACGTCTCGGCCGCGATCGCGGCCGCCTCGGCGGCTGCGCCGGGGTGGCGGGCGCTCTCGTTCGAGGACCGGGCCGCGATCTTCCTCAAGGCGGCCGACCTGCTCGCCGGACCGTGGCGGGACACCGTCAACGCCGCGACCATGCTCGGGCAGAGCAAGACGATCCACCAGGCCGAGATCGACGCCGCCTGCGAGCTGATCGACTTCTGGCGCTTCAACGTCGCCTTCGCCCACCGGGTGCTGGCCGACCAGCCGATGTCGTCGGCCGGCATGTGGAACCGGATGGACCATCGCCCCCTCGAGGGCTTCGTGATGGCGATCACGCCGTTCAACTTCACCTCGATCGCGGGGAACCTGCCGACCGCGCCGGCCCTGATGGGCAACGTGGTGATCTGGAAGCCGGCCACCACCCAGCAGCTGTCCGCCTACTACCTGATGCGGGTGCTCGAGGAGGCGGGCCTGCCGCCCGGCGTCATCAACCTGCTCACCGGTCACGGCAAGCCGGTCTCGGAGGTCGCCCTGACCTCGCCGGAGCTGGCCGGAATCCACTTCACCGGCTCCACCCCGGTGTTCCAAGACCTGTGGCGCACGGTCGGCAACAACATCGACCGCTACCACAGCTACCCGCGGCTGGTCGGCGAGACGGGCGGCAAGGACTTCGTCATCGCGCACCCCTCCGCCGACCCGGTGGCGCTGAAGACCGCGCTCGTGCGGGGCGCGTTCGAGTACCAGGGACAGAAGTGCTCGGCCGCCTCCCGCGCCTACGTCCCCCGCTCGATCTGGGGCGGGCTTCGCGACGACCTCCTCGGCGAGGTCGCGGGGCTGCCGATGGGCGACGTCGCCGATCTGTCCAACTTCATGGGCGCGGTGATCGACGACCGCTCCTTCGCGCAGCTGTCCGGCGTACTCGAGGCGGCCAAGAGCGACCCCTCGATCGAGGTGCTGGTCGGCGGCACGGCCGACGACCGCGAGGGCTACTTCGTCGCACCGACCGTGCTGGAGGGCAGGGACCCCTCGCACGAGATCTTCGTGCAGGAGTACTTCGGGCCGATCCTGAGCCTGCACGTCTACGACGACGACTCCTACGACGAGGTGGTCGCGCAGGCGGCCGACGTCTCGCCGTACGCGCTGACCGGCTCGATCTTCGCCCAGGACCGGGCGGCGATCGCGTCGGCCACCGAGGCGCTGCGGTTCTCGGCCGGCAACTTCTATGTCAACGACAAGCCGACCGGGGCGGTGGTCGGGCAGCAGCCGTTCGGCGGCGCCCGCGCGAGCGGCACCAACGACAAGGCGGGCTCGATCCTCAACCTGCTGCGCTGGGTCTCACCGCGAACGATCAAGGAAACGTTCGTCCCGGCGACGGACTACCGCTACCCGTTCATGGGCTGACCCCGGTGAGCACCGGCGAGTCCATCGACGCGGCGCTGACCGCGACGGGGCACGGCACGGGAGAGAGCCGGTCGTTCGGCGAGGAGGGCCGCCGGCTCTGCTACGGCTCCTACCTGCGGCTGCCGGAGCTGCTCTCCCAGCAGGTGCCGGAGTCCGACCCGCCGGCCCACGACGAGCTGCTTTTCATCACCATCCACCAGGTCTATGAGCTGTGGTTCCAGTTGCTGCTGCACGAGCTGACCTCGGCCCGGGAGGCGATGTTCGGCGGCGACGTCTGGACGGCGCGGCACCTCCTCACCCGCAGCCACGTGATCGAGCACGTGCTAACCGCCCAGATCCCGGTGCTCGAGACCATGACGCCGCAGGACTTCCTGGCCTTCCGGGAGAAGCTGGCGCCGGCCAGCGGCTTCCAGTCCGTGCAGTACCGCGAGCTCGAGTTCCTCTCCGGCGCCAAGGACCCGCGCTACCTAGACCGGCTGGCCGACGCGACCGACGAGGAGCGGGCGCGGCTGGCCCGTCGGCTGGCGGAGCCGACGCTGTGGGACGCCTTCCTCGCCGCCCTGGCCGCGCGCGGGTTGCCGGCGTACGAAGAGGCGGGGCTGCGCGCCTCGCTGCTGGCCATCGCCGGCGACCGCAGCCGCTACGGCGACCTGTGGGATCTCTCCGAGGCGCTGCTCGAGCACGACGAGCGGTCGGCCCAGTGGCGAGCTCGGCACGTGTCGATGGTCGAGCGGATGATCGGCACCAAGTCCGGCACCGGCGGCTCGACCGGCGCGCCCTACCTGCGCAGCCGGCTGGGCCTGCGCTACTACCCGCTGCTCTGGGAGCTGCGCACCTGGCTCTGACTCAGCGGCCGGTCTTGTCCTTGAGCTCCTCGATCTTCTCTGAGGCCTGGGCCTTGGTGAGGTCGTCGGGCACCTCGTCTCCCGCCTCGCGGCCCAGTGTCTGTAGATAAGACTCCTGCGGCCCGGTCATCGGCTCGTCTCCGGTGACCCAGTCGCTCGGGTCCTTCTCGGCGTTGCGCTGCTGCTCTCGGTCGCTCATATCTTCCTCCGTCTCGAACTCCTGTTCGACCGCACAACCTACCCTACGGCGGGTCGCGCGACCTCCCAGCGGACTGTCCACAGGCCGTACTTTCGGCCCTTGTCGCCCCGATGCGGCGTCACTAGCGTGTGCCCCCGCACGGCGGGACAGCCTCCCCGCCGGGTGCCCGCTTCAAGCCGAGACGGGACGCCTGTGAACGCCATCACCGTCGTCGAGGACGAGGTCCGCGAGCTGGTACGCCGCCGCGGTCTGGACCCCGCCACCGATGTTGCCGCCGTGCGCCGGCTCGTCGAGGACGTGATCACCGACTACGACGAGCGCACGCTGACCAGCTCGCTGCCGCCCCTGCCCGACTCCGGTTACGCCGCCCGCATGGTCTTCGACGCGGTGGCCGGGTTCGGACCGCTGCAGCGCTACCTCGACGACCCGACGGTCGAGGAGATCTGGATCAACGAGCCCGGCCGGATCTTCGTGGCCCGGCGCGGCCGCAGCGAGCTCACCAACACGATCCTGACCGCAGCCCAGGTGCGTGACCTGGTGGAGCGGATGCTCAAGTCCTCCGGCCGCCGGGTCGACCTGTCGACCCCGTTCGTCGACGCGATGCTGCCCGACGGCTCCCGGCTGCACGTCGTGATCCCCGACATCACCCGCCGGCACTGGTCAGTGAACATCCGCAAGTTCCTGCTGCCGGCGCACTCGCTCGACGAGCTGGTCAGCCTCGGCACGCTCACCCCGCCGGCCGCCCGGTTCCTCGAGGCGTCGGTGGCGAGCGGACTCAATGTCATAGTGGCGGGCGGAACCCAGGCCGGGAAGACCACCCTGCTCAACTGCCTGGCCGCCGCGATCCCGGCTCAGCAGCGCGTCGTGACCTGCGAGGAGGTCTTCGAGCTCCGCATCCCCCTTCCGGACGTCGTGGCGATGCAGACCCGGCAGAGCAACCTCGAGGGCAGCGGGGAGGTGCGGCTCCGACGGCTGGTCAAGGAGGC